>Ga0265292_1000086_pt1 | contig 194834 bp, 119 predicted proteins | sample Munlanlewell296A_FD_189080 | JGI IMG/M metagenome (GOLD analysis project Ga0265292, IMG submission 189080) | Leachate microbial communities from a municipal landfill in Southern Ontario, Canada - Leachate well 296A | ecosystem: Engineered > Solid waste > Landfill > Unclassified | place... | reverse complement strand
TCGCGCGGATGGCTATGCTTGAGCCGTATATTAAATACTCCGCTCCCTGGATAGGCTCTATCTTCATTCCCTTGACAAGGGGACCGACCGCGTCGTTTTCCAAGCCCTCGTAGTTACGGCTCTTTATCGTAAAGGCATATGTTGTGTTCCCGATTAATGCCGGCGAACTTGCCGGGTTGTTCTCGCTGCGTGTCCAAATCTTGTTGCTTATCCAGCCGCTGTTCCATGGCCCGCCGGAAGAACCGTCCTCCTCAAACAATAAACCCGACTGACCGCTCGTCAAATTGGTAAACGTCTGCGCAGACAGGTTTATCGTTACAGATGAAGAGTTTATTGTCCACACATTGTCAGACAGAACCGGCGTTTCTATCCTCGTATATTTCGGGTTGCTGGTGTTCAGCGTTGTAAAAGCGGTTGGGATTCCTTCGTTATTTAATGCCGCTACACGGAAATAATATGACTTGTTTGCGGTCATTGAAGATACATCTACATATTCGTTTGTCGTTTCTTCCGTTGATGTAATTATACCGAAATTGCTTAATGTTGATGTATTGACGCGGTAAGTCGTTCCCGCTGAATTGTTACCTGTCCAGTCGGGTCTTATGGAATATGTCGTGATATATTGAGTGTAAAAATTGCCGGGCCCCGACGGCTGGTTCGCAAGTGTCGTCTTGTTAGAGTATGGGCTGGTGCTTGAAACACCCGAATAATTTCTTGCCAACAAACAGAACTGATATGATGTGTTTCCCGAAAGTCCTGTTGTATCAAGCGGAAAGCCCCAAACGGATGCCTGTTGCCAGACAATTCCTGTATCAAGCGTATTTGGCGCCTGAACATAATATGTCGTGCCCCATGACTTTAATGCCTTGATTGCATATTCTATTGTCCCAGGATTGCCGTCTGTCTCTTTCGTCACCCTGATTGATGAACCGCTTAAAGCAGTCAAACTCGGTGCCAACGGCGTATATATTAGCGTGACTTTTGTAGTCGCAACCCCTTGGGTTGCTTCCTGCTCTTCCCAATTCCTCGCCACAACCCGCCCGTAATAAGTCGTATTCAGTGTCAATCCCTCAACCGTCGTGGTAGCCGCAACCTTTACGGTTGCGATTGAAAACACCGTCCCGGTAAAATTACTCGCCGTGGACACCTGTGCCACATAAACCGTATTATTCGGATTTGCAGGATTTTCACCCGTCCCCCATGTCACCGTGATACTCGTCACAAACACTGTTCCCCAAGCAGGATTATTGGGTGTGTTGCACAATGTCGCTCTTGTAAATGTTGATGACCAATTACTTTCATTCAACACGCTATCCCTTGCCTTAACACTGAAGTAATAAGTGGTATTGGGTGTCAAATTTGTAGTGGCAGAGCTTGTCTCTGCCATCCATACCGTCGTTGTTGTAGCGGCGCTTGTAAAATTGCTATCCGTTGAATACCTCATTATGTATGGCAGCGCTGCCAGCCCGCTTCCCGCACCGCCGTAAATATCCGATGGGTCGGTTGCCGAATTCCAGTTTATCGTGCAGGATGAAATATGCGCAACGGCGCTCGTTATTGCATAACCACCCGGCGGCGCGGTGTCTAACTTCACCAAATATGTTGATGAATACACCGACCACTCGCCGTAAGTATCTGAACTCCGAACCTGCCAATAATACTGACCGTTATTAAGTTGACTGGCTGGTTGATATGTTGATACGCTGGACGAAAAATCCCCGCTATCGTGAATTATATTACCTGTAAAATTATATGGTGTAGTTGCCGATTTATCGGCGATTGTTGATAACTGTATCCTAAACCCCGTCTGCGTGTCCCCTTCACCATCCACAAACTGCCACTGGAATAATGGATTTGTTGAAGACAACCAGACATTGTTCTCCGGTATCTGTAAATTAGGTTTTGTCGCCGTATTTGTTGAGTACTGTATATTGACTTCCGTTAATTGCGGGGTTGTTGTTGTAACGGCAGTTGTAAAACTGCTTATGTACTGAATATACCTCGCTCTCGGCGAGGCAATCGGTGTGCCGGTGGCAACTGTGTACCATTCTCCTGTCGGAACTGCCGATGAATTCCAAGCACTCCACGAACCATCAGGCGTTGCCGTATTTCCCGTTCTTGTCTTTAGTTTTATATCTGTGTTTATCGGTGTGTTTTTGCCCCAACTGATGTTGCCCCAACTCGTCCCTTTCTTTGTCGTATCTATCGCCCTTGACTGAAACTCACCCGCAGGAAAATACGGTCCTTCCTCCGAACCCACCGACCCAATCGTCGGGTCGGTAGCGGCATATTTGCGGATTATGAAGTCATCAAACCAGCCACTTGAATAACATGCAGTGTTACCATCATACCAGCTATTTACACCAAAAAAATAATTATATGCTCTATCAGTGACAGTTTTATTTAAAGTTGTAAGTAAATTATTTCTACCAGAATCACTATAAATTTTAAGTGCTGCTGTCGTCCCTATTTTTGTAAATGTACAATAGTAGGATGTATTTTCAGAATATAACCATGTTGAAGTAAAACCCACACCTTCAGTAATACCAAAATACTGCCGTCCTTTTGCCACATCCACATGTAATGATTCTGCTATTCCATTGAAATCATCAATGCTATTACCAAAACCCATTCCCATAACATTTGGGTCTGCCACTCCGCCGGTAAAAGCGTGTGAAAAATTTAATGCAAAATTTTGAAGAGACGGAACACTCCGATAATAATTATGATTGTCATCAGACTGAGCAAGATTTGTATATGTTAGTCGTTTATTTGTTGTATAATCAGGATTAATACGTCCATTAGCATCATTTTCTGACCACCCTCCAGGATTGCTGCTGAAATCATCAAAAAATATAAAAGTATTTGTTGCACTCTGTTCAGCATTGGCACTGGGGTTGCCGTAATACATATATATTGATGTTCCGCTGGTGGGGACGGATGAGACACGGACCCAGAAGCCCTTGCAGTTGGCGGTGGTGGTGTCCGGGTCTATCCAATAAGGGATTGTTGTTGTTGCGGTTGACGGTGTGAACCTGAAATCAGCCATTGTGGATTGGGCGGATGACCGAATTAAATCCCAGTTTGAGCCAAAAGAAGTTGTCGGAAGCCACACCTGATAGTCACTCAAGCCCGAAGAACCACCATTACTGATATTTATTGCCCGTCGGTATTTCCAATCATTCAACCATTTTCCATCAAATCCGGTATTTGTAGAAGTAATCTCAATATACGCCCCATCGCCGGTGCCGACTATTGTTACTGATGATTTCACAAGACCGTTGCCAAAATCTGTATCCGTGGTATCCGTGGCCGACTTGAAATTACTCTGATACCAGTAAGGTCCTTTGTGTAACTGTGTCCCATTCTCCGCACCATCACCATTATACGCCGCCAAATGTAAGTAATAACTGGTATTTTGCGTCGGAGTGTTCAAAGATAACGCACCTACCGACCACTGCGTATCACCGCCGGAAACAGATTCAGAAGCATTTATACTCCATCTATATCTCAAATATTGAAAAGTCCCCGCACCGAAACTTGTATTAAATGTGAATAGCGAAGTGGCAGAAACGGTCTCGGTTGACTTATCGCAACTGACATTTGAATTTGTTGGAATAGCGGGAAGCGAGTATTTGCTGAAAGATGTGCCGGATGTCTGGTTACCGGCATTATCTCTATATTTTATTGTTTGTGTGTATTGAGTATTTTCCACGCAATCGGACTTCACAAAAGTAGCGCCTGCCTGATATGACCCGCCGTTATCAAATGAATACGGCTGTGAGTGAAGCCCTGAACCGCCGGTATCTGAAGGTCCGGTTGCACTCCAAGTAATCTGTGTTGGCGAGTCAGCATTCACAGAACCGGTTGGCGGATTGGGTGTCGGCGCTGTAAAATCAAACCCAACTGTCCATGTTGACCATCCGACTGAATAGTTTGCGACATTATCCTTTGCCCTCACCCGCCAGAAATGCTGTTTTGCTTCAACAAACGGTCCCGTTGAAAAATTAACATTTGTTGTCTCGGAAGAATAATATATGGTTGAAAAATTTTGCGCGGATATAGTAGATATTTCAAACAAATACCCCGCTAAACCGCTTTCCCCGTCGGAAGATGAACCCCACTGAAAAGTTATGTTCGCACTGTTCTGCCAGGAAGTATCGGCAGGAGAGGTATAAGACGGCTGGGTAGGAGTAATTGTATCAATGTACACACCGTTTGATGTCGCTTCATCGCCCCAAAAACCGGTGTCGTCAACTGCACGAACCGATATGAAATATCTTCTGCTACCTTGAAGATTCTGGTAACTTGTGGTTGATAGCGAAGTCCCGCAAGTTGTCCAGTTGAGGACTTCGGAGCCGTAAGGAGTATGCCCGATTTTAAACTCATAGCGAAGCAATGACCTGCCGGCAGTTCTTATTGTTGTAGCATCCCAGTTTGACTGTAGATAAGTAGTAACACTTGAAAATGTAATATCCGTTGATGCGCCATCGCGCACTGTTGAAGTTGACGGCAGAACATTTTTGTAGAGGCGACCGTAATAACTTGAACCGGGGTCAGAACCGGAAAAAGTATTTGCCGCGAAAACTTTAATAGTTCCGCCATTCGTTGTTTGGTTGTTCCCGCCGCGCGCGGAAAAGTTCACACCTGTAGCACTGTTTGTCACCCATCTGCCATCAAGAAGAACAGCACCGCCGGCGCCGTTGCCACCGCCACCGCCTGTATCATTTCCAGCCCCTGGATCCATCGCACCGCCACCTCCGGCGGCACCATTTGATAGAAGTCGTGCCGATGAGTTTACTGTTATAGTGCTATAAGCAACAAGACGAACAAAACCACCGCCAGCAGCACCTCCGCCTCCTCCTGCTTCACTCCCACCAGCACCGCCACCACCACCACCAGAACCTAAATATAATTCTTTTCCTGTTGTTGAATCGCCATTGCCACCCGAACTTCTATAACCTCCATTAGAACCCGCCGCACCATTATCTTGTTGTGGTGATGCACCGGGAGTAGAATCTCCAGCGCCACCGGCACCACCATAAAGTCCACAGCCGGTACCACCATCTAATGTGCCAACTCCACCACCTGTTCCACCTGTACCACCACCACCGCCACCACCACAATCCGTCGTCGCGCCTGCCCATTGCCCGCCACCGCCACCGCCAGCACCATATCCGCCACCACCAGCGCCGGTTTGATTATCAGCGCCGGTTACTCTAGTCCCACCACCAACTGTAAATTCACCTGAGCCACCGGCTCCGTTAGAGGTGCCACCACTTGTTCCTTGACCACCAATATTGCTCACTGCACCATTCCCGCCATTGAACCCTGCGATGGCTTCACAGTTACCGCCACCACCTCCAAATATGTTCCCATCACCTGCTTTCGCATTTGTAGTAGCACCAACTCCACCTGGTGAACCACCACCACCATTTCCAGCGACAGTAGAATTTCCTTGTCCGCCATTTCCGCCTAACCCATTGTTTCCACCAGCACCTCTGTTGCCACCTGGATCGCCACCACCTCCACCAGCACCATACCCTCTGCCGCTGGCGGTGATGAAACCGCTTACTGTTATGTTATTCGCGTAAACTCCGAGCCAGCCGTCTTTGGGGTTTGTTACTTTTGCATCTGATGAAGCGATACCGGCAGGCACGCTTTCAACTTTCCCGAAGCCCTGGGCATAACAGGTTGTGTTGGCTAATATATTTATTGTTTCAAAAAAATGATTTCCGTAAAAAGCATCATATCCCGACTGCGGCCAGTTTGTATTGAATCCGCCTAACACATCATTTCTTATGCCTGATGTTGCCACACCGTCCCATGTTTCCTTTTCCGCTATCTGAACGCCGTTTGAAGTGCCGACAGGACCATCACCATCAGCATTTACCGGGATTATATGGACATAATAAGTTGTGTTATTCCACGCACCGCTTAATGATATTCCGGAAAGATATGTTGCTGTGGATGTATAATTGCCGATGTTAGTCCAATCAAGCAGTGTTATTGACGGACCTGATGTGATTTTTATCTTATATGCTGTCACATCCGGGACTGTCGCCCAGTTGGATTTGATAAATCCAGCACCCGTTGTTGTTGGCGCATACTGATAAAGCAAATCCACACCAGTAGTCCCTGTCCCATCACATACACCATAATTGCCGGATGGCCATGTCGGCGGAAGAGCATAGAGATTCTTCGCTCCGCTCAGAATGACGGCAGATATTATAAAAATCAAAATTAATAAATTAAGTTTTTTCATTTTTTCATTTTTTTGATAGTATGCTTGAGTTTTAACACTGCAAAATTAATCTCTATAGTGGTCTCGCTACCGGATACTTCTAACCCGTCATCAAGAATTTCCGCTATTAAGCCACCACTTTTTTTCATTAGTGATTTTTGCGCATCCTTATCCTTAATGATAGAAAGTTCTTTTATGTTCCTTGTAAGTTGGCGAAGTTTTGCAAATGTATCTATAATTGCTATTGTAGTTTGGACAGCCCGCGGGCTTTTTAGAATTGTGGCGAGCATATAAAGACCCTTTTCAGTGAATGCTTTAGGAAGTTGAGGGGAAAATTTGAGTTTATAGAGGTGGTGGAAATTTTCCACCACCTCTTGTTTTTCGTTGATAGTCAATTCAAAAATATACCCGGAAGGAAACTTGTCGGGATTATTTTTAACGGATTTATTGATGTCGCGGGTTCCTACTCCATATAGTTTTGCAACATCGCTATCCAGAATAACCTTTTGCCCACGCAACTCTATAATTTTGTTCTCAACTTCTTCAAATTTTACAATATTCATAATTCATTATTCCTTTCAGGGATTAAAGTAAGTATCGGGACGCCACTCACTTCGTTCGGGTGCTGCTTCACTGCGGTTCTGATTCTTTTCATAAAATTCGCACTATATTTGTTATTTTTCGGATATAACCGTTTTATCCTTGTGTATAGCCCTTATATACTTGGACAGAACCTTTACAACCTACAAGATAACTTCGCCAACCAAGGTTGGCAACTACATCTGCATGGCTGAAACCCCGCCAGCCAACAAGACAACCCTTCCAACCTACCAGATAATCCTTCCAGCCTACAAGATACCCTTCCCAACCTACCAGATAATCCTGCCAACCAAGGTTGGCAACTACATCTGCTTGGCTGAAATGACTGTATCCTATATTTTGTAGTTGCCCAATTTATTGGGCGTCGTTGTGCCTGATAAATCAGGCAACTACATTTTACGCAGATTGAAAATCTGCGGCTACAAATTTATGTCTAAGTATGGGGACGGTTCTGATTCTTTTCATATTAACGACAGAGATTAAGCAAATAGCGACTAATAAGTTAACTTTTTTCATATCAAAAAATATTGCTTGACATTTTCACATGTTTTTGTTATAATTATTTTGGAGGTGAAATTTATGGCTGTGATTGCTTTACCAAGAATTTTACGGGAAAAACTTACCGACGAAGGCGCAGAAGCACTGCTTGAATTATTTAACAAGACCGAAGAAAAAACCCGAGAAGTTATTGTTGCTTTTTCAGAAGAGAAGTATGAACGGCGACTAAGCGAAGAATCTGCTAAATTACGAGTGGAAATGGCAAATATGCGTGCAGACATCATTCGTTGGATGTTCATATTCATCTTTGGCCAGTTCTGGGCAATTGTTGGTGTTCTGTTCGCCTTCTTTAGAAAATAATTTCGGCAAGTATCGTCAAAATGCCAGAGGCCGACGGTATTTGCGTCTGACGTAAGTGTTGTTGCGGGACCATTGTTGAAGTGGTAAAGCGCCACGACGGTTGAACCCTGAACAGAGCTTGAAAGTTCCGCGGGGCCGCCGTCGTTCATATGGTACAGCCCGACCGTCTGGCTATCCGCTGAAAGTTCTGTCGCACCCGTTCTGCCGAGTTCTATATACGCCGCCGTGTCCGTGCTCCGTATTGCCGTCTGCACAAAACTACTGCCAGTGTTGAAATCGTTAAAGTTCGTCTGATACCACACCGCCGCAGAAGCGGAAGTTAAAGGTAAAAGATTAAAGGTCAAAATTAAAAAGTAAAATTTCTTCATTTTATTAGCCACGAATTAACATTCACCCTGTTAGATAGAGAAACTTATCTAACGGGGCAAGTTTGCACGAATGAATTCGTGCCTACAACATCAGCAGACCAAGGGTCTGTGACTACAATTCACAAAAAAACCCTTGACAAAATCTTTTGTTTTTGTTATACTTTTTTCGGAGGTGGAAATTATGCAACATATACTGGAATTACCAAAAATTGAATTTATCACTACTGCAAAGGGCAGACCGAAATCCGTCGTTCTGGATTTTAGCGACTGGAAAAAAATCGTTGAAACATTAAAAATTATGTCAAGTAAAGAACTAAGACAATCAATAACCCGGGCAAAATCCGAATTACAACGCGGTTCAAAGTTATTTACATTAAAGGAGATTTTCGATTTATAATACATACTTTCTTCCTGAATTTACCAGACAACTTAAACGGTATCCATCGCTGAAAAAACGACTTCTTAAAAAAGTTACTCTTCTCTCCCAAGACCCGTATAAAAACTGCAAAAGTGAACTGCTTGTCGGCGAACTTAAAGGTTTGCTTACTCTTAAATCATTCCGAAAAATTCCTATCATAACACCCCGTAAGTTTTTAGAGGTTCTTAATCCTTAATCCTGCCGCTAAAAGTATAACACATAATAGCGAAGTTTTGGCGAATTTTTTATGAGACACAAAAAATTATTATGGACACTTCAATAATGATGCAACTCTTGTGGCTAACTCCTCGGCAACAAAAGGTTTTGTTATGTAATCGTCGGCGCCGCAGTCAAGTCCCTGTATCTGGTCGTGCGTGAGATTTCTTACCGTCAGCATAATAACCGGAATGTGCTTGAATTTTTTATCTTTGCGGATTTCCTTGCAAACGGTCATTCCGTCTATTTTCGGCATATTTAAATCAAGAATAACAAGGTCGGGGTTTTCAGAATGCAGAGTGTCCAGACCTTGCTTGCCGTCTTTCGCCTCTATTACTGTATAACCCTCGGGCTCAAGTACAAGTTTTACAATGTGTCTGTAATCCTTTTCGTCGTCAACAATAAGTATTTTTGGCATAAACACCTCCAAACTACCACTGAACTATTTCTGTGTCTGTTTCGTGTATTGTTCAGATTCTGTTCCGTGTTTCTTTGCTATCTGCAACGTGAAAAAGAATTTTGAACCCTTGCCGACGGTACTCTCAACCCAGATTTTTCCCCCGTGACCTTCAACAAGCGCTTTTACAATCGCAAGCCCAAGCCCTGTTCCTTTTACGCTTATTTCACTTTTAGCCGACCTTACCTGCTCAAATTTGACGAATATTTTTTCTATGTTCTCCGGTGCAATTCCTATTCCCGTATCTATTACAACGAAAGTAATCATATTATCCGATTTTTTGTCGGACGCAACGGACAGCGAAACCGAACCGTTTTCTCTTGTGAATTTTAAGGAATTGGAAATGAGATTTATTATTACCTGGCGGACCCTTTCCGGGTCAGCAAAAATCTGCGGAAGTCCCGGCGGTATATCGGTAAAAAGCGAAATTGATTTTTCTTCGGCTTTGGGTTTAAGGAAATCAACGACCTCGTTTGCTATTTCGTGGAAATTCACCGGGACCTGTTTGATGTCCATTTTGCCGCGCTCAATTTTTGCTATATCCAAAAGGTCGTTTATGAAACGGGAAAGCCGCATCGTGTTGCTGTGCATTCTTTCAAGCATATCGCCCCACTTTTTCGGCATATTCTTATCCGTTTCCGCACCTTTTATCATAAATTTGATATATGACTCTATTGCACCTAACGGAGAACGAAGTTCATGCGTAACGGAGGATACGAAGTCCTGTTTCATCTGGTCAAGTTCTTTCAGTTTTTCCGACATTATGTTAAACCGCGACCCCAGCCAACCGATTTCATCGCGGCTTTTAATTTCCACCCGATAATTGAGGTTCCCTTTGCTTATAGCGTCGGCGCCTTTCGCTAAAATTTTTATGGGTTTGGTAAGCATCGTCGCCACCGCCTGTGCAACTACCAGACCTATAAATATCATAATTAGAGCAACTTCTAAAATTCTAAGCCGTGCCGTTTTAAACGATTCGTCTATCTGCTGTTCTACAACCTTTTTTGAAAATCCGATTTTCAGGTTGGCTGACGGACCGCTCAACAATTCAATTTTAGTTTTTTGCGTTATTGCATCAGGATGGTTGTTAATGGCAGAGCGCCTTTTTTCCAATTGTTTTAAGTCGGTGTGGCCTATCACTTTGCCGCGCGAAGATACTTCTATATACTCAATAGACGGATTGTTTTTTTTGACGATGTATATGTAATTCATAAGCAGAAGGTCGTCCTGGGCAAGGAGAGATTCCTTTACAATCTGGGCGACTTCCGTTATAATTACCTTTTGTTTTTTGAAAGTTTCCTTAACGAGATACTGCCGTTCTGTGAAAATCAGAAAAAAACTTACACCGCCGACCGATAATAATATTAACCCGCTTAATATAAATATAAATTTTGTTCTTAATGACATTTTGAAATAAAGTGTAACATATAATAGCGAATTTTTGGCGAAGATTTACAAAAATATTTATTTTTTTATTTTTAGCCGCAGCCGCAGATAGTCACAGAACCTCACTGAAATATCTTTTTCTGTGCCCAACTGTGTCATTCTGCGGCCTGGTTTATTTAATCATCGTTGAATTTGTAGCCGACGCCGAAAATTGATTCTATCTTTTTTCCCGCGGACCCAAGTTTATTTCTTAAAGTTTCAATATGTTTATCTACTGTTTTCATTTCAACTTCGTTTGGTGTGTTCCATAAATTGTCCATAAGAATCTCTCTTGATATAACCCTGTTTTTGTTTTTCATAAAATACAGCAAAATTTCATATTCTTTTTTTGTCAGGTCCGGATTTTTGTTTTTTAAGGAACCCGCACCGTAGGTGGTTATAGTTCTGGTTGACAAATTTATTTTTATTGAACCGTTAGAGGATTTGAGGATGTTGGATTTTGACTTAAAATCTATTTCATTCCAAAGACGTCTTCTTAAATGCGCCTTTACCTTTGCGACAAGAATTTCCATCTGAAACGGTTTCGTTATATAGTCGTCCGCACCAAGACCCAGACTACTTACGATATCATATTTTGTAGTATAATCGCCTGATATCAAGATGACTGAAATGTCTGCGGTTTTGGGATCTTTCTTTAATAACTTCAAGACATCGCAGCCGGAAATACCCGGGAGATTAACATCAAGCAGAACGATGTCGGGATGTCTTTTATCTGCGGTTTCCAAAGCATCATCCGAATCGTTTTCTACAAATATCTCGTATTTTTTTTCCTTATCAAGAGCTTCTTTTATGAGAGCGCAGATATTTACATCGTCGTCAACAATGAGAATTTTTTCTTTCATATATTATTTTTTATTGCATAAACTGCCGCCTGGGTTCTGTTTTTTACGCCGAGTTTTGAAAATATAAAGCGAAGTTCCACTTTTATCGTGTTCTCCGAGCGGGATAAATCATTCGCGATTGACCTGTTCGATTTTCCTTCCGATATTTTTTTCAGAATAATCTTTTCTTTTTCTGTTAAATTCATACTTATTTTGTGCTAACACAAACGAAAAATAAATTAAAAAAAATCACTTCGGGAAAAGTGTGATGCCTGATTTCCCTCTCATGCTATCGTGAAATATTTGTATGTCCGGTTGATTTTCAAATGCTATGCCGATATGATGTTGTTTTAAGACATTATCCGTGTGAAACCATTTGATTTTACCCTTAAGTTGCAGTTCCTGAAATGTCGTCGGCACTTTAATTTCAATTTCCGGCTGTGATTTTTTATCGTCGGCAAGATGCTCTATAATTAAGTTTGTCAGGTGAAGGTCGTCTTTCGTTCCTTCAATCCTTATTCCGCCTTCTGAAATGTTTATGCAGGATGTTTCAAAACTCTTGCCGTTTAATTCAATCTTCACATTCCATTCTACAGGACGGCGGAATGCACGCCTTTTATCGTTAAACATTTTTTTCTACCTCCTCATAAATGTTCCATAAGTTCGGTTACCGAAAACGGTTTTGTTATGCAGGTAAAACTGCCGATTGGATGGTATTTTAACTAATAATAAAATTATTGTAAATAGGACAAACGGGCAATAAAAGTTGCCTGCAAAAAGGAATAAAGTCCTATATCATTTTTTGATTGGTTCCGCCGAAAAAATTTCAAAATTTATTCAATAGATATGATTTTTTGCTGGATGGCTTTAACTACTGCTTTTGTACGGTTTTCAACTCCTAATTTATTAAACAATAAATTCAGTTGGTTTTTTACCGTTTTTTCGCTGGAAGAAAATTTGTGGGCAATTTCTTTGTTTGAAAATCCTTTTGAGAGGGCGGATAGCAATTCTATCTCCCGTTTAGTAAGTTGTAACCTCTGAACGTTAAGATTTTTCGGCTCTATTTTTCTGACTGCATCCAGAAACCTCGGCATTATGTCTGTTGAAAACGCCACTCCTTCACTTATCAAAGTTCTCAATGTTTTTATTAGAATTTCCGCGGTTTTGGTTTTTACTACATACCCAAGGGCGCCTGCTTTTACGGCTTCAAGTATGTGCGCCTCGTCATCATACATTGAAAGAATAATCACTTTTACATCCGGCATTTCTTTCCGTAATTTGCGTGTAACTTCAATGCCGTCTATTTCCGGAATATTTATGTCCATTAAAATAATATCCGGCTTCAACTTTTTTGCGAGTTCCAGAACCTGTTTACCGTCGGAGGCTTCGCCGATAATTCTTATGTCTTTTTCATTTTCAATAAGTTCTTTAAGCCCCTGACGGAATATTGTATGGTCATCTGCTATAATGATTCTTACTCCTTTCTTGTTTTTTTCCATAATCACTTTATCCTTTAATCTTTCGGATTGTAAGTTCAACTACAGTACCTTTACCCGGATTGGATTTTATAGCGACGATGCCGCCGGTCTTCTGTGCATAAAGCAACATGCTTTTTATACCGTATTTAAAGTTTTTTTTTAGAGGTTTAAAACCGACGCCGTTGTCTTTTATTACCAATTGTGCGCCGGTGGAATTATTTATTGACAGGAAGACACTGATTCTGTCCGCCCGTGAATGGTTCTGTATATTGTTTAATGCTTCAAGAAAAATACGCATTATTTCATTGCTGAAATCAAATGTACAAAACTTCGGTATTTTAGAAACAAACTCATAATCTATATTTTTAACTTTTTTGATTTTTTCAAGATAATTTTTTATTTCGTCGACAAATTTATTGCCGACAATCCTCGGCGGGGCAAGTTGCAATATAATTTTTTTTGTCTGGGCAATGGACAACTCCATGAGTTTTTCTATCTCGGATAATTCTTTTTTGATTTTTTCAATGTCGGTCAGATTTTGCGATTTGTTTGTCTTTAACTGAATGGAATATAATGTTTGGGCGAGACCATCGTGCAGATATCTCGCTAACTGTCCATCTCTTTCGTTTATTAAATTGCTATCCATTCGGATACAAAATTTCTGTCGGCTCTTTTTACTAAGATGCTGCTATCATAACTGCCGTATAATTGAGGATTTTTAATGTGGGCAATGCAGGGATTGAACCTGCGACCCCTCCCGTGTGAGGGGAGTGCTCTCCCGCTGAGCTAATTGCCCGGAACGCCTATTCTGGGACATAAGTCCCGTAAAAAACAATTTTTACAGTCGGGCTTTTTCGCGTTACAAATTTTTCTTCCGTGCTCTATTAAAAGATTGGAAAGAGCGAACCAATCGCTTCTATCAAAAATTTTCATTAAATCCTGCTCTATTTTTTCGGGACTGTTATTTTTTGAAAGTCCCAAACGAAATGACAAACGTTTTACATGCGTATCAACCGCGATACCGGAAATTTTCCCGAATGCATTTCCCAACACGATATTCGCCGTTTTTCTTGCAACGCCGGGAAGTGTCAGCAAATTCTCCATCGTATCGGGAACTTTACCGCTATATTTTTCGTCAATAATTTTGCAGGCGCCTATTATATTTTTTGACTTGTTGTGATAAAAACCGGCAGACCTTATTTCCTGTTCAAAAACTTTTATATCGGCGGCGGCGTAATCGGATGCTTTTTTATATTTAGCAAAAAGAAGCGGAGTAATTTTATTGACCCGTTTATCCGTGCATTGTGCGGAAAGAATTGTCGCAACGAGAATTTCCAGCGGATTTGAAAATGTCAATGCCGTTTTTTTTACATCCGGGTAATGTTTTTTCAGCCGTGTTATTAATTCACTTACATTCAACATTAACTAATCTCTAATTCTCTAATCTCTGTCTTTATAATGGGCCCTGAGGGACTTGAACCCCCGACCCGCTGATTATGAGTCAGCTGCTCTAACCAACTGAGCTAAGAGCCCGCATTTTCAATTATATCTAAATTTACTTTTTTGTCAATCTTTTAGAATCTGTTATTCAAGATAGTCAACAAGGCTTTTGCACCGTGAGGGATGTTTCATTTTTCTTATCGCCTTCGCTTCAATCTGGCGGACCCGTTCCCTTGTAATCTTAAAAATTTTTCCGACATCTTCCAAAGTTAACGGATAGCCGTAACCGATGCCGAACCTCAGACGGATAATCTCCGCCTCGCGGTCGTTGAGAGTTGATAATACCTTTTCAATTTCTTTATATCTTAAATTTGAGTGTATATGCTTTTCCGGCGTTTTATGTTTTTTATCCTCAATAAAATCTTCAAGGCGGGAATCCTCGTCGTCGCTTATAGGGGTTGAAAGCGAAAGCGGCTCCTGGATTATTCTTAAAAGCGTTCTTATTTTATCCGTTGACATTTTTAAGTATTTTGAGTATTCTTCAATCGTGGGTTTTGTGCCGCAATCCTGATGATGTTTTCTCTGGAACTTGTTGAGTTTTGACGCCATCTCCTTCATATGAACCGGAATTCTTATCGTCCTAGATTGGTCGGCAAGCGCTCTGTTTATTGACTGTCTAATCCACCATGTCGCATATGTGGAAAATTTAAAACCTTTTTTGTATTCAAATTTTTCCACCCCTTTTATTAAACCGAGATTACCCTCCTGTATTAAATCCAAAAGAGAAAGTGAAGGCGCATACATATGTCTTTTTGCTATTGAAACGACCAGACGCAAATTTGCTTTTATAAGTTTTGACTTTTCATCCAATAGTTCTATTTCCAACCGCCTTATTTTATTTGCGGATGACTCAATGTCTTCAAGCGGGATATTAACACTTCTACTCATCTTTTTAAGTTTTCTATCGGCATTGTTCACATCATCAAGCACCCGGGCGAATTTTGAAAATTCATACTTTGTCAATTTAAAAAATTTTGTTTTCGTTATTTTTTTCCGCTTTACGTGACGGTAAATCCGCTTTACATCGGAAAGAGCCATTTTACTTTTTCTTGAAATTTGACCGTAGGTATTTTTATTTTCCGTTATCCTTTCCGCATAATTCAGTAATTTTAATTTCAGTTTGTTGAATTTTTCCTCGTGGAGGTTAAGTCCGATTATTTTTTTTATTATCTCTTTTTTATAATTGTTAATTTTATTAACAACTGCAATTTTTTTATGCGGGGCAGTCTTCTTTACGCCTTTGAGTTTCTTTTTAAGTTGATTAATTCTCGTCTGAACTTTATCTAGATATTTTGACGCCTCTATCATTTTTCTCTGCATATTTCTTAAGGTAGTGTCAGTTTTTTTTCCGCGGGGCATAAACTCGCGGGGCGATGCAGCGCTGGTTGAAATAAGCACTTCCCAGTTTTTTATCTCCTTAAGGGTAATCGGGGAATCCAACACTATCAATTTGAGCTCCCTCTTTTTTTCCCAGATGCTCTTTGTCAGTTCAAGTTCTTCTTTTCTCTCTAAAAGCGACGATTTTCCCATCTCGGTAAGATACATCCTGACAGGGTCTTCCATTTTTAATTTTATGGATTCTTCATCAGAAGATTCTGGGGTTTGCTTTTCGGCAACCGGCTCTTCCGGCTGTTTGTTCAGGACATTTATGCCCATATCGTTCAGGGTGATAAAAAAACCGTCAATTTCATTTATGCTGCTGTCCGATATAGACAGGTGTTCGAATATGTCGTCATATGTAAGAAAACCGGCTTGACGGCCTTGCTGTATTAAATTTCTTACTTCTTTTTCATCTATCATTTTTTTGACCCTTTCATTTTTTTTGATGCTTTCAAAAATTCAGACACGTCTCCGCTTTTAAGTTGTTGCAGTCGCTTTTTTTCACACTTGAGCACAAAGGATTTTACAAATTTTTCCGGATCCGACGGCTTAAAATCACTTATCAGAATTTTTGAAACAACATCACTGCCCGATAGTTTCACAAGTTCCCGGGGTTCAACGGAGTCCCTGCCTTTTTTTCTCAAATCACGAAGTATAGAAAAAATGTTTCCTGTTTCATCGCTTGTGAAATCAAACTGTAAATTTTCGGGAATATAATCCATATACTTAAGGTCGCCGGCCAACATCGATATAAAATTTCTTTCTTCAATGTCAATTTTGTTTTCAACCTCCGGCATCTGTTGTTTTGAGTCGCTGCCATACCGCTTTATTTCGGTTTTAAGCCGGGCCAGTTCCTCTTTTATAATTTCTTCACGCACACCTAACCGTTCTGAAAGCGTTTTTATATATTCCGATTTTACGACGGCATTCGGAATTTTTGATATAACCGGAAGGGCTAATTTTACAAGACCCCTTTTACCTTCAATGGTCTTGACATCAAAACCCGCCGAGGCGGACGATTTTTCATCAATGAAAAAATCAATGTATGATTTTGAATTTGAAAAAATATTTTTTAATTTGTCCGCACCGTCGGAAATAAGAATTTCATCGCTATCTTTACCGTCGGGCAATTGGGCGATTTTCACATACAAATCGTCGTTAAGAAGCACCTCGCACGACCTTATCGCAGAGGAACGGCCAGCCGTATCCGGGTCATATGCGACTATTACATTGTCGGTATATCTTTTCAATAAGGAAGAGTGCTGCGGCGTAAAAGCGGTCCCGAGAGTGGCAACCGTATTTGTAATCCCATATTGATGACACATAATCACATCAACATAACCTTCAAGTATTATTGCGGAATTATTTTCTCTTATGGACTTTCCGGCGAAATTGAGACCGTAAAGCACCCTGCTTTTGGAATAAACCGCCGTCTCGGGCGAATTAAGATATTTCGGCTGAATTGCATCGTCCAAAACCCTGCCTCCGAATGCAACAACCCTGCCGGTAATATCAAAAATCGGAAACATCACCCTGTTGATAAAAAAATCTTTCTCGTTAGATATAACCCCGGATTTGTAAAGCAAATCTTTTGAATATCCTTTTTTGACGGCGGCGTTAAAAAGAATCCTGGATGATTTCGGGGCATAACCTATTTGAAACTTCTCTATCGTTTCGTCGGTCAATCCCCTTTTTTTGAGCCAGTTTTTTATGACAGCGCTTTCTTCAAGATGCTTCTGAAAAAATAAACCCGCATCGTTTAAAATTTTATAAATCGTTTCCCTTTCTTCCGCAAGTTTATCATCCGTTTTAGAATTAGAAAAAATTTCTTTTATTTCTATATTGCACTTTTTGGCAAGTTTGCGGATTGCCTCGGGATAAGTAAGTCCTTCCATTTTCATTATGAAACTTATTGCATTACCGCCGATACTGCACCCGAAACAGTGAAAAATCTGCTTCTCGGGATTTACCATAAACGAAGGCGTTTTTTCATTATGAAACGGACATCTCGCTTTAAAATTCCTGCCCGACCTTGTCAGACGGACATATCCCTCAATAACTTCCACGATATCACAGGCACTTAAAACATTTTGAATAGTTGCTTCCGGAATTGACATATTTTTTGAAATTGTTGGATTTTTTGAGCGGCAAATTTCTATCCGCTGTGTTTTATTCGCCGGAAACCGGAACAAGGAATGAAATCAACGGGTCCGAACTTATTTTCCACTTTATCAAAAAGCAGATTAAGTCCGAGAGTATCGCTGGAAATGTGACCTGCAACTACTATGTTTATATTTGACTTTTCGGCGTTTTTTATGTGCTCCTCCGACATATGCATAGCGACAATTGTCCCGACACCCGCGATAGAAAGTTTCTCTAAAAATTCAACCGCTCCTTCCGTGCCGCCGGTCATATCAACAAAAACTTTACCCGCGCGATTTTCTTCGTTTCCGACTAATATTTTAGGACCAACCGTTTCGGTAACTGCGTTTTTATATTCCGGAATTGTCTTTAATGTACTAACTACATCTGAAACAAAATACGGTTTCACCGAGTCAAATTTTTCCTGAAGATATTTCGCGACATGGTTATCGGCAACCGTGTGGGCGCACATAAAGGGAATCCCCAAAAGTTTTGCGGCGTCGCCGCTTTTTGTGTGATTCACCGGCATTACCCGACGGGCGACCTCTTTCATCCTTTTTGACAGAAGACCCTCGGCGACATTTATAGGCACTCCGAATTTTTCAAGAATCTCCGACTGCATACCCATAACCTCGTAAAAATTGGCGTAAGCGTAACCGGACGGATGATGGGAGAGAACTAAATCAATTTTCGTTTTCAGGCGGCCGGATTTCCATAGATACTCCGCAAGCATAATTTCCGCTGCATCAATATCAATACCGACAAGAATTGATTTTATTTCTTCTTCACCGGAACCGTTCAGTATTCTTGTATCCCTGTAAGGATTTTTCAGAATTTCCATGTCAAACTCTGATTTTTTTTCATTATCAAGTTTATCATATTTCTGCTTTGAAACCGACAAACCTTTTTTTACCTGTTCTACACCGCGCGGGTCGGACAAAATTCCCTCTTCTACGACGAAATTATAAAACTCTTTTAATTTCAATTTACGCCTCCAAAATGAAATTCTTTCCCCCACCGTTTTGCCTCGCATAACGAAGCAGTGGGGGTCAGAATAACATTTCTTAATTATCTGAAAAATATTCTTTTTTTCAGTTTTCTTCTTGCTTCCTCGGCTTTGCGTTTTCTTTTTATTGAGGGTGTCTCATAAAATTCGCGCTTTTTGATTTCAGCCAAGATGCCGTCTCTTTCGCATTCTCTTTTGAATCTTCTTAGCGCTTCCTCTATGGATTCCCCTTCTCTTACTTTTACATTTGCCAAATTAAACACCACCTTTTATTACATCAGTGAAGACTGCAAAAGTCAGAAGTTAATTCTGTTTTTGCGTTCTTTTGCTCTACTGCTATCCCGGGGGCCAGTTCATAATTCTACCGCCTAAAAGATGCCAGTGTATATGAAAAACCGACTGACCGGCGCCGGAATTTGTATTGAGCACCAACCGATAACCTTCCTTGCTCACCTTTTCTTTTTCAGCCAATTCTTTTGCTAAAAAATGCACATCCGCTATAATGTCTGCATCGGATTGAGCAATATCGTTCAGCGAGGATATATGTTTTTTCGGAATTATCAGAATATGAACCGGCGACTGCGGGTTAACATCCCGTATGGCGATTAAACCCGGCGTTTGTGAAATAATTTTCGCAGGAATTTCTGAATTTATAATTTTACAAAACAAGCAATCAGACATCTTTATATTTATAGAGAATTTTTAGCGTTTTGTCAAGTACTTTTTTTCATTTCTGAAATTTTGTTAAATCTTTTTGAAGTTTTGTCAGACGGAAAACAGCACTTTTTGCGGATTTGGTATCTAAAAGTTCCCGGTAACTTCTGTCATATATTTTAACGCCTGCTATGTTATATGTTTCAAGCGGAACCACAACGGTTGAATTATCATCAATAACCGCCATTTCATCCCAAGTATGAGAAACAACGAACTCTCTTTTATCGTTACTAAAAAGTGAAATGCCCTGACTGTAATCACCCGGAAGATTTTTACAGCCGAGAAGCGACATCATAGTCGGAACTATATCCAGATGACTTGTCATTTTAGTATATTTTTTATGTTTGTACGCCGGGATATATAAAACTAACGGAACTTTTACCTGCTCTTCGCAAAAACCGTGATTGTGACCGTAAAAACCTTTTTCAAAAAATGCCTCGCCGTGGTCGGCGGAAATAATTATTACGGTATCTTTAAGGAATCCGGATTTTTCAAGTTGAGCAATGATTTTACCGACGAGGTAATCGTCATAGTGGTTGGCATTTTTATATCTGTTAAAAACCGGTAATATATTATCCTTATTTAAAAGAAGATAATTAAAAGTTTCCGCAGCAGGTTTGAATTTTTGAAATTCGGGCGGCGAGTCATAACTGCCGTGCGGGCAATCGTAAAACAAAAAAGCAAAGAACGGTTTTTTATACTTTTTTTCGTCTATGTATTTTATAAAATCATCGGTCATAGACGCATCTCTTTCAATTTTCGTGGAACCTCTCGGCTCATCCTCTATTTTTTCATTAGGGACATCAACAAAACAGGTTTTGTTAAACTCAGGAAATGTCAGTTTGCTTGCAGCCATTATCTTGAAATCATAACCCAAATCGGAAAGTGATGTCATAAAAACCGGCGGGCGGCGTTCACCGAGCATTAAATCCCAATAATGTCCGTAAAGAGCATAGAAAATGGAAAAAACTCCGAAACGCGTACAATTACCGCCGCTGTAATGATTTTCAAAAACTAACGACTTTTTGCTGAATTCATAAATATTCGGAGTAACGTCATAATTCAGCATATCAAACCGGAACGAGTCAAGTAAAATTAAAATTATATTCGGCGGGCCTTTTTGATTTTCTAAAAACTCCAATTTATTTTGAGGATAATTAAGCCCGGAATATTTTTTATCCAGCCGGAATGAAACCGCTTCGTCAATTTTTACATTAAAATGTTTCTGGACAAACTTTTTTATCGTAAGCGGCTGATACAGAATGAAAAGTTTGCTGTGTCGGGTAATATAGGGTATGTTTTTTAAATCGGAATAAGCGTAAATTCCTTTATCTATAACTACAACGAGAAATGACAGCGCGAGAATAAAAAAAACATATTTTTTACCTACGACAAAATCCTTTTTAGCAAAAAATCCGGAAAGAAAATTATACAGGAACAGTTCGGCAAAAAACATAAAAACTAATATGAAAATTATGAATATCTTTGTCGTTGAATTAAAATCTAATGATTCCCATCCGCCTTGCGTAATAAGCGTGTTTAATACGAGTCCATTTATGTGAAATCTGAAAATTTTATAAACTCCGGCATCTATAAAAGCCAGGATGTTGACGCTAAAAAATAAAATTACAAAAATAATTTTAGGAAATTTCAGAAAATACAAAAGAAGCAGGACAATCGCCAAAACAATATAAATCATAACGGTATTTGAAATGTGGGCGACAACCGTAAAAAATATTTCCGACGGATAACCCCCAACAAATTTGAAATATTGAATCCCCAAAATCAGAGTCAATATAAAGTTGCACAGTACAAAAGCAGAAAGTGTTAAAAGTTTTTTATTTTTCATAATATACTATTTCGTTCTCAGGGTGCATTGCCGGCAATTTTAGATAAATATAGTTTGACGTATATCCGCAACCGTTTGATTCAGTCAAAATTTCTAATTTTTTGCTTGAAAACTTTTTTAGAAAACTTTTTTTAAGATACATATCCAGTTGAGTGAATTTCCCCTGCCATTTTTTTATAATTGTTTCCGGACAGTTCCTTTTTATTAAATCTGCTTTTGTACCGGGCCGTCGGGAAAATCTAAAAATATGCAGACGGGAAAATCCGCATTTTTTTATAAAATTATATGAATTTTTTAGCGTTACATCGGTGTCTGTCGGATAACCGATAATAATGTCCGTTGTAATGCCTATATCCGGAATTTTTTTTCTTATTTTTTCAATTTTATTAAAAAATTGAGCGGCTGCGTACGGTCTGTTCATATCCCTTAAAATGCCGTCATCACCAGATTGCAAAGAAATGTGCAAATGATGACACAATTTTTTTGATTTTGACATCAGTTCAATTAAATCATCTGTAATATCGTGTAATTCTATTGACGAAAGCCGTATCCGGTAAAGTCCGTCTATTTTTTCTAACTCTTTTATTAAGTCCGTTAACTCCCATCTCCTATCTCCTATCTCATATCTGTATCTACCAAGTCGTATTCCGCACAAAACAATTTCTTTATGACTCGCTGAAACATAATTTTTTACATCTTTAATAACATCGTCAATCTTTTTTGACCATAATTTCGGTCTCACTTTAGGCACTACGCAATAAGAACATTTACCGTCGCAGCCGTCCTGAATTTTCACAAATGCACGGGTGCGGTTACTATAAGTTGGAAGTCGGAAGTCGGAAGTCGGAAGTACTGCAAGACCTAAAATTTTTTGAATATTTTCTTTTTGGGAATTTTTAAACAATTTTACATTCGGGAATTCACTTTTTAGTTTTTTCCAGGATATATCCGCATAGCATCCCGTTAAAAATAATTTTGATTCCGGGTTAAGCCGCAAACATTTTCTTAAATACTGCCCTGTCTTGCGGTCGGCATTGGCTGTCACCGTGCAGGAATTTATAACAATAATATCGGCATTTTCAGGAATTGCCGTTATCCTGCATCCTGTATCCTGCATCTGTCTCATCATTTCATTCGTTTCACACTGATTTACTTTGCATCCGAATGTCTTAAAATGTATTTTCATGGTTTATACCGGGCAATAATCCCATCAACTAATTTTTCCACTGCTTTTTGAACCGGGGCGGAAAGTCCTTCGCCGAATCGGGTTGATTTCGGCTGGATTCCGATGAAAATTATCTTCGCTTTTGTCTCTTCTTTGATGTAATCAAGAAACAAATTCAGGGGCATATTATGGGTGGTGAAATACCCGGAAGAAATGTTTTTTTCGTCAATAATTTTTACCGTGCCCGGCGTTTCTTTCATCTCAACGGCATCAATAAAAATAATCGTTTCCGGCTTAAAATCTTTTATTGTTTTTGTGTAATTTTCCGGTGCAGAACCGGCATCAAGCAAAGAAAAAGGGACCTGTCCCTTTTTTTGTAATCTCTTGATTATTTCCGGGCCCGCGCCGTCGTCGCCTTTAAGAGAGTTGCCTATTCCTACAATTAAAAGATTTTTTTTGTCAGCCGGAAAATTAAGAAGTTTTGTTATAGTCATCAAAAACCCACTGCTGGTGGCGGCATTTCGGACATAAAATCTTAAATGCCGCCTGGCGGAGGAGCGGTTGAGAATGGTCGTTAATTTCTGCGGAGTTACATAAAAATTCCTGTTGCGTCAGAGCAATTATATTTATATTGCTGTATGCCTGTGTCCCCAGTTTTTTAGCAACATACAAAATCTGGTCTTTCGGCGCAATAATATCTTTGCACTCCGAACAAATTACAAGTTCTTTTTTGATTTCCGAAAACATATTTTTTCTTGTGATATCCGCGAGGTCAAACTCGTTTGATAATTTAACTCCCTCTTTTGTCGTGCAAACCCGCTCGCACTGACCGCAAAAAATACAAAAATCATGCCGCCATTTGAGAACGCGAACGGGCGGATTAGCCGTTAAATTATCCGTAATTAAAATTGACCCCGGAGGACAAACCTCCGCACAGGCGCCGCAACCGATGCATCCTTTTTCATCAGGAACCGGCTTCCCCCTAAATCTGGGAAAAGGCGTGTGCGGCTCAAAAGGAAACTTTGTTGTGTAAGGTCCTTTTATTAATGCTTTTATCGCTTCTCTAAGTTCTCTCAGTTTAGGATATTTCATTTTCGTCTTTTACTTGCTTATTCACGGAAGAAGTTATCGCATAACCAATTATAGGAACAAGAAACCATAAAAATATCACGGCAACAAGTGCTCTTATACCCATCTCATCAAACCCAAGTTTAATAAATACTCCGAAAAGTATCACGGAAATCCCAAACGGAATAGATTTCGTTATCACATCCACCCGGGAATAAAAATCCGGGAATCTTACAAAACCAACACAGCCAATTAAAACTATTACTGAACCAATAATGATTATTATTTCAAACATAATTATTCGTCCAACTCTTTACCTTGTAAGTATTTTGACACAGCAATCGTGCCCACAAACGCAAGTATCACAGTATCTATTGTCAAATCAATAAGGAATTCTGACTCGGTTTTGAGCGCATAAATACCAAGAAATCCCATAGCAATATGTGTCATAATGATTATAGATAAAAACCTGTCGGCACCGTTAGGCCCTTTAATAAATCTCCATAAACACAAAAAACAGGAAATAATCAATACTGCCAATGCGAAATTCATACAATCACCTTTGCGATGAGTTTTTCCAATTTTTCTACATCCTGTTTCACGGACTTTTCACATCTTGCGAGCGAGTTTATTAAAAGAGTACCTTCCCTTTCCCCGGTTACAATTATGTTCGGCGAGAGATTCAACGCCATAATTAGAAATGCTTTGCTTTTGGCATCTGATGTTCTCAATTTTATTTCAAAATTTTCCGGCGCCGGTATTTGCGGCGAAACCGAAATATAAATTTGCACAAATGCCGACTTAATCCACGACCAGAATGTCCTCGCAAAAAACAGGAGAAAATACCCGAACCGGATTTTTCGCCCGGATCCGGTTTCTTCCAAATTAGCGAATAAAAATGTTACAAAAACGGAAATAACAACTCCGACAAATATATTTTCCCGGTCCAGTTTCCAGACGAGTAAAATCCAGAATATAAAACAGAAAATAAAAAGTGAAAGTTTTTTCATAAACCCAAAATCAAGTTCCCGTAGCCGGTTCCCAATGTAAGAACGGAAACCGCCGGTTCAACTACAAATTTTAAAATCCACGGGAATAAAAGCCCGAGTAATAAACATACGACAGCGAGCGTAAGCATGGAGATTCGCATTAAAACCGGCACTTCTTTAATAGTAGGAAGCGGGAAGCGGGAAGCGGGAAGTCGTAAAAACACATTCCGCTGGATTTTCAAAAAATATGCGAGCGTAAAAACCGCACTCATTACGACTAAAATCCCGACGGTCAAATATCCCGCTTTGAATAATCCCAAAATTATCAAAAGTTTTGAGAAAAATCCGCCGAACGGCGGCACTCCTCCTAAAGAAAATGATGCGGAAAGCGAAGACAAAAAAGTTAAAGGCATTTTATCTGAAAGACCGCCTAATTTTGTAATATCTCTTTCACCCGTTGAATGTTCAACCGCACCCGCCACCATAAAATATAGCGACTTAAATGTTGCGTGATTTAAGATATGGAAAAGTGCGCCCGCATAAGCCAACGGTGTTCCACAGCCGAGTCCTACCATAATGTATCCGATTTGGGAGATTGAAGAATATGCGAGAAGCCGTTTGAAATCCGTCTGTTTTAACGCTGAAAACACTCCGAAAAATATTGAAATAAGCCCCGCGTAAAGAAGAACCTGATGCAACGCAGGCGAAACACCCGTCACACCGAAAAATATTCTTACAATACCGTAAATTGAACAGACCTTGGAAACAGTCCCGGCAAGCATCATAGTTACAGGTGCGGGCGCTGTCGGATACGCATCCGGAAGCCATGCGTGAAATGGAACCAGCGCCGCTTTTAATGCGAACCCGAAAAGTAAAAGCGGTATTGCAAACATGATTGCGTTATTGATACCCGTTCCCGCAATAAATTTTGACATATCCGCCAAATCAAGCGTACCGGTTACCGAATATAAAATCCCGATTCCTAAAAGTAAAAAGAACGAGCCGACGGTTCCCAAAACCTGGTATCTGATAGATGCTTCCAAATCCTGCTGCTCAACACCGAATGCAACAAGAGCATAAGACGAAAATGCAACCATCTCCATAAACACATAGAAGTTAAAAATATCACCCGAAAGAACTATGCCGTTTAACCCCGCAATCAAAAACAGATGCAGAATATAAAATTTCGCTTTTGCAGTGAATTTTTTCATATATTCAACCGAATACAGCATTGAAAGAAATCCGATAAGGTTGACGACAATAAGCATCAGCGCAGAAAAACCGTCAAGCACTAAATCAACACCCAAGGGTGATACCCAACCGCCCATGTGATACACGACTGCTCCGCCGTTGAGCGTAAAAATTATCACACCTGCCAGCACAAGCAGCACAAATGCCGTCACCGAAGAAAGCCAGTCGCCGGCGGCGTCGTCAAACCGCTCAAGGATAATCAGTATCAGCGCTGAAATTATAGGCAATAGAGGAAAAAGTAAAATTAACATTTAGCCGTGCAACTCCTTTATTTTTGAGATATCAAAAGTGCCGTATTTTTCATACAGACGGATACAGGTCGCAAGCATCAAAATTACCGCTGCAAGTGAAATAACCATAATCGCAGGTATCAATGCCTGGGGCAACGGGTCAACAAAAACCCTTTGAGAACCTTCAACTATTATCGGTGCAGAAGCATCTTTTTTCCAACCAAGAAGTACAAAAAACAGACATACGCCGTACCCGATGATTTTTACTCCGATAACAATCTTCAAAAGATTCTCTTTTGAGATGACACAGTATATCCCGATTAGAAACAACAGAATACTTGAAAGATATATTATGGTGCTCATTGCTCTTTTCTCCAGACAACCAGATAGCCAAAAAGTGCGTAAAAACCAAAACCGACCAAAAGGCCCAACAAAATATTTAATATTGGCACGATACCGCCTGAAAAAAGGTAATGCGGGTCGCCCTGCGGCAGAAAATTATCAAGGAAAAAACTGTGCCCTTCTCTCAAGCCAAAAAGTCCCAAAAACCCCATAAAAATAAGCAACAATCCGGCAATCGCCGAGACGGTAATCGCGGTTGATATATTGAGCCTTTTTCTTGCGACATCTTTTCCGTAGACAATCATACATAAAATAAACGCGGAGGCAATAAGCATCCCGCCGTCAAACCCTTCGCCGGGAAGTATGTGTCCGTAAATAACAACATAAAAACCAAAAACGAGGAACAGCCCGATTACATAACCGGTTAAGATTCTGATTGTTTTATCCATCTTTATTCTACCTTTCTACCTTTTTTTCTCAATATCACGGTAACGCCTACAATCATCACAATTATTACAAATGCTTCCATCAAAGTATTCCATGCACGGAAATCTAAAAGCACTGCGGTAACAATATTCGTGGCACCGATTTCTGACAGCGTTTTTTCAATGTGTAAAGAAGACGCGTGCATCACCGGCGCTCCAAAAACCGGCAAACTTTTAATCCCACGGATAGCAAAGACCAAAAAAACCGCTCCGAAAAAAAACATCGCGGCGGCGGGAGAAATCTCACGGATAGAATATTTTCTCGTCTTGTCAATTTTTGACGTTTTGTAGACGGTTGCAATCATTATTACAAATGTAATAACCTCCAGCACAAGTTGCGCGGTCATAACCTCGGGAGCAGAAAGAAACATAAAAATAATTGCAAGTCCGAAGCCGACGCCGCCCAATGCCATAACAGACGAAAGCAGGTCTCTTATCTGGACGGCAATCACCGCCATTATCAGAATAAAAACCAGAATTAAAATTAAAAATATCTCAAACATTTTATCCGCACAAAATAAAAAGTAAAATCACCAGACCGAACAAAGACCAGTAAAGATATATATGTAAAAAACCACCCTGAAGTCCTGATGTAAATTTTGAAACGATTTTTGTCAGGCGGTCAAAACCAATATACATATTTTCAAGCATCCTGTCAATACATACAAAGATACAGTCCGCGAATGCTCTTGCCGAACCGATAGCCCAACCGTAAAAATCAAACACCCTTTGCTCTGCTTTTCTATAAATTGCGGAAAACGGCTTTAACTCGGAAATGGTCAGATAAAACTCCGTTCCTGAAAAACCTTCTTTGAAAATTTCCGGATCCTCGCCGTAAACATATGTTTCTGCTTTCCGGATCGTTTTTATCGTCCCTAAAAGATAGATTACTGCACCGATTACAAGTCCCAAAATTATCAATAACGTCGCAAGTGACGGTTGCCAGACGCCGGAAAAGATAGAGGTTAGCGGGTAGAGGGTAGAGGGTAACGACGGAAAAATAAAATACTTTAACGGAATCTGATAGGCAAAAACTCCGAACAACACACAAAGAAACGCCAAAATTACCGTCGGAAGCCACATAGCCCAAGGCACTTCGTGCCAAGTTGAGAGTTGAGAGTTGAGAGTTGAGAGTTTGTTTTTCTCTAAACTAAGTTCTCTAAACTCTAAACTTTTTTGCCCTAAAAACACCGAGTGGATTACCTTGATAAATGATGCTAAAGTTAACGCTGAGCCGAACATCGCAGCCACTAAAAAGAAAATAACTGCCATCTGCCGTCTGCCATCTGCCATCTGCTGTATCAATCCCTGATAAATCATCCATTTTGAGAAAAAACCGTTAAACGGCGGCACACCGGAAATTGAAAGCGCGGCTATCAGTGTTGCAAAAAATGTGAGCGGCATCAATTTTGATAACCCGCCGAGTTTTTCTAAATCGGTTGTGCCGGTTGTTTTTTCAACAGAACCCCCGCAGAGAAATAAGCATGTTTTGTAGATTGTGTTATTCAACATATGGAAAATTCCGCCTAATATACCGACGGTAGTTCCCGTGCCTATTCCCAAAACCATATAACCGACCTGTGAAACCGCATGATACGAAAGCAATTTTTTCAGGTCATGCTGGACGAGCGCCATAAAAACAGCAGCGATGATTGTGAAAGCGCCGATGAACATCAAAATCAGATTAAGATTACGATTGAGAAAAAAGAAGTCGGTGCAGATACGGGCTAAAAGATATATTCCTAAAAGTTTGTCTAATGATGCCGGCAGATATGCCATTACTTCAACCGGGGCATCTTTTGAAGCATCCGGAATCCATGTATGGAACGGCATTGCACCAGCTTTTGCCAGTGCACCTATTGTCATCAGTGAAAAAGCAAGTAACTGGTAAGTGGTAAGTGGTAAGTGGTAAGCAAAAATTTGGAAACTGCCTGTTATATTCCACAATAAAATTATGCCGAGCAAAAGACAGAAATCAGAAAAACCGACTATGTAAAGCGCTTTTGTCGCCGTCTTGTACGAGTTTTCGCCGCCAGTCCTTATTAAAAGGTAAAGCATTACTGCCGCAATCTCCCAGAATAAAATTAAAATAACAAAATTATTGGCAAGCAAAACACCGTTTACCGCACCGAGATTGATAAGAATGAAAGAAAAATATTGTGCGATGGTGCGATGGTGCGATGGTGCGATTGAGTAAAGGCAAATCAAAAAGGCAAAAAGTGACGCAAATAGAATACAAAAAGATGAAAATGTGTAAGCACGGAGCGAAAAATCAATCCCGAAAGAAAGCCACGGGACTGAATAATGCAACTCGCCTGACAAAAATATCACAAAACTTAATATCAAAACAGCAAATGTTGTAATTACAGCAATTGTTTTTTCTAATCTCTTAACAAGAAGTAATGATAACCCTATAACTATCGGTAAAAAAATCGTGTAAAGTAAAATGTTCATTTTATTATCTCAATAAAACTTAAAAAAATTTGCGGGAACAGTCCCGTTAAAAGTGAAAGAAGTCCCAGTACCAAAACAATTACAACCATCCCTTTCGTTTTCTCTGTGTGCTCTGTGTTTTCTTTTCCTGCCCCGTTAGATAATTTATCTACCGGGGTGAATGTGCTCTGTGTTCCTAAAAATACGGCATTGTATAGTCGGAAAAGGTACAAAAGCGTTAAAACCGCGCCTAAAACTGAAAGTGATGCAATTAAAATTTTCCCTTTTTGAACCACCGACATTATCACATAAAGTTTTGAGAAAAATCCGCCGAACGGCGGAAGCCCTATAATTGATAACGCACAGAGAATATATCCGATTGACGTTAAAGGCATCGTCTTTGCCAGCCCGCCTAATTTTCTGATATCTTTTTCGCCCGTGTTATGTTCCACCACACCCGCCGCCAAAAAAAGCCCCGCTTTTCCCAGCCCGTGGACCAGAATAAAAAAAATCGCGCCGGTTATTCCGACAGCGACATTCGTCGCAAAACCCAAGAAAATATATCCGATTTGAGAAATTGTTGAATATGCAAGAATCCGTTTAATGTCATTCTCAACAAACGCAACCGCACCTGCAACAAGAATTGTTACGACAGCCGAAATCATAACTATATTTTGGAACAACGGCGTCATCGGAAATGTAAAGACAAAAATCCGCGCAAATGCATAAACACCTATTTTTACAAGAACCGCAGCATGAAGAAAAGCGGTAACCGGAGACGGTGCGATACCCGCATCGGGCAGCCATAGATGGAACGGCAGTTGAGCCGATTTTGCGAGCATACCGCACAAAATCAAAACCATAGCGAAGGTTGGAATCTCTTTTCCGCGAAGTGCTAAAATGTTCAGCGTATTGTACTGGGAATATACGAGAGCAATCCCCGCAAGCATAAGTCCTGAACCGAGAAATGTTAAAAGAAATGCGCGGTCTGCTGCAAGAAGTCCTTTTTCATCACGGTAAAAACCAATCAGCCGCCAGGAACAAATCGCCGTAATTTCCCAAAAAATATACATCAGAACAAGATTCGCGGAAAAAACAAGTCCGAGCATACTTCCGATAAAAAGTGTGATATAGAAATAATACTCCGTCTGATGTTCATATTCTTTCATATAACCAAACGAGTAAATTAGTATCAGAAGCCCGATAAATGAGGAAACGACCGCCATAAAAACGGAAAGCCCGTCAACAATGAAACTTAACGAGAAAAAGTCAAAGAAAAATTTTTCAAAAATCACGGTATTACCGTTAAACACAACAGGTATTAAACTTGCGGATAATAAGAATCCTAACAATATCAAAACAAATGAAATTGCCTTTTTCAGTTTTTGGGCAAGAAAAATCAGAACCGAACCTAAAACCGGTATTGCTATTGCCAAATTTTGTATATTTTCACACATATTTTTACTTTAGCCACGAATTAACACTAATAGTCACGAATTAAAATACTATTCTTTTTTATGTTCATTCGTGTCCATTCGTGGTTATTATTTGTTCCTTATTTCTTCCGTTTTCTTTTGGCAGAGTTTTATCAAATCAAAACCGTTCATCAACTTTTTATTTTTTGCCTTATCAATTACAGCGACCCTTTCAGTGCAGCAATAACACGGGTCAACCGCCGCAAGAATTAATGCGGCATCGGAAATTGTCTGCCCTTTTACGGCATACTGGTTAGAAGGAACATTGACATAACTGGGCGCGCGGATTTTATGGCGAACGGGACGGGAAGAACCGTCAGAACGGACATAATGGAAAACTTCGCCGCGCGGGGCTTCGTAATGACCTATTCCTTCACCGGCGGGTATTTCTTTTACATTTAAGTCAAAATTTCCTTCCGGCTCTTTTTTAAGTCCTTCAAGACAGCCGCGGATAATTTTTATTGACTCGTACATTTCCAGAATACGGATGGCGGCTTTATCAAAGACATCGCCGTTCTTAAGGACGATAACTTTCCAGTCAACCAGATTATATGCTGCATGAGTATCATCGCGACGAACATCAATATCCACGCCGCTTGCACGGGCGGTGGGTCCTACGACACAATAATCAATAGCGACATTCTTCGGCAGAACACCCACGCCTTTTGTCCTTGCGTGGATTACAGGGTCGTCCATCACCGCACCTCTGAACATATCCAAAACCGGAATTAAATCGCTGCACATTTTTTCTATTTGTGGAATATCTTTTTTTTCAATATCCCGACGGACTCCGCCGATTTTCATCATCGCATAGTGCTGACGATTGCCGGTGATAAACTCAAAAATATCGTTGACCAGTTCGCGGTATTTCCATGACCACATCCAGACGGTATTGTAGCCGAGAAAATGCCCTGCTAAACCAAGCCATAAAAGATGAGAGTGCAGCCGTTCAAGTTCTCCGATAACCGAACGGATATATTTTGCTCTGAGAGATATTTCTATCCCTGCCAAATCTTCAACTGCATTCACATAAGCGAACGGATGACTGGTTGAACAGATTCCGCAGATTCTTTCAACCAAAAAAGCCGACTGGTCCCAGTGAAGCGACTCCGAAAGTTTTTCAATCCCCCTGTGGTTGTAACCGAGTTCAATATCCATATCAACAACCTTTTCGCCTTCAACATAAAGTTTGAAAAACTCCGCCTCTTCCTGCAAAGGATGGTACGGGCCAATAGGAATTATAGTTCTTTTTTTGTCAGTCATTTTTTCGGCCTTCTCCCTGGCCCTGTCTCAACGGATAATTTTTCTCCGGCCAGTCATCGCGTAATAAAAGATGTTTCAAATTCGGATGTCCCCTGAAGTTTATTCCCAAAAGTTCCCACATCTCCCTTTCAATCCATTCCGCACCTTTTATAATTTTTGAAATCGTGTCTATTTCCGGTCTTTCTTTATCCGCAATTAAAACACGGACGGAAATAACGCACCCCGATTTATCGTCTGAAAAATGATAGAGTATTTCAAGACCGTCAGGTCTGTCAATACCTGTCGCAATAACAAATCTTAATTGAAGTTCAACGAAAAGAATCTTCGCGGCAAAAACGGCATCCGACGGTAAAATATCAATATAAAATCTTCTCGGATTTTTTTCCTCAAACTTTTTTATTTTGCTGCCGAACTTATTTTTTATTTCGTCAATTATTTTCATTTTTTACTTTTCACCTTTTAACGCTTTTATCAGTTTTACGACTCCCATTATCATCGCTTCCGGTTTAGGCGGACATCCCGGAATGTATGCATCAACCGGAATAATTTTATCCAATGGCCCGCAGGTATTGTATGAATCCCTGAACATAATTTCCGAGCATGCGCAGTTTCCGACAGCAACGACAAAAACCGGTTTAGGCGCCTGTTCATACAACCTTTTCAGACGGTCAACGATTTTTTTGTTGACGGCGCCGGTTACCAAAAGCACGTCCGCGTGGCGGATTGAACCGACAAGTTGAATGCCGAATCTTTCTAAATCATATCTCGGGGTCAAAGTGTCCAAAATTTCTATGTCGCAGTTGTTGCACGGACTGCACGCCGCATGGAAAACCCAGATTGATTTTGTTAACGCTTTTATTTTTATTGATGCCGACATTTTAGTATCCTATGATTGCCAATACAGCCGCAAAAATTGAAACAACCAAACAACTCCTCCAAAAGAATCTTACTGCCTGGTCTATCCTGACTCTCGGATTTGTATTCCTTATTAAAATTATCAAAACAAGAACCGCTATAATACTTAAAAAATTCCCGCCAAAAAACATTACCGCAGCAAAAACCGGAATTACAAACAAAAGCATTATACGATTTAATATGAAAAGTGCAAGCGGAACGCCGGAATATTCTATGCAGACGCCCCCGGCTAATTCCCCTTCTGCTTCCGCGACATCAAACGGAACAAGCCCTAACTTCGCCTGAATAGTGAGAAGAAATATTACAAACGCAATCACACCAGAAAAAGAATTAAAAACGACACCGGACGACTGTTGCACGGTAATTATTTCGCCCAATTTTATCGTGTGCAATTTTATCACAGACACAAGAATAGAAAAAATAAACGGAAGTTCATACGAAAGATACAGTTTCATCTCGCGGCTCGCTGCAAGAGACGCAATCGGATTACCGGCGGCGCTCGCACCGAGAATTACGGAGATAGGCGTTATTGCGAGCAGGTAAATTACTACGATTAAATCGCCAACGAAGAGCGACTGCGGACTAATTATCGCCTTCCATAAAATTACGGATGCGAGAGTGGTTGAAGCGATAGTAAAAAGCGGCGCCAAAAGAAAAATTGCCGCATTTGCCGACGACGGAACAATCGTTTCTTTTACGAGAAGCTTTACAAAATCATAAAACGGTTGAAAAAACGGAGGGCCCTGTCTCCACTGAACTCTGGCGGTAACTTTTCTGTCAATCCAGGAAACGACCATTCCGGCAACGGCCGTAAAAATAAATCCCGGGAAAATAATAAATTCAAATAATGTTTTCATTTTTTCCATTTTAAACTATAAACCAAAAGTTTATCCGATATTTTATAGATATTTTTAAGTTCATCTTCGCCCGCTTCAACCCAACTTAAAATTCCCGTTTTATCCGTCTCAACACATTTCGGCGGCTTACCGTTACTTCTACCTACGCAATAATCACACTGTGAAGTTTTATATGGCAATATATCCGGATAGATAGTTCCAAACGGACACGCCACGGAACAATTTTTACAGGATGTGCACCTCATTGAATATCTCTGTAAAATACCGTCTTTGTTTTTTTCAAGCGCCTCGTTAGGGCAGGATATAATGCAGTCGGCTCTCTTGCACTGACGACAAATAACAAACTGCGCCGCTTTCGCTAAAAGTTTTTCAACCCCCCAGTTTTTAGGAGCATCATTGGCGGTTAATTGATGATAAAAATAACTGCACTCCGTAGTCCCGCTTTTAGCGGGATCTGTTTTGTAATACTTTTCCAAATCAATAAGAATTTTTTTGCTCATTTAATCCCACAACTCTTCAAAATCTTTTATTTTATCGTAGGTAAAAACCGGACCGTCCTTGCAGACAAAATAAGGTCCTAACTGACAATGCCCGCATTTACCGAGACCGCAGGACATATTTTTTTCCATTGAAAGATATATTTTTCCCGGCGGGAAGCCCAATTCTAAAAGTTTGCGGACGCCGAATTTCATCATAACAGGCGGACCGCAGACAATTGAAACCGTATTTTCCAAATTAAATTTCGCTTTATCCAAAAGACAGGTTACAACCCCGATGTCTTCTTTCCAAACACCGACGGGACATTTATCAACACTCCTCAAAATATCCAATTTTTTGATTTTATTCCATTTTTCAAATTCAGATTTATAAATAACATCTTCTGGACTCTTTGCTCCGTAACACAAAATAATTTTTTTGAATTTTTCTATATTATGAACAAGCGTTAAAAGAAAAGAACGTAAAGGCGCCATACCCACGCCGCCGCCTAAAATCAAAATTTCTTTGCCGAACATTTCTTCAATCGGATAGCCCTTGCCGTAAGGTCCGCGAATGCCGACGACATCGCCTTTTTTCAACTGGTGAATCTTTTCAGTCACATAACCCGCTTTCATTATAGTAACATCTATCGTCTCTGCCTCATAAGGTGATGAAGACGGGGTAAAAGGCGCTTCGCCGATGCCGTCAAGAGATACTTCTATAAATTGTCCGGTTACAAAAGAAAACTTTTCCGACGGTTTTACTGTAAATGTTTTTATGTTAGAACTTTCGTCGGTAATCTTCAGCACTTCCGATTTAATCGGCTGATAAATGTTTTTCATTTTGCTTCACTCAATTTCGTAAGCACATCTCTTATGTCTATTTCCGCCGGACAAACCTCAATGCACCGTCCGCAACCGGTACATGCATAAAAACCAAAATTTTGACGACGATAATTTATTTTACAGGAATAAAGATTTCTGTATCTCGACGGTTTGCTCGGCCTGGGATTTCCTCCGCCGGCCACACGTGCATAGCCCTTAAACTGACAGGCATCCCACAGACGAAATTTCTCAAAATTTTTCTGCTCGCCGATTAAAAAACAATAACAGGTTGAACAGGCAAATCTGCAACCGCCGCACTCAACGCACTCCTTCGCTGCATCTTTCCACAGATCGGTCTTCGGAGGTTTTACAACTTCGTCAAGTGCTTTTGCAAAATTAAAATCTTTATTTATCTTAAGGACAAGTTCGTTAACTTTCACCCTGTTTTTTTCCGCCGAGGCACCATGGTCATCAACCGCCGGCTGGAAAAGCGAACCGTTGCTTTCAACAAGTGCTTTTCCCTTTTCACTTAAAATTTCTACGACAAAACCATTTTTAACAGGGCTGAGATTTATATCAAATCCGCAGGTAGGATAAGGAGCACCTTCTATGATTGAGCAAAAGCAGCAATCCTTCGCTGAAGTACAATCGGCGGAAATTATCACCGTATTTTTTCTTGCTTCTTCGTAGACAGGGTCTTTGTATTCACCGCCCAAAAACATTGCATCAAGAAGCCGAAGATGAGCAATCTCGCATGCTTTCACGCCGACTATAATCTGCGATTTTTTTTTATTAAACGGCAGGATTTTTTCCGAAGGCGGGAAGAAAAATGATTTTACCGGTACTATTGACCGGTATTTTCCTAAAACAGTATCCTTGAGATTTTCAGTAGAAAGCATCACATAATTATAATCCGCATCTCCTTGTTCAAAAAGAGAAAAAACATTATATTTTCCTATCTGATTGAGAAGAAAATTCTGCCAATTATTATTGTTAATATACCTAATTTCCATAAACTTTTGAAATTATATTAAATAATAATAATTTTGTCAAGTAAAAAAAATTATGCTTGACATTAGTGCTAAAAAATTATAAAATTTTTGCTGTGGAGTTTTTTAATTTGTTTTTTTTGTCATTGCTCATAGTTTTTCCGGCGGGATGCATTGCCAAGGAGGATATGATGACTCGTACACCGGCAGTAGCAGGACAGTTTTATCCGTCGGATAAAAACGAACTCTCTAAAATTGTAGACGAGTTTTTGTCAAAAACAAAAAAACAGAATTTAAACGGAAAAATTATCGGGTTGATTTCGCCTCACGCAGGATATGTGTTTTCGGGACAAACGGCAGCGTGGTCGTATAAACAAGTTGAAGGCGAAAAAATCGAAACGGTAATTTTAATCGGTTCAAGCCATAATTATCCGGTTAAAGGTGCGGCGGTGTGGACGGGCGGCAATTTTTCAACCCCGCTTGGCGAGGTTTCAATCGACGAAAAATTAACAAAAGAACTCCTGTCATCAAAAATATTTCAATCAAATAACAATGTCCACATCCCGGAGCATTCACTGGAAGTTCAGATTCCTTTTTTACAAAGAGTACTCAAAAATTTCAAAATCGTTGCTATTCTTATAAACGACGAACAATCCTATAAAGATGTTGCGGAAATAATCGCAAAAACAATTAGCACATCTAAAAAATCTGTGTTGCTTGTCGCATCTACTGATATGACACACTATCCTGTAAAAAAAGATGCGGAAATTGTTGATAAAGATATTCTTAAAACAATAGAAAAATTTAATCCGGCAGAACTTATAAGAGTAAATGACAACTGGTTATCTAAAAACATTCCCGAGCTTCACTGCACTTTATGCGGACTACCGTCGGTACTTACCGTTATGGAAACATCAAAAATTTTGGGTGCGGACAAATCCGTTATAATAAATTATTCAAACTCGGCGGCATCCTCTTACGGTGATGCGAACAAGGTTGTCGGTTACGGAGCGGCTGCGTTTGTGAAAACGACCGGAAGCCGGAAGCCGGAAGTCGGAAGTGAAAAGGAATTTTCCTTAACGAAAGATGCGCAAAAAGAACTCTTACAAATTGCGAGAAACTCAATTGATGTTTATTTAACAACCGGTAAAATTCCAAAATTTACTACAACGAATCCGGAACTTTTGAACAACGGTGCGGTCTTCGTTACCCTTGAAAAAAATCATAACCTCAGAGGATGTATCGGAACTACCGAGGCGCGAATGCCTATTTATGAAGCGGTAACGCAACTGGCAATTGCATCGGCAGTTGAGGATTACAGATTTTCTCCGGTTACAAAAAATGAACTGAAAGATGTAAAAATTGAAATTTCGGTTTTGTCGCCGTTAAAAAAAATATCGTCGGCAACTGAGATTATTGAAGGTAAGCATGGTGTTGTAGTAAAAAAGGGGTCCCGGTCCGGGCTGTTTCTCCCTCAGGTTTGGGAGCATCCCGAACTTTCAAAAAAAGAGGCGTTTCTGTCCGAGTTGTGCAGGCAGAAAGCAGGACTTGAAACGGATGCGTGGAAAAAAGGAGACGCCGATTTATACACATTTACCGTCTTTGCATTTAAGGAGGAACAGAAATGAGCAAGAGAAAGCAAGAGACAAGAAGACAACAGATAAGGCAGAGATATTTGAGACGACTCAAAAGAAAAAAAACTCTGGCAAGAGCGGCAAGAGCAGGACAGCAAAAATCAGAGACAGCAAAATCAGAGACAGTTCAGCAAACCGCCTGAGAGAAGCACTTTTAATTGCCTTTCTGTCAAATCATGGGTAACATTAAAAGAAAAGTTTTTAGCGATATTTTTCACCGTCAGAGTTTTTTGCACTTGTGCATCCGACAAACTTTTTACATCTTCTATTTCAAGTTTATCTGAGATGTCTATTTTTTCATAATCTTTAGGATTTTGTAAAATTAAAGGCATAACTCCGAAATTGACAAGATTTGATTTATGAATTCTTGCATATGATTTTGCGATGATTGCTTTTATGCCGAGATATTTTGGACACAATGCCGCATGCTCTCTGGAAGAACCCTGCCCGTAATTTTCACCGGCAATAATAATCCCGCCGATTTTTTTGGCTGCTTCCCTCGCCCTTTTGACGAAACCCGAATCAATTTTTGAGAAAACATATTCAGAAATAGCAGGTATGTTTGAGCGAAGCGGAAGAATTTTTGCCCCGGCCGGAATTATATCGTCAGTTGTGATGTTGTCCTTTAACTTCAGCACAACTTCTCCGGTTATCGTATTTTCTAACTCTGAAAATTTCTCAATCGGCTTTATATTTTTCCCTCTGTAAATTATAACATTTGTTATAGTTTTCCGAGGAGCGATTATTAAATTATCCGTTATTTCAATCTTTTGGGGAAGTTCTATTTTAGGAACTTTCCCCGACGGTTCTGTAATTTTTCCGGTTAGTGCAGAAAACGCCGCAACAACGGGTCCGGAAATGTAAATTTTCGCATCATCCGTCCCGCTTCTTCCCTTGAAATTTCTATTGAATGTTCTCAAAGATACGCCGCCGGAATTCGGAGCACAACCCATTCCTATGCAGGGTCCGCAAGCGGGCTCAAGCATACGCACGCCGCTTGAAACCAAATCCAACATCGCACCTGATTTAATAAGATTCGCCAAAATCTGCGAGGATGCGGGAGAAATTATCGTCGGAACTTTTACTTTTTTATCTTTCAGGATTTTTGCGACAAGAAGCAAATCTGTCAGCGATGAATTGGTACAAGAGCCGATTACAATTTGGTCAAGGAAAACATCTCTGATTTCAGAAACCTGCTTAACATTGTCGGGTGAGTGCGGACACGCGGCCAGCGGAACAATTTTTGATAAATCAATTTCCATAGTTTCATCGTATTCAGCATTTTCATCCGCGGAAATTTCTCTAAAATCTTTTTCCCTTTTTTGTAATTTCAGAAATTTTTTAGTTTGTTCATCTGAAGGGAAAATAGAAGTTGTCAAGCCCAACTCCGCACCCATATTTGTAATTGTTGCTCGCTCATAAACGGAAAGGGTTTTTATGCCGGGGCCGGTATATTCAAAAATTTTCCCGACGCCGCCTTTGACGGTCAACCGTTTTAAAAGTTCCAGAATAACATCTTTTGCCGTTGCCCAACCAAAAAGTTTCCCTGAAAGTTTTATATTCATAACTTTCGGCAGCTTTAAATAAAATCTTCCGGTGGAAAGCGCATACGCGACATCCAAACCGCCGACACCTATTGCAAGCATTCCCATCGCACCGGCGGTCGGCGTGTGCGAGTCGGAACCGATAAGCGTTTCGCCGGGTTTTGAAAATCTTTCAAGATGAACTTGATGGCAAACACCGTTGCCGTTGGGCGAAAAATACAGCCCGTATTTCTGTGTTATTGATTGCAAAAATTTATGGTCGTCAGAATTTTCAAAACCCGTTTGTAAAGTATTATGGTCAACATAAGAAACGGAAAGTTTCGTTTTTATTTTTTTAACACCCATCGCTTCAAATTCAAGATACGCAAGTGTGCCAGTTGCGTCCTGCGTAAGTGTCTGGTCTATTTGAATACCAATTTCCTCGCCGGTAATAAGATTACCTTCAAACAAATGTTTTTCAATAATTTTTTGAACAAGATTTTTTTTCATAATTTTATCATTTTTGCATTCTTAACTTCTGGTTGCTTCTTTATTTCGGACAGGACTTTATCTGTTATCGGATTATCCACATTTACAATAGTAATCGCATCGCTGCCGGCGGCCTTTCTGCCTACTTCCATAGATGCAATGTTAATTGAGTTTTTACCGAGGAGCATTCCGATTTTTCCGATAACACCGGGCTTATCGGTATTTGAAAAAACAAGTATGTTTTCCGTCGGCTCAACATCAACATAATAATCGTTAATTTTTACAATCCTTAACTCATTTTTTCCGAAGACGGTGCCGGCAATTACATTTTCTGCCGTTTCCGTTTTCAATTTTACATTTATAAGATTGGTAAAATCGGCGGACTCCGGAATTCTTGTCTCCGTTACTTTTATGCCTTTCTCCTGCGCGATAAAAGAGGCATTTATAAAATTCAAAAGCCCCGCTTCGCTGACAGGGTCAAGCACTCCTTTTACTGTGGAAATCGTTAAGGGCGATAAATCATACTTTGCTACTTCGCCTGAATATTCAATTTCAATAGATGAAATCCGACCGTCAGAAAACTGCGAGGCAAAAGAACCGAGTTTCTCGGAAAGAGATATGTACGGCTGCATCTTTTGAAGTATCTCGGCGGGAATATACGGAAAATTAACGGCATTTCTTATTGTGCCTTTTTCAAAATATTCCATCAATTGTTTTGCGATTTCAACGGAAACATTCGTCTGTGCCTCTTCGGTTGATGCGCCGAGATGAGGAGTCATTATGACATTATTCATATCAAAAAACGGCGATTCGCATAACGGCTCTTTTTCAAAAACATCCAAAGCGGCGCCTTTAACTTTGCCAGATTTTAATGCCTCGGCAAGTGCCTGCTCGTCAATAAGTCCGCCGCGTGCACAGTTTATTATACGAACACCGTCTTTCATTTTTTTGATTGTTTCTGCATTTATCAGATGTTTTGTCTGCTCGGTCTTCGGCGTATGAACCGTAATGTAATCTGAATTTGTAAAAAGTTCGTCTAACGAAACCGACTCAACTCCAAGTTGGATTGCTCTTTCTTTTGAAACAAACGGGTCATAAACGAGTACTTTCACTCCGAAGGCAAGAAGCCGTTTTGAAACCTCAACTCCGATTTTTCCAAATCCGATAATTCCGACCGTTTTTCCGAAAACCTCAACACCCACAAAATCTTTTTTCTTCCATTCGCATTTTTTAAGCGATGCATTCGCCTGAGGAATATTTCTGGATAAAGCAAGGAGCATTGAAACGGTATGCTCGGCGGCGGAGATTGTATTTCCGCCGGGGACATTCATAACGACAAGCCCTCTTTTTGATGCCTCTTTTACGTCAATGTTGTCAACACCCGTTCCAGCACGGCCGATAATCTTGAGATTCTTTGCTGCACTCAGAATGACTTCTGTAACTTTCGTTTCGCTTCTCACTAAAAGTCCGTCATATTCGCCGATAATCCGCAAAAGTTCTTCCGGCTTAAGACCCGTTTTTACATCAACGGAAAATTCCGGATTTTTTGTTAGGACTTCTATGCCTTCCTTTGCCAGCGGGTCCGAAACAAGAATTTTTTTCATTACCAACCCCTATAAAAAAACTTTTGATTTGTTGACATTTCTATTTTTTTTGAAGATTTTTCAATACGCGTATATTGTGCCGTAGGGCCTGTGATAGATGGCTTTCAGTTTTATGAATTTTTCGCGGAGAATTTTTTTACAGTCAAGTTTGAAGTTGCCGCAGAATTCGGAAACATATTTCTTTATAATTTCATCGTCGGATTTGTCAAATTTCACGAATTCCACTTCTCTCCCCATCTGGTTTTTCCCTATTTTTCCTCTTATGTAAATCGTTCCGCCGTGCATCCCCGTGCCTATAAAATTTCCTGCTATATTTTTATCGTCGGACAAACCTAAAAGAATCATAATCCCGCCGGCCATATACTCGGCGAAAAAATCACGGACACTGCCGCCTATAACTATAACAGGAACCATTTCTTTATACGATTTTATATGTATCCCTGCGCGATAACCCGCATCACCTTTAATGAAAATTTTACCGCCGCGCATACCATATCCGAGAATATCGCCGACAGAACCGTGAACCGCTATTTTTCCGGCATCCATAGTATTCGCCACGCAATCCTGCGCATTTCCGAAAACGTTTATTTCAGGGCCGCTCATAAAACTGCCTATGTCATTTCCCGCAATACCATGTATTTCAATTTTTACATCCGATTTAAGCCCCGAGGCGATATATCTCTGTCCGTTAACATTTTTAACGACAAGTTTTTTTTCGCCTTCTTTCACGGCTTTCCTTATTTTCTCGTTTAACCGTCTGTGAGTCAGATTTTTTGAGTTGATAATCATATTTCTATAGGGATAACCTCTTTTGAACGAAATTCTTTTGGTACATAAATATAGCCGAAATTCTCCGAAAATATTTCATTCTTGAAATTTGAAACATCAATCCCGTCTTTTATCATTCCGGTAAATATCCCCGCACGACTTATGTCACCGATAAAAATTGCTCCTGTGATTTTGCCGTCTTTTACTATTACTTTTTTGTACACTTTTGATTTTTCGTCGGAAAACACAATTTCTTCGCCGGCTTTTTCGTTGCTCAATCCGAGCGTAATTAATGGCAACCCGAAAATATCCACCGAATTCCTTCCAAATCCGCCGCCATATTCCATGACAATTCCCGCGATGTTACTACCCGCAACAGCACCCTGTCTATATGCAACGGGCCAAATAGGAATAGGCATCTTTTTGCCGGAAAGAATATCAAGTGCTTCCGTGCAATCGCCGGCCGCGGAAACATTTTTCCTTGATGTTCGCATAAACTCATCTACAACTATTCCCCTGTTTGTTTTAATTTGTGATTTTTTTGCTATGTCCAAGTTAGGCACAACCCCTATTGCACATATAACAATATCAGACGGAATTTTTTCTCCGGTCTTTAGAATACATTGATTTTCTTTTATTTCATAGACGGAATTATTCAGGATAAGTTTCGCATGTTTTTTTATTTCATCGGCTGCAATTTTTCCGGATTTGTCATCCAATACCGACGCAAACGGCTTATCCATAAGTTCTACTATTGAAACATCCAATCCGATATTCTTCAGAAATTCGGCGGCTTTTATTCCTATCATTCCGCATCCGATTACTACTGCGTGCTTTTTATTTTTACAGAATTTCTTAATGTTATCTGCATCTTCTGTAGTTGTCAAAGTAAAAACGTTTTTACCGTTTATGCCGGCAACGGTAGGCGGAATTATCGGTTTTCCTCCGACGGCAAGAAGCAGTTTTGAAAATTTTACGTTCTTTTTATTTTTAAGCACTACCGAATTATTTTTTACGATATTCGCGTCGCCGAAAATTAAGTCAACATTATTTTTTCTGAAAAAGTTTTTCTCACGGTAATAACGCTGTCCATCGGTGAAATTTGTATACGAAATAAGCGGACGGGAATAAAATAAATCCATATCTTTTGTAATAACAGTTATCGGCAAATTTTTATTTTTCTCGCGGATTGTCTCTATCGCGGAAATCGCTGCAACGGAACTTCCAATAATTACAATTTTTTCACTTCTTTTCATTCGCTTCGCTCACTTTTCACTTTATTTCACTTCTTTATATACCAGCGCCTCATTCGGGCAGGCATCAACACACGCGGGCGAGCCGACATCCGCACATAAATCGCATTTCGTAGCAACTTTTTTTTCTTTCGTATCCATTAAAATTACTCCGAACGGGCACGACATAACGCACATCCAACAACCGACGCATTTTTCGCGATCGTGTGAAACGGCGCCGGTTTTTTTATCACGTTTCATAGCACCGGTAACACATGACTCTACACAAGGCGCATCTTTACAATGGCGGCATTGAATTGCAAATGAAAGCGGACCTTTTTGTTCAATTATCAACCGCGGAGTTAAACTCGGGAATTCCTCTTTATACGCCTTAATTATTTTTTTTGATTTTGAATGGGCGACAAGACATGCGATTTCGCACAACCGGCACGCCATACAATATTCTTCGTTAAAATATATTTTTTTCACATTGATTCTCCGGCGGGTTTAATATCCAAAATTTTTAGTTCGTTTTCGTGCAGGTCAAATCCGCGAAGACGCAGGCGGTTGCCCCGCAGCGACTCAACGGCATTTATTCCCATACCGCCCATCATTTCTTTTATCTCGTGACTCCACGCTTTAATTAAATTCACAAGCCGTTTGGCGGCAATTTCCGGATTCAGCCGCTTGACAAGATACGGGTCTTGCGTTGCTATCCCCCAGTTACATTTTCCTGTGTAACATTTTTGACACAGATGACAACCCATCGCGACAAGCGCAGCGGTACCGATATAAACCGCATCGGCACCGAGGGCGATCGCTTTTACTACATCGGCGGAATTTCTGAAACCGCCGGCGGCAATAATTGACGCCCGGTTTCTTATTCCTTCCGCGCGAAGACGGCTGTCAACCGCAGAAATCGCAAGTTCAATCGGGATACCGACGTTATCCCTTATTCTGGTCGGTGCTGCGCCAGTCCCGCCGCGAAGACCGTCAATAGCGACAATATCCGCACCCGCTCTTACAATACCGGATGCAATTGCTGCGATATTATGAACGGCGGCAACTTTTACGCTTATCGGTTTTTTGTATTCTGTCGCTTCCTTCAGCGAATAAATCAACTGCGACAAATCCTCAATTGAATAGATGTCGTGATGCGGAGCGGGTGAAAGAGCATCCGTGCCCGCCGGTATCATTCTTGTTTGAGAAATTTCCTCCGTTACTTTTTCCCCGGGAAGATGTCCGCCGATCCCGGGTTTTGCGCCCTGACCCACTTTTATCTCAACGGCAGCAGCAACATCCAAATAATCCGGGTCAACACCGAACCTGCCGGAAGCGACTTGAACAATAGTATTTTTCCCGTATTTGTACAGTTCTTTCGGGAGACCGCCCTCGCCGGTATTGTAAAAAATTCCGCATTCATATGCAGCACGGGCGAGCGCACGCATTGTATTCAACGAGATAGCACCGTAACTCATTGCAGAAAAAAGAATGGGTGTAGCAAGTTTTAACTGCGGCGGAAGTTTAGTTCGTAGTTTGTAGTTGCCTGATTTATCGGGCTTTTTATTTCGTCCCATAAACGGGACAACTACAATTTTTTCTGGTTTTGCACCGAGATATGTGCGAAGTTCCATCGGTTCGCGTAAAGGGTCAATAGACGGATTTGTAACCTGTGCAGCATCAAGCAACATATGATCCCAGATAATTTTATAATCCTTATCCGTTCCCATTCCTGTTAAGAGAATTCCGCCGGTTTCCGACTGTTTGTACAATTCTTTTAGTTGCTTTTCCGTCCAGTTTTTATTTTTTTTGATATTCTGCTGATATTCCGAAACCGTTAACGCACCTGTCGGGCACATCGTTGCACAACGCAAACAGCTGACGCATTTTGAAGCATCCGTTTCAATTTTGTTCGCCTCTTTGTCAAAGGAATGCGCATCAAAGGCGCACTGACGGACACATACCTCGCACTGTATACATTTATCGGGGTCTCTTGTAACTGTAAAATCCGGGAATAATAATGATTTTTTCATTTTTATTCTTTCAAAATTCCGATTGCAGGTTCGCCGACTTTAGGAAAAAAAACATCGCCTTTTTTAAGCGGACAAACTTCCTGTATAGCGCATTCCTCGGATGCTAAATAGAATTTTGAACCGTTTCTTGCGGCAACCAAAGGCCTAAGTTTAATTCTATCGGTAAATCCGAACATCATTTTACCGTCGCAGATAATGATTGCCGACGGCCCATTTATCAAAGCGCTGCCGTAAATTATCCTGAGCGTTTCATAAAACTTTTTTTCAACTTCCGGCATTCTTTCTATTTCCGACCACAGCGGCGGGCACAAAATTTTATGGGCGAGCGCCATCGGTAATTTGTGTTTTCTTAAAAGTAAATCAAAAAGATAAAGAATCGCCTCGCTGTCCGTGTGCAGTGTCAACTGATACCCGAACTCTTCAAGGTATCTCTTGTTTATTCCGTAAGACGATATTTCTCCGTTGTGAACGATTGAAAAATTCAAAAGTCCGAAAGGGTGCGCACCGCCCCACCAGCCGGGAGTATTCGTCGGAAATCTGTCGTGGGCAATCCAGCAATAGCCGCTGTATTCTTCAAGTTTATAAAAATTCCCTATGTCCGCTGCAAAACCGACACCTTTGAATATTCCCATATTTTTACCCGAAGAAATTACAAATGCACCGGCTTGTGCACCATTTGTTTTCATAACTGAGCGCATTACAATATCCTCTTCCGTCATTTCATAAAACTGTTTTTTGATTTCGTCTTTTACACGGAGAAAATATCGGAACAATAGCGGCCGGTTGACGATTGACTTTACCGTTCTCGTCGGGATAGGTTCTTCTTTTACAATTTCAAAATCATGTTTAAGATAACTTTCAGTATCTTCACGCACGCGTTCATTGTTGTAAATTACGTGAAAACAAAAATCGTCTTTATTGTCGGGATAAATACCATAACCGGCAAAACCGCCGCCGAGACCGTTTGCACGCAGGTACATTTTTTTTATAGCGCAAATTATCTTTTCGCCGGAAAACCTGTTCCCTTTCTCGTCAATTATTCCTGCTATTGAACATCCCATAGTCCTAAATTATGTTTTTAGTAGACAAAAAGCATTTCCCTGTATTTCGGAAGAACCCAGTATTCGTCACCGGTATATTCTTCAAGGGCATCAACCGTTTCCCTTAAACTGTACATTAAAGGAATTATTTCCCTGCAATAGAAATTTGCTTTTTCGTCTTCGTTGACTATTTTTTCTTTTTTATCAAGCACGGCATCAAGTTTCCCTGTTTTTTCATAAAGTTCCGCTACAAGTTTTGAATACATAGAAACTATTTCCGATTCTTTTTTCAGCACTTTGGCAGAAATGGACTTGACAGAACTTAAGTTATTTACCGACATAGAAAGGACATTCTGATATTTGACTACTCCGGGAAGCACAAGCGTCTTCGCCATCATCAAAGCGGTTTCAACTTCTATATTCACAACTTTTATGTACTGTTCTACCAGAATTGTATAAATCGATTCTATTTCCACTTCGCTAAGAATATTCAATCTTATGAAAACATCTTTGTTCTTTTTACTTACAAGGTCTTTCAGCGATTCAGGGGCGGTCTTTTTGTTTGGCAACCCGCGTTTTTTCGCTTCTTTTTCCCACGCCGGATCATAATTATTACCCTCAAATCTTATCGGAGCTGTTTCAGTTATTAAGGGAATAATCGCTTTGAGTACCGCTTTGTTAATATCCTTCTCATTTTTCATATTATTCTCTATTTCTTTATAGAGAACATTCAGAACATCGGCGACAATCACATTCAGCGTATAATTTGCCATCGCTATAGAATGTGACGAGCCCACAGCTCTGAACTCAAACTTATTCCCTGTAAACGCAAAAGGGGAAGTCCTGTTTCTGTCGCTGTTATCCCTGCTTATCGCCGGTAATTTGCTGATACCGAGATTTATGATCGCCTTATCGCTGTAATCAGCTTTTTTATTTTTTTCCAGATTATTCAGAATCTCTGTGAGCTGTTCTCCCAAAAACACTGAAATTATCGCCGGGGGCGCTTCATTTGCTCCTAATCTATGGTCATTACCGGCTGTTGCAACGGTTGCGCGTAATAAATCTGAATATTTATAAACGGCTTTAATTGTCGCAATCAAGAAAGTTAAAAATTGCAGGTTTGCATGAGGCGTCTTGCCGGGCTCAAGCAGATTATTACCGTCGGAATCCGCCATAGACCAGTTGTTATGTTTTCCTGAACCGTTAATACCCAGAAAAGGTTTTTCATGCAGTAACAGCGCAAGATTGTGCCTGTTTGCAAACTTCTTTAATGTTTCCATTATCATTTGGTTATGGTCGGTGGCGACATTGCTGTCTTCAAACAACGGGGCAATTTCAAACTGCGCGGGCGCGACTTCGTTGTGCCTTGTTTTTACGGGGATGCCGAGTTTAAAAAGTTCTAATTCCGCATCGTGCATAAATGCAAGAATTCTTTCTCTGATGCTGCCGAAATAATGGTCTTCCATTTCCTGGCCCTTGGGCGGTTTCGCACCGAATAACGTCCTGCCGGTGATTATTAAATCCGGCCTTCTGTTGTAATACGCTTTGTCAACCAGAAAATATTCCTGCTCGGGACCTACGGTCGTATAGACCCTGTTTATTTTTTTATTTCCAAAAAGGTGCAGTATCTTTACGGCGGCTTCACTTAACCTGTCCATTGAACGAAGAAGCGGGACTTTCTTATCCAGTGCCTCGCCTGTATATGATAAAAATATGCAGGGGATGCAAAGCGTCGTGCCGTTGACGGCTTCAACCAGAAACGCCGGAGAGGTAGGGTCCCACGCAGTGTAACCTCTCGCTTCAAATGTGCTTCTTAAACCGCCGCTGGGAAATGACGAAGCGTCCGGTTCACCCTGTATAAGATTGCTTCCCGAAAATCTCTCTATAACTTTACCGTCTTTGCTGAAACTCAGGAAACTGTCATGTTTTTCCGCCGTCAAACCGGTCATCGGATGAAACCAGTGAGTAAAATGCGTAGCGCCTCTTCCTATCGCCCATTCTTTCATGCCCTGTGCAACGACTTGCGCTAATGCCGGCTCAACTCTTCCGCATTCTTTGATTATTTTCTTTAATGCCTGGTATGTTTTGGCAGGAAGGTATTTTTTCATTGCCTCGTCGTTAAAAGAGTTCATACCGTATATTTCCGAGATCGGCTTCCCTTTCATTTCCGGACTAATCGTCTGGCATAAATTTCTCTGGTTTGTAATTTCTGAAATTATCTGTTCTCTGTATGACATCGGTTTCCTCCCGTTTACATTTTTTAAATTATACTTATATTTGTAGAAATGTCAACTTTTTTTCTTTTTTTATCCTATTGCCTCGCCTCCTTTTTCTCCGGTCCTGATTCTTATGCACTCCGGCAAATCCAGAATAAAAATTTTCCCGTCGCCGATTTTTCCGGTCCACGCACCTTTTATAATAGCATCAACCGTCGGTTTAACGAAATTTTCATTGACGGCGATTTCCAGACGGACTTTTCTCAAAAGGTTTCCCGTTTCTTTTACGCCTCTGTAAAATTCGGCGACACCTTTCTGTCTCCCGTGACCTAAAACCTCACTTACCGTGATAAGATTGACATCTGCTTTGTAAAGTTCTTTTTTTACCTCTTCCAATTTGTGCGGTTGAATTATGGCAATTATCAGTTTCATTTCACCTCCTGTGGCCACCTTTCTCATTCAAGCAAAGTGTACGCTCCCTCGTGGTGCTGGGTTAAATCAAGTCCCATTAGCTCGTCGCTTTCGCTTACCCTGACGCCGATGGTTAAATCAACCAATTTGTAAATGATAAATGTCATCGCAAAAGTATAGACAATGGTGATACAGACAGTAATTAACTGTATTAAAAATTGTTTCGGGTTTCCGAAAAAAAGACCGTCCGCACCGGCTGGATTTATCAATTTTGAAGCAAAAAGTCCGGTTGCTAAAGAACCCCAGATGCCGCCGAGACCGTGCACACCGAAAGCATCCAGAGAATCGTCATAACCCAATTTTGGTTTGATGAGACCGACCGCAATAAAACAGATAATGCTGACCGAAAAACCAATCAATATCGCAGACATAACACCAACAAATCCGGCGCCGGGTGTGATAGCGACAAGTCCCGCAACGGCACCAGTAACGGTTCCAAAAATAGTCGGCTTACCATTGATGAACCATTCTAAAAGTGCCCAACTTAAACCCGCAGCGGCAGCGGCTGTATTTGTAACCACAAAAGCATTTACCGCAATACCGTTTGCCGCGAGGGCACTTCCGGCGTTAAATCCAAACCATCCGAACCAAAGAAGCCCTGCACCCAAAACGGTAAAAGGAAGATTGTGCGGCGGGACAGGTTTGTTTTCATAATTTTTTCTTCTGCCGATTATTAAAATAGTAACTATTGCCGCGATTCCGGCGTTGATATGAACAACAGTTCCGCCGGCAAAATCAAGTGCGCCGAGATTTTTAAGCCAGCCGCCGACTCCCCAAACCCAGTGACAGACAGGGTCATAAACAAATGTCGCCCATAAAACGGTAAAAACCAAAAATGCCGAAAATTTCATTCTCTCGGCAAAAGCACCGATAATAAGGGCGGGGGTTATTATTGCGAACATCGCCTGAAAAATCATAAACGCCTGATGAGGAATTGTTGCGGCATAATCCGTGTATGGCTCAAGCCCGACACCCCGAAGTCCTGCCCAGTCAAGCGAGCCGATAAAACCGTTGCCCGGCGAAAAAGAAAGCGAGTATCCGAATAAAACCCACTGCAAACTCAAAACGCAAAGAACAATAAAGCACTGCATTAAAACGCCGAGGACATTTTTTCTTCTAACCATTCCTCCGTAGAAAAATGCAAGAGCCGGAGTCATCAACATTACAAGGCCGGCAGATATTAAAACAAAAGCGGTATCTCCAGAATTCATATTTCCCTCCAACTAAATAAAAAATCTTCAACCCTCATTGGAATTGAAGACACCTTCGTCAACAAAAAATCCCCATACCGTCTTTGGCATGAGGACTGCGCTGTCCTTTGGTTTAATTATATCAAAAACAATATAATTTTGTCAAGTACTTTTTTTAATTTTAGAAAAATTTATTTTTTGAGGTCATCCACCAAAATTATCGCCTCCGCTATTTCTTTCATTGATTTACGTCTGTCCATTGCCTGTTTCTGTATAATTCTAAAAGCGGTTGATTCGTCTATATTATTCTCTTTCATAAGAATTCCTTTCGCGCGTTCAACAAATTTTCTGGTTTCAAGTTCCTCGTAAATAACTTTTGTTTTGACGATCAGTTCAGTATTTTCAATGACCACCGCCGCCTGGTTAGCCACCATTGTAAGTATGTCAATTTCACTCTTTTTGAATTTGTGAAAAACGGAGGTGTAAACGTCAATCGCACCGATAACTCTGTCTTTAACAAGAAGCGGAACACACAGAACCGACTTTAATCCCTCTTTTTTTGCGATTTCTTTATACTTGAAATACTTGTCTTTTGAGATTTCGTAAGCGAACAGGGGGATTTTTTCTTTAACTACCGTTCCGGCAAGGCCTTCACCTATTTTCAGCGGCGGTTTTTTAAGATACTCGTCGGAAATCGACTGCGATGCTTTTATCGGCAACTCGCCTTGTTCGTCAATAAGCATAAGAGAACATATTTTTGAACCCAGCGCTTCAGCGGTAACGGTGACGATAAGTTTCAGTATATCGTCAAGGTAAAGTTTAGAGGTTATTGCCTGGGAAATCTTTGTAAGCGCCTTGATTATTTCGTTAACATTCTGTTTTTCCGTCATAACTTAATGCTCCCTATAAGTTCAGGTGCGGGCAGGAGTTTACCTGCTATTGAAAATCTCGCCGTGTCGGTTGAAAAATCGTCAATAACGAGAAGGGTTTTTCCGACACGACCGAATTCAACCTTAAAATCTACAAGTTTAACACGGTTTCCGTTTTTTTTTAATACACTTTTAACAACCGAATTTATTTTTTTCATCACCCGTTTTATCTCTGACAGTTCTTTTTTTTTGACATATTTTAAAACCTCTTTTTCGGATATAAACGGGTCGCCGGCTTTGTCGGATTTTAGCGAGAACTCTATAATTCCCCCGAGATTTTTGTATTTTTTCACATTCGGAAATCTTTCAAGATAAGTACCATAGGCGGAATTTCTAAAAATAAACTCAATCGGTATTGTCCTTGCTTTTAACATAAGCATTTTCCGGTCGGATAATTTTTTAACATAGTGAGTTTTAATCCCGTGTTTTCCAAAAAGGCGAAAAAAATATTCGGTAATAAAAAGACAGCGTTTGCCTTTGTTCTTAAAAGTTTTTTTTGATTCGTTGCCGCCGCTGTCTAAAATCCCGTTTTTATAAAGCGCAAAGTCCTTAAAATGAACAGCAATATATTTACGGTCGTTTCTCACCGAATAAACATCTTTTGTTTTTCCTGTATAAATTTTTTTATATTTTTTGTTTTTCATTGTAAGTTCAAAAGTTTTTTTGCATTTCCGGAAAATATTTTTTCATTCAAATCATCAGAAATATCCCGGAGATCCTGCATCATTTTCACTTCTTCTAACTGGTTTGACCATGGGGTATCGGTACCGAACATTATTTTGTCCGACGGGTGTCTTTTCAGTATTTCTAAAAATATTTTTCTATCTTCAATATATTTAAGCGTCATTGACGTCTCAATCCAGATGTCAAGCCCTGCGAGTTCCGAGAGCACTTCATCCCACATCCGCCAGCCGCCGGTATGTGCTGCGACTATTTTTAATTCAGGAAATTTTTTAACCACTTTTTTCAGCCGGCGTATTTCGGCTGATCTTACGTCGGGAAAAGCGATGTCAAACCCTATATGGAATAAAAGAATAAGATTATTTTTTACAATCTCTTCATAAATAAAAAACATCTTTTCATCGTCAATATAAAAATTCTGATACATCGGATGAAATTTTATTCCCGGCAAACCCTCGCCGCTTATTTTTTTAATTAAATCGCCGGGCTTTTTATTTTCAGGATGAATGCTGGCAAAAGGAATTATCCTTTCGCTTTTAATTTCTTTGCACCATTTTATTATATTTTCCGTCTGCGGCGGTTTGGTGGCAATGTTCAGTATAACCGATTTTTCTATACCTGCCTCATCCATTGACTTCAATAAGCCGGAAACGGTTCCGTCAAAAGACGGTTTAATTTTTGAAGGATATGTCAGTTTGGCAATTGCGCTCACAGCAAGTTTGTCCGGAAATGCGTGCGTGTGAAAATCAATAATCATTTTATTATATTTAAGATATCAATCGGTTTTTTTATGAAAAAATCCGGGTTGTATTTTTTGAGTTCTTTAAAATTTCTGTAGCCGTAAAGAACAGCGCAGGAAAATATTTTTGAATTCTTTGCCGCCAAAATATCGGACTTACTATCACCCACTATCAATGCTTCCGACGGACGTACCTTTTCTTTTAAAAGTATTTTTTTTATGTAGAAAGCCGAAGGTTTCAGCCGTTTTTTTTCTTCGCTGTTAATGCCTATTATTTTTTTAAAGTATTTTTTTACTTTGAGCGTCTTTAATAATTTTTCCGAAAAAATCTGCGGTTTATTTGAAACAACGTATAAAATTATTTTCTTTTTTTTAAGTTCTTTAATGATATGAAGCATCCGCGGGTACAGTTTTGATTTGTTTGTAAGATTGATAAGATAACTTTCCGTAAAAAGTTTTTTTGCATTTTCTATATCCCGAACGCGAACGGCGAGATTTGAAAAAAAATTATCCACTCCGCTTCCGACGGCATATTTGATTTTTTCTTTTGACGCTTTTTTTATCCCGAAATATTTAAGGACTTTATTCGCGGAATCCCTAATGTCGTCAAGCGTATTAACAAGCGTGCCGTCAATGTCAAAAATTATCAGTTGAAAATTATTTTTCATTTTGGATTTTTAGAGGCGGAATTCACTGCGTTCATATTGGAAAGATTTCTCTTTGCGAGTTCAAAATTGGGGTCAATCGTAAGAGCTTTCTGGTAACATTCTTTTGCGTCAACTATTCGGTTCAACTTCATATTTACATAGCCGAGATTGTTCCAGATATCTTTGTTTGACGGATTGATAAAAGTCGCACGACGGTAAAGATTCCTCGCCGGTCCATACTTTTCGGAAAAAAGATAAATGTTCCCAAGACCCATAATAGCGTCCAGTGAAAACGGATTTATGAAAACCGCCCTTTTGTAATTTTCCTCTGCGACATCAAACTCTTTTCTTTGTGCATAAATTGTCGCCATATTAAAATAAATCTCGTCGTATCCTGGATTGGAGGCAATCGCCTCTTTGTAAAACAGGATTGCCTTTTTCTGATATTCATCTGCCTGGACAGGTGCACCTGCATACCTAAACTGGGCAGACATTCTGGCATATCCGTTTGCGAGTTCGTAATTATTGTTAACCTCAAAACGGCGAAGTTTATGGGCTCTTTCTAAATAAGGAATCGCCTGCTCTATCGGTGTTGAAGGCCTTTTTGCAAGTTTAAATCCTGTAAAATAATTTTTTTCCGCATAAAATATGGATATATACATTTTAATCAGCAAAATTGAAATTAAGGTTAACATTATTAAAATTGCTTTAGATACTACCTTATGCTGAATAATTTTTTTTTCGGAGGTACCCAGCCCTGCTAAAATTCCTAAATTCATCCAGAAGAAAAATCCCGGTATTACAAAATATAATGTCACATTCACTATGTTGTCCACAAGCATCCCTATTACGCCCGCAAAAATTCCGACGGCAACAGTTTTCTGGAAATCATTTTTTATATTTTTTATCTGATGGAAACCGAACTTCACGATACAAAAAATAAGCCACAAAAAAATGCCTAATCCTATAATCCCCGTCTGTGAAAGATTTTCTAGAAAGACATTATGAGCATTGTTGGCGTGTGTTCTTTGGGTAAGATTAGGATGAATAAGATACCTTTGCTGATAAAACGGAAAAAGCATTTCAAAAAGACCCCAACCGCTACCGATAACCGGATTCTGTTTTGATATATCCCAGGCGGAAAGCCAGATTAAAAATCTCTGATATGCAGCAGGCCCGGATTTTTCAAGTGTGAAAATACTTGCGGCGCGATCTATTACATAAAATCCGAACGGTTTAGTTTCATTTTGCCATCTGGTCGGTATTAACATTACCAAAAATATAATTAAAACCACACTTAAAAACCATTTTTTGTAAGTAAAAATTTTTTCCTTAAATACAAATACAATAAAAATAAGTGATGCGAAAAGGCCGAGCCATGAAGACCTTGCCATCGTAGCAAAAAGCGCTAAAACCATAGTTATCGTTAAAGAAATATACAAAAATTTGGAATAATTTGATTTGGAAGATATGAACAAAACAATTGAAAGCGGAATCATTATAACCAAAAAACTGGATATGAAAACCGGGTTGCCGAAAGTGGAAACGCATCTCTTCATACTATACGGATTAACCGTCTGCTGCCAAATCGGTTCAATATCAAAATACTGTAAAACAGCATAAACACTTGCAATAAATGCTACGATAAAAGACAAAAAAATAACTTTTTTTATTGATTTTTCATCCCTTATCAAATTTACGGCAACATAATAAGCGAGAACGCAGTTAATTAAAATATAAAGATTGTTTCTTAAGCCCTCCGACCATGCCGCTGTTGAAAATCCCGGGATTTTTCCAAATCCGATAATTTCATAACTTCCCAAAAGTGCTTGTAAAAATGTAAAAATCGTAAAACCCAAAAAAATCAAAACCGGCAGGTCTAACCGTGTTCTGTAAAAAATAATTTTCCCTATTTTAAGCGACTGCATCGCAAACAATCCGAAAATTGAAAGTAACGAAATATACAGAATGGTTCCCTGGATGATATAGGGATTTCTGGTAACATTCGTAAAAAAAATCAGCGGGCTTACGACGATGGCAAAGTATAAAATATTTTTCATTGAGGTCGACGCGGCGGGACGGTAGGATTGTTTTTAATTATGCGATTTAAAATGTCTTGTGCTCTGTCTGGCCTTCCCGCTTTCTCATATAATACGGCAAGATTTCTTAATGCCTCCGCATTGTTCGGGTCAATATCTTTAAGTATTTTTTTATACATCGTTTCGGCCGCAAACATTTTTTTCTGTGCATAGTAGATATTGCCAAGACCTAGCCACGCTTCCGGTTTTAATATATGCATTCTAACACCCTCATTATAACCTTTCATATCTTTGTTCACAAGCCACAGATAATAATAATACCAGTCATTTCTTGCAATATATCTCTTAAAAGTATTTTCCGCTTCTTTCCATTTACCGAGTTGGGCATAAGCCATTCCCAGAGACGGATATGTCCGCTCAAATACCGGGTCCAATCTCTGATATTTTCTGTAATCAACAATTGCATCCGCCCAACGCCCCATTTTTGAGTGAACCGTTCCCATCTGCATAAAAATCTGGACATAGTTGGGTGCTATTTTCAGCACATCGTTGTATTTTTCAATCACTCTTTCCGGGTCGCCGGACGCCCATCTGTCGTTGTAGACATTTCCCATAAAATAATGTGTCATCACATAGTCGGGATTGTATTTTATAACTGTCCGGTAATTTTCAAGTGCCGCAGACCACTCGCCTCTTTTAGAGTGAAAAATCGCTATATTGTGAAACTTATCCGCAAGGAAATATCCGTAAAAATATTTCACAAAATACAGACACAAAATAATAATAACAATTTGAATTACCGGCATAAACCGGGGCTTTTGCGGAACTTTTTCAACTTTTTGTTTTGGAATTTGAGGCAGAGAAAGCACTCCGAGCATTCCCAACGCAAACCAAAATATAACACCGGAAGAAACAAACCTCATGCTTACGCACATTGTATTATGTACAAGTTGAGAAATTATTCCTGATGAAAAACCTATTAAACCGTGAATTACGAATTTTGATTGCGGCGGAACAGTTTTTAATCGCTTAATGGCAGCCAAAATAAATGTTATAACCAGAAGAATAAAAAACCCGAAACCGATAATTCCCTCGTCGTATAAAACCTCTATAAATTCGGTTTCCGGATGGTCGCTTTCGGTATTGGAACGACCCTCTAATTGAATAACCTCAGGCCTTCTGTATGCGGGATAAACCGCTTTGAATGAACCGATGCCTGTGCCTATCAAAGGATGAATTGCTTTTCTTATTGAACTTTTCCATTTCAACGGGGAACGGTCGTAAAGATATGAATCGGGAGGCGGCACTCTGTTAAGCATCTCCCATGTGCCGAGCCATGTCGCCGTTCTGAATCTGACCGAATCAACCCGCTGAAGAGTAAGCACAAGAACGCCGAGCACCATAGCGGCAAAAACGGCCAGAGACATCCCGGACATAATTTTCCTGATTGTTTCTTTTTTACCGTGTGATAAAAATGTAACTGCAAAAAACGAAAATGCAATTACCCCTGCTGAATAACCAATCCAGGCCGCCTTTGAATAAGTAAATATGATGCAAAAGACGGTCATAACATAAAAAACAATAAGAAATTTTGAGAATCTTATCAGTGCAAAGGAAAGGATAACCGGGGCGGTAAGAAGCAGGAAATCACCGAAGAAATTGGGATTGCCGAAAGTTGAAAAAATCCTGTGTCCGAACGCCTGACGCCATATAAACGGGTCTAACCCGACTGCAGGATTAGGCGGATAAAATCTGTCAAAAAATTGTATAACGCCGTAAAACACCGAGACAAAAGCACCGGCAAAAAACCAGTTCAAAAGCCGTCTCTGATTTTTTTCGTCTCTGAATTCCGAAATTATTACAAAAAAAAGTACGATGTAAAAAATTCTCCTTGTAAATTCGTCAAGCGTGCCGAAACCGTTCTTTAACGGCGAAATTGAAGCGGAAAATATTGTTGAAATCAGCACAAGGATGACCGGAAGTATTAAATGAAACGAACCGGGCGGGAACGGATTTTTCCAGTTTTCTATTAATTTTATCAGAAAAGCGGTTACAAGAATTGTTCCGCCTATCTGGCAAATTGTTATTTTTATCTGGCAGGAATCATATGTTCTTAAATAAAAAGCAACCGCCATTAAAAAATAAAAAATCGGAGTACCGTAAAGCATTGTTTTTGAACAGATACCTACAATTTTCTTACTCATAGAAATTTTCAAGTTTTCAGCCGGCGAGTGGGATCGAACCACCGACCTACGGTTTACGAAACCGTTGCTCTACCGCTGAGCTACGCCGGCAGATTTAAACCAGAGCAAAAGTCAGAAGTGCAGAAGTAAAAACTTTATCTCTTTTGCTCTGCCTTTCTGCTCTGCTAAAAAATGCCACGGGACGGAATTGAACCGCCGACGCACAGATTTTCAGTCTGTCGCTCTACCGACTGAGCTACCGTGGCAAAAAACTAACGCGGGGGTCTTGACACTCTCACACCACCATTTTTCACCCTTTCATTCCCACTGCACGTGGTGCTTGTACAGAACGGGCAAATTACCATCAACAATGAGTGTCAGAAACCACCGTCTCAAAAAGAAATAATAGAAACAAAACTTAAAGTCATATTTCCCAAAGGACCTAAAACATTTTCCGAAAAAATCAGGTACTTCAGAATCAAAAACAACCTTTTACAAAAAGACCTTGCAAAAATACTCGGTCTGAATGTCGCTACAATCTGCCGCTATGAAAGAGCCCGAACCCATCCCGATTCTGAAATCATCCGTAAACTGTCAAGAATTCTAAAAACAAAGTTAGACCATTAAATGGGTTAAAATCTTTTCTATAAGTATTTTACAAAGAAAAAATGTATTTGTCAACTCTCTGTATATGTTTTTTTGTATTTGGGTGCCGCACTCTATGCAGATATGAAAAAGACCGAAGTGAACCTTGCTGTGAGATTTCCAAAAAAGTAGAGAAAATACTAAAAACTGAATTGAATCGGACTATTGATAAAGTTCATTACTATCCGGGACGGGGTAACAGGGGACAAGATTCGATTACAATTCACAATCATAACAGAATATGCAACTGTAGAATTTTCTAATATGCTTATAACAGATATTTCAATAAAACCTCTTTTTCCCTATAATTGAAATGAACATCAAAATGTGAGAAGAAACCTGCCTGTCCTAAAAGACCAAAAGGCATATCATCCCATTCATGCGAATAATATACATCCGCTACAAACTCAATCCCATTCAATTTTAGAAATGTTTTATGAAGATATGCTAATACTGACCCGCCTATACCTGAAAATATTTTTTGTTTTCCTTCAAAAACATTGTGTCCTAACGTCTTAGCAACCCACGCAGGAAAAGTACATTCATCTGCCCCAGAATCAATCAATGCATCAAATGTAACTACTTTATTGTCTAAAAACAATTTCATAGGAATAACAGGTCTATAGACATATTGCTCTGGTTTTTGAGCAGGAGGTGTTACTCTATACTTCAAATATGGAAATTTTATCTGTTGCATAATAAATAACTCCTATTTTCATTAGGAATCTTTGTCAATATAGGGTCTTTGTATCCTCTGTTTTTCGCTTCCTGAAGTGCTTCTTCAGGGGTATGTCCTTTTCCTAATACCTTTTTTCTATCGTAACTCAATGCTACAAAATACCCCGCATACTTTTTTTGAATTGGAGCCATATCTATTGGTTTCATTGATTCTCACCTCCTCATTTTTAAATAATTGTACTAAAAAATAAGTTAAAAGTCAAAGTAATTTTTTTATTTGGTCAACAGTGAAATCGCAAGATCAATAAGCAGAAACCTTTACAAAATTTTACCTGCTTATGCACCTGACTGGCGTTCCCGACGATACACTTTTGGGGTTCACCGACGAGCTCCGGTAGTGAAGTGCATGTGCAGGAATTATTTTTCAATAGACCCTATTTATTTTGTTTAAATTTTCGTCAGTTTCATGAAACAAAACAATCTTCAAATTTTAATGCATATCTACCCTGTAAGGAATTAATTTTCTGTACAGTATTCTCTAAATTTGTATTCGCGAAATTTCCAATTCTGTGCTGAGGCATATTCAAAAAACAGCAGGGATAAATATCTCCATTAGACCTGACTACGAGAAAACTTTTTCCGCCAGAACATCCTACTATTCCTTTTGAAAGTAAAAAAGGTAATCCGTTCTTTTTCATAATTTTTGCAAGGGAACAATCAACACTTAATTTCATTTCCGTATATTTGTTTTTAAATTTCTCAAGAATTACTTGTAATTTTCCATAATCCTTTTCTTGCCAGTCAAATGTATTACCTCTTAATTCATCAGAGGATTTCTTCAGTTTTACTAAATTAATTCCTGAAACCTGAAGATTCCTGATAAAGTTTAGTGTGTTAAGGAGATAAATGTAACTATGTGGTTGAACTAATAGGTTAATCCCCACAGGAATACCCTGTTTTTGGAGCATCAAAATATTTCTTATCGTCTGTTGAAACGATCCTGGATATCGCAAACGTTCATGTTCAGATTCAATATTAGAGTAAATACTTAATTGAATTGACTTTACTAAAGATTTTATGTCTCTAAGTATTTCATTATTCAAAAGCGAGCCGTTGGTGGAAACAGTTACTATCATATTCTTTTTGTGAAGATATTTCAATATTTTTAAAATATCTCTTCTTAAAAATGGTTCTCCTCCTCCAATGGCTACTTGAAACACTTTTAATTGACAAAAATTATCAATAATATTTTTTATCTGCTTAAATGATAATTCCTTTTGATCTTTATGATTGATATAACAGGTACTGCATTTCTTATTACATTTTTCAGTAATTAAGAAATGGATGCTTTCAATTGTATTGGGAAAAGATTTGACATTTTTTACTTCGGTAGAACTGGAATGATTTTCAGAAATTGCTGGTATCACAACCCGATGATTACAAAAGATGGCAAAAGTTCTTAAATCCCTTTTTGTAAGTTGAGAGGTTAATTTTATTGGTCGGGCACAAGCGTTTACGAGGAAGGAGTACGCCTTATCGTCAATTGAAAATGTTCTACATGCCAGCGGATCAAAAACTAATCCTCCAGATGGGGTTTTCTTTAATCGATATTCGGGATTAAACTGAATGAATTGGGGACAGCCCCGATTCAATAAATTATCCATTTCATTCTAAAGAAATCATTCCTGCAAGGGCTTTTGCAATTTTTGTTTGTTTTCCTTTCTGCGGGCGTCCTTCAAAACGGTCTTTTACTGCCTGCAGGGCAGAAAATTTGTTCTTCAAAACCTCTTTTTTAACTGCAATAAGCATACCCTGAATATTTTCAGAAAAGTCATCACTATAATAATCTGCATCGTTTCCATTTTCGTCGTAATATCTATCATATTTTGCACCAGAAGAAGTAAAATGAATTGCACCATAATCAAGTCGGCAGTATATATACAAGAATATTTTTTTCTTGGTTTTTTCAATTCGGACACCCGTATCGTCTGGACCATCGGATGCATACTGATTTAATTTCTTTAATAATTTCTTATCATAATCAAAAGAAATTGCCATTGTCCACCAATCGTAACTTTCAGAAACCATTATGTCAAAATATTTATCAAGTAATTCTTTCTCTGCCCCGCCCGGCAAATCAGACCAATCGCCATGATAATTAAAAGAAACTTTTCTGGCTGTTGCATGTGCCCTGCTTGAAAACCGTTCTGCGAGTTTTCTCTCTTCATAAGTTAATCTTTTAGTAGATGAATAAAAAGTATAACTCGTCGAACTGTGGTCTGTTTCATAACCATCTTTTATCCAGTATATTTTCATTTTTATGTCTCCTTTTTAGAACGCAGATGACATTTACCCTGTTAGATAAGATTATCTATCTAACAGGACAGGGATTTTTAAAAGCGATTACGCAGATAAACCTTTTTATAGTGAACCATCATCCGCTGTTATCTGCGTCCTATCTATTCCTCTGTAAAAAATTATACTAAATTTGCGAAACTTAATCAACAGACGGCACCGGCGGTGTGATTGACACAGGAAATCAATTCTTGTATAATAACATTAGACAATTTTACTAAAAAATTCTAATGTTAATTACGCATTACAAATCAACAAAATTTATCTAATTTAAACGATACTTTCAACCATTTATGTAACTGAATTTCAATAATCTCGCTGACGATATGGACAATGATCTTTATAAAAAGTTGCAGGATACCCTTGATGAATCTTCCCGCCTGAAAGAAGAAAACAAAAAACTAAAAGAACTATTATCTTCAAAACAGAATATTCCTGATCGGGTAAAGGAACATAAAGAAGAATTCAGTTCTACCAAAAAGCAGATTCCCTCAGAAGAAAAAATAAAGATTTTCCGGCATCTTTTCCGCGGCAGGGACGATGTCTATGCTGCCAGATGGGTTTCCAAGACAGGAAAATCTGGTTATTCTCCTGTCTGCGTCAACGAATGGGATAAGAAGTTTTGTAATAAACCCGAAGTTGGCTGCTCGGCATGCACTAATAGAAAACATATTCCCTTAACAGATAGCGTAATATATAATCATCTTACCGGAAAACAGACCATTGGGATGTATCCATTATTGCCGGATGAAACCTGCTGGTTCCTTGCCGTTGATTTTGATAAGTCCTCTTGGCAGGCCGATGCTGTCGTTTATTTGTCCATATGCACAGAACTGGATATTCCTGCTTTGTTGGAACGCTCACGGTCCGGCAACGGATGTCATGTATGGATTTTCTTTGAAGAAAACATCCCGGCCGCGCTGGCACGAAAACTCGGCACAATTATTCTTACAAAAGCACTTGAAAAAAGATATCAAATCGGTTTTAATTCATATGACAGGTTTTTCCCAAATCAAGATACTTTGCCAAAAGGTGGTTTCGGAAATCTTATTGCCCTCCCTTTACAAAAGATACCCAGGGAAAGCGGGAATACTGTCTTCTTGAATTCTGACTTTGAACCCTATCCTGACCAATGGAAACTCCTTGCCTCTGTAAAGAAAATATCTACAGCGCAACTATCCTCAATTGTTAAGAATAACCCGAATCTATGGGCTCTTACCGGCATAAAAACTGTTTCGGATTCCGATAAAGAAGACGACCCATGGACAAGCCCGCCCTCAAAAAGACCAAAAGATGATAAAATTACGGAATCTCTACCGGAAACCATACGAATTGTTCAAAGCAACTTAATATTTATTGAAAAAAAAGGATTGACCTCAAAAATCTTAAAACACATCCTTGGATTCGCAGCATTCCAGAATCCGGAATTCTATAAAGCCCAGAGGATGAGAATATCTACTTTCAGGAAATCCAGGATTATTTCCTGCGGTGAAGATTTTTCTGAATATATCGGTCTTCCCCGGGGATGCATGGATGAAGTCTTGAACTTTTTCAAAGAACATAACGTTAAACCTCTCATGGAGGATAAACGGTATTACGGGAATGCCATAAAACTGAATTTCACAGGTAAACTCCGCCCATTACAGAAAAAGGCAGTTGATATTCTGCTTGAAGACGATATAGGAGTGATTTCAGCCGGTACTGCTTTTGGGAAAACGGTAATTGCTTCTTATATGATATCTTCAAGGAAAACAAATACCCTTATTCTTGTCCACCGGAAGCAGCTTCTTGAACAGTGGGTAAAACTGCTATCAACGTTTTTGGGAATACCGGAAAAATCAATAGGACAAATCGGTGGCGGGAAAAATAAACTTACAGGGACACTGGACGTTGCCATTATTCAAAGCCTTTTCCGGAAGGGAGTCGTTAAGGACATTGTTGCTGATTACGGGCAGATAATTTCTGATGAATGCCACCATATATCAGCTTTTAGTTTTGAACAGGTTATGAAACAAGTCAAGGCAAAATATGTTTTGGGCTTGACTGCTACCCCTATCCGCAAAGACGGCCATCATCCTATAATAATCATGCAATGCGGGCCGATAGTATTCAGAGTTACAGAAAAAGATCAGTCTGTTGAAAGGGCTTTTGAACACCTCGTTATTCCAAGACATACCGATTTAAGCATACCTGATGAAACTAATATTCAGATACAAAAGTTATACAAAATTCTTGCCGAGGATACGGCGCGAAATGAGTTGATTATTCAGGATGTATTGAAAGTAATTAAAGAAGGAAGATCTCCTTTATTATTGACTGAAAGAATTGACCATCTTGAACATTTGAAAACCCGGCTGGAAACTTCCATAAAAAATGTTCTTGTTTTCAGGGGTGGGATGGGTAGAAAACAGTTCCGTTCAATCTATGATAAATTATTATCATTGCCATCCGATGAAGAACGGCTTATTCTTTCAACAGGCAGATACATTGGCGAAGGATTTGATGACAAGCGACTGGATACCTTATTTCTTGCAATGCCGATTTCATGGCGAGGGACTCTTGCTCAATACGTCGGCAGATTGCATCGCAATAATGACAATAAGAAGAAGGTTATAGTTTTTGATTACATTGACGTAAAAATACCAAGACTAAAAAGAATGTATGATAAGCGGATAAAAGGGTATAAAACACTGGGATACCACATACTTGAACTTGAAATTTTAGCAAATCCCCCGCAGATTCCTTTATTTCAACAACTCAACGAAAAATAATTTGTCATTTGGTGAATTCCCATTATCAGATAGATTGCTATGAAGTATAAAAAATTACCCTCAAAATACGAAAGGAAACTTATCAAGTCCGCCAAAAATGGCAATTCCATTTCGCAAGGACTCCAAAATAAGCCACAGATAGACACTGAATTTCACTGAAACTATTTCTGTGTTTTTTCTGTGTGATTCAGTGGCATTATTGAAATTCCTAAGTTTCCTCCTTACGGATTTTTGAAACACCGTGAAACACTCTGAAACATCTTGTTGATGTCCGGGTATCTGATATGGGATGGGAACACATCTTATATTGAAACATCCTGAAACATTGGAATTATTGGAGGATTTCTGTACCGGAAAGACAACATAGCAGGTCAACTAACAGCATCTACCGTCGGGGATTCAATTTAGATTTAGCAATTTTTGACAGATTAGTGGTGTGAGAGGGACAACCGCATTAATTTTATCAGCGGTTTTTCCGACGAGGAAAATAAAAACGGGGGTGTTGACACTCTCACACCACCATTTTTCACCCTTTCATTCCCTCTGCACGTGGTGCTTGTACAGAATGGGCAAATTACCATCAACCATGAATGTCGGAAACCACCGTCTCAAAAAGAAATAATAGAAACAAAACTTAAAATTCTATTCCCTAAAGAACCCAAGACATTTTCTGAAAAAATCAGGTATTTCAGAATCAAAAACAATCTTTTACAAGAAGACCTTGCGAAAATACTCGGTCTAACTGTGACTACAATCTGCCGCTATGAAAGAGCCCGAACCCATCCTAACCCTGAAATCATCCGCAAACTGTCAAGAATCCTAAAAACAAAGTTAGACCGTTAAAATCTTTTCTACAAGTATTTTACAAAGAAAAAATGTATTTGTCAACTCTAAAAAAATCACAGAGCAGCAGGGTCGTGAAGTTACAATAGATTATACACTGGAATCATTTTTATTTTTAATGCTGGTTAGAGAAGATTAACTGATCAATAATGATGAAAGTTATAGAAATCAAACTTACAATATTAATATTATAAGCATTTCTATGGGTCTGTTTTTTCGGGGAAAGATCATTCTATATAGTCATTTAAAAACTCAACCAATATATGTACCGTAGTGCAAGGATTGTCTGATTCAGGATTGTGATTGGCACCATAATTTTCTAAAAGCTGTTTGGCGTGCCTAATAGCATCCGGCTGTTTATCATTTAATTTTGCATACATATTTAAATCATTTTTCTTATATTTAGAACATAGCAGTCCAGTTAACTTTTTTTTATATAAATCCCTACTCCAAGCAGCTTGGTGAAAACTAAAATGTAAGATATACCATATTTCAAAAGCTTCGTTTGAATATGCTCTTTTTATCTGATTGTTTTTTGCAATTTGAATTGCTTTATTAAAATTATTCTTTGTAAATGAATCCCTGTCAAAAACACACCAAACTTCGGCATATGGTTCTTTTTTCGTTTCTGCATCTTTTTTCAGTTGAACTGCATATTGAACTAAGGAATCCGTATTCATTCCTACCCCGAGAACTTCTACTTTTATTAATTCCTCACTTGTCTGAAAAGATTTAAAGTAATTTGGTTCAGTTTTTTCCCCTTCGCATACAATTAATACTTTTCTTATTAAATATTGAGCGTCCCGTCTTCTATACGGATTACTTTGATGGCTCATTATCTTTTTCCTTAAAAGACAGAATTATATCATCAATAAAAGGAATTGCACCGTATTTCCCCAGTAAATAATCTTTGCTGTAAATTGCATCGTTCCTTATTTTTTTATCATTTAATTTATAATCTGCCAAAGAAAACAGACTTGACTCCCCAAAACTATTTTTTTCTGTGAACCATATCTGATCCCTTCGGAAACATTCATTATTCATACAGGTCAAATTATGGGTAGCAAAAATAAGCTGTGCGTTATTTTTATTTGAATATGAATTAAATAGTTTAATTATATGTTTGAATAACTTCGGATGCAAATGGGTTTCGAGTTCATCAATTACTAGTATCTCGCCGTTTCTAAGAGCATTTATCACAGGTACTGAAAGCGCAAACATCTTTTTTGTGCCTGCTGATTCAAAATTATCCATCTCAATTGGTAGTTCACTGCTGATCTCATTTTTCTCATTAAATACATTACGAATAAAATATACTAGTTTTTTTACCAATTCTTTTTTTTTCTTTTGTGGATTACTCTCATTTAATTGTTCTGGTGGAATATCAATTGATTTTATACTAAAATCCTTAACTCCATTATCTGCGATAGATACAAATTCCATAACATCTTCCTTAAGATTTGGATCCTTTTCAATACTTGAAATTATGGAACCAACACTCGGGAATGAACTAATATGGATTTTCATAAACCACTTTATTATTTTAGAAGATATTGGGCCATTGAGTTGAGAAACTACTGGTAAGAAAAGACAGTTCGCCCTTGCATTAGTCTCTTTATTCTTTCCCTCAGAAAAGTCTTCTGACAAATCAAATTTTTGACCTTCTCTAATAAACAATTTCTCTTCTTTTGTTTTTGGTGTATAATAAAGCCATTCCTTTTGCACGTTTTTATTATCAACTTCAAACCCGTATTTATATGTAATATTATCCACTATAAAGATAATCTCAAAAAATGATGGTTTATTTTTTGTCTGTTCATTTAAGAGAAAACTGTATGTTCCTATTTCCTCACCTACTTGATAAGTTCTAAATGAATAAATTGTAAAAAATCTCATAAAACTCAGTGCAAACATTAAATTACTTTTTCCGCTTGCATTGGCACCATAAACTACCGCACTTTTCAGTAATTCAAAATCATCATTTATTTTAATTACATTCTCCGGTAATTCATGTTTAGCAGATTTTACCATGCTTAATGTAATTTTTTCTTTAAATGATAAAAAATTACCAACTGTAAATTGAATAATCATATATTTTCCACCACCCCATTGTGAGTGTTTTTCTCACTTTATCTATATATTACATAATCTACTCTAATTTGTCAAGCATAAAACGAGAACTTTTCTCATTATTGTTCCATCTATAAATAATTATACTTATTTTGAAATAAAAAGCAACTTATTAATGGTTTAATAGTATTACATCATTCCATTAATCTAAACCAGTCTTTTACAGTTAGTTGTAATCTAACAATTTCATCTTCAGCCAAAGCACAGCAATGCGCTATTGGCCCGCGAAGTATATTTAGACTAGTCATAATCTTATCAAATGCTTTTGGGGAAGAAAATATAGGAAAATCCTTCCAATTACTTCTAACTATTTCTCCCAATTCTCCAAAATTGGTGTAGTCAATTTCATCATCAGAACGCTCAGTTATTCCAGAATCAAGTTCTTTTTTAATATTAACTCTGACATTTTCTTTAACTGGCTTTGGCACTGTACTCTCCCACCAATTTTCGCCATGGGCACTTTCTAACGTCTCTGCAATGAGTTCTCTAATACTTTTTTCAAGACAATAAAATAATTCATAATGCTTTCTCATTTCCTTAGCTTCTGTTCGTAATGATTGATCAAATTGAGGATAATAAACATCGTCATCAACAATTTCAACTTCACGCTGCAAATCTAATTTAAGTAGTTTTTCTACTTTATCTAAATTTCTTTCAAGTAAGAAATGAGACATCCCGAATAATTTAATATCATCTTCAATCCGCATATTACCTTCTTAACAGATTTTCACGTAATGCTTTAAATATAGCATTAAAAACAGCCGGGTCATCTGTTTTAGGCAAAACTAAATTAATTATATACGCTAAATTCAGCCCTGGATCTTTGTCCCCAGATGGAATTCCTTTAGAAGTTTCTTCTGTTAAGGGGTTTTCTATCCCCGTTGGTTCACTTATTAACTTTTTATCAAAATCAGCAAATTCTTTAAGTGTTCCAAAAGTTTGAGAAACTAATTGAACAACCTTGTCTTTTTGCTCTAGGCCAGTTATTTCAACAATCAATCCTTGCAATTTATCTTTCGACAGCTCATTTGCAAATTCATTCCTCTCAAATAATTCTTTATATCCGATTTTAATCGCTGCTGCGACTGCAGCACGAGAAGTATCAGTATTTCTATATTTCTTATATAATTCGGTTGGGGAACCATCGCTATTTAATAAACCTATTTTTTTCGCAAGTGGAATGAATTGTTTATAGTTGCTTGCTTTAAAGCCTAACTTACGTTACTAAGAAATCGTTAGTAAACCTTTCAGGGGTTTTGGCTTCTGCAGCTTTTCTTAGAATACTTTTAATACATCCTGGTTGAGCGATGTAAGGCAATTTCGTTTTCATAAACTTTCCTCCTTAATACATTTTCGAAAATATCTGAATATAATACTCAAAAGGCATTTATTGCACATAACGTTTGGATTTATGCTGACATCATGGCGTAAAAATTTTTAATTCATCTCTGCCTTTGGAAATAATTATAATAAATTTAAGCAGGTTTGTCAATCCAACGGTAATCTTAGACACCCGCTTATGCATATCCTGACGAAACAAGCTCAATCTCCTTTCCGACTTTTCGGTAATGACAGTGCCATTCGTAATCGTTTAAGTCTACGAATCTGATGTGCAAATCCCCGTCCTTCCCCATGGATATCATCGCATCAAGAATGGCCCGCTCTGTTAGTTTATCGCCTGCGTTGCTGACTTGAAATTCCATGTCTCTATCAATGGTTCCAATGTTCGCTGTTATGTCCACGGGCTCTCGTTTTCCGCCATTCTCCGTATGACCAATTAACTGAAGAACGACACGATGAGCGGGTCCAGCACCAATATTTTTCAGAATCAGGAACGACACAGGAGAGCCCTTTGGCGTCCGCAAGAATGCTGATACGAAGGGACGGAACTGATTTATCCGCATTTGCCGCGTCTCGTAGCTGTACCAGACCAAGACGACTAATGTCAGGTAGTAAATGGTGTTCTGGATTGAACCGATGGTCGCGACATGCTCACCGTAGCGGCTGGCGTAGTAAATTAGACCAGCGAATCCCGCCGCCAAGAAAGAGAGGATGGCCGGAAGATACTTTCGGAAGAACTGCTTGAGATACTGTTTGATGTTGTCCATATTTTGGTGTGTCTACCGCTAAGCTGAGTGACAAGTGCCACTGAATGACACCTGCTCACCCAAAAACTGTTTTGCTGTCCTCAAACTAACAACATGCCGAAAAAGCGTATTGTGGCACTCGTTCTACTCCAGCGCGTTGTTAGCCGTTTTGTTCAATGTCTACTGCGTCAGCCTCAAATTCAGTAATTACTTTTGTTTCAATTCCAAACTTATATCTAGTCCTACCATGAAAAGTAATTAAGGGATCTTCTGCCGTATAAAATCTGATTTTATCAAAATCTTCTTTACTTAGATAAATATTTACCTTTCTCCCGCTGGAACGACGAATGGTGACAATTAAACTGTTAGGATATAATCGATAAACGCGGCCTTTTATAGTTTGATATTTCCCTAAGAAAAACTCATGCGATAGTTTATTTATATATTCTTTTGATTCTTCATCAAATCGCGCAGTAGTATTCTCTTCTACTGTGGGGAAACCAATTTCGATTCTTTCAATTCCTCCTGGAGCATCAATTCGACCAACTATGTTAACAACATCCGCATGAATTGAACCAATATACTCCTGCTTATATTCATCGTCCTCTTTTCTCAGACGATCTAAAATATCCCCAATATAATAACCCACAACGCCAGATGCAACATATTCAGCAAGTGTTTTGAAATATGAAACTGTTTCTGGATCAGTAAGTAATGGGAAAAAAGAAAAAGCATCTGATTCACGACGACGTTCGCCAATTTGAAGGGACAACATTTCTCTTTCTTTTCTATTGGGGAATACGCCTTTTATCAATCTATGCTCTATAGAAAGATGTGCCTTATTAACAAGTCGTTGGAATGATAAAAGGACTGTGGCGAAGTCATAAATACTCACGCCTCTCGAATTAAATTCTTTACCTATAAATCGTACTGTAAATAAACCGTCCGCAAATTTCCAGAATTTATCCATATCGTTTTATTTTCTCTCGGCTAACATTCAAGCTCACCTGCTTTTGGAGCGGCGAAACCGCGGAAAAAGTCAGGTGAAGCGCATTGTTATGTTTTTTTATACGTTAAAATAATCATCAATTGTCTCGGCAAAGGAGTTCACTTTATCCATAAGTTTGATTAGTTCATCACGAGTAACAGTTACATTTTTTCCGCTTTTAGTTTTACCATTCCTATGGACAATGTCATGTCTTATGGCAATTCCCTTGTATATAAGATTCATGTCCTCCGGGAAATCAATATGTAAAACGGAATGATACATTTGTTGTGCCTTTGCTAAATTATGCCAGATCAAATCCAGAAGATATTTTTTTACTTCTTTTTCTATAGTATCAATTCTTTCAAATATTTCATTTAAGCTAAATTTGCGATCGGAAAAATCAGGATTTAATCGCACGAAGTCTTTTAATAATTGTTTATCCTTTAATACGGTACCAATGAATGCATCTGAAAGAAAGGTCTCAAGAGACGTGATTACATTAACAAATAACATTTTGTTCATATGTTGCTCTAACTCAGGTGGAAGGTTAATTTTTATCAATTTTTTTATACTATTTAAATTACTCTTAAGAGTTTCAGTAAATTCATAATTATCATAAATGACTGTGTATAAATATTCATCATAACCCTCCGAACTAATTTTACCAGACCATTCTAGACTTTCTGATTCTAATTCAGAAACCAAATCATCAAGCGCTTCTTTTGGCACATAATCTAAAAAAATATCTTCAAGTTCTTCCCTTGCATCAAAAGGCCCTCCCCAAATATAGAGGTATCCGCCTTCTTTAGATTCAAATGGTGTATGTTCTGCAGGATTTTCATAGTTTGAATAAAACCAATTACGCATTACATTTTTCTGCGTATCTGGATCAAGATCCTTAATTTCTTTCAAATCATATTCTTGGTCTGTTTCGGGACAATAGAATGTTTTATCTGATTTATTCATATTTATTTTTTTCACATAACATGTATTATACGGCCTAAATAAACTGACTTAAACTACATTATAAGTCATCCCAATATTTCATATGATGAAATCCATATCTGTAAAAAATACTACATTTTCTATTTAGTTATACTTTCAATTATTTTTTGAAAGACTTCCGTTCAAACCTTTAAAAGAGAATGTGGCAAAATCACCGCAAAATGATTACTGTCAAAAATGTTGAAAACCGGAGAAATCATAAAATGTTAAAATACAAGACCTAACCCCTTTATTTTTCACTAACAATAGGAAAACCAAATTTTTGATATATATTGTCTCTATCTACTGTTGGATGCTGTAAATCACTGCTTATTTTTGGAACGGTTCCCATTACATAATCCCGCAATTCATCAGTTGATATTATACCATCATTATTTTTATCTGTAATTTTATCCTTTAAGCAATTCATAACTTCAGTAGTAAAAAGACCGTTTTTCAAGTCATCTCTTTCATAAGAAAATTCTCCACCTTTAGATGAAGAAAACACAATAGCTCCAGACCTGCGAATCAGATCATTATATATGTATCTATCCTGTTCATATAAATATGTTCTTGGTGGCAATGTCTTTCTACCTACTATTTTTATATTTCTTATTGCTCTTGCTTCAAGTCCTCTGCTCTTCGCCATTGCTAAATATTGTTCTTGTGTTTTTTCTTCTATTTCACCAGACTCACAGGTATCCATTAAAAAAAGTTTATTTCTAGGAGCTATTCCTTGCATTATATCTTCTATTAAATCAAAGTTTGCCGCTGTCTGAGAAAGATTATTTAAATCTGAATTATATGTCATATAATAATATGTCGCTTCTTTATCTTTATCATGTACTCCGTGCCCTGCTATAAACAAAATAAAAGTATCGTCCACTTTAGCATCTTTCAAAAATTCTTTTGACTTTTTTATGTTTTCCACCGTTACTTCCTCGTTCAAATATGTTTTGATATGGATATTGTCAAATTTGTTTTTCATTAGAGAAAAAACATTCCCCAAATCCTGAGCATCCTTGTGAGCATAATTTAAGTTAAGATTGCTTTTTTTATACTTTGAAACACCAAAACCTATATAATATAAATTACTTTTAACTTCACCTTTGTAATCCGCATAGGTTAATGCTCTGAAAGATTCCGCGCCTTTTTCATTTATACAAGTAACTTCTATTTTGTTTTTACCGCTTGTAAGTTCAATTGTTTCTGTTTTATCTAAATTATTCCCTGTTATTTCTTTTCCATAAGCACCAAAAATAGGTACATCATTTACATAGATATTATATTTCTTAAGTTTGTATTTATTGTCTTTCAAATTAAAATTAACCTTTGCAAATTTCCCGGCTTCTTTAGTGTCAAGTATTTTTGCTTCCGGGACATGATATTCATCTGATAGTTGTTCTTCTGTAAGTCCAAATTTTCTAAGACGTTTTAGATATTGATAATAATAATGACTTATCAATTCTTTATTTCCAAGTCCTACACGCTTCAATATAATATCAGGGCGGTTATTCCTGATAGCAAATTGGTCTACTCCAAAAGCATCCAATCCTTTTACCATAGCAACTAATTCGCCGCCATTTTTGGATGAATCAAAATAACCGTCTAGAGTGAACATTATCCAATTATCTTCAGCACTAACAAAAGATATGCAATCACCGGTTTCTACATTCCACAATTTGATTGTGTTATCACTACTTCCAGAAGCAAGATACCTACCATCCGGACTGACATTGACCGACCAAACATCGTCAGTATGCCCTTCAAGTGTTCTTATAAGTTTCCCTGTTTCTACATTCCACAATTTGATTGTGTTATCACTACTTCCAGAAGCAAGATACCTACCATCCGGACTGAAGTTAACAGAACTAACACCGCTATTATGCCCTAAACTAACACCGCTAATATGCGTTCTTTTAAGTTCTCCTGTCTCTACATTCCATAACTTGATCGTATCATCCCAACTCCCGGAAGCAAGATATTTTCCGTTAGGACTGAAGCTAACTGAACTAACACCGCTAATATGACTTATGAGTGTCCTTATAATCTCTCCTGTCTTTACATTCCACAATTTGATTGTTTTATCACTACTTCCTGAAGCAAGGTATTTTCCGTTTGGACTGAAATTGATCGAGCGAATATCGTCAGTATGCCCTTCAAGTGTTCTTATAAGTTTTCCGGTTTCTACATTCCACAATTTGATTATGCCATCCTGACTTCCAGAAGCAATATATTTTCCGTCTGGACTGAAGTTGATTGAATGAACCATGTGAGTATGCCCTTCAAGTGCCCTTATAAGTTCTCCTGTCTCTACATTCCATAACTTGATAATACCACCACTTCCAGAAGCAAGATATTTACCATCCGGACTGAAGTTGATTGCGGCAACATCGCTAATATGCCCTCCAAGTGTTTTTATAAGTTTCCCTGTTTCTACATTCCATAACTTGATAGTGCCACCACTTCCAGAAGCAAGATATTTTCCATCAGGACTGAAGTTGATCTGCCGAGCCCTGTCAGTATGCTTTTTAAGTGTTCTTACAAGTTCTCCCGTCTCTACATTCCACAACCCGATTGCGCCATCCCAATTTCCGGAAGCAAGATATTTTCCATTATGATTAAAGTTAACCGACTCAATAGGACAACTAATTTTTACAGGTGTTCCCGTTGTTCCAATAGATAGTATTTTTTTATCTTCAAGTATTCTTATAAGTTCCCCTGTCTCTACATTCCATAACCTGTTTGTGCCATCTCGACTTCCAGAAGCAAGGTATTTACCATCTGGACTGAAGTTAACTGAATTAACATCATTGGTATGCCCTTCAAGTGTTTTTATAAGTTTCCCTGTTTTTACATTCCACATCTTGATTGTTTTATCACTACTTCCAGAAGCAAGATATTTACCCTCTGGACTGAAATTGACAGACCGAATATCGTCAGTATGCCCTTCAAATGTTCTTATAACTTCTCCTGTTTCTATATTCCATAACTTGATTGTTTTATCCAAACTTCCTGAAGCAAGATATTTTCCGTTTGGACTGAAATTGACAGACCGAACATAGCCAGTATGCCCTTCGAGTGTTCTTACAAGTTCTCCTGTCTCTACATTCCATAACTTGATCGTATTATCCCAACTTCCTGAAGCAAGATATTTTCCGTCTGGACTGAAATTGACAGAATCAACACCGCTAATATGACCTATGAGTGTCTTAATAAGTTTTCCTGTCTCTACATTCCATAACTTGATTGTTTTATCGCAACTTCCGGAAACAAGATATTTTTCATTAGGACTAAAATTGAGAGAATGAACACATCCGGTATTCCCTACAAGTGTTCTTATAAGTTCTCCTGTCTCTACATTCCATAATTTAATTGTTTCATCCGAACTTCCGGAAGCAATATATTTACCATCAGGACTGAAATTGACAGACTTAAGACCCGAAGTATGTCCCTTCTGCACGACCAATTCTAATTTTTCATCAGAAAAAGCACTGCAACTCAGAAGAACCAAAAACAAAAACACCATTGATACTTTCATTACCTGTAACCTCATTTTAACTTCCGGTCTTACGAAATTTATTATTATATTTTCCAATCTTTAACGAATATCCTTTTCTTTTCTTGCTCTTTTTACATTTTTAACAATATCATTATATTTAAATGTGGGTTCTCCAACCAATTTTCCTTCTTTATTGTAAACCCACACATTAGGAACAGAACCTATTTGATACTGTTTGCAAATAGGGCTGCCCCAACTATTAATATTGATTTTTCGAATAAGCACATCATTGTATTGTTTTGTCAGATCTTCAATATAAGGACCCAATTCTCGGCAAGGCCCACACCAATCAGCATAAAAATCAAAAATAACAACATAATCTTTAACAAGATATCTATTGATATCAACCTCTTCACCTTCTGAAATGGTGATTATTTTTTCAATACTAGCGTTAGCATTAAAATTACTTGATAGTGTTAATTCTTCTTTTCTATTTTTCAAGTAATTACTGACAAAGAAAATTAGTAAAACTACACACGATACAACAATTAAAAAATTCCAATTTTTAGACTTCGAATTTTTATTCTCGGCACTATCTCTACCAAAATTTTCCAGTTCTTTTTTCTGATACCATTTCTCAAATATAACTTGGCACTTTTCACATTCTGTAGTTCCGTCTGTTTGTTCATACCCACAATTTGGACACTTCATTTTTTACTCCATTTTTTATAGTTGTCTTTCGGAAAACTAATTTCTCGTCGGTAGATATTTAATGACTTTGCACTACTGAAGCCACACAACGAAATCCAAAGCCGATATGTCTGAACATCGGATCGTGGCAGGAGCGCTTAGTAGACCAGCAATAGTCAGTATTGCTATTGTATTAGAACTTGTTTTTTGAATTATTAATTTGTTTTTTTCTGTCATAGTAAGCATTCTATAATGTCACTGGCGTAATTTTTCTATTGTTGTAAAAACGCAGGTGTCCTCTGTACGCATATTAATTGGAACGATTGCAATACCGCGACTTATCAGTAAACGAAGATTGTTTTCTGTAACTTTACCTAATGGATAAAAAACCTGCTCCTCAGAAGTTGAAAAATTTTCTATTGGGAATGGTTTAGTGCTTACAACTGCATTGATTATTTCTACACCAAAAGGTGGAACTATTTTAAACTCAAATGCCATTTCATCGTTAGGTATTGAATATAGCTGTTTTGCTTGAATGTAATCACTTCGGCTATAGTAATTTGGGAAAAGAAGTTGTATTTCGCCTTCAACATTTGTATGATATAACCGCAAATAACAATTTTTATCTGACATAAAGAATATAGTTACATTCTCACCATTCTTATAAACACTACCATTACCTTTATCTACCCATACTCTCACTTTCAAATCTTTAGAAGTTCCTTTGTTTTCGCCCCATATTTTAGATGATGTATAATAATTACTATAATTTTTAGGCAACAAATTTACTCCATTTGGTATTTCATTTTCTGAAATCACAAAAGAAACGGCTGCTAATTTTTCTCCTGTTATTACTTTAATCAAAGAAAGATTAACTTTTACGTCGTTTTCTTCTTCCCAATAAGTTCCTGTTAAAATTGCATCAATGCTTTGAATTTTACCCACTTCAAAATCTTCAGTATTATCAATCAAACCGGAAAGCGACAATTTTTGTTCTCTGAGTATTTGGTCTAATTCTTTTCGTGATATTTCTTTTAAAATATCAGATTTTACTATCGCTATACTCAATTCTTCTGATAAGTACTCACTGAATTCACTGCCCATATCTGTCTCTTTATAAGTATTTTGCCCAATGCATATCTTTAATTTATCAATACCCTTTTTATTTACTTGGGCAGAAAGTTGATTTATTACATCTTCAAATTTTCCTGCTTTGCTGTTTTCTTTAACCAGTGTAGCGTGAAAGATACTGCACCCTGATGTACTCAAAAATAAAAACAATAATAAACATCTTTTTATCTTGTGCATTTTATGCCTCCTGAACTAATTCTGAATCAAAAAAATGCATGCTTTCTGTTGGATTATGGAGTAAACATGCAAAATTCCAAATGCAACCTTCATTGCAAAAGTGTGACATCATGATTTTACATTTTTTTTAGGAATTTTCAAGCAAAAAATGCAACCTATCCGGTCCCTTTCGCATTCATCCCGAGAACCTTTATCCTGTCGGCAGTTATGTCCTTCGCTTCCTCCAGCAAATTGAATTTAACATCGGCAAACACATCCCATCCCAGGAATATCAGAGAGCGTTTTATTTGCCCCGCGAAATATTCTGGCATAATAAAAGACACTTCTTAAGATGGTATTTTAATTTTTTTATACAAATAATAAAAAAAGTGGTTTTGAGCTTGCAAATAAATAATCCGACATCAACTCCAACAGAAAACTGGCTCCTTTATCCGATAAAAATGTCATTTGCTCGTCGAAGCCTTGACAAAAAAATCCATTTTTGCTATTACTACTAATAAAGATAAGATTCGTCAGTGCCGGGAAATCTGGAATGGCTACGACTTAAGGGTGAAAGTTAGGGCGTGTATGAATTAAGGGCGTAGTAAATGCGGAGTTTTAGAAAATACTTGATTTTTTATTTTAAAAGGGTAAAATAAAATTATTATGAAAAAGAAAGAATTGGTAAAAAAAATACACGTGAAAAAAATTAAAAATTTGATTAAAAACGGGGACAAAAGTAAGAAATTGATTAGATTAAAAAAACAATTGGAATTAGTAGAAAATGATTATCAAAATCCGCTTCGTGAAAAAATTATTTGTCAGTTTTTTAAGGAACTTGACAAATGCAACAGATGGTATTATGACGATTTTATCAATGCAGTTGCCAATGAACTTAGGGGTGGACAGATTTTTGGAGAAGATACAATGATATCTATGTTAAAAAATTGTAAATCCATAGTTGAAGCTTGCGGAATTATAGACGAAATTTTTAAGCAAATTGATGAAAGCGACATAGTCGACACTTTATAACCACACGCTTTTAATTTCCGACGAAACTTCGGCATATAAGGGCACCGATCCCCGTACTCAAAGCAACTCCCGAGCAGATTTTCAGAGTGTTCATATTATTCTTTAAATATATTTACGTGCTTTTCTGATAGTTTTTAATTTAACCTTATATTTCATTTTTAATAATGCTCAACCAGAATTAAATTTCAAAATCCATTTCAATTTTTGGTCTCGCTAAATTTTTGTATCTCTCAATAACTGTCGATGTTGTTATAGCAAACCACAGGCTAATCCATTCAGCTTCTATTCCCGCTTTATATAATAATACTCCATAAGTATCCCGCAACAGGTTGGGATAGATATTTTTTTTGATCCCAGCATTTTCTGCAGCAGTTTTAATTATATTAAAAATAGTACCTCGAGCCAGCGGTTTATACGGACAATCTATATCGATAAAAGTATTTGAACTAGACGATGGTAACTTAAATTTTGATTTAGCATCCAGCCATTTTTTTAAAGGTTTTTTTAACTCTGAATGGAAAGGCACATATCGCTCCTTGCCATTTTTTTTGCCATAATATATTTTTTTACCTTTTAAATCTATATCGGAATCTTCAATGTTTATTATGTCTTCCAGTTTAGGACCTGTATAACATGCAATAAGCAATAAGGCAGTGTTCCGTATGTGCAGAATATTGCTCTCGTCGGAAAATCCCTTTTTTATCAAGGTGATCATTTCTTCTTCGCTCAATATGTTTAATCGCCGTTCAATCCTTTTTGGGGGCTGAAAATCTTCCATAAAATTATAGGCAATGTAATTATTCTCTTTCAAAAATCGGAAGAAAGAACGAATATAATAAATTATGGTTCCGACAGCATTCCTCGTCAATGGTTTATTAGATAACTCCTTCTGAAATTTATTTGTTTTTATCACTTTTGGACGACCTTCATTTAAGAGAAAGCTCACATACTTAACTAAATCGTCACGAGATATTTCTGCCGGATGTTTTTTAGTAAATTCAAGAAGTTTCTTAACTTGGCCAACATATTTTTTAACAGTGTGGCCATTGCTACTTTTACTAAATTTATTTATATAACTTTCAAATTCATTAAGAATTGTTGAAACATCAGCTTTTTTTAGCACAATATTAGAAATTAAACTTTGTGTTCTACGCCGACGCTTTCTTTTTGAATGCCACAAAATATAAGGCGGCGTAGCATATAATGTTTCTTCCGGCGGCTCTGATGCTGCGGGGTTTTTGATTATAGGCGTAAATTTTCTTTTTTTAAAAATTGTAAATTTCGAATCAAGGTCAACCACAGATGACCTAACCGCAATGTGACTATATATCGCCGTTGTTTTAACATCCGAGTGTCCCATCCACCTCTTAATCCTTTCAATATCGTAGCCCGCTTTTCTCATAAGCGTGCCAAAACTATGCCGCAATGTATGAGGATGGATGTCCTTATTTAATACACGCAGCGCCGAATCTTCAATGATATGCGTGATACCGTTGCGCTTCATCGGGTCAAACGGATAATCGGTATTGAGAAAAACCATATTCGACATAGGCTTCGGTTTGAGTTTGGAGCGCGCTTCAATCCACGCGTTAATGGCGTCCAGAACCTTCGGGTGGGCGGGAACAAACCGCTCTTTGTTACCTTTGCCGACATACCGGATTTCTTTGTGGTCAAACCTGATATTGCTTAGCTCCGTGGTTTCTATCTCCTCCAGCCTGGGACCCGTGTAGCATGCCATCATCAGCATCGCCGTATTGCGAAGATGTTTGGGGGTCCCATCCGGATAAGCTTTTTTACAAAGCGTGTCCATTTCTTTCTCTGTGAGCACCGCCGGCAATTTTTTAACTTCTTTTGGAAAACGGATATTTGGCACTGGATTTTCAATAATTTCTTTTTTTTCTTCTAAGAATCCAAAGCAAGTATATAACGCAACTAATTTTGCCTCGATTGAACTATTACGTAGCTTTTTGCGTTCGAATATTTTCTTGCAATATTTTGTATCTATCTTTTTTGATCTCCCTGTCGTTTCAAGGTCTTTGGCATATCTTTTGATATCTTCTTGTGTAGATGTTCGTACATCCTTCATGAAAAATTTTTCATAGTCGCCGAATGCCTGAAAATATTGTTTTACAGTATGTTTGCTGCCGGTGCGATTCCCGTAATTCATTATGTAATATTCCAATTCAGGCGCCATCACACCCCAATCGATACTTCCATTTTTGTTGAATAATTTATTATTCATTCTTTTCCCTGTGTTAACTGCAATCGAAGAATCACTTATTTAAGCGCAGAGATGTAATTACAAGTTGAGAGGATGCCATGTGAGAAAAAATTTTATTTCCCTATCTTGTTTCAGCGATAATATAAATAAATTCAACGGTACAATCTTTGTTAGCATTTAGTCATTTATATTCTACGTATTCTACGGCTCTCATCTAACCAAATTTTTATATATTTTCTAATTTCTTGTATACTAATGTCGAGTTTTTTTTCAATTGCTTCTGCAATTTTTTTTCATTTTGTTTTGCACTCAAATTTTTATCGCCGTAGTCATTCAGCGTATTTACCACAAAACTAATTCGCAGCATTTTCGGCGATATCTTCTTTCGAAATTTAGACAACCGCCCTGCTTCAGAAACAATCCGGTCGATACTTCTGTAAGTTAAGCAGTCCTGGGAACGCTTGGTGCAAACAAATACGGAGTCGTTTGGGGGTCTGAGTTTCTTTCTCGCAATCAACCATTTTTTAATCGTATAAGAATCGGATCCGGATAGAGAAATTTGTCTATTTCCGTATTTGCCCGGCAGGGTGATAACAGCTTTTCTGGGTTCTTTGGTGTCGATATCCGCAACTTTCAGATTAAGCAATTCTTGAACTGTTAAACCGCATTTGCATAGTATTTGCAATATTGCTTCATTCCGTAGTATTTGCAGCATCGATATATTCCGGAGTCCGGTAATATTTGTCCGTAACTTAGAATCCTGGACAAGTTTATCAATCCATATCCAGCCCAAATACTGCATGCGTTTCTGTTTCGTTAACACAGTCGCCGGCAAAACTATTTTTTCAGTCGGGTTGATTTGTATCACCTGCTTGATATCTTTAAGGTACTTATAAAAAGAACGCAAGGCAAATAATATAACTCTAACGGCGGAGGCCGATAGTATCTTAACGGGAGTTGAAATATCAGTTCCGGCTTTAGTCTTTTTATTTTTTTTCCCAATATATTGCAACTGCCTAAGAAAATCAATTATGTCTGATTCCGTCGCCCGGGTAACATCTTTTTTGGCAAAACTCTCAAATTGCCGGATACTACTGCTGTAGTTTCTTATCGTATTGCTTGATGCATTCCCCCCTGCAGCAGAGCCCAGATACTTTCCGAATTCATAAATTAAGTTATTTATATTCGCCATTTAAATTCTGACTTACTCTCTACAAATCTTCCAGTGTCTCTAACAAAATCCTTTGGCGTTTCTCAAATGTTTGATCATTAATGTCAAGACAGGTTTGAATTTGTTTGTTCGGCCAACCTTTCTTCAATGCCAAAATAATAAAACTGGCTCGCAATACTTTCGGCGTTATTTTCTTACCCAAAGCTATCTTGCCGGCTTCAGTGACTAACCAAATTACTCCTTTTTTAGACAGACATTTGTAAGGAGCTTTAATATTAATAAAGATAAAATCGGTTTGGGATCTGGGTTTAAGAATATTCCTTGCTATCAGCCATCTTTTTATAGCGCGGCGGACTTTTTTGGTTAGTGGTATTTCTCTCTTGCCATATTTTCCTGGAGGAAGTGTAATAACGTAATTCCAAATGTCGATATCTGCAATTTTAAGGGATAGCAACTCTTGCACTTCAAATCCATAGGCACACAATATTTGTAGTATCGCGGTATTCCGCAGGCTGGCAGCATCTTCCTGCGATTTATAAACACTGACAAGTTTACCAATCTCCGATTTTTTTAAATGCTGCATGTGCTTTCTCCCTACATACTTACGGTACTCTCTTTCAGAAAACAGGGCTTTTACCAAAATTCCAGTTACTGTTTCTCTCTTCTATTAGGTATATAGCAAATCTTTGAAATTTTGTAAAGAGCGCGACTTTATTTTTTAGAGAAATCGCTTTATATTTTTTCTAAACTACAATTTTTTTTGACAAGCCGCAGGAAATTGCAAGCCAAATATTTATAGTTTTTTTATATAGTCGACTTTATATTATTAACTATACGAATACAAAAGAAAATATTTCAAAAGGAGGTTTCATGAAAATGAGTGAACGGATCAGAATGATCAGATTTGAGCGGAGTGAAAATGGCAGGTCACTGTCGTTAAGAAAAGCTTCTCAAGGTATTGGTATTTCACACAATCTTTTATATATGATTGAGAAAGGAACAATGAAACTAAGCAATGCAGTCAAAGAAAAGATTATAAGGTTCTACGGATTAAACGAAGATTTTTTAAAAAAAGATAATATCTGCCCGTCTGATAAATTAAAGAATTTATCTAATATTAGCCGTGCGCCGACGGAAGAAACGCTACCATCAACAACCCTTAAGCAAATGCGCTTCCTCAAAGGAGTGAAAAATAATTTGAAACTAACTCAGAAAAAAGTATCTGCCGAACTGCAAATTAGTAAAAGTTTGCTTTCTGCTATAGAAAACGGCTCCAGGAGAATTACTCCGGAGACGGTTCATCTCTTAGCCAACTATTACAATATCCCTCAAGAAATTGTGAAGTCAGACGCTTTCTTCAAATTGATTGCTGACATAAAAAACAATAATCATCTGGATTTACAGTTAAACGGGTTTAAAAATAAAAATTGTTCGCCTGCTTCATCCGTTGAAAATAAGACAACAACTTCGGGCAAAAACATCCTGCTAATAAATGATATGGCCGAGCATGTATTTAAAACATATGCTGACAAAATACAGCGTAAATCAGATTATACTATCAATAATTATTTACGGGCCGCGCAAAAAATTAGAGAATATCTCGAGAAGAAAGGAAAACCGTATATAGAAGCAACAAACGCCGACTTGGATGATTTTTTTGAAACAATTACAACGGAAATAAAAGAGAATACTGACTCGAGATATGTCGCCAGCTCTCTTCATCTAATTTTTTTTGGAATAAAAGCTTTTTATGATGTTTTAGAAGCAAAAAAAATATTGATAAACTATCCATATCCGATAAGTTATCACCCGCCCAGAAAAATTAAAAAAGAACCTGAATTTCTGGATTTGGAAGAGCAGCGGGCATATTTACAAGCGGCGAAAGATGAAATGACGAGCGACCAAATAAGAGGGTCCAGAAATTATGCAATTGCGATGCTTGCCCTTAACTGCGGTCCCCGAGCGTCGGCCATTCGTAATCTTAATATAGAAGATGCGGATTTTAAAACAAGACTGATTCGTTTCAGCGAAAAAGGGAGTAAGACAATAGAAAAGAAAATGGGCATGGATTTATTTTATGCAATAAAACTCTATCTGCAAACTAAACCCGGCTCAAAGACAAGCGGGCCTTTGTTTGTCGCTCTTGAAAAAAATAAAGCCGGACGCTCTAAGGAAACAGGCCGGCTTAAGAAAAGCGGACTCACATATATCATAAATAAAATTGGAAAAGAGGCAAATCTAAAAAAGGAAGTGCATCCCCATATGCTGAGGCATTCTTATGCATACAGCATTGCTAAATTAACAAATGGAAATTTATTGCAGATATCGAACGGCCTGGGACACAATGATCCTGCATCAGCAATAATATATGCGCATCTCGCGGAGCGCGACAAAAATGTTCTTGCCGAACAAATCGCAAGCAACATAGTTCCTAATGCCATACGACCTATAGAAAATGGCGATGAGTTCAGTAATGGCAATACAAATTTTTCTAAACCCAATAATGGAAATTCTTCAATAAGTAATTCATCACTACTTAATACATTTATTGAACTGATGATTGAAGAAGTTATACGGCGATATCCGCAACTAAAAAATATACCAAGCAATCGAGAACCGTCGCAGTAGACGCCGAATGATTACCGCTGTTGTCAACCAAGTGTAATCCTACCCCCCGTGGCTTGCCACCATGGGGGGTATTCCTTCCTCAGTTGACAAAATCCACACTAAAGAGTTATATCCGGTGCCCTATGGTGTTATATCCTGTGTAATCCGACGGTGGTTAGGGATAGTTATGTCTCGTAAAGGGTAGTGATATAATCTGGTATAATATCACTTGACAAAGTGTTATATCCGGAGGGTATAGTTTTCTCCGTCGGAGAGTTCAGTTTTTGACGTTTTTTAGGAAAATTGCGCTAAAAAGAAGGTTGACATCCTTCTTTTTTGTCAAGTGTCATAAAAACATCATTATATTTGAGTTACAGCTAAAAATATTTCACAACCGTGCTAAAAAGTGGTGTTATATCACTGGTTACTATCCCTAAGCAAAATCGATATAGTTATGTCTGACAACTGCATATTTTAGAAATCTGCAATATAACCCACTTTTCTACCATCAACGGCATTTATAGACAACATTGGAAATGAACAATAATATTATACCTGGAGGTATGAATGACTTAAAATATAAAATTTAATCGTTGGATTGGGTGAAAGTGGGCAAAATGTCGTCGATGGTTTTGCGAAATCAAGACTGTGGCGACCTTTTTATTTTTAAAAAACGGGAGGAATTTTTGAAAAAAAAAATTTACAAAAACGTCGGAATGTTTGGTTATTTTTGGAAAAAAAATAAGAAAAAAAATAAATTTATATTATATGTCGATATGTATTTTGGAACCGGCGAACGGCTTGTGATTCCTGCAGGGGGTTTTACTTGGGAATTAACACCGGATGGAATACTTTTTTTTCATCGTTGTAAATGGTGCCATGCATGGAAGCGTCGGGACTGAGAATTTGACAATTATTGGATTGGGCGTAGTTGGGCTAATAGCCGTCGGTGAGAAAAATCTTTGCCGGCAGCTTTTTTATTTTCTGGAGGAGAGCTATGAAAAATAAAAACGAGATTTACATTAACGTTAAGATGTTTGGTTTTTATTGGAGACAGAATAAGTGTTTTGTTAAATTGCAGTATGGTAATAGAAAGTTAGTGCGTGAAATTTCTATGGCAGATCGAAAATATTGGGAGCTCATTTTTTGCCCAAAAAAACCGGGTGACATTGTAATTCATCATCATCATCGAGACGGTAAATGGATTCCGAAGCAGCGACCTGGAAGATATGTTGCGGACGTGGTAAGTTAAAAAAATTGCTTGATTGGCGAGCAGGAGGATAGCGTATCGCTCGCAACGAAGAGGTGAGGGGTTCAATCCCCCTCACCTGCTGTTAAACTATTTTTCAGCCCAATCTTTGGCAATCAAAATTGCCTGTTCCAAAACTGTATCGGTCACGTTCTTAATTAATTTCTTCTTCGTTCCCTTTTTCCCGCACTTCCACAAATCAATTCTTATAAAAGGTATATTGTGTTCTCCTTAATTCAAAAAATAATTACAAGCGCACCCATCCCCTATTATCAAGTGCAGTTAAACACCGACTCTGTTAAGAGTCATGTTATTAATATCTAATTCCATTACAATAACTTTATCCAGTAAATGATAGTATGTTCTAACATAATACTCTGCCAAGCTTTCTTTTCTTTTACGGTGAGTATCTTTTCTTAATATGATAATTTTTTTTGCAGTTGATGGTGTGTAGGAAAGATATAAAGCAGCTTCGTTTAAAAAAGCAGTTTTGGCACTAGGAATATTTCCGGTTTTAGTCCAAGAATAATTTTTACATTCTATAATAATATTGCCGTCTTCAGAAACCAAATCAAAATTATGAGCCTTTGGCGGTGTGCCAATGCTGATTGAATGTTTTTTGAAACTTGTTTTATATCTTTTTTCTACTGCTTGGCGGACTATTTTTTCAAAATCTCTGCCTTTTTTAGGATTTTTGGAATTTGATGATTGCATAATGTACCTTTTACAAAAAACGAGTGTTATGTGTTATGTCATCAGATTTCTCAATTTATATCAATAATATCCCAGCCATTGTTTTTAAGGTCATTTTCATGCCCAGTAATATGATCTTTTTTACAAGCGAAACAAAGCAAATGGGTCGGGCGGCTCATTGCCACATAAGCCATTTTAGCAGTTTCAGCCTTTCTACCAACTTTTTCACTGACGGTGAGTTGCTCTCCATAAAATACTTTTAATATTTTTTCCGTCTCACATTTGAAGTAAGAACTTTCTAAATACAGTGTGGCAGTATGAGTTTCGCCTTTAACAGAATGGATCGTGCCAATTTCTATTGAGACATTCCCATCTTTATAAATATTGGTGTCATTTGTGGTCGACATCCCATCAGATAGCGGTGGCACACTTACCGATAATAGACCATCTAAAAACTGCTTTGATAGCGGCAACTTATTTTTAAAAACATTTTCAAATAATGTCTTAAAATATGCACTTATTGCCTGACACATTGTATCGGAGAAACTTTCGTAAAGCACCTGCGACCATTTGAAAATATTAATTTCAAATTCACCAAACTTGTCCGGGTGATGCTTTCGCAGATAATCCAATAGACTACTTTTTGTCGAAGTATTACCGTCAATAGCAATATTTTCAGTAACCGCTAATTGCGACATTATATTCACTATGGTTCTTGATAAACAATTGAGATTTTTATCACGAACTGCCTTTGTTCTGGCATAGAGCAAGGCATCTTGTAGTGAATCAAAAACTTCCCGCTTGGATATTTTCGTGAGTTTATTATATTGGGGAAAATAATCTGGTAGGGTTATTTTCGCAGTATCGCCTTTTTCTTTTGCTACCCAAGCAATAGCCTTGCAAGGATCCTTTAACGGTGTCGGAAGCAATGTTCGTTTAATAATCTGAGCAAAAGTCGGAATGACGGTTTGAATGGTGACATCTGTATAAGTAATTATAATTGGTTTTATCAAACCCGTATTTTTGCCCTCAATTTCTATATAGTTCAAGCCAAAGTTCTGGACGATAGCGGCAATTGGTTTTGATAATCTGTGACTTCCTTTCAGTGGCAACACCTTTTTGCGGGGTTTCCAGACAGTTTCAGCTTTTACCTTATTCCCGTAAATGGCTTGGTTGGGATCTCCTATACGTTGGTATATTGTTTCGATCGTCACATCGCCATAAAATAATTTTTCAAGTAAATCATGTTGATGTTTTTCCATGTCCTGCATTTCATCAATAAAAACAAGGCTGAATCTGTTTTGAAGAAATTTCCCCAAAACAGAATGCTTATCCAAGTAATCATTTGCCAGGGAATATGCATCGTCGTAGCATAAAATACCACTGGCCATTACAGTTTCTTTCATTTGTTTGAGCTCAGTATATGTTTGTGTCGCAGTTTGCCATAAGAATTTTTTTGATAAATTTATTATGTCAGCAATTAAGCATCTATCTTTACCGAATCTATATGAGGATATGAATTCCTTTGTGGCATTTTTATCATTCCCAAATTTCATTAAAACACCGGTGCGCAGATTTGCCGGGAATTGGCTATAAAAACAGGAAATTATCTTATTCTGGTAGGCACTGAAATCAATAACAACTGGTTTTTTGTGAAATTCATTGCAATAAGCTGGTATGGCCAGAAAATGATCCACAAAACTTTGTATTGTTCCAACAAAATTTGGATAAGAAAACAATTTCGGACAATTGGATTTAATTTGTTTTTTTATTTCGTCAATAGCTGCATTTGTATGTGACAGAACTAAAATTCCAGAGCCATCATCAAATGGTAAAAATTTATCTAATATAAGTAATTTAGCCAATAGTGCTGTTGTTTTGCCACTGCCAGGTACAGCGTGTAAATCTATTGTTTCCAAATTCTTAATGAATTCAATTGCTTCTGCATCAAATCCTTCACCTGCTGAAAGAAGAATTTTAGCGGCATAGTCAATATCTGCATTAGTTATTTTAATTTCACTTGGCAACATATTGTATAGCATCCACTAAATATTTAATATTGACATCAGTCTTCAAGTCATCCCGCGTAATCGTTGTGTCTTTTTCCAATAATTGAGCCAAATGTTGAGCAAGAATTGTTTTGGAGATTTTATAGCCAAGAATAATATCTTGATATATATGCACGGGTGTGATTGTCTTAAACTCATCCTCAACTATGGTTATTTCTTGCTCCGTCGCCGCTTTTTTGATTGCCGCAATTAATTGCGGTTGAAGCTTGGAAGATGAAGCTATACAATATTCAAGTGTCCAATGTGGAGAGACAAAAGCTTCAATATTTTGGGCGCGATATTTATTTTTCTTTGTTTCGATTTTATCTGAAACAATGTAGTCTTTTTCTGTTTTACAAGGTTTAGTCACATATTCGTCAGGTTTGATATCCAAATCCGTTATTATAGCAACAGGGATATCCATCTCCCCATCCTCGGGGTTATTACGCTGAAATATTTTTGAGTATCTCAAAAACGCAGTACTACCAACATTTACAATCGAAATTCCTTTTTCTGTAAGATTAATATCAATCTTTTTGGCAATGCTGGGCAATAAAAGTTCTTCGGCCCACCCTTCTACGAAAATGATGCCTTTCGCAAAAAAGAGATTGGCTTTGGTAACGTCTAAAAATCTTTCCAAAAAAGTATAATCATCTGGGGCCAGCTTTGTGTGGCCTTCACCCATAGGGAATACCCTGTTATTATTACAAAGAAGAATATTTTGCAATCGGACTTTTGAACCAATATTTGGGCTGTGTGTGGTCAAGATAAACTGAACATCTTGAGGTTTTTGATCTTTACCATCTTCAGATTTGTCTTTTTTTGCTTTTTCAATAAAAGCATGAAAATATTCAATGACGCGCATCTGAGCCTGCGGCTCCAAGTGCGCTTCCAACTCTTCTATGAGCGCCATGCGAATACCAGTCCAGTTCTCACGGTTCAGGTTTAGCAGTTCCGTAGCAATAAAAAGAATATTGTGCATTCCCAATCCAGACAGCTCATTGCCTAAAGAAAGTTTCAGGCCTTCAAGAATGCTTTTCAGTTTTGGTTCCAGTACGCTAAAATCAGTTTTTTGTTGGTCACCACCCAAAAATTTGGCGATAGATTGATTTAAGGTTTCTCTAATTGTAGCGCCTGTTACCACATCTTTTTCAAATTTCGTTTCCAAGTCACATGTCGCACTATTGCAACCAGGGTCTTTATACACAGGATTAAAATACTTTTGAGTAAGACAATTGAAACACTTCGCAATTCTTTTTAGATAATGGTCATCTTTGTCTTTAAAGTATTCATGCCCCTCTAAGACCTGCGACAAACGGGAATTTCGCTTGGGAACCAACTCTGACTTGGCATCGCGTAATGGCATCAAGTATGTCGTTTTAAGGTAATCTCGTGCAGTAGCGGACAATCTATTGCCTTCATCATCGGTCCCAGCATTGATTTCAAACGGCAGGATTCTATCTCCGTCGCGTGTAACATCCAAAATAAGTCTTAGAAACGGACTATGCCTTGCAGGTTCTTTTCTATCCGATTCCATGCCAAGCCATTCTGTAAAGTGTGCGGCCTCCTCATCTTTCAAGCCCCGCATAATGCATTCTATCCGCATCCGATTTGCATAAAATTCTTTTTCCTGAAAAAAGTCATCACTGGTCATTTTTATCCATTCTGCCGCATGAGTTTTACAAACCAATTTAATCGCATCGATAATTGCTGTTTTGCCGGAATCATTACTTCCTATTAAAACATTAAGTCCGTTTTGAAATTGAACTTTTAAATCCGGTTTGGCCAAGTCGAGAGTTTGGTCTGCATGACCAAATTTGCGAAAATTCCATACTTTTAATTCAGATAAATACATCGTCCTTCCCCCGGGTTAATAATCTCTGCTTGCTTTCTCAAAATTTTTTCCATTTTCCCATCTATTCCTCGTTTTTTTTCCTTAATAGTTCGGATAAAAATGAGGGAAATGTCGTCGTAGGTGGATTAGACAAAGGCGGCATTAGCAAAGAGGAAAGTGGTGATGGTAAAGTCGAAGGCGTATAGAAGCTACTTCCTAATATCTTACTCCACATCTGCTTCGCAAAACCAATTTGCCCTTTCGCCGTATAATTAAATGCTTTTTGAGCAACTGAAAAAAACGTTTTGATTATCCGCCTAACATTTACCAACATTAAAGTATTATCATAAAGATACTGGTCAACATAAACATTATCTCTGCCTGGTTCTGGAACAAATGGATTATTTTTATCAAGGTCAAACAGGCAGCTTGTTCTTGCAAAGAATGCCCAAACCCCATCCGCATAATTTTCAATTTTATACTTATCAAAAGCCATTCTGGTAAGCATTTCAAGATGAAAAGAGCGTAATTGACGACAATAAGTATCTCGCCATCGTTTTAGTATTTTTATTGTTGGTATAAAGAGACCTTCTGATTTTTTGTTTTCTTGAGTCATCCATTTATCTGGTATCTTGGGATAAGTTTGTTGCCAACCAATCACCTTATTAGCAGGTATTTGAAATAAATCTTCATTTCCTTCAATAGCAAAAGCAGGCACTATCTCAAAATGACAATAACTGAATTGCACCTTAATGCAGGGAGGAGTTATTATGATAGGAGTCAAAGGATATGCTTTAGATAAAACTCTGCGAACTTTAGACAGGAGTTGTATTGAATTATCATTCTTATGCGTTCCATAATGCATTTGAACAAAAAAATCAACATCCTTTAGGGGTCTTATCATAGTTTGACGAACATAAGAACCCGTCAAAAAACTTTCTACTACACTTATTTCAGTAGAATTTTCCAGAATTTCCCGCATTTTATTATGACTTGCGGAAATAGAAATTTTTTCTTTTTCAGTCGGTTCTATTTTTGAGCGAAACTTTTCAAATTCCTCAAGAATGCTTTGTTTCGCTCTCTCGTAAGGAGATAAAGTCATACTTGCTTGTCCTTTTCAGAATACAATTCCTCGCCGGTCTCAATTCCATCTCGTGCCTTTTGGTAATCTACCTGAGAAGTCTCTGGTTCATCTTTATGAATATCCTCTACCTCTTGATACAACCTCTCAAGTTCTCTTTGGACTTCCTCTATTGTTTTATTGCCATCTCGGTGATAAGCAAGCAACCTCTGTGCTTCTTTCATGAGCCATAGATATCTATCTGCTGTAACATTATACCTCAATGCTTGTTTTTCAAACTTTAAATAGTTCTGTAAAGCCACAAGTATTACATTAAGTAATATAAAAATCCCGATAATAATTTGCGCTAATAGTATATCACTTTTAGACAGAGCGGAGTAAACTGAAGTCCCCATAATGGCGCTCAAGACAACTATTGCTATTCCTATATTTCTATTGTAAGTAGCAACCCTATCTCTTGCGTTGTAATGCTTCTTCTTGCCATACATACAGTCAATTCTAAATTTATTTAATTCTTCAATAGTATTCTTTCCTTTTTCCATATTCACTCCTTTTTTTCAACATTCTCAATTTATATCAAAATTATTTTTCAACGATTTTTATTTCTTCTTCCGTCAAGCCGTATAGTTTATAAACCATCTGGTCAATTTGGCATTCGTATTCTTTGACTTCTTCCTTTTTTACGGGGTTTTCCAAATAATCGCTAGATTTGGTAATTGCCAGAATTTTGTCAACGATTGAAACAATCTTTTTCTCTTCTTTTTCATTTGGATAATGAACTAACAGATGCTCTAATGCCTGAACGCTGATAATTAAATCTCCCATTCCGGTTTTGGGTGCATTTTCAAATAATTGATAATTGCACAATTTTGAATTGAGTAATGCTGTGAGGTATTTAATTTTCTCTCCCGTGGCTATGCAGGTGCTGTCTAGACAATAAATTGCTTTATCGGAATATGAAAAGCAAAGCCGAGAGCCAATTCGTTTCCAAATGATTTTCTCTTTTGAAAATTCATCTAAGTAAGCACAATTCCTCAAATTGTAAAGAGTAATACCTTGGTCAACTCGTGTTGTGATTTCCTTTGAATAAAAATCCAAATGCTTTTTTATGGCAGGATATTTATTGACTTGAATCGGTGGAATACTTTTGCTTTTTATCCCATTGTGTGTATTTATCAAATAACCGCCATCCCATTCTGTAAAATATTTCTCAATTTCTCTCCCTCTTAAGACGGGTTTTATTATCTCATCGCTTTTTGTATCGGCTTTTATCAATTCTTTTCTTTTTGCTTCATCTATTATAAATGCTTCATTGTAGCCAGTTAAAACTCCACGATAAATATTTATTTCCCATTCACTTAAAGGTTTTCCATTTGCCTTTATCTTTTCATCGATAGATTGTTTTGCCGAATTAAGAATTGCCCAAGCATCTTCTGTAACATAAGACATGGGTTGAAAAACAAGATTATTCAAATCATGCAATTGTTCCGCCTCACTAACAATGCTTCCAACAAGTTGCTTTTTGTTTTTTGTATTCTGTGCTATCAAAATGTTTGTATCAACAGTTGCAGATTCAAACACACCAGGACCTAATGCAATTATCTTCAAAGGATTTTTAGAAAGAAAGAATTTTCGTAATGATTTACCATAATTTGCTTTTATCCATTGACTAGAAGTAATAAAAGTTTCAATTCCATTTTCCTTTAAAATTGCTAATCCCTGCTCATAAAAAATAGCATACACATCTCCTGTTCTTTCAAATGTTTGATAATTCTGGTTCTTCAATTCGCTTGCTAATTTTCCTTCATCTTTTTGCATTTGCACATAAGGCGGATTTCCAATTACAATATCAAAACCGCCTTGTTGAAATACTTCGGCGAAATGGAGTTTCCATAGAAAATATGGGTTTTCTCCCTTTTCTTGAAATTTTTTTAGTTCTTTTAATTTTGATTCTTTTCCATGTTCTCTTAGCGATGCCTCTATAAATTGCCAATTTAAGTTTTCAATTTCCTGCTGTATTCTTTGTTTTTCATCACTTTTCTTGGTCTTAAAAAATTCATTGTGCATCATCTGGATCTGTTGCCATAATTGAAGCGAACTTTGTGAATCACTAAAATTAAGCATATTCTGGCCGGAAGCAGGCGATGTTTTATTACTTAAACCTTTTTCATATTCAATAACGCCTCTGAATTGTTCAAGTTCTTTTTCAAGTTTTAATAGTTCAACCGGCTTATCTTTTGCTTTTGGTTTATTCCATAAAGGATTTTTTTGATAAAATTCTAAAACACTTTTTTCAACTTTCTTTTTTTTCTTTTCAAGTTCTTTTATTTTAGTTTCATCTATTTTTGCCGGCAGGTTTAACAATTTATTGTCAAATAATTTTATCCCTTCGTATTCTTCTAATAAACTATTGCCCTGCATTATCTTATAATCAAGATTAGGGAGCGGCTCTACACCTCTGTTATCCATATTGTCATCTATTTTTTCGTCAACTATAAGTGATAAAAAGAACCGTAAACGGGCAATTTCAACGGCAATCGGCTGAATGTCCACACCGTATATGGAATTCTGAATAATGCCAAGTTTGTGAGCATAATTAAAATTTTCAGACTTGAGTTTTTTTTCAAGGTCCGTTTTGAGAATTTTGTCATCTATCTGGGACAATTTTTTATTCAGCCATTTTTGAGAATCGGGGTCAACTTTCTGCAGTACCAAAAGCATTTTTTGAAGTATTCCCATAGGGAAAGCACCGCTCCCACAAGCAGGGTCAACTATTTTAATTTTGTCCAGTGCTTCAACAACTTGTTCTTTTTCAGTTTCAGAAAATGTTATTTCTTCATGATAAGATAACAGAGAATCAATTTTCTGCTTTTCAATATTTGTACTGTTTATAAGATATTGCTTCACGCTTTGGTCAACCATATATTCTACTATTGGTCTTGGCGTATAATAACTGCCCGTAGATTTCCTTGCAGTTTCTCCAGTCACAGGATTTATTTCAGCAAGTAGGTTTTCAAATATCCTTCCAAGCATTTCAGGGTCAATAGCAACTTCTATATCAATTGGGGTATTTTCATCAATTGTAAAATTATAAGTTTCAAATACCTGAAATACTTCAGTTATCCATTGGTTTGAAATTTTCTTATTATTTTGTCCATAAAAATCATTTAATAACGGGGTGAAAAGCCCACCATTAAGAAATGGTATATAATTCCAGGGTTTATTATTTTTGTATTGTTCTTTTCTATTATTTATATCAGTATTAAGCACTTCAAAAAATAGCGGCTCTAAAACATTCTTATAATATTGTTTTTCTCTTTCTACTGCTTCTGATGAAAGTACCTCGTTGGATATAAGCGGAATATTTTTATCAGAATGTTTTTTCTTTAAAAACCAACAGAATACCAGCCGGCCTATTAAACGGACAGCAAAATCTTTTTTCGCTTTTTCAGAGTTATCCGGCAAAATGATAACTTGTTCCTTCTTGTTCTTTTCAGCATTTGGACTTCCGATAATGTTGTAAAATTTTTGAGCGATTTTTTTATAAAACTCTTTATTGACAACTTCTATTGAAAACCTATTTTTTAAATCATCAAAATCTTTAATTCTTCCCTTATTTATAAGATATTCATATGATGTATGTGTTTTGGAGTCCGGGCCAAGAAAAAATGAATATCTACGCGGGTTGGAGTATTCTTTTGTTACTTTTGCACCTTCCATTTTAAGGTCAATGGTTATCAGTGAAAAACGGTAATTTGGTGATTTTGATGAGACATAACTTACGAGTGATTTTCTCGCTCCAAAGTTTGCCATTATGCGGAAGGTTTCTCTGGATAATGTTACTCGGGGATCATTTTCGGATTCATGATGAATTTCATAAACTTTTATTCCAAGTTTTTGTGATTCACCAAGATAAAATATCTTATTTATTTTTTTGGTAGCACTTGTTTCTATAGGAATTTCTTCTGGTTTAGTCGGGGGCGTGAAATCATCGGATAAAAATTGGTGATGCAGAAAGTTCGTAAATGATTCTCTGTTATATTCCTTTCTGAAATCCATTATATCAATTCCTCCGCGAGAATTAAACTTTCTTCTTCGTCTTCAATTCTTCGCGCTTTTTCAATAATATCTATTAAATATTTCTGTGAGACATCTTTTTGCAGTTCTTCCACATCTTTTTCAAGGGATTTTTCAGAAATTTGACGGATTTGTTTAGCATATCTTTCCGGTAATGCATCCAGTTCTTTTATTACATATTTTAAATCATTGAAATAGTCCTTTTTGTCGGGAATTTTTTCTTGTAAAATGTCCAGTTTATTTATTGCTTCATTTTTGCCCTTATCAAAGGGCACCTGGGTTTTTTTATTAAATAGGTTATTTTTAAGATATTGATATACCGACTCAAAGTTTTTACTAACTTGTTCGGATTTTTCTGTGACTTCCGATTCAAAAAGTTTCAGCGCAGTTTCAGGACCCAATGTTTTATAATCTTCCTTTGAAATGCCAAGTTTGAAAGTGTATTCTTTCCCTTTTCTCGCAAATACAATGACTCCGGCTGTATCTTTCTTTTCCGTTCTTCTGATGCGGGCACGTCGAGGTACTGTCATCGCTTTTTGTAATACATCCGGATGTTTGACTTTCAATATACCAAGTTCATTGCGGTATTGAACATCCCACGACAGTTCTTCCTGATTTGCCATTGATTTTATAAATTTGTCTTTGTAATACGATTCCAATTCTTCATCTGATGTTAACACTTTTATATCGGTACCGAGTAAAGCATTAAATAAAGAAATTTTTAATGTGGAAATCTTTTTTATCCGTATTTCCTCTTCACCGGTGGCTGTCGGGAAGAAGTTGTAAATGAAGAGTTCGTCAAAAACTTTTTTGTTGATACGGTTAATACGTCCTACCCGCTGAATAACGCGGGTCGGGTTGTATGGAATATCATAATTAAATACGGTCCCGGCTCTGTGAAGGTTAAATCCTTCCGAAATAGCGTCAGTAGCAATGAGAATATCGTAGTCGTCTTTTTGTATAGGATTACCGGCATCAAAATTTTCCTTTATTGTTTTTTTGTTAGTATAGCTTGAATCCGCAGAGGTATATTTAAATATTTTTAGTTTGTTTTTGAGTTTGTCGTTGAGATAATTTGCAGTATCCGCGAATTCAGTAAATATAACTATTTTCCTGTCGGGTTCCTTTTTGAGTTGTTGTTTAATTCTCTTCTCAAAACATTCTAATTTCGGGTCGTGTTTAATACCGTCTTTGAACCATTCAGTGCGAATTTCCTTTAGTAGTTTTATATCTTTTTCAATATCCCCTATAAAAGTGTCTTTTAGCCAACTCTTTTTTATTATTTTAAGTCCTTTGTCATAATATTTTTTGAGTTGCTCGTCAAATGTAACCGGCTGGAGTTCTTCGCTCAAATCCTCTTCGGTAGATTGTTCTAAATCTTCTATATCCGGCAGGTCACCCTTTTTATAAATCGGAACTTTATCAAATTTATTATACCAATCACGCATATATTCTGACGATTTTATGAGTGAATTTAAGGAATCGTGAAATGCTTTTACTGAACTTTCAAACCGTCTGACTAACAACCTGCGCATAAATTTTGCAAGGTTTGCCTGAGATTGTAAAAGCAGGTTTTCTTCAACACCCAATTCCTCGGCGACCTGTTTTTTATATTCGTCTTTAAGATAATTCGTCGGCTTATATCTCGCTCCGAGGAACCCTCGTGTTTCATTTTCTGTGGAAGCAATTTTTTCAAGAGTTTTCTCGTAAAGTACGCTAAGTTTTCCAAGCGGGTAATCTAAAATTTCCGGGTCGTTCACTTTCGGGAATGATATCCCTTGTTTTTTAAGGTCATCGCGGTATTCATTAATTTTTTCCAAATCTAATCGCGAACGGCGGATAACCAGCGGAGCAAGTATATCACGGATTTTCTGTGCCAATACTTTGATTTCATCCTTCATATCTGACTTTTTTTGTATTTGTGATTTTTTTATTTCTTTGTATTCCTTGATAAGTTCTTTGAACCTGTATGATAAATTATCCACTGTCTGTATTGTTGACCGGGCAGGTATTTGAAATAATCTTATCATTGAAAATATATCCTGTGGCTGATTATTAAACGGTGTGGCGGTTAGTAAAACTACCTTGTTTCCCTGACATAGTTGATGCAAATATCCATAGTCAATATTTAGTTCGTTGCGGTATTTATGCGCTTCATCTATAATAATTAATTTGGGTTCATTATAGGATAAATCGTATTCCACTGCGTCCTGTATTTTACCGCTGCTAAATATCTTCGCATTGAATCCAAAATCAGTATGATAGTCATCCCATTGTCCTGTTAAATGCGGCGGGGTGATAATTATTGTTCTTAACCCCATATTATGCGCTACTGCAGAGGCGATAATACTTTTCCCTAATCCAACAACGTCTGCGATAATAACGCCGCTATGTCTATTTAGGATTTCTATGGACTGTGCAATAGCGTCATTCTGATATTTAAGATTCATAAACTTATTTTTAGTAATTTCTGAAGGAAGAATAATGCCTTCTTTTTTAGTGAATGAAAAATACTCTTCCAACACACGGATATACAATAAATAAGGGTCATAAAGTTTATCAATCCAGATTTTTTCTATAACTTCGGTAAGAAAACTATCCGTTGTAGTTTTACCGACAATTTCTACTGAATTTTTTTCATCCCAGAGATCGTTGAATATTTTGAGCGCTTCTTCATAATTGCCATTGTCATGAAATATAACATTTAGCTCGCCCTGGCCTTTTAAGCCCGGCCGAGTTAAATTGCTTGAACCGGTAATGATTGTTCCTAATAATTCACCATTTTGATTATGCTCCGGTTTGTTTTCAAAAATGTATAGTTTGGCATGGTTTTGGTGAACAGTTTTCCTGATTTCAAGTGTTTTATTTTTAATTTTTTCAAGAAATAACCTGAACGAGTTTTGTTTTTCTTCGGTATCAAAAAAATCCGAATCATTGAATAACTGAACAAATGATTTATTAAAATTATCCCGTACCTGGCTCCGGGAAAGATTGACAGTTTGGATGAGTTCAAATTCTTTAACTTTGTTTAAAATATCTTTTTCAATATCTAAACCGATAAGAATTCTAACTTCCTTATCTGCTATATTTTTGTAGATTTCCTGAAAACCGGAAAAATAAAAATAACCAACAAGCATATTTAATCTTTGTGTGGACGGTAGGATGTTGTTGATTACATCAGATAATAATTTTTCCTGATTCGTTATAAATTGTGTGCTCATATTTTATTTCGGACATTTTTACAGACATTTTCCGATTTTAAAGGACATTTTTTACTTTTTAGGGACAATTATTTTTCATGACATTTTCTCCGCTTTCGTGATATGTATGTTCACAAATTCAAGAGAAATCGTGTAATTTATCGTGTAATACCTGTCTTAATCGTGTAAAAAGAATCGTGTAATTATTCGTGTATTTTTCATCTCAATCGTGTAATTACTTAGCGAAATATGTAACGTTTCTTCCCTTACCTTTGACTTGTGCCATTTCTTTCTGAACTAGACTGTTTAAATCAGTAGCCGCGGTTTTATTAGTAACTTTAAACATATCCCTATATTTTCTATTTGAAAATGTCTGACTTTCATTTAACATCAATCTCAATGCTTCTATTTGTCTTTCGTTCAAACCAATCTTTCTAAGGTCGGTCCGTCGTTCTTCTGGAATGCTGGGAACCAAATCCAGAATCTTATCCCCCGGACCATAAAATTTAACAACAAAAAAGTCGCCTTCTTCTGAGAGTTCCGGAGTTCTCAGCCCATGTTCTTTCATGAGTTTTTTCATTTTACCAATCCCGGTCCCAAACCGTTCCATATCCTTGGTTTCATGAAAAATATTACAGATCATTTCGTTTCTCGTTTGATGGTTGCCTTCCAATTTCATAATATTAAGTCCGGGCAAAAGACCGCCGGGATTTCTTACTTCAACACGATCGTCGAAGATAGATACCATGATAGGAGCACCCCGGCGATTGTAGTCGGTGAGCAATCGCATTAATAACTGCTTCGCGTATTGCCTCAAAAGGATATTCCGGAATGTCAACCCGCTCAAATTCAACAATTTTATTTGCCAGACGTGTATTTCGTAAGAAAAAAACCTTTACCTCTTCGAGCATCTTGTAAATCGATCCTTTGATTTCCTGCGAATCGATAAACTCTGATCGTGTAGTACCTCTAAATCGGGCAATGCGAATTTCATGATGCGTGATTAATTCTGAAGGATTACTGCCAAAAAAAAGGATGGCCGCATTCGTAGGGTGGAACACATCATTTTCTTTTTTGACTATTTTTAAGGTATCGATAAGAAAATCTTTTACCGCAATTTCCGGAACGGCAACTTTTAATTTAACAGCCCGCTTCTCTAAGAAATCTTTTATTGTTTGCTCGTCTATTACCTCATAGCCGACATCACACCGCACCGATTTGTCAAATGGCCCCTTACTTATTTCACCCTTATCATCCAAAAACGAAATCAAACTATTAAGCACCTGCGTTTTTAATTCATCTATATTGTGAAACCTTTTATAAATGAGTGATGCCTTGACCGTTTTAACAAAACTTTGAGTGCCCTTATCCCGTTTAACATCTTCTTTAGAATCACCTTTAACAAAGATAATAATTTCACCGGTTGGCTTTGTTTTCAGGAAATGTTGGAACTCTTGCTCTGTGGCAGAAAAACCATCATTACTTTTGTCGCCATAACTCATACCGATGATGCCCATATAAATATCACTATTGGCAACATTCTTTAAGTATTCAGTAGATGGCGATTTCCCCTTTGCAGGAAGATTTTCAAAAAGGAATACATCAAAACATTGACGCAAGGTTGCATTATCGTTTATAACATCATTTATTGCGAACCGTTCCTCGCGAAGTTCTTTTTGATTAGCACTTATAAATATTTTATATTTCATATTTCAACAAACTAAAATCAACAATCAATACTTTATGAGAATTATACTTCTTTTCCAGGAAAAATCAAGGGGATGGGCGATGGCGCATCCGTCGGTCAGCTAAAATATTTAATTATGACAAACGGAAGCGTAATATCAACTTATTTTGGAACACAATGAAGTAAAAAATAAAGGTCGAGACATGAGAAAGCACTTGCTACATCGTAGCGGGGCTTTTTTTATTTCGGAAAAAAGGAGGAAGAGTTATGGAGTACATGGAGTACGTCAGTAATGTTAAGCAGTTTCCAAAATTGTCAGAGCAGCAGATCCAGCAGCTATTAGTCACTGCCAGAAACGGAAATAAGCAAGCGTATGAGCAAATTATATTGTCCAATTTACAAACTGTTTGCCAGCAAGCTGAAAAATGGGGTTACAGTTGCTATCAAAATGGAGTTGATATTTTTGACTTGATTGGTGCCGGAAATTTGGCGTTGGTTAAAGCAATAAATAAATATGACTCCCAGAAAGGTCCCTGGTATTTTTACAGCATAAAATATATTAAGGGTTATATTAAAAACGAATTTGATAAACTTGCTCCATTAATATCAAAAAACAAATGCGACAAAAAAAATGGGAAGGACGAGAACGGCGGAATGAAATATTCATTTATTTCTTTAAGCGCGGCGGCTTATTACAATGGGGAAGATAAGCCACTTACATATGAAGAAGTTATTCCTTCACGGGAAAATTTAGAAACTGAAGTATTGAATAGATGTGAAATTGAGATGTTGCTTGATTCTTTACCTAAAAAAGCAGGTAACAGTGGCAAACTTTACAAAAAAATACTGGAAATGTATTTCGGCGTTGGTTCTTATAAAGAAAAAGGACCTTTTAAATTGGAACAGATAAGAAAAGAAGTGTCGCCATGGTTGTCGAAGGAGAGCGTTCGGAAAATAAAAAATGCCGGGATAAATTTTTTGATACGAAAGGTCAAAAGAGGAAATGGTTTTTGAACCAAGGAGAAATAATGCATCATCAGAAATTTCAGAATATTATTCGTCTTAATCCGGCAATCGGTGAAACCCGAAAAAGGAAGAATTTTCATCTGTTTAAGAGAAATTGCAGGTGTAGCAATAAAAAATACATCGAATATCGTAAATGTAAAAACAGCGGGCCGGTTCACTTTTTCCACTAACGCGCGCTGATAGCAGGGGCGGCATTTTAATCATGCCCCCCTGCTTTTTTAGCAGAGATTTTAATTATCTTTGTATTAAATATTCAATTGCCTAAATAACCGTGCTAAACGACAAATTACGCTTGTTTGGGACCGGTTTGGAGGGTGTTCCACGACGCAATTATAATCGTCTATGTCATTTTAAATTTGCCGTCCAGCAGGATTATTCAGATAAAGTTTTGAAGTCCTAACATTTGCATGAAAAAAAAGAGCAAAAAGTTACCGAATTATTGAGATAGTACAAGCGTCTTCATTTTTTTAATTTTCTCCATTCTTTTCAAGTTTCAAGACCACTGGTACTTAAAACGACCAACTTTTCCATCTCCACAAAGTAGCAATACTGATTGAACTGCCATTAAGAGTGTCCTTGCCTGAAATTGGAATTGTGGCTTTAGCAGATATCCCCCATGATTCTGTTATTTTATATTCAATAAAAGGGACACAATATGTAAGCGAATAATTAGAATCTGAAATTTTGTTTTTTTCTTTCGTTTCGCCTGTAGATTCTGAATCGACTAATTTTAATAACCATGTTAACCAAGATGAGTACTTTTTATCTGTATAAGTAATTGTATCTTCATACTCAGAAGTTCCTTTTGTTGACATCTGATTATAGCTAATTCCGCAGTTAACTTTTCTTGTTATATAAGCCACCATAAGTTCATAACCAAGAGTTGGCACGAAGTAATAGTATCTTGTATATGTTCCAGATCTACATATTACAGTACCATCTGGCAAAAGTAGTGGTGTGGGAGTTATATCATGCTCTACCGGTTCTGGTGATGTATCAAGGCCTTTCCCTGCCACTTTTAGAAAAACTTGGCCAATTTTCACTATTGGCCCCAGGGTCATCTCAAAACCACCCGGTCTACCAGTACGTAAAATATCATCCTTTCCTGTGCCGTATTCCGCACCAGTTACCGTAAGTTCTTTAGTAGAATCAAATCCCTCATCCAAAGAGCTTTTGCTTACAGGGCGAAAAATATTTATATCTAATGTATATCCTGCAAATTTTCCTATCTCAAGTGCAGATATTGAAACTCCAATATCTCCAATTCCGCTCCCGGATAATTCTCTGTTTATCTCTTTGATTGTCCGATTTACATATGGTATTTTTAAACCCAAAGAGTAAAGTCCTTCTCGGAAGAAAATACCTCTTGTTGCAAAGAATATCTCAGAAGTTAGCGAACTGCGAGTTTCTGTTACATCAGATGTTGTTTTTAGAGATTTTCCGCTGGGATCAAACACTTTTGTACTCTGGAATCGGAATTCTTCAAGGCCTATATCAATATCAATTCCTTTACTTTGTTTCCTTAATAAACTGAACTTTGTTTTATCAGGCCCGCTGAATACTCTATCTTCCTCACGAATAATTTCCTTTTTGGCTTCCTCACGAATAGTTGGGTTTTTGTCATTTTTCGCCGCTTCTGAAGTCTTTGGTTTCACTTTTTCTTCTTTTGCTACTTCTTTTTTCATTATGAATTTAACCACTAAAGGGTCGCCAAAAGACAGTTTAACCTCTTGTTCTTCAGCAATATAGTCTTGTTTCCACGCTTTTACTGTGTATTTATCTAATACCAAATCGTCAGAACAATATTCACCATTTTCGTCTGTAAGACGTTTTACAATCTCTTGTCCTTCCCACAAAATTTTTATTGTCGTATTTGGAAGCGGATTATCTGCGGCATCTTTCACTTTCACATAGATATAGTTTGTTTGTTCCTTCGCAGCGACCTGTGCAAAAGTTATCGACTGAAAAACTCCAAACAAAAGAACTAAACAGGAAAACACCATCGCTACAATTTTTCTTTGCATTTTCTGCCTCCCATTAGAAACCTAAATTCTTGTGGTATCGACTTTCGTTTTTTTCTCCTTTTTTATATTTATTTTTTTGTATACGTTTGGTAATTTTTCTAATTCTTGCGTTAATATTAGGATGTGTTCTAATAATAGCGGCATCTCCGGTTTTCGCTGTATTACTTTCTACTTTCAGACGGTTTAAGAACTCAACAAATTCATTAGCATCGTATCCGCATTGATGTACTAATTTGATGCCCAGCATATCCGCTTCATATTCATCTTTTTTGTTGAGACCTCTAAACAAAATCATAGTTGACAGGTTGCTTGTTTCTCCTATTAATGCTCTGTATTTTTCCCCTGAGACATCTTGTAATGCCTCTATAAGTGTCGAGGTACGGTAAGATTTTTCTATTTCCTTGATTATGTGGCGTTGAGTAATATGCGAGATTTCATGAGCAAGAACACCGGCAAGTTGAGCTTCGTTTTGAAGAAATTTTAATAATCCCGTGGTAATGAAAACATATCCGCCGGGACAGGCGAAGGCATTCACGATATCTGTTTTGAGGACGCCGAATTTAAAGTCATAATCGCTGTGATATATTTTTTTCGTAAGCGTGTAACCGACCAATGAAACATATTTTTGCGTGCCGGTATCGTCATAAAGTTCATATCTGCCGAGTACACTCGCTGCTGTTTCTCTACCGATTTCCTGTTCTTCTTTTATGGTAATCTGAATATTCCCTTTCGTTACTTTGCTACCTGCTGATACAGCTGATGCTATATCACTTAATCCGATGTCAATAGGTAATCCAGGCACATAAGAAACAATTACTATCACACCCATACATATTACTGTATTGACGGATATCTTCATTTATTTAAGTTACCTTCAATAACAAATTTCTCAACTTCTGAATTATTGATTTTTATTTCTTCAATTTTAGCCAGTGACTTGTAATCTTTTAATCCGGCATCAAGAGGTTTTGCGCCTTCATTAACACCACGAACACCGGTTGTACTAGTCGGTGACCGTTTGCTCATCTTGTCGCCGGATTTAATTCTCTTATACCATGATTTTTTTTCTTGTGTCGGTGTAGATGAAGTGGGCTGCGCTTCTATTAAAGAAAAGGTTGCTATTAGTAATCCTGTAACTACAAGATAAGTTAGTTTTTTATGCATTGTGAAAATCCTGACTACCATTCTATTTGCGTGGCAAGAGAAAAATTGTTCCCTGTAGGTTCATTCTTACCAAACACGGGAATAGAGGATTTGAGTGCCGTACTAATATATTGAGAAAATCTATATTCTACTGTTGTCAATAATGTTCCTAGATTTGAGTCCGAGTTAGGAATGTTCCGCGTTAAACCCGTATCGCCGTTGTAAACAGTGGTCTTTGTCGTTGTTATCAACTTATGCTCAAGTTCTAATGATATTCTGTTGGATAATTTAATAGTGGTATAAACGTTATATCTTAAAGTATCTCCTAAATTATAAATTGTTTTGGGCGTTGGAACGGTTTCTCCGGATGTGATTATAGTTTTTTCGGAGCTCCATGGACCGTATCTAAAAGTATAACTTGTTTCTGCACCGAAAGTAAAAATTCCTATGATTTTATTCATAGATATACCGCCCGTAAGATTCAAATATGTTTCTCCTGCATATGAAATATACGATTCCCCGGAATCCGGAGGCGGACCGGATACAGCCAGTTTTTTATTTACATCAAAATCTTCGTTTACCAGAGGATTCTTTCCCAAAGGCAACTTGTATGAAAATCCCCATATAACAGACGGTTGCCATTTGTAATCATACATAAGCCATTTTTTGCCGGTAACTTCAATGTTACCGAGTCCCGAACCGGTGGCTTTAAAATTAGTTCCTTTTTTTTCACGGTTTACGAAGTCAAAAATTATCTGAAGCATAGTCGGATTTTTCCATTTTTTATATAGACCACAATAACTGATTGTAATAGGGATTCTTGTTTCGCTTTCGTCATATCCAGAAGCAACTTTTTTACCATCCGGATCAAATTTCTTTGAACTGGAGTAGTTGTAGTAACCTAAGCCAACCCTCGCCTTCCACTCTTCACTCATATGAATGAAGTCAGAGCCGAATAAGTTAGAAGTTATCAGCGATATCAAAATGAACAATAATATTTTTTTATTCATTTTTTCTGTGCTAAAGCGATTTCAGTAATGGCATTTTCCGCTTTCTGCCTCACATCAGCGACGATATCATTCAATACGCAATCAGCAAGAGGGTAAATTGCTATTTCAAGTTCTGAAACGTTTAATCCATTGATTGCACTTATTCGAGTTTTTATATCATCGCTTCGCAATTTATTTCCGAGAAATTTGATAGAATTTTCTGTCTTCATTAATCCAAGTGACAGCATCGCATCGCCCATAATTTCATAATTCTCATGTTTTGAGAGGTGTTTAAGCGTCTTAAATGCAAGTTTGTCATTGGGAAATTTTACGAGAAGTTCTATTGCTTTTTTTCGGTAGAACATTCTCGCTTTTTCACTTTTTGCGATTTTGGCGAGGGTATTACAAGCGTTCTTAACCTGTTGAGTAGACAACAATATCATTGCTCGTGTCGTAACACTATCATCAGAAGCCATTGTTGATTGCTTACATGCAAGTTTTGCCGCTTTTATGATATATTTTTGCCCGCATAGATTATCCATATTAGCCAAACTCAACGCCATTTCATATCTTGCCTCTGCATAATCGAAATAAATACGTTTTTCAGATTTCGGGAAAGTAGGTTTTTTCTTCAAAAAGTTTTCGAGATTAGGAATAAAATTGACTCTTTTCTGCTCATTGATTGTCTTTACTGCCTTTACAAAAGTGTTCTTACTTTTTAACCGTTCTTTAAGTAAATTATCGGTTATTACAGGTTGAGTTTCTTTTTCAACCGGAGTTGTTACAACCGGCGTTATTGCGGTTTTACAAATTATCCTGATTGATTGTAGTTCATTCTGATTATTGGCTATTGTAGTAAGGAAATTTTTTATTTTTTCTCTGACTGTAGCATCAGTAATAATACTTTTGGTATACCTGGTTGACAATATTTTTACTATTGTAATGCGTTCTTCAGTTTCTTGAAATGCCAGTTCTTTTTTATATGCTTTCATTAAGTATTCATCAGTTTCAGGAATAGTGTATTTTTCAATGGTTCTTATACTACAGTCCTTCAAAGCAGAATTATCTGACTTTAGCATTTTCAAAATTATGGGGATACACCTGATATCCTGTTTGTCAGCAAAATATCCTATAATCAATTCTGTTCTCTGAGATTTTTCTTTTTCGTCAAGTAGTTTCATAAGTTCTTCTCTAACATGGGCACTGTCGTAAAATCTTAAACTTGCCAGTGCTTCTTTCACTATTTCCATATCTGAATGTAGTTGAACATATCGCAACAGTACAGGCACGCAAGAACTGTTTTGCGTATAACCAAGCAGGTAAATTGCAAGTTTAATTTCCTCGGGATTTGTGAGTCCCTGTAAAGAATCAATCAAAACCTGACAACTGTTGGGCCCCATTCTTTTTAGTGACTCTATTGCTGAATTATATTTTGCTTCTTCTTCTGCTTCTAAATATTCCGGTTTTTGCCAGTCTTGATTTGACTTTTGAATTTGCTTTTTCTTTTCCATACCCTTTGACAAATCTACTGATACGTTTTTACTAACTTTTAGTTTTGATTGATCCTGAATATTTTGAGATGGAGAAATAATACCAAATTGTTTAGTAGATTGTTTGGAATATGAATCACGAGATTCTTCTACACCGATTTTTACTCCTTGTTTGACAGCGGACTTCAATGAAGATGCAAGTTGCTGCCCGAACGTGGGTGAACCGAATTTTTCATTTACAAGGGCAGCCGCAGCATTTTCATCACCCGTCAGAGCAAGTGCCTCTGCTATAGCATCGCAATAAATTTGTCTGAGAACAGAAAGTTCTCTCGGTCTGGCAGGACATTTCAAAATTTTCTCTGGGCCATGCAATCTTTTTATAAGTTGTTCGGTATATTCCTTGTTTTTTAATTTTCCTAATGCAATTGCAGAAGCTGCACCGGAACCACCATACCAATATTCAAAATAATAAAGTACATCCGTTGAAATCGGAGAGAGAGATACATCGTCTATATTTGCAAGAAGAGCAGGTCCTGCTGACGGCTGATTAAAATAAGCGAGAGCGAAAGCGGCTTTAGTTCTTACTGCAGGGGAACCATCTTTCAAACATTCCGTTATAAAAGGTACACAACGAGGATCACCAATTTTAGTGAGGGAATCAATTATTTGCCAGCGGAGCCTCCATTTTTTTTCTTTTTTCAACCGGTTACATAATTTTTCAGTGGAATTTTTGTCTTGCAGGCGGCCAAGCGACCAAATAGCAAGTTTTCTAACTTCTGATTTCTTATGGTCAACCAATTTAATCAATTCATCAGATACGACAGTGATACCGTATGCTGATGCAAGACAAATTCCTTGCATTTTTTGGTTTATGTCTTGCGACTTAATAAACCCTGATACCCGCTCATCTTTACTTTGTGCAATTGCATTTGATGTTATCAGAGTACACAAAAAGATTAAGGAAACTATATACGCGAACATTTATTTCTTTCCTCCGCCACGACAAAATGACTTTTACTGAAATTTTATTGCCAACGCTGAAAGTTGAATATAATTTGAATTATGAATTGGGCTGTGCGAATATTGTAATGTTGGTAAAGATACTCTGAAACGACCGCTTTCATAATTCAAAAATGATCCCATGCTCAGTTGTCTTTCCAAATTGTCCGCTGTGTTTTCTTTATTTACACCTTTAACAATAGACTTAATTCCAGAGATAATAAAAGAACCTCCTAAAATATATCCAATCCACTGATATGTTGCTTCAGAATCTTTTGATCCCAAATATATAAGATATCCTCCACCGGCTATACACAAACCTCCGCCAATATAATCCCAAGTTGCTCCCCAACGAAGATGTTTTATTTCAGACCTTTTTGCCTGGGTTTGCGCAGGATCCTGTGCAAAAGTTATCGACTGAAAAACCCCAAACAAGAGAACCAAACAGGAAAACACCATTGCTACAATTTTTCTCTGCATTTTCTGCCCCCTTTTGCCTTCCGGAAATAAAAAAGCCGGGTAAACATCTTCTCAAATACGAGTCACCGAACTTGAGCGATGTAAAACCCGGCAATTTTGCCGAGCTTTCGCCTGCAGTGACTCGTACGAAGGCGTGATTTTTTACGCCTTTGCAGAAAAGTATAAAATACTAAAATTTAAAGAACTAAAATTTTTCCAGCCAATGTTATTATATCACAAAACCACAATATTTGTCAAATAGTTTTTAATATTAAATCCAGCGGCTTGTTAGTGACATATTCAACATAAACTGGACAGATATCAATCCGTTTTTTTTCTAACTTGTTTCTAAGTTTTACAATATCCTTATCAACACCCGCTATAGATTCGTTGGATATAGCAACAAACTTATTCTGACACTTTTTTAAGAGTTCACTAAAATGTGCTGAATACCACTCCTCATTTTTCTTAAATTCTTCAAGATGTATTATTGGATCTTTACACATTGGTAACCTCCGCGTCTATGATTTTCAAAATTCATAGAACCACTACTTTTTCCGTCTATATTATTTATATCAAAAAAAAACTAATTTGTCAAGCACCTTTTTTTACAAGAGATTTTCAGTTTATGATTTTGGGGCGTGCACCAGTTGTATCTATAATCAGATGCGGGTCGCATTTTAGAATTCTTATAGTAATTTCTTTCACGTTTGTTAATTCTTTGAACTCAGTCTCGTCTTGATAAAAAAATTTAACACCGCAGTCCATGTCATCAGTCACCATCGCCTCAACAATCTTTTCTTCCATTTTTTTAACCTCAGTTTTGGCGTGAAGCATACGAAAGTGAACCGTGGCATTTCGGACAAATATCAGAATCATCAGTTAAAAATGCGCCACAGGCGGGACAGTCATGCCCTATAATAAGATTGAACCGGCGCAACAAATATTCGTTAATAATCTTGCCGGACGGCCACGGCCTGCCGGATAAAGTGAACGCTTTAATCAGCAACGTCCTCCAGATTACACCATTAATCTGAGCGATGGGCACGTCAGTTTCAAGTACGTCCGCAATCGAAATGAAATTGCGAAGCAAGGAATCGGGATTAACGTCGTCGTTAGAAACAGAACCGTAGCACTTCATTAAGTTTATCGGATACACGTAAATCTTTGTATCTTTAATCATCGGAAAATCAATTACTAATCTGTCTCTGATACTGATAAATGCAGCAAGAATCCGCGGATAATGATTCAGAGGTAAGCTTACTCCCTTCTGATAGGCGGCCTTGTCATAATAAGTTGCTGGCGGAACTGTTAAAAAAGGATCGCCTTCCGAATTGTCCAGTTTGTTTATCATATTATCCACCTCCCCTTGAAAAATTCCGATATGTCCGGCCGTGAGCAAGTATGTAAAATATTATCTAACTGCATAAACGAGACAATAATTCAACCACACTACTTTTTTTCCTGCCACCAGTCTGCGTCCGTCCGGTAACGTTCCGCCGACCCGATGACCTGAATTATTATATCCCCCGCCGACACATCGCGCAGGATAATAAACGACTTGATACGGGTCCAGCGGATTTACGATTCCATAACGCGTGTATATTTTATTAGTTTTTTTAGATTTCATATTTTATCACCTCCCTTTTTTGTTTCCAAATATTAGTTATCATTTTTTACTTTACAGAATAGGCCAAATTTTTGTGATAGCTGCGTCAATTAAAAAGTTCCAATTGTATGGCAACCCCGGTTTTTTGCGGGCAAGGTAGAGTCGGCGTAAAATACCCCAATCGTTTAAGTTTATAATTCTTTTTTTTACGCATCACTTCTATCGCCGTTTTTGCGAGATCTTTTTTTATAATTAATGCCCCCGATTCCAACAACTGTGAAAGAATATTAATAATCTCGAATTTATTACATATAGCTGTTTCAAACACCATTTTTTTCCCGAGTGTTTGGGGTGTCTTTTTCCGCGCTGAAGCGGTTATTTTACCGGCAGTTCCAACGATCTGCCGAAACTTTTCAATGAATGCCCTATCAGAATTATATAGAAATATATTGTAACGATCCCCCTTTTTTTTGTGACTGATTGACCCTTCTCCGTCGATAGCCGCTCCCAACCACCCTCGTTGCAATAACGTGAATATCTTATCCATCTATTTGACCTCCCTGTAGATATTTTTCCATACTAATCATTGTGCTTTGCATATTTTCCCGATTTTTTTTGTCCAATTTACGAAAACATCCAGGATATTTTGAAAGAGATAAAATAGTTCTTAGGAGCTCCTGCTCGCCGGTAGAAAATTCATTAAAACATCTTTCGAAAACGATATATATTTCCCCATGTTCATTCACAAGTTCGTATTTAAATACACTCAATACTTTTTTGAAAATTTCCGCTAGTTCCAAATTTTCTATTTTCAATCTAAACTCTCTCATAAATTATCCCTCCCAGTGAAATTTATAACAAGGTTATCTAAGTCCTTGTCCGTCTGGATTTCAGCATAATTTATATTTTCTGGTAAGTATCGGTTCTCATCCGATTTATCTGAAAAAATTAGAGAAAAAACGTTGTTATTTTTCGCCAGTTCGACAAGGCGCCGATTCGCCTCCTCGGTATATTCAAAGAGCGCCCAGTCTGTTAAGAATATTATTATGTTATCCTGCGAAGTGATTGCAAGTTGTTTTAGCAAAATTGTCCCTGAGCAAGTATTGCCGTTGCCGCCGCGACCATAAACTGAGTATACATTTTTCGTCAGGTTTTCGTAATCCGTTGTGAATCCGCTGTTGAAATACTCTGAGTCAGAAAAAAGAATTATTGCTATATCAATATTATGAGATTGGGCAACCTCAATCAAACTAAACAATGTGGTCAACATTATGTCGCCATGCACACTGCCAGAAGTGTCACCGGCGACGATTATTTTACGTTTTTGATTTGCCGAGTTTTCCTCAATGTTATTGATAAACTGCAGCGTTGTTGTCTCCGGAATAAGGATACCGGAAGTAGCCAGAGATTCATGAATTTCAAGTGCCTCAACTGGGTCACTGGCTGACCACTGGGTTAATCCCACGGGAGTTTCTAATGGAAATTTTTCTTTTAATTCATTTAGAATAAATTTGATTTTTTTGTTTCTTGCCTTTTGCCGGCAGTCATCATAAATATCCGGTATCGAAAATGGTCTCGGCGGTAAATAAACCATAGTTCTCCGAGCATTTCTTAAACTTCTTGGACGCCTCAGAAAAGTTCCTAAAATAGAATTCTTCCTTGCATCTGGATCAGGTTTTTTTTCTGCTTTCCAAAACTCATCGCAAGAAATTACTTTTGTCATAGCCAATAGGAATTGGATAAGTTGATTCCGCAACTTCGCTTCACGAAGTGCTTCAAAAATAAGGCATTCAGCTATAGAACTCACATTTTCATCAAGCGAAGAAGTTGTTCTTAAAATCCTGATGATTTTATTAGCGACCTGCTGGCATTTCTTACCGACGGGGATTCTTAATCCTTTATGCATTAATTTGTTGTAGACACCTTGTAAAATTCGCCAGTAATAATTATCAGGAATACGATGTTTGTATTCAACAAGTATGCTCGGATTTAAGTTTTCTATATAATTCTTGTGCGATTTTGATGTGGAATAATCGACAATAATGTCATATATTACATTCAAGAGCATCGTCAAGATGTCTACTTCATTTATGCGCGATAATTGTTTGAGTAGCGCGAGATGCCTCATGGCATTTTGATGGGTTTGCGGGGCGTATTCAATGTGGCCTAATTCGTGCCGCATCATAGATTTCAAATGATTCTCATTAAAAACTTTCTCTAAACAAAGACACACCCTCATCCCCTTGATATAAAAAGGTATGCACTTATCGTTGTGAATAGTAAGTACCACCGGTGGGAATTTGTATTCTTCCCGGATTTTGTCAAAGATTTTAGACACAGTTTTATCGTTTAATTTCATCGTAATATTCCTTAAGCAGTAAATCATTTTTCGCCCAGCTTTCGAGATTCTGTAATCCAGCTTTATCATCCGGTTTTAACTCGGAAATAATCTCGAAAAAGCGTTCTCTCTCTATTTCTTTTTTATGCAGTTCATTAACAAGCGCTTTTACTGCATTAATTTTGTTGAAGTTTTCCTTTTCAAATGAATCTACAAATTTTATCCTTTGGAGTAATACATATGGAAGGATATTTATCAAATCCTGAATTTGAAGAGGGCGATTATAATGAATAACTGCATACCCTTTGAGAATTTTCAACGCGCTGATGTATACGCGTTCGCTAATTGTGCTCGCCGGTTCTATTTTTGCACAAATAAATTCGGAAAACCGACATGTCTTGCAAATTCCCGGGAAATTAGTCAGGAATTCTTTTTCTCCATTTTGGCATAGTTGCAGTGTTCTCACCATATTAGCAAGACTGAATTTTATATTTTCAGGAATCGTAATTGAATCCGCATATTTCCATAACCGGTCGATTTCATTTTCTTCTAAAACAGGTTTCAGTTGAATGCCCTGGATTTTGCTCATTTTTTCTTTAAAATTTGCCTTAACCGAGGGCATTGGAATTGTAAAATGAAAACGATCTAGGAAAGGTGGGGACATTTGGTATGTTCCTGAATCGTCAGGATTCATGGTCGCAACAAAAACGGCGTCGCCGACTTTAATTCTGTGGTTTCCATAGATAATTATACCCTCTGCGAGCATGCTGAATGTAGAATTTATTACTGTGGGATGGCACCGGTTTATCTCGTCAAACATGCGAAATTTTGTCGAGCAGAAATCTCGCCACAGGACCACTTCTTTCCCCTGCATCAACTGAGCAATATCATAAGTAGCAATCATCTTAGATTCAGTCAGTCCCTGTCCACCCTGTACTCGGGAAAAACTACAGTTCAGGAATTTTGCGGCGGCCTCGCAAAGAAACGATTTCCCTTTTCCGCATGCGCCTGTTAATAGTATATTTGACCGGGTTATTACACCAGCAAGGAATAGGTCAATTATTTCTGCCGGCCCGCAGTAAACATTAAGTAGTCCATTTCTGATTTTTTCTACCATATCTTTTATATCTTTTCCCGCTTCCATATCGGTCACCTCATTTTTCTGCATTTACGATGTCCTTTTCGTTGCATTTTAATTCGGAGATTACAAATCTGTTTCTGGGATTGTTTTCCAAAATTTTATAAAAAAACTTATTTGACTCGGGGATATTGTGAAATTGATGTTTGTAGATTAGACCGAGATAAAAAAGTGACCAAAAATAATTTGGGTTTAATAAAAGTGACGCCTTAATCGCGACCGCAGCTTTTTCGGGCTCGTTTTGGGCAAGATAAACTCTACCTAAACAGTAATATCCGAAATACTTGTTGGTCTGCAGTGACTCAATCGCAAGTTTTTCCGCCTCTGCCAAATTCTCATTTTTTTCAGAATAAAATCTCGCCAAATCCGCTTTAGCGAAAAATTCCATACCTTGTTTTGATGTTGCTACTCCCGCAAAATACGCGTTATTGGCCAACATTTCATTACCAATTTCGGCATACACTTTGTAGAGCCAGTAATATAGCCAACCGACAGGCATAGTTGAAAGTGATTTTTCAAGAAGCAAAAGTGCCGCGCCCAGATTTCCTTGGAAATAAAACGAAACTCCTCTATTCCCGAGTAGATAATAACAGTCCGGTTTAATTTTAAGTCCTGCAATGTAATATTTTTGGGCTTCTTCATATTTTCCAAGTGCATCGCAGACATTAGCCAAAGCATTAAACACTCCGAAGTTATTAGGATAAGTTTCAATAGCCCGCTTTAAGCATCGTTTAGCAAATACGTAATTTCCCTGCTCGTAGTTAGTAATTCCTAAAGCCAAATAATTTTCATTAGAATTTATTTGGTTATCTAACGACGATTCCTCAATTTTCACTATCGGAAGTTGCACGTTTGTTGCTTTTAAAAAATGCTCCGCCGATTTTTGCCAGTCGCCGAGCTCAGAATAGATTAAGGCCAATTTTACACATGCGGCATTTATCGTACCAACGGGTGCCGCCGCGGGGTTTGTTTTTTGCGGGAAGGATATACTGCATCGCTGGTAATATTTTATCGCAAGATTATAGTTGCCATCTTTTTGGAACATATTTCCTAAGTAAAAATTTATCACACTTTTTGTTCTGTTGTCTTTAGCATATTTTAATGCTTCATTAAGAAATTTTACTGCGTCTTTAAGTTGGTCCTCGGCAAACACCTTCAGCCCTTTTTTTATAAGGTCGGTGCATTTTGACTGTTTCGTAAATTTATTTTCTAGTGGCATACTCTGGCTCCTTATATTTTCCGTTGGTATATTTATGTTTTTCATATTAATTTGCTACTCCGCCGATTTTTATTGCGGTTACTTTTAGGTTTAATCTATCGAATTTATAAATGATTCCTTCGTAATATGTTCCGGGCGCCGGCTCTAGCATGCGCTCGTTTCCGCTGGTTTGTTTTTGGGCGTCTTCATAAATGGGTTGAATATTGCCCTCTAAACATATAGAGGTATACGGGAGTAGAAATTGTTCGTTTTTCTCTGCAATTTCGCCTATAAGACGAACAGGGATATTCCGTTGCTCTTCCATAAAATTATTAGGTTTATCATTAATAAATTGCTGGATAATGATAATATAGGTATAATTTCCGTCCTCCAAATATTCGGGTTTTGTTTTGTTTATGAGAGTCCCTGTAAGACAGAAATAATTATTGGTTTTCATAAATTGTCTCCCGTTTACAGATTTGTTGAACTTCTGTTCCGCTACTCCCTACTATATACTATAAAGTCGCAAGCAGTTTAAAACCACTTTTTTTTAATTTTTGTATAAAAAATATTAAAAACACCGTCGGCAATCGCTGATTAATAGAGCGGCTACAGAAAATCGGATGGAGTCGTTTTGATCAAATAAAATAGATTTGATTTGCTATTGAGATGGCTTAGTGGTTTTGTTTGGAAGAACTTTTTTAGTGGGTGTGAAGGTTTCTTTATTTTTATGGTTTTATTTTTGTTTTACTTTCAGGGACTTTTTTTTCTACATAATCCTCCATTTGAATTCTCTTGTAAACGGCTTTGGCAAGCAATCTTACGATTTCTTTCCAACGTTCTTCAGGAGTCATAAATTCAGCTAATTTGCCTAAAAATAGTCGATGCGCCGGAACACCATATGTTGCACTATGGAGGAATTCATAGAATTCAGTAAGATTGCATTTTTCAATACTTATCCCATTTAAATCAAAGTCAATACCATATGCATGCCATTTTTGGGCATTACGCTGCATTGTTTTTAATGTTTTTTCATTTTCAAGCAAAAATTTAATAATTTCTTCTAATGCCCCGACGACTTTTTGTTCAATTTTTTTAAGTTCACCGGGACTAAGGCAATATTTCTTTACAATAGTTTGTCCAGATATTTTGTGAGAAAACTTTTTAAAAATGTCGTAAATCAAATCGATTGAGTACCTAAATTTTTTAGTGTTCATCTTACCTCCAGTCATAATTTTTGATTTAGTATATTATAAAAAACAATCATTGTCAATAAAAATTAAAAAATGGTTTTTCAACTTATAAAATATTTCTTTAAGAATACTTAAAGCGCCGGGGACTCAAATACCACTTGACTATATTAGCAATTTTTGCTACAATTTTTTTGTTCTATTTATTTTTAACAGAGGCTATCATGGAAAAGAAAAAGACGCTACAAGAAAAAAAAGTTGCGATATATACAAGAACATCAAAAGCAGAACCAGGATTAGATGTCCCATCAAACAAGGTACAGAGAGCCTCTTGTCATTACAAAAACCTCAGCATGAAAGAAGAGCTCTGGAAAGAACTTGAAACCCTTTATGATGATGAAGATTTTTCAGGTAAGAATTTGAAAAGGCCTGCGATTCAAAAACTTTTGCAGGACATTAGAGAAGGTAAAATTGACATTGTCATAATTTATAAATTAGATAGGCTTACTCGGTCGACAAGAGATTTCCAGGATCTACTTGAACTGTTTGAAAAACATAATATTACTCTTGTATCATCAACAGAGCCAATAGATACGAAAACGCTAGCTGGCAGATTATTGGTAGATATAATGATAAGGTTTGCTCAATACGACAGAGAGCTCGATGTTGAGAGGGCAAAAGATTCAAGGTATTTCAGAGTAAAAATAGGTCTGTGGGGTGGTGGTATGCCGTCGCTAGGTTACATACTTAAAAATAAAAGACTTGAAATTGTCCATGATGAAAAAAAAATTGTAAAAAAAGCGTTCCAACTTTATCTTGAGATAAAATCCTGCCATTTAGTTGCAAAGGAATTGAGTCGTTTCTATAGAACCAAAACTTACAGGAAAAACAAAAAACTTAGAGGAGGAAGACAATTCAAAAAGAAAGATATAGCAAGAATTTTGAATAATAAGCTTTACATCGGAATTTTCGAAATTGAAAATCCGAAAACAAAACAAATTGAACAGTTTAAAGGTGTTCATAAACCGATAATAGATATTGAGACATTTAATCAAGTTCAGGAAATAATGAAAAGAAACAGAAAGAAAAAGAAGTCCATCAGTCAGAATAAATATGATATGTTATTGACGGGACTTCTTAAGTGTGGGTATTGTGGCTCTGCGATGACTATGTACGCAAGGCCTAAGACAAGAAAAGATGGAACAACAAGAATATATTTTTATTATAAATGCCGCTCCGTAGTTGAGGGTGATAGAACTGAGTGCAAGTTGAGAAGCGTACCGGCGGAAGAATTAGAAAAATATGTCATTGAGAGATTGATAGAATTGGGATCCAACAAGAAAGTGTTGAATAAATTAATAGAACTAGTGAATATTGAAGCAGGAGAATCTTCTAAACCACTTAAGAAAAAAAAGAGTGCGCTACTAAAACAACTACAGAATATAAATAGTGAAATACGCGGGGTCATAAATTTCCTTAAGACACATCCGGAGATTGGTGAAAGAAAAGACAACTCAATAACAAAAGAATATCTTGAATATGAAGTAAGGAAAAAAGAAATTGAAGAAGAAATATTACAAATAGATGTAGAAATTGCAAGCAAAGGTAAAACGGAAGTTGATACTGATGCGGTTGGAAGGATATTAAGAGACTTCTCAAAAACATTCTATGCACTTGAAAGAAAAGACCAGGTGCAACTGATGCATACACTTGTTAAGGAAATTATTTATAGACCTAAGCTGGCAGATAGAATCAAAATTACCCTGTGGAACTGGCCTGGTTCTGAAACATTACAGAAACTCCTGGATAGAGCAAAAAACGGAAATTTACCTATATTCAGAGGAACTGGTGGTGAGGTGTCAACTAGTGGTATGAGAGGGACAAGAAACGGGGACGACGGGATTTGAACCCGCGATCTCTGCCTTGACAGGGCAGCATGTTAAACCAGGCTACACCACGTCCCCAGAAACAACAATTAAGAATTGAGAATTAAAAGTTGAGAATTGTGAAAATGTTAAAATCCATAATTCTTAATTTTCAATTTTTAATTACCTTTAATGGGCGATGCAGGGATTGAACCTGCGGCCTCCACCGTGTAAGGGTGGCACTCTCCCGCTGAGTTAATCGCCCTTATGTGCCCCCAACGAGAGTCGAACTCGTGCTACCACCTTGAAAGGGTGGTGACCTAACCGCTAGTCCATGGGGGCAACTATTTTTTTATAATATAAAATTTTATTATTTTTGTCAAGAAAATTTTTATCTGTTCTTTAACATTTTGAAAGGAATCCTGTAGACCTCGCCGGTACCCTCGGAAGTAAGAAACAGATAATCGGAAGTCATAGTTAATCCGGAAATTTTTCTGGCGGTGGTTGCAGATGTGCCGAAAGCAGGAATTTCATATTCTGAAATCTGGCTTATTTTTTTCACTTTCTCGTCTAAAAAATACCTGTGAACCTTGCCTGTGTCCGCATCCGCAACAAAAATATTATTCCCTTTGACGAAAAGCCCGACGGTGTTCGGATTTGAAAGCGAAAATGTCAAATCAATTGTTAAATTTTTGTCTTTTTTATGACGATAAATTTTATCATCCTGAGAATCACAAGACCATAGAAATTTACCCGAATCAAAAATTGCCGACGGATTGGCGCCAGGGCTCTGGAAACTTCCGGAAACTTTCAGCGTATTTTTATCAAACTGAAAAATCTTTTTTGAAAATGCATCGCATATCCACAACTCCTTTTTATTAGATGCGATTCCGGCAGGATGTATGTCCGAGAGTTTTGTTGATTTTATAAGCGAGAGCGAGACATCAAATTTATGTCTATATATGGTGGAAGAGAACCAATCGCAAATCCATATCTCTTTATCTGAAATTGTAATCCCGGACGGATGCAGCGACGGTATAGAAAAGTATGCTATGCTCTGCGGAACGGGCCTGGCAAAATAATAAATTGTAAAAATTATTATAAACAACGAAAAAACAGCAGAGGAAATTTTTATTATTTTTTTAACGGGAAGTATCTTTTTTATCTTCAATTTTTTGTCGCGATTGCCGGACAAAAGTTTTGCTAATGATTCTTTTGCATCCGCGTAATGAGGATTTATATCAAGTGCAATTTTATATTCTTTTGCGGCATTGCCGAATAATTCCATTTTTTCATATGTTTTTGCCGCATCATAATGAATGTTGGCAAATTCTGGAGAAAATTTCATCGCCTTGTCAAATTCGTCAAGCGCACGACCAAACATTCCGGCCGCAAAATATGCCTTCGCAAAATAATAATGCCTGTTGGTATTTTTTATTTTATCCATTTTTTGAGACCCTTCACGGAGCAATGTCCCGCCTTGGCGGGGTTCAGTATGACGCTTTCAGCGTCAGTTTTACCGTTGTTCCTTTATCTTCTTCGCTGGTAATCGTCAGATGGTATCCATAGGCATCCAAGATTTTGCGAACCCTCGTCATTCCCAATCCGAAACCTATCTTTTTTTTGGTTGAAAAGAACGGTTTTGTAACCTTTTCTAATAAATGAGACGGAATGCCGCGGCCTGTATCTGAAAACTCAATCACTATACCTTCCACAGGCAGCCTTTCAATTTTTATCGTAAGCAATCCGCCATGAGGCATTGCATCTAAAGAATTTTTAATTATTTCTGTAAAAACCGTTTTAAGATGCGATTCAAAAATGCTTATTTCTTGTATTTTTTCTCTGATATCAACGGTTATTTTAACATTTTTAGCAGCAGATGAATCCTTAAATTCTCCGACTACTTTTTCAAGTAAATATGCCGCGTCTGTCAACCCTTCTTCTTTCTTAAACGGTTGTGAAAACCAAGAAAGCTCGTCGGCAAGTTGAGACATCCACTCTAAGTGCTCAATAAGATTTTCAATAACTTTTTTTGACTTTTTTTCTTTACAAATTTCACCTAAAACCCTGACCAGACCATTTATATATCCGACATCTTTTTTTAAGAATCTGACAAATTCCGAAATAAGAACCGTCTCATTATCGTAATTTTTTTGTTCAATCAAACGGATATTTTCAGTATTTTCATTTTTTATTTTTTCTATTTCCTTTACGTGTGATTCTTCCATCGCCGCTTTATCCGTCTCTATTTTAGAAATTATTTTTTCTTTTTCCACAACCGTTTTTTCAAATTCGGAAATTTTATCCTGTAATTCTTTGATTGTAACGGATTGTTCAAAAATTTTATCCTTCAATTCCTTTTTTTCAGAATTGTTTTTTTTCTTATCATCGTTAAATTGCTTTTGCAGTTCAACAAATTTTGTTCTCCAATAATCCGTTAAAGATTTCATATTTTACGGTATAACCAGTTGAGTTCCCACAACCGGTATCCCCCTTTCAATTTTATTTTTGTTGGCATTATAGATATCCTGCCACCTGTCCGATGTTCCGTAATATTTTTGTGAAATTGATGAGAGTGTGTCGCCTTTTTCAACGGTGTGCGATACTATTTTTTTAGGGGCGGGACGGGATTCTATTCGCCGCATATCTTTTTCAAGTTGTTCTTTCTGACGTTGGATTTCGTCAAGTTGTACTTTTGTTTTTTCCGACTCCGACGACACATTTGTCAAATCTGCTTCCGTCGTCTCCAATTTTTTTTGCAATTCCGCTTTTTCTCTTTCCAACCGTGAAATTTCACTTTCTAAGTCCTTCGTGTAGGGGTCGCTTATCTCTTTTCCGAATTCAAAAACAATAGACAAACGATGAGTTCCCATAATATCTTTTACCCCTGTTATCGGAAGTTGAAAAGCGTAATCAATTCTTAACGGGTCGGGAAGAACGGAAAGCCCGAGCGATACATTTACAAAATCTTTTCCATAACCGAAACCCTCTCTAAAATAAAATTTATCATTGAAAAAGGATTTTTCTCCGCCGAAAAAATACTTTAATTCATCCTGCTGGTGCTCGGCGTCAAGACAGAATGTCGCAAATTTTGAACGCAGTCCGAAACCCAGCCGGACTTTTATGGGGAGTCGCACCGTTTCCCCTATTCCTATATTCGGCTCATTTAAGTTAAATGCGGAAAGCCCCGTATAAAATTTTTTTGATAATTTAACAAATAAACCGAAATCACCGGAAAACGATGTCCGCGAAGTCCTCTCAAAAAGAGGGTCAATATCGGTGTAGGAATCGCTTCCGTATTTTATCCGCAGTACTTTCATATTCAAACCGAATGATAGACGCTTTGAAAATTCTTTTGCATAACTTAACGCTGCTATATTTTCATTGTAGACGGTTGACAAACGAAAATCGCTTACGGAAACGGCAAACGATTCCCGGCCTCTTAAAGGGTAAATATAGCCCACGAAACCATCGGAGATATCGCTTTTATCGTCGAGCCCGACAAACGGCTTCCCAAAATATGTTATAAGTTCTTTATGTCTAACTTGCGTAATCCCCGCGGGATTGTAAAAAATCGCCTGAATATCGTCGGCAAGTCCCGTAAAAGCATTTCCCATACCGTAAGGTCTCGCACCGGAAGACGGATTTTCAAAAGCAGCAAAAAGACAGGTTAAAGATAAAAAGTGAAAAGTAAAAAGTAAAACACTACAAACGACGATAAGTCGTCGCACTATATCTTTATTGTAATTTTTAATTTTTAATTTCATATTTTGACCTTTAACCTTTAACCTGCCCTATCGGGCTACTACCACCGTACCGTTACATACATTTTTTCCGCTTTTAACCTGATAGATATAAATGCCGGGAAGCACAGTTTTACCGTCGGAGTTTTTCCCGTCCCACGAAAACCATGTATAGTCATTTTGCGTCATATCCGCAATTTTTTTACCGGTTATATCAAAAATCTCCGCATCAGTTAAATCCTCCGTAACTCCGGTAAATGTAAGGTTTATTTCATCGTTTATACCGTCATTATTGGGAGTAAATATTTTCGTAGGAAATGAAGAAGCCAATTTTAGTTTAGTAGCGGCAATCGTCCCAGTATAAAATTTGCCTAATTTCGTCGTCTCAACGGTTATGCTGTTGCCCTTTTTTCCGCCGAGGGCGACATATTCAACCCCGTTGTACCAATATACGCAATCACCGGCCGCCTCAAAAGTTATTTTGACGGGTGACGAAAATATAAATCCTTTTATTTCCGCCATCGCCGAGGAGTTAAGCGGTTTTATATCGTAAATATTTCCGGATTTGGAAATTGAAATTATGACATTTGAAAGCGATGACTGTACTGCTAACGGTAATTCAATAATAACTTCCTTATCGTTTGAAATTAAAATCTGTTTTGTTTCGTCTGATTTTACTGCAACGGAGTTTGCACTTTCGTTTCCGAAAACATCAACCGCTCGGATAACTGTCCAAAAACCGCTTGTTGCAGAAGTAGAAGTCGCAGTAGTATAGCCGGCGAATGTTTCGGTATTTCCTATTATTTTTATATCAATGGAACGGTAAATTTTATATGTTGATAAATCTACGATAGCTGCGCCGTCTTCATCATAAGAAACCGGACTCCATGAAATTATTCCGTCCGTAATTTTAACATTTGAAGGGGCTGCGGGCGGAACGGGCTCCACATAAAATGAAAATGACATCTGCGAAAAAACGACCGCTGGCGTAATATATTCGTCAATTGCGGCAACCTTCCAATAGTATGTCGTATTCTCCGTAAGATTTGACGTAAAAGTATAATTTGGAGATGTCAAGCCGGAAATTATTTGGTATATTGAAAAATCAGAATAAGAGGAATAATAAACCGTGTATTTTATTACACCCGGCGGGTCGGGGTCAACTGAGGGATTCCACTCAAACGACGGTCTTTTCAAGACGGTGGAATTATCAACAGGCGCTTTTAAGTAAAAAGTTGTCGGAGATAAATTGGAGGTATTTATATGAATCACACGACTTGCAGAATATGTTACCCCTCCGTCAGCATCAATCGCTTTCGCCCTCCAATAATATGTTTTATCGTCAATCAATAAATCATCTGTAAATGTATATGATGAGTAAGACATACTACCTTTTTCAATATATGAAGAAAAATCACTAAATAATGAATATTGAAACGCATAAGAAATGCTTCCTCCATCCGGGTCTGATGAATTCGCCCAATCAAACGACGGTGTTGTAATAAGCGAAATATAACCGTCAGCAGACGATATAAGAGAAAATACGGTAGGAGGTGCAGAAAAAAGATAGGTAAAAGATAGAAGGTAGCCAGTAGAAAATAAAAAAACAAAAGCGAAAAATTTGAATTCATTTTTCACCTTAAACCTTAAACCTTTAACCTTTAACCTGTTTTTTCTCATACAGGTTCGTTGAGCCATTTCCATACCTTCGCCAGAATTGTCGTTGAAACGACATCTATTTTTTTATCTGATAATGACGAGACTGCTACCGGTTCGTTTGACCTTTTCTTGGCATCCAAAACGGCTTTTTGGAATGCCTGCGCCGATTTAAAAACTTCAATTTCTTTTTTTAATTTTTCAATTTCCGAGAGATTTTGCGTGTTCGCATTAAGAAGCGATTCCTCAACCGCCTTCCACTCTTTTTCATATCTCTTTTCTATACCCGCCATTTTTTGGGAAAATTCCGAGTCCAGTTTTTGTTTCTGGCCGGAAAGTTTCAGTTCAATCTCTTTTTGCATCAAAATAATCTTTTCCTCTTTCCGTTTATTATCCGCCTGCATACCGGGAATCTCCTTTTCAAGTTCTTCCACAACCTTCTTATAATGCTCAATGCTATCTTTAAGTTTTTTAACCTCTTGTTCTTTTTCCCTGACGGCGGATTTATCAACGGATGAATTCTGCGTTATCAGTTTTATTTTTTCGTCCATCTCGTCTTCCATATTTTTTAATTGTTCTTTCAGAAATTCCAACTGTTCGTTCTTGGCATCAACCATTTCCTCGTACTTGCGTTTTTCGATGTCTATTCTTTCACCAATCGCCTTTTCACTAATTTTAAGTTTTAACTCCAATGCTTCTAACTCCGCTTTTTTCAGAATGAGAGACCGTTGTTCATCCACGGAAACTGACGTCTTTTTTGCCATCTCATCTATCCAAAGTTTTTTATCTTCTAACCATTTTTCACGAAGTGTTTCCGTTTCTTTCCTTGCTAAATTAAGTTCATTTTTCAATTCTGCTATTTTTGCTTCATTTTCAACTGCAACCGATTTTAATTCCGCTTTATAAATTCGCTCGGCACTTATAGTTTCCGCATTTTTTGCTCTTATGAGTTCCTCGTATTTTGACTCAAACTCTTTCATTTTCACCGAAAGTTCTTTGGAAAATTTCTCCCGCTCGGCTATCAAATCGGCTGACAATTTTTCAATTGCCGCCTTCAGGTTGCTTTCGGACTTTGACATTTCGGTAAGACGGTTCTCGTAATTGGTCTTTATTACGATAATATCATTTTCTTTTCGGGTAATTATCGTCCTGAATTTTTCCGACTCTTCAGCCCACTGTTTTTTTCTTACCTCTAATTCGGCATCGTAATTTGCTACTTTGTCTTCAAGATATTTTTTTTCCGTCTCAAGTTTCTTCTGCCAACCGATATTGTTTTCTTCCAACTTTTTATATATTTCCTGCTGCAAAAATTTATTTTCCGACTCGACCTGTTTAAGACGGTTTTCATAATCGCTTTTGATTTTTTCAATTTTTACATTCCATTCATCAGTCCGCTCACGGATATTTTTTTCAAACTCCGTCGCCTTTTTATCAATTGCCGACTGATATTTTTTTTCAAGTTCGTTTTTTGAGGCAACTTCAGAATCAATTTTTCTCTGAAATTCCTGTTTTTGTAATTCCCGGTCTGCACCTAACCGTTCCTTTAATAAATCAATTTCTTTCAAATGCTCTTTTTCTATAAATGCTATGCGGGTTCTCAATTCCTGCTCAATTTTGGTTTTTTCGTCAAGTGATACGGAAAGTCGTTTTGTGTATTCAGAACTCAGTATTTCTATTTCGTTTCTGAACTTCATTTCCAGTTTTATATTTTCGTTTAGGGTATCAGAGAGGCGTTTTTCAAAATCAGAACGAAGCCCAACTTCTCTTTTCTCAAAATCAGAGGTTATTAACGCAATCTTTTCCTCTTTAGAAAGTACTGTTTCCTCATAAAACTCCCGCTGCTTTCTTATTTCATCCTGTAATAACGACTTCGCAAACACTGTCTCTTTTTCCGCATCTGTTATAAGTTTTTCAAATCTATTGCGTTCCTGCAAAAGCAGTTGATTTTCACTGTTTATTTTTTCCGTAAGTTCCTGAATTTTTACCCTCCACTCGTTATCCCGCTCTCTTATAATTTTTTCAAACTCCGCTTTTTTTATTAAGATTTCATGCTCAATAATTTTCTTTTCGTTTTGAAGCAACTCTGTTTTTCTTTCATATTCACCCCTCAACTTTTCCATCGCACTCTTCATCTCCGCTTCTAAACGGTTTTTGTCGCTATTGTTGAACGATACCTGTTTTTCGTATTCGGTCTTAAGCAGCGATTCTCTTTCCAAAAATTGCTTTTTAAGGGCTGCTATTTCCTCCTCTTTTGATTTCTGTTTTTCATTGGATATTTTTCTTTCCGACTCCATCTGAATAACTAATGCTGTGTTTTTACTTTCTACCTCCGTTACAGCGGAACGGAACTGGTTGAGTTTTATCTCATAGTCCGCTTTTACTTTCGCATCGCTTAAAAGAATTTCCGCTTTCGCTGACGTAAGTTCGCCCTGAATAATCTGCAGATTTTTATTATAGTTTTCTTTTGCGTCGTCAAGTTTTAAATTAAGTGAATTTATCTCGTTCTGTCTTTTGAAAATTTTGTCGTTGAGTTCCCTGCTGATTTTTTCTTTTTCCAAATCCGCCTGTCTTAAAATCGTCTCTTTTTCCAGTTGAAGCGACTCTGATTTTGAAACAAGTTCCTTCTCTTTCTGCGATGACCTTAAATACAGTTCGGCGAGTTTGTTTTCGTATTGTTTCTGCAAAGATAAAAGTTTTTCGGCAAGTGATGCTTCCAGTTTTGTTTTTATCGTCTCAATTTCACGTGTTGCATTTTCTTTAACACTTTTTAACTGAACATCTTTCATTGCTGCTTCCAGACGCACCGCCGTCGCCTCTTCATCTTTTGCCTTTAACGCCTGAATAAATGTTTTTTCCCGGGCTTCTTCAAGTTTTGTTTCAAGTTCTGAAAGTGCCAACTCCAGACGCATTTTTTCCTCTTTGATTTCCGCCTCTTTTTTTATCCGTTCCTCTTCTTCTTTCAGTTGCCTTACCGCAAATTCGTCCAGAACCGCCTGCGAGTCCTTCTGCGAAGATTCCATTTTTTCTTCCCAGAGTTGTTTTTCCTTTTCGTGTTTCGTCTGAATTTCATCCAGCATTTTAGAAAGTTTAAGACGCACCTCCTCCATTTCCTGAAACCTTTTTTCATACTCGGCAGATGGGGACGGCATAGCAAACTGGGTCGGCTGAGACCCGAAAGACGACGCTGACGATATGAAAGTTGAGGGAACATTTTGAGGAGAGGGCGGCAAATCCAAGGACGACGGTGTTACAATATTATTGTCCGGCGGCATCGGCGGCAAATTCCCGCCAAAAACATCCTTTTTTTCTTCGTTCATTTTAAACCTCCAAAACAACCACTGAACTGACACGGAACTTTACACTGAACTGAAGCGGAACTTTTCCGTGTCTGTTCCGTGTTCTACTTTGCGGCGGCTCTTTTTTGTTTTTCATTATTAAGCCAGTCTCTTAACTGCGTATTTGACGGATTCGCCGACAGTGATTTCTCATATCCCTTTAACGCTTCGTCAATTCTTCCCTTTGAATAAAGACAACTTCCGAGATACTGCCACGCCTGCCAGAAATTAGGATTATATTCCACTGACCGCTGAAAATAATGAATTGCATCATCAATTTTGCCTGACGAATAAGCGGTGATGCCGGCATTGTAATATTCAATTGCTCGCTGAGGCGATTCACCCACGTGCTGTCCCGGTTCGGAGGATTGGGCTTGCTGTGTTGTTTGACCGGCCGGCTGCTGTTCTTTATATTCCTCGCCGAGGTCAAGTTTCTGAAGCCGTCCCTCTATCTCTACACCTTTTTTTTCACCCTCTTCAACCTGCTGTCTTAAAACAATTTTTCTTTCCTTTTCCATTTTCTTAACCGTTTTTTCAATTTCTCTCTGAACCTCTTCAATCTGCTGCTGTGTAACGGGTCTGCCGAAATCCATTTCCTCTTTTAATAACAACCGGCCGCCTTCCGACATATTTGCCATAACCTTCGTAGAAACCGCCTCTGCACCTGCACCTTTTAATGCAACGGCAAGTTGGTCGGTCTTTACTTCTCTCATAATAAACTGGACTGTCAGGTCTGGAAGATTAGCTAAATCTTCAAACATAAAAATATTTTCTCTTACTCTTTTAGCCAGCCGCGGGGATTGTTTTTCAAGCGTATTCAACATTTCGGTTCTTACCCTGTTATCAACCTGCTCAATAATTTTTATGAAGGCATCTATACCGCCGACGAGAAAATCAATCTTTTGCTTAATTTTTTCATGAATTCTATACACATCCTCTTCAGAGGAAAGTTTTACATTGACTATACAGAGTGCGACTTGCATTTGTACATCAGCATGAACTGAAGCAATCACAGCCGCTGAAAGTTCCGGGTCAAGATATGTAATCATTAATGCAATTACTTCCGGGGTTTCTTCCTGAATAAGGTAGATAAGATTTTTTAAGTTTTCTTTGGTAATATATTCAAATGGTTTTTCCTTTTTTTTCCTTTTCCAATCACCCTCGCCCTCTTTAATTTCTATGGAACTTCCGGAGGCGACGCCGCCCGAGCCTCCTCCACCGCCCGTTCCCGACTGCTCGCCCTTAGATTCCGTCTGAGTTTTTGAAAGAACGGTGAATTCTCCACCGCCTTTTTTACTTTCACTGAATGCCTTCGCAAACGACTGTAAAACACTGTGCAGCGGTCCCATCAGGACAATAAGAAATAAAATCCCAAAAATTAAAGGGACCAAAACGGAAGGCGTCAAAAACGGCGTCCAGAAAGATGAGGATGAAAACGGCGCTTCCTTTATTGAAAGTTCAAACACCGCTTTGCCAATGTCATTTTTTATTGACTGTGTGATGGCCTCTTTTACGACCTCTTTTTTCACAGGCGGAATACTTTGGTCAAGAAGAAGCGTAACCTTTAATGCTTTAAGCACCGTCGGTATTGATGTCGCTTCAATGCTTTGAGAAGCCCCTGCCGATTTTTCCTTGCCGGGTGTAGCGGCGACGGACGGTTCACCTTCGCTTTCAAAACCCGGTAGAACTTTTGGCTTTGCTGCAACACCTGTAAATTGAGTGGCCTGTTCCGCGGTTCCCTCTTTCGCAGATCTTTGAATTGTTTGTTTCACAATCTGCAAATCCGCAGTTACGAAAACAACCGCCTTATTAGGTCCTACAATTTTTTCAATGATATCAACCACCCTTTTTTCGTATTCTTTCTCTATCTTCATTTTTTCCTGAAGGATATCGGTGTCGGCAGCAGAAAGAAAGGTTAAAGGTTTAAGGTTAAAGGTTAAAATAAAGAAGGTTAAAGGTATAAGGTTAAAGGTTAAAATTTTAAACCCGTTCAGTAACTGATAGTTTTTCTTATCCATAATTTAAACCTTAACCCTTTAATTTATACCTTTCCTCAATTTATACCTTTTATTTATACCTTTAACCTTACTTCGCTCCTTCAAACATTTTAAGTATATCTAAAACATCCTTATCCGTCGGGTCTATTTCAAGCACTTTTTTCCAGGTCGCGAGGGCTTTGTCTTTCAACCCCATCTGATAATAGCAGGAACCCATTCTCTTTAATGCCAGCACATTCTTCGTGTCTATAATAAGAATTTCCTGGCACTCGTTGATAGCCGCATCGTACTGTTTTTTCTGGAAATAATCACGCGCCTTTTCCTGTTTCTGCTCAATTAGATTGAGGGCGGGAGCAGAGGTCGTCTTCGTGCCTGAAATAGGCGTAAGCGTCTGACCCGCCTCTTTTTCCACATCGTTTAATAGCCGTCTCAATGTTTCATGCTGCGGCTGTAAGGAATACGCGAATCTTAATGCCATAACCGAGCTGTTGATGTCGCCTTCAATATAATATGCGATGCCGGTTCTGACCGCCTCCGACTCGCTTGTGGTCCCTTTTTCCGCTTCTATCCATGTTGAAACAATCTGAATTCTCGGAATCGCCCGTGCCAAATCATCGTTAGACGGGTCTATGCTGTATGCTTGAGAGAGACGGTCCATCGCAACGCGATATTCACCGATTTTATACGCCTCCATACCTTCTTTGAAGAATTTGACCATCTCCTGAGTTCTTCCTGTTTTGGCGGAGGCGCCGAATTTCCATGATGCCGATACCCTTGTTGAAGAACCCAGTTCGTGAAACGCCATCGCCAAGTCCAATGAATAGTCCTTATATTTTCCGCCTAATCCTCCGGTTGTTTCCCTGATGCCGTCGTCGCCGACATCAAATCCGAAACGGGCGGCAACATAATCCATCGCCCAATACTCCGCACCGAGATGATAATTCATACTCGCACGCATTCCTTTTTCAATATCAAGTGCAACAATCAGTTTATCTTTCAGCGCTTTATATGCAGCGCCTAACTTCAGTATAATAGGGAACTCGTCATCCGTATCTCCCAACTTAAATGATAACATATTTTGCACCGCAATTGCAAGTTTAAATTTAGGATAAACATCCGTCATCATTAACGCGACATCGCTGGTTATGAACGCAACTTTGTAGACATCAATTACATGAGAGACATATTTTGCGCTGGCGCCGAAAGCAAGTTTTTTGGAGAGGTCTTTTGCGTAAGAGCCGACATAAGCCGTCTGGGCATCGCTGAAAAATCCCAATGTTTTGAAATCAACAACATCACCGGCGGGGTTTCTTTCAATGGCGACTTTTTCAAATTTTTCCGATGTGAGAGAGACAAGCGAGATGCCGAAAACGCCCATTTTTGTCGTCGGGTGGGCATATGAAATAAAACTATATGCGGTATCGTACCAGAGTTTTGCGTAAAGCCCGGTGAACTCTTTTCTTTCTAATTGGGTTAAACCCGCAGGGTTCCAGTAAGTTGCCGATGCATCATCGGAAACTGCAAGGAACGCCTTGCCCATAGCGAGCGCTCTGGCGCCGGCGCCCCACGATAGGAACTGACCTGCCTGACCGCCGGAAGCTGCGGGAAAAAGAAAGGTTAAAGGTATAAATAAAAGGTATAAATTAAGGCAAAATATTTTAACCTTTAACCTTAAACCTTTAACCTTTATTAGTATCTGGTAATTTTTTATTTTCATAAACGCCTCTTATTTAATAAAAAACCGAGTTTTCGGGCTACCGAAACTCGGGATAAAAAAGTTGATTAGAGAATTAGAGATTAGAGAATTAGATAAAATCTTCTGCCTGAAAATTTACTAATTCTCTTATTCTCTGTAGTATAAACTAATTCTCTGACTTTTTTCGGTAACCCGGCATCCCGCAAACGGCGGGATATTGGCTTTGCGTCCCCCCACATGGTGGAGGTTTGCTATTATCGTTTCATTTCTTCCACTATAATTATAAACAATTTTTGGCGTTTTGTCAAGTACTTTTTTTACAATAATACAAATTGTAGTGATTAGGTACGGATTACACAGGTAAAATCCGACGGAAATAACACCAGAGAATTAGAGATTAGAGAATTAGAGAATTAGATTTTTTTCCAATTCACCAACTCTCTGTTGTATAAACTAATTCTCTTTCGTTTAAACTAATTCCCTGTCTTTAATGTATCACTCCGATTTTTCTTATTGCTATTTTTGTACCGCTGGCGCCGACGGCCTTGATGTGGGCGATGTATCCGCCGCGCGCAACGAAGTCGCCGAGTTCATTCTTGCCTTCCCATGTAGCATCATTCGGTCCCTGCTTGCCGCCCTCCTGACCTTTCCCGAATACTATATCCATAACCTTATATCCGAGCAAATCATAAAGCGTAATCGTTACATCCGCATCCTGATTTAATATGTATGTGATGTGTGTCTTGCCCTCTTCACCGCCTTTTCTGGTATCAAACGGGTTGGGATAATTGGAAACCTGCGAGATGACTTCCGCCGGAAGACCTGTCACCGCCGCTTCTGATGTCGCCGACCATGCCGACCACGAACCGGCTTTATTTTTGGCTCTAACTCTGTATGTGTAGAAGTGTCCGGATGGTTTATTCAAAACGGTTATCATGGCAGTTCCGCCCATTACTTGATCAATATCCAATGCATGTGTATCTTTCGGAGATGCCACAAGTCCATCATTGCTGACATCAAACCAATGCCATACAGGATTACTATCCTTTCTTTCCTGTATTTCATATGCGGACATTCCGGATTCTTCATCAGCCGAGAAATTCCATTGAACCGTATATTGAGTGGCGGCTTCACCGGAAAGATATGTTGAAGGTACGGGCTTGCCTGGAACTGTCGGCGGTGTTAAATCAACCCTGAATTTTGCAGAACCCGGCAATGATGCAATTCCTTGGGGACGTTCTACGGATATATTATTTACCGACCTGACCGCTACATAATATGTCGCCTCATGTATGAGAGGAATGGGCATACTGGATATTACATATGTTGACAACCCGACCTTTTGATAGTCGGTAATATCGGGAGTTTGTTCGTCCTGTGTAACGGGAGTTTTTCCAATGCCGTATTCATTATAAATAATAGGAAATTGCGCGGGGTTGGGACTTTCACCGGGAAGCCACGCCGCTTTCACCTCGTTCTGCGACGCAATCCACTCGTCCACATAGACAACCGGGGTTGTGGATTTGGAGTAGTGCCTTATAACAACCTCCGGGGTCTTGTATGGGAATGCACATTCTGTTGATTGAACCGCCGTATACGGGTCTACGGTAAAATAATTGTAAGCGGAAATTTCTATTCCTACAGTATGTCCTTCGGTTGTCTTGACATCAGCATCCGCCAAACCTATTCTACCTACTATAAAGTATCTATCCGGAAATGTAGTAACCGTCTGTGTTGAAAAATTAATCAGAGCAACACCTGAATTAAATCCGGGAGTATTTACCGTAACGGATGTGATGAATATATCGCCTGCACCGAATACGCCGTTTCCTTCATCTTTGTAAAGCCCTATTTGATTAAGGTCTCCGTTACCTATCAACGGCGGGTCCCTAAGGTCGCTCGTAATGATACCCGTCTGTTCAATTTTGAGACCTGTCCAACCGACTGAATGGACACTTGTTTTCATATCTATTGACATTAAAACATATTCTCTGTTCTGAGTAACGCTATTGGGCGCAAGTGAACTACCTTTTGCCGTAACTCTTATGGGACCTATCGCTGCCGGAGTTGTCTGTAAAGTCGCAAACGGCAATACAGTATCCTTTCTCCCATCAGCCAGATCAAGCAGGAAATATGCATTGGAAGCAATTTTCATCCCGAGTTTATTATCTGTCATTGCAATCGGTGAAACATCATATACAACAAGATAGGATTCAGGGGCTAAAGAACCGATTTCCTGCGGTTCTGTAAGATAAACAAGTTTGGCGGGACCGATAATATCAGCCGGGAACTGGTCGGTACCGGAAGAAATGAGACGGTCAAGATTAACATCAAGAACACCGTTTCCGTCACGGTCATTATAAATTTTAATATATTGCACATCCGTATTGCTACCTCCGCCCTTGCCGAGTGATGTTACCGGGTCATACGCCGGTATCCTTTCAACATATAACGCCTTCCATATTACAGAAGCAATATCTGACTTCATTTTTATCCAGACAATTGCCTGGTCTTTATCACCCTGTATCAGATACGACGGGGATACATCAACAAGATCAACGGTAACCAGATCGGGATAATCTGTAATAGCTGAAAAACTGCTTTCGGGCTTGGGCGGTGATGACTTGAACTCCACAGCGTCAGGCGAAACTACAAAGAAGTCGGTTGTGTTTTCCATAATAACACCGATATAATTTCCGACAGTTGCCCTGGAATTCATCTTAAAACTGACAAAATATCTCTGGTTCCAGGAGGGGTCTATCGATTTTTGCAACATTTCATAATTGTAAGAATGTATCGTCTGATATTTATTTTCCGGGAAATTAATCGTTACATATCCTTCTATAAATTTATCCGTGCTAAGCGTAAGTTTTTCATCACCCTGACCGGTTACAGTAGATACTTCCAGTTCATTAGAAAAGTTGGTATCTTTATAGATGTCTATTATATCCACATCGGTGTCAATCGCCAGACCGGTCTTTTTAATTTTTAAACCGGTCCATATTGCTTCACGAGTGGCGGTTTGCAGGTCAAGGGCAAGCATTGCATAATTGTCCGCTGCTTGAAGAACTGTGGCTTTGGCTCTGTTTTCCCAACGGACTTCCATAATATCCCTTGTTGATTTGATTTTAGGTGTGGCGGATTTGATAATCGGTGCAGAAACGGTGTTGGGGTCGTTGACCTTGAATCCGAATACGGAGCAGCCGATGGAATCATCTTCCCTCGCCGATTGCGAAATGTCAAATGTGACATAGTAAATCGCCGGAGTGGTAGTGATAACCGCATAACTTCCCGGCACGCCGGGGGTATATTTTGTTTTCCACTCAGGGTCATCCAAATCAATATAAGCCATACCTTCGGTTCCTTGATAATTGAAACCAGGCGAGCCAAACTTGTAAGGATAGTAAATCCCGGTTGAAATACAGACATCATCCGCGGAGAATTTGCCGTAGTAGGACCCTTCAGCATCGCGCCAGACCTTTATTTCAAGGACATCCGAGTCAAGAACATTCCCGCCGGCAAGAGTTTCCCTCTTCAGACGCAACTGAGACCACTTGACATTATAGCCGTTGCAGGACAGTGAAAGTTTAAGCATCGGGACATTCTGCTCCGATTGAATGAACGCCTTCCAAATGGTTGTATTAGCGCTGTGTCCCGAAACTACTGAATTGGCAAGAGTTGGGTCACCGCGAGATGCATTCCGAAGATAATTTGTGACATCAATACCGGTTGAGACCGCGGTGTAATAGATAACTTCATTATCAACAAGCACTCTTCTGCCACCGACGCCGGGACTGACCTCAACTGAATGCGGGTCAAACGCCTCGGCACCGCCGTTTGCGGGGTAAATAGGAATATCCGTTTCGGATAGAGCGATACCGGCGCCGAGGGCACACACCGTCTTTTCAAGATCGGTCGGCACGACGGTAACAACTCGCGGCGTCGGCACAAGTAAAGTATAAGGAGATTGCGGAAAGCCTGTGTATGTTGTGAACGGCAGATTAGTCGTTCCCATAACATTAGGCTCCGAAATATATTCCGGTTTGTCCAGGGAACTAAACTGGAGGGCGGCAAGGGCACTTGAGGTGGAATCAATATTTTCAAACCCCGCACCGATATAGAAATCCGGAACCGCCAAATCTGAAAGATCATAGACGACATAATAATACCGGGTATATGTTGAAATTGTCTGGGTATAGTTAACCGGCCAGGTTGAAAATCTCACATCGGCCTCGCCGGGAATTCCCTTATTGTTGAAATAGCCGGTTCCTATAATTGTATCAATATTAACATTGAACACACCGTCGCCGTTATCCTTTACTATTTTTACACTGCTGACATCCGTATCTCTGGAATTGCCGAGCCGTTTAATTTTTACCCTCTCCCACGGCGCCCAGGAATTTGTCGTTTTCATATTGAAACGAATCATCGCGACATTTGTTGCACCCTGCTGTAAAGTCACCGGCGCCAACGAATTCGGAGTGCACACAACGGTATCCGGATATTCATTCATATCGCCCGTGTTTCTTGGTAACGGCGGGATACTGTTATAGACATCAACGATATCCGGCGAAAGAATAACTATGTAATCAGTTGTCGGGATTGTAAATCCAAGATTGGTGGTACCGAGTGTTGCAAAATATGAGAAATCATATGACACAATATATTGTTTCGGAACCATTTTTATTTCCTGACCGTCATATGGGCCGATAATTGTAAGAGTTGCCTGTCCGGGACCATCCGGCGCCTCGCCGAATTTCCTTGAACTTAACACTACCACTTGGTCGCTTGTCGGATCAAGAAGCGCATTATTATTGACATCTAACCAAACCTTGACGCCCGTTATATCCGCATCGGAACTGCCCGCCAAGCCAAGACGGTCAAGTTTAAGATTCTTCCATATAGCAGCATTTTGTAATGTAGTTAACTTAAATACACCCATCCCTACATTTTGCTGGCCCTGGGTAACAAAGTCGGGGGGCATATTTGAAACTACAGGTTCAAGGCGCAAATGGTCCACGGTCGGGCTGACGGATGGCTGGGATGACTGAAATTCTTCATGCGTCGCTAATGCACCGCTGCCTGACAGTAAAATTATCTGGTCAATAGGAATCTTTACGCCTATTGTATCGGTAATCTGTGCGTTATCGCCGATTTTATAAACAATAAAGTAGTATCTTGTGGTTGTATTTATCAAATCTTCAATATCAATTGTTGTATTCTCATCGTTATCATTAATACCATCCGGCGGATTCTTATCCGCTATATCTATCCATGTCGTGCCAGTTGAGAAGTTGACTGTAGCAACCGGAGGTTTATCCAATGCATAGTCAAACAAGCCATTCTGATTTCTATCAAGCCAGAGTTGAACATATTCAATATCCTGGGAGGTTCTACCGGCGCCGGGACCAGTACCGGTCGCGGCAACCCTGATTCTCCTTAAATAAGATGAGAATTCATTTGTCCACATACCCAATTTAAGAATACCGACATTGGATGTTCCCTGCGGAACGTTCGGATATTGTTTCGTACCCTCTGTCCCGGGATACCATGCGGCTATATCCGAGGAAATTACCGTGACATATGGCGGCTGTGTCTGGATTATGGAATTATACGATATGAACGGTATTGCGTTCGCTGCAAGGTCAACGGAACCCGAACCTTTGCCGAAACTATCCGTTCCATATATCCCTATTCCTACAGTCCTTTCCTTTGTAGCGGCAACCGGTATTCTAACGGTAACAAAGTAGACGCTCTCCGACGGACCAATAGTTTGAAGTTTATCGCCTGAAAGGTCCAATATGCAATATTTATTGGTATCAGATATTATATTGCCGGATGAAATAAATGTATCAACCGGTGTGCCTCCAAGTGATGTTTCGCCGTCAAATAAACCGTTGCCGTTAGCATCTCTGTAAAGTGCAATCTCGCCTATCTCTCCGGTGGTAGCGCTGCAGCCGCCTGTTCCTGACGACAGATCTACCCTCAAGTTATTCCAGTAGAGATTCCCGCTGGGAACCGTTTTAAGTGAGAGACGCCCCATGGCTTTTGGCGCCGGTGAGTCGGCTCTATAGCCATCGCCCTGATATAGATATTGAGCAATCCCAATCGCCATTTTGGCAAGGTTATTAGGTTCGGGCGCCTGGTCATCAGTGGCCAATAACCCGCCTTTTGTTGATAAATCCGTTGATGAACCCGGGCTACCGGGGATACCCATGCCATCCGTCCAGCCGGTTATCCAATTATTTGGGTCATTTGAATACTGACCTGTCTTTGTAACATAATCCGTCGCAGATATTTTTAACGGCTCAATATACTTTGATTGAACCTGTATCGGGTGCTGCCCTTTATCGCCGCTTTCACCTGTTGTAAATGTATATTGGTTTGGTGTAACGGTTCCTTTACCCGACACGCTGAATGAAGCGGTTCCGATATAATAGTTGCCGTTTATTGAGTCGCCCGCAGCAATATTTCCAAAATCATCTATTGCTATTATTAAAACGTTTGCAGGCGTATTAACGGAGATATTCTCAACCTGTTTCACAACTGAAAAATCAGATGCTTTTGCAGGCGTGATAGTCGGCGATGTCGTAGCATTTACAATATCATAAACAAACTGGTCTGCCTTCTCTGCTATTGTAATTATAGGATTACCTGTTTTCTCATCCCGGTAATAGAATACGCCATCAGTAGTATTTGAAGCAATAAGAATTTTACCGGCGGCGTTATACCCGTACCAGTTGAAGTTTATATCGCCGATATCACCGTCAAGCGAATTGCTCTGGATATCAAGATACATATCTATTGTAGGCGCAGTAATGTTGCCGTAAAGGTCGCGGGTTCTTACTATAAACCTCGTATCGGTTGAACCGGTTGTGTTATAATCGGGATAACATTGTATGGTTGTACCTGCTATAAGCCGTCTGCTTTGAACACCAGAAAACTCTATGGCAAGCGACTCAACCCTGCTGGCGACTACCGTTATGGATGAGGTTTCCGCTGTCCACGGGCTTCTCGCGGCGGAAAGCGTAGGAGTAGCGACGACAACATCCAGATAGTAGAAAAATGTTGTTTTCTCACCAAGATTCATCTTGCACTGCCCGGTTCCTACCAACCAGCCGCTGTTAGGCGAATAAAACTTCTTAAATCCGGTTCCGTTTGATGTTAACTCAAACACCTCGGAGGCGGTTACCGCCGAAGGATTGGAATATATGTCTCTTGTCTGAATCCAGATGGCGCCGGAAGTTGTCCCGGCCGTGAGGTTGCCGTAATATGTCTGCGGGAAGGCAATCTTGGCAATTCCATCCGCAATAACAGTCGGCCCGTTTGTGGAAGATGCTATCGCCCACTGCGGTGTCGCAGTTATTTTTGGTTTTCCTACACCCTGTAACTCCGTGGAGCAGGTATCCAGATAATAGAATGTTGCATAATAATATCCCAAAGGTATTGTGACCGATGTAATCTGTATTACAAATCCCCCTGTCGGATATATTGGTTGAACCGTAACGGTTGAATTTGAAAACCCGTAGGCATCGTTATTTGCGGATGCAGTTCTTTCAACAGTGAGATTAACAACGAAGGGGGCGGTTGAAAACACCGGGTTATTAAAGTTATCCTGCAGTTCAACCTCAAAATTGACATCCGCGGCACCTAATTTCGCTTTTCCTGCCGTGAGCGTCCGGGACGGATTATCAAAAGCAACCTTGACCGCTTGCGCGGAATTGACAGGGAGGTTGTGTGTTATCTCATATGTTCCGAGTTTTGATGTTATTGACCAGGTTCCTGTTCTGCTATCCTCGCCTACAGGGACAGATGCCATCTCGTCATTATACCAGAATGCGGCGCGGCTGGCAACATATTGAGCGCCGCCGACATCAGCCGCAGCATCTTCATATGGAATTTTTACACTGCTTATAAAATTGTCGCCCGCATTACGGAAGCCGAAATTTAACTGATATGTTTTTCCTGAATTGGTGTGGGTGGTAAGTTCGCCGGGAGGCAAAAGAAGCGAAATGTCTGATGCAGGCATTTGCTCCGTCGGGTTGTTAAACGAGTCCTGCCTTTCAATGATATATTTAACCTTTTCGGAATAATTGCCGGCGGTTGCAGATGTCGGCGATGAAATAAACACAAGTTTTTCCGGGTTGCCGCCGATGGTGAGCATTTTTGCCGAAATATTTTGTTTCAGATTCACAAATTGTGAAACATCCGACGGGGCAGTCATTGTAGCTATCCAGATTCTTGCAAAATCAGCTTTTTTAGTGGAAACATAATAATAAAGATTACCGAGCGCACCGCCGACTTTCCCGCCTGTATCGGTGGTAGTTGATGTCCAGACAACGGAACTGTTATCTTTAACACTACCGATATTTGTGGACGTTCCCGTGTCAACAACGCTAATATAGCAAGTAATCCCGTCGGAAGAAATTGAGTTCTCAAACTCGTCCACAACCTGCCCCTCTATCTGTTTTCTGCCAGGCGGCGAGGGGGAAACATTCGTCGGGTCTTCCGCGGATATATTCGGAGATACAAGAACCGCCTGTATGGGTCCTGCGGAGACGGTAATTGTCGGGTCAGTGGAGCCGAAATACGTAGTAGGTGGAGAAGCAGGTCTGTTGGTTGAAATTGTCGCATTACCGACTTGATTAGCATGGATATGAAGATCTCCCGCCTTCTTTAACACATAAGGACCGGAAGGATGACCGCTGTAAAGAACGGTAGTGCCGGCATAAAGAGAAGTAAATGTGATGTTTGCAGGAACTGACGGCTCCTGTTTCCCGGTGAACATCTCCTCCGCAGGAACAGAGAATATAACACTGTTTGTATAAACATTCGTGCCTGTGGAGCATACATTACCGAATTTATCATATACGGTCAGACGCGGATATATCGGACTTCCGGCAACGGCAGCGGACTGCACCTGCGAAAACGCCATAAATGCTGCCGGCTCAGGATAAATCCTTACTATTGTTGAGGTTGATGCGGCAAGGTTTGGCAGTGTGCCGTCTATATCGGATGCACAGACGGTATTGGTTGACCATGCGGTTCTTAAACCGTTTGCGATGTTAAATTCCTTAAAACCGTTATTTAGAGTTGCAGATGTTGGCGGAATAAACAGCGGGTCGGGTGATGTTATTCCTATATTTATTGGATCTGGAGGATTTGCCGTTATCCTGTTCCAGTAATCGTCCGTCGCATAAACGGTAATTGAAAATGCTGCGCCTGCAATCTTTGTAGAAGGCGTTCCAGTTTTTCCACCGGTATTATCCGTGTAAGGCGGTTTTCCCGGTGCCGATGTTTCACCTGATAAAATTACCTGCAATTTTGTAGCCGTTGAATATGCGACGGTGAACAGCGGACTTGAAATGTTCCATGACGGATTAACACCATTTCCCGTTGTAAATATATGAAAAGTTGTCGCTGTTACAAGTTTTGTATCATTGAGATATGCGATGCCGGCATTAAGCGTCTGGGTGGTCGGCTGGGCGTCATAAAGGTCATTGGTCTCAACCCATACATGTGTTGAATCATCTTCAGTTCTTACGTTGAAATATTGGTCAACAAGGGAAACGGTGACGGTGAACTGTATTCCCGCGGTTCTATTAGAAGGAGAACCCGTTTTGCCTCCTGTTGGATCAATTGTATAATCCCCGGAACCGGGAACTGCCGTCTCGCCGGGAAGTAGTATTTGTAATCCGGCAATGGCAGCGGGCGTAACAGAGAAAGTTGAAGAATTGTTGGCTGCATAACCGGGTGACTGACCGTCAATATCTTCCGCTCTCAGATGCTGTGTGGATGCCATCCTCAAAGTCATATTGAATATATATGAGCCGAGGTCAAGCGTTTTTGTATCCGGCTCAACATCGTAGCCGTCGAGCGGCGAGGTTATTTTAACATCCGGTATCGGTTTCTGCCAGGAACCCGGATTATAACTGGCGGGATTGGGCACTTTGTTCCAGTTGGTATCACAGAGATTCACTGTGACATCAAACGACAGACCCGCTTGTCTGCTTGCAACGGTTCCGGTTTTACCGCTTGATGAACCCGGAAGCGATGTCTCATTCGGAATTAAAAGTTGAAGTTTAACGGGAGCGCTCGGGTTAACAGTGATTTGCGGCGTGATATAATAATTAAAAGTATAGCCCCATCCCTCGGTGTCATCAACTGTCATAGAGGAAATTCCTGACGTTACAAAAGTGATGCTCGCCGTCTTCGTACCGGTCGCTTCCAACTGGAAAGATACCGGGTCAATGTCATTTGTGTCAAAAGTTGTCAGTTGAACAATCGGCGATGATTGTGTTATATTCCAGTTGCTATCACAGGCACGAACGATAACTGTGAACGGCATTCCTGCTGTTTGTATTGCTATACTGCCTGTTTTACCTGATGAAGAACCCGCAAGCGGTGTTTCTTCCGGCACAAGTATTTGTAGCCGTTCCGGTGTTCCCGGAACCATCGGGACATTGGCAGAGGTGCCGGGATTCATAAACGGACTGCTGTTGTCAACAGCAGTAATTGTAATTCCGCTTCCCACCCCTTCCGAAGTTATGAACGTCGCAGTGTAATATGTCACCCCGCCTTGAAGTGTTCTGCTCGCAGGGTCAGCAGTATCATAATTGTCCGTTGTCGTAATCTCTATGTTTGATGTATCAGCCGAATTAACATTCCACTTGTCATCGCAGGCATTTATAGTTACCTTAAAACCAGTTCCTGCAACAAATGACTGGACACCGTTGGCATTATTCCCATCACTATCAGGTACGCCTGTTTTCCCGCTGTTTAACGTATCACCGGGACGAGCGGTTTCTCCCGGAACCAGAACCTGCAACTGTGTCGCTGCACCTGCAACAACCGTAACTTTTGTTGATGTGTATTGCTCGTATCCGGTAGACCACGCAGTAGCAGAACATAATCCTACCGTGAAAGGTATAACAGAAAATGTTCTATAGCCATTCGCATAAAGTGAAAGATTTTGATTGGATTCATCAAACGGGTCCGAAAGTGAAATATACACGTTCGGCTGTACCGATTGGTTGACATCTTTGACATTGAAATTGCTGTCACAGGCAACTACTGTTATACCGGTTGATGCGCCTACTGTCCAATTCCCGGGATTTCCGGTCTTTCCGTACGGTTCGGTATTCTTTCCGGCAACCGCGCTTTCACCGGGCAGAATTATTAAAAGTTTTGAAATGGAATCCGGTTTGCAGGCAACGACAGTTGAAGTATTTGAAACCAGCGTATAACCCGGCTGATTGGTGGCACATATCTGATGAGTAGTTCGCGGCGTAAGTCCTTTGGCGCCGGTTTTAAACGTAATAGAAAATGTCGTGGTACCGTTAGCAAGACCCTGGCCCGACGGCGCCGTATCGTATAAATCCGTCGTCTGAATCGTCACCTGCTCGGCAACAGTAAGGTTCCTGTTCCAGTTGGAGTCAACGCCGTTAACCGTTATTATGAAAGGGACCCCTGCCGTTTGTGTTGACGGCGTTACTGCCGTTTTACCGGTTGGCGAACCAGGGACAGCCGTCTCGCCCGGCAGCAAGACCTGTAATTTTACGGCATCGCCGTAAGTTGTCGGCACACCGGGTGAAGTATTTTGCGGATGTAATGGATCGATACTATCCAAATCATATGCTGTTATAGTATAAGTCGTTCCGCTCCACAGCGAAGCAGTTACCATCGTGAGCGGATAATATGTTGTCCCTGATTGTAAAATTGCGTTTGATTCGCCGTCCGACAAATAATAATTAGAATACGGGTCGGTCGTCCAAATATCAATTTGGCTGACAATACTTGGATTGATATTGTATGCGTCATCGCAGGCGTTGACAGTCACCGTGAAAGGAACGCCGGCAGTCATCGTCGCAGGCGAACCTGTCTTGCCAAAATTAGCCACATCACCCGGAACCGCAGTTTCGCCAGGCACCAGAATCTGCAGCTTCTTATAATCACCGACAGATACCGGTATAAATGTTGACGAGCCCATTGAATACGCATCATTTTCCGCATAACCGGTTGTTTTCCTTAATCCCGTTACTCTCAAATTGAGCCAGAAGAATGTTGTTCCACCCTGTAATGTAGTGGTTGCAGGCACCACATCAAAGTTATTATCCGTATTTACCCAAACCTGCACGGAATTATCACCGGTTACGGTGTTCCAGTAGTTATCGCATCCGTTAACGGTTACCTTAAAATATGTCGCAGCCGGCTGAGTATCCGGAGAACCTGTCTTTCCGTATGGCGGCTGGTTAACTCCGTTGTTCCACTTGCCGGGGACCTGAGTTTCGCCCGGAACCAAAACCTGCAATTGTGTTTTTGCACCCGGACCGACGGAAACCAACGCCGATGAGTTCGGGTCGTTCGGATAATAATTTACGGTAGCGTCGGAAGCGACGGCAACGGTGTATGTAGAAACGGTAACAAGCGTAACAGAGAAGGTAGTTGAGCCGTCCGTAAGCGCTTTATTAGTCGGGTTTATGTCATAGATATCGCTTGTGTCCAGTTTTATAGTTGATGTTGACTGGGGCAATGATGTAATTTTATTCCAGTAGATATCAACACCGTTTACAGTAACGGTAAATAAAGTGCCGGCCGTTTGTGCAGCGGGTGAACCTGTCTTACCATATGGTGATATTGCACCATACCCACCTGACCATTCACCCGGTAATGCGGTCTCGCCGGGCAGAATTACCTGCAGACGATACGGCGAGGTGTGTGTAACATCTATAAGACCCGACCAGCCGTCTGAATAACCGCTGCCGACTACTTTCACCTGAGTAAATGTTGAAACGGACACCGGCGTTATATTAAATGTCTGCTGGCCCTGTGAAAAAGCAAGATTTTGAGTCGGCGGCTCGTCATAACCATCCGTTACTTCCAACACTAAGGAAGTACTGTTATCTGATGTCTGCTTGTTATAAAATTGATCGCAGCCGTTGACGGTAACTGTAAATGTCCCGCCGGCCGTCTTTGTAGTAATTGAACCGGTTTTGCCGCTGTTCGCCGAATCGCCGGGCACCGCTGTTTCATTCGGAACAAGCACCTGCAAACGGTCTTTAGCGGCGGCGGAGACAGTAAATAATGTTGATGTATTCGGCAGATAATTCTGGGCGGCGGCAGTCGTATCCGTTGATGCGGTTATCGTCCAGTATGTCGCCGCGGTAACAAGCGTCGGATGGAAATAAGTCGTGCCCGCCTGTAAAAACAGCGACGGCAGTGTTGCATCAAACGGGTCAAGAGTTTGAATTTTTATTTTTGACGATGTATCCGTAATAATCTTGTTCCACGAGTAATCTACGCCGTTGACGGTTATCTTAAATATACTGCCGGCGGTTCTTTCGGTAGGAGAGCCGGTTTTACCCTGACCCTCAACAGCCGTTTCGCCCGGCAGAATTACCTGCAACTGGTAAGGACCGGACGGCTTAACATTTACAAAAGTACTATACCATACGCCGTAACCGCTTGCCTGCGAGTATATATCGGTTGTTGTATTTGCCAATAAAGGTGTAAATGTGAACAAAGTTGTCCCGTTGGACAGAGGCTTGTTTTGACTGGAAGGCACATCATATGGGTCGCCCAACTGAACTGTAACACTGACATCGCTGCCGAGACCATTATAAACACGGTTGTATTGTGCATCTACGCCATTGACAGTCGCTACAAACGGACTGCCTGCTGTCTGGGTGGTAGTAAGTATTCCATATGAATCAAATGAAGCATTCTTTCCATATGGCAAAGTTGACCATTTACCCGGAACAGCCGTTTCACCGGGCATAAGCACTTGCAGGCGACTTCTCGTTCCCGGAACCGCAGTAATCACAGGTGAACTTGAAATGGTAACGTCCGGCGGCGGCGTAGGATCATTATCCCAAGCCCAAATTTGATGTGTAGCAGGTCCTGTCATTGCACCGTTATTACCGGTATAAAGTGTAACATAGAATGTCGTATATCCGCTTACAAGTTGTTTAGCCGTGGGAGCGGACCAGTAAGAATCCGTGCAACCCAAATCCACCAGGAAACTCGCCGCCGCCCAGTTGTAGAAATCATCAACCGCTCTTACAGTAACATAAAATGGGGAACCCGCTGTCCGTTCAGTTGGATTACTTGTCTTACCATATGGTGTTTCATTCCATTTACCTTGCACGGCTGTCTCACCGGGCATTAACAAAAGGAAATGTTCGGCAGTATTGGCAACTACCGTCATCGTGCTTGAATTATTCAACGTTAGTCCGCAAGTTGTCTGCGCAGTCAAGGTAGTTATCTGCTGTGTAACAGGCGTTACTGTAAAATAAGTTGTTGCGTCCTGAAGCGGCTGGGACGACGGATGAATGTCATAAGGGTCGTTTGTCACCATATCAACAAGAACATAGTATGTAGTGCCGATTATATTCCACAGGTTATCCGTTGAATAGACGGTAACTCCGAACGGTATGCCGGCTGTCTGCGTAGCGACGGTTCCAGTTTTGCCCGTTGAAGTTCCCGGTGCATTCGTCTGATTAGGCACAAGAACCTGGAATCTTGATGCGGCGCCGGGTCTGATATTTATCCCTTTTGATGTAGTTGATGTATAGACGCCAGGAGGAACGGTAACGGCGGTAACCGTCCATGTTCCCATTGTAACCATAGTTACATTTATATTGGTTGTACCGCCGACGGTTGAGACACCGGCTGCTGACGGGAACGGGTCGGCATCATTTGTATCTGATGTTTCAAGGCGGACGCTTGTATTGGCGGATGGAACCAGGTTCCAGTGACCATCTGTAATGTTGACAACAACAGAAAATGCGGAATCGGCGGCAGCCCAATTTGGAGAACCGGTCTTTCCCGTCCATGTCGACTCCGCAACGGAGTAATAACCGGGGACAGCCGTTTCGCCGGGGGCTATGACCTGCAGACGAGCCGCCGCACCTACATCAACGGTGAGTGTCGGAGAGGTTGATGCTTCAAAATGATAATTCTGGAAATAATAATCGGTTGTTGAAGCGCAAAGTTGGGCACTTCCTGCTGTAACAAACATAACCGGGAAGTCGGGTTTCGTATAATTCGTAAGCGATGTATATCCCTGCTGGGTATCATATAAATCGGTGGTATAAATTACAACTGCCGGCTGCGGGAGAGTTCCGGTTATTCTGTTAAATCTGGAGTCAACAAGATTGACGGTAACGAAAAATTGCGTGCCGGCGGTTCTGTTTGTAACCAAGCCGGTTTTACCGTTTGACGAACCGGGAAGAGCGGTCTCACCCGGAACAAGCACCTGCAATTTTGCCGTAGTAGTATTTGGAACAACGTCAAAATTAGCCGTCGTATATGTAGTATATTGAGCGCCGGCGTCCGCCATAACCGTATATGTTGAAATCGCAAAACACGGACCAGTCGGCGAAATTGTAAATGTTTTTAACCCTGCTACAAGTGTACTATTTTGTGAACTGGTGGCATATGGGTCATTTGGAGTTGTAACAGTAACCGATGCCTGAGGATCACCGGTTAAAATGTTCCACCACTCGTCGGTCGCCCGCGCGGTGACGGTAAATTGGTTCATAACCGTTTGCGTTATCACAGTTCCAGTTTTCCCGGTTGATGAACCGGGCAGCGGCGTTTCACCGGGCAAGAGAATGTGCATTTTCTTTGTTGAACCGGAATTGGCAACCACCGCAACCGACGAACTATAACTATTCCACTCAGGTCCACCAGATATTATGTCAGTTGCCGTTGAGTAAATCACACCGGCAGTGAAGAATGTTAAACTTACTACAGTGGTTCCGTTTGTCAGTGCTTTTGACGAAATCACCGCATCAAACTGGTCGGTCGTTTCAATTTTTGCGACGGCCGGCCAATCGGAACCGAGCCCCGGTTCATAAGATGTAAATTTATTCCAGTATCTGTCACAGGCATTTAATGTTATAGTGAACGGAGAGCCGGCAGTTCTTTGAGAAGGAGCCCCGGATTTTCCGCCAATAGGTGAACCAACTTGCGCTTCGCCTTTTCCCGGAACAGCGGTTTCACCAGGCATAACAAGTTGCAAAAATACAGGTGTCACATTTCTCGGAGAAACGGTTATTGCCGCAGTTGATGAGTTTTTGCCGAAATCGCTAATGTCGGTGGCGCAGGCAGAACTTACTCTTGCTGTCCGCAAATCAATCCAGAAACAGGTAGTCCCTAAAACAAGGGCGACATTTGACGGCTCAGTATCCCATAGGTCGTCGGTCACAATGTTGACCGTATCTGTAATTGTTGTTTTTGTATTGTAATTGGAATCTCTGGCATTTACAGTTACCTGAAACGGCACGCCGGCCGTCTGCGGCTGGACAGTGCCGGTATTACCGACACCCGTAACCTGTGTTCGGGACGGAACTAAAAGGTTCAGCGAAACAAAAGCGCCGGCATCTATCGTAATATCAGAAGTAGTTGAAACGGCGACAGCCGTACCGTCCTGGTCCTCAGCCCAAATCTTCCACGCGCCGTTAGTTACCATTGTAATATAAACATTTGTCGTTCCGTTGGGCAAATTAAACGCTGACGGCTCGTAAGAATTATCATTGGGGTCGGTCGTGTAAAGTTTTACCGTCGCTACGGTATTCGGCTGTCTGTTCCATTGGTTGTCACAGCCGTTGACGGTAATCCAGAAACCGATACCTGCCGTTTGTGTATTGGGTAAGCCGATTTTTCCGGTTGCAGTAGTTGTTCCGCAAATAATTGTCTCTCCCGGAACCGATACGAGCAATCGGTCCTGTGTCGCCGGATTGACAGTAAGAGTAGGAGTTATTGTTGAAGTAAGCACAGAGCCGCTTGGACTTACGGAAATCGTCTGCGTCGCATAACTCAAATTATATCCCTGCATATTTCCGGTTTTGAATGTGATATTGAATGTCCTTGAACCGTCGGCTTTAACTAACGCACCCTGTAATAATGTTTCATCATCAAATAAATCAGTTGTAGTTAAAGATACAACTGGATCTGTATCTTTTACTATATTCCAATACGGGTCGCAGGCATTGACCGTTATCGTAAATGTTGAATTGACAACAAACGGGTTGGCAGGCGTGCCAGTTTTTCCGTTAGGAGAACCCTGTAAAGCGGTCTCGCCCGGCACCAGAACCATAAGTTTCGTCGGATTGCCATAAGTTACCGGCACAAACCGTGAGGTGCCGGTAGAATAACCGGTAGCGTACGCGATAATTGTTGTCCCGGTGGATTTCTTAACCAGCGTGAATACAAAATATGTCGTGCCGTTTGTAAGTTGCAAATTGCCGGGTTCTGCATCGTATATGTCATCCGTGTCAACAGAAACAATCGGCGCATATGTGGTTGTGACATTCCATTTCAGGTCAACAAGATTAACCGTTGCTACGAAAGGTGCGCCCGCTGTCCTTGTGGATGCCTCGCCGGTATATCCGCTTGATGAACCTGGAACAGCCGTTTCGCCGGGAACAATAACCTGCAATTTCACCGGAGCCGATGACACGCATAAAAATTCCTGCGAGGTATAGTTTGAAAGCGTAAGCGTTGAATAATAGACACCGACTGTCTGTGCGGTGATTGAGGACATCTGCGCCGTAAATAATTGAATGTTAAAATTCTTTTCACCGTTATTAAGCGCCAACTCTCCTATATCATTGTCAAAAATATCATTTGTCGTAACTTTCACGGTATGTGTTGATGAATTTACATAGTTGAAGTTCGGGTCAACCGAGCGGACAGTTACTGTGAATGTATTATAAACGGTTCTTGCTGTCGGGTTTCCCGTCTTACCTGTCGGAGAACCTTCAAGCCAACTCTCGCCGGGCAGAATCGCCAGAAGTTTTGTCGCGCCGGATGAGACGACAGTTACCCAAGGCGATGAATCGGATGTATATCCCGAAGCGGTTGCGGTTGATTTCCAAGTTTTTCCCGGACTCCCACCTGTAACAAATGCGTGTGAGAATGTTCGCTGACCGAGATTGGTGATGTCCTGGTTATTTATATCGTCTGCATCATATGGGTCGGTTGTCACAACGGAAACACCGGTAACCTGTTTCTGATTTGAATTGGTCGGCCAGTCGGTGAACTTAACCCAGTTCCATTGATTGTCAACCGCATTAACGGTCAGCGAGAATGAAACACCGGCGGTGCGGGTCTGCAGTCCGGTTGAGTCCTTGCCGGTCTGGGTCCCCGGCTGCGCAACTTCGCCCGGCATTAAAATCTGAAGTTTGTTATCACCGCTGTTGGGTCCTAATTTCACGGTTGATGTTGATGAAACCAGCCCGGTTTTCGCAACGGTAATTACCCAAATTGAACCGTCTGTGGAATTATTTACAGTTCTCAATTTCACGGGATAATAAGTTGTGCCGGCAGTCAAAGTTAAATCAATGTAACTCGGTGTATCGTTCGGGTCGTCGGTAGTTAAACGGACGGGCAGCGTGGGATTGGTGGATACTATATTGAACCAGTTGTCCGTTGCATAACAGGTCGCCATAAATGTTATGCCTGCCGTCTGATTGCCGGGCGTACCGGTTTTTCCATTAACTGATGTATTTCCGGGCTGGTGCGTTTCGCCTGGAATAAGCACAAGCAGTTTGCCGACATCGCCGGAAATAACCGCTGCACTTCTCTCATCCTGCGGGTAATTCGGCAAAGTACCTAACTCATCGTCGGCAAGCGTGAGCGTAACATATCCGCTGGTATTGAGCGTAAGCGAAAAATAGGTGGTTCCGCTTTGCAAAATTCTGGTCCAGGGACCGGGCGCGTTTGTATCGTCAGAAGTTACTTTTATTTGCTGAGCGGAACTTGAAATATTGTAATTATTATCAACAGCATTTGCCGTAACCGTGAACGGATTTCCGGCGGTAAGAGTGGACGGCGAGCCGGTCCTTCCGTTATTCGCGGTGTCTCCCGCAACCGCAGTTTCACCAGGCAAAATTATCTGAAGTTGTGCGGCAGGAGCGGCAGTAACGTTTATTCCTGTCTGAGTATATGTGCTTAAAAGCGTGCTGTCGCCGTCTATATCCAGCGCCTTCATCTGATGAGCGGCGGACGCCGTTTTGAATGTCCACCAGTAGACAGTCGTTCCAGACCATAGCCCTCCCGTCTGCAGCCACTGGTCAATATTATTAGTGTCATAAATATCGGTTGGTGTTTCTACACGAATTTGCTGGGCTATATTTACCGTGTTCCAGTTGACATCTACGCCCTTAACCGTTAACTGAAATTGAGTTCCCGCGGTAAGTGTTGAAATGGAACCGGTTTTGCCGTCGGTTGTCGTAGAACCCGGCAGATATGTTTCACCCGGCATAAGTATTAAAAGTTTTACGGCATTAGATGAATTGACGACGCAGAACGCAGATGTTGAGGTTCTCACAGCGCCGCCTGAATTATCAATTACTGTAATTTGCGCGGTGGGCGTTGATTTCTTTAATGTTACCCAGAAATTCGTTGTCCCGTTTTCTAAATTATTATCTATCAAGGATACAAACTCATCATTTGAAGTAAGCCGGACGGCAGTATCGCCATCGCCGGTTATTGAGTTATTCCAATACAGGTCGGTTGCGTTGACGGTAACATTGAACGGCACATTTGAGTATTGAGCGGAAGGAGTTCCTGTTTTTCCCGCTGAAGAGCCCGGCACTGCGGTCTGTCCCGGCATCAAAAGTTGCAGACGAACCGAAGCGGAAGCAACAACTGTCCAATAGGAGGAATACCCGGCATTAAGTCCGGAGGCGGTTGCAGTTGCTTTATGAACAAGTGTTCCCGCTGTTTTATTCCCGCCTACTATGTCAAACGTTCTCTGACCTGATGAAAGAGTATTGGCGCCTGGATTCGCATCAAACTCATCGGTAGTTACAACCGTAACCAGATGCCCTGCGGCGCCGTCTATATTCCAGTTCGGGTCAACGCCGTTAACCGTTATCGTGAATTGAAGCCCGGCGGTCCTGTTAGACGGCGTACCCGTTTTCCCGCTACCGGGCACTGCTGTTTCACCGGGCAGAAGCACCTGTAATTTGACCGCACCGGAAGAAATAACCGGTATTAATGCGGATGTATCGGCAGTATAAATCGGGGGAACGCCGTCAACATCCGACGAGGTTGCCGTCCAACTTCCGGATGAAAGAACCGCAAGCGTGAACAACCGTGTTCCGTCTTCAAGATAATTGCTTGCCGGCTGATTGTAATAAGGCGCCGAGGCGGTTATCTGGACCGTTGTGTCCGAGCCAAGTGAAATTACCTTATTCCAATAGGGGTCGGTCAGATTAACTGTTGCAGTATAATTGATACCTGCAGTCATTTCATCCGGGTCGCCGGTTCTCCCGTTATTTGAGACATCTCCTTCAACAGCAGTTACACCAGGCACAAGAATCTGAAGTTTTACAGGTGCGGACGAATAAACAATAAAGTTGCCGGACTGCTGCTGCGACATAGACCCGCCGTAAGTTGCCGTCAAACTTCTGGACGCCACTTCGGCGGTATTCGCTCTTAAAGAAACGGTAAATGTAGTCGCACCCTGTGTTAATGCATGCGCCGTTTCTATCTCGGCATAATTATCGTTTGATATCAACGAAACGGTAGGTGCGGTTGTTGTAACAAGGTTCCAGTTAGTATCGCATGCCCTTACGGTAACAGTATAGTTAATTCCCGCCGTCTGGTTCTGGACGAACCCGCTCTTTCCGGAACCCTGGACAGGAGTTTCATCAGGAACGAGAATTTGAAGTTTAACCGGATTGCCGGAGACAGTAGTCACCTGCGGCGATATATCCTGCTCGTACTGGTCGCCGATACCGTCCACATCGGCCGCGGTTATAAGACATGTCGCAGCCCTTATTAAAGTATTGGTAAATGTCTTCACCCCGAAACTGAGCGCTGCTGAAGACGGATGAGTATCATACGGGTCATCCGTTGTTATCTGCACAGTTGCGCCGACAGTGAGACCGTCGTTATATTTGTTCCAGTTAGCATCAACAAGATTTACCGTTACCGTGAAAGGCGTACCGGATACTCTTTCAGAAGGTGTTCCTGTTTTGCCAAGCGGGGAGGTATTCTTGCCGGCCATTGCAGTTTCACCGGGAACAAGAAGTTGAAGTTTCAACTGGTTGGCTGTCGGGTCTGGCACGACGGAAACATTATACACCGTCTGAGTTGACATCTCAGGCTCCGTAATATCTATATCTTCAACATAGAAAGTAGTCGGTGTCGCTTTCCTCACATAAATACCGGAAATGATTTTCTCACCGTTAGATGCTAAACTATCCGTCCATATATTAGGTGTATAGGGTTGGTCGGAAGAATGTGCTGTAACCCTTATTGATTGGTTGCCTCCGGAAGTTGTTGTATTCCAGCGAACATCGCAGGCCTGAACTGTTACTGAAAAATTGACACCCGCTGTTCTTTCCGACGGACTCCCAATCTTACCTCCCGTAACTGCCGGATAGCCCTGTGCTGTCTCGCCCGGCATAAGCAGCCGCAGGCGGTCGGCAACACCAGGTATCACCACAACCGTAGTAGACGCACTGGCATCATAATTGAGGTATCCTGTTTGATTATCTATTTCTATTTGCCTGTTTCCGGCAGCTGTGAAATTAATCGTATATGTCCTTGTAGCATTTATAAGTGAATATGTCTGGTCAACATCAGTCGGTGAAAGTGTATAAACCCGGACTGACGGCATATCTGTATCCTTCTGGATATTGTACCAGTTATCAACAAGGTTGACTGTAACAACATAATCCACACCAGCGGAAAATGTTTGATAGACCTGATTTTTTCCGCCAGGTTTACCGGGTGCGAGCGTTTCGCCGGGAACCAACAGTTGCAGTCGTGTTGCAAGATTCGGTTTGATATAAACATAAGTCGTATTTGAAGTAAGACCGGTAGCAAGTGCGGAAATATATTGAGTTGTGGCAGTAACAAGCGTCAGCGTAAATGTTGTAGAACCGTTCGTCAAAGCGCGTGTTGAGGGTTCGGTATCATAAACATCAGTAGTCGTCATTGTAGTAATGTGAGACGCAGCAAGGTTTTTGTTCCAGTATAAATCGCAGGCATTTACAGTTACATCAAATGGAGCACCTGCGGTCTGGGCAACAACGGCACCGGTTTTACCTAATAAAGACCCCGGCTGCGCCGTCTCACCGGGAGCAAGAACTAAAAGTTTATTGGCAGAGTCATAATTGACATCTATATTTGAGGAAGTATCGGATTTAGTATATGTTGAGATAATTATGTTTTTATTGTTACCGGCAACACGGAATTTTAATCCCGAAACGACGACGGAGCCGGCGGTGATTTGATACAAGCCCTCGCCATCAATAGCATATGGGTCGTCTGCGTCATCAAAAGCAACATTAACAGGAGTACCGGTATCAACAAGGTTCCAGTAGTCGTCACAGGCATCAGCAATAATTGTGAAGGAATTCCCTGCTGTCTGTGTCGCAATGCCTCCGGATCTACCATTGGTTGAAGTATTACCGGGGTCACGAGTTTGAGACGGCACAAGCACTCTCAATTTTGTCCAAGGCAGCGGATTAACGACTATTCCGGTTTGTGATGCCGTAGGTGCCGGCGGTGATTGACTGTTGATGCCCGGCGCGCCGACTTCTCGGACATAAACGGTTCTGGTACCCGGATTGAAAGCAGTATTGTTTGCAGCTTTACGCAGTGTTACACCCCAGCCCTGTGAAGCATACATCCATTTCACGCCGCCTTCCGAAACGCCGAAGAATTTGGTTGTCGACGGTAGTAGTCCAGAACCCTCGGGCCCGTTCGGCGTGTAAAACTCAATCCATTTATCATAGTCAACCGCGAGACCGCCTTCACTATTAAACACTTCTACTTTGAGGTCGGATGAGCCGCCTGCAGTAGGCACATTTATCTGTGAGACCACAAAGTATGCGGCATCCGCGCGAACCAGGAATCTGTTTGCCGTCTGTGTATTATAAAGATTATCGGCTCTGTCGGTTATTCTGGTTTTGATTTGATAATACTTGCCGGGGTCAAAATCGGAGCCGTCCGGCTGCGGGAATACATAATACCATAGATTACTACCATCATAATTGGCTGAATTGAACCAGTTCACACCTGTCTGCCAGGTGCCGGAAGAGGTCCATCTGTACCAATAAGAATTCGGCTCTTTAAGTATTGAGAGTTCTATTTTGGTATTATCTGCGATACCGGAATAATGTTTCGGCGATTCTACATTATCTGATGCAGTGCCTGAAATCGTAACAATATCGGTTTTCAGCCAGGCAGTATCCGCAAGCGGTTTTGTAATAGTTGAAGTCGGCTTGGCGGTGTCATACAAAAATCTGTTCCATGTAATTGTATTGGTTGACTGCTCGTTATTGGTTGAGTCCTTCGCATATGAGCGGACATTGTAATATCTGCCGGATTGGTAAGCACCGCCAAGAAATACATCGTCATAACTCCAGGTTCCTGAAGAGGCGCCGACAAACGGTGCATTCAGCGGTGTTTCCGCGGCATTATTGAACCCACCGGCGCCGCCGGAATAATAATATGAAGTATTCCCGACAGGGTCGTTTTCTAATATCTGAAACTTTACGGGTGAAACAACTGTGCTGGTCTGGTCGGAAGCAGTACCTGAAATTGTTGTAATAGAACCCTGTTTGTAGTAAGAAGGCCATGGGGCCGGCTTCACAACTGCCGACTGCGGAACCGTGTTATCAAACATAAATGTCGCGGTTGAAAGCACAGGACCCTGATTGGTAGCGTCATCAACCGTATAAGCCCAGACATAGTATGAGGTATTACTTGTCCAAGCAGGCCAATCATCATCAGCATTAAAAGAACCGTTCTGATTATAAAACTTCCATGTGTTGGCAACAATTACACCAGCATGCTGATTGTCTTTATAGCCATCCACCCATAAACCGTCGCCAAAATTGTCCCAGTATTTTTTGTCCGTTGTGTTCTGAACGGCAATCCTGACTGAAACAGCATCACTCCCGGTGGTTCCTGAAATGGTCGGCAATGCCAGATATGTTTTAGCCGCTCCGGTTGACGGCATAACAACAAGAGTATCCGGTGCTGAAATGTCATATATAAATGTAGCAGTTGAATAAGACACCTCGGCATTTTCGGCCATATCATAACTTTTAGAAACAACTTCATAACTTCCGGTGTTCAACCATGGCGTACCAAACGGTCCGTTTGTTTTTATAGTAAGTTGGAACGGTGCCGTCGTAGTAACAACATTCCAGACCCTCGGGGAGAAGCCCATATAATTACCTGCGGTATTGTCCCAGTAACCATATGTTGATATTTCCTTTATACTTATCTCAACCGGCGTGGATGTCTTCATTAAGTAATTGTCAGATGTGGTACCTGAAATTGTAGGGATGGCGTTATATTTACTTATAGATGGATTCGGTTTTGTAAGCAACGAATCCGGCGGGGTTATATCAAAAGTAAATGTATATGAAGAAATACTGGTTTGTGTATTATTTGAATTATCCAACGCCCTGCTTTCAATCACAAAATAATGATTTTCCGTGTAATTTGAAGTTGAGATTTGAGTATATTTCCATGTCGCAGCAGGCGGAGTGGTATCGTTCCAACTGCCGGAATCAGATGTCCAGTTGTTGAGAGAAGTACTCCAATATTCCGCACCACCGTGACTCGGCGGGGTTGCCTGGGCGGGCCATGTTATACGAATTTGCGTTTTTTGAAGTGAAGAACCGCCGCTATCAGAGGCGCCGCCTGATATAGTCGTTAGATTCTGTCCATAGTATGGTTTGTTTGGAATAGAAATATTTGAAACCGGTAATGTTGTATCATATTTGATGTTTTGAACATAAAATGCAGACCCGCTGCTTTCATTACCGGCCGTATCCTTTGCTTTTACATAAATTTTATAAACACCCTCGTTAGACCAGATATAATTGGGTGCGGCATCCGGAACATTGAAATACCATGTTGCCCAACTGCCGCCGACTAACTGCGTGCAAATCTTCCATTCCTGCGTCTCGCCCCAATTTGAAGATGAGAACATCCAGAACGTATTTGGCAAAGGTAAACCGCTCTGATAAGATTTTTGTATGGAAATTGACGCCGCCGTCACGGTATACGGGTCGTTTGATGTGCCTGATATTGCCGGAAGTGTTTTGGACGGACCGTAATACTCATTATTGACAGGAAGTGTAACTGCGGATGTCGGTGCTGTAACATCATATACGAATGACTTTGTGTTGTTTGTTTCTTGGCGCAGTCCGACATTATCCTCGGTAACGGATTTAACATAGAACCTCGTCTGTGAAAGTCCCGCAAAATTCGGCGCGGCGAGCTGCCATGTTTCCGTTCCGGTTGTTGATGCCGTTGATTCCGTAGTCGTCCAAACGGAGCCGGTCCAGTAATTTGTTGTTGCCCCTGATAGATATGTGAGCATCACTTTTGTCCCAGTCCCATCATTTTTCGGACCGCTGACCGTATCCGTAACATCTCCGGAAATCCAGGTCAGTGAGTTTATAATTGAATCATTTGCCGGAGCAATAACCGTTGAGGTCGGCGATGAACGGTCAATAGTAAATGTTCTGGACGAAACCGCTGTCTGTAAATTTGCAGGCGTTGCCCTGTCAGTTGCGGATGAATATGCAATATAGGTTGATGCATCCGCGTAATTTGCATCTACAATTGAATAAGTCCATGGATATGTGCCTGTTGCAACCCACCACTGCGGCGTTGGTGAAACAAAATCAGCGCCGTCATACCAATCCCCGCCGGATTTCTTAATTGCAACTTTTACTGCATCGGAAGCGATACCGGCTTTGTTATCTAATGCAGTGCCCGAAATCGTCGGCAAATTATGGAAGAATGATGTTCCATTCATTAACGGGTAAGTCACAAGTGTCGTCGGTGATTGTGCATCAAAATGGAAAGTTCGGGTTGAAGAAACAATCTCAGGATTATCTGCATTATCAATACCGTAGACATGCATATCATAGTCAGCACCTGCGGGATTCCATCCCGGTGTCGTTCCGCCGATGAAGCCCGGATATGTCCATGTCAAGGTACTCCCGACAACTACACCGGTTGAAGCAACCAGATACACTTCACTACCGCCGGCGCCGCCCCATGCACCGCCCTGCCAATAACGATTAGTATTTATTTCTTTGATAGAGATTTTTACTGCTGATGGTCCTGATGCGCCGTCAAAAGTCGTGCCTGAAATAGTCCCCAAGGCAGAAATAGTTGATGACTGAACCGGTGTCACAACTGCCGTAAGCGGTGCAATATTATCAAAAGTGAACACATTAGAAGATGAAATTGTCTGCCAGTTGGTTGCAATATCAGTCGCAGAAGACCTTAAAATATACCACTTTCCGCTTTCTAAAATATCGTTCCAGGAATTTGCGGATGCCCTTGTAGAAGACCATGTTGCCCAGCCGTCTAACGTCTTCGCATCAAACCATGTTTCAGTTGCAGCTGTGAATGAACTGCTCCCTGTGGAATAATAATATCCGTTCGGTTCGTTCTGTTTTATTGACAATTTGACGACTGATAAATTGTAAGCATCCGATGCTGTCCCGGAAATTGTTGGTAAAGTTTTGTAACCGGTATTTTTTGCAGGAACAACGACAACCGATGTCGGAGCGGTTACATCATAAACGAATGTCTTCTCTGTTGACGATGTCTCCCAGTTGCCTGCACGGTCTTTCGCTTTACTTATTATTTTGTATTGGTGAGTATTTGTCCACGCGGAATCCGGAACCGATAGTTGCCATTGAGTTCCAACAGAGTTTGTTGAAGCGTAATTGCCCCAATACTCGCTTCCGGAAACCCACGCAACGCCGACAACATTGTAATATGTGCTGCCGAGTGTGACATCCTGAATAAGAACGGTCATCGTTGAAATCGTCCTCACCGTTGCCACTTCATCCTCGCAGGTGCCGGAAATTGTCGTAAGAGTTTTATAAGGCGGATTGCCGGACGGTGGCAGCGTCACCGTTGATGTCGGAAGCACATTGTCATACCAGAATGTTTTGCTTGTATAAGAGAACTGTGTCCCCTGGACATTTGATGCACGGTCGGTTGCTTTAACTTTTACTGTATATGATGACGACGGTGTCCAAAAATCCGTACCTACAGAATAATTCCACGCGGGCTGGTTGGCGGTTGAAACCGGTATCCAGTAAGGCAAACCGCCGTTTTCAACAAAATTTGTTTCGTTGAAATATTTTTCTGTCGTTGAGGAATTAGAGCCGTGTCTGACTATGTACATATCAACATTCGTCAAAGGCGTTGAAATCCTTGCGCCGGAAAATGCGGGGTAATCCTCGGCAGTTCCGGAAATCGCCGTTAACGACGAGTTGTGATATGCACTGTCCGGAGTTAAAATCGCCGTAAATGGTTCCGTAGAATCAAACACAAACAGTGATGCCCTTGCAGCAGAAGGTGTTTCAATTAAAGACGGCGAAGAAGTGTCCGACGAGAAACTCATTACATAGTAAGAAACGCCCGAAGTTAGTTTATCCTGTGTTAAAACAGTATAATTCCATGTTGCGGAAGAAAGCCAGTTATTCAGTGTTGATTTGGGACGCCAGACAACAGGTCCGGAATTGAAATCGTTAGCACCATCCCAGTATAGATTGTTGTAAAGATTTTTTACGGAAATATATGTATTTGCAATATCATTTGAGGAAGCGGAACCGGAAATTTGCGAGAATGTTTTTACAAAACTGCCGTTTGACGGTATTCCGACAAAACTTGTCGGCGAGGAATAATCAATCGTAAAGTTGCTTGTTGAAAATGTCAGTGAGTATTTCCCCGTTTTATCTATTGATTTTGAATTAAGTTCAAACAGTTTTCCGTCCTCCCATTTCGCCGGGTCAAAACCATACCACCAGATTGTGCAATCGGGCGTCAATGATGGTGTGAACCACGCCTGCTCCGGATCGGTTAAATCAATACTAAATGCACTGCCATTCCAGTATGCCAGAGGTGTTTCTCTCTTTATGCGGATTTTTACCGTGTTCACTTTTCCGGTTGACGGTGAATCAACTGCTGTTCCTGAAATCGTCAAAAGCGAAGAAATTCTTGTGGTTCCCTGAGCGGGCGTCAAGTTGAGAACGGTCGGCGAAGAAACATCAACCCAGAAAGTTGTCGCACGGAAAAGTTCGGTGTTGTTTGATTTATCAATTGCGCGTGAGCGGAATTCTATTCTTACGCCGTCATAACTGAACCAGTCGGGCATCGTATCACCGGATGGATAAGTCCATTTATAGATGGGACTGCTGCCGGATTTTGTTGTCACTCTCCACGATGATGCCTCATTAGCATTAAAATTATTTAACCCGTTCCAGAAATTATTCGGTGGGGCAACATCAAGATTTTTGATTGCAACTTGTATGCTGTTGACATCCGATTCATAACTGGTGTCAGGGTCCTGCGCCGTGCCGGTGCTCACTGAAAAATTATCATGCCATTGTGCATATGGCAGAGAAATTGTTGATGTGGGTTTTTGTGTATCATACTGGAATACATTTGTTGAAATAGCAATCGCAATATTTCCCGCGCGGTCAAGTCCTCTTGAATTTACCGTGTATTGCTTTCCATCAGACCAATTCGGCGATGTATAACTGTAAGAAGATGCACCGACATACCAGTTCGCATTGAACCACGAATTTTCACCGCCATCAAAAGCGGTGGCGCCGTTCCAGTAGCTGCTATCACCGCCGCCGTCATTAATACGAACCTGAACTGATGAAACATCTGTATTGAAAACACCAACTCCTGTTTCAGGATTATCCCACGCAGAACCGGAAATTGTAACAAGTGCTTTTGAAGGCCCATAATTTTGTGTATTAACCGGCATATAAATACTGGTAGACGGCGGAAGTTCATCATATACAATCGTGTAGCCGGCTTTGATGTCGCCGTTTTCGGCGTTGCCTGAGGCAGGCAGTGCATTGTCATTCGCCCTCGTCTTTATCAGATACTTGGTTCCGCTAATACGGTGCGATGCCGATGTAGAAAATGTAAATGTGGATATTTGTGTCCCGGCTTTTACGCCCTGGCTGGTTGAACCCGTTGGCCAGTCGGTTATCACAGACCACGCAGTACCTGTATATGACGATACCTGTATCTGCACATTGCTTATCCCGTCCGATTTCTGAGCACCTGCGGGTGTCGTCGGCGTTACATCTTCCGCACTTCCTGAGAGCGTCGCTAATGAATTTGCATAACCAGTCAATACATTCGCATTTGTCACGGTTGATGTCGGCGGGGTTATGTCCCACACAAAGGTTTTTGCTCCAGCTCCGGGCGTTGATTCCACATTGCCGGAGTCATCCTGTCCGGAAGTGTACGCCCAATATGATGTGCCGGATGTAAATGTCGCCACCTGAATATTAAATGTCCAATTATTCAAAGGCGGAGATAACGTATTAAATGTAACTCCCGTCTCGGAGAAGTCCGGGTCTATATCACTCTTGTAGTATTTGTCGTCGGTGTTCCTTCTCAGATAAAACTTCACGGTTGCCACGCCTGTCTCACCGTCGGAAGATGTTCCTTCAATAAGATTATTTACTATTGTTTTGATGACCTGGTTGCCCGGCGTGTTGACATAACTTGTCGGCGGTTGCTCATCTATCTTTATTGTCCTCGTTGAAACATATATCGGCGTATTGCCCGCTTTATCATATGCGATTGCTTCAATAAAGTATGACGTATTATTTGTGAATGATGGTTTTGTCGCCATCCAGAAAGTACAATCCGGAGATAGATAATTCGCATCATACCATGCGGCAGTCGCATAATCAATGTTGTAAGTTGATTGCGACGGATTCCAGTAAGGTCCCGTCTGGTGCTTTATCCTGACCTGAACTTTTAATAACGCTGTTGTTAAATCGGGCGAAGTACCCGTCGGGAAATCAAGTGCGGTCCCGGATATTGATGTAAGTCCTGAAGGATTTAACGCACCGTTATTCGGCGTAACAACTGTTACCGTCGGAACGGATATATCGTAAGTAAATTCATAACTGTTCGGTGTGGTCTGTAAGTTCTGCGAGCGGTCTTTCGCCTGCGACTCTACTTTGTATTTCACGCCATTAACCCATGTTGAATACGGATATGTCCAACTGGTTGACGCCTGCGCAACTGTCCAGTTCTGCTGGACTACATATCCGCCGGATGTATATGAGGAAACCCGCACAGAAACATTTTCAACTGTAGAGAAACTATCCGACGCATTACCGGATATTGTCGTTATGTCTTTCTCAAACTGGCTGTTCGGCTCCGTTACCTGTGATACCGGCTTAACGTTGTCGTATTTGAAATTTATAGTTGAATATGCTGCCTGGACATTTCCGGAAGGTATTACATTATCTATCGCTTTTGATTCTACCGTGTATGTCCCGCCGTTTTCCCACACAGGCGTTGATGAATATACGAACTCTGCAACTCCTGTGGCGGCGAGCCAATTGCTTGATGAAAAGTCCCAAGTCGTTCCGTTCCAATACTGCGTTGAAGATGATATTCTCACCTGAACTTTGTTCACTCCCGCATTGTTAGGCGTTGATAACAGGTCGTCGCTGGTGCCGGATATTGACGATAACGCTCTGTTGGGTCCATAGTTCGGATTTGCAGATGACGGATAATCCACCGTTGATGTCGGCGGATGGGTGTCAAATACAACCGTGTATTCATTAAATACCGTCTGGATATTGTTCGGCAACGCACCGTCATAGCCCCTCGTTTTGAATTTGTATTGCCAACCGCTCTTGAACGCATTTGTCATATTATTATATGTCCACGTGCTTTTATCGGCTGCATAATTAGTCGCCGATGACCATACAACACTTTCCTGCCAACTTGTCCCGTTCCAGTATGTTGTCCCTAATGAAAAATTCCGTATTGATATTTCCACCGACGATATTATGTTTGAATACGCAGCACCCGGCGGTAAAGGTGTCGGCTGAACATCAGAACAACTCCCGCTTGATAATGTTATCGCCGAATACGACTTCGTATCTACCAACGATAATATATTAGATGTCGGTGCTGTCGTATCATACACAAAATATGAGCCGCGAGCACCAGACGGTATTTCCACTAACTGCGGATTTGAGGTGTCGGAAGAAATGCTTGTCACCCAGTAACTTGTCCCGTTGGTTAAATAAGCGCTTGTCAGTGTTGTATATTTCCAGTTGAAATATCCGTTGTCCGGGGTCACTAAAATATAATTCGTAGTGGTTTGAGCAAACCTGTCTGTCGGGTCCACCCAGTATTTCTTGTCTGATAATTGTTGTATCGCTACCCGCACATTGGTTAGTCCCGAGGCATCATATGCAGTTCCTGAAATACTTGTTAATTGAGAGAGCACACTGCTATTCGCGGGTAGAATTACCTTGCTTTCCGGCGATGAATCGTCAAACGTGAATGTCCTCGTGCTGTATGATAACTGATAATTGCCGGACTGGTCGTCAACTTTTGCTTCTATACGGTATGTTGATGATGTTGTCCAATTAGTAAACGGATGGCTCCACGCGGTGCCGGCAGAGTTTGTTGACGACGGTATAAACCATGCATCCTCGGCGGCTGTATTATCAAAAATACTTTCACCCCAATTCCAGTATTTGTTGCTCGGTCCGCCGGTTAGCGTCTGACGGAATATCCTTATCTTCACATCCTTAATATGCCCTGTTGACGGCGTGTCATTCGCCGTTCCGGATATCACCGGTAACGTTGAGGTTACCCCGTTTGCAGGCGTTACTATCTCTACCGTCGGCGTTGATGAGTCAATTACAAAACTCCGGCTCGCAACAGGGCTTTGCTCATTGTTTGATTTATCCTTCGCCTTACTTTTAATTGTGAATTGCGGGCCGCTATCCCAACTGCCGTCATTAGGCATTGATGACGAATAAATAGTCCAGTTAGAACCGCTGATAGTTGCATCAAGCCAGCTATTATTATCAGTACCGGACCAGTTATTCGCTGAATCAAGCCAGTATGCAGTCCCGCCGGTTATGCTTGATATCTGAACATACACCTTCTCTATATCTGACCAACTGTCGGCGCAGGTCCCGGTTGATATTGTTATTGACCTGTGGAAACTACTATACGGAATTGATACCGTTGATGTAGGATTTACTGTGTCATATTTGAATGTTGACGTGGCATAAGATATTTCTACATTGCCCGCATTATCGGTCGCTTTTGTCTCCACTTTGTATGTTGAATGATTACCCCAAACAGGTAAAGACGAATAATATAATTTCCACTTGTTATCACTGCCGTCATATGTAGTGGAAAGCCAGTTACCTGAGCCGCCGCCCCAGGCACTGCCGGTCCAGTAATCGGCGCCGGTTGTCCCGGAAGATACACGGACAGCGACTATTGATGTTGATGAGTTATATATCACAGTTCCAACAGTCGTCGGATAGTCAACCGATGTAACCGTTATTGTTGATACCGTCTTGTTAGGGCCTCCGTAATTATCCGCCTCAACAGGAAGTGTGAGCGCCGTATCTGCCGGATGGGTGTCATAAATTATCGTGTATTCGTTTAACACCGACTGCACATTATTAGGAATCGCGCCGTCATAACTCCGCGTCTTTATTTTGTATTTATAGCCCGAACGAAAATCGCCGTTGGTTATTCCCGTATATGTCCAGGTTGAGTTGCCGGCAACGAAGTTGCTTGACCAGTTCCAGAAAACGCTTTCAATCCAATTACTGCCGTTCCAGTATGTTGTCCCAAGTGAAAAATTCTGTAATGATATTTGAACCGATGAAATTGTATTTGAATACACAGCACCGGAAGGTGTGTTCGGCTGGACGTCATTACAGGTACCACTTATCGTACTTATTGAATTGTATTTCCCGCCATTAATATGACTTAATACATCACTCACCGGCGGTGTCGTGTCAAAGATAAAATACGAACCACGGGCAGATGAAGGAACTTCTACTAACGGCGGCTGCGACACATCCGTAGAAATCGTCGTCACCCAGTAACTTACTCCGTTGGTTAAGTCCGACTGGGTTATCTGTGTATTTGGAAACTCCCAACTCGTCCAGCCGCTTACGGGCGTTACCTCTATCCAGTAAGTCGTGTTCTGATTCCATTTCTGGACTGCCGACTCCCAGTATTTGTTTGTATCCAGCCGAACCACCGATATATTTACGCTCTTTAACCCGCCGGTATCCGACGCTGTGCCCGTTATCTTTGTGTATTGTGAAATAACCGAACTATGAACGGGCAACTCCACCTTGCTTGTCGGTGAAGAATAGTCAATCCTGAACTCACGCGTTGAATAGTTTGTCTGATAGTTGCCCGCTCTGTCGTTCACCTTCGCCTCTATCCTGTACAGATACCCATTGTTCCAGTCGGTAGAATTAAACGGATGCTTCCACTCGCTCCCGGCTGAATTTGTTGTCACGGGAATAAACCACGCGGTCTCAGAAAGTGTCTTGTCTATATTAAATGTGCTGCCGCTCCAGTATTTCTCATCTATAAACCTGTAAATACGGATTTTGACATCATTTATCTGACCTGTCGCCGGTGTATCATTCGCTGTGCCGGATATCGTTGTTAATGTAGAAATCGTTGATATATTTACCACCGGACTTAATATGTTGACCGTCGGTGTTGATACATCAACATAAAATGTCGCTTGCTGTAATAATCCCGGCGTCTCAACATTATTTGAATTGTCATAACTCTTGCTTTTCACTTTCATCTTGATGCCGTTATATGTTGTCCAGTCGGGCACCGTCGCATAAGTCCATTTCCAGATACCGCCGCCGATATCCGTCTTAGTCGTTGTTAGCGGTGTCTCGCCGGGATTGTTGAAGCCGCCGCCGTCCCAGTAGTTCCCGCCGGTATCGGGGTCCCGCTGGAGCGAGATCTCCACCTTTTGCACATCCGCCTTAGCCGCACCTACACCTGTATCTATCGCCGTTCCGCTTATTGTAGCAAAATTACTGTGCCAGCCAAGATACGGCATCGTTATAGTTGATGTAGGCACCATCGTGTCATATTTAACCGTTATCGTCGTTATCGCTGACTCGTAATTCTGCGCTCCGTCCTGTGCCCTTACTTCCAACTGATACTGTCCGTCTGAAAACGGCGGCACACCATCGCCCGCATTGCCCGGATAATTCCAGACACCGGCTGAAACCTCACAAGACCGCCAAAATGTCCCGCTACCCGAAAATGCCGTCCCGTTGTAATACTGACCTTCTGTATAGCCATATATCCTAACCTGAACCGTTGATATTCCGGTGTTAAATACACTGCCCGATGCATCCGGCTTGTCAGATACCGCACCTGACATCGTCGCTAAATTCTTCTGCGGCCCGTAATTACCGCCCGCGGAAGGATACGAAATTCCGCTGACAGGCGGATTGGTATCATACACGATCGTATAGCCGGTTTTGACATCGCCGTTTTCGGCGTTGCCGGTTGAAGGAAGTGCGTTATCGTTCGCTCTTGTCTTTATTAAATATCTCTTGCCGGATATTGTATGCGCGGGTAAAGTAGTATAGGTAAAGGTAGAGATTTGAGTACCTGATTTTACTCCTATTCCACTCTTATCTATCCAGTTAGTTACTTCAGACCATCCGCTTCCGGTATATGATGATACCTGTATCTGCACATTGCTTATCCCGTCTGATTTCTGGGCGCCGGCTGGTGTCGTCGGCGTTACATCTTCCGCTGAGCCGCTTATCGTCGCTAATGAATTCGCATAACCGCTTAATATATTTGTATTCGTCACGGTTGATGTCGGCGGGGTTACATCCCAGATAAAATATGACGACGCTCCGCCGGGCAGTGTTTCCTGATTACCCGCATTGTCCCATGCAGAAGAATATGCCCAGTAGGTTGCACCGGTCGTGAACTTACTTTCTATGAATGCGACATGTGTATAAGTCCACGGAGCAGCACCGGAAGCACTTATCGGCGGAACATTCTCATTATTCAAATCAAAATCGCCGCCGGACGGATTCCACCATTTCGGCGCACCCGACATCCGTTTTATGTAGACCTTGATAACATTGACATCGCCGTTAACATCGCTGGAAGTCCCTGAAATCGTAACCGGGCCGGCAGGCGCTGCCGTACGCGCTGTAGCAGTTACCGGCAATGTAACTATAGATGTCGGCGAAGATGAATCAATCTTAAATGTTGAAGTTGATATATGGGAAGAAACATTTCCGGCGTTATCAATCACCTGCGAATACACATCGTACTGTATTTCCGACCATGTCCACGGTTTAACAAACTGCCAGATTGTGTTTCCGGGCGTAAGAGATGTCGCCGTCGTCCAGCAATGCGTAGAAGCCGTCCACGCAGAACCGTTCCAGAATTTTGTATCGTTGTAATTATAGGCGGCAATTTTTGTAACCTGAACGCCGGATGCATTTGAATTTTCATCAAAAGATGTGCCTGAAATAGTTGCAAACGGCTGGTATTGTAAAACGGTTCCCTGATACCTGTTAGGCATTGTCAAAATTGTCGTTGAATGTTTTATATCATAGTAAAAACCGTAGGAAGAAATAACGGTCTGATAGTTTTGTGAGTCATCTATCCCGGACGAATAAACGACATAATAATTATTGTCCGTATATGATGAAACGGGTATTGAATAAGTCCACGGTGCAACACCTGTTGCATTTACCCAGACAGCAGAAGCGCCCCAATCAGAACCCTGCCAGTATTTCGTCTGGTCGTCCCACTTCACCATAATTTTCATCGTTGAAAATTCCGAAGCGCCCGTATCAGACGCTGTCCCTGAAAGTTGAGAAAGTGAATTGTTGTGATGCGATTGGTTGGGTGTTTGGATTATTGAAACCGGCGGCTGGTCGTCGTAATCAAACTGATAGGTTGATGTTGATGAAACGCAGCCGGCGTTATCGGTTGACCATGCTTTTAATTCATATCGTTTTGCAGTCGCCCAACCCCAGTTTCCAAGCGTTTTTGTTATTGACCAGGCACCCGCAGAAGGTGTCGTATTAGTAGAGTGATTAACTGTTAGTGTCGGAGCATTCTCCCAAACCTGCGTTGCCCAGTTGTAATATGTCGTTGACTGCGTTGTGTCTTTTAATATCAAAGTGACTTTATTTAATCCGGATGCCGAACCGCCTGCGCCGACCGGGTCGTTGCAATTTCCGTTTAATGTCAAAAGTTGATTTTGAGGACCGTAATTGCCGTCATTTGAAGGCGCTGAAACTGATAATGTCGGCACGGTGTCATCAAACAAAAATGTCGTAGTTGCTATAACCGTCTGGACATTATTTGCATAGTCGGTCGTTTTCAGTTCCAGTTCATATTTCGCGCCGCTTTCCCAACTTGGCACCGCCGTATATGTCCAATCGTTTGCCGTTGACGCCGTATTCCAGGACGCCGTTGAATTATACGCCTGCCAACCGCCGCCGCCGCCCTGCCAGTAGTCGTCTAACGCGGGTTCGCTGCCAGATAGACATTTTATAGTCAGACGCACCGCTTTAAGTCCTGCAAGGTCGCCGTTAGCATTCCCTGAAATCGTTAAAAGTTCTTTTATGTATGATAAATTCGGCTGTGGCGGTTTTGTAAGTGATGCAGTTGGTGGCGTGGCATCGTAGACAAAAGTTCTTGTTAAAACAACATTTTCATCGTTTGAATCCGGCAGCGCTTTATCAAACGCCATAATATTGACCGCATAATTTTTATCGGATGTTAAATCGCTCGGAATAATATCTTCATAACTCCATTTCAGTGTTTGCGCAGTAATCGTTTCCGTATCAACACCTGCAATATAAGGATATGTTGAATACCACTGTGCCCATCCTGAACCCGTCCAGTATGTTCCGTCATCAGTATTTCTTATCATAATTGTAACTGATGAAACCTCGGCAAAATATGTGCCGGGGTCGTAAGTAGTGCCTGAAATTGTTCCAAGTGTTGTTGAGTTCCGTTTATCGCCCTCACCGGGATTGACAACAGCAGATTCCGGCTTAGCGGTATCATAAATAAATGTATTTGAAGATGTGCCGAGTACAAAATTATTCATCTCATTTCCGGCGATATCCTTCGCCCTAACACAAACGGTATATTTGACATTATTCGCGGGTGTGAATGTCCCGGCAACCGTATAAGTCCATGTTGACGGGACAACATTTGTTACAAAATTGACGCCGTTTGTGAAGAAGTTTGCGGAGTTCAGGTTGAAAGCACCGCCGGGCGTAAGCCATTTTCCGAGAACATGGTTATAGACGGCAACCGCTATTTCCGAGACCGCTGAATTGCCCCAAGGCGTATCTGATAAAGTGCCCGAAATCGTCGGGATTGATGTATATGTTTTATCATTAACCGGCAGTTCTATCTTCGCAGTCGGGGTGGAAATATCGTATTTGAAAGTATAACCCGCATTGCCGCTTTCAACAAGCGCGGGGATTTCTTTGCCGGTTGACCGCGGGACAACTTTATACTCGCCGCCGTTTGCCCAGACATTCGTCGGGTAAGTGAGCGTAAATTGCCAGTTTGGAGGCGACGAGAAATCCTGCGTAATCCAGAAAGTATTCGTCGTCCATTTCTGTAAAGACGAATTCCAGTTGGGATTTACCGACTCGGCAGTCGTTGAGGATGTCCATATAATTCTGGAGTCAACATTATTGACGCCCGCACCTATACCGTCCAAAGCGGTTCCGGAAATAGTATCAAGCCATTTTTCATAACTTGAGTTCGGTTCCAAAACCGTAGATACCGGCGCAAATGTATCATAGTAAATCGTGTATGTGACATTCGGCGACGGAAAGCCGAGCCCTTCTTCCGTAACATTCTGCGGGTTTTTACCGTTTGATTGAACGGTATATGATGAATAAGAAACAAACATTAAAGGCATATTTATCTGCCAGGCGGGGACATTTGAAGTCGCTATCCATGAAGAGCCAGTCACCTGCCAGAATGGTGATATCGCAGAACCATTCCACCGCTGGTCATTGATACCAGAAAGCCGTTTTATACCAAGCCCGACCCAGCCGGGCGATTCCGTACAATTCCCGCTTGTTCCTGAAATAATGGTAAGAGATGAATAGGAGCCGTTTGCGGTCAATCCCTGAATAATAGTCCATGGTGCCGGCGGGCCTATTGTAAATGTGGTAACATCAACCCGATAAGTCCCGTTCCCCGCTTTATCAACCGGCTTTACCCCGATTTCATACTGTTGCATTGAGGATGCCCATGAAACATTTGAGGGCCACTGCCAGGTCGTAAGCGTTGATGTAGTCGTCCAAATATCTTCAGATATTCCCCATTCCCAAACCTCATCGCCGTGTTTTCCCCAGAAAAGATTTAGATACGGGTTCGTTACCCCTAACCCTTTCACATAAATTGCAACTTTGTCAATCTCGCCGGGTAAAGTATCATTGCATGTCCCGGAAATGGTCGGAAGTTGTTCAAGTCCTTCCGTGCCATCCGGCGGATTTGTAATGTATGCGGTCGGCGATGAGCGGTCTACTAAAAATTGATAGGCAGTCGCAACCGTCTGGGTATTTGTTGCAAAATCATAACTTTTTGTCTTTATGTAATATGTAACGTTGTCCGTCCATGTTGATGTGTTAATCACATATTCCCATGTCGTGGTAGTCGGCGTTGACGCCTTAATGTATGTTTCGGAACCTGTCACCCATGTTGTTCCGTTGAAGTATTTTGTTCCGTCATGAATTGAAACATCAACACCTTTGACGCCGGAAGCAAAAGTATTCGGGTCTGATGAACCGCCGGATAAAGTTGAAAGGTCTTTGTAATATGCCTGTCCGGGCGCCGTAATTGTCGTAGTCGGTGATGAAAAGTCCACTATAAATACGGATGCACGGCTGGTATTTGCATTGCCTGTCCCGTTTCCCTCTTCATTTCCGGAATTATCTGCTGCCCTTGTCCATATAGTATATTGATGGTTATCTTCCCACAAACCAACGGGAGTTGTAAAATACCACGCCATATTAGTAACACTATAATACCATTGCTCATTGGCTTGCCAACTGCCTCCATACCACCAGGTCTCCTCCGGTTTACGTTGAATTCTTATCATTATTGAGGAAACTTCAGAACCTGTTAGTCCGTCATATGAAGTTCCTGAAACCTGGGAAGGTCTAAAATTGATAGGTTGCCCGGAGGAAATATAATTAACATATGAGTTCGGATTATCGGTATCCCATTTGAACTGATGCCCGCCGGAGTTTCCCGTTATTGAACCGTCGTCATATGTGCTGATATTTCCCGCATTGTCATAAACCCGCGCCCAGACCAAATAATTTACACCGGAGGCGTAATTTGTTGTGGCAACTTCTACATACCAGGTCGTTTTATCACTTGTAAGAGTAGTTGTTGACCAAACAATACCCAACGACGCCAATTTCCATTGCTGTTGCTGACCGTTCCAGTAATAACCGTCAATATTTTTAAGAACAATTTCAACTTTATTAACACTGCTTCCCGTATCCGAACAGGTCCCTGAAATTGTCGGGAGATTATTATTCTTACCGTAGTAGCCGTTATTTATCGGTTTGAAAACGGTAGTTGTCGGTTTGGAGACATCATAAATAAACTGGTCGGTCTGACCTAATCCGACGGTCTCCTCGTTCGCCGCCCTGTCAATCGCCTTTGATTCAACTTTAAATGTATTCTGCAAGCCGTCCTGTTCCCACGCATTCGTATCAATAACCAATGTCCATTTTTCGTCAATTGCCGAATATGCTGAATCCCTCCAGTTAGTTGAATCCGTATTCCACGAAATTCCGCCGTTATAATATTTACCGGCAGACACATTTGTGATTCTTATTTTTACACCGGTTGCGGAAAGTCCTGAATTGGGTGTCGCAATTGCATCGTTCGCGGTGCCTGAAAGTGTAGCAAGCGTATTGTTGTAATACGATTGCGTTATGGCGGTTGAGGAAGAAATCGGCGACTGCGTATCAAAAGTGAAATATCTGTCCGCAGTTATTGTCTCATTCGTAGCAACATCGGTAGCTTTTGCTTTGACAAGATATTGTTTGTTGGCGACCCAGGTTGATAACATGCTGTCATAATTCCAGTTCCCTCCGGAATAAGTGCATGCGAGCCAGGGAGCATTCCCCTCTATTATCGCATCCCACTTACCGCCGTCCCACCACTTAGAATCAGTATTATTTTTCACTTTTATTTTGACATTATTTATTCCGGAAAGCGTATCACCGGCAACGCCGGAAATAGTTGCAAAGGAAGAATTATAATTCCCGTCGGTAATAGGCGAAGATATTGAAACGGATGGGTTTGTTTTATCGCAGGTAAATGTTGTTGATGAAGCACCTGTGACTTCAACATTCTTCGCATTATCTGTTGACATTGAAATTATGTGATATTGAAGACCATCAACAAATGTAGGAACATTTGAAAATGTCCAAGTAGAGCCGGTTACATTTGTTGTATGCCAGGTTACAGTTGAATACCAGTTTGTCGTATCATACTGCCAGTACCAGTTGTTAGAATTTTTTTGTATAGCAATCCCGACGCCGTAAGTTCCGGAAATATAAGAATTTACTGTGCCGGAAATCGTGGCAAGTGAAGTTCTGAATGTATTATTCTGCGGCTCAAATCTTGCCGACACCGGCGGCGTGTTATCAATAATAAATGTTCTTGTGGAATAACTGACTCCGCTGCCTTCTATATTTGCTGACGGCAATGCTTTATCCTGTGCCTGAGTATTGATAATATATTGTTTATCGGAAACAGTATCACCGGCTGAGAACAGCCATGTCCAGTTATTCCCGCCGGCATCCGTAGTCGGCCCGTTTATAAACGGATAGGACGAATACCACACCTGCCACCCGGAACCATTCCAGTAGTCAGTTGTCGGTGAGGTCAGTTTCAGAAGCCGCGCTTTTACCGCGCCCTGAACGGAACCTTCTATCCCTGCATTATTCCCCGGATTGGGGTCTAAACAGGTGCCCGACCATTGCAAGTCGCCTCCCGCTACCGGTGTTGAATATGAGACACCTTCCGCGGGATAGGGATTTCCAACCACTGATGAAGGATTCCCGGCCGGCGATATATCCGAAATAATTGTCACGGAAGTGATGCCGACAGCGTAAGTATCGTTGATATTTCCTGCTTTGTCCATCGCTTCAAGATAAATCGTGTATCTTTTCGCATTTGTCCAAGGCACACCGGTTAATGTGAATGTTGCAGGTGTTAAACCATATGATAATCCGCAGACGACGAATGTTGAAGTCGGAAAAGTGAAGGAAGTGCCGTCATACCAGTTACCATATTCATTTTTTATACGGATGCGGACATCTTTGAGTTGCTGGTCTAATGTTGAGCCGGATATCGCACCGTCATCAACCGTTCCGGAAATCGTTGCAATTGAAGAACGGACCTGACCGTTGACCGGTCCTTCTATTTTAGCGGTCGGAGTAGAATCATCAATAAAGAAATTAACCGAACCAAAACTGGTCTGTATATTGCCCGCTTTGTCGGTGGAGCGGCAACGCAATGTGTGTTTTTGATTTGTTGTCCATGAATTTGACAAAGAATTATAATACCATTTTGTAGCATCCGAAGAAGTGTACTGCCTCCATTCATTACCGCCGGTGATAGCGGTACCGGATGCCCATTTCACATCCAGCCAGTACCAAGTATCGGGTGTAACCTCTTTTTTCAGTTCTATTTCTGTTTTTGTCACCTGGCCCGGCGAGGCATCCGAGTGATTGCCAGAAAGCATTGCTAATGATGACCTGTAATATCCGACAGTGCTGTCAGGAATTATTATTGACGATGCCGGAAGTGTTGTATCATAAACGATACCCGCTCTTTCCGTCGGTACGGTCTGCCATATATCCGGTGACGGTATATGTGCCTTCGCCAAAAATGTATAGGCGGCGCCGTTAGTCCAGGTGGAATCACCAATATCATATTTCCAGCCCACTGTAAGCGGCAGGTATTGTATTCCGTCCTCGTTGGAGTTCCATTTTTCAGTCACTGTCCAGGATGAAGTTAGTGCATTCCAGTAATGAATACCCGGCGGGTCGCCAACACCCGGCGTATCCCGTCTAATCAGAATTTGAATATCATCAGTCCCTTCGGTAGTATTACCGGAAATAGAAGGTAGTTGCCCCAGGCGGTAATGCAGATTGTTTGTACCCGGGAAATTGATATATGCAACCGGTTCGGGTACGCGGTATTTGAACCAGGAGTAACCGTTCGGGAAATTGTCCTCGGCAGAACCGTTGTTTTCCATATTTCCCGCTTTATCAATCGCCAACGCATAAACGCGATACCATGTATCGTTGTTCCATGTAGCGGTAGTTGTATTTATTTTCCATGTATAAGTACCGCCGCCAATATCCGTAAATTCAGGGGTATTCAGCCAGTACGGGCTTGGGCCTGTCCATGCAGAACCAGTCCACCAACCATTAGCAATGTCGGCATTATTAACATCTGTCAATCTAAATGCAACTGATGCGCCGACAACCAAACCGGGCAACATATCGGAACAGGTTCCTGAAATTGTCGGCATTGAGGTAGTATTGTATTCATGCGGCATCGTTGGAACTGTTGAAGGCATCACAACAAAAGAAACAGGTGCGGTAGTATCATAGATAAAGTATCTGGTATTTGCCGCTTTTTCGTCCTCATCGTTTTGGGAGTTATCCCTTGCCCTTGTTTTCACCCTGTATTGACGATGATTTGTCCAGATATTTGTTGCCCAGGAAGTAGTCCACGGCTGTAAACCCTGCGTATCAAAATAAGTTGAAGAAAGTTCGCCGGACGCTTTCCAGCCGGCGGTTGACCAGTAGACATTACCGTCAACATCATAAACCTCAACACGCACCTTACTCATACCGGAAAAATCATCATATGAAGACCCGGAAATTGTCAGAAGCGATTTATAATGCGGTGTTCCTGTCGGCGGAACCGAAACGGATGAGGTCGGCTTTGTTATATCATACTTAAACTGTGATTTTACAGTGCCGCCTGTTGTTTCCAAATTACCCGGATATGGAAGTGCGTTATCATATGCTTGTAGATAGATATAGTATGTTGAGTAATTGGTCATATTTGACGCGCCCCAGGAATATGTCCAGGTATCAACCCAAACAGAACTGTTATCATTCCATGTTTCAAGTGCAGTCCAATCAGAAGTGTCCCACCATGCGTTACCGCCAATTGCCGGCTCTCTCTTTATTTTTACAGCAACAGCCCTGTTACCCGAATTATAAAATGCAATCGGATTGTAGCCCGGTTGCTCAAGGTAATTTCCCCAAATTTTAGACGCAGGTGCGGAATCACTATTCAGATTTGAAGCATTAGCGGGATTTTGAACATCTGTTACCGGAGCATCTGAATCACAATAGAATGTTATTCCGCCGTTTGAACCCTGAATGTCGGCTTGCGTGTAATCAACTTTATTTGTCGCCTGGTCGTTAACTCCCACCCAAACCATGTAGTTCTTTCCTGATGTCCACGAAGATTCTGCCACTGAATATGACCAATAACCGGCTGTTGCTACTGCAATATCATAAAATGTCCATGACGCTGTCTGCCACGGGGGTTGGCTGGTCAATGCTGCCCAGTCCTTCCAATTGTTGTCTTCCCAGTATTTGTTGGCTGAAATATTCTTAATGCAGACCTTTATTGGATTATTGTTGAATTTTCCGGCATTACTCCCCGCCAAATCAACGGAAGTGCCGGAAATTGTAACAAGTGAGGATTTTTGATAATATGTATTTGCCGCCGGTTTTATAGTTGTCAGCGTAGGCGTGGTTGAATCAATCGTGAATGATTTCTGTATCGGTGTTGTCTCAACATTATAAGCGGTATCGGTTGAGCATGATTTTATGTAATACAATTGCCCATCTATCCACCAGTCAGTATTAAAGTTTATATTAAATCTCTTTGGATTAGAACCCACTGTTGCAGCCGCCGGCCATTGTTCAGTTCCGGACCAGGTGTCGCCGGAACCTGTCCAGTATTGAGCACCTTTTTTTAGCGAAATTCCGACACCATCCGTTTTTGTATCTTCCGCACAAGTTCCGGAAATCGTTGTAAACGGCTGAAGGAATTTGCCGTCCGTAAAAAATGTTGTTGAAGAAACCGGTGCGCTTCTATCGTAAGTAAATGTAACGCTGGCGGCAGAACCCTCGTTTTGCGTTGTCTCGTCATATGATTTTGCATAAACTATGTATTCATGATTATCAACCCAGACATTGGTCTCGTAATTGACGGTAAAGCCGTAAGTCCATGGTGCAACAAGTAGTGCACCGCCGCCGGTGGCATCAATCCACTGTTCACCCGTATTAACCCAGCAGTTAGATGAAGAATAAACCCCGTTGTAATAGGTAGCATTCCCAAGTGTTGAATCCTTTATTGCAATTCGGACATTGTTGACAATCCCCGGATAATTTGTTTCCGTTTCTTTCGCGGTTCCGGAAATTGTTACAAGTGATTTTAATTTCGGTGTATCCGGATATCTTATGGTCGTAGCAGGTCCCTGACTATCATATATAAATGTAAGAGAAGCAAAATATGTGCTGTAATTTTCATTAGCAACGGCATCCTTACCCCAGACCTTTAATGCATACTGTTTATCGGTTGTATATCCTGTAATTGGTGAGCCTGCAGTCCCTCTCTGCCAGTAGGTTGCATTTCCGGATAATGTTGCAGTACAGGTTGATACGGTTGTTAACCAGTCAAGGGTTACATTTTGATAGTATGATGTTCCATCAGTAAGTGTAAAATATAATGTTTGTACGCCTGCAGGTTGGTCTGAACAATATCCGGAAATTATCGGTAGTGTCTTGTATCTTCCTTCTAATGTAGACGGCGGCTTATATTGTGCCGGAGGCGCGGCAATTGAAGATGTGGGCGGGATGTTATCAAACCTGAATTGCCAACTTGCCGAATCTTTCCAGTTTGTAGCATTATCCCAAGCACGCGCGGTTACATAATAAGTGGTTCCGGTTGTGAATGCGGAAGAATTGGCGAAATCGGCGTGGGTATAACGCCAGTTCGTAGCCGATGAACCGTCATTATAAAGTTTCCAGACGGAAGATGCCTCGTCATCACCGCCGCCGCCGGCATTTATCCAGTTGCCGCCGATACCCGTCCACCAATAAGTCGTTCCGCCCTCAAACTTTTTCAGCCGGATTTTTGTTGTAACTGTATCAGAAGCAGCAGTTCCTAATATTTTTTCAAGCACTCTTTCTATCGGTGCATCCGGCTCAGTTATCACGGATGAAGGCGAAGATATATCTATTCTAAATGTTCTAATTGGATAAGTTGGCTCGTCCGTATTTGCTAAATCGGTCGCCATTGTTTTTACCCTGTACAAAACACCGTCAACCCAGGTGGCAGTCGGATAATTTATTGTGTAATACCAGGTTGTCCAGTTGTCCTGCGGATTTATAGATGTAAGCCAAGTCCCCAACTCCCCGCCGACCCACTGCTGAGCCGCATTTAATGTCTGGTTCAAATCAATATCATAAATGTTGATTTTCACACTGTTTAATTTTACCGCTATATTGGGATTGGAGCCGGTATCTTCCGCGGTTCCTGAAATCGTAGAAAGTGCGTTAATTGTCAAACCGTTCGGTGCCGCCGGAAAAGTTGTTGTAGAGATTGGTGCTTGTGTATCATATGTAAATGTTTTTGTATTTTCCGACTCAACATTCCCGTTTTGCGCCTCGTTTTCATCCCACGAATTATCATGACCTTTATATTTGATTATGTATGTCTTGTCATTTGACCAGGAGGCGGAAGTTGTCCAGACGCCGGCAGAATAGAAATTTCCCTGACTCGGCGACGAAGAATACCAAACAGCACTACCCGCCCAGCCGGTCCACGGCGACCAGTAATTAGCACCCTCTATAATTTGAACATCAACTTTTTTCACACCCGACTGATTGGGAATTCCGTTATCCCCTGCCTGACCGGAAATAGAAGGCAGGGTTGAGTAGCCATTCCCGTTAGTTACATTTGTGATTGTTGTCGTTGGCGCGGCGAAGTCGTAATAGAGATATTTTATCGCGCAGTTTGAATCCGTTGTCATATTTCCCGCAACATCATTTGAACGGACGGAAATTTTGTAATAATGACCTGAAGCAAAATTAACCGCACCCGTTGACCATGTTACATTTGTTCCGTCAGCGAAATACTCAACCGGCGTTGATGAAAGTGTAATCCAAAAGGTTGTGTTATCACCTGAAAACCACGAACTACCCGTCCACCAAGTCGTACCGAGCGTTAAATCACGAACTGCATAATGGACCTCTTTTATTTTTGACGTGGCGGGGGTGCCGGGGTCGGTCGCATTGCCGGTAATACTCAATAATGAATTTCTGTAGAGTCCGCCGGTTGAGGGCTTCCCGATAGTAACTGTCGGCGGGGCGGTATCCCGTTTGAATGTCTGGGTGGAATAATTCGTTCCCCAGTTGAGTGCTTTGTCTTTTGCCTTCGCTGTTACTTCATATACCCTGTCTGATGTCCATGTCGGAACCGTCGCGCGCCACCAGCCGGTTGAATCTGCAGAAAGTGTGGTTGTAAGCCAGTATGCATTGTGCGTGTTATCCTCTATCCATGTTTCACCTGTGCCTGTCCAGTATGTCGCATTGCCCTGGACCGTATCCCTCACCCTTATATTTACTTCGGCAATTCCGGTAGCGAAAGAACCGCCGGCGGGCAAAGAGTCGGAACAATCGCCGCGAATTATTGATATCGCCGTTTCAGGCGTAGATGTCGGATATGTGATTGTTGAGCGAACCGGTATTGTCAGGTCAAAGAAAAATGTTGTTAAATTTTTAAGCGGGCCGGTGATAATTTCCTCATTCGCCGCCTCATCAAGCGCCTTTGTCAATATCTCATATCTATAGCCGTCTGTAGTTTTGTTTATAAGTGCGGAATAATTCCAACTGCCGGCCGCAGGCGTCACACTATCCCAGTTACCTAAAGGAGAATAAATATCATTTGTATCTGAAGCAAAATCACTGCTGCCCACCTGCCAGGTCTTTCCGTCATTTCTTCTTATCTTTATACTGACGGATGTTGCATCGGAATCAACACTGCCGCTTATTGATTGTGTGAATGTATTCAAGTATGCAGGTGATGTTGCCGGATAACCAACCGTAGAAACCGGCTTGTCGGTATCATATGTAAATGTGGAAACATTAACTGCTGAATATAGCCCCGGTGATGGCAATGTCGCATCTTTTACCCTCACCCTTATTCGGTACTGGTTCGCCGTTGTCCAATCGCTGTTTTTCATCGTATAGTTCCAGGTGCCGGAAGAATAACCGATAAAAGTTGAAGTTGATACCCATTGATTTGGGAGTTCGCCGGCATCCCACCATCCGCCTGCGTTCCAGGTTGCTTTACCGCCGGTCAGGTTGACTATATTTAACTCCGCCGTTCCGGAAGTTGCCATCTTACCCGCGGGATTGTCCTTATCACCGTTATCAACGCAAGTACCGGAAATTGTGGTCATTGAATTGAATTTCCCCGCATTACCTAACGGCATTGTCGTTAAAACCTTCGGCGCCTGGTTATCCCATGTGAAGTTTATTGAAGATATTGATACCTCTTCATTTCCCAGGTTCGTTGCGGTATCATTTGCCGAAGGTCTAGCTTTATCGGTTGCCTTTACTTTTATTTTGTATGTTGAATCGTCAATAAAATCGGCGCACGCAGCAAGCGCTGCGGTACTCCACACCGGGGGAGCAGAATAATCTCCGACCGTTATCCAGTTGACACTTCCGGATGCCTGCATCGTACCTGAAGATGCCCATCTAAAATAAAACTTGCTGTCGTCGGAGTTTGAAATCTGTATCTTTATTCCGCCGTCGGATAAATCGGCGACACCGGAATTATTAATTGCTCCTGTGTCTGTTGCGGTGCCGGATATTGTCAATAATGTTGAATACCTCAAACCCTCTGATTGACTGAGTATTACCGAATCCGGCTCGGTTGATTCATACCAGAACCGTTTCACGGTATCCGTTGAACCTGCACCGGGATACTGAACATATGCCCCGGAATTCGCCGTCCAGTTGGTGGCAGTATCCATTGCCCACACGCGAACCTCATATTTATGTCCCGAAACCATCGTTGATGCACCGACGGAATAATTCCATGTGATTGTTTCAGGCGGCGCGCCGGTCGTTTTACCGCAGACCACCCTGGTTGAGCCGTTATCAACACCTTGAAGCCACTGCGAACCCGACCAGAAACTTGTCCCCCATGTTAAATCCCTTAAAGTCATTTCAACTTTAGAATGAGTGCGGTTGTCGGAAGAAGAACCGGAAAACGTCAGAATATCCTTTCTCGCTATTCCTTCGTTATCAAGATTAGGTATTGTGAATTTAAGATTGGTCGGCGCTTTGTCATCAACTATGAATGTACATGATGACTTAACCGCTTCCGGGCTTGTTTCAAAAACGGTTTGCTCGTTTGCAGGCGACGCTTTGTCTGCCGCCTTCACCGTTAAATAATACCACTCGCTAAGAGTAGCATTACCGGTGCCATACCGATATACCCAAGACGAGCCATATACCTCGCTATTATTCCATATCTCACCGCCCCAGGAACCGTTAGCACCGGAAGCGGCATTCCAGAACAGTCCGTCCACCTTTCGCTGTAACTTTATCTTTATAGTATCCGTCCCTGCTAAATCATCCCAGCCGCTGCCGTAAAATACAGGCCAACCGGTCGCCTCTTTGTCATTCTCAGGAAAAACTATTGTCGCAGATGCCTTCTGGTTGTCATACCAGAATGTCCGCTTTACTGCCTGTGCTTCAACATTTCCTGCTATATCTTCCGCCCAGGTTGTAATTTGATAAGAAGTACCGGCTGTAAGATTTGAGTTGGTTATGGCATTATAACTCCAGTTGTCAGGATTAGTGCCGCCGCCGTCATTAGTCGTGACATAGTTCGGGTTATCGCCGGAAGCCCAATCGGTGTTGAGCCATGTCTTGTCATCAGTCATTCTTTTCACCTTTATTTGTATCCCCGGCGAAAGTTTTGTGTCAAAAGAAGATGCGCCGGTAAGCGTTCCTAAATCGGATATGTATGTTGCCGCCGGATTTGTAACCGTGGTTACAGGGTTTGTCTTATCCCACACAAAAGTCCGGGAAGTAATATTTACCGTCTGGGCATTTGCAGGATTAGAAGCATCCCACGCTTTCGCTATTATCTGATATACATCATTATTAGTTGAACCGACCACGGAATAATTATAAGTCCAAGAACCCGGATAAACACCGTAAAAGAGCGTATCAACCCATGGCCAGTTGTTCTCGTCAGCCGGAGTTGCTATCCATGAATAATCCGACTGCATCATCTTGTTTTGGGTTACATCTTTTATATTGAGTTTTACGCCGTTTGAATTTATTTTGCCGGTGCCGGTGTCGTCATCCGCAGTTCCTGAAACGGTTGCGAGCGAGTTTAGTCGTCCCGAACCGCCGGGAGGGGCTTCCGTCAGGGTAGGTTTTTCTATCTTTGATAAAGGTGCTTCTGTATCCCATCTGAATCGGCTGTCATAATATGATTTGTCCGCCTCCGTATTTCCGGAACCGGACGCTTCGCCGATTGAGGCAACCGCATTATCTATCGCTTTTGCTCTCAAACGATATGTTGAGCCGCTATTAAATGCTTGGGTGCTGTAAAATAAACCTTTCCAGGGACTCCAGGCGCCGGATATTGATTCACCATCATTATAATACAGTCCTGTTTCCCAGGTTCCTGATGAAACAGACCAGATGCGGAACGATTGGGTATCGCCGTCATTTGATAAACACCATTTTACTTTACCCACACCGCTGGCACCTGATGAAGGATTGTCAACGGATGTTCCGGAAATTGTTGCTAATACAGGGTCTGTAAGCATTGATATTATTCCGCCTGACGGAACCGTAATAGTTGATGCCGGGACTGAACTATCATACCAGAACTGCTTGACCGTATCCGTACCACCCTTAACATAAGCACCATATTCGGCAAGCCAGTTACCGGCATTGTCCCGTGCATAAACGCGGGTCTCGTATTTGTGCCCGCTGGTCATCGCCGATGTGCAATCATACCACCAGTTTATCTCTGTTCCTGAACCGCTTCTTTCACAGACAACTTTTGTAGAGCCGTTAACTGCTCCCTGAAGCCATTGCGAACCGTCCCAAAAAGTCGTGGCACTTGTCAACCCGTTATAGGTCAACCACTGAAGCGTCGCCTGAACCAAATAATGCGAGCGAGTATCATAAGATGTTCCTGAAATTGTTGTCAAGTCCTTTCTGGCAATTGAATCATCATCGGACTTCGGTCTCATTATAATCGTCGGTCCTGTAAATGAAGTATCCGCTATAAACCTGTTGGATGATGTACCAACCGCATAACTTGTTTGAGTATTTATAGGAGTAGCGCCGTCATATCCCTTTGAGGTGAGCCAATACCAATCGTTGAGCGAAGCGCCGGAATATATGTATGTCCAAGTTGAAACACCAATTGATGCATTGTAGCCGAGACCCGCAGTAACCCAGTTATCATTTGTATCCCAAACAGAACCATTCCATGATTTCCCGCCATCCGTTGTAAAATCATCCTGAATTTTTATCCGGACCTGTGAAACGCCTGAAAGATTGTCCGAAGCGGTCCCGGACAGTGTCGGAAGACCCGTTGTCTCACCGTTGCTGAGCGGATATTCTATTTTTGTTGTCGGCGCGGTCGTATCATACCAGAATATCGGATGCGTATTTTCATTTTCTATATTATCCGCCTGGTCAGTCGCAAATGTATATATCTGGTATGACGTACCAGGGGTAAGTGCTACGGGTGTACCGGGATTGTATACCCATATACCGCTTGATGAATATACCTCAACTGAACTTGCATTGTTATATCCGGCACCATCCCATGCACTACCACCCCATAAAGCATTATCCGAGAGGCGTTTGATTTTTATCTGTACTCCTGAAATCACCGGATTTGTGTCAGCCGAAGAAGTGCCGGAAATAGTGCCTAATTGAGAAATATAAGTTGCGCCGGGGTTTGTCACTTCCGAAACCGGTTTGACTTTATCATACCAGAATTTTGTTGAATAAATTACCGAATATGTTCCCGCTTCGTCTCTTGATTGTATTCTTAACTGGTATCTACTCGGCGGTGAAGGGGTTGATGCATTCAGCACATATTGATATGTGTAATTCCAGGTGCCGCTTGATACCTGCCCGCCGCCACCGGAATAGCCGCCTACAAATGTATTTGTAGCGAGCCATAAACCATCATCCGAACCGGCATTCCATCCGGTGCCATTCCATGTTACTTGAGCGCCGACCTCGCCTGTATTCTGTATGTTTATTTCTATAGGACCTGATGTATTTATCCTTATACCATCCTGACAGGTGCCTGATATAGTAGGCAGAGAACTGAGCCGTGTTTTGCTTGCTGCGGGCGTAACAAGTTTTATCAACGGCGGGGTATTGTCATATGTAAATGTCGCTTCGTAGTTCGGGTCTTCGTACTGTCCGCCGCCTGTTTCATTCTGGTTGACGGAGCCGTCATATGCCCTGCTTCTTATCCAGTATTTACTGCCGGAAGTCCACGGTGCCGTAGTTTTCCATATACCGGCGGCGTAAATATTACCATCTGACGGTGAAGAAGAATACCATACGCCGACACCGCCCCAACTACCTGTCCAGGGACTCCAGTATTGGGCGCCGTCATATATCTGGACTTCAACTTTTTGGATACCTGCCTGAACCGATGGGTTATCGCCGGCACGACCTGTAATTTCAGGAAGTGAAGCCACTATACTTCCCGGCGTTGGAGTTATTACGGTCGTAGTCGGCTGCGAAACATCATAATAGAAATAGCGGGTAGGCGGCACTGCCTCGCCGTTGCCGGGCGCATCATAAGCCTTTACAGTCATTTCATACCGACGCCCTGTTGTAAAAGGATTTACTGCTGAAACATCATACTGCCAGGTCACAGGTGTTGCAGCATAATTCTTTGTCGTTACTGTTGATGTCTGTATCCAGGTATTATTAGAACCCTGCCAATAAGTTGAGCCAAGTGTCATATCCCGGATTGTGATATCTACTCGTGTGATATTGGAGGTGTTGGCGGAATCCTGTGACTGTCCGGAAAGTGTTGTTAGTTGGTTAAAAAAGATATTGTTTGCTGATGGTCTGAGTATTGTTGACTGCGTCGGTGATGTCTGGTCCTGCTTGAACCCGTTTGTTGAATACACAATAGACCAGTTACCTGAATTATCTTTACATTTTGCGATTACTTCGTAAAGTTTGTCATCGGTGAAGGACGGCATTACATAGCCCGCAAGTGGATACACCCAGTTATTACCACTCGCTTCAGTCGGCAGCCATGTCTCAGTAGGTGTCCATCCACCAACAAGCGTGCCGCTCCAGTATGTTGTGTTTGAATAAAGTTGAGTTGCCACTATTTTTATCTTTACCTCAACAATACCGCTTGCTACACGATTTGCAGCAGGCACAGTGTCGCCCGCATTAACGGTAATTGCAGGCAGCGATGTTACAACTTCGTTCTGTGCGGGCTTTGTGATGGTCTGTGTAGGTCTTGTTATATCGTAATAAAATACATAGTCCGGCTTGGCTGCTGTGGATTCAATATTAGTAGCAACATCAGTTCCCCAGCAGAGTATCCCGTAAGTTGCGCCATCAGTAAGGTCTTTTGTAGAAATATTCACATAGTACCAGTTGTTGCCGCCGTATCCGGTTACTGTTTTTGTGTTGACGTCAACATTAAAAACAGTCCCTTCCCAAGTGTACATATCATAATACCGTCTTGTCCTTAACTGAATATACTGATAATCCGTCTGCAGTGCGGTGCCTTCTATTTGTGATGCATATGTATTATTTATGTATGTAGGCGGCTTGGTATTGGTAACTGCTGTCTCCGGTGCTGTGGTATCAAAAGTATATGTTCTTGTTGAATAAAGGGTTGTATAATTACTCGCTCTGTCTTTTGACTTTGTTCTTAACGAATATATAGCGTTATTTGCGAACTTACCGGAAGCAAATGCTTTTGTCCAGGTTGATGAAGTAGCCCATACCTCTATTGACGGCGCACACCAGTCAGCATTAGCCCAGTCGGCATTCGCGAAATCAAACCAATCGTTAGTGCCTGATTTCCAGTATCTTGCATTCGCTTCAAGCCGGTTTTCAATCAACTGGAACTCTATGGAGCCGGTCTGTGCCATAGCAACCGCATCTTTTGAGTAGCCGTTGAATGTCATCGGGTTGTTATTCAGCCGTGAATTACCCGCGGCGGGAAAAACAATATCATTCTCATATGGCAGAACATTGTCAAAAGTAAAAGAAGAGCGATTGACCGACCAGACGCCCGGCGAATAGTTCTCGGTGTTGGAGAACGCACTACCGGGCCCGCCTTCGGCAGCATCAAATTTGTATGTGTTATCATATGCCCTTGAACGGACAATATAAGAACCGCCGCTGTCAAACGGCTGTGTTGATAATACCGTAACCTCCCAGGGCGAGGTCACTGCTCCGGCGTCAAGCCAACTCGTGAACCCTGCGTCTGTCTCAAATGTCCCTGTTGTCGCCGATACGCCGTATGTCAATGCCGTATTGTCGTTTATTGTTTTTGAAATACGAACCTGGACTTTTGCAACCGTATTCGCAGGACCGCTTCCGTAATTTTCAACAGAGGTCCCTCCGATTGAACTCATTGACGGCAGATAACCAAACGGCGAAAACGAGGTTATTGTTGTTGACGGTTTATCCACTTCCCACCAGAAGCATTTCACAGAAGGTGTTGAATTAGCAACATAGTTGAGACCGCGGTAGGCGGTAGGATTATCCTGCCAGTTTCCCGCACTGTCTTTCGCCCACGCAAATACCTCGTATTTATGCCCGCTGGTTAACGCACCGCCCGGCATCACATAACCCCATTTCGCAGGTGTAAATGCGGTATCAAGAGAGCAGACAACATATGTTGAAGGAGTTGCTACAGAACCCTCTACCCACTGGCTGTTCCCGGGCGACCAGAAACTGGTTGTGCCATTACCGATTGAACGATTAAGTATTGCTAACCGCACTTCTGCTACTTTGGCTGGGCTACCTGTAGGCGAATCCTCAGCGGTCCCTGATATAGTTGCTAAAGGTGCGGTTCTTGCTAATGACTCTGCATCACTTTTCGGAATAGTTATGTATGTTTGCGGTTTAGCAGCATCAACAGAAAATGAAACGCTTGAACGATAAACCCCGGTTTCCGTAAACTGTGTTTGAATATTGCCTGCATTATCCACAACCCGGCTGAACATATGATAGTTGCCGGTTGGAAGACCAACAGGGCCTTTTAATGACCATGTTCCCTTATTAACCGCATAACTTGAATCTGCCTGGTTTATTGTTGATGGCCATCTATCTTCAGGAAGCGTAGCGACCCATGAGCCATCATCCTGCCAATATGTACCGTCTGCTTTTTTCAACAGTTTTACTTCAACCTTCGTACCAAGCGAAACTTTTTTAGTTGAATTTTCGGCAGAAATAGTATCGGTAGCATCACCAATGAAATACGGGCTTGAGATACTCTCCCAGGAAGGTCCACTGGGATAAGTTACCGTAGAAATACCCGGATTTGGGTCATAGTAAAAAGTTGTCATCTGATAGAGTGCAATGGCTGTTCTGTTACCGGTTTTATCCTGTCCTCTTGCTGTTACCTGATATGACGAACCTTCAACACTCCACGGCATCGCAAACCTGCTTTTCCCCCACACACCTTTCAGTTTTGATTCGCTGATTGATGTGCTCCAGGAACCAGCAGATTCTGTAGAAAGCCATACAGTTGCTGACTCTCCGTTTGGTTCAACAAAAGCACCGTTGTAATAAGAAGTCCCGCCGTTTAAATGCGCTAACCGTATTTGAATACCATCAAAATTCGGCGAAAACGAGCCGTAAATTGAATCATCCCATGCGGTTCCTGAAATGGTAGGTAATATATCATATGTGCTTACCCATTGATTGTTTGTTGGCAATGTGCAAATTGCAGAAGGCGAAGAGCGGTCAACAATAAGGTTTCTGTCAAAAGTCAGGACATTATCTGCAAAATCGGTTATTTTACATCTTACTATATGCTGCATATTGCTCATCCACTGATTGTTGAAATTATAATTCCATACAAACTGCCCTGTTGTTAAAGGCGGAAGTGTTACGGAAGTGTATTCTGCAAGACCTTCATCCCAGCCGCCATCACCAGGACCGTTGCCGCCCGCTGCAAAATCCCACCAGTTTGAATCTACCGCTTTAATCGCAATTTCTAATGATTTTATGCCGAATCTGCCTAATTCGCCGCCATCTACTGAAGTGCCTGAAATCGTAGAAAGTGATTTGTAATAACTGCCCTCCGGCGGTGTAATAATAGCGCCTTTCGGGTTTGTTTTATCAGAAACCAAATAAAACGCATAATCACCGCCTGCCTCGCCGGTTGTAACATCAGCCCAGCCCGCATCAGAAAACGGGTCGCCAGCCAGACGGGTCTGCCCTTTACCATCAGTATTGCCTTCAAAAGTCAATGACAGGTTATTTGTAATCCCGCCATATTGTTCATTACCGCCTATGAACTGAACATAATAATCATTTGCTTCACCGGGTGCATGAAACACAATAGCATAATTCTGGTTTGCATCAAGTGTTACGGATGGCACAAAATATGACTCAATCCAGTTCATATTAGTAGTAACAGGAACATCTGCAGCATTAAAAGTAGCGGTTGCAATTGCTACAAATGTCCCTGCCTGCCTGTTATAAAGAACCGCTTTTAATGGTTGCGTGGGTGCGGTAGCACTTTTGGAAAGATAAAGCCCGATAGCATCCGCCTTAAAATCACAAGTTGATACTTTTATCAGTTGTCTTTTGAATCCTCCTGAACCATCATCCACTATTGAAGTATTTAATGTATCCTCAACCATATTTGAAATAGTTCCGCCATCTCCTGATTTTATAGCGATACAGGGCGTTAAAGATGCTGCATTTGTATAAGCATCATTATTATCAGCGGTCATATTGTAAGCACACATCATCTGGTCATCATAAAGTTTAAGATTGTTTGTATTTAACCCGTATTGCTGCCAGTATTTATATGTATTCTGTCCTTCGGCAACATAACCCTGTATGTAAGCTTCACCTGCTGTACCGCCCGGTCTGGAAGAAACAACTATCCAGTAGACCTCGCCGCCTTTAATCCATGCGGACCCACCGGCAAGTGGACCGGTTACTCTCCATACACCTGAGGTTGCACCGGTACCATCGTCATTAAAATAACCGATACAACCCGTTGTCAGACCATCAGTCCCAACCCCTATAAGTGAGAAATTGAGTGGTGAAGAGCCATCTGCAACACCTGATGTAATATATACCCTGTAACCCATGGCAGAGATAGTTGTATCACCGAAATAGAGACCGATCTCTGATATTGTCATATTATTAGGTGCTCTGAAACGAACACCAACCGCAATAGACGGTTCACCGGAACCGATACCCCTGGCAGCAAGTAATGTCATATTATTCTGGTCGGTATTGGCATTATCATCAACCATTCCATTGCCTGTAACAGTAGGGTCAGGACCCTGAAAATTTCCCCATTTTATATCATCCGCATAAACCTTTGTAGCGGTCTGATTTATCAGACAAATAAACATTAAAAGAAATACGGGGAGAAATACGGGGACGGTTCTTAATTTCCATAAACCAATTTTTCCCTTGACAAAATTTGTTGCTTTTGGTATAATGTCACTTATGAAATTTAACAGACGGCAGAAAGACGGTTTAGCAAAAGTTTTTCTTAATCTGGCGCAGGTGGACGCAATAACACTAATCATCGGCAATATTGCGCTTGCAGATAAATTTTCATGGTTAATGGCTATTACCGGTGGGATTTTGTTTGTATTGTTCTTGAGCATAGGCGCAGCTTTTAACGGAGGTGATTGATAATGGATAAACTCACATTTATTTTTTTGTTTTTTAGTGTTGTTGTTTTGGTTTTTGGCGCTCTCCTTTTTTACTCCGACCGGAAAGAAAAACACTCTCCTAAAAAGGTGTAAAACCCGCCTGTAAACGATTTTTACTAAAGATTGCCACGGGCTTCGCCCTCGCAATAACAACAATCGCTTAATCGCTGAATTTTTATTTAATAACCAGTTGGGTATTATTTTCATTTTTTCCGTCGGGACTCCGAACGCATGCACGCACGCACGCGCGCGAAAAAATATCAGTCCACAAGAAATAGCCCGTGTGCATAAAAGCACAGACCATTTATTCTAAACTGATAGCCGGGTTAAAAAATTAAAGACGGAGATTGTGGAAACGATAGTAAAGTCGGTGAGAAAGTGAGAAAGTGAGAAAGTGAGAAAGTGTAAAACAACAAACTACCGGTAAAATCAAACCCAATAGCAATAGAAATATTTTTTCAAAATAGCGTTTGAGAGCGGTGAAAACGGCAACTAAAGAGGGGATAGGGTAGACGGTAGACGGTAGGCGGAGATAGTGTCTGGCAATTGTGAATAATTTTTGTATCGCGTTTGAAACAATGATTTGAGAGTGAACCGGTGTGTTGAATGTAAGGGTGATTAGGGATGTTAAAAAAAGTGTCCGCAAATTGTAGTCGCCTGATTTATCAGGCGTTTGCCCAATGAATTGGGCGACTACATTGTTTTTGACATCCCTTTCATCAAGCCCTTTGTCCCAACTCTGAATTGCCTGTTTTATCTCATCGGGACAGTTGGGGTTGATTGTATTTCCGAAAGCAAAAGAAATCCCTAACCCCACTATCAGAGCGGAAAAAATTATTGTGATGATTGCGATTTTCCTGTTCAACATTTTTCCTTTCATATTCGTGGGTCGGCTAAAGAAAGCCGACTTCCCGGTAATGTCATGTTGAGCGACAGCGAAACATTCCGCTCAACTGCAAAACCCCAGAACTGCCGAGAACTCGGCTTCCCTCAATGTGTCATTTTTCGGCAGTCCAGCCTCCCGATTTTTCGGGACTTCGACTTTGCGCCTGCCGATTATTACACCGGCATTTGCTATTTTCGTTTCCGCTACTTAAGTATATCAAAAGCGATATAATTAAGCGCCCCAGCAATTTCATCGCTTCGGCACTATAATTATAAACAATTTTTGCATTTTTGTCAAGTACTATTTTTACACATCAAAAAATAAAATTCCGGAGCGAACGATTTACCGTCTGAAAATTACCGTGCCGGTACTCTTTTTATTCTTTTGTATTTTTGGATAAAATTTTTTACTTACACCGCTTCAACAGATTTTACTTCGGGAACTTCCTCTTTTATCGCCTTCTCAATTCCGTTTTTCAATGTCATTGATGCCATGGGACAACCGGCACAGGCAAGCAGAAGTTTTACTTTTACAACTCCGTCGGGCGTGACATCAATAAGTTTTACATCACCGCCGTCTCTCTTTAAAAACGGTCTGATTTTTTCCAGTGCCTTTTCAACTTTCTCTTTCATAAAACCTCCCATTTAAAAGTTAAGGGTTAGAATTAAAACTTAAAATTACAAAATCTTCAAAATTAGAAATAACAATTCCCGACTGTAAATCCAAACCTATTCAACTGGTTTCGCAACTACGAAAGTAGTTGAATGCCTCTTATAAAAGTATAACATATTTTTTGAATTTGTCAACTCCTGTTTAGAAGTATCGTAGCACGATGTGCCACTTCTAACGGGGTCAAGCGATTTCATTCGTCAACAGGTAAAATAAATACATCTTCCAGAATCATTTTGTCATCGCCGTACTGTATTTGCGAAACTCTTGCCGATGATATAAGATTATATCTCTGATAATACTCATTTCTTAATTTGTAATACTTTTTTCTGTCGCCTTTCTCACGGTGAACTGCGGCAAGATTGCCTAAATAATCTATAAAATTCGGTCGTAATTGAACGGCTTTTTCAAAGTAAAAAATCGCTTTATCTAAATCTCCTTTCATCCAGAAGATAAAACCGAGATTGTTTATAAATTTTGCGTCTTTTGGGTTTTTTTCAACCTCATTTTTATAATAATTTTCGGCGGTTGAAATCACAACAATATACGAACTTAATATTTTTGCTACTTTATATCTTCTTTCGTATTCGGCGGCTAAACCCCGCCCTTTCTGAAAAGCCCTTGAGAAAGGGCTGGGTAAATTGTTTCCGGTTTTTTTATATTCTTCCGAGAGATATTTATATGACAGATAATTATTCGGATTTTCTTCCAAAATCTTTTTATATTCCAAAATTGCCTGCTCGTTTTTATTTTCAGACGATAAAAGTTGCCCGAGTTTCAGCCGCGCATCCGTAAATCCCGGGTTCAATTCAATTGATTTTTCCAGAAATTTTTTATCTCCCGTTAAAAATCCCAGCAAATAGTTAAAGTAATAATCGCCGGGAATTTTTTTCGAAAGTTTTTTATAATCGTCTAACTTTATATCATACAAAAGCCATGAATATCCTATATTGCCGACGGGTTCAAAATTTTTAAGCCATCTGTGTTTTTCTTCAATGGAAAAAACGTCCTGCAAATTATTTACATTTATAAGAATTTTCCCGACAGTCGGCTCAACTGGGTTTAATTTTACTTCCGGATTTTTTTTGAGATATTTAAGCACCAGAAATCTGTCTTGCCCCCAGTCAATGTTTGAATCGGCAAGGTATTTATAACCGTTTTTTGGACCGCCTATCAACTGATTAAAATAAGCAATATAATGCGGATGAATTAAAATACTCTCAACGGCAAACCATCCTAATAAAAACCATAAGCCGACGGTAAAAACCTTTTTTCTTATGTTGATTAAATCACTGACATAAATGAACAGAAACGGGAAAATAGGTATTAGATATCGCAGCCCGGGATTGCTGTTTGTGAATAAAACAAAGGGAAGCGTAAGTATTAAAATGGCAACTGCCAAATTGATTTTTTCTTTCGGTTTATAAAAGATTGCAACCAACAACAATATCAAAAACGGTATCGGAACTTTTATCAAAAATGCGACAATAAAATAATACCACCAACCTTTTATGCTTCTAACACCTCGCAGAAATGTGGGATGTCCCGCTTCGGAAATGTGTTTCTGTATGTCAAAACCATAGACGAACGGGGCGGGAACCGGAAGCGGAATTTCTGACAAAACAGGTATTTCCGACAATTTTGAAAAAAATTTGCTTTCAAACGAAAAATCGGTTAGCGGCTTAAAACTTCCCGTAAATTTATAGCCCAAATTTAGAACAAAAAGTCCGACGGCACAGACAACAAAAAACTGTTTTACAAAATGTTTGATTTCAAGTTTTTCAAAAATTATTTTTTTCAGCCCGAGTAAAATATAAATCGGAACCAGAAAAATACCTGTGTATTTTGAAAGAAGTGCAAAGCCGAAAATCAACCCCGCAAAAACAGATTTTTTGCCGAAGAAGTCCTTCGTTTTTTCAAGTGATTTTTCGTAAGTGTAAAATCCCAAAAATATAAAAAAGGCAACCAAAATATCAGGCACGACAAAACAGGAAAATGCAATTATATTCGGGCAGAATGTGAAAAGAAAAAGCGCAACAAGTCCCGACGGTGTCCCAAATTTTTCTTCGGCATATTTGAAAACAAAAAATCCGAAAAGAGCGGCAAAAACAGCCATAATCAGCCGCGCATAAAAAATTTGTTCGTCGGTGTTTTTGAAAAACCTGTTTTTCAGAAGATACCCGTGAATATAATACGAAAGCGGCGGATGAAAAACGGACGCCTCTACAACCCAGCCGGCGCCTTTGCTTAAATACTCGCCCGCTTTGAGGCATTTCAGTTCATCGTAAGTATCGCTTTTTATTTTTATTGTTGAGAAAATGCGCAGGTAGAAAATCAGAATAAGTAAAGGAACCAAAAAATAGGGAAGTTTTTTATACATTAGGACTTTTCAGATGATAATCGGTTTCTTTCTGGAAGTTGTGCCCGGCCCTTAAAATTGTTTTTTCATCAAACGGTTTTCCTAAAAGTTGAAGTCCAATCGGCAACCCTTTCGACGAAAAACCGCAGGGCAAAGAGATTCCACAGATTCCGGCAAGGTTGCAGGAAATAGTAAAAATATCTGAGAGATACATCTGTAAAGGGTCGGATATTTTCTCGCCTATTTTGAATGCCGGTGAAGGCGTTGTCGGCGTCAGAATTACATCAACATTTTTGAAAGCAGTGTCAAAATCATTTTTTATAAGTGTTCGAACTTTTTGTGCTTTAAGATAATAAGCGTCGTAATAACCCGACGAAAGCGCGTAAGTTCCGAGCATTATCCTTCTTTTTACTTCGCTTCCGAAACCGAGTGCCCGGGTTTTTTCATACATTTCAATAAGCGAATCCGAAGCCGCGCGGAAGCCGTATTTTACGCCGTCGTATCTTGCAAGATTTGCGGATGCTTCCGATGGTGCAATTATGTAATAAACGCTGACGGCGTATTTTGTATTCGGAAGCGATATTTCTTTTATTTTTGCGCCCGCTTTTTCAAAAATTTTTACGGAATCATAAACGGATTTTTCAACCTCTTTGTCCATACCGTCAATAAAATACTCCTTCGGAAGTCCGATTGTTAATCCTTTAATGTCTTTTTCAATTTCTGAAAGATAATTTTCAACTGGGATTCTTACGGATGTTGAGTCCTTTTCATCGTAGCCGGAAATCACTTGTAAAATAAGTGATGCATCTTTTACCGTTTTCGCAAAAGGACCGATTTGGTCTAATGATGATGCAAAAGCGACAAGCCCATATCTTGAAACCCTTCCGTAAGTTGGTTTTAATCCGACACATCCGCAAAGAGAAGCGGGCTGTCTGATAGAACCGCCGGTATCAGAGCCGAGCGATACTGTGGACATATTGGCTACAACGCAGGCGGCGCTTCCGCCCGACGAACCACCAGGAATTCTTTCTAAATCCCAAGGATTTTTAGTGGCAAAAAATGCTGAGTTTTCGCAAGATGAACCCATTGCGAACTCGTCCATATTTGTCTTGCCGATAAAAATTGCATCCTCTTTTTCAAGTTTTTCTATGACCGTTGCATTATAAGGTGCGATATAATTTTCAAGAATTTTTGAGGAACAGGTTGTTTTCTCACCTTTGATGCACATATTATCTTTTATGGCAATAGGAAGACCGGCAAGAATACCCACAGGTTCATTTTTTTTGATTTTTCCGTCTATTTCATCCGCTTTTTTAAGTGATTTTTCGGCAAAAACGGAATTGAAGGCATTGATTTTTCCGTCAAGTTTTTCAATCTTTTTAAGAAAATGTTCCGCAACTTCCTTCGCGGAAATTTCCCGTTTTTTTATTTTTTCTGTAATTTCGCAGGCAGTTAAATTGCTGAATTCCATACAAGTTTTACCGAGTGAGAAATACTACATTTGTATTACTTTCTCGTCGGTGATTTTTTCTTACATTAAACTTCTATCGTCTGTAAAGTATAACATTTGTTATACTTATTCTATCACTTTTTTGACTTTGAAAAACCTATCCTCTTTTTCAGGAGCATTAGAAAGTATATCGGAGGTCAATCCGGATTTTTGCATTTCATCTTCGCGAAAGACATTTTTTATGACAACCGCATGTGAGGTCGGCGGGACACCTTCGGTATCTAATTTGTTAAGTTCGTCTATATGCTCCAAAATCGCATTCAACTGCCCGGCAAATTTCTTCTTTTCATCAACCGTTAACGAAAGCCGTGCAAGTTTTGCGACATATTCAACATCTTTTATTGTAATCTTCATATTTTTTCCAAATTGGCGTATTTTACCAGAAGTTTTTTCCAGAATCCGGCGTCAAACTGAACAATAACTTTTAAGTCGTCAGCAGCGCCGCTTACCTCTAAAATTTTTCCCTCTCCGAACTCCGAATGTTTTATCCGCATACCTCTGTAAAAATGACCTGCTTTACCGTCGACAACACTCAATTGCACGGTATCCTGTCCGGGACCAATCAGAGTTTCATCTCTGAAAACCGGGCCGGAACACTCTTTTTTAAGTCCTGCTTCTTTCACAAATCTTGAAGGGATACACCAGCGCAACTGTCCGTAGACCCTTCGCTGCGAAGCACCCGAAAGATAAAGATGTTCTTTTGCGCGGGTCATCCCTACATAACACAGGCGGCGTTCTTCCTCAAGTTCTTCCAGAGAATAAGCGGAATTACCGACCGGGAAAAGTCCTTCCTCAAGACCGGTGATAAAAACACACGGAAATTCAAGTCCTTTGGCAAGATGAAGCGTAATTAAGGTAACAAAATCTTTTTTTTCGTCCCAAACATCCACGTCGGAAACAAGGGCAATATTTTCAATAAATGCCGCCAACCTTTTATCACGGGAGTTCTGTTCAAAATCCACAATTGCCGACACAAGTTCCTGAATATTTTCAATACGACCGCGGGATTCAATGTCGTTCTGTGCCTCTAAAAGTTGAATGTATCCGGTTTCATCAATTACTATTTTTGCAATTTCCGAGGCGTCCATATTTTCTTTTTCTGCGAGCATTGAATCAACAAGTTTGATAAGTTTTTCCGCTTTCGGAAGGAGACCGTCTTTATACATTTCTTTTGCCGACTCGTAAAGCGTCAAATTTTTCCCGGAGTTAACGGCATTATTCTCTATTGATGAAAACGTAACTTTTCCTATGCCTCTCGCCGGCGTATTGATTATTCTTTTGAAACCGATGTTGTCGGAAGGATTATTAATTAACTTCAAATAGCCGAGGATATCCTTTACTTCCGCCCGTTCATAAAATCGCTGGCTGCCGACGACAACAAAAGGCATTCCGTAGCGGGTAAGCGTTTCTTCAAAAAGCCTGGATTGCGCATTTGTCCTGTAAAAAACTGCAAAATCCGAAAGCGATTTTCCTTCCGTAGAAATTTGTGATTTTATTTTTTCTGCGACAGAGCGGGCTTCTGCGAATTCATCCGCAAACTCCGAATAAATAACGTCCAACCCCTGCGGCTTATTTGTCCATAACTGTTTCGGCTTCCTGTGATGATTGAAAGAAATCAGTTTCCCCGCCGTTTCAAGTATATTTTTGGAAGAACGGTAATTTTGTTCAAGATACACAACCGTCGTTTTAGGATAATCCCTTTCAAACTCCATAATGTTTCTTACATCGGCGCCGCGCCAGGAATAAATCGCCTGGTCATCGTCGCCTACAACACATAAGTTTTTGTATTTCGCAGCCAGAAGTTTCGTCAGAACATACTGTGCGTAATTTGTATCCTGATACTCGTCAATCATAATATATTTGAACCTTTCCTGATATTTTTCCAGCACGCTTCGGGCGTTTTTAAAAAGTTCAACGGTGTGCCGCAGAAGGTCGCCGAAATCAACGGCATTCGCTTCGCTCAGTTTTTTCTGATAAAGTTCATAGACACCGGCGGCGACTTTTTTCATAGGATCGGGTGTTGTACCCGCATGAATGCCATAAGATTCCGCATCCAAAAGTTTGTCCTTCGCGGATGAAATCATTCCGGAAATAACGGACGGCTTGAATTTTTCAACGTCATAATTCAACTCTTTAAGGCAGCCCTCAACTATTTTTTTAGAGTCATCGTCGTCGTAAATTGTGAAATCCTTGTTCAGACCGGCATAAGCCGCTTCAAGGCGTAAAACCCTTGCACAAAAAGAATGATAGGTGGAAATCCAGATATCTGATGCAGATTGCCCTGCGAGATTATTGATTCTTTCCCTCATCTGGGCGGCCGCTTTATTCGTAAATGTCATCGCCAGAATGTTCCAGGAATTAACCCCGTTTTGGAGAAGATACGCGATGCGGTAAGTTATGACGCGGGTCTTCCCGGAACCTGCACCTGCGAGAATTAGAAGCGGTCCCTCCGTGCATTTTACCGCATCCTGCTGGTTCGGATTCAAATCATCAAAAAGATTTTCCATATTATTTTTGTAACCGCAGATAAATCCCGCAAGCGGGACAGGCGCCGATTTACGCAGATAGTTCTTGACTTTCATCTGTGTCCATCTGCGTTCATCTGTGGTTCCATTTTCAATCTTCCAGAACTATTTTTTTAAGTTTTACGGCATCGGACATTTTCAGTTTTGAAAATTTAACCCCATACCGATAGATACCGTCTTTTTCTTCGGTGCGGAGAATTTCACACATCACTTCCATCGGTATATTCAGTCGCATAAAAAACGGCTTTTTTTCATCAAGTTTAATCTTGGTTTCAAATGCAATGCCTGATTTTGACAAATCAAAAACACATCCCTTTCCGTTTAATTCAAAGGTTTCACCGCTGTAAATATCCGCCACAATGGTCGTCGGCAGACGCCTGTGTTTTCTTTTTTCTTTAGACATAATTCCCCCTGATATAATGTTCAGTCCCAGTATATGGGACGAACAGATTTAAAATAAATATAAGTTATTAACATGTACAACCGCGAATTTTTTCAAAAATTTTTGTATAATTATCATCGGTCGATATCT
>Ga0265292_1000084_pt1 | contig 196116 bp, 183 predicted proteins | sample Munlanlewell296A_FD_189080 | JGI IMG/M metagenome (GOLD analysis project Ga0265292, IMG submission 189080) | Leachate microbial communities from a municipal landfill in Southern Ontario, Canada - Leachate well 296A | ecosystem: Engineered > Solid waste > Landfill > Unclassified | place... | reverse complement strand
TCCTCCCTGCTCATGGTGATCATGTCCTTTTCTGCCACAATGCCCTCCTATTAACGTTAGGCATTGTAACTGGAAATAGGACATTTCTATTTTGGCGAATTAGGACATTATCATTTTGGGATTACACAGAATATTGTAGGGGAAATCAACTCGTTCCGGAGAGATCATATCTTCTTCGACGGGCAGTGGTCGACAAGGATGCACGCCGCATGGTCGGCCTTTTTCGCCTGGCAGACCTTTCTGCCGTGAAATATCAGGAGGTGAGACAAATGACCCCATTCCTTCTTCGGCGTGATCGCAAGCAGGTCCTGCTCGATCTTCACCGGGTCGTCGTGTTTCGTCAGGCCAAGGCGATAGGCAAGCCGCTTCACGTGGGTGTCCACGGCGATCCCTTCGTTGATGCCGAAGGCGCCCGACAGCACGATGTTCGCCGTTTTCCGCGCCACACCCGGCAACAAGACAAGCTCTTCCATGGTCTGCGGGACCTTGCCGCCGAATTTCTCAATAAGCAGCTTCGCCGTCTTGCTGATGTTCTTCGCCTTGTTGTTAAAAAAATTCACGGACCTGATGTCCTGGGCGAGCTTTTCCGGCGTGGTGTTCGCGACATCCTGCACTGACCGATACTTTTTAAACAGGTCCGTGGTCACCTTGTTCACGAGCACGTCCGTGGTCTGGGCAGAGAGGATCGTGGCAACAAGCAGTTCGAACGGCGTGGAGAAGCGGAGCACGGTCTGCGGCGTTCCGGTATATTCTTTTTTAAGCCTCCGTATGATCTCTGCGATTTTTTTGTTCTGCGTGTTCATTGCCACGTGATCGTTACCACCCTTTCGGACTTTTTGCATGATTCCTGTTATTGGAACGGCGTGATCAGGAATCCCCCTAAACGCTGGTACTTTTCTTCCCTGAAGGACTGCAGACCCAGGGTAATGGTACGGGTATCCTCCCGCATTCTGAACGTGCCGGCAAGCCGGTCCCACAGCGAGAGGATGCTGGTATAGTTCGAGTTCGTTTCATCGCGCTCCACGGAGTGGTGCACCCGGTGCATGTTCGGTGTCGCGATGAGAACGCGAAGCAGGCGGTCCCATTTCTCCGGCAGGTCGAGGTTGCTGTGATGAAACAGGGTCGAGATGTTCAGCATGACCTCAAAGAGCACCAGTTCGCCAAAGCTCATCCCGATCAGGACAAGAACGGGAAGCCGTATGAACGAGGAAAGGACCAGTTCTCCGGGATGGAACCGAAGCGCTGTGGTTGTGTCCATCTCGATGTCCGAGTGGTGCGCCCGGTGGAACCGCCAGAAAAAGGAGAACCGGTGGGTCGCCATATGCCAGTAATACATCCAGATATCGAAGAGAAGGAACACAGCGATCATGCGTGCAGCGCCCGGAAGTTCCCCCATCCTCGCGAGCCCCAGCGAATGCGCCTGTGCCCAGCCGGTCACCTGCATCGTGATGCCGGCGAGAAAAAACCGTGTCAGGAGCCCGTTCAGGACCGCGGTCAGTACGTGAGGCAGTCCATGCCTGAGCCTCAGCCTGCGTCCCTGCAGGTAAGGAATGAACCCTTCCAGTATAAAAATAAGGACAAGGACTGCTATGATAATAATAGGTTTTGTGTACATGCTCGTCTCTATTTCAGGATACTGTTCTGATGCCGTACGAGATAGGAGAGGGTCCTCGATGATCTCGATGACGGACTCTTGACCTGAGACATGAGCGTCCTCAGGTCCTCCACCGTATCGACATCCGTCAATTCCGGCAATACGTGGAGCGTTACTGATGCTTCATGCAGTCTCTCCACGGTCTCGCGAAAAACAGTGCGCGTGCTCCATGCCATATCATGAAAGATGCGCGGCTCAAATGATTCTTTTCTAAAACCGATCAAGTAATAACCGCCGTCGTCTGCCGGACCGATTACCGCATCATTCGTCAAGAACGCGGTAAACGCTTCCTCGATAACCTCGGAGGTCAATCCCGGGATATCGCTCCCGATGAGGAGCACCTCTTCAACCTCTCGGGAAAAGACACGGACAAAGGCCTCTTCCATCCGTTCACCAAGGTCATTGCCGGTCTGAGGCAGATAGTCACGTTCCTGCCCAAGCCATCCCGTCATTTGATCACGAGCCTCCGGCGGCGTGAAGCAGATCCGGAATGGGAAACGCCCCCTCGTCAACATGTCGATCACATCGAGGACCATGTTCTCATAAAGACGCAATGCCGCGTCTTCACCGATATAAAGTGCAAGCCGGGACTTCACCCTGCCCTTTTCCGGCAGCTTGACAAAGAGAAGAACACAACGCTTGTCAGTCATTGCGGTTATCGGAAGACCTCAAGATACTCCATAAAAGATATCGAACGTTCACCGGTATTGTCGGAATCATTCATGATGGCGACCCGCGCGCGGATCGGCGGTTTGCTTCCGAAGGCCTTCTGATAGTCATCCACAACATTGACCTCCTGATCCTGCCACGTACCCGCGTTCTTCGCACCCTTCTGCAAGAGGACCATCATCGCCTTGTCCGTGTAAGGGCTGACGATGATTGACGCCGGCTCTTCCTTGCTCGACCAGACATAGCTCAGACTGCTGTGGGGCGGATACTCGCCGTACATTTTTTTCGCGATCCCGTATTTCATTTTCTCGAACATCCCTGCCTTGTCCGGATCGTACTCGAACATGACATATACGCGCAGGGGGTAATCGTCCCCTGCCTTTATCCTGGCATCACCCCTGACATAGACATTGTTTACCTTCCAGCGCCATTTTACGCGGGGATAGTCTTTCACCTTGAATGAATTGTTATACACGATCGCCGAGGCAGAGGCATTGCTTTCCGCCTTCAGGTAATGGTGTTCGCCGTCTTGTTCAATTGTATAAACCGTGTGCTTTTTAATCTTTGGGAAAAAGAAGGGTTTCCAATTGTCCAGCGTGCCAAAATCCTCATGGAAAAGAACCGTCGTCTCCTGCGCACGGGGACCTTCAACAAGAAGAACCAGCAGCAGAAGAAGTGTCAATGTCAATGCTTTCATCGTTACAGGGATAGGTATCATGCTCTGCTGTTCCAGGTAATTCTCGGCTAACCGCTTATCAAGATTTATACCGTCGCGCAAGTCGTTCAGGCGACACACCCAATGCATACTGCAGTTGCAGCATCCAGTTCCTGAGCGTAGCGTAAACGATCCCTTCCTGCTCATACCGCCGCGTTGAGGTCAGCACCTTTTCCGGGATGATGCGGATCCTTTTGCCTCGTTTCTTTATGCGTTGCATGATTTCAACATCTTCCATGATCGGGATGTCCCGGTATCCGCCTATCTCCTCAAAAAAATCACGCCGGATGAAAATGGCCTGGTCGCCGAAAGGGATCTTTGTCAGCCGTGTCCGGAGAAAGACATACAACTCGGTGATCCTGAAAATCGTTCGCTTCGTATTGAACCCGAGATCGAATGCCCCGCCGACAAAACGTTTGTCGTTCATAGTTGACCGGATCAAAGCAAAAGCGTTCGACGGCAGGAGAGTGTCCGCGTGGAGAAACACAAGAACAGCGCCGTTTGCGATCGCTGCGCCGTGATTCATCTGCCTGGCCCGACCCTTTTCAGCAACCGCCGTGCGCACGCCCTCACCCGTGACCGCGCAGATAGTACTTCCCCCGGGATCTCCGTCGACCACGATGATCTCCGCCATCCTGTGGGCATCCAGTTCACGAATATGATGAATGGACTCGTTGATGGTCTCGGCCTCGCTCAATACCGGGATGATGAGCGAGAGGGCTGGCGTGCGTTCCATCACCTGCTCACTTCCCCGCCGCCTTCCATCGCGCCCGGATATCCTCAACCCGTTTCCGGTTGACCCCGAGATCGGATTTCCCGAGACGGGATGCTGACCGGACATGGATGACCTTCGTGCTTTCATCGAGCAAAAATTCCACATCGTCAACGAACCGGAAGATCGCGCTCGTAAACTCGGCGTGAACATAGCTGTCTGTATCAGTGATTATCCGGGACCTCTTCATGCTGAGAAGGATATTTCTGAGCGCCTCGTGCGCCCCGGCGGTCGTCCCGGAGAACAACAGCGGTTCAACGGCATGCTCGTGATCAGAGCTCTGGCTCGACACGCAGTTGGGCGAGGAGGGACACAGCGCAAGTTTGCCCTCTTTGGTTCCGAGGTTTACTGGCCGCACCCCGGTACAACCAATGACCAGCATGCTCACCATAACGATCGACGAAAGCAGTCTTTCTGATACCGCTTCCATAGAATACCTCCTGAGGAATGATGCTGAATGTTTCTATTATACACGATTTCCCGATTCCAACATCAGCCTTCAACTGTTTCTTTGAGCGGAAAGAATGACCGGCATGCGGAAATGACAGGTCCGGCATTTTGCAGGGCGATTTGCCCCGGGGGGTATTCAGCCCCGACTTGCTTGCAAGGGCGATCAGCAAATTCATTTCCAGGACTTGCTGCTGCGAAGGTCGTGTTTCAAGCTTCGCCGCATTACCTGCGAGAACGTATTATTCCATTGACAAGACGGGTCTGACAGGGTAGTATGCCCAGCTTGTAAAGAACCCACTGCGTTCCACGAAAAACCCCTGTCACCAAGAACTTCTTCGTGCTCATCGTGGTAAAAAAGGATAAAAAGAATGATAAAAAGAACAGACCTTCGCAACATCGCCATCATCGCCCATGTTGACCACGGCAAGACGACCCTCGTGGACACGCTCCTGCGCCAAAGCGGCACCTTCCGCGACAATGAGCGAGTCCAGGAGCGGGTGATGGACAACATCGATCTCGAGCGCGAGCGCGGGATCACCATCATGGCCAAGAACACGTCCCTGCACTACAACGGCGTGAAGATCAATATTGTGGACACTCCGGGCCACGCGGACTTCGGCGGCGAAGTGGAACGCACCCTCAAGATGGTGGATGGCGTCCTGTTGCTCGTGGACGCCTCGGAAGGGCCGTTGCCCCAGACCCGCTTCGTGCTCAAGAAGGCGCTCGAGCTCGGGCTGCCGCCGATCCTCGTCATCAATAAGATAGACCGTCCCGACGCCCGGATCACCGAAGTGGTGGATGAGGTGTACGACCTGTTTATCGACCTCGACGCAAACGATGCCCAGCTCGACTTCCCCGTTGTGTACACCAACGCACGGGACGGCATCGCCAAACTGAAGATGGAGGATGAAGGTACTAACCTGAAGCCCCTCTTCGATCTGATCGTGAATACCGTACCGCAGGCTGAAGGCGACGAGACCGCGCCGCTCCAGCTCCTGGTCATGAACATCATTTATAACGATTATGTCGGACGGCTGGCCATCGGAAAGATCTTCGCCGGCACGGCAAGGGTCGCCGAGCCCATCGGCGTGATCACCCAGAGCGGTGATATGGTCAAAACCAAGATCACGTCGCTCTTTTCGTTTGAGGGTCTGAAACGCGTGGACACGCCCAGCGCCACGGTCGGGGACATCGTGGCACTGGCCGGCATTGAAGGCGTGAACATCGGCGATACGATCACTGATCCGGAAAACCCGAAGCCCCTGCCCCGCATTGCCGTGGATGAGCCCACGATCTCGATGATTTTTTCGATCAACAATTCGCCCTTTGCCGGCAAGGAAGGCAAGTTCGTCACCTCCCGCCATTTGAAGGAGCGGCTCGAGAAGGAACTCCTGTACAACGTGGCGATCAAGGTCGAACCAGGCGATGCCACTGACAGCTTCAAGGTCCTGGGACGCGGCGAACTTCAGCTTGCGATCCTGATCGAGATGATGCGGCGGGAAGGCTATGAGCTTTCTGTCTCCCAGCCCGAGACCATTACAAAGATCCGCGACGGAAAAACGTTCGAGCCCATGGAAAACCTGGTCATCGATTGCCCTGATGAATTCATAGGAGTAGTGACCCAGAAGCTCGGTTCCCGCAAAGGCCGCATGACCAAGATGGCGAACAATGGTCACGGCCGCGTCAGGCTCGAGTTCCGCATCCCCGCGCGCGGTCTCATCGGCTTCCGGTCGGAGTTCCTGACCGACACCCGGGGCACCGGCCTCTTGAACCACCTCTTCGACGGGTACGAACCCTGGCAGGGCGCGATCGCCAAGCGCTCCACCGGAGCGCTCGTGGCCGACCGTGCAGGCAAGACCACGACCTATGCCCTCTACCACATCCAGCCCCGCGGCGAGCTCTTCATCAATGAAAGCACGGCGGTATACGAAGGCATGATCGTGGGAGAGAACTCGCGCGAGAACGACATGGACGTGAATGTGATCAAGGAAAAGAAGCTGACGAACATGCGCGCGTCGGGCGCCGACGAAGCGCTCCGCCTCGTGCCCCATCGGCTGCTGTCGCTTGAGCAGTCGCTTGAGTTCATCAAGGAAGACGAACTCGTGGAAGTAACGCCACATTCCATCCGACTGCGAAAGAAGATCCTCGACCAGAATAAAAGGCCGAAGAGCAGCAGGGAAAAGAGCGAGTAAACATTTACAGCAACGGACCGAAAGAAAAGGGGTCATCTCATCGATGACCCCTTTTCTTTTATACACTCATCTGATTGCCGACTGCGAGGCTCAATAGCGATGTTGTTTGCACACAGATAAAACCCTATTGCAAAAAACGCAGAACTGACTATAACTAACCCTATGATGTATCATTGAAGGTGGAGGTGATAAATGGAATTTACTTTTACGGAATATATCAATGCCGCAATGGCTCTCGCTGAATACGACAAGCTTGACGATGGCTCGTTTGCCGGACGTCTACCCAAATGCAAGGGAGTGATAGCATTCTCCAAAACCCTTAAAGGATGCGAGAATGAACTACGCTCCACACTTGAAGATTGGATCATCGTGGGGTTTAAACTCGGGCACCGCCTGCCGGTAATTAGTTCGATCAACCTCAACAGGAGGCCCCGTCGTGAGTCCCTTGTTTCCGTGTAAACGGAAGGAATTTGTTCTCCGGCTGCGGACATGTAGTGGAAGGCAATTTCGCTGAGCTACAAAGATTCAAGACACGACGCTGTTATGTACAGGCGAGGGCGATGCTGCAAGTGATTAATCAGAGGGAATCTCGGGTATGAGGAAATTTGATTTCTCAGATACTCATCAAATTAAGCTGGTCAATATATTCGAAATGTCCATCACAGCTCATTAATGGCAATTTATGCTCAATGCAAGTCGCAGCAATACAAAGATCGTTTTCCGGGATCGGCTTACCCTTCTTTTTTAGGGCCAATCGTATTTTTGCATAGGTGTTCGCCGTAGCTTCCGTTATGGCAAGAATCTTGGTGCTATGGATTAGTTTTCGATGTCTTGCCAGATTCTGCTCCGCATGCTTCGAATTTAAAGCGCCGAATACAAGCTCACCGACAACGATCGCGGGAAGGCATATCTCCGAGTATTTCAACAGGACGGCATCAATATTCGTATCGCCATTCAGGAACTTGATGGACACATCCGTATCCAGAGCGATCTTACCACTCATTCAAATCCACCTTTTCAAACTCATTCTCAACGGCCTTCAGCATCTCCGCGGCATCAACATCCGGAAGTATTCCGCACAGTCCGTGCAGTGGGTGCTTCTTCCTTGCCGTCTTTTCCACGGTTATTGAGACCGTCTGATGCTTTTTCAGCCCTTTTATCGGCCGAAGAGGACGCAAAATACCATTTTCATAAATCGCTTCGATAGTTTTAGGCATAATTTACCTCCTCTCTTTAAGGGCCGTATATACTTTATCAAACCGCAGCCTGGATTGCAAACAAAAAACCCTCCGACTGGAGGGGCTTATCTATCTGTGTCAACAATCCGCTGGGGAACCCCCATATCCGCAAGAAATCGCATCCGTTTCCCCTATACCGTATGCACTTCTTCCTGAGTCAACCAAGCCGCGTATTCCAACGCTTGCTGGACATCGCCGGGTTCCAGGTCGGGATAATCCGCCAGCACCTCGTCCATGGTTGCGCCGTGGGCGATCTGTCCAATGATCACGGAAACCGGTATGCGCATCCCGCGAATGCAGGCCCGGCCACCCATGATTTTTGGATCGAACGTAATACGGTCAAACATATGCCATACCTCCTGTTCTCCATACTGCTATATCCTTTATTTTAACACACACAGAAACGCTTGGCACTATCTGTCTGCGACAAAATGGTTCGGTTTACTCATGGAAAAATCTCAGTGCAACGTCAACAACGACGTCCCCCTCGCGGTTCCATAATGTTGGGTTTCACTGCGTTCAACCCAACCTACTGGCTTAATACTCTATCCCCTTCCACAATCCTTATCTCCTCTTCCGTCAAATCATACAATTCATACACTAACTGGTCAATCTGTTGATCGACACCGTCGATCTGACGCTGGAGAGTGGTCTTTTCGTGGTCGGTCTTGGCTACAAACGCCTTCCTGTTGAGCGAAAGCATTTGCTCGACAATTCTGCATAAATCTGATGCCGTGTCGTCCCATTTTATTGGCAGCGGTAGTTTGCCGATTTTAAAACCGCCGACCTCCATTAAGACTCCATATTTTTTAACAAACAACCAGTTAGCTAGGTTTGAATTAAACAAGCCAAGTACTGCGAGTAGCATAGTACGGTCAACATTTGGCCTCAATATCAGATTAGATAGTGAATGCCGATTAACGGCACCGCTCGTCTCTATACAGCCAATAAGCTGGCGCGGAAGCTTCTTGCGTAACCTGTGGAAAAGTATCTTTGGCTCAGAAAAAAACCTCTGCTCTCGACTCCGTGTAAGCCAATCGCCATACTTAATAAATGACTTAGGTTTATCCAAAGAATAACGCCGCACTTGAGATGCGTTCTCATACAATGGAAGCCATTCAGGACCATTTGACTTACTGCTGATATATTTGTTCGCTGCTCCTTCTGCTTTTGTTTCGTAAGGTATTACGCCTTGTGAAAACTCGACAATTGAATCAAGTGTAGCCTCTGCCTTGTCTATGCGCTGTAGCACATTGAGTTCTATTGGATTGGCTTGAAGGTTAATAATTGCTTCGCTGTCATCCTTCCATGCTTTTTGATTCGTGACGAATTTCTTTATGATGCTTTTATCTTTTGCGCCAACCCACACGCACGTCATCGGCGAGTCCTGCTTCGGCACTCCTTTAGATAAGACTAATATCATCGTATCGACGACAGCACCCTCAAAGACCTTGACCGGCTCTAAGTCAACAACATGATTAAATGAGACCTGGTCAAGCAAATAGCTTCTGACTTGAACTCCATAGTGATTTGTTAGCCATGCATTCGGTGTTATGTATCCCAATATGCCACTCGTACGAAGCAACGATACTCCCTTCTCTATAAAGAAGATATATGTCTCAGGCTTACCTTTCTTGTAAATATAGCGCAACTGAAAATAATGCTTTTCACTTTCACTGTAATCTGCTCCATACGGCGGATTCCCAATCACAACATCGAATCCGCCAACCTTCATGATCTCCGAGAATTCTCTTTCCCAATCAAATACATTCACGCGATACCGATCTTCATCCTCCAGCATAGTCTGCTGCTGGTAGAAGTCCGGGCTGATCAACGAGTTGCCGCATTTGATGTTATCACCGAGATCGGGCAGCGCCCGCTCGTGGAACATGCGGAGCTGATTCGCAAGGGTCTGGTTGTTCTCGCCTTCGAGGACTTTGAGGAGAAGCGACAGTTTCGTCACTTCCACGGCCTGGGAGTCTATGTCCACGCCATAGATATTGTTCAGAAGAATGCGTTTTCTCTCTGCTGTGGTAAGATGCCAGTTTGGAGTACGCGGATCGGGTGACGGACCTTGGTAAATTGTAGGCTGCTTGACCTTGGCCCATTTATCAGGTTCGTTGTCGATGTACCATTTCAAATGCCAGTCGAGAAGATATTGATATGCGCCGAGAAGGAATGAACCTGACCCGCAGGCAGGATCGAGGATGCGAATCTTTACTGCTTCTTTCGGGGTAATGCTTTTTATTTTGTCATCCCCGTGCAAACGGGGATCCAGTTCTTTTGCCTGGATTCCCGCTGGAGCCTGCCCCTGCATGATTGAAGCAGGGGCGGGAATGACGGATGAAGGATGATTGCCGGGATCTAATAACTTCCCCACGGTATTCTTGACGATGTAATCCACGATGTACTTCGGTGTGTAATAGACGCCGCCTGCTTTTCTGACCTCGGGCTTCTCCTCCACCTTCGCCTGATGCCCTGCTGTGAGGCGAATGACCTTGCCGAGGAATTGCTCGTACACCTGACCAAGAATATCAGCGGAGAGCACAGAGAATTCGTAAGGGCTTTCTGGATAGTAGAGCCGGTTGATAATGTCTTTAAGAGGCTTGTCGTCAATGGAAATGTTCGGAGTGAGTTTGTCCGGCTCTTCGTGCCGATCTTTTTCTCTCTGAAAATGGAACAGGCCGGAGTTGTACCGGTCATCGGCCTGGCTGAAGAGCTGAACAAGACGTTTGTAAACATTGGTTCCGTTCAATTGGGTCTGGAGCCTTCCGTATTCCTCGATGCCCCGGTCTTCACAGATTCGCAGGAACACGATGCGGTCGATGGTGCGCTGTACAGCAAAGTTTAGTTCGCGTTGGGAAAGGTCCGGGTTTCGGATTGCGATGTTGCGCGCGAGGAGGTCGCGCCAGTCTTCGATCTCAGTCAGGAATGCATCGTCTACCGTCGTCGTTCCCTTTTTGAGCTTTGAAGACTCCGCATACTTGTCAAAGGATCCCTTGAGAACGGCTTCACGGGAATAAATTGAGACGATTTCATCCCATTTTGTTGGATAGTCTTTATAGGTGAAGTACAGCAGTCGCCCGGTAGATGCTTTATCGGTCTGAACAGGTTTTATGCGGCAGTCGTAGACGGCGAATTCCCCGAAGTCGGTGAGGATGCTCAAAGGTAGTTTTGCTGACCAGGCATAGCGCCGGAGCTGAAAGGCGGGGCTGATATCATCTTTGAGGTTGACTGAGGGCTTTTTCGCTTCAACGAAGAACTTCTTTACGCTGCCGATTCGGAAGCAGTAATCCGGGGCCTTGGTAGCGCCGCCGATCTTGAGGGCGTCTTCGTGGATAACATCTTTGTATGCTTCGGCGTAACCCTGCTTGTTCTCTACATCCCAGCCCAGGGCGCTGAAAAAGGGGTCCAGAAATTCACGCCTGAGCTGTGTTTCGTTATATGCCCCGGACATGTAGGATTCACGGTTTCGCTCAAAGCGTTCGATCAAATCTGCGATTTCTTTCGGCAGCCCCATCAGCACCCCACAGTCACTGGACTGAAATTATTCTCGAAAACTCTACTACAAGTGACTAAAATTGTCCAGCCCCGAAATAACATGGGTTAAAGGGCAGGGTTCGGAGTTCGGATTTCGGGATGGTGCCGGGGGCAAAGGGCAGGTCACAACTCAATTTACGTTTATTCCCGTCCGATGGGCAGCAATCGGACACGAACGCGTGATTGTTCAAACACCGCAACGCTGCCTCGTTTTAAATCAGCATCAATTGCCGGAAGATTTGCCACAAGAAGGGCGATCTGCTTTTCTGGTCTACGTTCTGTTCCGCGACGGAAGATGATTACTGACGGCCGACTCTCCTTTCGGAGGGCCAGAAGAGTGCCAAAATCAGTATCGGCGGAAACGACAATTCGATCCTCTTTTCCCGCCCTTTCCATGATGGCCTCATCCTCGGCGGCATGCATACCGTAATCCCGCACGTGCACTGCGTCATGACCGGCTTTGCGGAGACCATCAGCGACCACGGGGGACAACGCATTGTCGATGAGAAACTTCACGCGACTGTCACCAGCGGCAATTCACGCTCCCGCACTGCTTCGGCAGCGTACTGAAGGGCTTCCCGGAGGTCATCGTGCATGAGGTCAGGGTATGCTTTCAATATTTCAGCTTCCGTCATATCATCCGCCACCATGCCGACTACGGTCGCTACCGGGATGCGCAAGCCACGAATGCACGGGGCTCCACCCATTTGTTTGGGGTTTACTGTTATGCGTGTAAACTTCATAGTATTCATCTCCCTTCTCTCAAATGCCTTATTCAGATAATAACATAAAAACGGAGCTAAATGGAAGTTCGATTTGGGACTCGACGGCAAAAAACGGGACAGCTTTTCAGCTCCCCCGTTGTTGTGTGACACCCATCTGGTCATGAGTTACTTCATCCCGTCAGCGATACCCTTATCAATTGACCATTTATCGCCGCGCCTGATCGTCAGGGCGATTGCTATGGAAATAGCTCAGTCAACCTTTGCGTGGGTCCCATCGCAATAGGGGGCCTTTTTCGTGCGCTGACACGTACACAGCGTCACCTTCTTTTTCGCGCTCATCACAAATTCCACCGGCACTGAGGTCGTCTCCTTGTGTGAACCGTCGCAGAATGGCTCCTTCTTTGACTTGCCACAGCTGCACCAATAGTACGTCCCCGGCTCCAACTCCACCGTCACAGGCAGTTTTTTATTCATTGCTTCCTCCTTTGTATTTATATTGATTATAGCACTATTTTCCCTCCCGTTGCCGCAAGCCAAGCTTGCGACGAAGATTGCCCAGAGCCTCCTGCGCAGAGCTGCTCAAGGTCCTCATCTCATCCATGATCTTCGCAGCATGACACGGGAAGATGCCGCATTATATTATTTATGTCCTTGGAAATATCTTTTATCAAGCCTGTGTTGAGGCACAAAAATAGGGGGGGATAAGTGAATCGGGAAGTGATGCCGGGTATGGTTATTTATATGAACTTCAAGCCAGAGCGGTAGAAGTTGTCATCATCTCTTCTGGTCCAGCAAATCGCAGCTGTCCGGGAAACGACAGGGAGGGCGGTCTTGATGGTGATCTGCTGCCCTTTTGGGAGAAGGTCAAATATATACATGCCCAGGCCGGTAGTGCTGAGGTTGATGGTAACTCCCTTGTGAACTACCCCATCGTCCGCTTGAGACCCCATGACATACTCGATCATTGCAGGGAAATCATAACGCGTACTTTCTCTCGTCCTGGTATACGACATGTTTCTCCTTGATGATCCGGGAACATCGACTGCCGTGATCATTACTATGGTAAGCTGACTCACCTTGCATGTCAATACATCTTTTCAGATCCGACAGCGGTTCTTTTTCAGGGCAAATCCGCTCTCCGCGTTGTTCCTTTCTTTACAATTGCAATGATCTGCGGTATCCTTTTGAAGGATGCGGTTGGTAATTAACATGGAAATGGCATTTGCCAAGTGAAGGTTCGTATAGATATGATTAATGGGTTGAATATTAGTATCACAAAAACACCAAGAACAGAGGCAAGACAAAAGACTACCACGAAGACTCTAAGACACAAAGAAGTGCTCTGTTTTTGATTGTAAATCCAAATCTTGTTTTTTTAGTGCCTTCGTGACTTCGTGGTGGATTTTGTTCCGGCTTGTCCGGGTTAGGATTAATGGCCAACTGTTCTTATTGGGGACTGAATGACTCTTCTGAAAAAGAGAACGATCATGATGGATGATATCCAGGACATACTATTCGACGAGCAGACGATAACTGATAAAGTTCGGGAAATTGCCGCCCGAATATCGGAGAACTATGCAGGCAAGGAACTTGTCCTGATCTGCATCCTGAAAGGCGCGGCTGTTTTTACCGCGGACCTCATGAGGCGTCTTACCCTTCGCGTCTCTGTGGAATTTGTACAGGCAGCGAGCTACGGCGCTTCGACAACCTCATCAAAAAACATAGTGGTCGAGCATGGCGGTGAGATCGATATTTCAGGCAAGCATGTGCTCCTCGTCGACACGATCATTGATACCGGGAAGACAATGGACTGTCTGTTCAAAAAGTTCGAGGCACAAAACCCTGCGACCCTCAAAGCGGTTGTCCTGCTGGACAAGAAGGCGCGCAGGACTGCCGACATCATGATTTCCTATAGCGGTTTCGAAATACCCGACACGTTCGTAGTAGGATATGGGATGGACCATGGAGAGAAGTACAGGAACCTGCCCTACATCGCCGCGCTCAAACCTGCCGCTCAATAACAACGCATCCGGAGGTTTTACTCTGCCCTTCTATTCCTCCACCAACAGTTCTGCGGCGGCCTGCTGGATCTCATCCATCCTGTCATAGGCCGCGATCCGCACATCGGCGTCCTTGAAGTGATCGAGAAGATAAGGGCTGTCGAAGGAGATCACGATCGATTTCCCCTTTTCCGACTTAATGGTCTTTAAAAATTTAATGGCAACGTCCCTGAGCTTGTCGTCAAGCCCTGAATGCCCCTTTGAAGCGGAAATCCTGGAATAAATCGCCATGACCACGAAATCCGAGGCCCGAATTGCGTCAAGGACCAGGGATTCCGGTATTTCCGAGCCAATGGTCAGGACCATGGCCAGGATGTGCTTGCATCGCGCTTTCATCGCCCGGACAAAGACATCGCCTGACCCCCTATTGTTGTCGTCATCGAGAATGAGGCATGCGACTCCGCCGTCATGCGGCAGAGGGAATATCTTTTTGTCGCCCGAGACGATGCGGAGCGCCTTTCTCCCGATCTTGCGAGCAATGAGCCCGTGCTTCAGGTAATCGATCTGTACGGCCTTCTGGACGGTCTTATCAAATAAACCCAGGCGTGTTTTTGCAGCCATGATCCGCTCAACTGACTCGCTGATCCGCTGGCGGGTCAGCCTGCCCCGCTCCACGGCGGACACAATCGCATCGATGGTTGCCAGCGCGTCACGCGGGTGAAGTAAAATATCGATCCCGGCTTCCACGGCGCGTACCGCAATCTCTTCCGGTGAGCAGATACGAACGAGTGCGCCCATGTCAAGAGCGTCGGATACGATCAGCCCATCGAATTCCATGCCTTCCCGCAGGAGCGAGGTGATCGTCTTCTTCGAAAATGTTGTGGGGTTCTCCGGATCAAGTGCCGGCACGAGCAGGTGCGCCACCATGACCATGCCAACCCCGTCCTTCACGGCCTTGCGAAACGGCGGGAGTTCGACGCGGTTCAGTCGGATCCGTGCGGCGTGAATCACCGGCAGCACGGAATGCGAGTCCTGGTTCGTGTCCCCGTGGCCCGGAAAATGCTTGGCGCAAGCCAAAAGCTTCAGCCTGCCCCGCGTCCCGCGTGACCGCTGAAACCGCGTGATGTATCGCGAACCGAACCATGCAACGATCTCAGGCTCATCGCCGAAGGCCCGGGTGCAGATAATGGGGTTATCAGGATTGTTATTTACGTCAACCACCGGGGAAAAAACGGCATGAATTCCCGCGGTGCGCGTCTCGGTCCTCACGACATCGAGCATTGAGTCGAGCAGTTCGACGTCTTTTTTCACGCTGCGATTGACGGCCGATGACACGGCGCGCTGACTGGGAAAGAGCGTCCCCCCGGCAAGCTGTTGGCCGAGGCCGCGCTCCACATCGGACGCGATCAGAAGCGGGATTCCGGAAAGACCCTGGAGTTCCCGCAGGTGCCGTGGGGTATGTTCGACCGACCCCCCAAAGAGTATGAAACCGCCGATGCCCTGCTTAATAAGCGCATGGATATGCTCGAGGTATCGGGAATCACCGAGTCTCGCGCCCTCGAGCCGGGGCATGACCATCTGAGCGACTTCTTTCCCGAGTGTTGTACTTTGCATGATGTTTATTTTCGCTTTTTCTAGGAGGTATTGCAAGTATTTTGTTTGCAGCTTATTATTTAGCCGCTCGCGATCTTTTCTTCCCGCTTCACTCTTTCAACCCCGCATGGTATACTGAACTCTGTTTTCTATAATCCGAAGGACGATGGACGCATCCTTAACTGCTTTTGCGTCCCTCGTCCCTCGTCCTTCGTCCGTCGTAAGCGCGCAACACCGCGCCAGCAAGGAGTCTTGTTTGGAAAAGCTCAGGTACGAGAACGGCGACTATCGGACAGGTCCTGTCCGCAGAACCTTCATGGCAAGGGCATTGACCTCGCTCACGTTTTATACCCGGCTCTTCTTCATCGTTGTCCGGGGAAGCGCACAGGCAAAGCGAGGTCACTACGGCACTTCCGACTGGTGCGAAAACAGCCTCGCCACGTTCCGCGCGCTGGAAGCGGCCGGAGTGACTATTGAGATCACCGGCACCGATGCCTTCAAGGCCGTCGAGGGCCCGTGCGTATTCATCGCCAATCACATGAGCACGCTCGAAACATTTGTCCTCCCGACGCTCATAGCCCCCTTCAAAGACGCGACCTTTGTCGTCAAACAAAGTCTGGTCGACTACCCGATCTTCAAGCACATCATGCGCTCAAGGGACCCCATCACCGTGGGCCGCACGAACCCCCGCGACGATCTGAGAGCGGTGCTCGAAGGCGGGACCGAACGATTGAAGGCCGGAAGGTCCATCATTATTTTTCCCCAGACCACCCGGACGCCCGTCTTTGATCCGGCGCAGTTCAACACCATAGGGATAAAGCTCGCAAAGAGGGCCGGGGTTCCGGTGGTCCCGGTAGCTCTCACGACCAACGCCTGGGGCAATGGCATGTTCCTCAAGGACTACGGCAGGATCGATCCATCGAAAAAGGCGCGCTTCGCCTTCGGCAAACCGCTCCGGATCAGGGACCGCGGGGTCGAGGAGCACCAGGAGATCATCGATTTTATCACCGGGAAACTGAAGGAATGGGAGGCGGAAGACCGGAGTTGAAGCACTGATCCTATCAAACTGAAACCGCGCTGATTTGAAGCGCAAAGACGCAATGTTAATGTTCGCGAAGGATTCTTAAAAAGCGATCAATGCAAGATAGAGGCTTTTCTCTGCTGCCAAGACGTATTCCTGGTTGATTCCTGTTTCATTTTTTGCAGAACAAATATCGGGATGTCATACAAAAACAGGCTGTTGAAAAAGTCTTTTTGTGGTTCGACAGGCTCACCACGAACGGATAAATACGAATAAATTCAATACACGCTCCGTTCGCCCTAAGCCCTGAGCTTGCCGAAGGGTCGAAGGGTAAACTAAGTGTTTTTCAACAACCTGATAAAGGCTGACCCGTTCAGGGTCAGCCTTTTTGTATTTTTATTTTTCCTTGATCGAGACCAACTCAACCTCGAAGATCAAAGCCGCGTTCGGGCCGATAGGCCCTCCCTGCGTCCCCTTCTCTCCATAGGCAAGGTCTGATGGAATAAAAAGCTGCCACTTGGAGCCTTCCTTCATGAGTTGGAGGGCCTCGGTCCATCCCTTGATCACGCCGCCCACCGGGAACGTCGCGGGTTGTCCTCGCTTGTATGAACTGTCGAACTCGGTCCCGTTGATCAGCGTGCCGGCGTAATTCACCGTCACCGTATCGCTTGCCTTGGGAGACTTGCCTTTGCCCTCCGCGATGACCTTGTATTGCAGTCCGCTTGGCAGGGTCTTGACCCCTTTCTCTTTCTTGTTTTTCGCAAGGAAAGTGTCCCCTTCCTTCTTGTTTTTCTCTCCCAGCGCTTTATTCTTCTCGATTTGTTTTGCCTGGAGGTCCTTCTGCAAAGCAATGAGAGTTTCTTTTGCCTCCTGATCGGTCATCAGGGGTTTGCTGCCGGCCAGGATGTCTTTGATCGCCCTTGCGAGAACATCGGGATCTATCTCAAGCTCGCTTTTTTTCATATTGTTGCCCATGTCCAGGCCGATCGCATAACTCACCTTGTCCTTCTGTGTCTTCAGTTCCAGATTTTCCCCGGCGAGCACCGGGCTCGCCGCCAGCGCCATGCATAAGATGATTACGAGACGTGATTTCATGTTTTCTCCTTTAATAAAAATCTAGTGTTACCGATGGTAAACATACCAGCATTCATGTGGTTTGTCAATTCCCCGATCTATCATTCCCCGATCTATCAGGACCGTGCGCAATAGGTCCGGTACTGCACTGTTCCGGAGTTACAGCAGAACATCGAGCAGTGTAAAAAAAAAGATCGTAACGCTGATGGTACCGTTCATATTGAAAAAAGCCATATTCAGTTTTGAAAGATCATGTTCCTTGACCAGGGTGTGTTCGTAGACGATCAGACACAGGGCAATGATCAAACCCGCAAGAAAAGACCAACCCAGCGCGAGCAGTTCGTACAGCCAGAAAAGAGCGGCCATCGTGATTGCGTGAGAAACACGGGAGATCCAAAGCGACCACCCGACCCCGAACCGTTGGGGAATGGAGTGGAGGCCCGCTTTCCGGTCAAAGTCCATATCCTGGAGCGCATAGAGCACGTCGAAACCGAGAAGCCAGAACAGCACCGCAGCGCCGAGCACAAGCGCCGGCGGCTCGATTTTCCCCGTGACCGCGATCCACGATCCGATCGGCGCGAGGCAGATGGCAAACCCGAGGAACGCGTGCGACAGGAAGGTGAACCGTTTGGTGTAGGAATAGAAGAACACGATCGCAAGCGCAACGGGAGAGAGGAAAAAACTGAGCGTGTTCAACCGATACGCCGCGAATACCAGCAGGGCCGACGAGACCGCGGTGAACAGGATCACCTGGGCCGGCGTCACCAGTCCCCGGGGAAGGGCCCGCATGTCGGTCCTCGGGTTCTTGGCATCGAAAACCCGGTCCGCCCAGCGGTTAAACCCCATGGCAGCCGAGCGCGCGCCGACCATGGCCGCCGCGATCCAGAGGATCGTGCTCCACGCCGGCAGCCCCCGCGCCGCCAGCAGTGCGCCGGTAAAGGCAAAGGGCAATGCGAAGATCGTGTGTTCGAATTTTATCATCTCGAGGATGATCTTAATCTTGTTCAGCATAAGCTTCCTAATTACTACAGCGAAACTTTTTTGTCATTCCCGAAGGCCTTGGTTCGAGCCTGCCCCGGTATGGTTAAGGCCGGGGGGAATCAAGGTTTTCAAAACCTTCTGGACTGGATTCCGGGTCAAGCCCGGAATGACGGATTAAAAGACAATAAAAAAACAGTATTTCAATAAAAGTTCACTGTAATACTGATGCATTCGTAAAAAGTCGTTCTCACACAAAGATCACGGAGATCACAAAGAAAAACTTTAATGATTTCAATATGCCTTTCTTCGTGTCTTTGTGGCTTCGTGTGAAAAATTGACTTCTTACGAGATCATCAATACTATAAAGAATTTTGACCACGGAAACACGGAGTCACGGAGACTATTCGTTCGTCCTAGTGTGACGATCCCTTTTTTCTGCTCCAGTCTTCCATGGCTTCCCTGATCTCCGGCATGGCCCTCTGCGTTGCCTCGATGCCCGCCTGCATGCACCGCTTCTTCTGGGAAAAATCGAGCATCCCCACATCGCCCACGGCGGGAACAATGAGGACATCCGCATCTTTCTTCTTAAAATTAACGATCTCCCGGGACATGATACTAACAGCCTGCAGCATCACGTCGATAACGTTCGTGATGTTGAAATTTATCACATTCTCGCTGATATCAACCGCGATCACGATGTCAGCGCCCTTTTCACGTGCAACGGAAATGGGGATATTGTCCATCACGCCGCCGTCAACCAGGAGTTTTCCCTGATGCTCTACCGGGTTGAATACACCCGGGATCGCGCTGCTCGCGTGAACCGCCCTGGCCACCGAGCCATGGTCGATCACCACGCGCGTTCCCCGATTCAAGTCGGTTGCTACGGCGGCAAAGGGCAGTTTGAGGTCTTCGATGTTGGCCACCGGGACCTTGGACTTTACGAATGCTTCCAGCTTTTCGCCCTTGGCCAGACCCATACTGGTAAACGCGGAGAAAATCCCGTAATCAAAAACATGGTCTTTTTCAAGAGAAAATGCCGTCCACTCAAGCTCGAAACTGTTGGTGTCATAGGCATAGATCGCGCCGATGAGACTTCCGACGCTCGTGCCGATGATCATGTCGATGGGAATCTTCTCCTGTTCCAGTGCGCGGATAACGCCCACATGGGCAAAGCCTCTTGCCGCGCCACCGCCGAGCACGAGAGCTATTTTCGGCTTGGGCTGGTCCGTGACCAAAGGCCCCTTGGTGGATGCGCAGGCGACGATCAGATTGATACACAATACTGCGAGAAATAGTTTTTTTATCTGCATAAAATGAAATCCTCCCCTGCCGGGTTAAACGATAATGGACGCATAGGCGTCCCCTGCCGAAAGGAAACAGGTCCGTGCCGCAATCATCTGCCCGATGCCGTCTTCATCGCATCGAGCAGACCAACCACTTCCCCCTGAAGTGTTTTCACGATCTCGTCGTAGTCCTTGCCCCCGGGATGGATCGGTTTGCCGAAAGAAACGCTGATCCGGGCCGGCTTCGGAAACAACCTTCCCGACGGCATCATCGCATAGGTGCCGCTGATCGCAACAGGAACGATCGGGATGTTCAGTTCTTTCGAGATGATCCCCACGCCCTTTTTGAACTCCTTGATGCCGCCGTCGCGCGAACGACTGCCTTCGGGAAAAACAAGGAGGATCTTTTCGCGGCGGAGCACATACGCCGATAATTGGAGCGCGTTGTAAAGCCTGGTTTCCATGTCCACCGGGATCACATGGAAGATCCTTGATATTTTCGACAGGACAGGCCCGCCGAAATACTCGGTAGCGCCGAGAAAAAAGATCTTTGAGCTGGTCTTCCAGGAGATCGCGGCGGTGATCGAAGGAACATCCGCAAGGCTCAGATGGTTCGGGGCGATGATGTAGGCCCCCTTCTCCGGCAGGTTCTCGATACCCGTGGCCGCTAAACGGCCGTAGACCTTCATCACCACCGTGAGCAGGGCCATGACCATATATCGGAGTGTTGTGATGACCGGTCCGAACTCCAGCCTGATCGTTTCCCGCGCTTCTTCCGCGGGTTCCTGAGCCAGGATCTCGGCCCACGACGACCTTACCCGCTCTCCGGCCTTGAGCGGCCCGGAGGCCAGCAGTTCCTTGATCTTCTGCACCACGTCCTTCACCGTAAACACTCCTGATCCGAACGAATCGGGCAGGCTGATGCCGAAGGACTTCTCGATGCTCACGACAAACTCCACGCGTGCGAGGGAATCGAGCCCCAGATCAAGCTCAAGATTGTCGTCAGGCACGATCTTCTTTTTTGCGGAGAACGGCTCAAGACAGGTCAGCAGTTTTCTGGCCACCGGGTCCGACAGCAGCACGGTATCGATCTCCGGTGCGGCTGTATCAGCCTGCTCCCCCCCCTGCCGGTAGAGTTCACTGACCTTGCTTCTCTTGAGCTTGCCCAGACGCGTGGCCGGAAGCGACTCCTTGAATATCTTGAGCCCCGTGATCCGCTTGTACGGCGGCAGATCTTTTGCAAGGTCTTCGATCTCGAGGGCGATGGTCTCCCGCGAGTTGGCGAGGTTCATTTTTTTCAGATAATCGAAATCCGGTACTACTGCCGCCTCGATCCCGCGCTCGCCCTGGATGATGCAGATCTCCTTGATGGACAGGATCTGCTTGTAGAACTTTTCGAGTTCGTCGGGGAAGACCTTCTTGCCCGTCGAGAGCACGATCATCTCCTTGGACCTGCCGGTAATGAAAAAATAGCCGTCCTTGTCGCGATATCCCAGATCACCGGTATAAAACCAGCCATCACGCAGCACTTCCGCGGTCTCTTGCGGCTTCTGGTAGTATCCAAGCATCACGTTCGGCCCGCGCACCGCGATCTCGCCCATGCCGTGCTCGTCCGGATTTTCGATCCTGACCTCCACATCAGGCAGGGCGATGCCGATGGAACCGGCTTTCTGTTTCGAGAGGGGGTTGAAAGCAGAGACCGGCGATGTCTCGGTGAGGCCATAGCCCTCGATGATGGTGAAACCGAGATTGGTCATGTCGGTGTACACGTCGGGTTCGAGCCGTGCGCCGCCGCTCGCGAAGAACCGGAACTTCGGGCCGAATTTGGCATGCGCCGCGCCGAAGAGCGCCTTGCCGATATTGGTCCCGGCTGTCCTCAGAAGCAGGCTGTTGACCCCGAGGAACATGCTCACCAGCATGCGAACGGGCGCCGGCTTCTTGCGGATCTCGTCGAAAATAGCCCTGCGGAGACCGTTAAAGAGCAGCGGCACGCCGATCAGGACGGTGACGCCGGTCTCCCGCATGCAGGCAAGAATATCGGGCCCCTTGAGACTGTTCAAGACCGTCACCGTCGCGCCAAGAGCAAACGGCAGCAGGATACAGGCCATCGCGGGATAGGTATGATGGAGGGGCAGGAGAAGCAGAAGGTTGTCAGTGTGGGAGAAAAGCCCAAGCTTGATCACGCTCGCCAGGTTCGACGCCAGGTTGCCCTGTGAAAGCATCACCCCTTTGGGATCGCCCGTCGTGCCGGAGGTATACAGAAGAGCGGCAAGGTCATTGGCTGCGTGCGCAGGCGGGAGCGCTGCCTCGGGATAGGCCGTGACCATCGTGGGAAACAGGATGCCGTCGCCGGGATCAAACGAGAAGATCACGAGGGGCCCGTTCTGGGGAAGTTTCTGCCTGCAGGCAGCCGATACAAAGACCGCCTTTGCCCCGGAACTCGCGATCAGGACCGCGACCTCTTTCTCCGTGAACTGGGCATCCATCGGCACAATGACCGCGCCGTTAGAAACGACAGCGAGATACGAGATCATCCACTCGGGCCGGTTCTCCGAAAGAAGGGCAACGCGGTCGCCCTTGTTGATCCCGTTGTCCGAAAGCGAGCGGCCCACGGACGCGACGCTCCGGAGGAGGTCCCGGTAGGTGTACTGCTGATACCGGTCCCCTGCTTTCATCTGGATGGCGATCTTGTCCGGGTAACGAGATGCCGCTTCCTGCATTCTGGTCAGGATCATGTCACACCCCTAAGGGCTGTTGCCCAAACCGATTTTGTGCTTCGACAGGCTCAGCACGAACGGATAAATTTTATGAAATCAAAAGCCACACCGTTCGCCCTGAGCTTGTCGAAGGGTGAACGGTATTTGGGCAACAGCCCGTCTATTAAGAAGGCGATAGATCGGAACGTGTGCAGGATATAATGGTGCTGAAGGAAAGTCAATTGAGAATTTCGATGGAGAGGTCCGGTTGTCGCGCGGTGCGTTCGCGCGAATGACTAATCTTGAACGGCTTTTTTTACATCCTCGTCGGCCTTCTTCCAGGTCTTCTTGGCGTTCTTATCAATGGTCTTCAGGTCTTCTTTCGCCTTCTTGTCAACGGCCTTAAAATCCTTCTTGGCCTTCTTGGCCACGGACTTCGTCGCCTTCTTCATCCCCTCGTGCGCCTCTTTGAAGCCTTCCTTCGCTGACTCCGCCTCATCGGCACGGACGATTGCCGGCACAGCGAGTAAACACAAGGCCAGCAGAACAGATAGCAAACGCATTTTATCCTCCTCATATCACACAGGATCGGACCGGCATGCTGAAACATACACCGGGCGGCCGGGATTGTCAAGATTGCCGGTCTCGAAAGAATATGCAAAGCCTATCATACCCATATCCCGCATGTCAAACATCGGCATCTATTTTCTTGACTCTGGCTTCTTGTTTGCTTACACTTAAATAAAAGGGCAAACCACAGAGAGCACTGAGGAATACCAAGGGAAAACAAAAACGTTTTGAATTCCGTCGTTCTCTCAAGATCTTCTCTGTGCGCTCTGTGGTTAAATCTTGACAATATAGTAAAAACTCGAGGAGGATATCATGCCGAAAATGCCGAAACAGTACTCCAGCATCCAGAAAAAATATAAGGGTCTCATCAAGGCGGTTGGGAACCTCGGTAAGGCCGCCAAGGCAGCAGGACCGCTGAACAAGAAGGCCTCGGAACTGGTCCAGATCGCGGCAGCGGCCGCCATACGGTCCGAGGGATCTGTCCACTCCCATGCGCGCCGGGCCCTGGCAGCCGGGGCAAAGCCCGACGAAATCCGCCATGCGATCGTTCTGCTCACGAGCACCATCGGCTTCCCCGCTGTCTCTGCCGCGCTTTCGTGGGCAAATGATGTGCTGGAGAAGAAATAAAACCTTGTATCGGTATTCTCTGTGTACTCTGTGGTAATCTTTCAATTAATTATGAAGATCGACATCTACCTTTCCGAGGGCTGCGGCTCTTACCACGAACTCCGGGAGAACTTCGACCGCGCGCTTGCGGACCTGGACATCAAGCCGGAGTTGACCTTTCACACGATCTATTACGATGAAGCAGTCAGCCGCAACATCAAAGGTTCCCCTTCTATCTGGATCAATGGAATAGATGCCTTTGAGGGCGGGAGTTCTCCCGGGATATCCTGAAGAGCGTACATGGATGAGTCCGGGCGACTCAAAGGCGTGCCGTCGGTCCTGATGCTGAAGCAGGTCGTCAAGCGGGAAATGAACAAATGAATAGCAAGCACAAAAAAATAGACGACAAATTTTAAAATCATAAAATCCTAACTCACACTAAGACACGAAGCCACGAAGGGGAAATGCTTTATTCTAAAATATACTTCTTTGTGATCTTTGTGGCTCCGCGTGAAATAATTGGTTTTCGTCGAACGCATCCATATGCGCAAACATCTTGTCTTCATCGGCGATTCACTCACCCAGTGGTGCGACTGGGAGCAACGACTCCCCGGATATCGGGTGACCAACCTCGGCATCTCCGGTGAAACCGTGGAAGGCCTGCTCGCCCGCAGGGAACGAATTCGCGCACAGATCGATGATCCGGACTTCATCTTCCTCATGACCGGCATTAACAACATCGCATCAGGAAAATACGACATCATTCCCCCCTATCGCGAGATCGTCCGTAACCTGACCACGTGGTACAAACAATCGATTGTCGTGGTCCAAAGCATTTTGCCGGTGGATGAACAATGGGCAGGCAGAACCGTGATCCAGAACGTCAACCGTCAGCTCAAAGGAATCGCCCTCGAGTTCAATGCAGAGTATCTTGACGTTTACAGACTTTTTGTGGATGCGAAAGGAATTCCCAAGAACGGGTATCTTTCGGATGACGGGGTGCACCTGGCCGGGAAGGGATATGATGCGTGGGCACAGGAGGTGGAGCGGTTCATTTTAGAAAAGTAACATTGCAGATTCCTTCCTGAAGCAAACGAGTTTCCATTTTCAGCAACAATGTAATTTTTAACCTGTATCATTGGTCGTACTTGCACCCGTTTTAACATCTTTACAATTGACAATGTGTATGGATTTATATATAATACACACTGAGGTGAAAACATGAGTACGGCAGAAAAAACCAGGAAACAATTCATTCTCGATCAGGATAAAATTAGGCGGGTTCGAAAGATTGTGAACGCTAAAACCGACACCGAAGCAATAACGATGGCGTTAGATATCATTATAGAAAACACCAAAATAGAAACGATGCTCGGATCAATAAAGGGCAAGGGAACAATAAAGGATGTCTATGGCAGAACATCCGGTTAAGCTGATTCTCGACACATCTATCTACATCCCCTTCATAAACCAAGGTATTGCCCATCCCATTATCGAAAGCCATCATGGGCGCCCACTGATTTACATGAGTACAGTTGTGCTGGAAGAACTCTACGCGGGCGCATTGGATATTCATTCTGTAAAGCTTCTTGATAAAATGTATGACACTTTTTCCGGAATGAGTAGGCTTATTATTCCAGATGCGGCGGACTGGCAGAAAACCGGAAAAGTTATTGCTCAACTTGGCAACAAATATGGTTTTGAGCAACTCTATTTATCAAGACTCACAAATGATGTACTCATTGCAGCCACGGCGCGTAAAATGGGCGCAGTCGTTGCAACCAATAATATAAAAGACTTTCTCAGAATACAAGAATATATTGATTTCAAAATATATTGAGAGATGACTAAATCGTCGGCCAAGTCATACCAAAAAATATTTGAATCATGGATGTCATAGTGATGTTTTCTTTTTGCAAAAACTTCCTGTAGTTGGTGACTCTGCCCAATAAGACAGCGAGTGCATATTACAGCATGGATATTTGAACTATTGAAGCATTTCCGTCATGACCAACTCAGTTTTTGTCGAGGATGTGCCTTTTCGATGAATGGATGAAAGATGGGAGATGGATCAATTGGCTGCACGTCGCGTATCAACGTCCCCAAAGTTCTCCTGCCTGTCAACTCAAGTACTGTTCATTACAGTTGAAACATGCAGTACCTGTTCCTTCCTGAACTTCGTACAAATTGCGTTTATTGTAAATTGTAAGTTTCATGTTGTGCTTTATACAAGCTATCGTTCATCCACGTCGTTTCACTGAGAACCGTAACGATATAAACAGTCTTTGGATTAGGATAATGGATAACGAAGAGCATATCAAAAGCTTAGGAACGTTGGTCAGTTACTTTCATACTCTCGAGTTTGCCCTCCGTGCAGTATTGAGGAATCATGAAAAAGAAAAATCGGAGGAAATCGATTACGCTACGCTAAACGTTGGCGACACTGTCCCCGAGGAACCGATGACAAATTACGATTCCTTGGAAACCTTGATTGACAAATACAACAAACTTGCCGAGAAGGAACTGAGGATTGACAAGAAACTTGTAGCAATAAGAGACGCTATTGCTCATGGCAGAGTCTTTTCTGATAGCCGGAATCTGCCTATGAAACTGCTTAAGTTTGACAAACCAAGACAAGGGGCGGTAACAGTAACATTTGCGGCGACAATGGATCATGGCTGGTTTGCTGATAAAGCAGTTCGACTTTATGAGGAAATACAAAAAGTCTTCAAGAAAAATGAATAATACATCTAATTGAACGATCTATTTTACAGTACGCCAGGAGCGACATCCCAGAGGGTTACTTGTTGTTGCTCGACTGATAGCGTTAAACAGGAGGCGTTTTTAAAAAGATATTATTTGGAATAGCCATAATGTTGGGTTTTGCTGGAAATCCTTATGCTACTACTTAGGGCACAAGCGGTCTAATAAAAGAATTCAAGGCTGTTGTTATGGCGTTAGTACCCACAAGGTAGATAGCCAACATGTGGATTGATATGACTTACATCCCTTCGCTCACAGTTCATAGATAGGCTTTATTGTTTTAAGCATTAAATTTTTTAAGCATTAAATTCTGTTGCACGCAAATTATCGATAGCAACAAGGTAAAGGAATGGTAGCCAATGGAAAGCATAACAAAATATCTTCATCTTCTGGGACTAACAGAAGATGCATCACCGCAAGAAGCCAAAGAAGCATATAGAGATTTAGTTAAAGTCTGGCATCCCGATAGATTTGGGAGTGATCTTAAGCTTCAAAAAAAGGCAGATATTAAATTGCAGGAAATAAATGTAGCCTATGAGAAGGTGCAGGTTTATTTTGCCAATCATAGTAAATTTACCTCTGCTAATAAATCATATAATAACGGTGCAGCGGCATCAAAACAAAACTCAAGCGAATATGATTCGTCGACAGGGTATGCATCAGAAGAAGAAAATCATTATTACAGTAATTTCCAAAGTAAGAATATAAGTGAAAAAGATTATGCAAGATGGAAAGAGGATGTATCTCTTGATATAAAAATCGGCTCTTTCATGCCTCGCAGGTTAATTATAACTCCTGAAAATATTAGTTTAGATGAGCAAATCATAAGGGTGAATGAAATTATAGCGTTAAGATGGAGCTCTTTACACGCACCAACTAATGGGATGACACTATCTTATGTTAGTGCATTTGTTAAGGATAACCATCAAACGATGAAGATCGATTGCGTTACGTTTTGGGATAGTTTAAGAAACATTGATAAACGTTATGAATTGGTAACCAGTAAACTGTGGAAAATAGTTGGTGTTAGATTAGTTGAAGATACGTTACGACGCTTGTCCTCTGACGAAAAGATAGAATATGGGAACCTATTAGTTGATAGCCATGGTATATTGTTCCAAAATAAAAAAGTGTACTCAGAATGGAAAGACTTGAGCATTGCTACTCCCCCCCATAGACTCACTTTTATTGTTACAGCTAAAAACGCAAAAGATGTTTCAGAAGCACTCTACTATGGCGAGGTGGATAACGTTGTTATTCTCGATCCAATAATGCGGTTCTTGTGGAAAGATGGTAATTATAAGAAACTGGAAAGACACGAATTTAAATAATAACGGGATTATTCGAGTCGCAATCTATGTTCATTGCCAGACAAAAAGGAAATAATACTATAATTGAATCTGTTCTATCTGTTTCGTCTTTGGGCGTAGACTATTTGACAATCTTTTATGCTCCTAATCACATTGACGATAGGAGCTTGAAAACGCGCCCCTCACGCGAAGCGTTCATGTGCAGGATACAACGAGTATTTCGCAGTTAATGTTTACATGAGCGGATCAACAGTAGTAGGTGCAGTCTGGTTATAAATTGTGTTTACAAAAACTGTCAACACGAATACTGATTACCACAATTAAAGCAGATTCTCTTCAGCCTTCAGTCTTCAGCCTAAATACCTGAGTTGGTACAATTGATCCAGAAGAAGTTTACTGTTATGTAATTCAAGAAGTTCTCTGCGTCCTCTGCGGTGAACGGTTTTGTCCCTTGTCCTTCGTCCCTCGTCCTTCGCCTTCTATTCCTTACTCCGAACTCCCCACTCCCAACTCTAAATCTCACTCCACCTTCACCCCCACCGCCAGCTCCTTCTGCTGGAGCGACCTGATCTTGTCGCGCAGTTCTGCCGCTGTCTCAAAGTCCAGCTCTTTCGCCGCGGCGCGCATCTGTTGCTGAAGCGACGCGATGAATTTGGGGATGTTCACGGTCTGCAGATACTCGCCCGCCTCTTCAGCGGCGATCGGCACGGTGAAGTAATCCTGCTCATACACCGTGCGCAGCGTTGCCTGGATGTTCTTCTTGATCGACTGCGGCGTGATGTTGTGCATCCTGTTGTAGGCTTCCTGCACCGTGCGGCGCCGGTTGGTCTCGTTGATGGCGTTTCTCATGGAATCGGTGATCTTCTCCGCATAGAGGATCACCTCGCCGTTCACGTGCCGCGCCGCGCGTCCCATGGTCTGGATGAGCGAGCGGGCTGAACGCAGGAACCCTTCCTTGTCGGCATCAAGGATGGCGACGAGCGAGACCTCGGGGATGTCCAGCCCCTCGCGCAGGAGGTTGATGCCGATCAGAACATCGTATTTCCCCATGCGCAGGTCGCGGATGATGTCCACCCGTTCGAGGGTGTCAATATCGGAGTGGAGGTACGCCACCTTCACGTTCAATTCCTTGTAGTATTCCGTCAGGTCCTCCGCCATGCGCTTCGTGAGCGTGGTGACGAGCACGCGCTCTTTCGACTCGGCCCTTTTTCTGATCTCGTTCAGGAGATCGTCCACCTGTCCCGTGGCCGGCCTGATCTCGATCCGCGGGTCCGTGAGGCCCGTGGGCCGGATCACCTGCTCGATGATACGTTTGCCGGACTTCGCGACCTCGAAGTCCGCCGGCGTGGCCGACACATACACGGTCTGGTGGACCCGCTGCTCGAACTCCTCGAAATTGAGCGGCCGGTTGTCCAGCGCCGACGGCAGGCGGAAGCCGTATTCAACAAGATTCATTTTCCTGGCGCGGTCGCCGTTGAACATGCCGCCGATCTGCGGGACGGTGGCATGGGACTCGTCCACGACCAGAAGAAAATCCTTCGGAAAGTAATCGAGCAAGGTCGGCGGCGGCTCGCCGGGGGACCGGCCCGAAAGGTGGCGGGAATAGTTCTCGATGCCGTGGCAGAAGCCCATCTCCTGGATCATCTCAAGATCGAACATCGTGCGCTGTTCGATGCGCTGCGCCTCGACAAGTTTGTTCATCCTGCGGAACTGCTGGATGCGATCCCTGAGTTCCTCGTGGATGCCGTCGATGGCCGCCTTCATGCGCGACTCGGGGATCACGTAATGGCTGCCGGGGTAGATGGCGACCTTCTCGAGCTTCTGGCGGGACGTGCCGAGGAGCGGATCGAACACCGAGATCGAATCGATCTCATCGCCGAAAAGCTCAACGCGGATCGCCGCGTCCTCGTACGAGGCCGGAAAGATCTCTACCACGTCCCCGCGCACCCGGAACGTACCGCGCTGGAAATCGAAATCGTTCCGGGAATACTGGATATCCACGAGCTTCCGCAGGATCTCGTTCCGGTCGATGCGCTGCCCCTGCTCCAGGAACAGCAGCATGCCGTGGTACGCCTCGGGTGAACCAAGACCGTAGATGCACGAGACAGAGGAAACAACGATCACGTCATTCCGCTCGAAGAGAGAGGTGGTAGCCGAGTGGCGCATACGGTCGATCTGCTCGTTGATGGACGAGTCCTTCTCGATGTAGGTGTCCGTGGTCGGAAGATAGGCCTCGGGCTGGTAGTAGTCGTAATAGGAGACAAAGTACTCCACCGCGTTCCCGGGGAAAAGCTCCTTGAACTCGTTGTAGAGCTGGGCGGCCAGTGTCTTGTTGTGCGCGATCACGAGCGCGGGCCTCTGAACCTTCTCGATCACGTTCGCGATGGTGAAGGTCTTGCCCGATCCCGTTACCCCGAGCAGGACCTGGTGTTCGAGCCCCTTGACAATGCCGTCGGCGAGCAGTTCGATCGCCTGGGGCTGGTCGCCGGTCGGCACATACTCCGATGTGATCTTGAATTTCGGCATGCGATATATTACTCGATAATCAGGATGAGGTCAACAAAGGCGAGAATCTTGCAAAAGTCCCAATTCCGTCATTCCCGCAGCGCTTCTGAGCGGGAATCTGGTTCTAACTGTTTGAAAAAACCATATCCCCGATAGAGACGTTCGGGGATGACAAACAGTTTTGCAAGTACCTCACGAGGACAATTGATTTATTGCAAAGGATGCAAAGGGAGAAACGCGGACTATTCGAGACTACTCAGGTCAAAACTGCTGAGAGCGGGGCCGTGCCCCGCTCTCAGCGCAATTCCTAGTGCTTGGAAGCAAACGCCTGGTTAATTAAGTATTCATATTGGCTGTACAGATCAGTCGCGCCCAGCTGTCTCTTTACCTCTTTTACCGTGCCGTCTGCCTGTATAAAGCCCAGGATGAACCCCGGAGTGCCGGAAACTCCGGCCTTTGTACCTTCCTCTATGCGCTGTCTGATCTCCGCATCGTGTTTTTCGCCTTCAAGACACGCCTTGAAAACGGTCATATCCAGTTTTAGTTCTTCGGCATATTTTATTAGATTTTCCGGATCCAGATAGGTCCCGCTGTAGGTCGTGTTGTCAAAAAGTTTCTCATTCATTTGCCAGAACTTACCTTGGTCTCCCGCGCAAAGGCCGGCTACTGCCGCCTTGAATGCTTTTCGGTGCATTTCGAGGGGAAAATCCATAAAAACAAGTCTCATTTTTCCGGTTTCAACAAATCCCTTCTCTATCTTCGCACGCATCTCACGGGCGTGTCGTACGCAGACTGGTCATTGATAATCCGAAAATTCTATAAAGACAAGCTTCGCATTCTTGTCTCCCTTTATGGGAGCGCCCTTGATGTTGATTATTGCATCCTTGACTTCAGCTCTTGGTGGCGCTGATGCCGGTTTAGGCCCCGCTGCCAGTTTAGTCTCCACGAGTTTTTTGATGTCCTGAATATCCTTCTTGAGCCCGTCGACCTCCTTTTTCAGCGTCTGGTATTCCTCACTGGCCTGAGAGAATGCCGGTTGAACGCTGAATAAAAGCGCCAAACCTAAAACGAGAACCGGGAAACCTGAATATTTCATCATTACTCTTTCCTTTCTTTCTTGGGCATCCGTGAAAATCCGCGTCCAATAAACGTTTGTTTTCAACTCCGAACAGAGCCTGTCCTCGAATGTTTTAATCGGGGAAACTCGAATCACTTCCCATGGCACTTCTTGTACTTCTTCCCGCTCCCGCACGGGCAGGGATCGTTCCTGCCGACCTTCGTGCCCACGTGCACGGGCTCGGCGGGCTTGGCCGCAGCGTCCCCGGCCCCGACAAAGCTGAGGTTGGCTACCTGGCGTTTCTGCTTCCGCTCGATCTCTTCGCCCTGCTCCTTGGCGGCGACCTTGATCCTGAAGAGGTTCTCGACCGTGGATTCTACGATGCGCAGTTTCATTTCCTCGAACATATCGAAGCCTTCTCTTTTGTATTCGATGAGCGGGTCCTTCTGGCCGTAACCGCGAAGCCCGATGCCTTCCTTTAAATGGTCCATGGCGAGCAGATGGTCTTTCCACTGGTGGTCAACGGCCTGGAGCATGAAGACCTTCTCGAGGTGGCGCATGAGCTCGGACCCGATCTGCTGCTCCTTGGCGTCGTAGCTCTGCTTCAACGCTTCCCAGAGCTTCTCGCGAAGTTCTTCGCGCGACAGGGACGGGAGGTCAAGATCGGCGCCTGCGTGATACGCAAATTTGGCCGCGAGCACGTCCTTGAGGCCCGTTACATCCCAGTTCTCCGGGTAGGCGCCCTCGGGACAGTAAAAATCGACCATCCCGTCGAGCATTTCCTCGGCAAGTCCGATCACTTCTTCCTTGAGGTCGGTACCCGCAAGGAGCTGGCGGCGCTGCTCGTAAATCACCTTCCGCTGCTGGTCCATGACGTCGTCGTATTCGAGGACGTGCTTGCGCATCTCGAAGTTTTGATTTTCAACCTTCTTCTGGGCGTTCTCGATGGCCCTCGACACCATGCGGTGTTCGATCGGCACGTCCTCTTCCATACCGAGCCTGCCCATGAGGCCCGCGATGCGGTCGGACCCGAAGATCCTGAGGAGGTCGTCCTCGAGCGAAAGATAGAACCGCGAAGAGCCGGGGTCGCCCTGGCGGCCCGAACGGCCGCGAAGCTGGTTGTCGATCCGGCGCGCCTCATGCCGTTCCGTGCCGAGAATGTGCAGACCGCCCGCGGCAATGACCTTCTCTTTTTCGTCAGCGCATTGCGCTATGCACTGTGCAAGCGTCTTGTCCCACTCTTCTTTCGTATACTCCTTGCCTTTCAGCGTCTGGCGCGCGAGGCCCTCGGGATTGCCCCCCAGCACGATGTCGGTGCCGCGGCCAGCCATGTTCGTGGCGATCGTGACCGCGGCGTAGCGGCCCGCCTGCGCCACGATCTCCGCCTCCATTTCGTGGTACTTGGCGTTCAGCACCGTATGCCTGATGCCCTTTTTCTTGAGCATCGACGCCAGGGTCTCGGACTTGACGATCGAGATGGTGCCGACGAGCACGGGTTGGCCTTTTTTATGCAGTTCTTCGATCTCTTTGATGGTTGAATTGAACTTCCCCTGCTCGGTCTTGTAGATGAAATCGGCGCTGTCGATGCGGATCATGGGCTTGTGCGTCGGGATCATGAGCACGTCGAGGTTGTAGATCTTCGCGAACTCCGCGGCCTCGGTCTCCGCCGTGCCGGTCATGCCCGCGAGCTTGCCGTAGAGCCGGAAGTAGTTCTGGAACGTGATCGAAGCCAGCGTCTGGTTCTCATTCTCGATCTTGACGTTCTCCTTGGCCTCAATGGCCTGGTGCAGTCCGTCGCTCCAGCGCCTGCCGGGCATGAGCCTGCCTGTGAACTCGTCCACGATCATCACCTGGTCATCCTTGACCACGTAGTCCACGTCGCGATTGAACAGGGCATGGGCCTTCAAGGCCTGGTGCACATGGTGCACGAGGTCCACGTTCGAAGGGTCGTACAAATTGCCGGCGCCGAGCATCTTTTCCACCTTGATGTTGCCCTCTTCGGTCAGGGCCGCGGTCTTGGTCTTTTCCTCGATGGTGTAGTCGGCGTCTTTCTTCAGGCTCGGGATGATGCGATTGATCTTGTAATACTTGTCCGTGGAATCTTCCGTGGGGCCGGAGATGATGAGCGGGGTTCTGGCCTCGTCGATCAGGATTGAATCCACCTCGTCCACGATGGCAAAGTTGAGCTCGCGCTGAGCATAGTCCGCGAGGTCGAATTTCATGTTATCGCGCAGATAATCGAAGCCGAACTCGTTGTTCGTGCCGTAGGTCACATCGGAGCCGTAGGCTTGCTGTCGCTGTTCGTCATTCAGGCCATGGACGATCACGCCCACAGTCAGGCCGAGGAAGTTGTAGATCGGGCCCATCCACAGTGAGTCACGCCGGGCGAGGTAGTCGTTCACGGTGACCACATGCACGCCCTTGCCGGTGAGACCGTTCAAGTACACCGGCAGCGTGGCCACGAGGGTCTTGCCTTCGCCGGTCTTCATCTCCGCGATCCTTCCCTGGTGCAGCACGATGCCGCCGATGAGCTGCGCGTCAAAGTGGCGCATGCCGAGCGTCCGTTTGGACGTCTCGCGCACCACGGCAAATGCCTCGGGAAGGAGATCGTCAAGCGTCTCCCCGTCTTCGAGCCTCTTTTTGAACTCGTCCGTCTTGGCCCGCAAGGCCGCGTCCGCGAGGCCGGCAATTCCCTGCTCGAACGCGTTGATCTCATCCACCAGCACCTGAATGCGCTTCAGTTCCCGCTCATTTGCGGTGCCGAATATTTTTCTCAGAATCGTTCCGATCATCTGTCTTCTCTCCGCCCGCGTTAAAATAATTCGTTAGCATTGCATATTATCATTTTTATGCAGGAATTCAAGAGAATAATCTCCCGGACCATTACTCACGGTGTCCGGGAACCAGGGGGCGCGTTTTGAATCATGACAGGGATTTTCTTGAAGGAATGCGAGAAGCTATCCGGCGGTTTTTTAATTAATGTAAAATGGCATCTACTTGGTGCTAACTTACAAAAAGCCAAAACGTTTTCGCGCAAAGCCGCAAAGTCGCTAAGAAAGTCAGAAGCCCTGGAATCTTGAGTTAAGCCAAAAACAGGACCTGCTTTACTTTGCGACTTTGCGGCTTTGCGCGAGGCGCCCTTTTCGTTGATCTGAGTAGTTACGTGAATTTTTAAGAGACAGTATGTATCGGTTTTCAGCAGAAAGGCGGTATGGCGGAGGGAAATACTGCTCAGCCTTTGGCGGCTTTCAGGAGCTTCTCGAGCTTCTCAACGCCGACGCATTCCCTGGCATAGGCGCACCATTCGACACAGGACGTGCCGATCGGCCGGGCGTTCAGATGGCCGCACTTCTTGCAGGCTGTTTCCGGCTCATCGCTCCAGATCTCTAACTTTTCGCCGCACTTCTGGCACCGGATATCCTCCGGCTTCGGCGACCGTATCTCAATGCTTCCTGGACAACCTTCTTTAAACATGGGCCTACTTTATACCGATTTCAATAAAAGAGCTATGATGTAAATCATATCGGGCTTCCAGCTGCAAACCTGCGGAAATGTCAAACGGTTACGATGCCCGTATCGTAGTTCGGCATTCGGCAACGGCTTAAAAAAAACGAACGCCATGACCACCTGACGAAACGGGCCGCGTGACCGCAGCCGAACAATGAAAAATGGACAAAAGACGCAGGATCACTCTTTGATGATCTCCTTCACGGAGTTCGTTATCTCGATCTTGAAATTATAGGGAATGATCTGGCGGTTGATCTCTACCGGGATAAAGAGGATGACTTTTTTCCCCTTCAATCCCGCCGCGACATCGCTCTCGACCGGGAACAGGGGGCGAATATCATACCCCTTTCTCTGCGGCAACACGTACACATTGCTGATCGGGATCACGGTCTCCTGCACCGAGCTCCGGGACAGGACAAACTGGTCGGGAATTGGATTGTTCCGGTCCGGGAAACGTACTCCGGAATGCATGAGCCGCTGCGTTTGCCCGCTCATATCCGTATACTCGGCGCGGTCCCACAGGATTTTCACATCATAGGGGCTGAGGTTTTCGAACTGCATCTCGAAACCGTGTTCGCCGACGGCAAAGGAGACGGATATGTTCTTGTCCCGGAACCGGAGTTCCTGGGACACCACGGGGCTGATGAGCCGGTACGACAGCTTGTATCTGACGAGATCATGCAGGATCTTCTCCAGCTTGATATTCAGGGTATCGCCTTCATTGATGTCACGTAGCAAAATGGTCTTCTGCCGATAGTTGTCCTTGCTCACCTCAAGGAACGCCTTCGCCGCAAGCGCGGGGTCTTTCGGCACTCCGGCCGTAATGGTCGCGGGCGGGCGGTACCGCTGCTCCTTCAACTCCACGCCCGAAACGACCCTGATGGTCGCATCCGGCGGGTCCGCAAAAACCTTGAAGTTCTTCGCCACCACGCTTGAACACCCCGATCCGGCAAGTGCGGCAACTATCGCAACAAGAATATATTTTCTCATCTGCCCCTCCTCCAGCGTGAAAATGGCCTTTCTATGACTTTTTGATATAATAACACATCAACCGCCGCCTGTCATAAAAAATATAATGCGCGTTTTTAAACAGTTCGTACTGTTTTGACCGGGATATCCACGTCGGTCATAATAACCGGAAAAACCGTCAAATGGCTGCTTTCCCTTGTAAATGCCCTGTTTCGTCAGGCATGACAGGGGAAAATTTTCTTTCTGTTCCTGACAAATTGTCTTGAATTTGCTTTAATACATTACTATAATACCTACCTTACGTTGCCAACTGAGCAGGAGGGAGTACCATTATGGCGGTAAAAAAAGGTGCAAAGAAGAAAAAGGCTGCCAAGCCCGCAAGACCCACCAAGAAAAAAACGGCCAAAAAAACCGTGAAGAGATCCGCTGCAAAGGCAAGCACGGTCAAAAAGAAAACGGCCCGGAAAACCGCCCGAAAGGTCACCCCTAAAAAAGCGAAAAAAACCATAAAACCGGAATCCTCAAAGCTGGAATCTTCCGCAATGACCGTACTACCCAAACGACGGATATCCCTGGCTGAGCGGAAACGGAATGAGGTACTGAAAAAAATGCTGCTCAAAAAACGGAATGAGGTTGTGGAAGGCCTGGAGTCCCAGATGGGCCGAAAGCTGGCCCGTGAGACGGGGCAGAAGATCGACTCGGCCATGGACAGCGCCGATCAGTCAGCGCTTGACGTGGACCAGGGCATCGATTACTCGCTCCTGGAAATGAAATACGCGCAATACAAGGACATCGCCGACGCTTTCCGCAAGCTCCAGAGCAATACCTATGGAGAGTGTGAGGAGTGCGGAGAAGAGATCGATATCAAGCGCCTTGCGGTGAATCCTCTTGCCCGGTACTGCGTCGCCTGCAAAACGAATAAAGAGACCCTGGAAAATATCCAGAAGGAAGAGACGAGGTTCAAGGAATAATGATCGGACCGATCTGGCAGATCAGACGGATCGGACAGATATCAGACGCTTTTTCTTGACAAAAAGTCCGCAATACAGTATCTTGTGCCTCTGATTTTTCACGTGGCGGTGTAGCTCAGCTGGTAGAGCAGGGGAATCATAATCCCTGTGTCCGGGGTTCGAGTCCCTGCACCGCCACCATTTTCCTCTTCGCTTTTTCTTATCATAAACATAATTAGCTGACCATATATAATATAGAATTATGAAGAAATCACCGGATGCCGCTTCCGGTGGCATCCCCAGTTCACAGATCATGCTGCTAACCAAGGTCAAAGAAACCATAAAGAAATACTCCATGCTGAACCCCGGGGACCGGGTGCTTGTCGCGGTCTCGGGCGGGCCGGACTCGGTCTGCCTTCTGGGTGTCCTCCGGGTGTTGGCGAAAGATCTCGACCTGACACTCCATGTCGCGCATCTTGACCACCTGTTCCGGGGAAAAGAATCCGCTGACGAGGCGGTGTTCGTAGCGGAACTTGCGAAAACGTTCAATATCCCTGCGACCATCGAGAAGTTTGACGTGCCCGCCTACTGTCGTGAACGCGGACTGTCTTCGCAGGAGGGCGCCCGGAAGGTACGATATGATTTTTTACAACGAACGGCAATGATGAGCGATTCCGCTCACATCGCTACCGGCCATACGGCGAACGATCAGGCCGAGACCTTCCTCATGCGGCTCATACGCGGCGCCGGCGCCTCCGGCCTCTCGGCCATCCCCCCGGTGCGGGACAACATTATCCGTCCGTTGATCGATATCACGCGGGAAGAGGTGCTGGACTATCTGAAAAGGACGGGACTCGCCTTTGCAACCGACCCGTCGAACACCAAGCCTCTGTATACGCGGAACAGGATACGGATGGAGGTGCTGCCCGTACTGCAACGCTTCAATCCCCGGATCGTCGCAACGCTTGCGGCAGAGGCCGGCCAGCTCAGGGACGAAGATGAGGCAGTCGAGGGATATTGCGCAACACTCGCCGACAGCATCCTGGCACGGAAGGAAAACACCGTCTTTGTGAAGAGAAATGAATTCAATACGCTGCCCCCCGCGTTCAGGCGCAGACTGCTGATAAAAGCAGCGGATCTTGCCGGGGTGGAATCCTCCGGACTGTCCCGGATACAGATCGATGAGGCCATCACGTTCATGGCCGCCGCCCGAACCGGCAGAACCATGAATCTGCTTGCCGGCTTGACGATCGGCCGCGAATACGACCGGTTCGTTATCAGCGCTCAATCGGGAACAGATGACTTCTCCCGGGTGATCCTGATGCCCGGCGTTACCGTGCAATCGGAGCTCCGCATGGAGATCGAGACACTGGTCGCCGATCGGCTCCCGGATGAGCAGGAAGATTTAAATTATATATGGCAGGCCCTGTTCGATTATGATAAGATAGGACCGGCTTTGATGCTCAGGAGCAGGCATCCCGGTGACTGGTTCTGTCCATCCGGGATGGGCGGCAAACGCAAGAAGATACAGGACTACTTCGTTGACGAAAAGGTTCCCCGCAGGAAACGCGGCCTCGTTCCCCTGCTCTGCTCGGGAGAGGACATTCTGTGGGTGGTGGGGATGAGGACGGACGAGCGATTCCTCGCCGGCGCGGATACGAAGCGAATTCTGACGATAACGGTGAGGGATAGGACCGTCGTTGGGTAACGGTAACGAGGCCCGTATCGGAAATCGTTGAACAGGTACGGAAAAACACGAACCACGTTCCCGTCAGACAAAACGGGCATCGTAACCGTGACCGAGTACCTGCTTTTCCATATTTTTCAGGAGGATCCCCAATGGTAGGCATCGATTTTGGAAAACCGCTTTTTACGCGTGAGGAGATCCAGCGGAAGATACAGGAGATAGGCTCGCGGGTCTCGACAGACTATGCCGACAAGGACCTGCTCGCGGTCGGGGTCCTCAAGGGCGCGCTTTTTTTTATGTCCGACCTGCTCCGTTCACTCAGGATCTCCGTCAGGATGGACTTCATCCACTGCACCAGTTCCGCCACCCAGGGCAAGGACGGCAATCCGGTCCGAATGCTGTGCGACATGAAAGAAGATATCAAAGGAAAGCACGTTCTGCTGATCGAGGATATCATGGACTCCGGGGTGACCATCGATTACCTCAAAAAAATGCTCCTCGGCCGGGGGCCGGCTTCTCTCAAGGTGTGCGTACTGCTCGACAAAACCGACCGCCGGCAGGTGCCGATCGAGGCGGACTACGCGGGGTTCCGCATCCCGAACAAATACGTGGTCGGCTACGGACTGGACTACAAAGACCGCTACCGCAATCTGCCTTATATCGCCGTGCTCCCCGTGGAGGAGCGGCAGGCCCCGTAACAGCCGTATGACGGTTCTGCAGCAACAGGGAATTTGGCGTGACAAATCAGCCGGTTTCCCGAGAGTCGTATCGGAGCAGGGATAGAACGGATAAACTGTTGTCATACGCACGGGAATATGTTACTATTCCCGGTAATGAAGGTTGCGTGTTGAATTTTCTATGGTGATGAAATCATTCAATTTTCACTTTCCAATCTTCAATTTCCAATTTACAATTGCGAAGCAAACGGAGGTTCCTATCAGTGAGCGCATTCTATAAAAATCTGGCGCTGATACTGTTGTTCGTCGTGGTATCGGTGCTCATCTTCAATCTATTCAATCCCGTCAGCCAGACCGCTGTCCAGATACCCTTCAGCGATGTCATGGACAAGATCTCGACCGGGGAAGTGAACGACGTCACGATCAAAGGCGCGGAAATGCTCGGCAATTACAAGACCGGCAAATCCTTCAAGACCAACCTGCCGGACTATCCCGACCTCGTCAAGGACCTTCGCTCCAAGGGCGTGAAGATCAATGCGGAGCCGGTAAAAGAGTCCGCATGGTACAGCTTCCTCGTGGTCTGGGCGCCGCTCATTCTCATGGCGCTCTGGTTCCTGTTCATCATGCGCAACATGCAGATGGGCGGGAACAAGGCCATGTCGTTCGGCAAGAGCAAGGCCAAGCTCCTGAACGAGAGCTCCAAAAAGGTGACCTTCAGTGAAGTGGCGGGCATGGATGAGGCCAAAGTGGAGGTCCAGGAGATCATCGACATCCTGAAAGATCCCCAGAAGTTTCAGAAACTCGGCGGCAAGATACCGAAGGGTGTGCTGCTCGTCGGCCCCCCGGGCACGGGCAAAACCCTCCTGGCTCGGGCCATCGCCGGCGAGGCGGGCGTACCGTTCCTCTCGATCAGCGGATCTGATTTCGTCGAGATGTTCGTCGGCGTGGGCGCGTCGCGCGTCCGCGATCTCTTCGAGCAGGGCAAGAAGAACGCGCCGTGCATCATCTTTATCGACGAGATCGACGCCGTGGGCAGGCACCGCGGCGCGGGCCTCGGCGGCGGTCATGACGAGCGCGAACAGACCCTGAACCAGCTCCTCGTGGAGATGGACGGGTTCGAAAGCAACGAGGGCGTGATCCTCGTGGCAGCCACGAACCGTCCCGATGTGCTCGATCCGGCGCTCCTCAGGCCGGGCAGGTTCGACCGCATGGTTGTGCTCCCGCGGCCAGACTTGAACGGCAGGATCGGTGTGCTTAAGGTGCATACGCAGAAGATCAAGCTCGCGCCGCACGTGGACATCGAGTCCATCGCGCGCGGCACCCCCGGCTTGTCCGGCGCGGAACTGGCGAACCTGGTGAACGAGGCCGCGCTGCTGGCAGGCCGGCTGGGCAAGACGCAGGTCGAGACCGACGATTTTGAGCACGCCAAGGACAAGATCCTGATGGGCCTCGAGCGCAAGTCCATGCTGATCAGCGATGAGGAAAAGAAGAACACGGCCTACCACGAGGCGGGCCATACCATGGTAGCCAGGCTCATCCCCGGGACCGACCCCGTGCACAAGGTCTCGATCATCCCGCGCGGCATGGCCCTCGGCGTCACGCTCCAGCTCCCCACGGCCGACCGGTATTCCTACGACCGTGAGCATCTGCTCAACAACATAGCCATTCTGCTCGGCGGCAGGGCCGCGGAAGAGATCGCGCTCCAGCATATGACCACGGGCGCGGGCAATGACCTCGAGCGCGCCACAACGCTCGCCCGGAAGATGGTCTGCGAGTGGGGAATGAGCGATGCCATGGGGCCGCTGTCCTACGGCAAAAAGGAAGAGGCGATATTCCTGGGCCGCGAGATCGCGCAGCACCGCGACTACAGCGAGAACACGGCCATCGAGATCGACAAGGAAGTAAAGCGTATCGTCATGGACAACTACCACCGGGCCAGGACACTGATTCAGGACCGTGAGTCGCTGCTGCATAACCTGGCAAACGCACTGCTCGAGAAAGAGACCCTCGATGCCGCTGACATCGACGCGATCATCAACGCTCAGCCTGTAGCGGCTTAGGAGGGCAGTATGGAGCCTGTCCTCCGGATCTCCGGCCGTGGGGCGCTTGCAATAACCCTGAACGGTCTCACCTCCGGGCAGACAGCCGTCCTCAATAGTATCGTCCGATCATCTGACAGCGGAGCAGGCTCAAACCCTGCTCCGATCTTTTTTTCTTCACCACACAATAAGACCGCCGGCAACCGACCCTCCGCAATGGTCCTGACCGGCAGCCCCGGACAGCTGAGAAGACTTTTTTCTCTTCTGGCTGCCGACCATCGCATCCCCTCATCTCTTTCACAAAACGGTTACTCTCTGCTTGACAACTACCTGCGCTCGGATTATAAGATTGATTGCAGGGGGAAGGTCCTCGACCTCGGCAGCCGCACACACATCATGGGCATCCTGAACGTGACCCCTGATTCCTTCTCCGATGGCGGGCAGTATGCCGACGCTGAGCTGGCCCTCGCTCATGCCCGTGACATGGCCGCCGCGGGAGCCGACATCATCGATATCGGCGGGGAGTCCACCCGGCCCGGGGCGGCGCCCCTGCCCCGGGAGGAAGAGCTCCGCAGGATCATCCCGCTCATCGAGCGCCTTTCAGCCGAGCTTGCGGTCCCGATATCGGTCGATACCTATAAGTCATCGGTGGCGAAAATAGCGATCGAGGCCGGCGCGGGGATCGTGAACGACATCAGCGGGCTCCGGTTCTCGCCCGACATGGCGAACGTGGTGGCTGATTCCGGCGTTGCCGTGGTCATCATGCACATCAAAGGAACGCCGCGCGATATGCAGCAGGACCCCGTGTATGACGATGTCGTCGGCGAGGTCATGGCCTATCTGGAGGAAGGGATCGAGATCGCCTTGAAGGCAGGCGTGGACCGCGAGAAGATACTCATCGACCCGGGCATCGGTTTCGGCAAGACGCTCGAGCACAATCTCGTTATCCTGAACAGGCTGGAGGAATTTCGCGCCCTCGGCAGGCCGATCCTGCTTGGCCCCTCGCGAAAAAAGTTCATCGGCACGATCCTGGACGTCCCAACGCCCGAGCAGCGCGTTGACGGCACCGCCGCCGCCGTGGCAATCGGGATCGAGCGCGGCGCCCGCGTCGTGCGGGTCCATGACGTGGCGCGTATGGCGCAGGTGGCGAAGGTGACGGATGCAATTCTTAAATCAGTTCAAAGTTCATAGTTCATGGTTCAGAGTTAAGAGTTCAGAAAAAAAGCTTTCAATGTCTGTGTACATCCGGTTTTACACTTTTAACTTTGAACTACGAACACTGAACTGTAATTAAAATCATGACCAACTTCACCGAAATACGCGAGGCCCTGACGCACTATCGCTGGTTCAATGATACGGTGGACATAGCGCTCGTCTACTATATCATTTACCGGCTGCTGCTCATCATAAAGGGCACGCGCGCCTTTCAGATGCTCATCGGCATCGGGCTTATCGTGCTGGTGCTCATCGCCTCTCAGGCCTTTGCGTTCTACACGCTCGACTGGCTCATCCACAGCTTCTGGTCGCAGATCGTGCTCGCCGTCGTGATCCTGTTCCAGCCCGAGATCAGGCGCACCCTCGCCCGGGTCGGCGAGCGCCACCTGTTCCGCTCTCTCTCCGGGGTCGAGGGCTCCAAGTTCATTGAAGAAACGGTCAAAGCGGCCGTCAACATGGCCAACAAACGGATCGGCGCACTCATCGTTCTTGAACGCGACACGGACCTTACGACCATCGTGGAGATGGGCATTGAGCTGGATGCCAAGGTCACGAAGGAGATTCTCATCAGCATCTTTCTCCCCTATTCGCCGATCCATGACGGGGCCGCGATCATCCGGAGCGGCAGGCTCATCGCGGCAGGGTGCTTTCTGCCGCTCACGTTGTCTTCGAACCTCTCCAAATCGCTCGGCACGCGCCACCGCGCGGCCGTCGGCCTCACCGAGGAAAGCGATGCCGTCGTGGTGGTCGTGTCCGAGGAGACCGGGGAGATCTCAATGGTCGTGAACGGTGTGATCGAGAACAACGCGGATGCTCCCGCGCTCAGGAAGACGCTGTCCGATATTTTTGTCAGGAAAAAGGGCCGGTGACCGTACCATGAATATCCAAACCATTCTGTTCGATAATTGGGGCATCAAGCTGGTATCACTCGGGCTCTCGCTCACGCTCTGGTTCTATGTGACCTCAAAGGGTAAAACCGAGATGACGATCACGGTGCCGCTCGAACTGCGGAATATTCCCCAGGACATGGCAGTGGTCGGCAATGTCGCGGGGTCCCTGGAAGTACGCATTCAGGGTCAGGAACGTATTCTCAGAGACACCACGGTCGCGGAAAAAATGGTCGGTGTCATCGATCTGTCCATGACAAAGGTCGGTGAAAATACCGTGCACATCTCTCCTGACGATATCAAGCGTCCGGCGGAAGTAACCGTGACGCATATGTCGCTGTCTGAGATCACGGTGAAGCTCGAGCCGCTGGTCCGGAAGATATTTCGATTGAAACCAATCCTGCACGGAGCTCCCGCAGCCGGACACCGCATCGTGAAGATCATCGTCACGCCGTCGAAGATCACGGTCGAAGGGCCGGAGAGCCTGATGACGGCATTGAGCCGGCTCCAGACCATGCCGATCGACATCAACGATGCAAAAGAGACCATGACCGTGGAGCCCAAGATCGACTACCAGGGCCAACCGGTAAAGCTCCTTGAAAAGAACATCATGGTACAGATAATCATTGAGAGGGTGAACAGATGAGAAAGCTTTTCGGGACTGACGGCGTGCGGGGCGTGGCAAACCAGGACCCCATGACCTCGGAGATGGCGATGCGCATCGGCAGGGCGGCGGCGCACGTGTTCCGCGATTCGGCCCGCAGGCATCGCATCGTGATCGGCAAGGATACGAGGCTCTCGGGCTACATGATCGAGAGCGGCCTTACCGCCGGGCTGTGCTCCATGGGCATGGACGTGCTGCTGGTCGGCCCCGTGCCGACGCCGGGCATCGCGTTCCTTACGCGCAGCCTCAGGGCGGACGCCGGCGTCGTGGTCTCGGCGTCGCACAATCCCTATGAGGACAACGGCATTAAGTTCTTCGGCAGGGACGGGTTCAAACTCCCGGACGAGGTCGAGAAGAAGATGGAGGATCTGATCTTCTCCGGCGCCATAGACTCCGTCCGTCCCACAGCCAGCGAGATCGGCAAGGCCTTCCGGATCGACGACGCCATCGGCAGATACAACGAGTTCGTGAAATCGTCCATCCCGCGCGGCATGGACCTCTCAGGCCTGCGCGTGGTCGTGGACTCCGCCAACGGCGCGGCATACAAGATCGGGCCGCGCATCCTGATGGAACTCGGCGCCGATGTCATCTCGCTCTACGACCAGCCAAGCGGCACGAATATAAACGAAGGCTGCGGCTCGCTCCACCCCGAGATCATCAGCCGCGCTGTTGTCGCGAACAAGGCGCAGATCGGGATCGCCTTTGACGGCGACGCGGACCGGGTGATCCTGTGCGATGAGAACGGCGTTCTGGTGGACGGCGACGCGGTCATGGCCATCTGCGCGCTCCAGATGATGAAACACGGCAGGCTCAAGCACAACACGCTCGTGGCCACGGTCATGAGCAATCTCGGATTGGAACTGGCGATGCAGCAGGCGGGAGGCAAGCTCGTGCGGGCCGCCGTCGGCGACCGGTATGTCATGGAAAAAATGGCCGAGGGGGGCTTTAACCTCGGAGGAGAACAGTCGGGGCACATCATCTTCCTGGACCACAATACCACGGGCGACGGGATCATCTCCGCGCTCCAGATCCTCACGATCATGAAGCAGACCGATAAACCGCTGTCGGAACTGGCGACCTGCATGAAGACCTATCCCCAGATACTCGTGAACGTGAAAGTAAAGGAGCGGAGAGATCTCGATTCGATCCCCGAGATCGCGAAGCGGATGTCCGAGATCGAGAAGAAGCTTGATGGCACTGGCCGCCTGCTCGTGCGCTACTCCGGCACCGAACCCAAGGTGCGCGTGATGATCGAGGGCGAGGACCAGAACGAGATCAAGGCACTTGCCGGGGACCTTGCGGGGCTTATCGAAAAGAAGCTGGGATAAAGAACGTAAACCGGAGGCATCCGGCACCGAACGTTTTTATCAACTCTCTTTTAAAAGACCATCATTCACCGCATATTTTAGAGAACCATATCCCCGATAAGAGATCTCGGGGATGACTGATAAAACAATTCGAAGATATTGTCATTCCCGAAGGTTTAAAAGCTTGCCCCAGCATGACTTAAGCCGGGGGGAATCTGGTTTGAGAGAATTCACAAAATATTGTGCCGGGTTCCGTCAAGTGCATACCTCACACAGCATAATTCGCGTGGTCATCCTGGCGCTCATCCTTGCCCTGCCGGGATGCGCATACACAAAACTGATGACCACCCGGTTCGAGAACCCAACCTTCACCTATACGGGATTCGCAGTGGTCGAGTCCTCGCAAGGCAGGGTGATCGTGATCTTCCTGTTCTCCGCGCATAACCCGAATGAAGCAGGATTGAAGAACGTAACCTGCTCGTTTGAGCTATTTGTGGAAGGGACTAAGTTTATGACGGGTAATGATGTTCCCCTGGCGCTTGACCCGAACGGTGACACCGAGATCAAGGTCCCTGCAACGATCGCGTATGCGGACCTTTACCCCGTTCTGGGGTCTGTCCTGCGGCGGATTTTATCAGGCCAGAAAACAATACCCATCACGGTCGACGCCGTCTTTTCCGGTAAACCCGCGCTGTATAACGAAGCGGGAGAAGAAACGCCGGTTTTCTTCGAGAGAAGATTGATCAAAACCGTCGACATTCCCTTGCAACAAGAGAGAAGGAACAAGGAATAGTAAAGAAGGCCGAACCAGAAGGGCGTCTCTCGCAGAGCACACCCCCGACTAATTCATTCGAGGGCAGGCTCCGGACACAGAGTTAAATCAGGACCTTTAAGTCTTGGTTTTAATCCAGAACATTTTATATTTTCTCTGCGTCTCCGCGTCTCGGCGGTGATATTAAAATCGCTTGCAATCAGCTCTCTTTTCAGATAAATTTATCGTCAGAGGAGAATACCATGAAGATAGATATTGAGAAGGAAGAAGACGGGCGCTGGATTGCCGAAGTTTCCGATCTCCCCGGCGTCTTAGCGTATGGAACGACACGTGACGATGCCATCGCCAAGGTTGAGGCGCTTGCGCTGCGAGTGATTGCGGAGATGGCCTGACTGCGTATTTGCCTTTCACGAGGGTGTAGAAGTCGGTCCCCGCATGTTTGCTCGTATTGCAAAGAAAACGGGCCTCAGTCCGAACGATCTATAGAATCAGCGAGTCATGAATATCCAATCGGCTGCTGACCTTCGCACTTCCTATGCAAAAACCCATCATCCCCCTCACTCTGGCATACATCACCGGCCTCCTGCTCGGGCACGGGTTCCTCTACTTTCCCTATTCGATCGGCTGCCTGCTCATTGTCGGCATCCTGATATCAGGCATCCTTATCTGGCTGGATAAACTGAACCTCCGCCGTACCGTGCTTATCATGCTCCCCTGCTTTATCGGTATGACTGCATATCTGTACTCAGCGGCATGGTTTCCCTCTGATCATTACACCCGCCACATTAAGCCTGATAAAGAGAACCGCGAGGTCATCGGTAAGATCACATCACCGCTTGATCGCGACCCGGACAGGACCGGCTTCGTCGTGGATGTTCAGGATATCGACGGAACACGCGTTTCGGGAAAGGTCCGTGTCAGCGTGCGCGAAGAAGTCTCATCAGTTGGATATGGAGATGTCATACGCGTCACCGGCAAACTGTATGAGCCGGGGGGATACAATAATCCCGGAGGTTTTGACTACCCTGCATACCTTGCCCGGAGCAACATCTATTACATTGTCAACGTAAAGAGCGCGGATGCGATCGATATCCTCAGCCGAGGCTCCGGTATCTTTCGGAAAATCCAGGACTGGCGGGAACGGATACGCCAGGCCTTTCTGGAGTCCACCACGGGCGACGGCTCGGCCATTCTTCAGGCCATGGTTCTCGGGGAGGAAGGCCGGCTCACCGACGAGCTGCGAGACCGGTTCATGGCAGCCGGCGTCACGCATATTATCTCCATTTCCGGCTCTCACCTTGGCATGGTAGCGGTCCTTTGCTTCGCCCTGATCAGGGGACTGCTGTTCATGATGCCGGAACGGTTCTATCACCGTTTGACCCTGTACACGGACCCGAAAATTATCGCGGCATGGCTCACCCTCCCGCTCGTGGTCTTCTATACGCTGCTTGCGGGAGGGCAGATGGCGACCGTCCGATCGCTCATCATGATCTCCGCGGGACTCTTCGCGATCATCCTTGACCGCGAGAATGCGCTCATGCACGCACTCGCTCTTGCCGCGCTCTTCATTCTCATCGCAAGCCCGCAGGCGATCTTCGACATCTCGTTCCAGCTTTCGTTCATCGCGGTCCTGGTCATCGGATACGTCGTCTCGCTCTGGAATGAGCTGCAGTTCAAGGCAGAGACCCGTTACCGGAAGATCAGGAACAGCGCCCTGCTCCTCATCATCATATCCCTTTCCACAAGTCTCGCGACCGGACCGCTTGTCGCGTTCTACTTCAACCAGATTTCCTTCGCCGGCATCGTCTCGAACCTCATCATTGTTCCCTTCGCGGGCATGGTGGTCGTTCCGCTCGGACTGCTTTCAGGGATTGTCTCTCTCTTCACCCACCACCTGCCGCTGGGTTGGCTGAACCAGCTCGTATCGGATCTCTTCATCAGCGCGGTCTCATTTTTTCCCCGTCTCCCCTTCGCTGAATTTCATCCCCCGGCGCCCTCACTTTTATGGCTGATGCTTTATGCCGTTTTTCTTATCTCGCTGTTCATGCACACCCGGGCGCGTCTGCTCTTCCAGTTCAAGCCGTTCGAATCATCATCACGGGTCTCAAGGCTGCCGGTCATCGGCATGGCTTTCGCGGGCGTATGTTTGCTTCTTTTGTTTGTCCTTTCCTTCATACCCGAAAAACGCATGCTGGTCAGCTTTCCCGACGTGGGCCAGGGAGACTGCGCGCTCATCGAGCTCCCCGGCGGACAGACCATCCTGATCGATGGCGGCGGCACCCGTGACAACCGCTTTTCTATCGGGCGGCGCGTCCTTGCCCCCTGGCTCTGGAACAAGGGTATCCGCAGGCTGGACCTCGTGGTCCTGTCTCACCCCCATCCGGACCATATGAACGGGCTTATCGCGATCTTGAATAAATTCGAGGTCACTACGGTATGGGAAAGCGGACTGGATGCGGGCCTGCCGGGATACGGTGAGCTCCGCGCAGTGATGCAGGACAGAAAGATACGACCTCGCCTTGTGTCCGCTGACGATCCACCGGCGATGCTCGGCAAAACGATGGTCTCCGTGCTCCATCCGCGCAGGGGATTCGACCCCCATGACCGGCAGGCATATGCCGCGGAGAACAATCGCTCGCTTGTCGTGCAGATCAAGTCTGAGGACGGGACCCTCTTGTTCACCGGTGATATTGGGATCGAAGCGGAACAAGACATCCTGAAAAATATGCGGGGAATAAAAACCGACCTTATCAAGGTCCCGCACCATGGAAGCAAAAGCTCGAGCAGCGAAGACTTTCTATCACAAACGAGTCCCGAAATAGCGGTCGTGACCGTTGGCAGGGGGAACCCGTATCGTCATCCCTCCGATGAGGTCGTTGCACGGTATGAGAAGATCGGGGCCCGGATCTGCAGGACGGATATTGACGGCGCAGTGACAATCGGGGTGAATAAGGGGAAGTACGCCATACAGCGATGGAATGGTCTGATACTGCAGCGGATCGCGCTCTCCAACTGCGCGGCCTGGGGCGAACAGGAACAGGTAAACTGGAGCAGACTCCGGATCAGGGCAACGGAGCTTTGATGGGGTAGACCTTCAGGAAACCCAGAAATTCCTTGGCCGTGTGGGTGCAATAATTGCGTTTGGGTGAGATGATGCTGAAGTTCCGGTGGAACTTGACGTCCTTAAAGGTCATGGCCCTCAGGATTCCGTGTTTGATCGCCTGGCGTGCGGCCCAGGCCGAAACGATCGAGACACCGACGCCTTCCTCCACGGCACTCTTGATCGATTCGGTGCTGCCGAGCACAAGCGATATCTTGAGGTCGGCCAGCTTGATACCGTGATCTTCAAGGTGCTTCAGGATGATCTGGCGGGTGCCCGACCCCTCTTCACGCATGATGAGAGGCTCCTTGATCAAGTCCATGGCCGATATATTGCGGCGCTCGGCCCAGGGATGCGCCGGAGACACGATCAGCACCAGTTCGTCCGAGAGCAGGATATCGACGGCAAAGCGTTGTTTGCTCACATCCCCTTCCACCAGGGCAATATCGATCTCGCCGGCATTCAGTTTCTCGGTGATGGTCTTGGTGTTGCTCACCAGAAGCGAGATGTTGACCCGGGGGACCTTTTTCTTGAATGCTGAAATGATCGTGGGAAGGAGGTAATTGCCGATGGTCGAGCTGGCGCCGATGGAGAGGGATCCCTTGATCGATCCGGTGATCTCACTGATGTTCTTCTGCGCCTCGGCATAGAGCGCGAGAATCTCTTTTGCCCGTTTATACAGGATTTCCCCGGCCGGTGTCAGGTTAATGGAGTTACCGGACCGATCGAACAGACGGGTCTCGTAGAGTTCCTCCATGGCCTGCACCTGAAGGCTCACCGCGGGCTGGGTAAGGTGAATGAGCTCCGATGCCTTGGAAAAGCTTTTCGTATCTGCGACCGCGCAGAACACTCTTAGTTTATGATCTTCCATAGTAAGTTAATACAATCAAAGAAGTATTTGTGAGGATCGGCATGAAAACAATCATACCTCTTTTATTCCATGTCTATTTATAATTCAAAGCTCTGTTCTTGTCAAGGTGTTTGTCATGAGCATTCCGCGATTTGGCGGCATCGTACGTTGAAAAAGTGTAAAATTTACTTGACATTTCCCTGTTTACAGTTAAAATGCACGGGTTTCGTACTATTAAACTGGAGGTGAATGTATCATGGCAGAAATGAGTAAAACCGCTAAAGCGGCTACAAAAAAAGCAATTGTGAACCTAAACGTGCCCCAGTGTTGCGCCAAGCCCATGCAGGCGGCAAAAATGATGTCCACGAGCGGCAAGGTCCGCGGCATGATGTGGTTCTGCGATAAATGTTTTAAAGAAAAGGCCCTCTAAGCCGGTTCTTCAGTTATCGTTTCTTTGCAAGGCGGTGAGCATTTCACCGCCTTTTTTTATTTTCGCACATTATATATATGCATCTCAAGGCGGCGATGCACCCGCCGGCAGACTGTCAGAATATCCCTCCCCCGCGAAAATGCGAGTTATCAGTTGCAAAAAATACCCGATTATGATAAGTTAGCTCCGCAAAACCGGCTTTGCATCACTCAAACAACTGCATGCTTTTCCTTTCACCCTATCTCAAAAGGAGCGTTACGAAAAACCTATGGCACTCTTCCCTAAAACAATAGACTTCTTTGTGCAATTCGACCGGGCGCTCGAGAACCTTTCGAAAGCGGCAAATGTGCTTGTCGACATGTTGAACAATTTTGACACCTTCGAGAAAAAAGCAAAGGCGATGTACGAATTTGAGCAGGAAGGCGACATGCTCACCCACGACATCATGAAGGACCTGAACAAGACCTTCCTCACCCCCATCGACCGTGAGGACATCCATGCGCTCGCATCCCGGATCGACGACGTCCTCGACCTGATCTGGGCGGCCGTGGACAGGATGGTGGTATACAAGATCGAGAAACCAACACCCGAGGTGATCTCCATTGCCGAGGACCTGCAGATGACGGCGGACGTTCTGATCAAGGCCCTCCGGGAACTCCGGGCGAAGCAATATTCCCGCGTCCAGGAACACTGCATCGAGGTCAACCGGCTCGAAAACCGGATCGACCGCAAGTATCGCGACGCGCTCGGCAAACTCGTGAACAGTGATAACGACCCGGTGTTCATTATCAAATGGAAGGACATCTACCAGATTCTGGAAGACGCCTCGGACCGCGCGGAAGATATCGCCAATATTCTTGAAACCATAGTGCTCAAATATGCCTGATGTGCTGATCCTCATCATCGTCCTTGCCGTGCTCTTCGATGTAGCGAACGGCTGGCACGACTGCGCGAACGCCATCGCCACCGTGGTATCAACGAAGGTCCTTTCACCCATGTCGGCGGTGATCCTTGCGGCGACCATGAACATCGCCGGCGCCTTTCTCACCACCGCCGTGGCCAAGACCATCGGCTCGGGCATTGTGGATCCCATAGCGATCACGAACGCGGTCCTGATCTCGGCGCTGCTTTCCGCCATCCTCTGGAACCTCATCACGATCCTCATGGGCCTGCCGGTCAGCTCTTCACACGCGCTCGTCGGCGGGCTCATCGGAGCAGCCGTGTCTCATGGCGGCGCAACGCTTCTGAATATCGGCGGTATTATGAAGATCCTCCTGTCGCTCCTCATCTCCCCCGTGTTCGGCATCGTTTGTGGATATCTGTTCATGAAAATGATCCTGCATTTCTTCGGTCAGCTCTCACCCGGAGTCATCGGCAGGTATTTCGGCAGGCTCCAGATCGTCTCCTCGTCCTTTATGGCCTTCGGACACGGCTCCAACGACGCACAGAAGTCCATGGGCATCATCACCATGGCGCTCCTGGCCTCGGGCAAGATCCAGACACTCGAGGTGCCGACCTGGGTCGTCTTCACCTGCGCTGTTGCCATGGGATTCGGCACCCTCTTCGGCGGATGGAAGATCATCAAGACCCTTGGCCATAACATGCTGAAGCTTGAACCCATTCACGGCTTCGCCGCCGAGACCTCATCGGCCGGCATCATCATGGCGGCAAGCTTTTTCGGTCTTCCCGTAAGCACCACCCACGTAGTCTCAACCGCGATCCTCGGTGTAGGCGCGACCAAGCGGCTCTCGGCGGTCCGCTGGGGGATTGCCGGTAAGATAGTGATGGCATGGGTGCTTACCCTTCCGCTGTGCATTGCCATGGCGTGGATCATCCAAACACTTCTGACGTATTACCATATCGTTTAGCTTGTTTCCCGCACGGTTCTTCCCTCAAAGCCCGTCAAGTCACTCAATGATCAAATGCTTCCAACATGGGTGGAATAAACCGGCTTCGTTGACGTTGATCGGGGCTGATTGAATATTGCCGGGTTGTCCGTGTTGGGATTCGTGACAGTGTCGGAGATTTTTCTGATTCAGGCTGGCGATCAAGAAATCGCGGAATCTATTGGATACGACGGATGCCTGCAGGTGACTAAAAATTGTTAATCATCAATCTGGATATTTTTCGGGAATCAACTCCCCGGTACTTCCCCGCCTTCAACGCTTCGACTAAATTCTCACCGGTCACCACATCATCAAACTCGGTAAAGCACGAGCCGACCTCCCAGGGAATATGAGCGTCCGAGCCGCCGGTAAAGGGAAGTTTCAGCGCCGCAGCCGCCTTGATCGCCTTCACGTTAAACGCGTGCATATTGCAGCCGTTGTATCCTTCGAGCGCGCAGATGCCCGGTATATTTCGCACCAGATCGCCGATGCTGTTTACCGAACGATAGGGGTGAGAAGGGATCGCCACGCCGCCTGCCTGATGAATAACCCGTACGACCTCGTTAACCGACGAGTATTTTATCGACAGCGGGTCCGTATCGACGCCGAAAATGAGGCAATGCCCCTCTGCTGTTGAGAACTCCACTCCCCGAAAGATCACGATGCTGCTCTTGTACTTTTCCTTCAGGACCTCGACGAACTCCGACGCTCCGTAGTAATAGTGCTCCGTAAAAGCGATGCCGTGGAGGCCAAGTTCAATGGCACGAAGGATCGCTTCCTCAGGGTCGGCATCGTTGTCGCCGCTGTATTTTGTATGGACGTGAAGATCGATCTTGAATTTCATAGTGCGGCCTCCTGCCGCAACCAACCGGTACGTCATCCCCGAATGGTCGTATCGGGGATCCGGTGTTTATATAAATAACCATATTCCCGATAGAGTCGCTCGGGAATGACAGATCGCGAGGAATGTTCGCATTTTCCCTTCATGCAAACATTCGCGCGAATAGGCCACGTGCCACGGACAAATACCTTAATCGTTGCCCTTACCTTCATTCTTGCAACTCCCTCCGCAGGTGCACGCAAAGCTCCCGGTCCTTGCCTTCTCGAAAGCCTCTTTCCCTTCCCGGAAGCAGAGGCCGCCGATTACCAGCGCACCGATCGAATCGAGCCCGCCGATATTCGTGAGTTTGTATCCTGCGCTCGCAACAAGCAACACCACCGAAAGCTGCAAACATGCCCTCGTGCAGGCGGCATCGGCCAGAATGGCCTGCGAGCTCAGTTTTGTCCCGACTGCCACCTTGGCGCGGATGAGCGCCCACATGGAGACTATGGATACAAGCGAGATGACGATACCCCAGAACGCGCTCTCCGGCTTGTGCCCGCGAACGAGGTCACCGATGGCCGTAATCACCAGTCCCAGGGTGAGGACGTAGAAAGCCGTGCCCGTGATCCTGAGCGCCCTTTGCTCGAATCGGTCAAGATGTTCCCCGCCGTTCTGCCTGACCCTGCGGATCATGTGCCAGATGCCGATACCCGATACCACCTCCACGAAAGAATCGAGCCCGAATCCGAAGAGTGACATACTCTCGTCTTCCAGGCCAAAGTAGATCGAGATCAATCCCTCAGCAAGGTTGTAGAAGATCGTGATAAGCGCCAGTGTTGACGCCCAGACATAAAGCTTGTTCTTGTTCGGAACAAAACCCAGGGAACGTGTTGCCATGGCGTAGTGTACCATTTTTACGTGACGGGAGAAAGTAGAATCGTGGTGGTTTCATGGAATGAACACTATTGGTGAAGACAGGCCGGATCACCGGCGAGTGAGAACAGTATCGAACCCTCATATCGGAAAGGCGTGCCTGTCGATCGCGTCAAAGCCGAAGTTGAAATATTCAAATACATCTATCGCGAATGATCGTCTTGCCGAATCATAGTCTTGAAAATCAAACCCATATGCCATCAAAGCACCTCACCAACGGATTCCGTGACCGGCAAACAATTTTTTGTTTTGCGGGTATGAAGGAGATGGTATCCGCGTCTCATCCTTCAATCGTTCGACGGTGCGCACGACGAAGAACGGAGTATCTTTCCGACCCCTGCTCCCCCTTCATCAGTTTCCTGATGAGGACCGTTGCATCCCGCCCAGGTTCGCGGCGATCTCCGCGCCTGCAAGGAACACAACACACGAGAAATAGGTCCAGATGATCACAACGAACAGCGACTTGAAAGAACCGAACGCGAACCCGTATCCCGGATTGTACAGGAGAAAGAGGTGAAAGACCGGCCGCATGGCGTACCAGAAGAGAGACGCCGCGACGGCGCCGACCACGAGGTGGATGATGCGGCGGCCATCCGAAAACACCCGATACAGCAGAAAGACCGCCGTGGTGATGAGCAGAAAGGGAAGCGCGCGCTCCACATATCCCAGGAGATGCAGATGGCTCTTTTGTTCGATCACGGCAAGGACAATTTCAGCCACCGCGATCGCGGTCAGTCCCGTCAGGAAGATAATGCCGATGGTGATATCGAGCAGTTTCTTCACGAGAAACGTACGGATCTGTTTTTTCCGGAACACAATCCCCAGTGACTTTCGCATGTCACCCACGAGCGATGTCATTCTCCAGAGCAGCACCAGCATATTCAGCAGTCCGATCGCGCCCCGGTGCGATGCGATAGACTGCACTTCGAGCAAAATATCCTGGCTGTAGGCGGGAATTAACTGGAGCAGCAGTTCCTGCGTCCTGGCCATGGCCTCGCTGGACGAACCGATCACAGCGCCCAGAAGAAGGGTGAGTAATAAAAGCACGGGGATAAGCGCGAGGGTCGCAGAAAAGGCAAGTGACGACGCTGCGGACAGATCGTTGTTGTTCCGGAAGGTTGAGAAGGCCTCGGCTATAACGGCCTGCACGTTTTTCAATAGCTCCAATACCATCATCGACGGGGTCCCCTGACGAACCAAACTCTCACGCGTCGGGCAGTTACCTGTTGCGCTCGATTGCAGGTCATTATAGATGGTTGTCCGGAAAATATCAAGGCGTGTATCAGATTTTACGGGTGTCTGATTGAAAACGGTTGTTGAAAATGTCTAGAAGGAGGATTACACCACGGAAGTTGTTTTCGTGCAGCGATTTCACGAGGAAGTGCCTGATGCTGAAAAAGGTTGAGAGCGGGGACATGCCCCGCTCTCATTCCCTCTTTTATTTTCCCTTCGAAAGCAATTCATCGATCGCGGTCTTAAAATTGGTAAACGGTCCCGCTCCCACTATTTTCTTTGTCGCCTTTACCTTGCCGTCAGCCTGGATATAGCCAAGAAGAAACGCCGGTGTACCCGTAAGCCCGGCCTTCGATTGACCTTCAGCCATGCGCTTTTTGATATCATCAACGTACTTCCCTCCATCAAAACACGCTTTGAACGCGGCCATATCCAACCCCAACTCCTCGGCTAATTTCACGATATTGTCCTTCTCCAAATAGGTCGGATTATTGGTCGGGTTGTCAAACATTTTGTGGCTCAATTCCCAGAACTTACCCTGGTCTCCGGCGCATAAGCCCGCCTCCGAAGCCTTCATTGCATTTTTATGCATATCCAGGGGGAAATCCATAAACACGTGCTTCAGCTTTCCGGTGTCAACATATTCCTTATATATCTGCGGCTCCGTCTCACGGACGTGTCTTCCACAGAATGGTCATTGATAATCTGTATATTCGAGCAATGCGAGCTTTGCGTTCTTATCCCCCCTCATGGGTGCGCCCTTGATGTTGATCATTGCTTCTTTGAATTCACCGCCGCCACCCCCGCCAGCCGGCGCCTGTTTAATACCCTGAACGAGTTTCTTGAGCTCTTGAATATCCTGCTTGAGCGACTGGATCTCCTTTGTCAGGATCTGGTATTCCAAATTCGCCTGTGCAAATACCGGTTGAACGCCGAGAAAAAGCGTCATGCTCAGAACCAAACAGCCTAGATATTTCTTCATTACTCTTTCCTCCCTTTCTTATTGATAGATACATCACTGAATTCAGAATGCAGCAGAACTATACCATATCACTATCACCTTGTCAAAAAAAAACGAGGACTGTTCATGCCACGGTTTTCCCGCCAGACCCATAGAGCCAAATCATTGCACCATCCCGTTTATCACGTTTACTCACAACCTGCGAGCGCCTTGCTTGCCGTAGTATCAAGATATATTTCTTCTCCCTGTCGTTACTGAAAATGTTTACGAGGACGCCTTTTTATTACATCCATCGGGTAATGAAAGGCCAAGTGCGATAGAAAGCTTTTTGACTTCATCGAACGAGCATCGGTCTGCGGATTCCAGCAGCGCCAGATGTTCCGGATCAACACCCGCCTTCCGTGCCGCCGCTTCATTCGAAAGCCCCTGTTCTGCGATCGCAGTAATGATCTGCACCGTCTTCGGGCAAATCGTGCATTGGTCCTGGTAGCGTTTGAGGAACTCAGGGTCGGCGCACTTATCCCTGAGATATCTCCTGAAGGTCTTCATGACGGTATTTCTCCAGATCGTTGCGGCCCACACGGCCCAGGAACATCTCGCGGTATCGCCGCGTTTCCTGAATGTATGCAACAGGGACTTTGCTCGAATTTTTCCGGAGCGCGCGGTACACAATGATATAGGTCTCGAAACAGAAAAAATAGAGCAATCGCATGGGGTCGCCGGAGAGGCTGACCCGTAATTCGTGGATGCCGTCTTCCAGGAGGTCCGCATAGGGCCGGGGCAGTGTGGGACCCATCTCCTCCAGCAGTTCGAGGAAGTGCAGAACCTTTACCTGATGCTCGGAACTGCATGAATCAAGAAACTCCGAGACCGGGCAGGGCTTCATAAAGGGATCGCAAAAAAGAACGCTCCATTTTTTGGTCATGAGGACCCCTCTCCTCCCTTGCCGCACAGATCCCTGAGCGCACCGGAACAATTGAGTCGTTTCACTGCACTTGGTATCCAAACCCGGACTTGTTATCCTGTTGAGCCATCGGCACCCAGCTGACTATTTCTTCTCTTTGTCCCTGGACACCACTTCCGTCAGCGCGTCCTTGATCGCTCCCGGCGCGCTCATGATGGACATGAAGCTGTTGTTGCCCATCATGCTGAGGTCCGGGAAACTGATGGCAATGCGGAACCGGGCGAAGAGATGGTACACCTTGTTCCCCGACACCAGTATCTCATACGGAAGGTGGGCCGTCGACTTGACATCGCCGAAGTCGATGTAGTCCATGATGTATTTGTCCGCGCCTTTTCCCTTGGACATGGCGACGCCGTAGACCGCCTCTTCCTTGCCCGGTATGTCAACGCAGTACACCCTGGTCACTCCCGCCTTGCCCGCAGCGAGGCCGGCTTCGACCGCGCTCTTGGCCTCATGATAGGTCTTATACTCAGCCAGTTCGTGCTTGCCGAGGCTGTCGAACTTCTCCATGCCGAAGGTGTAGTTGTATTTCCGCAGTTGTTTTTCCGTAAGCCCCTTCTCTGAACCGAATTCCCTTTGCTTGCCCAGGGCCGCCTCCAGCTTTGCCTTCACGTCCTCCAGGTTCCCCTTCATCCGATAGGCCGCCGCCCAATAAGGAGGATTGGTAAAGGACACCTGGACCTTGTCCTTCACTTGGGTGACTGCCACGCGCTCGATAGCCCCGTATCCGCCGAAATCGCTTTTTGACGCGTTGGCCTTCAAGGAGTCGCTGGTCACAATGATCACCGTGGCATTGGGATAGGGGGAGTAGGTGCCGACCACTTCGAATCCCTGTGCCAGCAAGGCCGTCTTGGCATCAACAACCACCTGTGCCGGGTCAGCCTTCTGGGGTTCCGCGCCGAGGACGAAAGGCTTCAGCCCCTCTGCCTGTGCCAGGGATATGTTCATGATGAGTGCCGCACTTACCGCCGCCAAACCGATTACCGTACGCAGTTTCATAGTTTCCTCCTTTTTATGGTGGACCCCTCCGGGTCAGGTTCGAAATGTCATGATATCATAGCGGATCCGTCCCGTCACTCGCATGGACGGATGTATCGCTCGTGTCTGTATGGGTTTAAAATAGTACAGAGTCCAGTGTGAAACTTAAAAAATCGGCAACAGATGCAGAAAGTCGTAACTGCTCATGCACCGAATATCATGAGAATATCACAGAACGGAGTGAAATGAAAGATTATCTATGGTTTTGTTCATGGAGGGCGTTTTTCTCTGTGGCGTGGGAAACCATATGCAGTAAGGCGCAGTCAAAAGAAAAGGAACTGCCCCGCAGCAGCGGGATAACTCCTGAATTTGATTGGCGTCCCCAGCGGGATTTGAACCCGCGTTATCGCCGTGAAAGTCAAAAAATCTGAAAACACCAGACCGTTGATGTTGTTCGGGTTTCCCGTTTTGCTTTACAAATTGGCGCGTTATCGGCATTCCAAAAATTATATCCATTACGATAATTGTGTCCATTTCGGAAAATTTTAGCACATTTTTATCACAGTCAAACTGCACTTGATCCTTAATGATTAACATCGCATCGAGGTGTATCCTCTTCTCCGCTTGACAATGAATATGAATAATAATAGACTCCATCATGAAGTCCGTAGGAGTTGCACAATTCGGAAATTGCATAGTTCATATTGAAATTTTAAAAAAATTTCAGGCTAATTTGTCACGAGTCGAGAAGTGACCCCAATGACCTCTTTAGTTCGGTGCATGGTAGGGTAGAATTTTTTTACTATAAATCGCTGGATTTTGCTATTCTCGCACCGTGGCAAGTTCGGCATAGTAAAGCGGGACAATCCTACAGAAAAGGATGTTCTTATCATCATCTCATCTAAGACAACAACCTTATTCCCAAAGGGAGGATCGATGAGTCAACAAAACGGCAGGAAATGGAAGAATCTGATTACCTTCGTTGCGATTGTATGCGTCACCGGGTGCGCCCCAAGCGCATACCTAACCGTCAGCTCGGTGCCCAACCCCGTGCTTCTGGCAGGCCCGAGTCATATCGAAACGTACCGCAATGACGTTGATGTGGAAGTGCTATATTCGCATACGGAAACATGGACCGACTACGGTTATGGCGTATCTGCTCAGCAAACGACAACTAGAATAGAAGGCCCAAACAAGGCTTCTGCTGCGGTTTTCAGAGCCACGCAGGGGAACGATGCGTTGGATGTGCATGTTTCCGGAATGCAAGTCGGTGCTTGGGTTTCTGGCCTTCCTTTCTTTGTGGGTGTCTTAGAAAACTGGATAAATATTAAAGGCGGTGTTGCAGAAACAGGAAAGGATAAGAAATAATGAAAACGCTAATAATTATGATGGCGTCTGTTATTGGACTTATTCTGTTGACCGGATGTACCGGTGCCCGTAACATGGTGAAGGCTGACGGTGCCCGATACGATATTTCCCTGTCGCGTGCAATACGCGACAATAGCGGGCAAGTGATACCCTCAGAAAGACTCGAAACCGTAGGAACATTCCGTCAAACGGCTTACGGCTGGGGAATATTCTGGTCCTTTGTGCCGTTCAATACCATTGACATCTCCAACAGTGTCAACTCGCAGGTTGAAAAAGCAGGCGGCATCGCGATTACTAACCTTGCAGTCGATGTTAATAGCGGCCTTTTGAATTATATCCCAATATTAAATTGGCTGCCTATCTGGCCGGGTTATAATGTTGTAGATTTCACCGGCGATATTGTAAAAATTAAAGCTGATGCCGGAGCTTCACCAGTACAATCCGATGCACCCATAAATTAACCTTCTCGCAGCAAGCTGCGTGGTATCTATAAAGAGGAAGACTATTATCGTTTAAGCAACCTGCGGTTTCTTAAGCTCTTCCCTCTATAATGTGACCCTGTAGCAATCTACAGGAAATTGAATGTTAAAAGGGAATAATAATGAGTCGGCTATTGTTGCCCGTATGTCTCTTAGTGGTGGTCGCATGCGCCCCTTCTTTACCACTTCCGGCATTGACTCCGCCGCAGAGGGGGGGTTCTGTAGAGAGGACTTCTGAGAAAAGAAGCGAATGGCTGCACAGAAACTGTGAAGCAAAAGGAATCAGCATGGTGCGTGGCAAGGACGACCAGTGGTGCGACTATAACGCCCGCTGTGCGGCCGAAAAAGCCGGCGCTAACGTGGCAAGCATTATTTATCGGTATCAGGATGATATTAATAGAATCGTTACGTGGGATTTGATGATGTTTCTATGCAAATGAAAGGACTGCGGTGCGGCGTCGCCGGATTCGGCACCAGGGGGTGCGGGGTCAGCACTTGACAGGGTGTTGAAAAACTAGGACCTCGCAGTAACGCATCCGTTCCGAGCAAACATCCTTGTGTACTTGAACAACACCTATGCGATAAATATTGCTGAACAACTTTCGATAGAGTGAAAGATCGGAGATTGCACTGAGATGGCCCCGGTCTTTGGCCCTTGCCTGGACAGATAACAAGTAGACCATCCTCTTGATGTTCTGTGTCGAGGTCGTCATCAACACTTGTTCCATCCTGCCTAACGTCATAAGGCTGACCGGCGGTTTTTGGGCCGGTCCAGCCGCTGGTTGACAACTTCGCTTTTTCACGATTATTGTTTAAAAAAGGGGGCAATGGAGAACCCCTTTGACCTTTTTTTGACTCTTTCGACTAAACGCAATTGCCGATCTTACTTTGAGCGTCCGGCAGTCTTTTCCTTAATAAGTTCCTTGGGATCAAAACCCGGGCTTTCATTCCAGTATGAATTAATCAATATTCCAACAAATTTGGAAATATTTTCCGTTGCCGCTCGAAGATCTCCGCTGTTATTAAAACCGCTTTTTACTATTTTCCCGATTACTTTATCATCGGCGGCGTCAACGAGTAACAATTCCGTTGTTACATCAACATTAATCTGACCGGTGTTCTGACTCGCTTCAGCATTTAGAGAAGCAGCCTGCAAGTAGTCTCCACGTATCTGGGCATTTATGATTTTACCTTGCTTAAACCCAGTCATGCCTGTTACATGTTTCACTTGATACTCTGTTACGGCTCCTTTAATTATAAGCCCATCTTTTGTGTCTTCCCTTGTGCTACGAGATACTTCCTTGAAAATTATTGTTAGACTTGACGACATGGCAAGAGCTTGAGATATAGTTTCCGAAACATCGCTTATATATCCTAAAGGCTCCCCTTTAGTCCAGTCTTCAATATCAATTATGGTCAACTTTGAGTAGTTGGAGAACCTCACGTCTGGATCCAACCACACGGATGACCAACCATAGTATTTGTTAGTATAAGCCTGTCCATCGACCAGTCCTTCGTAGTCGCCCATATATCCCTTTTTTGGACTTTTCCAATATTTGAATTGCTGTCCCTTTACGGTAATGGTATTTCCGGCGCAGCCAGCGCCTAAAATCGAAAAAGTTAAAATGCACGATAAAATCAATCTATTCATAATTTACTCCTTTCTTATGTTTATATTCTTTTTTCGGGTTAAACGCCTTTCTTGCCTTTAGCTACCGCGAAGCGGTTTAGTTCAACGCTCAGGCTAAGCTGTGGGTACTCAGGAATTACGCCGGGTGAGCCGTCAGCTTCAGCCTTTAGTTAGCCAGCTATCAACGAATTAAGCGTTTATGATCCGAGATTAACTCTCCCCACACCTTCCAATATCTTTATAATCCCATCCAACGTTAATGTCTGGTTTATTTTGCATCGATTGGGATTATTTATTGACATAAGATCCATTCCATCTGAGGCTTTTGCGAGACAATCACCTGCACAGTGGTATTTGCAGAAACAGTTTTCACAATGGGGGATATTATTTATGGTGCGCTTTCTCAAATAAGCCAATTTATTTTCGTAAAATATAAATTCCTTCTCTTCATTATCGTATTTCCCATAGAAAAATACCTCTGAGCGCAAATCATCTTTTGAACAGACTTCATAGCAGGAAGTCACATCACCTTGAGGAGTCACACAAAAACTGTCACCGGAGGCCTTACAGAAAATTGTAGATATAGTATTGATGCGAGCACCTGAATAATAAATAGATATTCCTAACTTCTCTGCAACCTTTTGAGCTTTTCTATATCCTGCAATAAACTCATCAGGTGAAGGAGCCTCTATTCCTGTGTAAAGACATCTTCCACAAGCAAAGGTTGGCTCAAAATGGATATTTTTAGTTTTGCACATAATTCCAAAGAACTCAACGTACTTATCCAAATTAGCCACACTCCTGGCTGTAACAGTAGCTCTAACACCATAAGAGAAGTTCCTATCATTCATCCTCTTGACTGTGTCAATTACTTTTTTATAACTCCCCTTGCCATTAGCTAATGGCCTATGATAATTCTGTATGTCCTCGGTTCCATCAAGAGATAGATTCAAACCGGTAAAATTATCCATAATCCAGTCAAGTCTTTTCGCTGAAATAACGCCATTTGATGCAATACTAAAATTAATTTTTAGGCCCGTTGCCAATGATCTGCTTTTTGTGTATTCAACGCACTTGACCAGTGTCTGCCAAGCAAGGGTTGGTTCGCCTCCTCCATGGAAACCGACACCAATCACTTTTTGATTTTTTGATAATGCATTTTTGATGATTAGGTCAATTGCGGATTTGGCCATCTTAAGAGGAATAGTTGAATTTTCTTTTTCACCGCCGGAGGCATAGCAGTAAATACATCTCAAATTACATTTTCCAGTAAGAAAAAGGGTTACATTTGTGGGAGCAAATGTTTCTTCTGTCCGAGCAGGTAATTTGTCGATTGCTCCGTCAATCAGTCCTAATTCACGAAAAGTTGTCAAGAGCTCTTTTTCTTCCTTGTTTAAAAAGTGCCCATTATTTTCTAAATTAATCTTATATAAAAGATTGACAGCCATGGGTGAAACCATGAAAGCTGTTTGTTTGAGTGGGGCGTAGACAATATACTTATCCTTGTAAGGGATCGAGAATATTTCAGTTGATAAATAATAAGTCATGGTCTTTCATATCCGTACACAGCTTGACATGTTCAAACTGAATGACAAGTACATATCTGGGAGTCACACGTACAAACGGTAACTGTATTGCAGGTACAGACAGTGTCACAGGTACAGAATAGACCTAACAGACCTGCAGTACTGCCGCTATTGATATCGGACGTGTTCACAGTATCTCCAGAAAGAGATGGATCAACCATAGCATAAAGAGAAGCCCCCGACACAGCATCCCAGATAACTACGTTTCCATCCCACCCCTCAAAAAGCATGAACCCCCCTGAAACAATCTTGCTCCCATCAGGACTGAATGCTACTGTTCGGACATCACCCATGTCCCCTGTCAGTGTCAAAAGAAGGCTGCCATTTGTGGCATTCCAAACCATTATAGTATTATCTTGACTGCCAGAAACAATCCTGCTGGCATCATGACTATACGCTACAGAATAGACAACATCAGTATGACCTGATAGTGTCAGGAGAAGACTACCAGTTGTAGCATCAAAGATCTTTATAGTGTCATCTCCACTGCCCGAAACAATCCTGCTTCCATCGGGACTGAATGCTACTGATGCGCTAGAACCTGTTAGTGTCAGGAGAAGACTGCCAGTTGTGGCATTCCATATTTTTAAAGTGCCATCAAGACTGCCCGAAACAATCCTGCTTCCGTCGGGACTGAATGCTACCGACATGACAACAGCAGTATGACCTGTTATTGTCAGGAGAAGATTGCCAGTTGTGGCATTCCAGACTTTTACAGAGTTATCAAGACTGCCCGAAACAATCACGCTTCCATCGGGACTGAATGCTACCGACATGACAACATCAGTATGACCTGTTAGTATCCGAAGAAGATTACCAGTTGTGGCATTCCAGACCTTTATAGTTTTATCTCCACTGCCCGAAACAATCCTGCTTCCATCGGGGCTGAATGCAATTGAGGTGATATATCCAGAATTAGCTATTCGTGTCAGGAGAAGACTACCCGTTGTGGCATCCCAAATTTTTATAGTGTCATCTGCACTGCCCGAAACAATCCTGCTCCCATCAGGACTGAATGCAGTTGAATAGACAAGACTTGCATGTGAAGGATGATACCTCCTTTCGCCTGTAATATTTGTCTCATACTGGAACTGGATATGGTCGCTGCCGCTACCGCTGCCTCCACCGCTGCATCCGCCCAACGTCTGACTTAGCCCAAGTGCTGCAATTAAAGCGCCTCCTGCTTTAATAAATTCTCTTCGATTAAGGGCTTTGCCATTTTTGACGTTGGCAATTGCAAAAATATCTAGGCCTTCATCATTAAACTTTTTTATCTTTACATATTTTAGGCGATGGTTAGGTTTCTTTGACTCAGACATGGTTAGTCCTCCTCTGTTAAGTATGATATGGTTCCCTCCGAAAGGAGGGACGCCCATGAACATGGAGCAACTGACGGAAGTGAAGTGACAGTTGATGGGTTTCGTGGAGCATTTTAGGCATGTGATTGGGCGTTCGGATAGCCCCCCCTTGATAACAGCGGATTTACGATGTTATCTATTTTAGTAATGAACATGTCACACAATTCACAGTATTTTTGTCGAATATATACCTGATTTAATTTAATGTCAACGTCATCAAATAGGTACTTTTAGGGTAGAATTCAACGAATTCATAATGAATTTTTATGAGATTCAATGAGTTACAGCCATACAACGCCTGGAAAATAGTTGTTTGCCATCAGAAATGTCATAAATTTAATATCTGAGGATGCAATAAAACCACGATTATCATTTGGGATTTTTGGTTTCCTTCATGCGAGCGTTGAGTATAGGTATGAGAGCCTCGGACGATTCCGGGGATCTCTTCGGCCTACGTTTAATTAATATTCCTCTGGCAGGAGGACCGTGAAGCCCTCATACTCCGAGAAGCAGAGCCAGAGCGTGACCGTAGCGGAACGGCGAGGGCGGTCTGGTAGACAACATCGAACGGCACAAGATGCTTCTCACCTGCCAGCTTGAACGCGGCCGCAGCCAGGAACAGCGTGTCCCACAGCCGGCCGCCGTAATCCTGCCAGCCAGAAAGCAGCTCCGGCACCTGCACGAGCGCATGAACACCCACAGTGATGCAGACCGGAAAGCGGAAACCCGCCTCTTTCGCCTCTGGCGTATCGCTCACATCGATCAGCTGACCGTCCGCGATAGCCTGCTCACGCGTGTACTAGGATTTCCGTCTTGGCAAGCTGACGATTGAAATCATTGATCCTTGAAAGTGCCTGTTCTCGTTCTCTGTCCAGTCTTGAAAGGAGGGCTTCTTCTTTTGCTATGGCCTGCAGAAGTGATTTTTTTTGGACATACATTCTCCGGATAAAACATCGAAGCGAATACGATGAGAATGTCTGGCGGGGAAAGTTACGAGGTTAATGATGCTGAGTGCAAATCAGGATAACGGCCATGTTTCAATACGCAGACCTTCGATGTGCTCAAAATGTCTCTTGTTGCCGGTAACCAGCACGGCCTTGTGCGCGATTGCCGTCGCGGCTATAAGAGCATCAACTTCTCCCGTGGGTTTGCCAATGCTTCGCAGTCTGCTTTTAATGGAGCCGAACGCTTCGGCGCATTCAAGATCAAAAGGGATGATTTGAACCACATCCAGAAGTCTGGTCAGCTTGTCAAGATTGCGCGAAGCATTTTGCGACGCCTTCGCGCCATAATTCAACTCAGCAACAACCAGGACGCTCAGCGCAATTTTGTCGATATTGTCTGCTATCCGCTCCGCTACCGACTTGTTGCCATTCAGAAACGCTATGACGATATTAGTATCCAGGAGAATCATGCAAAGCGAACCTCTCTGCCGTGATATTGATGCCGCTCATTCTCAATCTCCTCAAAGATCGGCGCGATAGTGGCGTCTTCAGACCACGCGCCGCAAAGCGACGATATGATCTTCCGTTTTTCAGCAGACTTCAATGCGGGTTCGATTTTGACGATAACCTTGGTGCCTTCAGGAATCTTGACCTTTTTGGGAAGGCGAATCATTCCCTTTACTATTTTGCTCGTTACCGTGAATACCATCGTATACTCCTTTCACAATATGTTTCATATGCCGAGTTCCCGAATGAGGCTTCAATACATGACCAGAAGGCAGCATTCTCTAACGGTACAGCCCGCACGGCCACAAGATCAATCATTGCGATAATCATACCATGATAGACATAGGAAAACAAGCAGGGCAAAAAGCTACGGGGAAATTATCACATTTTTAGCACAGTCAAAAGAAAAGGAGCTACCCCGCAGCAGCGGGGTAACTCCATGATTTGAATGGCGTCCCCAGGGGGATTCGAACCCCCGTTATCGCCGTGAAAGGGCGGTGTCCTGGGCCGGGCTAGACGATGGGGACATATGTGAGTTCGGAGTGTTGAGTTCGGAGTTCGGAGTGATCAGTTCTAGCTTGAATCGTTTTATTGAACTCCCAACTCAAAACTCACTACTCTTAACTGTCTTTAACTGGTGAGCCGGCTGGGACTCGAACCCAGGACACCCGCCTTAAAAGGGCGGTGCTCTACCAACTGAGCTACCGGCCCGCTCTCGCGGTATTCTTTAAAGCTGCGTATAATAACAAAGAACCATCATCATTGTCAACAACATTTACGGCTTCCGGAACATTCCAGATCACAAAAATCAAATCCCAAATTACAAATAATCACCAAATACCAAATCCCAATAACCAAACAGTTTGGAGCTTCACATTTGGTTATTGAAATTTATTTGTTGTTTGACGCTTGTTATGTGTGATTTATTTCCTCGCCGCCGTCTTCTTGAACGGCTGTTCCAGAATGATCGTCTCATCCCTGCGCGCTCCGGTCGAGATGATGGCCGGCTTGACCCCGCTGAGCTTGCAGAGCTTTTCCACATAGGAACGGGCCTTCTTCGGCAGGTCTTCGTATTTTGTTACACCGACGGTGGTCTTCCTCCACCCCGGCATGGTGATATACTGCGGCTCGCCTTTTTCGAGCACCACAAGCTCGGACGGCATCTCCTCGTAGAGTTTCCCCCGGTGCCGGTAGCCCACGCAGATCTTGATCTCGTCGAGGGTATCGAGCACGTCGAGCTTGGTGATGGCCGCACTCGTCATGCCGTTCACGCGCACGGAATGGCGGATAATGAGCGTGTCCGCCCAGCCGCACCGCCGCGCCCTGCCCGTCGTGGCGCCATACTCCCTGCCGCGGGCGCGAAGCAGTTCTCCCAACTCGTTCTCCTGCTCCGTGGGGAATGGTCCGCTGCCCACGCGGGTGGTATATGCCTTCACAATACCCATCACCTCGGTGATCGTATTTGGTCCGATGCCGAGGCCGGTGCAGGCGCCTCCCGCCGTGGGGCTCGATGAGGTCACAAAGGGGTAAGTCCCGTGGTCCACGTCGAGGTGCGTACCCTGCGCGCCCTCGGCAAGGACATTTTTATTCTTGCTGACCGCCTCGTTCAGGACAAGCGTGGTGTCGGCAATATATTTTTTCAGTTTCGCCGCATATCCCATGTACTCTTCATACACCCGGTCCTGGTTCACCAGCTCCGCGTTGTAAAAACGATCGAGCAGAAAGTTTGCCTCGCTCGCGTTGACCGCCAGCTTCTCGTGAAACATCTCCGGATCAAGAAGGTCTGCCATTCTGATGCCCTTGCGGTTTATCTTGTCCGCATACGCGGGACCGATCCCGCGGCCCGTGGTGCCGATCTTTTTGTTCCCCTTGAGCTTCTCGCTCGCGACATCGAGCGCCTTGTGGTACGGCATGATCAGGTGGGCGTTCTTGCTGATAAGCAGATTTGCATCGAACGTAATGCCCCGCTTTTTCAAGCCATCCATCTCTTCGAGAAGCGCCGCGGGATCGACCACCACGCCGTTTCCGATAATGCATTTTTTGCCCCGGTGCAGAATCCCGGAGGGGATCAGATGCAGGATGAACTCTTCCTTCCCGACCACCACCGTATGTCCCGCATTGTGGCCGCCCTGATAGCGTGCGACGATGTTCGCGCGCTCGGTCAGGAGGTCAATGATCTTTCCCTTGCCTTCATCGCCCCACTGGGCGCCGACAACGACTAAAACTGGCATCGCAACTCCTTTATTGGAAATAACAAATTGAAGAATGTTCTCCAAATTATCAATTTCCAATCTTCAATCTACAATTCGTTCCGGCGGGGCCGGAACGTCATATCCGTATCTGTTTCGCCGAGAGAACATTCGTCATCTGCCTGATCTTCGCCATGATCTCATCGGACACAGCGCTGTCGATGCTCACGATCGACATCGCCCTTCCACCCTGTTGTTCGCGGCCGAACTGCATGCGCGCGATATTGATCCCGTTCTGGCCGAGCAGCGTCCCGATGCCGCCGATAACGCCCGGTTTGTCGTTGTTCATGAGCACGAGCATGTCGCCCTCGGGCACGGTCTCCATGGGAAAGTTGTCCACCTGGATGATGCGCGGCTCTTTTTTACTGTTCAGCGTCCCGGCAACGGACATATCCTTGCCGCCCGCCTTGATCTTGATCGTGATAAGGCTCGTGTACTCGGTGATGTCGGTCGATTTGGACACCTTGATCTCGATTCCGCGGTCCTTGGCGATGAGCGGCGCATTCACGAAGTTGACGCTCTCATTCAGGATCGGTGTGAGCAGGCCTTTGAGTGCCGCGAGCGTGATGGGCTCCTGCTTGAGGTTTGACACCTCGCCGCTGTATTCCAGAGTAACCTGGGTGAGGCCTCCCTCGCAGAGCTGTGCCTGGAACAGGCCCATGCGCTCCGCCAGGTTGATATACGGGCTGAGTGTCGGGAGCTGATCCGCAGGCACTGACGGCACGTTCACGGCGTTCCGCACGGTCCCGGCAACGAGATAATCCACGATCTGCTCGGCAACGGCAATCGCAACGTTCTCCTGTGCCTCCAGGGTGGACGCGCCGAGATGCGGCGTGGCAATGAAGTTATCGAGCGTCAAGAGCGGGTGGTTTTCCGGCGGTTCCTTTTCGAACACGTCAAAGGCGGCCCCGCCGACCTTGCCGCTCTTGAGCGCTTCATAAAGATCCTGCTCGTTCACGATCCCGCCCCGGGCACAGTTGATGATGCGAACACCGTCTTTCATCTGGCTGATGGTGTTCTTGTTGATCAGGTTCGCCGTCTCCTTGGTCTTGGGCGTATGGACCGTAATGAAATCGGACCGTTTGTATATCGTCGGCAGGTCCGCCAGCTCGATACCCATGCTCTTCGCCTTCTCCTGCGAAATGAAAGGGTCGAAAGCGATGACCTTCATGCCGAGGCACGAGCACCGCGCGGCCACGACCCCGCCGATTGCGCCAAGACCGATGACACCGATGGTCTTGGCGTAAAGCTCCACACCCTCGAACTTCTTTTTCTCCCACTTGCCGGTCTTGAGTGAGGAACAGGCCTGGGGAAGCATGCGGGCGCAGGCGAAGATCATGCCGATGGTGTGCTCGGCCGTCGTGATCGTGTTCCCGCCCGGCGTGTTCATCACCGCCACGCCTTTCTTGGTGGCCGCAGGTATGTCCACGTTGTCCAGGCCGCTGCCCGCGCGGCCCACGACCTTGAGTTTCGCCGCCTTCTCAAGCAGCCCCGCAGTGACCCTGGTGGCCGAGCGAATGATGAGCGCGTCGTAGTCGCCGATGATCTTCTCTATCTCCTCGACCGAGGTTTTGCTCCGGGCGTCCACATCAAGCCCGGCCTTTTTTAAAATTTCCACACCGACGGGGGACAGATTGTCGCTGATCAGAACTTTCATACATTCCTCCAAATGATCGGCCAACCACAGAGAGCACAGAGGAAAGGACTTGAATTTCCTTATTGCCGTCTCTCCGTGTACTCTGTGGTGAATGATTTACTTCATCAATATTTCCTGCGCTGCGCCGACACCCGTGCCGAGTTTCACCGGATGACCGAGGCCTTTCAGCACCATCTCGATGCCAGCCACGGCCGTGATCACATCGAAGGTGTCGGCATAGCCCAGGTGCGCGATGCGGAAGATCTTGCCCTTCAGCTTGTCCTGGCCGCCCGCGCCGGTGATTCCGTACTTCTCCCGGAGATTCTTGTAGATCGCCTGCCCGTCCACGCCCGCCGGGGCCTCGATGGCGGTAAGCGCGTTGCTCGGGCTCTCTTTCGGGAAGAGTTTGAGCCCCAGCGCCCCCGCTGCCGCCCGGGTCGCCCGGGCGAGCTTGTCGTGGCGCTTGAACACATTCTCAAGCCCCTCGTCCTGGAGCATCTTAATGCTGGCGTTCAGACCGATGATGAGGGTCACCGCCGAGGTGAAGTTCGTCTGGTTTTTGGCGAGGTTTTCGCGTTCCTTTTTGAAGTTGAAGTAAAACTTCGGGGTCTTTGCCGAATCGGCCATTTTCCAGGCCTTGTCGCTTACGGACACGAACGCGAGTCCCGGGGGCAGCATCACGCCCTTCTGGGAGCCGCCGATCATCACATCAATGCCCCACTCATCCGCCTTGATATCATGCGCAACAAGGGCCGAGATCGCGTCCACGACAAAGAGCGCATCGGTCTTCTTCACCACGGCCGCGACGGACTGCACGTCGTGGTACACGCCGGTCGAAGTCTCGTTCGCCTGGACGAAAACAGCCTTGATCTTCGGGTTCTTCCTGAGCGCGGCCTCCACCAGCTCGGCCTTGATAGCATGGCCCCACTCCACGATGATTTCCTCGACCTTCATGCCGTAGGCCTGGCAGATCTTGGTCCAGCGTTCGCCGAACTTGCCGCCGTTGATCACGAGCACATCGTCTCCCGGACTCAGGAAGTTCGTCACCGAGCCTTCCATTCCGCCGGTGCCGGTGGAGCACAGGATCAGCACGTCGTTCTTCGTCTGATAGAGCCACTGCAGGCCTTTCTTCGCGGAATCGAGGATCGGCAGGAAGTCCGGCGCGCGGTGATGGATAATCGGCATAGCCATGGCCAGGAGCGCCTCGGGGGGAACCGGGGTCGGGCCAGGGGCTAATAGATATTTTTTCTGCATGGGTACACCCTCCATAAAAATTTAGACAATACGTCCGTCAGTTTCTCTGTAGAACAAAAACGCGATATCGTTATCTGATGATTATGAACAACGAAAATTAGTGCCCCGTCGGGACGGGACCTATGCCAGGGGTTGGCATGTCGCTGGGATATTGTGGGTGTCTGTGTTGTTTCAAAATTGAACGTGCCTCTCTTTTGATTATTCCGTTTAAAAACGATTTGACAGTAGCATATGCCGCGGAAAATTGTCAAGAAAATAGTGCGGCCTGCCCCCCCTGTGCGGGAGCAGGCCTGGGAACGAAATCCTGCTACTTTGTTGCCACACCTTTCGACGCCATATCCTTCGGCGCGACATCCTTAAGCACGACATCACTCAGCACCACATTCAGGGTCACTTCCACCGTAAGCACCGGCGTGATGCGGTCATTGGAATAAATACTGATGTGCTTCGAAAGAGGGCCGTTGCTGTTGATCGTTGCCACTGTTACCTTCACGCGTCCAATGGCCCCCGGATCCAGGTGATCGGAACTGATCACCGCTGCGGCACAGCCTCAGGAAGGCTGGACCTTTTCTATGATCAGCTGTTCGCTGCCCACGTTCTTGATCTCCAAGACATACTCAGCCTTTGTCCCCTGGACGACCTTACCGAAATCGTGGCGCAGCTCCTTGACCTCGATCTTCGGCCCCTTGTTGTCAAGGGCCGCCAGTGGTCCGGCGCACAACAGGCCGGCCATCACCATGCTCATCAAAACCATCCGCTTCATGTTTCACCCCCTTCCCTGTTCATAATTCTTATCCGCAAGAGGGAACCTGCCCCGGCCTTCCATGGGCCTGGGCCCGCATTCCGCAATCATCGCTGCACTGCCCCCTTTTGTTTATCATGGATCATGCTGACAAGCTCTTCGCGGGTGATGAGCCCCTTCTCGATCAGCAGCGTGATGAGCGCGTCGATCCGCGTCCGGTCGTCTCCCTGCATTTGTTGCTCGGCGCCGCCATCGGACGACAGCAGAACCGAAGACGCGACAGAGCTGGAATTTTTCGGCATACTGAGATCGGAGCCGTGAATGATCTCCATCTTCCCGCCGGCGTCGTTTTCCCCTTGCTGAAGAGACGTCTTCGTCGGTTTGCGAACGACATTCTCGCCGTCATAGTATTTACTGATGGCGTCCCTGATCTCGGACTCCAGTGCCAGTGACGGTTTGATCTTCAGCCCGGTGTTGAAACGGATCTCGTCCATGGCCTCGATATCGAGGGGATCCAGCATCGCCAGGACCAGCGTTCCTCCTTCTCTTTTCACCGGCACTACGTGATATTTTTTTGCGATTTCCGGCTTGATCAGCTTGACGACGGCTTCGGGGACCTCGGGCTCGAAAAGATTGACGTAAGGGATCCGCAATTTTTCCGCGATCACCCTGGCCAGTCCTGTCTCGTCGACGAGATGCAGTTCGATGAGGATCGCGCCCAGCTTCCCCCCCCAGTCGCGCTGGTAGGAAAGCGCGGACTGGAGCTGGAACTCGTCGATGAGTCCGGCATCCTTAAGCATATCACCCAGTTTTTTAACCTCGGCCATACGGGTCTCCAGGTACAAGGGCTTGCCAAACAAACGCTGAACTGCACGGAATTATATGCTTCGCAGGCAGAGAATGTCAACGATTATTAAGGAAATACGCATTGCGCATGCATCTCAGAACCGGGACATGCCATCCCTCGTAACCACGGAAGGAAGGGGAAACAGCCGCTTCCCCACGGCAACAACGCGCTGCCGGGTCGTTCATAAATCGGTCACGTGTTTCTCCCTCACCCGCGACTCTTCGCTCGACTTCATCAGCAGATGCCGGTGCTCCACGTTTGCGAGCGCCGCAAGCAAGCTCGCCTTGATACCCGGCTGCTCCTGCTCGAGATCGGCCAGGAGTTTTTTTATCTTCCCGCGCTTCATATCCTGATCCCCGCAGGCCGGACAGGCGCAGCAGGTTATGGGGAAGCCGGCGCTCGCGGCATAGCGGATGATATCGTCTTCGGGCACATAGACGAGCGGCCGTATGACCACATCCAGACCGTTATCAGCGATCAGGAGCGGGGCCATGGCCTTGATCTTTCCGTTGTACAACTGGTTCAGAAAAAGCGTCTCGATGAAATCCTCGCGATGGTGTCCGAGGGCGATCTTCGTGCATCCAAGCTCATGCGCCTGGGTGTACAAAACACCGCGCTTGATCCGCGCACAAAGCGCGCAAGGAGTATCTTCCGGCGTCAGTTTTTCGAGCATAAGCCCGTGAATGGGCGCAGGTATGATCCGGTATTCAAAGTCATGGGAACGAAGATACTCTTCCATGAGATTGGTCTGAAACCCCGGGAATCCCGGATGCACGGTGACGGCGATAAGAGAAAAATCGACCGGTGCACGCCGCCGCAGGCTTTCCAGGACATGGAGCAGCGTCCAGCTATCCTTGCCGCCAGACAGCGCCACCAGTATCCGGTCATGGTTCTGTATCAGGCCGAAATCGCCGATGGCGCGGCCGCTCAGCCTCCGGATATGATGCTCCCTCTGTTCTCTCTGGCGCATGGAGTAAATCCTAAAGCCTGCTTACGGATAAGTCAACAGTTTTATGCGGGCTTTTATGCGGGCGTTCGCCGGAGCGGGTGGAAACAAAACAGGCCCCCGGAAGCTCTGCTTCCGGGGGCCTGTCGATACATGGCGTTGTTGATTATCTTCTTTTCTTTGCGGCTTTTTTCTTTGCTTTCTTCTTTGTTGCCTTTTTCTTCGTGGCTTTTTTCTTTGCGGCCTTTTTCTTTGTTGCCTTTTTCTTCACTGCCTTTTTGGCCGTCTTTTTTGCTGCTTTCTTTTTCACAGGCTTCTTCGCGGCTTTTTTTACAGCTTTTTTCTTCGTCGGCTTCTTCTTTGCCGGCGTCTTCTTGACTGCGGGGGCCGCAAACGGTGCAAACGGCTCACCGATCTCGGTCGTCTCCAGACCGCAGCAAAACACCGGTTCTTCATAGATATCGCCGGTCCTCGTCACATCTATCTTTCTGCCGCACACCTTGCACTCATACTGCATGATCTTCTCAATACCCATATGCGTTCCCCTCCTTTTAAGCTGATGACCCGTGTATTCACGGGCTGAATGGCGGTACTGGCACTGCGGAATCTTTTGGGTTCAGAATACGCCGGGAACCAGGAAACCCGGGGCCGCGAACTATAAGTATATTTATTATTTAATGTAGAAGCATCTTCATCAAATGTCAAGTTTTTTATCAAAAACAGCACTAACTCCATACCCGCGGCTGTTTCTTGTTCGCGTTGATCATCGCGTTCCTTCTCAGGTCCTCCTGCTTGAGCTCCCAGATATGCTCCATACCCTCGATAGCCGCTGACAAGGCCTCATCAGTAAGCTTGTTGTCCCAGTTCTTTGACTCGGCCAGACGGTAAAGTTCCAGTATCACCTCATCAAGAGTCATATAATCTCCTTTTAATTCAGATAGTTATTGAATGTAAACCTGGTCGGCAAAATATGAAAATATCGGTCATATCACTATAAAAAAACCGGGAGAAAAATATCCCGGCTGTGATTCATTCCAATGGACCTGTCATAGCAAAGATGCTGAAAAAAATCTTTTTTTTCACCCTACCTCCGGTTGCGCAACCATGGGTTTTGCAGTGATATTCCGCACTCCGAACTGGTTCGTCTCAAGCTCACCATCATGAGCGACCGTCGAATGATCTCAACTCCGCACTTGGGCGCTACCCGCACTTCGAGAACCCGCATCCCCGGCAGAAGGCGCAACCCTCTCCGAATTCAAGCAGGCCTCCGCAGTCCGGGCATTCCGGGCAGAGGCCAAGGTGGTTCTTGCTTCCGCCCTGTGAACAATCAGAGGAAGTATAGGCAACCGTCGGCTGTGCAATGACGGCCCTGGGCTTATGGTGCTGGTGGCTCACCGCATCCTTGGTATAGCGCTCAAGCGCCCTGGCAATGGCATCGGGACAGGACAGGATCGAGCCGCCTTCGCCCCACGCCGGCGACGGGCACCGGATGCCCTTCACCTGCTTGACGATGGAATCGATGGATATCCCCGAACGGAGCGCAAGCGAGACCATGCGGGAGACTGCCTCGGACTGGCTCGCGGCGCACCCGCCGGACTTGCCCATGGTGGAAAAGACCTCGCAGATGCCCTCCTCGTCCTCGTTGATCGTGATGTAGAGGTTTCCGCAGCCCGTGGGAAGCTTCTGGGTGACACCGTGGGTGAGCGCCGGACGGCTCCGCGGCTTCTTTTCCTCGGCCAGTTCAGGTGAGGTCCCGCCCTGCGGGATCATGTGCTGGCCCGCGGCAGCCGTTTTGCGCGCCTTCTCCGTGGCGCCCGTGCTGAGCACCTGCTCGTCGCGCGACCCGTCGCGATAGATGGTCACACCCTTGCATCCGAGCTTGTATGCCATCATATAGACCTTCTGCACGTCATCCTGAGTGGCGCTGTGCGGAAAGTTCACGGTCTTGGAGACCGCGTTATCAGTATGTTTCTGGAACGCGGACTGCATGCGTATGTGCCACTCCGGGGTGATGTCGTGGGCCGTAACGAACACGCGCTGCACGTCCTCGGGGACCGTCGCGACGCCCGTGCACCCGCCGTGCTCGGCGATGTCCTTCATGAGCCCTTCGGAATAGAAACCATCCTCCCGGGCGACGCGCTCGAACACAGGGTTCACCTCGAGGAGTTCCGCGCCGTCCATGACCCTCCGGACAAAGGTGAGTCCGAAGACCGGCTCTATGCCGCTGGAGCACCCGGCGATGATGGACAGGGTCCCGGTCGGCGCGATTGTCGTGACCGTCGCGTTTCTGACCAACGCAAGCCCCGGTTTGTCATAGATACTTCCCTTGAAATTCGGGAAGGCCCCGCGCTCTTTTGCAAGTTCCTCGCTCATCTTCCGGCCCTCCTCGGTGATGAACTGCATCACCGTCTCGCCGAGCCTCACGGCCTGGTCTGAGCTGTAGGGGATGCCCATCTCAAGCAGCATATCGGCGAACCCCATGACCCCAAGGCCGATCTTGCGGTTCGCACGGGTCTGCTGGCTGATCTTTTCAAGGGGATACTTGTTTACATCGATCACGTTGTCAAGGAAGTGGACCGCCTGCTGCACCGTGTGGCGGAGCTTGTCATAATCCACCGCCTTCCCATTGAGCGCCAGCATCTTCGCCAGATTGACCGAACCAAGATTGCAGGACTCGTAGGGCAGGAGCGGCTGCTCACCGCAGGGGTTGGTGGACTCCACCATACCCACGTGCGGCGTGGGGTTGTACTGGTTGATGCGGTCAAGGAAGATGATGCCCGGATCGCCGTTCTTCCAGGCCATGTTCACGATGGTATCGAAGACCCGGCGGGCGGAAAGGGTCTTGACCACCGCCCTGCTGCGCGGGGAGACCAGGTCATACTCGCCGTCCGTGTCCACCGCATCCATGAATCTGTCGGTGATGGCCACGGAGATGTTGAAGTTGTTCAGCCGGTCGCTCTGCTGTTTGCACGTGACGAAATCGAGGATGTCCGGATGGTCCACCGAGAGGATGCCCATGTTCGCGCCGCGCCGCGTGCCGCCCTGCTTCACGGTCTCGGTGGCCGCGTCGAACACGGTCATGAACGAGATGGGGCCGGACGAAACGCCCTTCGTGGACTTCACCACGTCGTTCTTCGGCCGGATGCGGGAAAAGGAGAAGCCCGTGCCGCCGCCGGACTTGTGGATGAGCGCCGCGTTCTTCACGGAATCAAAGATCTCTTCCATGGAGTCTCCCACGGGCAGCACGAAGCAGGCCGAGAGCTGGCCGAGCTCGCGCCCGGCGTTCATGAGCGTGGGGCTGTTCGGCAGGAACTCGAGGGAGGTCATGAGGCGGTAGAATTCGGTCGCGGTCCGCTCCACGTCGGCGTCGGACTTGCCGTAGGCCTTGTCGCCCTCGGCAATGGTCCTCGCCACGCGGGTGAACATGTCGACCGCTGTTTCGATCACAGTCCCGTCCTCGTTCCGCTTCAGGTACCTTTTTTCAAGGACCTTGAGGCAGTTCTTGGAAAGATCGAGACCCTTACCGGATGCTGTTGTCGAACCAGTTGCCGCACTCTTCATAAAACCCCTCCCTGGGAATAATGATAAATATAAATTCAAAATAAATCCGGGACGGTCAGGCAGACCGCCCCGGCTGAATTACAGGATCAAGTCATACAACAGGCTTTCAAATACATCGCATGAAGCTTCGTCTTGCCGGCTTTGATCATAATGCTGTTGCTCACTTTGATCGTAAATTTGAAGAGGAGGAGAGTCGATGGAACCGACTCGTGAATTGTATGTCTCTTGAAAATTCTGTAGGAAAGTATACCACAACATCTTGTGGAGTCAAGACCTATCTATCACTACATTTAGTCAATTTACATGCGGGTTTAATAAATCAAGGTTCATTGCAGGGGCATGAATCAAGCAAAAAAAAAGTACATAATAAATATATGTCTCAAACCCCGCTCTGGATGCGGTCCCGATTGATAGGGAGTAATTTTGTCCCTTTTTCCGGTGCCCGAAATGCGAGCGATCCGGGATGGATGCCACCCCGGGTCGCTCAAAAATGAAGAGTCATAACCTTTTTGCACTCATAACGGTAAAGAAGCAGCGCATCCATCAATCTCCCGCGAAATTCAAAGTTTACTAAACCTCATCCGCGCTCACGACAACCGCGAAAGGAACGTCCAATGCCTCAAAGTGCCGCTGTCCACAGCGAACTTTGTCAGCTTCACTCGTGCGAAGCTTCAAGAAATCTCGCGTCCCTTTAGTCTCGCGCACAAGGTAAAGCGTCTGGCTATCATGCTTAAGGATAGCCCAGTCTGGATTGTACTTACCCACCGGCGTATCGACTTCGAACCAACCCGGTAATTTCACAAAAAGCTTGATATCTTCTCTCTGATCCAGACGACGTGCAAATTCGCGTTCCAATTCCGAATCATATACAACATATTCGTACACCGACTTATTAACCTGCATCGCGGTCAGATAGTTGATGAACTCCTCATTTTTGAAGAGCAGCATTTCCCATTCCGCTTCTGAACCGGAACCGGGCAAGCGCTCGTACTTGATGCCGTCAATCAGCAGGCGGTGCAGTTCATACTTCAGCATCGTAGCTACGGAGTCCATAAATCGCTGAGGATCAACAAAGAACTCTGAGAGCCGTCCTGATTCCTTGAGAATACGCACAAGCGTGGATCGCGTCAATTCCGTTTCATTCTGCAGATATGCCAACAGGTCCGGCACCAGACCCTTAAATGATACCCGCTCCTCGGCGACACTGACAGCCGTCGTTGTCACACCGCCTTTGGCCACTCCCAGTTGCCCGGCACTCACGCGAATTTTTGCAGCCTCGATCTTTTCCATCCGTCGCAGGGAGTCTACCGCGCGTTTTACCAAGTCTTCTGTCTCGAATTCCACACGATAGGTGGTCTTCGGTTTAATGCGGTCCCAAAGGGCCTGGAACTCAGGACTCAGTTGTACTTCCTTACGCAGATGATTAGAACCTTCATCTCGCTCTTTGCGGATATGGCGTTCAATCTGGTATCCTGCCAAAAGGTCGATGACAGCGGGCGCAAGATCGCGATGCGCTTCCGGAAGATTAAGCGCAAATCCTAGACGTTTTGGGTCAAAGGCCGGTTGGATACGACCTTCAGAATCAAGCATACTCTGACCGATTAAAGCTTCCCGGATGGCCGTCGCGATCTCTTTCCCTACCGGCCTCTCTTCGCCATCCACCAGGCGTGTGAGTTTGGCAAACGCGGTAATCGGCACCTTGCCGAAGGTCACGCCGCACTCTTCCTCATATTCGTTCTGGAGCGCGCGGGCAAAGTCTTCATAGCTTTCATTGGCCACAACGAAAAGCTTGTTAACTGACTCGTCAAAGACGCGCAGACCGTCTTGATTGACCGGTAAGCGCAGCCCCCTGCCGATCTCCTGCCGCTTTTTCATGGAGCTCCGCGTCTCATTCAGCGTGCAGATTTGAAATACGTTCGGATTGTCCCATCCCTCGCGCAAGGCCGAATGGCTGAAGATGAAGCGCAACGGCTCGTCACTTGACAATAACCGTTCCTTGTCTTTCATAATCAGGTTATACACTTCGTCATCGGCCTGCGTGTCGCCTCTCGTATCCTTGAAGACACCTTTCTTGTCCTGCGCAAAGTAACCGTTATGAAGCCGCTCAACAGCCAGTTTCAACCATTCCAGTTCCCTGAATCGTTCCTCCCGCGCCAATTCAGCAAGGACCTCTTCAAAAAACTCTGCGAATTTGCCCATTACGGGCTTTCCAGATTCATCATAGTCGCGGTAATTCGCCACTCGGTCGACAAAGAACAGGCTCAGTACCTTGATGCCCCGAGCTCGAACCTGAAGCTCCTTTTCCAGGTGCTTCTTTACCGTATGCTTTATCTGGACACGCCACACATCGTCCCGCAGACCGCCTATTTCCTCGCCCTGTTTGAGCACGCGGCCATTATTGAAACGCACAAACTCATTACCGGGCTCAGCGTTAATCTCAGCTACAACAAAACCATCCTGATAACTGGCACGCTCATTTGAAAGCTCGAACAAATCCGAGCCGCTTTTCACGGGGACCGACTTCTCCTTCGGCCCTTCCGGCGTCTGCACGTGAATTCGTACTTTGGCCTTGATGCCCTTAGTGTAATCGATCTTCTCTACCCGCACAAAAGCATCGTTCCTGCCGCCATCCGCAGTAGCGCTGGCCACGACGATCTGTTTAACCAATCTCAGTTCGAAAGCCCGGACAGGATCGAGTCGGTAGACCAGGTTATAGGGATTGCGGTGAGTGGCCGAGTAGCGCAGCGTACATAAAGGATTGAGAGCCTTAATAGCTTCCTGCGCTTTATCAGTTGAGTCTACGCTCTGGGGCTCGTCGATGATGACGATGGGCCGCGTTGCCTGGACGAATTCGATAGGTTGGCGACCGGAGAGCTTATCGCTTTCTTTATAGATGACGTTGCTCTTTTGCTCATCCTCGGTGCCTGTGAAGTTTTTGCGGAAGGCGTCGATATTGATCACCAGTATCTGCAGCGTATTGCTCACCGCGAACTGCCGCAAGCGATTCACCTTCTTCGAGTCGTACACGAAATGCTCGAAAGGCGGGTTGTTGTAGAGTGCGCGGAAATGTTCGCCGGTAATCTCTATATTCTTCAGCACACCCTCACGGATGGCCACGCTCGGCACAACGATGATGAACTTTTGAAAACCGTATCGCCGGGAAAGCTCAAAGATGGTGCGCAGATAAACGTATGTTTTGCCTGTACCGGTCTCCATCTCCACGGAAAAGTGCGGACACTGTCGGACCTCGTTTGATGCCGAATCAAAGATATCCCATGCCTCGATCAGCACTGCGGTGTCTGCTGTTTCAATATCATTACGCGCCTGCACCACGCGTGTATTGGCAAGCAATTTCTCGGGAGAGATCATAAGTCCGTTGCTAACGCCCAGCTCTGTCCGGTGCTGCCCGGCAAAGAGTCCGCCGTAATCACCGACATGGATGACGGAGTATTCAGGCGCGCCCTGGGGTTGACCGTCAAAGAGGTCAGTCACCGCCGCCACGGCGTCAAGCTGGTATTGCTGATTGGGGTCAAACTGAAGTTTCATTTTGATCCTTCAACAGACGTGTATGCCTGATCCGGCCGATTCGGCGTCTCTGGATAACGCAGACGGAGTATGCCTTCTCGTACCATGGGCGTTAAATATTGGTTACGAATCCCTGCCGGATTACGGTTGAGTAAGCCGGATAAAGACTCCACAGTCAGAAATCTGCCTTTGCAAAGTTCGATTATTACCTTACGAACCTCCTGCGCTGGCGCTCTCACTGTAGAAGCAATTGATGCAGCTATGCTCATAAGCGCCTTTTCATCTTCCGCCTTATATGAGGAGTTGTTTTCGGAATATGAGGAGTCCCTGCCCGAATATGAGGAGTCCCCTTCCAAATGTAAGGACTCCTGGGGCAAATGTGAGGAGTCGCCAATCTGAGCCAAACGGTATTTTGTCCATCGGCGGCGGTTGTCGGACAACAAATAACCTTGTTCGCACAGACCTTGCAGAAGCCGCGTAATTTCAACCGGATGGTCGGTCAACAGTTCCTGAAGGCGAACATTGGAGACTTCGCCTTCAAGATAGGCCGTAGCCAACGCCTGGACCTCTTGCTTTGAAAGGCTGTTGAACCGGTCGCCAAACTGCTTCTGGAGGGCGGTCAAAGCATCTTCAGGAATCAGGCTGATCATCGGCATGACCAGCCGCACCCGTTCGGGCTGAAATTGCGTAGTCAGAGCGGGCGCCCGCCAGTGTTGGCTGCGCCAGCCGCTCTGGATGCGATCATATCCTGAGCCGGCCCGCTCGCCGCCGCCGATCATGATAAACATCTGTTGCAGGGACTTGTTCCGGCACTCACTGACACCGCCGCGACGCATTTGTTCAAGCGATACCAGCAGCGTCCCGGGGTTTTCCATCGCAAAACGATCGCGGGCTTTTTCAATAACAATGCCCCCCGGCGCAGTGTAGTCCGCATGAACAAGGGCATTTACAAACGCCTCGCGCAGGGCCTCATGGACCGGCGTTTCGTCTTTTCGCTGCACGCCTTCCAGCCTGAAGGGCACGCGCAGATCCACCGTGATCTTGGGCCACACCCGCTGATAGAACTGGAACAGATTGGCCTCCCAGGTCCCGTCCGGATAGATACGGTCGCTCCAGCGCTGCGTGAGATCGAGTTTTTCCCGGTAATCGACGAAATACCGCGGGGCGGCCTGAGGATCGACAATAGTCTGGTGTTTCCCGAACATGAGGAGCCCGGCAAGCGTCAACCCGCTCTTCCCGGTAGCGCGGTCTCGCCGCCATCCGCCCAGCTTTTCCAGCAGTTCGGGAATTTCGAGCGTCAGCCACGGGTGGTCGGGCTTGGTGGCCGAAAAACGCCGGCGGTATTGAGCGAGCGAAACAGGGTCGAGATCATCGATTGAAAATCCTTGAAGAATTCGCTGGTCAGCCGCCTCGGGATCCGCGTCAGCCAGCATTCGGCGGACTTCATCTTCGGTGCAGTGATAGTCCCCCTCATGACTGCGGCGAAAGGTATTGCCGAAAGGCGTGGGACCGAGATATACCGGTCGCTCGCTTCGCGAGGCGCGAGGCACATGCACGACGAGAATCCGCGCGTCCTTTATCTCGACCACCTGGACATGAGCCGTTGTTAATAGATTTCGGCTCACCTTGCCTCTATTGTTCACGGTATCCCAAAAGATCTTCTGGTACTCATCTATTTGTTTCGCGGTCAGACCATCCGCGAGGACGTCGCCGAATTCATCTTCAGCGACGCCGAGCAAGATCGCTCCGCCATCGGTATTGGCCAGGGCGCTATAGGTCTCCCAGAAACTGCGCGGAAAACCACCACGAGCGGACTTAAATTCCTTATCTTGCCCTTCGCAATTAGCCTCTATTTTTTCTATGTCTTCAAGCTCCAATGATTTCATCATCACACCGTCTTAAAGCTCGTAACACCTTTGGTTTTGAATATCTGCACAGCATTTGCCTTGAGCTGATCGTTGCCCGTAAAGCCTTCGTCGAGGCATACCACTCGTGCGGGTTTCCGCTCCGCCATGGCGCGGATAAGCTCCAGGGTCAGTTCCTTCTCAAGGCAGATAAAGAGCGCCCCGTCCGCCGCGCTGTGAATCGTCTTGCCGACAAGCGTGATTTTTTTCACCGGCGTTGTCAGCGGGAAACCGCTCTTGAGCAGGATTTCATAGAGAATATCGTCACTCGTTCGACCATCGCGGATATGGTCAACATGCAGGTCAAGTTGTTTTTCCAAGACCGCCATATTGCCCTGTTCTACCTGAGCGTTCCAGGGCTTGAAGTTGGACTCGGCTAGTTTGAAAACTTTAAAGCCTAGATCCTGCTGCCCGCTCTGGTCATTCAGTGCCAGCTTGCCTTGATCTTCTTTGTTCAACTTTTGAATAACCCGGCGTACACGTTCTTTCGTTATATCTGTGATGAGTGGATAATCTTCGCGGCTGGTCGGCTCGGGAAGCTGGACGAGGATGAACTTGCGATTACCATTATCTTGCTTATTTAGGTCGAGGACGGCATGAGCGGTAGTACCGGAGCCAGCGAAGAAGTCGAGGATGATACCTTCTTGGTCTGCCCCAATGCTAATGCATTGTGCAATTAGTTGGACTGGCTTCGGAGAATCAAAAACCTTACCGCCCATGAGATCCTTAACCTCCAGCGATGCCTTCTTGTTGCCTTCGATATCCGTCCAGAGGTTAGACGGTTGCTTCTTGCGACCATCTAGGTAAAACTTCTGGTATGGTCGCCAAGCTAGTTCTCCTTTCGTGGTGGACTCTCCCGTCCTTTTCCACTCAATCCAACCCTTCTGGTTGAGATCTTCATATCTGACTGATCCGCATCTCCAACGACTTTCATATCCGCCTGGTCCTATGGGGAATACATCTTTCCCATCAGGGCCTTTAATAGCATAATACATACTGGGGCGATCTTCACGTCTATCCTCCCCGCCCGTTTTTCTTAACGACCGCGTGAGGTATCGTCCACGTTCATCCTCTTGATCATAAATGCTCGCGTCCTCGTCAGTGAATTCCAGCCCCGTCAGATCTGCCTCTTCGGACTTAGAATACACCACGATATAGTCTATCTGATTGACGAGGATTTCGTTGCCTTGCCCCGTCGGCGTACCAGTGCTTCGAGTCACCTTTCCCCGAAAGTTTTCCTCGCCAAAAATCTCATCGCAAAGACTAATAAGACGACTCTGCTCATGATCATCAATAGATACAAAAAGCAAACCGTCATCTCGCAACAAATTACGCGCCAAGTACAGCCTCGGATACATCATATTCATCCATTTGGAGTGAAAGCGACCATCTGTATCGGCATTGGTGTTGAACTTCCGGCCTTCGGCGTCCACTTGCCCGGTATATTCAAGATAGGTTTGCAGGCTCTCGGTGTAGTTGTCTGGATAGATAAAATCGTTACCGGTATTGTAAGGTGGATCAATAGAGATCATCTTGACCTTGCCGAGATACGACTTTTGCAAAAGCTTCAACACTTCCAGATTGTCGCCTTCAATGATGAGGTTCTCCGTGGTGTCGAAATTGACGGACTCTTTCGGCGCTGGGATTAGTGTGGCCATGCTGGGGGTCTGGATGGTCTTGAAGCACTCGGCCTTGCCGGGCCAATGCATACCGTAGCGTTCCTTACCCACGTCCACACTCTCGCCCAGGGCAAGCTGCAGGCGGTCAAAATCAATCTTTCCTCCCTCCGTGCGAATCTCCGGAAAGAGGCGCAAAAGTTCCTGCTTTCTTTCTTCTGAGATATCGAGAGAGCGGAGGTCGAGTTTTTCCGGTTCGTTCATTCTGTCTCCTTTGGCAACATCGCTACTTTTACACTAAATGCCACCGAAGTGCAAAGAGCATTTTCTGCTCAGCTTTCTGCTGTAACCGCCTGCTGATCTCGTCAAGCAGCGCGTCCTTTTGGCGGTCAACTTCACGGCTTGCGGCATCATAGCTCCGCCACGCTTCATCCCGATTTGTTTCCAATGTACGCAATGAGCGCTGTTGTTCGAGTTTTTCAGGAAGATTGGGGGCAAAGCGTGCGGCCTTTTTCGTCTCCTTGATTTGCTGATCTAGCTCCTCGAGTTCAACCTTGAGCGCAGTACGACGATCCTCAGTCCAGCGATCCAACTTATCCATCTCTGTTTCAAACCAGACGCCATTTTTCGCGGAGGTTCTTTCTATTACGTTCTTCTGCTGACTTGCCGTGGCCTCGTCCAGCACGGTCTTGATATTCGTTGGAATTTCGCCGGAGCCTTGGTCCGTGCCGGGTAGATCGAACAGTCGTCTGCATCTGGCTTCGTCTATGATCTCGCCATCGTCGGTGACACCCGCAAGCAACAAGTGGTCCTCGGTTTCCAAAGCAGTCACGCTGAAAAGCTGACATGAAAGCCAGCCGCGCTTATTCTTGAGCGATTCGAGGATCGCGATATTTTTCCCGCCAGTGGAATACTGGAATACAACCTCTTTATGAGCAAGTGTCAGATCCTTCCCTTTTTCAAGCACACGCTGGGCAAGAGGATGTCCAACCCGGTACGTATTGGCGTCTTCCACATTCTTTCCCATTCGATAAGGCCCAGGATGAATGGTCTCACCAAGGAAAGGATTGCGTTCAAGCATGAAGCTGTATTCCCGTTCATCAAAACGAGCGAAAGGAGCGAGTAGATGACGAGTGAGATTCCAAAGCCGTTCGTTGAAACGGTCGAGATAATCATAGCTCTGGATGCGGACCTTTTCTACCACTTCCTGATCGAAGTTATTTAGAAGTTGCTCGCGGGCATCACGCTGACCCTGTGCAATCTCGGATTCCAAATCTCGTTGGAGTTCATCAAATTGGAACTGTATTTGTTCCTGGGTGCGGCACTTCTGATATATAGCAGCTATACGCTTTTCAAAATCAACACCAGACTCCACGGCGCCCAATACCTCGTCGCTCGCGCCGAACACGCCGCTGAAAAGCCGAAACTTCTCAGCCAAAAGCTCGTAGACCCGTAGGTCCGCAGCGTTGTTCTTGTTGAGAAAGTTAACAACCACCACATCAAACTTCTGGCCGTAACGGTGACATCGGCCTATGCGCTGTTCGATGCGTTGGGGGTTCCAGGGAAGGTCATAGTTTACAGCCAAGTTGCAGAATTGCAGGTTGAGACCTTCGGCTGCGGCCTCGGTCGCGATCATAATGGACGCATCGTCACGAAAACAATCCACCAGAGCCGCCCGCATATCTGCGCTGGGCGAACCGGTAATGCGGTCTGTTCCTTCGTGTTTTTCCGACCATCGACGGTAGATATCTTTCGATTTCGGATCATTATTCGTTCCATTAAAGAGCACTACTTTACCAGCGAACTCTGTCTGTTCCAAAATTTGGAAAAGATACTCTTGTGTACGGCGAGACTCTGTGAAAATGATGGCTTTCTGCTGGAGTGTAGCCGCGCCCTGGCTCTTTTGCGCTTGCTCTGCTACGGCAAACCCTCGTCTTAATGCGGTCAGAAGCACTTCTCCTTTGGAGTTTTTAACAATGGACCTGGCCAGTCGATGAAATTCCCGGAGTTTATCTGTTTCCTGTCGCATCTCCGCGAGCTGCTCAGATGAAAGCCGTGGTTGTTCAGCGGCCTGTTCAGCATTATCTTCGTCCCACTCATCAGCGAGTTCGTCCAGTTCTTCCCAGTTTTGGGCCAGATCCTCGGGTGGCGCTTCCACTGTCTCTGCTTTGATGGCTGCGACCTCAAGCTTGCGAGCAAGGCCGTCAAGGGTGTCGGATATTGCGTATGTGGACGATGCCAATAAGCGGCGCAGGATGAGCGTCATGAGCTGGCGCTGACTTGCAGGCAAGGCATAGAGTGTCGGTTGCTGGAGATAATCGGAGACCAAATCGTATAGCCGCTGCTCTTCCGATGTCGGCACGAATTCCTGCACCAAGGCATGACGATTGGTGAACTTTACATACTCTAGTACTTGTCTACGCAAGGTACGTTTGCAGAGGGGCCGGAGACGTTCTTTTAGTTCATTAAAATCGGCATCATTACCCAGGCGGGCGAATCGCGCTCGATAGGTTTTAAAGTCGCCGAAAGCATAATCATCAATGATGCTTACAAGTCCGTAGAGTTCCAGAAGCGAGTTTTGGAGAGGCGTCGCGGTCAGGAGTATTTTGGGGAAAGATGCAACGGCCTGCTTGATTGCGTTTGCGATCTTGCTGGACGGTTTGTAAACGTTCCGAAGACGATGAGCCTCGTCGATTACAACTAGGTCCCATGGGGTCTGGCGCAGATAGGGTTCTTGCTTTCGGGCGAACTGATACGAGCAGAGGATGATGGCATCCTGCTGGAATGGGTTGAGATTCCCGGAACGAATGAAATCATTAAATGTTCTATTTTCCAGAATGACAGACGGAAGATAAAATTTGTCGGCAAGCTCCTGACTCCATTGTTTTCGCAGATTAGCGGGAACGATGACGAGAAGCCGGCGCTTTCCTTCGGCCCATTTCTGCGAAAGGAGGAGACCGGCCTCGATGGTTTTCCCCAATCCTACTTCATCGGCCAAGATAGCGCCACGCGAAAACGGATTACGAAAGGCGAACAGCGCGGCTTCGATTTGATGCGGGTTGAGGTCCACCTGGGCATCAGAAAGCACGGAAGCGAGCTTCTCCACGCTATCCGAGGCGCAGCGCCGCGTCAGGTCGTGAGCAAAATATTTGGCGTGATAGTCAGTTAGAGCCATCTTCCAATCTTAATCTTTCCTCTGGTTTTTATTTTTTTGGTTCATTGCCCGGAGGTGTCCCCCCTGAGACGTCAGTTTGCATCTGACTTGACTTCTGTGCGCCCCACGGTCCACCTTCGGCAAGTGCCTTTCCTAACATGTTTTTCCGCATCTGATCCCAATCGTAAGCTCCAAGCAATCCAGGCATAAGTTGTCCGCCACTTTTATATCTATCAAGTACTTCTCTTATATCCTTATGCATGTCTAGTTGAATCGGTAAAATTTTAAGGAGAATTCCGATCATGTCTTCCATCTTTTTTTCCAAAGGCTTGGATGCTTTATACGGCTCTATTAAATCAAGCGTTGCCGGAATCAGGCTGCTTATCATAGTTGGATTTTTTTCTGCTTCACGAATCTGATCTTCAAGCATTTTTTTACATTGTTCAACGTTATCAAGATCCTTAAGATCAAATTCAATAGTTCTTATTACGGTGACATCAAATGGTATATGATCACCATGCTTAATTAATTGCACAATAGGTTTTTTAGTAATATGGCGTATTGCGAGTTCATAAAAGACGTTAGGGTTGCCGCCTGTTAAATCAGCAATGACGAGATCATCGTTGACTAGATGCTCTATTATCTGCATAGTAATTATGCCTGGGGTAGTTATTTTATCGGCTCGAATCGGTTCATTATATCCAAGGTTATCAACAATCGGTTGTATTATATGTTTCAACAATTTATCAGAATGATCCCTTATTTCACTATTGTCTATTCCGATTGGCGTTATGACAAAACATTTTTTCTCAGGCATAGTCCGCCTCCGATAAGGGCATTTGGGATAACTTCTTTCACATTGCCAGTCGTGCGCCCAGCAATCCTTATAAATTTATATACTTCCTGCTCGATCCTTTTGCCTTCTCCACCGGATACTTCGCTTCGTTCACCGCGATCTTATTCTCCACCTCTGCCAGCAAGTTAAACTTATATTCCTCGCTAAGATAGGTTAGGTAGATAAAGATATCAAAAGCATTTGGGGACAGGTCTTGAAATATCAGTTTTAATCTCCTGCCGCCCCTGTCATTGCCATTCTCCACCTTCATTTTTTCATTATAGGGGAGTGACCGACGTTTATGGCTCCGCAAACTGAAAGCTCGTCTTAAGGCTGTTGGCCTTGCTGAAATGAATGGCCTTATCGTGTTAAAGTCTGCCGACGACTACGCCGGGGGAGTGATAGCATTCACCAGCTGCTCTTTTCATTCCTTTCATTAATTGTTATCGTTGCAATGGCTCTATGAACATCCCCCATAAGTACTCAGCCGCACCTTCAAAGCCCATCTTTTCATTTTCAACGCGTCCGCGAAACGCCATGCCAAGGGGTTTAAGAAACAATATATATCCGTCATCGTCTACAGAAATTGACTCGTTGTAGCTGCTATCACCGGGTGAATTCCCCACTGAGTAAGCAATCCCCCCCGGAAAACTTCTTCTATCAGCCAGCCAAATCTTGCATCGGCTGGTTTCAGAACCATTCATATAGACGGCAGCAACAAAATGATTTGCATCTATACGACGGAAATCTGATTCAACGTCATTGTTTCTCGACCGCAGTTCCGAAAGCGATCCTTCAAAATATTTCGCGATGTATTCGAATGCATCATTTAAGAATCGGTCCTTCTCAATGTCGGCATACTTTTTCTTTACCCTCAGATTGCTCGATCTTATCTGAGGCTCTGAGTCAACCTTCCTGTCGGGTGCTACTTGTACAGTGGACTTTGCAGAACTCCCGCCATAGGACTTGGCATTTACCTCTTCCGCAGCTTTTCGAATAGCCTGGGAAATCTCAAGAAAAGCAGCATGTTGATTCGGAAACATGGAGACAGGCTTTCCATCTGTCGGGGTCGCCATCAGTTTTCCAAACGGCAGGCTGTGCCAATCACAAGGATGGAGAATTACCGGGAGCACCCGAGCTTCTCCGGCCTTTTGTCGTTCGATAGCCCTTTTCATTTCAACATCATAGCAATAGTCAGATGCAATAAAATAGGGGCTAACCAAGAGAAGAATGATGTCAGCCTTTTCCAGATGTTCACTGATAACATGATCTATTTCTTCTCCCGCTCCGATTCTGCGATCGTGCCACGTGTCAATCAAGCCTTGACGCTTCAGTGCGGAAAGATGGATTTCCATCTCATCCCGGAGGGCATCATCCTTGTGTGAATATGAAAAAAATACTGTCGTCATATAATTTATATTAAGCTACTCAGTTGTTTAAGAAACGCAACCAAATTGCCGCCATGAAACTCTGATTTGCTCATGCCTACTTTTTCCCAGAGGTCAAATATCTGCTGCTCATGCTGATTTGGTGGCCTTCCACCGCCTCTACTTGGGCAGCCTGACGAAGAAAGAGCCATGTTCAAAGGGTTTTCCTTGATGGATATTTGAACACACACAGGCTGGTTGTCAGCGCGCCGTCGGTTGATCTGTTGGTTTATCCAACTTTCATCAAGGCTTTTGTCGTCCTCAAGACTCCGTACACTTTCTCCTATACGAATAGTAATCATTTCAAGCCTCTCCTTGTAGCGTCACAGAAGGCACATCTGTGGCAAAATACGAAACGGAAAGTGTTTTTTGTGCGAAACCGGTCGCCGATGAAGGGTTAATGCTTTCTGTTATACGGCGACTGATTAGTCGGCTTCAGAGAAACGCCCTCCGAACTCGCCCTGGTTCTTACCGCAGCCTCTGTCCGTCCAAGCTTCAATCCGATAACGCGGGTTGGTGTATTCTCATTCGCCAGTTTGCTCAGTTCCCTGCGGTCTGTATTCGACCAGTCCTTCCCCGAATTCCTCGTGTACTTTGGCATGATAGACCTCCTTATCTCATCTTTGCGACCTTTGCATGAAAACGACAAAGGGGCGACCCTTGATTTGGGCCGCCCTTCCAATATTTATACAAATATCTAAAACAGCGTTATGCCACTTTCAAGACATGTACATCATACTACAACATCTTGTGGAGTCAAGCTCAAATTATCACTACATTTAGTCAATTTACATGCGGGTTTAATAAATCAAGGTTCATTGCAAGGGCATGAAACATAGCTAAAAAAATCACAAAAAAAATACATTTATCAAACCCCGCTCTGGATGCGGTCCCGATTGATAGGGAGCGATTTCATCCCTTTTTCGGCGCCCGAAATTTAATGAAGTTCCCCGTCCCGTTATTGTGAGCGCCATCACCAAAATGTGAAGAATATTTGCATATACTACGTAAAGGAATTCACAACAGCATCGGAAAGGAGCGAAGGTATGGAAAAAATCTGGGTAATAGAGGATCCTGATGAGTATCTTCCGTCTCAGGAAACAATGCGTATCACCCATGAATCACCCCCTCCTGCAGAAAAGAATCCTGCAGCGGCGTATACGCTTTCCCTGTTTTTCTGGGGAGCGGGGCAGATCTACAACGGTCAGAAAGAGAAAGGGCTGTGGTTCCTTTTCTCCATGCTGCTTTCGTACACAGGCGTTGTTCTTTCCCTCGTGTACGGGAAACCTCTTTTCCACGCGCTCCGCTCGTACGGCATTTCCAGCCTGGTCATTTTCATGGCCGCTGAGATTCTGCTTTTCTGTGTTTTGGTCTTCTGGAATTACAACGCCGGCGATGCATATCATACGGCGGTCCGGGCAAGAAAAACGCCTTTTACGGAAGTACCAGGCCGCGTGTATCCCGTTCTCTGTTCTTTGCTTATTCCCGGCTGGGGACAGCATCTGAACGGACAACCGGTCAAAGGCAGTATCTTTACCTGCTGTTCTATATTCAGCCTCTTCTCCGTTGTTTCGATCCCGGTCACCCTGCTGGCCTGGCCTTCCCTTGAGGCCTCAGCAGCCCGTACAACGATTGAAGGGATCTTCACGCTCATGGTGCTGTTTGCCCCTCTGATACCACTTCTCTGGATCTTCGGCAGTTTTGACGCTCTCAAAGTAAGCCTCGATGACTTTAAAAAAGAGCCGCTCTCCGAGAGGATCAAGTGTGCGAACTACCGTCGCCGGACGCACGGTCTGGTGGGGGGCGTCATTCCCCAGATCAGGTCAACCATCTTTCTCCTGCTCTTTCTTGCCTTCCTGATCATCATCAGCAGCCACGCCGTCCCCAAACACTTTTATCTTGATCAGCTTGTGGATGCTCAGACCTGGCTGCGAACGCGGGGAATGACGATCGTGCCGGCGCTTATTGGAAGATTGCTTGCTGGAGCGGGATAGTGTCAAATTTTCATGAAAAAGAGAATGAAAAATGAAGCTGCAAAACTTAACCACAGAGAACACTGAGAAAAAATCGAGTAACTACTCAGCACATCTGTACCCAGAAGGGTATTACACCAGAGAAAAATCATTTTATCCGCAGATTTCAAAAAATACAATTCAGATCCGATTTAATCTGTGAAATCTGCGTAATCTGCGGACAATATTTCGACCTGAGCTTCCTTCCCCATTTCTCCCGAGAAGATCCATCGCATCCATCCAATGCAAGACCTTACTTCGTCATCTGCCGGAGGGTCTCTTCCAGCTCCTTCAGGTACTTGCCGTACCCGGTCCAGTCCTCTTTCCGGAGCGCTTCCCGCGCCTTGCGCAGCTGTTCCATGGCCCGGGAACCCAGTTCCCTGGGTTGCAGCGTGACCGCCGCCCCGGCGGTCTCCATCATCCGCATGCTGGGCAGGCTGCCGCTGAACAAATGCTGGATCGCCGCCTCAAGCGTCTCTTCCATGACCACGTCGTTCCCGTAGGCAACAATGACCCGGCGAAGTTCCGGCAGCCCCCCCTTGTCCGTGGCCACCAGGTAGAGCGGCTGGACATAGATGAGCGAGTCCTCGATGGGGATGATCAGGAGGCTCCCGCGGATCACATCTGAGCCGCGCTGGCCCCAAAGCGTGAGCTGCTGCGAGATATAGGCGTCCTGGTCTATGCGGGCGTCGATCTGGCGGGGCCCGAAGATCAAGCGGTCCCTCGGGAAGGTATAGACGATGACCTTTCCGTAGTTCTCGCCGTCGCATCGCGCCGCCATCCAGGCCGCCAGATTGTCCCGCTTCGACGGCGTGAAGGGCAGGAGCAGGATGAACTCTTCCGCCTGGTGCCCGGGGAGCTTCGTGATGAGGTAATAGGGGTCCATGGTCTTTTGGCGGTACGACGGGACCTCCCAGAGGTCCTCCTTGTTGTAGAACACCGCGGGATCCGTCATGTGAAAGGTCTTGAACATCTGCGCCTGGATCTGGAGCAGCGCCCGCGGGTACCGGATGTGGCGTCTGAGGTCCGGCGGCATCTCGGTGACGGGCCTGAACAGGGTCGGGAAGACCGCGGCATAGGTCTTCGCAAGGATGTCCTTCTGGTCCACCACATAGAACACAACGCTCCCGTCGTAGGCGTCCACGACCACCTTGATCGAGTTGCGGATATAGTTGGTCCCTCCGGCGAGTGGTTTCGAATAGGGAAGGTTGCCGCTCCGGGTGTAGGCATCGATGATCCAGGACAACCGTCCGTTGTCAGCGATGACCATGTAGGGATCGGGATCAAAGGAGAGGAACGGCGCAATCTCCGTCACCCGCTTCATGATCGAGCGGTTATAGAGGATCCGGCTTTCGTTCGTCACATCGCTCGACAGGAAGATATTGAAGTTTCCGAAGTAGGCGGCATAGAGCAGCCGCGACAGGATCGAGGTGAGCCGGACCCCCCCGCTGCCCGCGTAGACGGTATAGACGTTCTCTTTCGTCGTGGGATAGCTGAACTCCCTGGTCTTCGTATTCACGATCACGTAGTCGTTCGGGCTTTCGCCATAGTAGATCTCGGGACGCTTCACCTGCGGCCCCGCACTCGTGACAGGCGGGATGTCCTTGATGAAGAACTCCGGCAGGCCTTCCTTCGTGATCCCGCTCACCGGCCCCAGAGCCAGTCCGAAACCATGCGTGAAAACAAGCCGCTCGTTGATCCAGGACTTGTTCGGCAGATCGGCATAGGAGAGCTCCCGGGGCGACAGCATGACCTGCAGATAACTGCCGTTGACGCTGTAACGATCATTGTCCACGTCACGGAAGTGGTAGTAGGTCCGGATCTGCTGCAGCTGGCTGTAGGTCTTGAGCAGCGGTTCCTCGTCCCAGAGCCGGATGTTCCGTATCGTGGACAGGTTCTTCCGGATATCGGTGAAGGCAAGCTGTTTGTTCGCGGCAAAGGGCTGGAGCTCAATATTTTCCAGGTCGTAACCGAAGCGGGTGAACTTGATATGGTCGGCGATGAAAGGCAGCTCGAGCACGCTCTCGTTCGGCGAGACCTGAAAGCTCTGGATCGTCGAAGGATAGACCTTCAGCCCCAGGACGTACGCGCCGGCAAGCACAACGAGCGTGATGAGCGGAATGGCAAGGGAGCGGCGCGCGGTAACAAAAGGGATAACGATCGCTGCGGCAACCGCGAGCACGGCCATGACCGCGAGCATGGTCAGCCGCACATGCACATCAGTGTACGAGGCCCCGTACAGGACCCCGTGCTCGGTCGTGAGCAGGCCAAAGCGGTCGAGGGCAAAACTGAACCCGAGGGAGATGAGGAACAGCGACAGGAGGATCCCGAGGTGACGTTTCATGAAAGGGTCGGCGGAGAAGGACCCGCCCGCGAGCGCAATGCCGCCCCGGAGAAGATAGACGGCGGCTGCCAGGACCGCGGCGATCACGATCAGGCTGCGCAGCATGATGTTCATCGCGTCGAGAAAAGGATAGTGGAAGAGAAAGAACGAGATGTCCCTGCCAAAGAGCGGATCAACGAGGCCCGCGGGCACGCTGTTCAGGAACAGGAGCGCCTGCTCCCAGTATTGCGCGCCGAGCGGGAAGGCGAACACGAACGCGAGAAGCGCCGCCAGAAGCGAGATCGCGGTCATCAGCCGGTTCAGGTCGAGGTTCTGCAATTGCGGCACGCTTTCCCAGAGGGGGTTCACCATGCCGGACGGGAGCTTGCGCTTTCCGGCAATGAAGAGATTGATGAAGACCATGAGAAAGGCGGTCAGGCCGAACACGAGCCCGGTCAGCAGCTTTGCCATGAAGGTCTTCTGAAAGACCGCGTCATAGCCGACTTCGCGGAAGAACCGCCAGTCCGCCATGAAGGAAAAAAATCCCCGCGCTCCCGCGAGTAGGATGATCCCTGAGACAACGGCAATGATGAGGACCTTGTTCCCCGGCATTTTATTATTCATTCTCCTGCCTCCTGGTGAGCCCGTCAATGAAATGCGTTTCGTGCTGTTCTCTCGTAACTGTATCCGATTTTTTCAGTTGTGGCAAGGGAAAGCGATGGTGCGGGCATAAAGAAACATTGAACGAGGGACGAGCCGCGCGCAAAACCGGAGGCAGAGACCTGCTTCATGCTAATAATATTCGTCATGTTCGGCTCCGACAACATGGTGGACGATCTCCCACGCGGTCTCCTCAATGGATTTGTTCGTCGTATCGACGACTGTCCAGTTCCGGTGTTTTTTTATGAGCGCCCAGACATATTCTACTTCGGCAAAGACCTTCTTGAACTCGCTGTAGCCCGGCTTGAGCCTGGAATTTTTTTGACGCACCGTCCTTATTTTTTGGAGGACCTCGGGGTCAATGGTAAGGCAGACGACCTTGTGCTGGTCGATCTCGAAGAGCTCTTCCGGCAGGGGGATCCCCGGAACGATGGGGACATTTGCGACCTTGAAGCCCTCCTGGGCCAGGTAGAAAGAGGTCGGGGTCTTGGATGTCCGCGAGAGGCCCACCAGAACGATATCAGCTTCCATAAGACGCTCGGCGCCCCTGCCGTCATCGTGCCCGAGGGTATAGTCTATCGCGTCAATACGCTTGAAATACCGTTCATCCACCTTTCTGAGCAGGGTCGGGGTTTCGAGCGGTTCCAGCCGCAGATAGGCGGAGAGATTATTGATGAGCGGGCCCAGAATATCAAGATGGTAGATCGTGTTCTTCAGGCAGAATGCGTGGGCATAGTCCCTCATCTCTTTCCTGACAAAGGTAAAAGCGATAAGGGCCTTGTCCTCCCTGGCCTTGTCGAGGATCGTTTTGAGTCTGGTCTTTGCATCGATATTGTGGAAGACCATCATTTTTGCGCGGGCATGTTCGAACTGCACGATGGCCGCCCTCAGGATGTGCAGACCGCTCTGACCGGTGGCATCGGAAATAATGTAAATTTTTTTCACGGGCCTTCTCCTCCTGGCTTTTCCGTATTGTCAAGATTTAACCACAGAGCACACGGAGAAGATCGTGATTGCATGGAGGAACTGCCTCTGTGTCCTCCCTCCCTCTCTGCGCCCTATTGTTACCAGCACTGTTTGTTTTGCAGGTGAATCCCTCCCGCCCTGACCAGACCGGTCAAAATATTCCAAATCACTTTCGATCTTCCTTCCCCTTCTCCGCCGGAACTACGGCGCCTTTTTTGACCGCTTCATCATATTTGCGCTGAGCATGATGAGAAGCCGGAGCCGCGGGATCGCGCGGCGTGAGAGTTCCGCAGCCGATCAGGAGTGATGCCGCTACGATGATGCACTGTATGCGCTTGTTTGTGAGATGATTGGTAAATATAGTTGTATCCCCCATTACACTTGACTCACTTGCCCTCTGCTTTCCCCACGCCCCACTCCAAACTCCGCACTCCGAACTCCGCATTCCGCACTCCCCGCTCCCCACTCCGAACTCCGCACTCCAAACCCTGCCATTTACTCCACCACCCACACCGCGCAGTTCTTGGCCTCATGAATAAGCTTGCTTGACGTGCTGCCGAAGAGAAACTCCTCGGTCTTGGATTTGTGGTGCCTGCCGACCACCACGGTGCAGCAGGTGAGATCGCAGCGCATAGCGAGGATCGCGTCGGCGAACGATTTTTCCTCGTTCACAAAGGTCTGGATACTGACCTTGTCCTCGGAGAACCCCGATTGGATCAGGACCTGCCGGTAGTTCTCGAGCATTTTCCCGGCCTGAGCTGTTTTTTCTTTGATCCATTCCTGCCCTTGCTCCTCACGGTCGAAAAAGTCCTGCTCGGGAGCGGGGATGATGCTGCATAACGTCACCGTAAATCCCGGCAGACTGCCGAGAAGGTCGGCGACATAGACCACGGCGCGCTTTGAACTTTCCGAATCATCCACGGCGACCAGGAAATGCTTGTCCTTGACGGGACTGTCTTGTTCGGTCTTCATGAGGTGGACCCCTTTCTTTACTGCCTGACGCGGCGATGGCAGGACATGAAGACGCGGTGAATTGTACTCCGTCGCCCGTTCTCCCCTTCCCCCAGTCTATGATCGGTTCAGTATCTCCCTCGCCTCTCCCAGATCGTCCAGCAGTTCACTGGTAGTATCGTAAAACACCTTCGCCCCCGTCGAAAAATGCATCAGCACCCGGTTCAGAGCATCGGGAATGTAGGGAAAGACCTTCTGGAGGTTTGCTACACGGTTATGAAACACCATGTTCATGTCGTCAGACGAAAGACGGTCCAGGGCGTCCGGATCGTCTTGCAGCAACCGGTGCGTTATGACATCCCCCCTGCCGGTGATATAAATAAGGATATTCCCCAAACCGAAGAGATCGTATCCGAACCGGTTCTCCCCGTGGCGGTAGTTAAAGTCGAAGTCGATCCACCGGTACCGGCCCGTGGCCTCGTCCTTGATCACATGGTCACGCCGGATATCGCCGTGCTTCTCGCCGCTCTCATGCAGGAACCGGATGGCCTTCACCATGCCGATGTATTCCTCGAGCAACGCCGGATAGTAATGATAAAAAAAGTCCTCATGGTCCCTGCCCAGTGAAAGCGTGATCTGGGCGATCGTCCTGCCGTGAATATAGTCCAGGATCCTGAGGGGATTGCCCGCCGAATCGGGAACCGTCCTCCCCTGCATGAAATCGTCCCGGCCGCGCACGAGTTCCAGGATGCGCGCCTCCTTGTGGGGGCTGCGCACGCACTCGAACACGAGGGCGCCGATCGTGACGTTGAACTGCTCCTTGAACACCCACTTAAGGATCTTGGTCTCGCCCGTCAAAAGATTGATGGACCGCTTGACCCAGAACTTCGGCTCGTCGTCCAGCCCGAACCGGCCCTCGCGCTCATTGTTTCGTACGAAAAAGGGAACGCCTTTAAGCACGACCACGTCATCGTAGTCCACGTGGAAAAAATCCGAGGTGTCCTTGATCTTCACGCGTTTCGGCACGCGCTCGCGCGGGACCCAGTGCCGGACCATGCGCAAGAGTTCTTTTTCCGTGTACCCGTCATTGCCGGTGATCATCCGTCTTCTCCTGCGTATGATTATACCAGACACCCTCGGTGAGGAAAATGAAATTCGGAACGCGGAGTTTCAAATCCGAGGTGAGTCTCGTCCCTCATCCCTCGTCCATCGTCCCTCTGTTCTCTGCCCTTTGCCCTCTCCCCCCCTGCCTTCGTCCCTCTTTCCACCCCCCTGCTCCTTAAGCTTCACTCATTATGCTTCACTCATTACGTCTCACGTTCTTCACCCGCGCGCCCTGCCCGCGTTGTTTTCTCTTGACTTTTCGGGCAAATAAGTCTAATTTTTTACAAGAATGTCACGCGCGGCACAGCCTGGGAAGGCGCGTGCCCGGAGAGGCGCTACTACCCATGTCGTACCAGATAAAGCTGGAGATATTTGAAGGTCCCATGGACCTTCTCCTGCACCTCATCAAGAAGCACGAACTCGATATCTACTCCATCCCCATCGCACTCATTACCCAGCAGTATCTCGAATACATCAACCTCATGAAGAGCCTCGACATGGAGATCGCGGGAGAGTTCCTCGTGATGGCTTCCACGCTCACGCACATCAAATCAAAGATGATGCTGCCGCCATCCGAAAACCCCGAGGGAGAAGACGACGGTACGGATCCCCAGGCCGAACTCATCCGGCGGCTCCTCGAATACAAGAGCTACAAGGAAGCGGCAATAACGCTCGAGGACAAGGAAGAAACCTGGTCAAAGGTGTACATGCGGGCGTCCGAGGCCGTGCCCGACGTCCCGGAGGACGATGAACCCCTGCTCTTCGACTTTCACCTCTTCGACCTGCTCGCGGCGCTCAAAGACGTCATGGCGCGGGTGCCTGATGCCAGTTTCGAGATCACGGCCGAGACCGTCTCGATCACCGAGAAGATATCCCAGATCCTGTCGCGGCTGGAGACCGTGGACAGCATGCTCTTTGTCGACCTCTTCGAAGAGAGCGCGTCCAAGGCCCAGGTGATCGGCACGTTCCTGGCGCTCCTCGAGCTGATCAAGACCCGCGTGGTAAAGGCGTTCCAGATCGAGCAGTTCGGCGCGATCCGGATCATGAAGGCCGTGACCGAGACCCGGGACCGGGACACGGCCACGGGGAATTTGTTCGGTTAAAAATTGCACATCGTTCACCACAGAGGACGCAGAGGACGGCAATCTTCTTCATGATAAAATGCAAAGCTCGTTTAATTTCTTTCTCAGTGATCTCTGCCTGCACCCAGCGTTTACGAGTGGAACCGCGAGTGCAGGGTGTGGTTAGAGTGTTCTGACCATGAAACCCGATATCAAGGCGCTGGCGCTGGCAAAAAATTTCGGCGACATCGAGACTGCGATCTACGCGGACCGATCGCTCATCGGCGATCTTGTCGCGCTCCTTGCGGAGAAGAACGGTGACGTACGGTCCGGCGTTCTGAACCTGCTGTCGCGCGTCGGATTCGACTACCCGAACGATACCCGGCCGCACCTGCCGACCCTGATCGCGCTGCTCGACGACCCGGACATGTTCATCAAGATCGACGCGGCGAACGCTGTCGGGAACCTGGGTTTCAGCTTCAAGGACGCGGCTGCCAAAGCCGCACCAAAATTGAAATTGCTTCTCGGGCATGAGCAGAGCCTCGTGCGTCAGGAAGCTGCCTACGCCCTCGGAAACATCGGGTTCGCCCATACGGACCTCGTAACTGACGCTGTCCCGCGTTTGATCCAGATGCTCGAGGGGGGCGATGATGACGAGCGCGAGTCAGCCGCGCACGCCCTGGGCAAGGTGGGCATCAACGCGCCGGAGCTGATCAAGGGGATCCTTCCCCGGCTCGTGGAGGTGCTTGAGTTCTCGAAAGAGGCGACCTGCGGCGGCGTGCTCTTCGCGCTGGGAGCTATCGGATTGCATTATCCCCGGGAAGTGGCAAGCCTGGTGCCGAGGTTGATGCAGTATCTGGACAGCGGCCACCCGAACGCGGTAAAGAATGCCGTGGCCGCCCTCGGGAACATCGGCAGCTCGAACGCGGAGCTCGTCAAGGACGCGATCCCGAAGATCCGAAAGATCATGGAGACCGCGACGGACGTCGATATAAAGATGAACGCCAGGGTGGCGCTCGGAAGAATGGGCGACCCGACGGCGATGTGAAAACAATTTCTAACCACGGAGACACTGAGACACGGAGAAAAAATCAGGTTCCAAAGTATTCCTCCGTGACCTCCGTGCCTCAGTGGTAAATTCTGGTTCGATTCGAGAGGTTCTGATTTGGATGATCATCAACTGAAATCGGCGATCGAAGCGATTGTTTTCGTTTCGGGCAATCCCCTTTCCCTGGACAGGCTCAAAGGCATTTTTGAAGAGGCAGCGGCCGAACAGATCGAGGCGCAGGTCCGGCTGCTTCAGCAGGAATACATCGACCGGGGCTCGGGTCTTATGCTTGCCGAGGTGGCCGGCGGATACCAGCTCGCTACGCGGCCGGAGCTCTTCGGATGGATCCGGAAATTCAAGACCGTAAAAACATCAACCAGGCTCTCGAAGCCCGCGCTCGAGACGCTCGCCATCGTGGCGTATAAACAGCCCATCACCCGCTCGGAAGTGGAGGCGATCCGCGGCGTGAACATCGGCGGCATCATGCGGAACCTCATGGAACGACGCCTCGTGAAGATCGTGGGCAAGAAGGACGTTGCGGGCAAACCCATGATGTACGGTACCACGCTGGAATTCCTCCAGTACTTCGGATTGAAAGACCTCTCCGCCCTTCCGACGCTCAAGGAGTTCCAGGAGCTCGAGGCCGGAGAAGAGGTCATGGAAGAGGTCCCCCTCGTTGAGGGAGAGGACGCGGAAACACCCGCGTTCGGGGAGACGACCCTGGAAGAATCATCGTCCCCGGAGGCGGCTGAAACGGGAACAATGGCAGAAACGTCAATCGAGGAGAACAGGACAGGATGATCGAGCTCCAGGATGCCCTGCGAAAAAAAGAGATATGGGCCATCGGCGGCGGCAAGGGCGGGATCGGCAAAAGCCTGATCACCGGGAACATCGGCATCACCCTCGCGCGCCTCAAGAAAAAGGTCCTGCTGGTGGACGCCGACCTGGGAGGCGCGAACCTTCACACCACGCTCGGCATCGGCGTTCCGGAGATGACGCTCTCGGATTTTCTGAACCGTCGCGTCAAGACCATCCAGGAAGTCATTATCAAGACCAGCATCCCGAACCTGAGTCTTGTCAGCGGCGCCCAGGACTTCCTCGACGCGGCCAATCCGAATTTCGCGCAGAAGACGCGTCTGCTCAGACACCTCGAGACGCTGGATGCGGACTACATTCTCCTTGACCTCGGCGCGGGCACCTCGTTCAACATCCTTGATTTTTTCCTGTTCTCGGACCACGGCATCCTCGTCGTGCTGCCCGAACCCACGGCCATTGAGAACGCCTATCGGTTCATCAAGAGCGCCTTCTACCGAAGGTTCAAAAAGGTGGTGGTCGATCAGAACATCAAGGACCTTATCGACGCGGCCATGGACCAGAAGAACAATATGGGCATCCGCACCCCCTATGACCTCATCGAGCGCGTGAAGTCGATGGAGCGGGAAGTGGGCGAGGTGCTCGAACTCGAAGTGCTCAAGTTCAAGCCCCAGCTGATCGTGAACCAGGTCAGGACCAAGAACGACATTCAGATCGGATTCTCCATGAAAAGCGCCTGCCAGAAATACTTCGGCATCGACGTGGAATATCTGGGCTATGTGGAATACGATGATTGCGTCTGGCAGTCCATCCGGAGCAAACGGCCGCTCATGATCGAATACCCCTACTCGCGGCCGTCGCGCTGCATAGAACGGATCGTCCATAATCTGCTCAGGAAAGAGCAGCTTACGCTGAGCATGCTGTACTAACAGGGGGAGCTTGCGGGAAAAGCCATGATCAAAAAAATAGAGGACTTGAACTACTACGAGTTGCTGGAGGTCAGCCCCCGGGCGACCTCTCAGGAGATCCACAAGGCCTATGAGCGGGTCCGGCGGGTGTACGAGCCGAATTCCATGGCGCTCTATTCGCTCTTCAGCCCTGAAGAGACCGCCGCCATCACCCAGCGGATCGAAGAAGCCTACCGGACCCTGGTATACGAGAGCAACCGGAAACGGTACGATGCGCTGTTGCGGGGACAGGACGAACTGCCTGATCTTCCGCCGCTCCCGTCCGACCCGGCAGATCAGCCCCGTCAAGACCAGCTGTCATTCCCTTCCGAGCTTACGTATCAGCCCCGTCCTGCTCAGCCGGCGCTCACGCTGCCGTCGGAGAACCGCTACTTGAGCACGTTGGAACCGCTGGTCCAGCAGCCCGCGCCGCCAAAAACCGTGCACGAGACGATCACGCCGGTCTCCCAGTTCATCGCGGATTTCACCGGACCCGCCATCAAGATGCTGAGGGAACAGCACGGACTTACCGTGCGGAATATCGCTGATATAACGAAGATCGGTACGCGCTACCTCGAATTCATCGAAGAGGAAGTCTATGGCAAATTGCCGGCGCGTGCCTATACGCGGGGTTTTCTCATGCTTTATGCAAAAGCGCTGGGCTGCGACCCGGAGCGGATGGCAGGCGACTATTTGAAGAGATACGACGCCGCGACGACGCCAAAAACGAAGTAGTCGGCTGCCGGTAAAAAGCGCAGAGATTCTTATGGGACGCAGGAACAGGATTGAAACCGCTTCATGGATAGTGTAGTGCGTCATAAATTGTTTTACTTTGTTTGTCATTCTGAGCAAAGCGAAGAATCTTGTTTTTCCAAACACATGAGACCCTTCACTTCGTTCAGGGTGACACGTCAAATGTAAAGAAGCGTTAGACGCACTACACGAGAAAGTGCGCGATAAAGGAGAGTACTATGGCGCCAGGCATTTTGGTCTTTATAGAGAACAAAGATGAAAAATCATTTTTCGATAATTTGTTCAAGACCGATGATTTTCCTGTTTTCGAGACACACCTTGCTCTCGAAGCGATGCAGATCCTTCATGATAAAGATATCGGTTTGATCATTGCCGGCAGTGTCATGGAAGGGATCAAGGGTGAACGGTTCAAGGTGATCGCCGAAAAGATACGGCCCGGGGTCAAAACCGTCCTGATCGGCCCCCTCTCCCGTGAGAACAACGGATTTTTCATCAACACCGATGAATTCAAGGATCTCATCCGCACTTCCGTCAAGACCGAACATGTGCTGCGAAGAGAGCTGGGGGATTCGAAACAGCTCATCTTTGCCCTCGCCGACCGCCTGCTGCAGATCTTCGGGGTCAATGACCGCTATTTTTTCAATAGCGATCATCTCGTCGCGGAGCTGGCCTCCAAACTGGCTTCGAAGATGGGCCTCGAAGAAGAGCTCGTGGAGTCCATTCGCATGTCGGCACTGCTCCGTGACCTGGGCAAGGTGGGGATCCAGCTTCAGATCCTCGAGGGAACGGTCCGATTGAACCAGATCGAACTTACCCCGATCAAGGAGCATCCGATCCATACGATCCAGCTCCTGCGACAGATCCAGTTTCCGTGGAACCTGGACCTGATCATCAGCCAGCACCATGAGCACTATGACGGAAGCGGCTATCCCTACGGTTTTAAGGGCAGGCAGATCTGCATTGGAGCGCGGATCCTCAGCGTCGCGGACGCCTTTTATGCCATGACCACGGACCGCCCCTATCGTAAGGCGCTGTCCCACGACAAGGCGCTTGAGGAAATAAGAAAGAACGCGGGCAGCCAATTCGATCCTGAGGTTGTTGAGGTCTTTCTCTCGAACATCAAGGAAGAACCGAACGTCAAGACCTCTGATAAGAACATTTTGATCTTCGAACGTGAAGATAATATCGCGGCACTGATCAAGCTCAGCACGAATGCAGACGAGATGCAGGTCTACCATACGTCCAGCTCCATCGACGCCATCGTATACATCAGGCATAAGCAGCCTGTCCTGGTCATCACCGACATCGAGGCGCTCCAGCCGGAGGCAACGAGCCGGGTTTCTCATATCGTTCTTCAGATGGCGATCGCCCAGGAACGGAAAGTGCTCATCATTACGCCCGATAAAGACTATCCGAAGATCGTCGGGGGTGATGTGGAGTACTTCTCAAAACCCATTGATATCGGGAAGTTGACGCACAAGATCCATGAACTGATAGCAAAAAGTCCGGCGGCGGCGCCCCGGGAGCCCAAAGAAGGACTTACGGGCAAGATCGAGGAGTTCAGCCTTCCCGACATCATTCAGATCCTGAGCCTGGGCTTGAAGACGGCAAAAGTGGAGATCGAGGGGGACCGGGGAAGCGGCAAGCTCTATCTTTTGAACGGAAAGATCGTGCATGCCTCCGTGGGAAACCTCAGAGGGGCCAACGCCTTCCTGGAGATTGTCAACTGGGAAACAGGACAATTCTGCATCAAGCACGGGCAGGTGACGGACGACGTCAATGTGAACGCAAGCACCAACAACCTTCTGCTCGAAGCCAATAAGAACACGGACCGGGAGTTGACCGCGTCGTAGGTTCTCCTATTCCCCTGCGGACGGAATACGGACGGACGATGGATGCAAAATGCAGACGGACGATGGACGTCCGCTCACTTCGTTCGCTAGGACGACGGACGATTCGTTGTCCTTCGTCCCTCGTCCATCGTCAGAATGACATATAGTAGTCAGTCGGTAGGTTGGGCTGAACGGTGTTAGTGAAGCCCAACAAATGGGAGCGAAAAGTTCGTAGGTTGGGCAAAAAGATACATCCTGCCCAACATGTTTCAACAGATAGAGGAGTTGGGCTTCGCCTGAAGCGTTCAGCCCAACCTACAAACTTATTTGCCTTTAGAGCCGCAATATGGAACATAATAGGTACTTTCATTTATAATGACTTTGCTGTAAAATGTTAGTAAGTAATATTTGGTCATTGAACCTTATGAAAACTGTTTATATTGAAACATCAATTGTGAGTTATCTGACTGCCCGACCAGCACGGGATTTGATTGCCGCAGCGTGGCAGAACGCAACCAGTTCATGGTGGACGATTCAACGATTGCGCTTCGAGCTCTACACCTCACAATTGGTTGTGGAGGAGGCCGAGCAAGGCGATCCGGATGCAGCGGGACGGCGCCTCGCGGTTTTATCACAATTGCCACATCTTGCAATAACAGACGAAGTAACCAAACTTGCACTCGCGCTTCTGAAGGCTGGAGCGTTGCCGCATGCTGCGACTGGTGATGCAATACATGTAGCATTGGCAGCTTATCACGAAGTTGATTATTTGCTGACCTGGAATTGTCGTCATATCGACAACGCCGAACTGAAACCATTAATTCGGAGTGTTTGCATAAGCAACGGCTATCAATATCCGGAGATATGCACGCCTTTGGAACTTATGGGGGATCAAAACGATGATTAAGGATGAAATTATTCAAGAAGTCTGGCGGGGAAAAGACGCGGTTGCGGCCAAGTACAAACATGATGCTACAGCAATGGCGAAGGCACTACAGGATCGGGAAAAAGGGTCCTCTGCAACAGTCGTCAATCTTCATGCCCGCCATCAGACTATTTCACGCACCACAAAGTAGCCGGTGTTGTGAGCCCGTTACACCTTGCCCGTGATTTAGTCCGTCATTTTCTTTCGTCTCAAATGTTCCAACCAACGGCTTGACACCTACCGGGCTGCGCCCGGCGGATCAGCCGTGCGTTAGAAGCGGGCCGCGAATTGCAAAATATTGGCTGACACCGGTGGTATCGCTCGCCGAATCATACGAGATGAGCCCCGCGGAATTGAAAGTCGGTAGTCGGTAGGTTGGGCTAAACGGTGTTAGTGAAGCCCAACAAATGGGAGCGAAAAGATGTTGGGCAAGGAGATGCTTTTTGCCCAACCTACAACTGCTTAGAAAGCCGAGAGATGATGGACGATTCGTCCCTCGTCTCACGTTCTCTTCAGTTCCCGTTCCTTCCAGATCACATAGATCGCCGGATAGATGATCAGTTCCAGGATCGTCGAGGTGATCACACCGCCGACCATGGGAGCGGCAATGCGCTTCATCACGTCTGAACCGGCTCCATTGCTGAACATGATCGGGATAAGACCCGCGAGAATCACACTGACCGTCATGATCTTGGGCCTGATCCTCTTTACCGCACCGTGCATGACGGCATCCTTCAGGTCGGCCGCAGTGTTCAGTCTGCCTTCCTTCTTCCACTGTTCATAAGCAAGCTCAAGATAAAGAAGCATCACAACGCCGGTCTCCGCGTCAAGGCCGGCCAGGGCGATGATCCCGACCCAGACTGCGATGCTCATGTTGTAATTAAGCAGATAGAGAAACCAGAATGACCCGACGAGCGAAAACGGGACTGCGAGCAGCACAATAGCCGTCTTCGTCGCGGACCGGGTGTTTAGATAAATCAGCACAAAAATTATGAGCGCCGTGACCGGAATGACAAATTTCAATCTCTCATGGGTCTTGACAATATATTCGTACTCACCGCTCCACTGAAGCCGGTAGCCCGGGGGCACCTTGACCGCCGCGGCCACTTTCTGCTTTGCCTCTTCCACGTAACCGCCGACGTCCCGCCCGGAAAAATCGATATACACGTATGCCGCGAGCAGCCCCTCCTCGCTCTTGATCGCCGTCGGACCCTTCACGATCTTGATGTCCACCAGCTCGCCGAGCGGGATCTGGAGCGTCCGCCGGGCGCGCGTTGCCGGCTGCGCCATGGCCCCCTGGCCCTCGGCTTCGGAACCTCCCGACATCACCGGCACAAGGATGCGCTTCAGTTTGTCGATCGAGTCCCGCATTTCCCGCGAATACCGGATGTTGACCGGGTACCGCTCGCGTCCCTCGATCGTCGTGGTGAGGGTCATTCCGCCCACGGCGGTCTCGATGACCTCCTGCACATCGTCCACCGCCAGTCCGTAACGGGCCGCCTCTCTGCGTTTGATGGAAAAATCCAGGAAATAACCCGTGGTCAACCGCTCCGCGTACGCGCTCCTGGTGCCCGGAATGGCCTTGACCGCGTTCTCGATCTCGATCCCGACCCGTTCGATCTCTTCTATTCTGGGACCCAGGACCTTGATCCCGACGGGCGTCCGAATACCGGTGGACAGCATATCCATGCGTGCCTTGATCGGCATGGTAAAGGAATTGGCGACACCGGGGATGGAAAGCGCGTCATTCATCTCGTTCTTGAGTTTCTCCACGTCCATGCCCTTCCGCCACTGGGATTCCGGCTTCAGGTTCACCACGGTCTCGAACATCTCAAGCGGCGCGGGGTCCGTGGCGGTCTCGGCGCGGCCCGCCTTTCCGAAGACCTGCGCCACCTCCGGGATCTGCATCAGGAGTTTGTCCTGGAGCTTGAGAAGGTCCGTCACTACCGAGATGGAAGGCGGCGGTACGGTGACCGGCATGTAAAAAAGCGTCCCTTCATACAAGGGCGGCATGAATTCGGTGCCGAGCTTCAGAAAGGGATACACCGTCATTGCCATGATGACCACCGCGGCGATGATGACCGTCTTTTTGTACCGCAGCGCAAGCTCGGCCACCGGCTCGTACAGCCGGTGCAGGATGCGGCTGACGGGATTTTTCTCCTCGCTCCTGATCTTCCCCCTGATAAAGAGGGTCATCAAAACCGGCGTCAATGTAACAGCGAGGAAGGACGAGAAGAGCATGGCGAAGGTCTTCGTGTATGCCAGCGGCTTGAACAGCCGCCCCGCCTGAGCCTGAAGCGTGAAGACAGGCAGGAACCCGACGGTGATCACGAGGAGCGAGAAGAAGAGGGATGGCCCGACTTCCTGCGCCGCGTGGATGATCACGTCCACCCGCGATCCCGGCCTGCCCGCATGCTCCCATTCCTCAAGCTTCTTGTGCGCGTTCTCGACCATGATGATCGAGGCGTCCACCATGGCGCCGACAGCGATGGCGATGCCGGAAAGACTCATGATGTTCGAGGTCACGTTCATATAGTACATCAGGATGAACGAGATGATGATGGCCACCGGGAGCGTCAGAATAACGACCAGCGCGCTCGGCAAATGGAACAGGAATATGATGCAGACAACGCTCACCGCCAGGGCGAGCTTGATGATCTCCTCCTTGAGCGTGTCGATGGAGCGGTGGATCAGGTCGGACCGGTCGTAGGTGACGACGATCTTCATGCCTTTCGGCAGGCTCGGCTCGATGACGGTTCTGATCTTTTCCTTCACCCGATCGATGACGTTCAGGACGTTCTCGCCGAAGCGGACCACGACGATCCCGCCGGCTACCTCGCCCTTGCCGTCTAGTTCCGCTATGCCCCGCCGGATCTCCGGCCCGAGTTGTATGCGCGCAATGTCCTTGAGATAGACAGGCGTTCCGCCGCCGCCAATGCCGACGGAAATGTCCTCCAGGTCCTGGAGGGATTTGATGTATCCCCGGCCCCTGACCATGTACTCCACGCCGGAAAACTCCAGGACCCTGCCCTCCACGTCCTTGTTGCTCTTCTTGACGGCGTCCATCACCTTGTTGATCGGGATGTTGTAGGCCAGGAGCCGGTTCGGGTCCAGTGTTATCTGGTACTGCTTCACGAACCCGCCGATGGAGGCCACCTGGGAAACGCCTGACACGCTCTCAAGGGCGAGTTTGATGTTGTAATCCTGGACCGTACGAAGCTGGGAAAGGTCGTATTGCGCCGACTCGTCGACGATCGCGTATTCAAACCCCCATCCCACGCTGGTCGCATCCGGTCCCAGGACCGGGTTCACATCAGCCGGGATCTTGTTCTTGACGGCCTGAAGGTACTCCAGCACCCGGCTCCGCGCCCAGTAGATGTCCTTCCCCTCTTCGAAGATGACGTAGATAAAAGAACTGCCGAGATAGGAAAACCCGCGGACCACCTGGACCCCGGGAGCGGCCAGGAGCGTGGCGGTGATGGGATAGGTGATCTGGTCCTCTACGAGGTTCGGGCTCCGGCCGGGCCATTCCGTGTAAATGATGACCTGCGTGTCGGAGAGGTCCGGAATGGCGTCAAGGGGCGTGTTTCGCAGAGAAAGATATCCCCAGATGCAGAGAAAGCCCACCAGAAGAAAGATGATGAACTTGTTCCTGGCGCTGTATTCGATTATTTTAGCGATCATGAATTACCCCATTGCGGAATTCGGAGTGCGGATTGCGGAATTAAACCACCCCTCACCCTGCCTCTCCCCTGAGGGGAGAAAAACAAAGGGGAAACGGCGTCGTTGTTATCTCGATTTTTATTCCGCATTCCGAAATCCGCATTCTGCATTATCACTACTTCACAATCCCCTTCAACCGTGCCTCGGAGTCGATGAGGAAGTTGGCCGACGCGGCAACACGCTCATTCAGCTTCAGGCCGCTCAGGACCTCCGCCATGCCGTCGGAGACGATCCCCACGGTCACGAGCCGGGGTTCGAAGTTGCCTTCCCCTTTATCCACGTAGACGATCTGCCGCTCGCCGGTGTTGATGACGGAGTCTTCGGGAACGACGAGTCTCGTCCCCATATTCACCTCCAGCTCAAGGTCAGTGAACATTTTCGGCTTGAGCCGACCATCGGGGTTGGGAAGGGAGAATCGCACCTGCGCCGTCCGGGTCTCTTCGGACAGCGTGGGGGAGACGTACTCGACGCGGGCGCTTAAAACCTTGCCCGGGGAAGAGCCCATCCTGATCTTCGCCGTTTCTCCTTCCCGGACCAGGGACAGATCGGACTCGTAGAGCTCGGCCACGACCCATACTGTGGACAGGTCGGCAATGTCAAACAGCTTCTCGCCGGGCATGACGCGCGTGCCGAGCACCGCCGTTTTCTGGATCACGGTGCCGTCCACGGGGCTGTTGAGTTTGAGCGTCCGGAGCGCCTTGCCCGTGGCCTCGATCTCCCTGATCTGCTCGTCGCTGATGTCAAGGAACCGCAGCCGCTGCCGCGCTGCCTCGATGATCGTCTCATTGTCGCGTGCGTACATCCTGCCGACCTCATCGTCGCGGATCGCGCCTCCCTGCGTCTTCCACCGCAGGGTATTGATGAACTCCTGCTGGGTCGCGAACAGCTCGGGGCTGTAAATTTCCGCCAGCGGCTCACCCTTCTTTACGTGTTTGCCGGTGAAATCCACATACAGCTTCTCGATCCATCCTTCGAACTTGGTCGTGACCGTGGCGAACCTTCGCTCATCGACCTCGATCCTGCCCACCGTCCTTATGGTCTTCCGGAGGGCTTTCCTAGCGACCGGCGCGGTCTTGAGTCCCATCATCTGCTGTTTATCCAGCGGGATCTCAACTGTGGGCGCTTCCACAGCTTCCTGCTGCTCCTTCGGCTGTTCCTTTGCCTGCTTCCTGGCAGGTTCCGGCTGGGCAGGCGGCGCCCCTCCATGTCCGGCGTGCTGGGCAAAGACGGATTGTACGACAAGGCCGTCTATCGCACTGCCGGCGGGACCCGGCATGGGGGAAAATAGAAATGTCCAGACAAAGCTGATGCATACGACAATTCTGACTACACTTTTATTTATCATTCGCTTTTCACCACCGTTCCGGAATCACTGATCCCCGCGATCGACTCCATCCGTGCGACAGCCTTTTCCCTCTCTACAAACTGCGCCCAGTACAGCGTCTCGTAGTCGAGAAGCGCTTTCAACCTGCTGATGACCGTGATCGCCTCAACTTTCCCGGTCGCATACCCGGCAATGGCCGACTCAAAATCCTGATAGGTCTTGGGAATCAGGCCTTTTTTGTATAAGTCCATAAGCTTTTCCGTGGTCTTGAGCATGGTGTAGTTGTCCCGTATGGCTGAAGACAGCATCAACCTTGTTCCCTCAACTTCATGGCGCGTCTCGAAGGAAAACGACTTCGCCTCGGCCACACCCTGCTGCTGTCTTGACCGGTAAAAGAGCGGAATATTGAACGTGGCGGTCAGACTCCACATGTCTTCGAAGTCTCCGGTCCTTTTATAAACGGTCGCGGCAATGGTAAAATCGGGGAAATACTCTTTGCGCGCCATGCTGATACGCGCATCCGCGGAGGAAACCATCCTCTCCCTGGACCGCAACTCAGGGGAGTTTTCCAATGCTGTTTTTTGAAGCTCCTCCATGCTGAAAGGGAATGCCGACTGCGCCGGTTCCGCTGGTCTTGCGAGGGGGGAGTTGACGTCCCTTCCCACCTCGTTGTTCAGCATCGTCTCCAGTGACTGGACCTTCTGCTGCAGCATCGTCTCCTTTTCAAGGAGCATGTATTTCTCCGTCTGGGCCATCAGTACTTCCTGCTGGGGCGCCATGCCGGATGAATACCGCGCAACGGCCGCGTCTTCGACCCGTGAAAAAAGGGCGGTTTTGTCCCGGATAATGTCTAAATTCTTATAGGCGAGGAACAGCTCATAATAGAGTTCCTTGACCGTGGCTGCGGTCTTCTGCCGCGCGGCCCGATACGAAGCCTCGACGCTTTCCGCGTCCTTTGCGGCCATCTCTCCTTTTAACGATCGCTTCCCGGGATAGGGGAACATCTGGGACACGGAATACATCCACTGCGCCCCTTGCATCGTGCCGTACGTATATCTGTTCCAGCCTTCATTCTGGTATCCGATCATTACCATGGGGTCGGGGAGACTCGTCGCCTGAGAAACCTTATAGGTAGATGTTTTCCACCTTGCCTCGGCGGTAAGCAGTTCGCGGTTATTTTTCAGCGCTTCGTCAATCAGCGGTTGAAGGTTCAGCACCTCCTCCGCGGCAATGGCCCGTCCCGATACGCTGATAAGAACCGCGCCAACGAAAAGAAAGACAAACAGGCCCAGAATTTTAATCCGCATTCCGCACTCCGCATTCCACATTTGGCTCAAACTACTTCGCGTCCACGGTTAATTTCATCGTCGATGTTTTTCCAGCCCGGGTGATTTTAACCGCGAGATTCCACGATCCGGACATGGAAAGGCCCAGCGTGGCCTTATACTCGTCGCCTTTTAGAACTGCCTCCGCCTTGTAGCTCATGGGGGGCATTCCCGGCATCGCCGGCATGGAGTACTCTATTTTGACCACCGCATCTTTGACAACATGACCTGCCGCGTCTTTGATCGTGATACCTACGGCATTATCGCTGGCTGTAGGCGGGTTCCTGTCAAAGGTAACGGTAACATCATATTCGCCCGCTTTCTTCTGCACTTCGTAGCCCTTTGCATACGCGGTCCCTGCTGCGAGAAGCAGGGCCAATCCAATTACAACAAACTCTTTCATATTAGCTACCTCCTCTTTTTCTAATGGTTAATACCGTCATTTATTTTCCTCCGTTGCGGACACGGGAGCTCGCTCAACAACGTTATGGCCCTAATGCATGTGATGATGTCCCTTTGCGGAATCTTCCTGACTGTGCTCAACGTTCTCTTGATCATGGCGGTCACCGTGACCACTGCCCATAAAAAAATGGCCGAAAAACATCATCCCCAGCATTATTACGACCATCACCCCTGTTACAACCTCGCCTTTTTGATTGTTCATTTTTAACCTCCTTGCACGATAGTGATGCAATGAACAGGCCAAAAGGAGGTCCCGGCTATTTATTGAAAAATAAGGTGATTGCGGGAACGACCTATAAACACACTCAAAATACTGTAGCGTCTGCTCAATGAATTGTAGTATTTCATACAGTCAACTATAGCACAAAATGAGTTTCCCCGGCAGGGGTATGATTATGATGAGGAGGGTTAAGCTAAAACCATCTTACGATGCCGAAATCCACACCGAAGTCCGGACCGCCGTTGTTCAGGCCTTTAAAGGCGCTTCCCTTGATCGCGTGGTCCGCGTTCAGGACATGAAAAAATCCGACACTGACCTCCTGGGGATTCTGCACGCCGGGGACCGTCGATCTTCGGCCGTCAAGCGAAGCAGCGATGTCCGTTCTGCCGAATGCTCTCGATACTCCAACCCCATAGAGATGGACATCGTTGTAGTTGATGGCAGCAGGGTCGCCGATTTTTATGTACCCTCCCGTGAGTGAAAGCTTGAAGTCCTCGATCCGTTGATGCAAACCCAGGAATGCGCCGTAATCGGTTTCACCGGTACCCAGACTTTTGGTTTCGTCCGCACTCGGCAGTTTAACCGCCAGCGTCCCATTGAGAGAAAAACCGCCCGGACCTTCAGGAATGAACACCGCGCCGCCGCGCAAAATGATGTCCCCCGCGCCGCTATCGGTCTGGCTTTGGCCGGCGTTCTTGTTCGTGAGAAACAGATACGGCACGGTAACGCCGACATCGTATCTCGGCGCAACATATCCGATGGTCGAAGAGAGATAATACAAGCTGGATGTCGTCGGGGTGCCGAAATCACCTGTTTTGTAACCACCGCCGAGGTCGAGATAGCCGCGGCCAGTATCAGCCGAAACAGCCGACGGGGCCACGATTGCGCTTAACAAAACCATAAGCAGTGCGTGAAAGGCCAAGTATCGAATGCGGCGGCGCAAACGCGGACTTATATTCCAATCCATCTTTTGAAAGCCCATGTTTGTTGCGTCTATAGAAAGATTACCAATCACACACTGCTTCATGTTATTTATTCCCCTTCTGCATAGTATCCATCATATGGTTCATAGTTTTCATCCGCTCCTGCATTGTCTTCATCGTGGCGGGGTCCATGGTTCCCTTGCCCATATGCTCGGACATCTCTTTCATGGTAACGGACATATCATTCATCACTTTCGACATGTCCTGCATCTTGGAATGGTCCATACCCTGCTTCTGCTCCATGGTCCCGGACATCTTCTGCATCATGCCCTGCATCTGGTTCATCATTCCCGACATGTCGCGCATCATCTGCTGATTCATCATCTGACTGCCCATCATCTGCGAGGACTGCTGGTTACCCATCATCCCCCCCTGCTGACCTTGTTGCCCCTGGCCTCCTCCCATCCCGCCCATCTGGGCAAATGCCGTCGCTGCCGTTAAACCAATTACCACTGCTGTTGCTGCGAGAACCTTTTTCATGTTTGTTTCCTCCTTTTGTGTGAAAATATACATCAAATGTTGCGCTTTTCTTCATACACTATTTATGTATTTCGTTTTTTCTCAAACTGGCAAGGTAATTAACAAGATGCCACCGCATCTCCTCCGTCAGCTCTTCCCTAAATCCTTTCATAGCTGCGCCCTGTACGCCATCAGTAATAACATGAAACACTTCGCCGTCGGTGCTGCCATGCTTCAGCGCAGTGCCTGTTAGATCAGGACCAATACCCCCTTTCCCCGTCTTTTCGTGACAAGCCATGCAATGCTTCTCGAAACGCTTCCCGCCTTCGGCGAGGGATTGCTCCGTCATTGCGATTGGATTCTTTATTTTTGCATATTCCAGGTGCCGGTGCTGGTGCGGTTTGTGCGCGGCGTTCATCTCTTCCGCAGCTGCGCTGCCATAGGGAAGACAAAAGAATACAGAGCTTATAGCGATTATCATGAACACGCATATTTTCATTTTCCATTCCTCTCGTCTGCCTGTTTGTTATCTCTTAGCCCCGGCCCGCTTCCATTCTCACTCATCGTCTCGATATTTTTCCCTCACTGCCTGCAATAACTCAGGTGCGATTGCTTCAAAGGCGTCCACGACCCTCTGGTCAAAATAGGCGCCGCTTTTTTCCCTGATTTCGGAGAGCGCCGCATCATGGCTGACGGGTGAACGGTAAGGACGCGCAGAGGTAAGAGCGTCGTACACATCAGCGACTGAGAAGAGTCTCGCCCCGAGAGGAATTTCTTCCCCCTTCAACCCCTGCGGATATCCGCTCCCGTCATAGCGCTCGTGGTGCGCGCGGACGATCTCAGCTGCTTCATGGAGGAAACCAATCGGCTTCACGATGCCGTACCCGGCGAGGGGATGAGTGTGCATGACATCCCATTCCTGTTCTGTAAGTCCTTCAGGTTTTAAAAGAATGTGATCCGGCACGGCAATCTTCCCTACGTCGTGTAGAAGAGCGCCGAGTCCTATCGCTTTCTTCGTTGCCTCAGTGACACCGAACCGGTCGGCCAGAAGAAGAGTGTACTCCTTCACCCGCTGTGAGTGGAGCCGGGTATTCCGCTCCCGCAGATCAAGAGCGGAAACGAGGCCCACAAGGGTCTCCTCGTTGGCACTTGCAAGGTCTCTGAGAAGCGACTGTTCGCGCTCAAAGAGTCGTCCGGCGATCAGTCCCACGACCCAGAAGCTGGCGAGTTCTCCCACCTGGTTTGCCTGTTCCATATAATTCCCCGGCCAATCCAGAAAGGCATGGAGGGAAAACAACGAACTGACCGCGAGCGTGGTATAGAGACTCCCTCTAAATCCGAACCAGGCCGCCGCCATGACGGGGGGGAGAAAATAGAGTTTCCGGAGAACAATATGGACCATGTGGAGATCATGCCGGTCCGTGGGAATGACAAAGTGAATGATCGCAGCACTCACCGTGATGAGAACCAAAAAACCGATCTTCACATCATTCCCCGTCAGGCTTTTATTCATTGATTCCTCTCTGACGTTTATTCATCCCTACCTTCTGTATTCCTTTTCAATGGTATCCCGTATCTTTTTTACCGAATATCCATTTTTGTAAAGCTCGAAGGCCCTCAGGGCCTCCCCGAGACAGATATCTCACCCTGCCGCGTGGTCGTCCACATAGCAGCTCAGGAGGCTCTTATGATGAAACGACTCTTCACAAAAACAGTAGCACCTAATGCTGTCCAGGAGCCAAGGGACATCCCTCGCAGCCTGATATGCACTCTTCACTCGTGCGTCCTTAAAAAAGTTCGGATCGAACGTTGCCCTCGTTTCGCCTCTTCTCAGGGATTGGTCTTTCGCAACCGGTCGTTCTTGCTGTGCAGCTGCTGAAACAACGAACAACGCCATAGAGAGGATGACAACAAATAAACGCAGGATTGTCTTGTTCATTTTCCCGACTCACCTCAGCTCAGAATAAACGACATTGCGCGTTATCGCGGTATCCACCGTGAAATTGATAATTATTGTTACAGTGTCGCCCACCTCAGCCTCAGAGCGCCCGATCACCGACACGGAGCTGATGCTCATGGCCGCCTGCGATTTCCGCTTCCGTTCTTCTGCGGCCGGTTTGTCCAGAAGCATCGATACCTCGAGCTGGGCGCGAAGGACATCCTGCCGCATTCCCTGCCCGGCATGAAAGAACATCATCTATCTCCCCTCGAATACTGACGGTAATATTGCAAGATAAGAGCCAGAATGGCATAAAGATATATCCCCTGAAAATTCGGGCCGTTACGATAATAAGGCCTGTTACCTAGCAAGACGAATTGAAGCGCCTGCTTCATCATGTGTATTATATCATGCAGAAACCGCAGAAGCCCCATTCATCAGTCAGCGCACCGAACTCCAAACTCTGAACCATGAACTCTGAACCTGTTTTTCATACTTACTAAGTCGTATCGGGAAGAGATAAGCCTCTGCCCAGAAACAAAAACATCTTCATAACATTGACTTAACCGTAATTCTTCAGTACACTTTTACTCAAGTCCATTTCATGCGCCAGGAAAAACATCAATCTGCTTATCTATCGGCGCGCGAGGTCATCGGGAAACGGCTGTTGCGCTGGTGAGCATCCCATAACTTGCATTTTGAACGGAGGTCGATCTGATGAAGACTGTGATCGCGATCGTACTGGGTTTTCTTATTGTCATGACGGGTGGTCACTGCGCATCCGCCATGACGGGTGATTTCGGCAATGAATATACCTTCGACGATGACCCGTCCCGGGTGGTAAACAGGCCGGTGAATGTCCAGGGATTGACCGGACTGGTCATCACCAACTCGGCTTACACGCAACGCAAGGGGAGCATTGTCGCAGGTCTCGCGGTCTCTGCCGAGAACAGCAATGTGCCCGATTTCAGCCTCACGCAGGGCATCGCGACAGTCACCGCGGGCGTCACGGACCGGATCGAGATCGGGATACGGGCGACGCTTGACAGCGCCCGGCTTAATACAAATGCCGCGCGCAAAGACGGCGTTGGAGACACCGATATCCTGTTCAAGTGGAGATTATCGTCCCAGGGTGATACGATGCCGGCAATCGCACTCGGGTTGGCATGCACTCTGCCGACCGGTGATGAGGGAAAAGGTTTCAGGACGGTAAAACATGAAGGGATCCGGCTGATGCTGATCGGAACATCCGAGAAGGAAATGAGCGGAGGCTATCTCATCGGGGTCTACTTTGAGGGACAGATCGTTTTCATCGATAAACTGGAGAATTCCACCTCCAGCCCCTATGTTGATCAATATGGCGTTTTTAACGCCGGAGTGCTCGTCCCGTTATTTGAAAGCCGCCGCCTGCAGGCGATCGTGGAATATCATCAGGTGACCAGAAAGGACGTTCAGACCCTGTTCGAACAGAACTCCTGGGACGTGATGCCGGGTCTGCGATACGTGACCCCTGATTTTAATCTCAGCCTGGGCGTACAGTTCCTCAGGAAAGACCAGACGGACTGGGAGAACACTGAACGATATGTCGGCACGATCAGCTATCGGTTCTGAGGTTTAAAAAAATGTTCAATGTTCAAGGTTAGATTCTGAACCCTGAACTCCGCACTCCGCACTCCGAACCCCGCCCCTAATGTATCAGCGCTAAAAAGACGACGACACTGGCGATCGTGGCCAGGGTAAATTTGAACGCGTTGATGATCTTGTCCGTTGTGGTAACGATCTCCGTGGTCAAAACCTTCGCGGGCACATAAATGATATCGCCTTCTTCAACCGGGCCGTCATCCTCCGCAGTCACCATGGAACCATCCACCCGCACGATCAATACACCCTCCTGGTCCGCGTCTTTTGCGTATCCCCCCGCAAGGCTGACGATCTCGCTGATCTTGTTATGACCGCCGAGGCGCGTTGTCACGGGACTCATCACCGCTCCCACGACGCTGACCGTTTCCTGCCTGGAGGGAACGGTGATGGTGTCGCCGTTCATAAGAACGATGTCGTCGGGGTTGCCCGTGCCGCCTTGCATGCCCTTTTCCAGGTTAAGGACCACTCTCGTAGACTGCGCCAATTGCCGGTCCGTCAGCGTCCGCGCCCCCGTGGTGACGCCGCTGCCGGGCGTGAAGGCATTGACAATGCTGCCCGTGGCCTGGCCCGCGGACTGCGCGATCGTGGGCGTCATGGCGAGGCCCACGGCTTCCTTCGCGGAGGCGTTGGTCGTCGTTATGGGGATCCCGCCGGCCCCAACCACCAGCGGCGTCTCTCCTGCCCCGGACTTTGCAGCCTCGGACCTGAGCAGAAGGGCGTTGCGCGCCGACTGTCTCAGATAATCGATCTTATTCAGAAGATCGGAGACATCATTGGCACGCAGGAGATCGGCCTTCTGTTCCGGCGACGGCAGGAACTCGCTCTTCCGTAAGAACACCGTCCCTTTGGGATTTGCCGCCTTTGTCAACCCGCCGGCCTGCTGAATGAGCCCGCTCAGCCGGTACTGTTTGCCCATCAGGGGATAGTTCCCGGGATATTTCACTTCGCCGTTGATCGCCACCCACTGGGGCCTGAGGAAGAACCCTGAATCAGACCGGACCATCACGATGTCCTCGTCATCGAGCAGGACATTCTGGGACTCGTCGCCTTTTTCCAGAAGATCGGCCTTCACCGTGAACAGCTTCGGCTCGGAATAAAATCTCGCCTTCGAGATCGTTATCTCATTCACGCTCCCCGGCAGGGTGCCGCCGGCCATGCTGAGCAGGTCCTGTATCCTCATTCCCTCTGAACGCTGATAGAAACCCGGCCTCTGCACCGACCCCTGGATCTCAACGATTTTCGCGGGATAGAATTTCACGTCCCATTTTGAATACACCACGATCCGGTCCAGGGAGGCGAGCTCGATGTTATGGTCCGGGTCCTTTTGCAATGCCTTTTTCAGGTTGATTGGGATGGCCGTCGTGGTCCTTCGGTCCCTGTCGAGCCTGATAACGACGGTCCTCTCGAGCAGCGCATCTCCCAGGGGTTCATTGACCTCGTTAAAAAGATCAGCGATTCGCATGTTCTTTTTTAATTCATAGGTCCCGGGCACCTTCACATCGCCCGTCAGGGTGACCCTGTTCGTTATTTCAGGAAGAATGGCCTCGACCAGCACCGTATCCCGGTCAAAGAGCGCCTGGTCCGCCGCAAGAGCATTCCTGCTCATGTCGACATCGATAACGATCCGTTCCCGGTGGGGGATGACCGATTGAATCAGCACCTTATTGGTCAAACCCGAGGGCTTGATGCCATTGGCCATTCCGACCAGGTCGCGGAGGCCTTCATTCTCTTTCAGTTCGTAGACAGCGGGACGACCCACCTCCCCTGCCAGGGACACCAGCTTTCCCGCCCGGGTGATGAAGATGGTATCACCCGCCTGCAGGGGATGATCGGAACGGCCGTCCCCATTCAGGAGAAAATCGTAAAAGTCCACGGTCATGGTCTTGTTGTTCCGGACCAGCTTGATATCCCTGAGCGAGCCGCTCTCATTGGGGCCCCCGCATGCGTACAACGCGTTGAACAGCGTGGTCACGGAGCTGACGGCATAACTGCCGGGCCTGAACGCCTCACCGGTGATGAAGATCTGCATGCTTCTCAGTTTGTCCAGCGTGGCGATCAGATTGATGTTCTTGCCGAACACCCGCTGGAGCTGGTCCTGAATTGCCTTTTGAAACTGCGCCAGCGACATGCCCCGCACGACCAGCCGCCCGGCCTGGGGGATGGATACTTCGCCGTTTTCATCGATCTTCAGTTTCAGGCTGATCAATTCGATAAGGTCGCCCCAATAGTATACCGTGACCTGATCGCCGGGATTGATGGCGTATTGAGCGGGGATGCTTGCGTTCAGGGAAGCGGAAACCATGTCAAGAGGGCCGACGAACCCTGCCAGGGCGTCCTTTTGGACCGCTGAAGGTATTTCGCCCTTGCTGATGGCTTCTTCAAGGACCAGGATCCTTTTTCGCGAAAGGGAAAAAGAATCGAACCCGTACCGCCTCAATTGACCCTCGGAGGTTTTCTCTTCGAACTGCTTTTCCCCTTTCTCCGCTGCCGCCCTGTTCACGTTCAACTGACGGACCTCTTCCGCGCCGGGCCGGGGAGGCTCAGAAGGCGTTTGTTCCTGCGTCTGGGGCTTCTCCTGCGCTGCCCGCAGTTTTTCCAGCATCTCAGGTGACAGTTCGCCCTTGTTCCGCAATATTTCAGACTGCAATGCCTGGCGCTGTGCCGGCGTGAGGCGCTCCAGTCCTTCCTGTGACTGGGCATGGAGCGCGGCAACCGGAATAAGAAGAGCAACCGCGGTCAACAGGAAACATCCGACAGCGATCAAGACCAGGCGTCGGTTGGTCCTGGATAATGAGCGCATATCATCAGCTTTTTTAGAGCACCCGGGAAAATGAGGCATTGTTCTATTACCTCCATGAATGGAACAAGCGGAAAAGTTGAAAAAGGTTCAATGTTCAACGTTCAAGGTTAAAGGTTAGATTCTGAACCCCGAACCCTGAACCCCGAACCCTGAACCCTGAACCCCGAACCCTGAACCTTGAACCCTGAACCTTGAACTCAGAACCCCTCACTTCTCGCGCTTTTCGAGGTACACCGCGAGAAAGACCGCGAGGATCAGGGACAGGATAAAGGCATTGATCACCAGCCGCGTCCGGTTCGGTCTTACCTTCCGGTCCGGGACCCGCGGAGGATCGATAACCGTGAAAATGTTCCCCTTCACCTCGGCCATGAGCGCCGTCTCGATCTGCTTGGACAATAAAGAATAGATCTTTTGGCGCGTTAAGGGATCAACAGCCTTGACTAATTGCCCTTTTAAATAATCCCTGTTTTCGTTCGCGCTTCTCTTCTTTTCTTCGCTCAAATGGTCCTGAAGCGCCTCAAGCAGGCAGGCAACCATGTTCGAGGCCATCCGGGGGTCACGATCATCAACGGTTATTGTCAGGGTGTTTGCCTTCACATTACTCTTAATGGTGATCATTCCCTGCAAAACCCTCAGCCCATCCGAGATCGTCGGCCCTCGCTGTTCTTCGGATTGTTGCACTGCAGCATCGTGCGTCGCGACCACACGGGAGGAAACATTGAGCGTTCTCCTCAGGAATCCCGGCGACTGCCGCTTCCATTCTTTTTTCTCCGCGTCCCATCGACGGGGGAAAAGGACCGGAAGAAGCCCGTTCTTTACAATCACCTTTTCCCTGACAATATTGGATTTCAGGTATGATTCCAGCACGTTCAGCTTTTGACCTCCGGGAAAAGATACGCCTGCGATATCCGCCATGCCTGCGAGTCCGCTGGCGCTTAACATTTGCATCGCAGCGCTGGAAGAAGAATCCCGTTCCGAAACCGTGGTAATGACCGCGGAGGCCCGATAGATGTTCGTCATGAACAAGGAAATGACCGCCGTTGCGCAAACCGATACAACGACCAGCCCGATGATCAGCTTTTTCCGTTTCCCGATGATGCACAGATAATCCATGGAGGGCGATGGTGGTTGCCGTACTGTCTGTTCCTGCATGATTTCCTTTTAGTGAATTATTCGTTTTGGTGTCAACGCAATGTGAGTATAACAAATAGCTGAAATGAATGCAAACGCATCTTCTGCCTTCGTTCAATGTTCAACGTTCCCGGTTCAAGGTTAGATTCTGAACCCCGAACTCTGCCCCCTGCCCTTCTCAACCTGCCCCAAAAAACTGCCTCACCTTTGATAGGTTCTTGAGCAAGATCGTATAAAATCTCCGGCGCAGGGAATTCACCTTCCACGCCCGATAGTCCTCCTTGGTCTTGACCATCATATTCCTGAGACTGCGGTTGCTCGCCCCGCCCATCCGCATCTTCACCAGGACTTCCGGGATATATGCGGAAGAGATCCGGTGCTTCTCAAAAAACCTGAGCATCAGTTCATAATCAGCGGAGATCGTGAAACGGGTATCGAAGACACCGTGGGCTTCGTATGCTTTTCTTCTCACGAAAAAAGTCGGATGCGGCGGCATCCAGCCCTTCTGGAACAGACCGTCCTGAAAAGGACAGGACTTCCAATGCCGGACGATCTTTTCCGGATCTGCCCGACGCACATACACCAGGTCCCCATAGCAACAGTCAATGCCATTCGATCCCATCCTGCGCGCGACAGTCTCAAGAACTTTATTATTCGCGTAAAGGTCGTCGGCATGGAGAAAACCGATGATCTCGCCGGAGGCCATCCTGACACCCTTGTTCAGGGCATCATACATTCCCTTGTCCGGCTCAGAGATGAATTTTGTAATATGACTTTTATGCTTCTTGATGACATCAATGGTCCCGTCCCGCGACCCGCCGTCAATGACGATATATTCAACATCGGGACATGTCTGGTCCAGAACGCTCTGCATGCAACCATCGATCGTTTGAACGTTGTTGAGCACCACGGTAATGATGGATAGTTTCATAAATATGCCCTGTCTAAAACATCTCCCTCCGAGGTATTTGTTCTTGTTTTCATCAGGGATTCAATGCCGTTCTTGCTTTTTATTGTAGACGATTGTCGGATGCATTGCAATCTCTGAGACACGATATTGTCAAGCCTGACCATGCCGCATTCGTCACCGCGCTATGGGGAACAATTTCACTGACACTGTCACCACAAATAAGGCTTGACCATTCGCGCGTTCTGAAGTATTATTTTTTGCAAGCAACGTAACGAGGGAAAACGCGTGACGCAAAAAGAAAAACTCTTAGAGCGAATATTGTGCGGCACTTCAGATGCTAATATCCCCTTTGATGAGATGCGTCAATTGCTTCGTACTCTGGGTTTTCAGGAAAGGATTCGCGGCAGTCATCACATTTTTTCTAAAATGGGAATTGAAGAGATTTTGAATTTGCAGCCAAAAGGATCAAAATCAAAGGCGTATCAAGTTAAACAAATTCGGAACGTGGTTCTAAAATATAAATTGGGAGATCAAGTCCATGATTAAGTACGAAGTGATTATCTATTGGAGTAATGACGATGAAGCCTTTATTGCCGAGGCGCCTGAGCTTCCGGGTTGCGCTTCAGACGGTGCAACGTATGGGGAGGCTATTGCCAATCTGGAAGTCATTATCCAGGAGTGGATTGATACGGCTAAGGACTTGGGGAGAATAATTCCAGAACCAAAAGGACGATTGGTGTTTGCGTAAAGCCCCCCTGCAGTGCACGTAGACTTGCTCCCTGCCCAATGCTCAGCCGTTGAACTAAGAACTCATCACTAAAAACTCAAAACAGGATAAGTACAGTACTCTTTGCCCTCTGCTCTATGCTCTATGCTTTCTGCTTTCTGCTTTCTGCTTTCTGCTTTCTGCTTTCTGCTTTCTGCTTTCCCTCATTCATCAGATATGCTATATTATACACAAGGGTTCAAGGGTTTTCGATATATCCACTCAAAATTGTACAAGAAGCGCCGGTCGGGAGGCAGTGACCATGACAGTCAAAGATATGATAAAAAATGAAGTTGACAGACTTCCGGAAAATATTCTCGTCGAAGTTTACGATTTTATTCTTTTTCTTGAGACGAAAAAAGAAAAAGCGTCACTGACAAAAGCCTATCAACAGATATCTGAAGCATCATTCGAAAAGATCTGGATCAAGGAAGAGGACGCCGTCTATGCTACACTATGAGCGAGGTGATGTTGTACTCGTCCCTTTTCCCTTCTCCCTCTTCCTCACGTAATCCAACGCATAACTCAAAACGCTCTACCCTCTGCCCTGCGCAGTCCAATTCAAATCTCACAACTAAGAGCTACAAACTTTGAACACTCTGCCCTATGTCCCCTATGTCCCATGCTGCCCTCAGTGCGTCACCCCTTCCCTGCTCATAACCTTGGGAAAAGTCATGAAGAGAATTTTCAGGCCAAATAAATATGAGCGATGTTTGAGATAATATTCTTCGAATTCAATTTTAACAGTTAAAGGGAGTTCATAGCCGAAACGAGAAGGAAACTTTACAGGTACAGGATGTGATTTAGTATGCTTTCACTGGAAAACTGAGTATGTATGTGGATCCCCTTTTCCGTTCGCAACGCAACGAGATCATAAAAATAACTTTTTATTCACGTAAGCTATTTATCGCTTCCTGAATTAAATCAGGATGGATTCTGAAATCCGCAGACCGCATCAGTTCAAGGAGGGAAAGCGCTTCGGACATTGTTATCGCCTGAATATGGGCGGCACGCAAAATAACGCCGATCGTTCCGGCGACCCGAAAACCTTCCTCAATCGCCGCTTTTCTCACTTTCCGTTCGTTGGATAAAAACAACTCGGCATTCAACGACTCACCCAGCGCCTTGGTGTGCGCCTCTCCTATATGGATGCCGTGTTGCGAAGCAATCGCAGTCGCCTTATCCTGTGAAGCGGGATGAACCATCAAATAGGAACCAATCGCCTCGGTTATCCCGTGATCATCCTTGGACATTATCTCCTGTCGTACATATTCGGGAATCGAGACACGTTCATACAACATCCGCAGAAGCGGAAGTCTCCCAAGCTTTGCCAGGTGGATGAGTACATCAGCGTCGCTAACTACGAGCGTAGGAGATGTCTTCATTCAGCTCTTCCCGTCCGTAGTTTAAATAGCTTTTTCTTCTTAAAAGCACATCGAGCATTTCCTGAGTGCCGACATTCAGCATGTCCGCCGCCTGTCGCAGCGTAAGCCGGCCCTCACGGTATAGTTCGACCGCAAGCAGCTCCTGCACGGAATTATCATAGGGTTCCTTGATGTATTCAGTCATTCTGTCCGGTATATTGACGGATATCCCCATATTGATCACCCTCCTTATTTGCTCTAATTCACCGTTTTTCCCGATAATTTTATAATACTGAAATACGCGGCTTTTAGCAAGGGGCTTTTTGAGGAGGTATTGGATCGGAGTTAAGAATTGAACCCTGAATTTTGAACCCTGAACTCCTAACTCCTGACTCAAAGCTGTCGTTCCACAACCCAATCCCCCATCACCAGCACATCCATCTTCGTGCGCAGAAAGCAGTCCAGCGCCTCCTTCGGCGTGCAGACCACGGGTTCATTTTCATTGAACGACGTATTGAGTACCATCGGCACTCCTGTCAGCTTCTCGAATGCCTTGATGAGCTGAAAGTACCTGGGATTCTGCCCCTCAGTGACGGTCTGCAGCCTGCCGGAACCGTTCACGTGCGTCACAGCAGGTATCAATGCACGTTTCTCTTCCCGGATCTGATACACCTGCAGCATGAACGGCACTTCATAGTCGGTCTCGAACCACTCTCCGACTGCGTCACGGATGATCGACGGCGCAAACGGCCGGAACGACTCGCGGCGCTTGATCTTCTGGTTCAGGATCTCCTTCATGTCCGCACGGCGGGGATCGCACACGATCGAGCGGTTCCCGAGCGCCCGCGGCCCCCACTCCATCCTGCCCTGGAACCAGCCGACCACCTTTCCCTCGGCAATCCGCTCAGCCGTTCTGCGGCACAGCTCCGCCTCGTCTTCTACTTTTTCAACCAGGCACTTGAGTTTCCCCAACTCCGAACTCAAAACTCCCAACTCCGAACTAACTTCAGCTTCGCTGAAGTTTGGCCCCCAAAACGCGTGCTCCATGACGAACGAACGGGGTTTCTTCAGTTCCTGGTTCCAAACGTAAAATGCAGCGCCGATCGCGCCCCCGCCGTCGCCGGCTGCAGACTGGACATAGAGGTCCTTAAAACCGGTCCGGTCGAACACCTTGCCGTTCGCCACGGAATTCATGGCACAGCCCCCGGAAAGACAGAGGTTGGGGTTCTTTGTTTCCTTATATACATGATCAAGAAGATGGAAGAAGACCTCTTCGTACATCTCCTGCAGGGAGGCGGCAATGTTTTTATAATGGTCAGTGAGCGGGCCGTCTTCTTGCCTGGCCGGACCGAAAGCCTCGATCATCTTGTCGGAATAGACCGTCCCGATCTTCGGTTCGCCATTGTCCCAGACCATTGATATGCCTTCCGAATGATGAAGAAAATGATCAAGGTCCAGCTCGAACCGCCCGTTCGGTTTCAATTGAACTATCTGGCGCATCGTGTTCATCTCTGTCGGTTTGCCATAGGGGGCCAGGCCCATGACCTTGTATTCATCTCCGTAATGGGGAAATCCGAGATACTGCGTCATGGCGAGATAGAAGAGACCAAGGGAATGGGGAAATGTCACCTGGTCTTCCACGGTGATCCGGTTGCCGCTGCCCGTACCCCACATGGTGCTCACAAAATCACCGAACCCGTCCACGGATACCACGGCCGCGGAATCGAAGGGAGAAACGAAGAACGAACTGGCGAGGTGAGCCACATGGTGTTCCACGTTGTGGACAACAGTTTTGAGTTTTAAGTTATGAGTTTTTAGTTGATTATCAAACCCTGAACCCTGAACCTTGAACTTTGAACCCAGGATGGTTTTTACATCCTGGATTTTTGACGCATTAGAGAGCCGATCCTTGATTGCGCCAAAACTCGGCCGCTTGGAGAAAGCAAAGAGCGCCTTTTTCAGAAGATTCGCGCTGGGGTTGCGGTTGACGGCGACATGGTCCACCTGGTCGATGGTGATCCCGCCCGCTGTCAGGCAATATCTGACAGCGTCGGTCGGAAACCCGGCCCAGTGTTTGATGCGCCGGAACCGCTCCTCTTCCGCCGCCGCGACAAGCTTCCCGTCAACGACGAGGCAGGCTGATGAGTCACCGTGATATGCGTTGAGACCGAGGATGATCAATGGACTCCTTCTTGTCAGCTTGCATGCTTGCCAGCGAGTCAGCTTACTAGCTAATTCGCTTGTCAGCTTGTCGGCTTTCCATCTTGCACGCTTGTTCGCCTGTTCGCTTGATAGCTTGTTCGCTTGCCAGCTATCATCCATCAACTACGAACTGATCAACCCTGATCCTCAAACCCTGAATAACATATCCGCCCCACTCCTCTTAAAACTGCTTTCCCTCTATCAGCAGATATGTTATTATATAGAAGGAGTCAAGCAGAATCAATTGATAATAAGGAGGGATTTTATATGCTTGTTAAAATGGACACCTACTTTGATGGTGAATATTGGTGCGCAAGGGGCACTGATGAGGATATCTTTACTCAGGGCTCAACGTATGAGGAGTTATTGAAAAATATAAAAGAGGCCGTATCTTTGCACCTTGAAGAAGAGCTTCACAAGGGCAAATCAGTGGAAATTCTTGTAATGTCTGAAATGGAGCTTACCGGTGTCGCCTAAGCTGCCGCAAATCAGCGGACAGGACTTGATCCGAGGTCTTCAAAAACTCGGATATCAGGTGACCAGGCAGAAAGGAAGCCATGTCAGGCTTCGCAAAACAACAACTACGGGAGAACATCATGTCACCGTCCCGGACCATAAGATGTTGGCAAAAGGAACACTGAATGATATCCTCTCAAAAGTAAGCCTCTGGAACAATATCAGCAAGGACGATCTCATTAAAACGCTATAGAGTGCCCCTTCGCAGTTCAACTCACCGTTTTTTCGACAAAATAAGTTCGATGCACAAGGTTCAAGGTTAAATTCCGCACTCCGAACGACTCGACTGAGCTCGTCGAAGTCTCCCAACTCCGAACTATTAACTTTGAACCCTGAACCTTGAACTAAAGCGCTTGTTCGCTAATACTTCAAAACATAATACCCAATCTTCAAATACTCCATGGTCACAAACTTCATGGACATCTCGTTGCTCCACCATTTCTTTTCATCCCACCAGGAAGGATGCGAGGCGCTCAGGGAATACTCGATACCACTATCTTTGAATATTTTACCCCAGACCCAGTCAAGTCGGCGCAGATGCGGCGGATCGCTGACGACGATCACCCGATGCCACCCTTTGTGCTTCATCAGTTCCAGGGTATTTTCCGCTTCCTCCCAGGAATTCCTTGCACGGAGATCAAAGAGGATCCGGCCTTTGGGAACACCCGATGAGATGAGAAATTGCGCGCGCCAGTCAAGATAGCTTTGCTGCGTCTGAAGCTCTCCATACTCAATACCGGTCAGAAGAATCTGTGAAGAAAGCCCCTCCCGGTAGAGTTCAAGTCCACGGATCGATCTGGCGCCGGTCTCGCCGCCCAGAATGACGATCAGGTCGGCGGGTTTGGTGGCAGATTTGGGAACGGTGAGCAGCGATCCCGCCTTGATGAAGAACGCGATGCCGGCGATCAGAAGCAAGACTGCAAAGCCTGAAATGAGTATTCGTTTTCTGGTAATGGCTCACACCTCCAATGCGTAATGTCCCTTTATAACTAACTCAATGATTAATCCTGCGTTGTTGCTTTCTCAAAAGTCTTCGCATACTCCCGCAATGTCTCGTCAATCAAGTCAACCAGAGGGGGGCGTTTATTCAAAGCGTGCGCCATGCCTTGCCGCTTTCTTGCCTCTTCTATCGCAATAATCAAATCTTCCGGTTCTTCAGCAACCACAACTTTACCCATTTCTGCCAGGGCCCGCGCAAACTCCAACTGATGGTCATCCACGTGCTCGCCATACTTTGCCCGTCTCGGCATGACCACCGGAACTTTCCCCGCCTGGATGGCCTGAATTACTGACCCCGCACCCGCGTGAAGAATCAGTAACTCTGCCTTCTCAACATGCTGACTGAATTCAGTCATTTCCATAAATGGCCTTGAGATGCACCCTGTACATTGTAAAAGAGTATTCCCGTGCTGCACAATAACCGGCTGAGGCAGTCTGGAGGCAATTCGTAAAACCGCCTCGATCAGACGGTCAAAAGGTTGGGTGGCATTTCCTACTGAAACAAAGGTCGTCACAATAATGGTCCCCCGTATTTTGCTTTTGGGAAGAACTGTCGCAGGGTTTTCCATTGATAGAAGAAATCATGGGCCAGCCAGTACATTATTCGACCCGTCAGGGAAGGTTTGTTAATTCTCGTAACTGTTTCTATAAATAGCACGCGCGTCCTGAATAAAAACCGCCCGACAATGGCAAAAGGAACCGCCGGCCCTGCACCGGTGCTCAGTATCACGTCCGGTTTTTCCTTACGCAAGATTTGAAACGCTTCCAAAAGGTTGATAAAAAACTTCTTGTCACGCTCAGAATGCGCCATGAAATACGTTCTGTCCCGCATATCGGCAGGCAGGATCGCCTTATCGTTCAAGACATAGAAGTACTCATAAGCCTCGTAGGCAGGTTTCAAACACCGGACTTCGGTCAGGTGACCGCCACAGGATGACACGATGCATATTTTCAATGGTTCCTCACGAAGGATAGTTTCATTTATGCAGACTCTTGAGCAGTCTTTTAGAATACGAATATAACTGTTTAACAAAATATCTGATTTCGTCTTTTCCTTTGATTTTAGGAAACGCCCTGAGTGGGTTCAAAAAGCTGATGGCCCTGTCCAGGTACACTTTTCTTTGGGCCAGGGCAATAAACCTCTCAATTTGCTCTAATTTTAAATATTTTGTATCACACATTGCCTTGTTAACAGCTCCAAGCCATTCAAGTGCGTTAGACGCGCCGACATCCGGCAATAAGTTCTCCTTCTTGTAAATATCGTACATCTCCGTCCCGGGATAGGGGGTTGCAATAAAGAAGGTTGCCATATCAACACCGCAACTTACCGCATAGTCGATCGTTTTCATAATATCCGCTTCGGTTTCATAAGGAAATCCGATGATAAATGTCGAATGTGTCCAGATGCCGATCTCATTGCAATAGCGAATAAGCTCTTTTGATTTGTTAAGATCAATGTGTTCTTTTCTGATGAACTTCTGTGTATTCGGCGATGCCGTCTCTATTCCAAACGTCAATTTATAGCATCCGCTTTCCCGCATCTTCGACAGCACCTCCTTGTCCAGAGTCCATATGGCGATGCCGTTTGGAGTACACCAGTGGATATCGAGTTTCCTTCCAACTATTTCATCGCAAATAGCGATCATTCGTTTCTTGCTGACGGTCAGATTGTCATCAAAAAAAGCGACCTCTCTCACGCGATACTCATTTTTCAGATGTTCGATCTCATCCGCGACATTTTGAGCGCTGCGCATCCGGTACGTGTGCCTCCAGAGTGAGTGTATCGAACAGAACGTGCATCTGTAGGGACATCCCCTGCTTGATACTATTGTTGTTCTCGGCGGCGACATTGAATGACTGTAATTGTATTTCTCGTTGAAATAAACATTCATATCGAGCAAGTCTCTCGCCGGGAACGGGATGGTATCAAGATCGGCGATATATTCTCTGGCGCGATTTTCAACAATACCATCGACGTTTCTGAAAACGACCCCGTCCAGATCAAGAAAGCTTTTTTTGTTTACGATGCGGTCCGCTATTGCCAATAATGTTTTCTCGCCCTCCCCCTTAACAACCGCAGACACATTGTCGTCCTTCAGCACCCAGTGAGGAAACGCCGAAGCATGGGCTCCGCCGATAATAATCGGAATTTCTCTCGCTGTTTTTTTGATGAGCCCTGCAGTATCATGGACCCCTTTTGAGTTGATCGTGAACATGGAGGATATGCCGACCAAATCGGGCTGATAATTTACAACTTCACGAACGATCATTTCATCGGTATATCCGTATTTTAAGAAATCGCCTTCCCATCGCTTTAAGTCAATCCGCGCTGAAGCATCCAGCAGTTTAACCTCGCAGCCGCTATATTTTCGTAAATACGCCGCCAGATACATCAAACCCAGCGGCTCATAGGGCGAGTATTCGATATCACTTTTATAATACGTAATCGGCGGCTTAATTAACAGGACTCTCATCGCTCTTATACTCTTGAATGATCCTTTGGTAGTTTTCCGTCATCTTCTTCGCTATCCTGTCCCATGAAAACTTATTAAAAACAAGTTGACGGGCATTCAACCCCATTTTGCCCTTCAGTGTATCATTGCTTATTATTTGCATTATTGCATCAGCCACTTCTTCCGGATCGCACGGGGTAACGAATCCAGCTTTCGCGTCAGAGATTTCAGCATGAATATTGACCTGGTCGCTTATCACCACAGGGAGCTGTGCAGCCATGGCCTCGACCACGGCAATGCCGAAGTTTTCCTGAAATGAAGGCAGGCAGAAAACATCAGCATCAGTAAAGGCCTCTATTTTTTGTTTCCCTTTCACCAGTCCGGTGAAAAGAACTTTGTCGTTGAGCTCAAGCTTGCTGACTTTTTTCTTCAAATGTTCTTCATATCCATCATTGTCAGGGCCTGCAATAACGAGATGCGCTTTATCCGTTCTATCCGATATCCTCTTATACGCGTCGAGAAGTATTTCCAATCCCTTTTTATAATGGATTCGTCCCAAAAATAGAATTATTTTCTTATCTTTTAAAAAAGGATACCGTGCCCTGAAACACCCTTTCGCAGGCAGATCAATAAACTCGCCTATTTCTACCCCGACCGGCAAAATCAAGGATGAGGATTTAATGTTCAGATGCTCCGTTCTTTTCTGCTCTTCCAAAGAGGTAAAGTGAATGGCGGAAGCTAAATTCAAATTATGACGTTCAAATATATTAAAATAGAGCCTTTTTTTAAAATGCTTCCATTTATCATGAGTTACGCTGTAATAATCCAGCATACCGCACGTCCTGATGATATAGGGGACTTTCTTTTTTCTTGATAGATACGCTGCTATTGTTGAAGGAAAGACCCATAATGCGTGTATGTGAACAATGTCATATTGCGATATATTCTTTTTCAATGTCAACCATAAACCCGCGCTGAAACAGTAATTGCTTTTTTTAAATGTTTTAAATACCCTCACTTCCAGACCCTTGAGACTATCGTAATTAATAGGATGCAGGTCCGTCGTATAAATTGTAATATCGACCCCCTCAACAACTAAACCTTTGCACATCTTCCCAATGGCGTTTGCAGGCCCATCAAGATTTTCACTCAAGCTTGGTATTACATGGAGAACTTTCATCAAGACAAATCCTTAAATTAATCAGTCAATCTCGCCAGCGTCAATTGCCCCAAATCACTAATTGTTCCAACCTTATTTCAAATTACTTCAGCATTCTACAGGTCATCGCCTCTATGACGCCCTGTCATAATAATTGGCGCGCGCCACAATACGAGATGAGTGACTAATCCAGCGAACAATAATGAACAAAACTATTAACAAGATAACATTTCTAAGCAATACAAATATGTCACCATACGAGTTCTCTACTTTAATAAGATATTGTAAGCTAAATGTTGAGACGAGTAAAAATAGCGGTTTACTTGGAAATCTAAAATGACAGTATGCAACAAGGAATAATACAACAAAATATATGATGGGAATAGCAACTATCATTAAAATACCATAATCCGCCAAAAGACAAGCGAAATTATTGGTCGGATAATCAATCATCTCAAAACCATAGAAAGTGGCAATCATTTCGTCTATATCCACTACTTCTTTTGATCTCCATAATAACGTCGGGATTGAATTGAGAAAGGCTTGCCAACCCAAGTCACCATAAAATATTTTCGATATGTTATCTACTTGTTCAGACATAATCATATAATTAAAATTCCACATGGCAGAGCGATCTTTAAGATTATCGATAGTGGCGTCAATATTTGCAAGTGCAGGTATCACGCCCGTTATTTCTCTATTTTCAATTCTAGCCTCGATGGAAAACAGATCCTGCCGATATGTCTGATATATATTGCTGGCCAAAATAATTAAAATGAACAAACTAACTACATATGGCACATATTTAATGGAATAAACATTCCTTCGCCGTGAACACGACCACATAACAAACGCGACTAATAATAATTCAAGAGTTGCCCTTCGGCCCTCAAGAGCAAGAATGGCTGTCATAACAAACATTACTACATTAAATATTGATAATAGTTTTATTTTCCCTTTTAATAATGAAGCCACAATAAAAACATATACAGCAAAGCCGATGCCACTCATTAAGCTCTTAACAGGACCAACCCACGAAGGCGCCGAGATGCCAAGCAATTCAAGTTCTACTCCGGAGTATGTTGCTAAAATCCCGAAGTCAAAATATATATAGACACTGAAAGCAACAACCGAAGCGGCAAAAAAACCAACCACCTTATGATCAACATCGGCCCATTGATTTATCAGGTAATTAAACTGCAGTACGTTCCTGACTCTCAAGGGAAGCTTTAGATAAAGTAAACGGGTAGCAAAGAGTGCTGTAAATATCAAGATAAAAGTATCCATCACAACCAAGGCACTTTTACCAACAACTTCGTTAACCATCGCATCAATAAAACTATAAACACCGAAATAAAGCATAACCATCAAGAAAAACATATCGAGCATATCAAAGTCAGTTTTTCGTGCTCGCCCATACGCAAACATTGCCAGCATGAGAATTGCTGACATTATTATTAACATGATTTGTGCCATTCGACTAATCCAATACTCGCTGAGTTTGAAGTTTGGTTTTTAAGTGCTTTGCCACAGTTATGGTATTCAATTCATTTTCCGCAAACTGCCGCGCCTTCTGCCGGATTAAAGGCAGCTTATCATGTAGAGAAAGCGTTCGCGCGGCAAATTCATCCGGAGATCCCCTGAACACCAGACCATTCGTCCCATCCTCGATGTAGCCCTCTGCTATAGTCTCCGGTATGGCAACTGCCGCCCCACAAGCCATGGCCGTCACAAGAGAGGTAAGACCTGCAGGATTTGTCCTCGTCAGTGTTGGCAAACAAACCACGTGTGCTCCGGCATATAGAGCCCTCAATTCAACATCGGAAGGATTATTGAGGATTCGGGAGTAATTTTCCAAACCTTCACGGGCAAGTTGTAGTCGCGAGCGCTCGGCAGTATGGATATCCCAACTGGCCCGGACATAGGGCACCTCCAATATTCTGGCCACCCTGGCAGCATAAACCTCGTCTCGATCGGGCCCGCCTGCCGTCAAAATATAACCGTGCTTTGCCAGGCCAAAATGCATCAGTACCGCATCAAGGTCCTCCGGGTCTGCGCGCCAAAACGCACTATCCACTGACACCGGGGCGAACACGACTGGGCAAGATACCCCGAGCGCTTCAAGTTGACGTCTCTGGAGCTTGCTTACAACAACAACCGCGCGCGCACGGTTGATCACCCGGCGCAGCAGAAGATCGTTCACTTTTGCGGACATCCGCTCGTCTGAAAACCCCGGCACTTTCCACGTATGTACGATGAGGCGCGGATTTCGGGTAATCCAGGTCGCCAGGGCGCCAGTCACGATTGGGTAGCCCTGTGTAAGGACGTTGATTCCGCCTGACAGGAGAGCAGGCAGATGCCGCAGTCCATTGACCAGCAAACCGCCCTCACGATTCCTGGGGTACACTCTGACCTCACTGCCCCGAAATACTTCTTCATACAGTGCCGCCACATGTTGGCGTACGCCGAAAGCATTGAGGGGTGCGGTCCAGACATGACTGGAGAGGAAAAGGTTCACTATCATGATCGCAATTCCATAAATATTTTATTGCGCTTTTTCTTCTTTCTTCTTTCACTTGCGGAACAGCTTTTTTTTGTCCAGCCTTCCAAAATCAAGACGGTTTCCTCCCAATTAAGTATAAGTCTGAACACAGCGCAGGGAACAGCCTGAGAGGCATATCAATTAACGGTGTCATTACTCTTACCCAATTGAATCGCGACTGATAACCAAGCCAGTTGCGTCCCAGGATTTCAATGTTTTTTAGGCCGAGATCTGCACCTATATAGCGGAGATCCGCAACATCCGGCTCCCTCACATGACCTCGGAATCTATCGTCTTCATACCAATCTTCCATACGAGACCATTTGCCATAACCAAGCGGCACGGTAATTCTTTTTCGCAGGTTCACGCAATTCGGCATACCTATGATAAGCAATCCGTTCGGCTTTAACCACTGCATGACCTTTCGAAAAAGAGGTTTAGGCGAATGATGCCAATGTTCAAGAGAATCAAAAGTGGTAACGACGTCAAATGATCCAATGCCAAATGAGGGTGGGGTTTCGATAACATCGGTATTTATCACCTCGACGTTATATTTATTGTGAACAGTCCGAGGTACTGCCTCAAACTCAGTATTTACCTTATCTCGAAAATCATCGACAAGGATGGAAGACATACCAATTGCAGCACAGCCCACGGAAAACAATCCGATGCCCCCACCAAGATCACAAATTCTAACCCTGCCCTCAGTCCGTTGAAGAACCAGAGAAATATTAAAGGCAATCCTGGGGACATCCATTAACTCTCTGTCGATGAGGTCCTTTGGGTATTCTCGCGCGCAATCTTTGAGAACCGTTAAAAGATTTTCTTTATCTACCATAATAACCTTCTCCTGCAATGGCAATATCAAAACAACGACCTCGTAAAGCTCATGAAGTGCACATCAAAATGTTGACTGCCACACGCGAAACCGCAGCAATGCCGTTTTCCCGGCAATTGCCAGTGCGGCAAGATCTGTCCATGTCACCCATAAAAAGTCTACCATATGTTGTTGGGTATCACGTCCAACCTGTCTGATGATGTAAACACAACGCAGTATATCAGCAACTAACATCGCCAATGCCATCCCGACAAGGCCATACTGCGGCACCAGCCACCAACCCAAGACGACCAAAGCGGCAAGATAAATCACCAATCCGCCGGTATTGGCGCCCACTTTCTGCCGTCCATTCAGGAATTCCGCCAGGGTAGCTGACGAAAGAGTAAATGGGCCTGAAACAAAGAGGAGCCCTACAACCCATGGATTCACTACGAAACCCCGCCCGAACAGCAGTGGGATCAGCCACCCGGCAATCAGCCATAACGGCAGAGAGCATCCGAAATAGATTATCAGACTTCTCCGAAAGGTGAGCGCGATATCTCTATTCCCACCTACAATGCCGAGATGGAACAGATGTGATCCTATTGCACTTCCCACCGGAGAGAACAGGCGGCTGTAGGAATAATAGACAACGAATAGACCCAATGGACCTGCGCCCATGTGATGTTCTATAACAATCTGGTAAGCGGAAATGCTAAATTGGGCCAATGCTGCAGGTATCGCAAAGACTAAGGCCAGACGGAGCGTGCGACGGACATCGCTTGTCTGTGAAGCCGCCACGATGCCGGTGCCACCCGAACGCTGGAATCCACGAAGCAACCATGTCGCCAAAGCCAGTCCACCGTAAACGGCAGCCAGGTTTGCCATTACCACCCAGTCCAGGGATGCCGATGGGGACGCTGCCCAGATGGAAATCAGCAAAATTAGATTGACCACATAGAATCCCAGTCGAACCAGATTGAATCGAACGAAATCACCGGTTCCGTTAAACAGGAACACAACAAGCATGAAAAAATATACTGCTGGAACGTAGGCGAGGTACAATGTGGACAACCCCGCAATATGCGGGTCGGTCAAACGCCAGTGCAAGGCTATGTAGCCAGCCGCCATCGCGGGAATAGTGAGCAGCAGCACCAGCTTGCTGATAGCTGCTATGGGCCGGACAAGCTCCCCTCGACCACTAAGGACAGCCACCGCCCGATCAACGCCCATGAGTGTGAGACCGGCTACAAGCTGAGGGTAGAGCAATACCAGCGCAAGTTCACCTCTCCCGACAGGGCCCAGCATACGCGCTGTCAAGACCGAGGTCGCGAAGGTTATCGCCTGGATGGCAAAATTTGCTGATACCGTTTTGACAATCATCGACACACCAGACGTTTAGCAAGCGCTCCCAGAACAGCCGGCTTGAACATATCGGCAACCAGTACCAGGACGGAATTACGATCAGACCTGCTCGGTATCTGAGGTGTCGTTTTGCGGGCGATTGCTCGAACCAGCGGCAAACGTCGCGCTTCATAGCGCCCCGTTTCCAAGGCAAGATGCTCCACGACGAAGCCTGATTTTTCGAGAAACTGGCGCAATGTGGCGCGGCAAAAGTAACCTACATGCCGCCAGTCGCCCAAGTGTCTGGCCACGAGGGGAGTATAAAGCTCGAACGGCACCTCCACAACAAGGATGCCGCCTTTTTTCAGCACATGATTGGCAGCAGCCAGAAATTCTGTGGGCGAAAAAACATGTTCGAGGACGTGATTCATCACCACGACGTCAAATGTCCCCTCATCCAAGGTCGCTGAGAAAAATCCATGCACCTTCTCTATCCTGGGATCCGCCGGATCGCACTCGGTTGCGTCTGCAACCACAACCCGATGCCGTTGCGCGAGATGTTGACAACACTCTCCGCGTCCACCGCCTACATCGAGCACTGCTGCGCCTTCTGAAATACCGTAGGCAGTCAACACACGTGAGATAACCGCTTGCCTTTCGCTCAGATATGACTTGTTAATTGATTGCTTTTCTTTTGTTTCGTCAAAGGCATTGCCGGTGTCCTGTCTGTACAATGCTGTCATCAGAGTTTCGGAGAACCGTTCAGGCTGAAATATAAAGCGGCAACGCCGACAGACGACTGTCGATAGATGTATCGATACACCCAGCAGTTCCTGCCGCCCTTCCGCCACGCAGGTTCCATTCTGTGTAACGTCGGCTCCGCAAAGATCACAGACGGTGACGCTTTGAATATGTTCCAGCGGGTTCATCTCTCTTTTCAATTTTCAGCACCAACATCGATACAAATATTGGCATAGTAAGATACGTAATCCCATGCGAGCGTTTCGACCTCTATGATCAACGCGCGAACAAAATAGAAATATTGTTGGCAACCGCCCCCGACATCAGCACTTCACCCCAACAATAATATGTGAGACAATCTGGTGAAAATTTGTCTCAAATTTGCCAAAATAATAATTTTCAAGCCCGGGCTGAACTTGATTCTTCGGGCGTGATAACGCGGATAGTATACCCTCAATAATTTCACCCCTGTCGTACGGATTTACCTGTATAATGATTTGCGAGTCCGGGTCATTGATCTCCCACGGATCCTCAAGTCTGCATCCAACCACCGGTACGCCGCAAGCCAACGCCTCCAGAAAAACAAATCTATATGGATAACGATCAAACTCGGGATGACTGCCCGGCATCGCAAAGACATCGGCCAAGCGATAATGGTCCGCCTTTTCAGCCTCTGAGACATAACCCGTAAATATTGTAATGTCAGCAACACCAAGCTCTTTTGCTTTTTCCTCTAATCTTGCCCTATCTTCCCCATCCCCCATCACCAGATACACAAGATTGGGAATTCGCGTTTTAAGCTCCGGCAATACCTCCAGGATTTCATCAAAACCCTTATTCAGGTCGTGGCCGGCATCTAACCTACCGGCCGTCATGACAACTGTTTTTCCTCTGGTCTTATAGCGTTCAATCAAGTCTTCTCTGCGGGGACCGATTCCATATTTTGATTCGTCGACACAATTTGGCAGATAGTAATACTGTTCGTTCGATATTTTTGTCCACTCAATAAATCTTCGCGCCGTTAACCTTCGTATCGAAATGAAAGTCTTCAATCTGCGACACAGGTAGTTCGCAAATCTATGCGAAGTGGGAGTCCATGCCTCAAGCCCGTAGATAACAGGAACAACCGGGCACCGATACAATATGCCGAGCAACCAGGCAATCGGCAACAAATGGAGATGGCCGCAAATAATCACATCAAAACGGGGGGAAGAGAATGCCGTCCGCAGACAAGCGTATAAATACCTGAGCTTGCTGTTTGCAGCTTCTACGCGGTAATCGAGGTTGTCCGGCATCTTCTCCAAACTATAATACACTTTTCTCGGGATGGCCAGCACCCGCTCCATCGTCGGATACGCGCACAACGCCTGGAGGAGATTCCGGTTATACAACGCGATACCGCCACGACCTCCGAAAGCGTCGGGCACAAGGACCAGTATCCTTTTTTTCTCCGCATGGAAGGCCCGATCAATGATCTTTGCCCAGCCCCTGAGACCCCTTTCTGTTTTTCTACCGCCATTGCTCTCAATGAGCCATTCACGCACGGGAACAGTAAAGCCGGTTTTCCCGCGCTCAAGAACCGATGCGGGAAGGGGTTTTGCGGGTGTCGAGGCCAGGGCGCGTTTGTCTGGCCTGTTTTCCGAGCAAAGCATGGGGGCCACCGATCTCAGGAATTCCAGGTCCAGAAAGGGAACGCGAATTTCAAGGGAATGGGCCATGCCTGCCCAGTCCGTATCGCGGAGCAGTTGATTGCGCATGTACCAGTTTAACTCAAGGCCGGAGACCTTCAGATAGTCATTATCAATATGCCCAACCGTCTGCTCCAGCCGTTCGAGCGATTGAAGTTCCTGCAATCCTTCCCGCACCATGTCTTTGTCCAGCAGTCTCTCCATCTCCCACGGCATGAACATGCCGCGCCGCAGCATATAGGCCCCGGCCCAACTGCCACCATATTCAACAAGACCGGCATACTTGGGCGACGTGATGGTTTTTAAGATTGGTGACGATAGAGAGCGAAGAGCTTTGCCCAGAACGGGGACTTTGTTGAATGGCTTGAACGCGTTCACCATGCGCGGGAGCTGGCTAAAACTGGGATAACTGCCGAACAGCTCGTCGCCTCCCAGTCCCGAAATGGCGACCTTCATCCCCGCCTTTGCCGCGGCGAGACTGACGAAATAGGTGTTCACCCCGTCGGTGGACGGCTGGTCCATCACATCCAGGAGCCGTTCGCGTTCCGCGATAAAGTCGGACTTTTTTACCCAGATGGTCTGATGCCGCGCCCCATACTGTTTGGCAATAAGTTCAGCCAACGGCACTTCATCATGTTCCGTGCCGCGAAATTCTTCAAATCCCAGAGTAACGGTATTAAGATTTCCCCCGGCTTCCGCGGCCAGTGCCGTCAGGGTCGTTGAATCAAGACCGGACGACAGGAAGACGCCAACCGGAACATCGGCGATAAGATGATGACGGACGCTGTCGAGAAGGGACTCCCTGAGCTGTATCTGCATCTCTTCGCGCGTCATTGCGGGCGGGTTGATAGACGCCTTGGCCAGTTCATCGCTGATACTGCAGAATGTTGCCGATTCCCCGGCGCCGTTCGCATCAACCCACAGACTCGTACCCGCCGGCAGCGCCCTTATGCCGCGATACAGGGTGTAAGGCTCCGGCACATGGCCCCAGAGAAAAAACCCCACGTGTCCCGCGGGCTCGGTCGCCGTGTCCACCTGCCCGCCTGCCAATAGCGCCTTGACCTGCGAGGCAGCGCGAAAGGTCTTGCCATTGTCCGCGTAGTAAAGCGGCTTGATGCCGAAAGGGTCACGCGCGAGGAACATCCCCTTTTTCCGCGCGTCCCATAGGGCAAAGACGTACATGCCGCGGAGCTCATGGACCATGTCCCGCCCTTTGTCCTTATAGAGATGAAGCAGTACCTCAGTATCGCTGGTGGATCGGAACTGATGGCCCTTATTCTCAAGCCCTTTTCTCAGTTCCCGGTAATTGTAAATTTCCCCGTTGAACACGATCACCACACTGTTGTCCTGGTTCCGCATGGGCTGGGCCCCATGCTCGGACAGGTCGATGATGGCAAGACGCCGGTGACCCATGGCAACTCGCTTGTTCTCTGAATACCACTCCCCTGCCCCGTCCGGGCCGCGCGTGATCATCCGGTCGCGGATCCGCAGCAGCTCGTCCCGGTCAATGGGTTGCGCGCTTTGATGGTAGGCAAATAGGGAGACTATTCCGCACATGAGATTCAGGGTTCAAGGGCTAGGGGACAGTGTTCGGAGTTCAGAGTTCAGAGTTCAGAGTTCGGAGTTCAGGGTTCAGAGTTCAGAGTTCAGGGTCCAGGGGTCAGGGGTCAGGGGTCAGGGTCAAGACCGGTGAAGTCGCGCGATCACGGCTCACTAACCATGTATCCCTTCTTGTGGCCTTCGGTATCAATGCGGTGGGCGGCAAGATCCACCGCGACAGCATCGATCTTTTTCTCCAGATTTTCCTCTACCCGGTCTAGCTTTTCGGAAAGCATCTGATGTCCTTCGGCAACAATCTGAAGTTTGTGCTGAAAATCCTCGGTAAGGATGCCGATATGATGTTTGAAATCCTCATTGGTCGTTTCCCTCTGGCGCTCCAGTTTGCTGTCCACGATATGCGTTACCATCTGCTTGAGCCGATCAAAATCCTTTTCTTCCATGCGATGTCTCCTTCACATAAACCGTCTTATCATCAAATGCATGTTACCATAATTAATCCGGCAGAACAAGAATGCAGGCCGACAAGCCAAAATCACATTCTCGTGATTTTGCCGCGATTTTTGACGAACCAGTCGATCGTCATCCTCAACCCCTCGGGAAGCGAATACCGGTGCTTCCAGCCGAGCTGGTGGAGCCTGGTGACATCCAGCAGTTTTCGCGGCGTTCCATCGGGCTTTGATGTGTCCCATGTGACAGCTCCATCGTAGCCGATCAATTTTTTGATGAGTTCAGCTAATTCTTTGATGCTCAGGTCTTCGCCCGTGCCGATATTGACGATATCGGAGCCGTCATACGTGCTCATCAGGTACACGACCGCGTCCGCCAGATCATCAACATGGAGAAATTCCCGTTTCGCGGAACCCGTTCCCCATACCACGACCTCCCTGTCCCCCGCGATCTTCGCATCGTGAAATTTTCGGATCAGCGCGGGAAGCACATGGGAGTTCTGAAGCTCGAAATTATCGTTCGGGCCGTACAGGTTCGTCGGCATGACGGAGATGAAATTGGTCTGGTACTGCGCATTGAAGCTCTGGCACATTTTGATGCCGGCTATCTTGGAGATCGCGTAGGCATCATTGGTTTCCTCAAGCGGGCCCGACAGGAAATAATCTTCCCTGATCGGCTGGGGGCAGAGCCTCGGGTAAATGCAGGAGCTCCCCAGGAACAGGAGTTTTTTTACGCCGGATCTCCACGCCGCATGGATGACATTGTTCTGCACTTCCAGGTTCTCGTAGATGAAATCGGCCTTGTACAAGGTATTGGCCCGGATCCCGCCGACCTTGGCGGCGGCAAGAAAAACGTATTCCGGACGTTCCTGGTCGAAAAAAGAGGCCACGGCCTTTTGATCCAGCAGGTCCAGTTCTTTTCTCGTTCGCCCGATGATCCCGCCATAGCCTTCTGTTTTGAGCCGTCTGACGATCGCGGACCCGACCATGCCGTTATGGCCGGCGACGAAGATTTTTGAGGTTTTGTTCATGCGCTCTCCGAAAAAGGTTCAGGTCATTCGACTATCGCTCATGATGGTGAGCATGAGTCGAAACCAGTTCAAAGTTCAAGGTTCAGGGTTTAATTAAACGCATAGCGCATGGTGCATAGGGTAGGAGCTCTCTGCTCTCTGCCCCGTCACCTCGCCCCTTTTCTGGACAACACGACCTTGACGGTCTTGATGAAGATGAGAAAATCCAGGAAGGGTGAAAGATTTTTTACATAGAAAAGATCGTACTGGAGCTTTTCCAGGCCGTCTTCAACGGTCACCCCATGCCGGTAATTGATCTGGGCCCAGCCGGTGATCCCCGGCCTGATCGAATGGCGGAGCGAGAAGTAAGGGATCTTGGCTTCGAACTCCCTGACCTCCTCCTCCACCAACGCCCGGGGGCCGATGAAACTGAGTTCCCCTTTCAGGACATTCCAGAGCTGCGGCAGTTCGTCCATCCTGAACTGCCTGATGATCTTTCCGACCCTGGTTATGCGCGGGTCGTTCCTTTCGCCGGCGTGCAGTCGCTCGTGGTCCATCCCGTTCTCCATGGAGCGGAACTTGAGCAGCGTGAATGTTTTGCCGTTCAATCCCACGCGCTGTTGCCGGTACAAAACGGGACCAAAGGAATCAAGCTTGACCACAACGGCGATAACCAGGGCAAGGGGCAGGGTGAAGGCCAGGCCAAGCAGGGACAGGGTGAAATCGAGGGCGCGTTTCAACTTATTGTTGTACACGTTCTTGTTGACTCCCAATAACGGCGTAAAGACAAGCCAGGAGTCGGTCACATGTTCCACGGGGACCTTGCCCGTCGTCTTTTCATAAAAGGTCGGCATATCATAGATCGTGATGCCGTCGAGCTTGCAGTCCAACGCGGACCTGAGGAGTTCGGGGTCACGAAAGTGGCTGTTGGCAAGGACCAGGACATTTACCCCCAATGCCCTGCTCATCTGCCGCAAGGTCGCGTGTCTGCCGGAGCCCCCGTGAACATCGGATGATTGCCACAGGGGGGAGCTGTCGTCGGTTATGCATCCGAGCATACGATAGTCCGGATTGTTGTCCGTGATATGCAGCAGCGCCTCGCCCGACCTGCCCGCGCCGATGATCAGGAGCTTCTTCGGATTTATCAATCTCTTTTTGAACATTGAAAGAAAGGCAAGCCGCCAGTAGTAGGTGCCGGCGCCGGCCAGCGTAAAGCATAACAGGAACACCCCCCTGCCTGACCTCAGGTCCGGCCGGAAAAAGAAGTACAGCGCGAGCAGCCCCGCGGTTATGACCACGCCGGTCACGTGCCGGAACAGGTATTTGACGCGCTGGGAGATAAGCTCGATGTTGTAGGAATCCAGCAGATAAAAAATAAAAAGAGAGACAATAAGAAAGGAGAGGCCCGATATCACGGCAATGATGTTGTACCGGATGGACGGGCCGAACCAGATCAGCAGCGACAGCCCGTAGGAGAAGGCGATGATGCCGATATCCCCTGCCATCAATACCATGCTTTTTTTGGGGAAATGAGTAAATTTCATCTGAGAACCAATACCGTCCTTCTCGCAGGCTTGCAGGCGCTCTTAGAGTCAGTTATGCGTTCAATGTTAAAAAAGTTCAAAGTTCAATGTTCAATGTTAAACCCTGAACTCCGAACCTAGAACCTTGAACCCTGAAACTTGAACCTGCTTGTTCGCCTTGCTACAGCGATACATTCACCATAATGATGGAAGAATGTTCCGTGTAATTGTTCCCGGGAATGCTGGAATGCCGTCCCTGCCAATTGTGATCAACGGCGAACTCGAGCCAGTCCTTTGCCTGGTACCTGAGGCCGATCCCGCCGAGGATCGTCCGATCGGTCCTGGAAAAATAAAGGTCATGAACCGTGGCGCCGCGAAACACATAGGCCCACTCCTTGATAAACCGATGCGTGAACTCTGCATAGCCCCCGGTCGTTATGAAATAATTGCCGCCCGGGATATCCGGTTCATTCATGCTGCGCCGGGCCGTTAGAACGATTGTCATGTCGCTGGTAAAATTATGGCGCACATCAGCGGACCCCACCTTTACCGTGCCGTTGGTCCTGGTGGAGGATGTGAAGTTTTTCCGTGCCAGACCGGCTTTGATCGTGCCCTTGGACCAGGTGGAGAAATCCCAGGTTGCCCCGGCCTGCATCGTGTCGACGCTGCTGTCGAGTTCGAGTGTATCTTCGGAATAGGCAATGTTCCGGCGGCCGTACTCGATGAACACCGACGCCCGGGGAAGGACCCGGTAGAAGACTGCGCCCGAAAGCTCGCCTTCTTCGCGGTCCCTGAAATGACCGGTAAGGTACCGCCAGTTGGACTTCGTATAATCAAGGTGTATCCTGGCACGGTCCGAGAACCGGTATGCAGCCGATACGGCAGCCGCATTGGCGTGAAAAACCTCACTGTTCCCCGAAACGGATGAACTGCGCGGCTCATGGTCACAATCAAGTTTATCGGAGAATCGCATGCCGAAGCGGTCGCCGAAATTGAGGTCCATGGCCGCATTCACGTGGTGATCGTTGATGTCCTCGCTTCTGAACTTCTTCCCATATCGGGTAATGACGGAATAATATTCCAGTTCCGCGAAATGGGACTGGAACGGCAGTTTCACCCGGATCCCCGGCGTGATCGTGGTGATCGCATCCCTTTTTCGATCATCGGCCGTAAAAAAAATGTTGTCGCTGAACGTCTCGGAGAGTGCAAAAAACGGATTGATCTTCAGGGGCCCGATCAAGAATAGTTGCGGCGTCTGTGATAATGAGGGGAGCCGCGTGAGCACCACGCCGCCCATTCCGAAGATCGCCGGAGGGGGCTCAAGAGAATGGGGGGTTAAAGCGACTTTTGAAAAGGTTGAAGGGCTGAAAATCGGCTTCTCCGGAATTTTCTCAGGGGTCTTTCCGACGGTACTGGCGGTCAACAAGGCGCGTTCCACTGCGCTGGGTGACTTTCCTGCATCCGCGGCCCCGACATAAATGGTTTTTTTATCAGCTCCCGCATCGAGGGCTGACTTCACCACGACATCCAACGGAGCGCCTGCCTTCAGGGCTGTCTTGACAACGATTTGAGCCGGGTACCCTTCGCCGATGGCGGTATGCACCACCAGAGAAGGATCAATCCCTGTCTTAATGGCCGCGGCCACGACATCCCCGACATAGACGAATTTTTTGGTCAGTCCCGCATTCGTGGCTGAGTTCAGCACAATATCAAAGGGAGCGCCCGCCTTGAGAGCGGCTTTGATAACGATTTCCGCAGTGTAGCCTTCGTTAATGCATGTATATACCACCAAGGATGGATCAACACCGACCTTAATGGCCTCGGCAATGACCTCATGGATGCCTTTTCCCGAGGTCACGGAACTATTGAAGATATCTTTCAGCGGTACTCCCTCGTCAACTTCCCGCGCCATCTCCGCTTCGGCGGCCGTCCAAACCTGTCTCGTTTGTTCAACTGGTTCAGCGGCCCCCGCCCGCAGGGGAACCATCATGATCATGCCCCCAAGAAACAGCGCGACCGCTGCTGCGAGGCTGAATATTCTCTTGACACTGCTCTTTTTCAATAGGATGCCCTCCCTATCAATACAAACGCATAAGATACTGTTACATGTAGGGCAAGGCTTTAGCCTTGCTTTAAGCAACCCTGAAGGATTGCCCTACAAAAGAGCTTTAAGCAACCCTGAAGGGTTGCCCTACAAAAGAGATAACAACAATTATTGCGTTTGCTATAATTACTCCAGATTTATGATTATGGCACACAAGGCCCTTTTCCGCAAATAATTTATGCGGCCCCGTCGCTAACCTGCGGGTTTATCGGAAAGTCTTCAGCTTCTTTTCTTATACCCTATTGTCTTTTATAACACGATCATCAACGCTGAGCAGAAATATATCCTGTTTTGTTCCGAATAGTTGAAGGGTTGAGTGAGCGGCCGATAGGGAAGAGGTTTCGCTTGCAATCGATACGCGGAATTATAACGGGCACGTCAACAGATTTACTGGCCGATTTTGCTCAAGCGGTCCGTTGCAATGTCCGCCTCGGCAGTACCGTGATGTTCTTTAATGACCTTGTTGAGATATTCCCTGGCCTTTTCAGTGTTCTTCGCGTTCAGATAGGACAGGCCGATCTTGAGCTTGGCCCCGGGCACCTTTTCGCTGCGGGGATAGGATGTGATAACCAATCCAAAGGCCTCGATGGCCCTGGTGAAGTCCTTCTTTGAGGCGTAACACTCGCCGATCCAGTACTGGGCGCCGGCCGCCAGGCTGGTGTCCGAAAACTGAACGATATAATTTTGAAAACCGGCGAGCGCAAGATCGTAATTCCCCTTGTCGAAATCGTTCTTTGCCTGGCGATAGGCCTCCGAAGGTTCAATGGTCTTTAGCGTGGATTTTTTATGACTGTCAGACGCGGTCCCGGACTGAACGGTCGCCGCCATCGGGGTCCCCGCGTTCGACAACCTGACCTTTGCCTCGAGTTCTTCGATCCGCACATTGAGTTCCGCTATTTTGACGCTCTTATCATCAAGTTTCTGCGCAACTTCCGCGATACGGAAGTTATTTTCCTCGAGCTTGCCCTGGAGGATCTGGATATCCGTGGACAGCTGGTCCGATTTTGCGCCGTAATCGGCCAACGCCTTCTGCATGTCGACCGTCCCCTTGACGTTTGCATCGAGGATATCAAGGCGCTTCTGCAGATACATGACCTGATCCTTCGTGGCCCTCGTATCCTCGCGCTGCTCGGACATGTCGGTGCTGATCTTTACGATTTCCGCCTGGGGAACGCAGGCGGCCAGCAGCAGGAGAAAGCTGGTGATGGCAAGAAAGGGCTTGGTCGTCATCGTGTCTTTTCCGAATAGTAATAAAATGATAGCGTACGGGAATCTGCGTCGCAGAAAAGAGAAGGGAAGAAAAATCCGAAGATGTCCCGCCGAATTCCCCTTCCCCGTCTCATGAGCATGCCGATCCTACGGTGTCTCTGCAATGAAATCGTCTCTCCGGTTTTTCTGCCAACAGCCTTCACTGGCCTCGCCGCAGACGGGTTTTTCCTTTCCGTAGCTGACGAGCGAAATCCGTTTCGCGGAAATGCCCATATCGACAAGATACTTCTTTGCGCCTGTTGCGCGGCGTTGCCCGAGGGCCTGGTTGTATTCCTTGGTGCCGCGATCATCGCAATTCCCCTCGATCCTGATCTTCACGCTGGGATTGGCCTTGAGCCACTGCGCATTCGCCGACATCACGGCCCTGGCGTCATCACGAACAACGGACCGGTCGTAGTCGAAGTAGATTGGCTGCAGACCCGCTGCGGCGGTTGCGGCGCGCTCCATGTCTTCCTCTTTTGCCCTCTGCTTCGCCGCCTGTTCGTCCTTCGTCTCTCCCTCTCCTGTCGCGGGCTCGGCAACAGAGGCCGTTCCCTTCGGGGTTTCCGGCGAGGCGGTCACCTGCGCCTTCTTGGGGCAGCCCCAAAAGGCAACCATGCTAAGCAGTACGATTACACCAAGCAAGAAAAAACGTTTGTTCTTCATCATGAACCTCCTTAACAGTGTACGAGAGTCCCTCTGTAATAGTTGTCGAAAAAGGCAGGATGCAACACGTGCCGGCGAATTTTCACGCTTCCGTTTAACTGCCGTTAAGATAGCATACAAGCCGGATGATGTCAACGGGAAAGGGTTTTTACCGCAGGGTGGACGCTCTCCGGGCAAAAAAGAAGACGGTCTGCAAAATATTGTTTTTCCGGCTCCTGGCACGACTCTACGGTGCTATTTTAGCCCCTTCACTTCTCTTATCACCGCCGAGACTTGTCCTGAGCGCAGCCGAATGGACGCACAGGTCCCCTGACCTTCATTCACGAAACGTCTTACCAACGATTCTCGTGGACACGGGAACCGTCGAAGCGGTCCCCTGCTGTCTTTTCCTCAGCGGGAAAACCGATCGGGATGAGCGAAAACGGTACAATAGGGTCCGGCAATTTCAGGAGCGTGCGGAGGTTCAGGACCCGGTCCTCCGTGGGATATACCCCGCACCACACCGCGCCGAGTCCCCTGGCGTGGACCGCGAGCAGCATGTTCTCCGTTGCCGCGGCACAGTCGAGCACCCAGTATCCTTTATATTTCTCGAGCGTTGTGTCTCCGCACACGAGGATGGCAACCCCGGCCTGCTTCAACATCGCGGAATAGGGATGGAATTTCGGGATCTCATCGAGCAGCGCCCGGTCGGTCAGAACGATAAAGTGCCAGGGTCGTTCGTTCCCTGCCGACGGAGCGCTCATTGCCGCATGCAGGATCTCGTTGATGACCTCCCGGGATACCGGCTTTGTCGTGTATTGGCGTATGCTTTTCCGTGAAAGAATCGTCTCCATCGTCCCCATTCCCGTTTACCTGCCTTTCCGGTAGATTTCACTTCTTGCCTGGATAGTATCATAGCACAATAAATGCGCAGTGCAGTCGTGTTCCCTCCGCATCTCCGTGCCATCGTGTTTTTCGTTGGGCTCAAGCAATAAAACTTTGTCCTGAATAAATTATGCGGTAAGCCGCAATCGTATGATAACGCTCCCGGTGTATCTTCACGCGTAGTTACGGATTTGCCCATCACCCCTTCGTCATTGCTCAGGGCTTAGTCCTCTCCCCAGCGGGGAGAGGGTTGGGTGAGGGGGCTTCCGCAGGAATATAATATTATATTTCAAAGGAGGTCGCCATGGCTTCGAATAAAACGATCATTGCCGAGAACGTCCAGGACTGTCTCGATCAGTCAGACTGGAGTGCTGCCATCATCGAGATGGAAAAGTTGTTCGCCATCGACCAGGACCCGCATATCAGGGTGAGGATCGGCGACGCCCGGCGGAAGCTCAACGGGAACCATGCGGCGATACGGGAATATCTCCGCGCCGCCGACCTGTTCGCGGAAAAAGGGTTCGTGGTCAAGGCGCTGGCACAGTACAATCTGGCCTTGAGGCTCGATTCCTCGAATACGTACGCCCGGACAAAAATGGAGATGCTGGAGATGCTTCGCCCGGGCAGGCCGGAGACGAAGCTGGAATTCATGCCGATGGAATATCGCGCGCCGCAGCTGCCCAGCTGTTGTTTGGGGGCCCCGGGATACTCCTCATGAGAAAGGCTTCAGTGAGCCGCCCTCCGGAACATATCTTCCGGAGTCTCCACTACCCTGCCCTGCTCGTCCTTCTTGAGATACCGATGGATGAGGATGGTCAGTGCGGGGGGGACAGTTGTGGTTCAGGCATGTTCATGGTTATTTTCTGTCTCTTTAATGAAATGTTGCCGCTGTTGCAAGGGGAATATCCTGTCGGATAATACCAAGAAAGCGCTGACAACGACCTCAGAAGTAAGCGATGAACAAGCCAAGGAATGTCAGGCTCTTAGCCACCTCGATCCAGCCCGTGGTCTGGAGCCGGACTTTATAGAGCGTGGCTGCCATGACGAGGTTCTCGATAAGCGGCAGGAGTATGACGAGGGTGATGTTAAAATGGTAGTACAGGTAGGCGGCAAGGACCACATGCAATCCGGTCAAGACCCGGTCACTCGTCTTTCTGAGAAGTATGGCCTTGATCTTGAACACGCCGGCAGTGAAGTAAAGGGCCACTCCCACGAACAGCCGGACATCGAGGCCGCCCGTGATCAGAAATTTAGCGATGACCGCCGCCAGACTGATCAGCGTGAAACCCAGGACCTCGGTCAGGATGAAATGCTCGCCCGCGAACTTGTTCATCAAGAGATAAGCGCCCGGAAAGATCAGGAGGGGCAGCAGCCCGGGGATGTTCGTGTTGAAGATCGCAAGCAAAATTACGGTTGCAATGACAATCTGCCCGAGAAAGATCGCCAGGGACATTCTGTCCTCTGTCCGGCGGAGCCATTTTGTTAATGCCTGTTTGGAATTGATCAGCAGACCGAGGGACAGGAAGAGCGGGATCAGGGTCCAGGAGAATGCGCGGCTTACGCCCACGCCGATCAGGAAAACGATTATCAGGACGCTCCAAGCGCCGTACTCCTTCAGGAAATATCCTTTTATCTCAGATCGCATGATAGGAAGTATATCACGAAGAGAACGGGAGGATTATGAGACAAATCATATGGCAAGCAAACAAGCTGGAAAGCCTGCAAGCCTGATAGCTTGCAAGCCGGTACCTGCTACATGATCCCCGCGATCGAGGCACGCGCGAAGTTCAGGAGGTCCGTCGGGTACACGCCGATGACGATCACGGCGGTTGCCGATATCGCAAGCGCGAGCGCGAGGGACGGAGCGGTTGAGAGCTCGATGGGGGCCTTCGGCTCGCTCATGTACATGACCATGATGACCCGGAGATAGAAGTAGGCGCTGATGGCCGAGAACACCACGCCCGCGACGGCAAGCCAGATAAGACCGGCCTGCACCGCGGATTTAAAAATGTAGAATTTTCCCACGAACCCGGCAAGGGGCGGTATGCCCGTCAGCGAGAACATGAAGATGAGCATGAGAAACGCCGCGGTCTTGTTGGTCTTGCCCAGACCCGCGAAGTCCGTTATTTCCTCTCCCCGTTTCCCCGCCTTCCGCAGCATGATCACCACTCCAAAAGCGCCCATGTTCATGAGCGCGTAGATGCAGACATACAGCATCACGCTCGCCGCGCCTTCCGGCCCGCCCGCCGCAAGACCGACGAGGGCGTACCCGGCATGGGCGATGGACGAATAGGCCAGCATGCGCTTGATGTTCGTCTGCGACAGGGCCAGAATATTTCCCACTGCCATGGTCAGCACGGCAAGGCCGGCGAGGATCGCGGTGGAATGCTCGTGCAGGGGCTCGAGCGTGTAGAGAAATATCCGGATCAGGACGGCGAAGCCGGCGACCTTGGGCCCTGCGGACATGAACGCCGTAACCGGTGTGGGCGCCCCTTCATACACATCGGGAACCCACATGTGGAACGGCACGGCGGCCACTTTGAACCCAAAGCTCACGATCAGCATGATCATGGACAGGAAGAGAACGGGATTCATGAGGTCCGCGTCGCGCAGGAACGCGAGGATCCCCGCGATTTTTGTGGTTCCCGAAAGCCCGTACAGAAGCGACATGCCGTACACCATGATGGCGGATGAGAAAGCGCCGAGGACCAGATACTTGATGGCCGCCTCGTTCGACCGGCTGTCCCTCCGCATAAAGCCCGCAAGGATATAGAGAGAGAGGGCCATGAGTTCCAGACCGAGATACAGGGTGATAAGGTCGCCTGCCGACGCCATCATCATCATCCCGCTCGTGGAAAAGAGCATCAGCGCGTAATATTCGCCGCGGTTGATCTCCTCGATCTTCACATAATTGATGGACACCAGGATGCCGAGTCCGCAGGCAATATAGAAGACGAACTTGAAGTACGAAGAAAAGGGATCGAGAAGGAACGTACCTTCAAAGAAAGATCCGCTTATCGTCATCAACTTGGAGCTCACAAACGCGGCAATGATGATACCGCACAGGCTGAACCACCCGAGAATGGCCTTGCGCTCCTTATCGACAAAAAAATCGAAGATAAGCACCAAAAGCGCCACGATGATCACGACAAGCTCGGGAAGTATCGGGAGGATGGTTTGCTGAAGCTGCTGATACATGCTGGACATCGGGTTCTCCTTGACCTTAATTTCCTATAAGCGTGCCCAGCGCCTGCGTCACCGCCGGGGCGGACTGCATTTTTGCATTCACGTGCTGGAGCAGGTTCGCCACCGAAGTGTGCATGACCCCGAAGGCCGCGTTCGGGTACAGACCGACGATGAACACCAGCGCAACGAGCGGTAGCGCCGCGACCACCTCACGCGCGTTCATGTCCGCGAGGTGTTCATTGTGCGGATTGGTGATTGTTCCGAAGGCAACGCGCTGGTAGAGCCAGAGCATGTATCCCGCGCCAAGGATGATGCCGAGCGAGGCGATCACGGCATAGGGTTTGTAATGCAGGAACGCGCCGAGCAGGATCGTGAACTCGCCGATGAAGCCGTTCGTGCCGGGCAGACCGATCGAGGAAAGTGTGATGATCATCAGGAATGTGGCATAGACCGGAACCTTTGCCGCAATGCCGCCGTAGTCGGCGATCAGCCTGGTGTGCGTGCGCTCATAGATCACGCCCACGGCAAGGAACAGCGCTCCGGTGGACACGCCGTGATTCAGCATCTGGAGAATGCCGCCCTCCATGCCCTGGAGGTTCATCGCGAAGATGCCGAGCGTCACAAAACCCATATGGCTCACGCTCGAATAGGCGATAAGCTTCTTGAAGTCCGTCTGGGCAAAGGCCATGTAGGCGCCGTAGATGATGCCGATCACGGACAATATCATGATCGCCGGTGTCCAGGCAATGGCCGCGTCCGGGAAAAAAGGCAGCGAGAACCGGAGGAAGCCGTACGCGCCCATCTTGATGAGGATCCCCGCCAGGATGATGCTGCCCGCCGTCGGCGCCTCCACGTGAGCGTCCGGCAACCAGGTGTGGACCGGGAACATCGGCACTTTGACCGCGAACGCCGCAAAGAACGCCGCGAATGCCCAGAACTGGAATGCCGGGGTGAACTGGTGGTTCATGATCGCAAGCACGTCAAAGGTATTGCCCGCGGCAAAATACACCGCAATGATCGCGACAAGCATGAGCACACTTCCGACCAGGGTGTAGAGAAAGAACTTGACGGCGGCGTAGAGCCGGTTCGGGCCGCCCCACACGCCGATCAGGAGGTACATGGGGATCAGCATGGCTTCCCAGAACAGGTAGAAGAGGAACAGGTCGAGGGAAAGGAATACGCCGATGATCGCCGCCTCCAGGAACAACATCGCGATCATGAACTCCCTCACGCGGTCCTGAATGGCTGTCCACGACACCATGATGGAGATCGTGGTGAGCAGCGTGGTCAGTGCCACGAACAGAATGCTGATGCCGTCAACGCCGAGTCGATAGTTGATGTCCCATGCCGCGATCCAGGACAGGCTCTCGCCGAACTGCATGTGCGGCACGGAGCCGTCGAAATTCAGGAGAAGCGGCACACACAGGCCAAGCTCGACGATCGAGAAGGCGAGCGCGATCCAGCGAACTGCGGCCGCTTTCCGGATGAACAGCAGGATGAACGAGCCGAGCACCGGGATGAATATCATGAGGCTCAGCAACGGATAATCGAGCTGGTGGAGTTTAAGTTCGAGCATGGATCGGGCTCCTTAGTAGTTCGAGGTTCAAAGTTCAAGGTTCAGGGTTTGGAGTTCGGGGTTAAGAATTCAACCTTGAACCGTGAACGCTGAACGTTACTTTAAAACTTTAAAACATAGTACAATCCGAGCAGCACCACGAGGCCCAGGCCCATGGTGAAGGCGTACTGCTGTAAATAGCCCGTCTGGAGCTTCCTGCCGCTCTGGCTTGCCCTGCCGATGGCATTTGCCAATCCATTGACAAAACCATCAATGATTTTGACATCTCCCACCGTGTAGAGGAACTTCGCCGTCTTATGGACCACGCCGTCCACGAAGACGGCGTTATAGATCTCGTCAACATAATATTTGTTAAGCAGCAGGGTGTACGCGCCTTTGAATTTTTTCACGATGCGATCGGGGACCGCGGTGTTTTCGACATACAGCGAGTAGGCAAGTCTGATGCCTCCGAGCGCAACGATGACCGAAAAGAACATCAACCCGAGCTCAAGCCAGTGGCTTTCCTCCCCCGCATGCACGGCATGGGGGAAGAGCGGCGCAAGAAAATCACCGAACAGGTTCGCATGCGAAATGATCGCGCCCGGCATGCCGATCCATCCGATGACCACGGAAAAAAATGCGAGGATCACGAGCGGCACGGTCATCACCTGTGGAGATTCGTGCACGTGGTGCAGGACCTCGTGGTCAACGCGTGATTTTCCGTAGAAAGCAAGGTAGATCAGCCTGAACGAGTAGAACGCGGTCATGAACGCGCCGACCACGCCGAGCACCCAGAGCGCCCGCCCGAGCGGCGACGCATTGTAGGCGCTCCAGAGGATCTCATCCTTGCTGAAGAAACCCGCGAACGGGAAAATGCCGGCGAGCGCCAGTGAGCCGATGATGAAAACGATGTGGGTGATCTTTATCCTGGACCTGAGCGCGCCCATCTTGCGCATGTCCTGCTCGCCGGACAGCGCGTGGATGACGCTGCCCGAGGCCAGGAACAGGAGCCCTTTAAAGAAGGCGTGCGTCGTAAGGTGGAAGATGCCGGCCGAGAACGCGCCGACCCCCAGCGCGAGGAACATGTAGCCGAGCTGACTGATCGTGGAATAGGCGATCACGCGCTTGATGTCGTTCTGCACCAGGCCGATGGTGGCGGCAAAGACGGCGGTCAGGCCGCCGACGATCGCCACCGTGTTCATCGCGGTCTCGGAGAGCGAGAAGATCGGTGCGCAGCGCGCGATCATGAACACGCCGGCGGTGACCATGGTCGCGGCGTGGATCAGAGCGCTGACCGGAGTCGGACCTTCCATGGCATCGGGCAGCCAGACATAGAGCGGCAGCTGGGCGGACTTGCCCGTTGCGCCAAGGAACAGGAGGAGCGCGATGAGCGTTATGACGCTGATCTCACCGCCAAAAAGATGGTACGTGGTGGTCCCGACGAACGAGGGCACCGACGCAAAGACCTCCGAGAAATCAAGCGTTCCGAAGGTGAGAAAAATGAGCAGGACTGCGAGAACGAACCCGAAGTCACCGACGCGGTTCACGACAAAGGCCTTAATGCCGGCGTCCGAGGCGGATTTTTTCTCGTACCAGAATCCGATCAGCAGGTAGGAACAGAGGCCGACGCCCTCCCAGCCGACAAACATGAGCAGAAAGTTATTGGCCATCACCAGCACGAGCATGAAGAACGTAAAGAGCGCCAGGTAGGAGAAAAACCGGGGATATCCCTTGTCGCCGTGCATGTAGCCCACGGAGTAGATATGGATGAGCGAACTGAGTGTGGTCACGACGAGCAACATGACCGCGGTAAGCTGATCGATCTGAAACCCCACGTTCACCGAGAGGGTCCCGATGGAGATCCAGGAGTAAAAGTTCTCGTTGAGTTGCACGCCGCCGACCACATCGAAAAATGCGCTGACGGACAGGATGAACGCGCCGATAACGCCCGCAATGGGAAAATAGGCCGCCTTTTCCTTCAGGTATTTACCGAACAAACCCGCGATCAAAAAGCCGGCGAACGGCAACAGCGGTATCAAGGTATACTTGAGCATAAACACCTCTATGATGAAAATTCCAAATAACAAATCCGATCAATCTGCGGTAACGGCAACGATGCCCGTTTCGTTATTCGGTCATGTGGTTCGTAGTGAAACGTTGCCGATCACCGGTCCACGATACGGGCCTCGTTACCGACAAACGTCGCCTTTTTCGCATTATCCCTTCATGATAGTAAACTCATCCGCGTACACGGTCCCGCGGTTCCGCGAGATCAGGATGATGATCGCAAGCGCCACAGCCGCCTCTGCCGCCGCCACGGTGACGACAAAGATCACGAATATCTGGCCGGTGAGCGATTGCAGATAGTGTGAAAATGCGATCAGGTTGATGTTCGCCGCGTTCAGCATGAGCTCGATGGACATGAGAATAATGAATATGTTGCGCCGGGAAAGCACGCCGACGACACCGATGGTGAACAGCGCCGCACTCAGCATTATGTACCAGGACAGGGGTATCATATAACCTCCAGCAATAAAATGCAAAATTCAAATCTCAAAATGTACAATCTATATCAACAGCCCTGCCATTTTGCCTTTTGCACTTTGCATTTACTCTTTTTCCTGCTTCTTCGCCAGCATAACAGCGCCCACCAACCCCACGAGGAGGATGACGGATGCGATCTCGAACGGGATCAGATACTTCTGATAGAGTACGATGCCCAGTTCCTTGATCCCCATGTCGGCAGGCCACATGGATTGACCCGCCTCTGCCGGGAACGAACCGCGCGAGATCAACAGCATGATCTCTCCCGCAATAAGCACGCCGAATGCGATCATCCAGGGCCAGAACCGGTTCGCCCGGGCAGCGGAACTTTCCTTGTCCACATTCAAAAGCATGACTACAAAAAGGTAAAGGATCAGGATGGCGCCGGCGTACACAATGAGCTGCACTGCAGCGAGGAACTCGGCATGGAGCAGCACAAAGACACCCGCGATATGGAAAAACAGGAGCAGCATGAACATGATGCTGTGCACCGGGTTTCGGCGCGTGATGGTCAGAAGCGCCGATACTAGGATAACAAGGGCGAAGTAGATGAATATGATCTTGTTCATCATGGTTTTTTTGCCGCCTTCCTGCCCATATAGTTGTCCCCCACTTCAACGAGACGGTCTCTGGTGTAGAACGCGTCCTTCCGGGAATAACAGGCAAGCTCGAATTCGGGCGTCATCAGGATCGCGGACACCGGACACGCATCGATGCAGAATCCGCAGAACACGCACCGGAACAGGTCGAGTTCATAGGAGTTCACGACCTTTTCGTGCCCGGGCCCCTCCGTGGTGACCACGGTTATGGCCTTGGCCGGACAGACCGCCTCGCACAAACCGCACCCGATGCACGCCGGGTTCCCCTTCTCATCCCGCCGCATGGCATGAAGCCCGCGCGAGCCCGGGATCGGCTTGCGTTTGAACGTCGGGTACTGCCGGGTGACCGCCGGGGCCAGCATGGTCTTGAGCGTCAGGGCCAGGCCCTGGGCTATCTCGACCAGGAAGATCATTTTAAGCAGCTTTTTCACTTTGTTCATCGTAGTAGACCCCTTGCTTCCCGCGTCCCTCGTCCTACGTCCGTCATCCCACTTCTCACCGCCCCTACAGCCATCCCATCTGTTTCATTCCCGCCGCCACCAGCAGGGTGCCGAGCGACAGGGGCAGCAGGAACTTCCACGAGAGCGTCATGAGCTGGTCATACCGATACCGCGGGAGCGTGGCCCGAAGCCACATATAGAAGAAGAGAAAGAAATACAGCTTAACAAGCAGCCACATCGTCGGTGGAACTGCGGCCAGCAGGCGGTTTATCCAGGCTATCGGAGCAATATGGCCGAGGGTTTGCGGCAGGATCTGCACCGGCAGCCACCCCCCGAGGAACATGATGGAGACAAGCAGCGACACGACCATCATGCTTATATATTCGGCCATGAAGAACAACGCAAACCGGATGCCGCTGTACTCGGTGAAGTACCCGGCCACAAGCTCGCTCTCCGCCTCGGGCAGGTCAAAGGGCACACGGTTCGTTTCGGCGATGCCTGCAAACAGGTAGAGAAAGAACGCCACCGGACCGACCGGCAAGGCCGCAATGAACCACCGGTTCTCCTGGGCATTCACAATATCCGACAGGTTCAGCGACCCGGCCATGAGCACCACGGTGATGATGGCGAAAGCCATGGGGATCTCGTAGCTGATCATCTGGGCCGCCGAGCGGAACCCTCCCATGAGGGAATATTTATTATTGGAAGCCCAGCCCGCCATGATCACGCCATAGGTCCCGACGCTGGCAAATGCGAGGATATACAGCACGCCGATGTTCAGGTTTGACACGGAAAGCGGCACCTTTTTGGTGAGAAGTCCGAACAAATCCGTGGACGGACCGAAGGGGATGACAACAATGGCGCCGAAGGCCATGGTGAGCAGGATGAGCGGCGCGATGCGGAACACCCATTTATCGGCCTTGGCCGGGATGATGTCCTCTTTCATCATGAACTTTATTCCATCCGCAATAGGCTGGAGCAGCCCGTGCCATCCGGTCCTCATCGGCCCGAGCCTCGCCTGCATGTGCGCGAGCACCTTGCGTTCCATATAGGAAAGATAGGCGGCGTTCAGCATGACAAAAGCCAGCAACAGGACCACCGGAACAACGAGGCTGGTGACGATATTCACGATTTGATGTATTCCTGGCATGTTCTGCTCCTACACTTCGATCTTAAGGTGTCGTATGGTCCCTATCTCATGGGAGCGCGTGATCGTACCGCCTGAAGAGAAGAGCAGCCGCTCGGCAGTGATCACTTCCTGCTTCATGATCGAATCGGACGACAGTGAAAGGTCCACGTCAGTGTTCATCAGCGGGGACTTCTCGCGCGGCCAGCATGCGCCGACCGCGAGGTCCGCGTACAGGGGCACGATGGACCTGATCTCGTTCATGATGTCCCGCGGAGAGGCATATTGCAGGGACCCGCCCATACGCCTCGCGATATCCATGATGATCTCCCAATCAGGCCGTGACTCGCCGACCGGCTCCTCCGCCTTGTTCAGCTGCTGAAGCCTGCGTTCGAGGTTGGTGAACGTCCCGGTCTTCTCCGCGCTCGCCGCCGCCGGGAGCACCACATCGGCGATCTTCGCCGTCTCGGTCATAAAGATATCCTGAACAACGAGGAAATCCAGTTTGTCGAGCGGCTCCCGGAGATGCCGATCGCTCCCCACCGGATCGTCGCCCATGATGTACAGCGCCGCGAGCTTGCCCGGCGCAATGGCATTGATCATCTCGACGGCATTCATGCCCGGCGTGTCCGGCAGGATCGCATTCCACGCGCCCGCGAACGATGCGGTCGTGTCCGCGTCCACCCTGCGATACCCCGGGTAATAGGCCGGGTTCACTCCCATGTCGAGCGATCCCTGGAAGTTGCTCCGACGCACAAGCGGATAGTGCGTCACGTTCTTGAGCTGTCCCGAGAGGACCTTGATATTCACGAACTCCTTGTTGGTCACCCGGGCGGGGACGATGATCGCGACGCTCGCGGCCGTTTTCAGAAGTTCCACGGCGTTCAGCACCTCGCTCCTGCCCTTCGCGGAAGAGAAAGCGGAAACCAGTTCTTCGACCGCTTTTTCCGAGCTCAGCGGGATGACCACCGAGGCGAGCCGGTTGAACTTATTGCTCTCACTGCTGTTGACGAGGATGACCTTCCGGTCCTTCTGGTGCGCCGCGCGAACGATCTCGATGCCGGTGAGCGGATTGATCTCGCCCACATTGCTGTCAAGCACGAGAATGACGTGGTGCTCGCCGATCTTGTTCAATTCACCCGAAAAGAAGGCGGCATTCAGCCCCTTCGGCGCCTTGAGCCTCGCGAGCATGTCGACATTATTCGTCCCGACCACGGCGCGCATGAACTTCTGGAAAAGGTAACTGTCCTCGTTCGTGGTCCGGACCGAACCAAGTCCGCCGATGCTCCCGGGCCCGCGTTTGTTCTTGATCACCTTGAGATTGGTCGCGATGACCGACAGCGCCTCGTCCCAGGTACAGTCCATGAGCACGCCGCCGACCCGCATTTTCGGGGTCGTGATCCGCTCGCTGCTGTGAGCGGCGTCCCAGCCGAAACGGCCCTTCGCGCACAGGTAGTTGCCCCGTGCCGGACCCACGCGCATAATCTTCCCGTCGCGCGTCTCATAGCTGATGCCGCAGCCGCAGCCGCAGTAGTTGCAGACCGACGTGGTCCCCTCGAGGTTCCAGGAGCGCGCTTTATATTTGAACTGGCGCGTCGTGAGCGCCCCCACGGGGCAGATCTCGGTGCATTCGCCGCAGAACTCGCAGTCCAGCGGCCGGTCGAAATCGGTGCTGATGCGCGCCTTCGTACCGCGTCGGGTGAAGGCCCACTCTCCCACGCCGTTCTGCTCATCGCAGATCCTGACGCATTTTCCGCAGAGAATACAGCGGCTGATGTTCCGCTCGATGATCGCGCTCTCGTAATCCGGCGGCAGGTAGCCCTTTTCAGCATCGAACCGGCTCGTACCGAGCCCGTACTCGTGCGTAAGGTCCTGGAGCTGACATTCGCCCGCCTTGTCGCAGACCGGGCAGTCAAGGGGATGCTTGATGAGCAGGAGCTCGAGCACCATCCGTCTCGCCTCGATCAGCGCGGGGGTCGATGTCCTGACAACCATGTTGTCCATCGCCGGCGTGGTGCATGACGGTGTAAACTTGCGCGGCGTTCCCTCCACCTCAACAAGGCAGATCCGGCATGCGCCGAACGGATGGAGCTTGTTGTCATGGCACAGGGTGGGGACCCTCGAACCGGCCGCGTTCGCGGCGTCAAGGATCGTTGATCCTGCCGGTATTTCCACTTTTTTTCCATCAACCGTTACGGTCATCATCGCCATATTTTTTTACCTTCTTAAAACAAACCTTTTTCTTACCACGAAGACACAAAGTCACGAAGTGAACCTTTTATTTTTCTTAGTGTCTTAGTGCCTTCGTGGTGAAAGAATTATTAATCGATCGACCAGAACCGGCACGCCTTGATGCACGATTTGCACTTTGTGCACTTTTCCGGATCGATATAGGCGACCTGCCCCTTTTCCCACTGGAGCGCCCCGGCCGGACAGGCCTTGAAGCACAGGCCGCACTTCTTGCATTTATCCTTGTCCACCACGAACTTGACGAGGGGCGTGCAGACCCGGGCCGGGCAGCGGTGCTCCTTGATGTGCGCCTCGTACTCGTCGCGGAAATATTTGATCGTGGTAAGCACCGGATTGGGCGAGGTCTGGCCCAGTCCGCAGAGCGAGGTGTCCTTGATCTGCTGGGAAAGGGCAAGCAGCAGCTCGATATCGCCTTCACGGCCTTCGCCGTTCGTGATCCGGGTAAGGATCGAAAGAAGCGTTTTGTTGCCGATTCGGCAGGGCACGCACTTGCCGCAGGACTCGTCCTCGGTGAACTCGAGGAAAAATTTTGCCATGGCCGGCATGCACGTGGTCTCGTCCATCACCACCATACCGCCCGATCCCATGATCGCGCCCGTCTTATTGATATTCTCGAAATCCACCGGGGTGTCAATGAGCGAGGCGGGGATGCAGCCGCCCGACGGACCGCCCATCTGCACGGCCTTGAACTTCCGGTTGTTCTTGATGCCGCCGCCGATGTCGAAGATCACGGTCTTGAGCGGGATGCCCATCGGCACCTCGACGAGGCCGATGTTGTTCAGCGCGCCCGAAAGCGCGAACACCTTCGTGCCCTTGCTCTTTTCGGTCCCGAGGCTCGAAAACCAGTCAGCGCCGTTCAGGATGATCGGCGGAACGTTCGCAAAGGTCTCGACGTTGTTCAGCACCGACGGCCTCATCCACAGACCCTTGACCGCGGGAAACGGCGGCTTGGCCCTCGGCATGCCGCGCTTGCCCTCGATGGACGCCATGAGCGCCGTCTCTTCCCCGCACACAAAGGCGCCCGCGCCCTGATAGATCTCGATATCGAGGTCGAACCCCGTGCCGAGGATGTCCTTTCCGAGCAGACCCCGGTCCATGGCCTGATCGATGGCTATCTGGAGACGGTGCACGGCAAGTGGATATTCGGCCCTTACATAGATATAGCCGTAGTGGGCGTTGATGCCCCTGGCCGCGATGATCATGCCTTCGAGCACCGAGTGCGGGTCCGCCTCCATGACGCTCCGGTCCATGAACGCGCCCGGATCGCCCTCGTCGCCGTTGCACAGGATGTACTTGATGTCGCCGGTGACCCGCGCGCAGAGTTCCCACTTCAGCCCGGTAAGGAACCCGGCGCCGCCGCGGCCGCGCAGTCCCGAACGCTTCACCTCGCTCACGACCTGCTCGGGCGTCATTTCAGTGAGCGCCTTGGCCGCGGCCATGTAGCCGTCGCGGGCAATATACTCCTCGATCTTCTCCGCATCGATGAGGCTCCGGTTCCGAAGCGCCCGCAATACCTGGTGCTTGAAGAACGGAATATCGTTCATCACGGGAATCGTGCTTTTTTCCGTCGGCGGCGTATAGAGGAACTTCTGGACCGGTCTCCCCTTGATGAAGTGTTCTTCCACGAGGTACGGCACGTCCCCGGGCTTCACCACCTGATAGAAGATGTCTTCGGGGTAGACCACGATCACCGGGCCCTTGGCGCAGAAACCGTTGCACCCCGTCAGCACGACCTTGACCTCGTTCTGAAGGTTTCGCTTGATAAGCTCGGTCTCGAGCGCGTCCTTCACCTTGAGCGATCCGTTTGCCACGCAACCCGTGCCTGCACAGATCATTATGTTGGAACGGTATGTCGTCGTTTCCACGATTAATAACTCCATTTACAATGCAAAAGGTAAAATGCAAATTGCAAAAGGCAAAAGTAATGTATTACGTCTTCTGGTTTCCATTTTGAACTTTGCATTGTTCATTTTACATTTTACAATGATATTCTAATACGTCGTCTCATGCCCGACAACCAGCGCATACTCCGGAACGGGCTTGCCCCCCATCACGTGTCCGGCAAAGATCTTTCTCGTTTTTTCATCGGTTAACGCGATGTACTTGACAGGAGGCTCGCCGGCAAGCTCGATTGTGATCATCGGCTCCTGACTGCAGAGCCCGGCGCATCCGGACGTGGTGATCGCGACATCCTTCAATTTGGATTTGGCCAGCTCTTCCATGATCGTGTTCATGATGCCCCGGGCGCCCGCGGCGATCCCGCAGGTCCCCATGTGCACCGTGATCTTTGCCCGAAACCCGCCCTCGCGCAGTCCCTGATGGTATTCTTCCTTGATCTTTTTGAGATCAGCGATCGTCAGTTTTGCCATGGGTACCCATCCTCATTCCGCAATCCGCAATCCGAACGACTCGACTGAGCGTTCGACTGAGCTCACGCCGAAGTCTCGTCGAAGTCTCCGCAATCGCGGAAGCTACTCGTACTTATTAACGATTTCCATCACCTTCGTGGCGGCAACGTCACCGTAGGTGTCCTGGCCGATAACGACCACCGGCGCAAGACCACACGCGCCGAGGCACCTCACGGCCTCAAGGGAATACTTCTTGTCCCTCGTCACTTCTCCAACCTCGATGTCCAGCTCATCCTTGATCTTATCGAGAATCTCCTCGCTCCGCTTCACATAGCAGGCAGTGCCGAGACAGACCCGGATCACGTGCTTGCCGCGCGGCACGAGCGTGAAAAAAGAGTAAAAGGTTGCGACGCCGAAGACCACGCTCGGCGACATGTCGAGCCCCCTGGCTACGTATCGCTGCACCGCGTGCGGCAGATAGCCGCATACGTCCTGTGCCTGCTGGAGCACGGGGATAAGCGAACCGGGCTTGCCCTTGTACCGCGCGACGATCCCGTCGATCTTCAGGTACATCGCCGGCGTCACGAACTCGTTGTTGGTGGCAGTCTGCTGTTCAACCGCTTCGTTACTCATCGTTTACCTCTTGGCAATTTGCAATGTTACATTTCAAATTTCTAACTACTCAGGACCCTGAAACCATGTGCTCACACGAAGGCACAAAGCACACGAAGACCTGCCTGAAGATTAATTAGCTTTTTTGGTTTTACCCCGAGATTTAAAGCCTTTCTTCGTGTCTTTGTGGCTTTGTGTGAGAGAGCCTCATCAGTTACTCAAATTTGATCTGTTCTTCAAACATGCCCCTGATCGCAACAAGGGCCGCCGGAGTATTCATCGGCACCTCTCCAAGGTCGTTCCTGATCTGACGCGTATCGAGCCGGAAGACCCGGCCGCCCTCCCGCACTTCATAGAGGATATCAAGATCGGGGTGGCCTGCGATCAGGGTGAGCACGGTATCGGCCATGCTGCCGATCGCTGGCCGGTCCACATGGCTCCAGCGAAACGTACCGGAAACCTTCGTTCCCTTGCCCGGAGCTGAGTCCACCGTCACCATTCCGCCGGCCTGCTCCGCCGCCTGGGACAGGAGCGGGATCCCCAGTCCCGTCTTTTTGTGTTTGGTGGTGAAGAAAGGGTCCCGGACCTTCGCCAGCGTTTCGGCATCCATTCCCCTGCCGTCATCGTTGACCTCGATGCGGAGGAGGTCGTGCGCGGTATCGCGAACGATGATGATCTCAATTGTCTTTGCATCGGCGCGGACCGAATTCTCGGCTATATCGAGGATATGCAGGGAGATGTCTTCCACCGTCTCAACACGCTGCCTTCCTGCCGTCTTTTCCCGCCAACGCTTTTTTGATCTCGGCCACGGTCCCGTCTTCGATCGTGAAGCACGTAAACCGCTTTCCGATGTCTTCAGGACCGTGAGCGTCCGAACCGGTGATGACCGGATACTTCCTGCAATCGGGGAAGCGGTCTGCTGCCTGGGCCACGGTCATGTGCTGCGAGATCTCGACAGCATCAAGGGCAAGCTGAGGCGGAATAAACCCGAGCTGTCCTATCATGCTGAACGACTCCCGGTCCACATGCGCCGCGATCACCAGGCTGTCACCGTGCGCCGCGCGCGCCGCTTCAACGATATCCGAGGCCGGCAGCGAGGTCGCCCCGATCAAAAGCCGGTCGCAGAAACCGGTCACCCCGTCTTCATCATCCGCGATCACCTGCCGGCCGAAGGCATGCTCATCATTCCTGCCGTGCAGATGCCGGTAGATGAACTCCTGGAACCGGAGCAGGTCGTCGTCCCGGTCAAAGAATACCAGGAGGTGCGCTTCTTCCGATGAAGCGACCTCCATCCCGCCGAGCACCATCAACCCGGCCTGCCTGCCCGCCTTCTTGACGGCCAGGACGTTCTCGGCGGAATTATGATCACAGATGCCGATGAGGTCGAGCCCTTTTCGAAGGGCCTCGTGAACGATCCCCAGGGGCGACATGTCCAGTCCGGAGCAGGGAGACAGACACGTATGCACGTGCAGGTCGGCCTTAATGCGCCTCAGCGCCACGGATCCCCGCCTTGTATAATCTTCCGACCAGCTCGAATGCTGAAAGGCTGCTCACCAATATCGGAATATTCTCTTCCTCGGCCTTGACGATGGTGTCCTTTTCCGGCTGCCTGCTCTGCACCAGAATGATACCCGCAAGGTCCTTGTGCAATGCCACGGCCACGATGTTCTGGTGGATGTGAAGCGTGACCCAGAGTGTCCCTTCATCCGCGTGGGCAAGGACATCCGACAGGAGGTCGCTCACGTATCCGCTCTTCACCTCACGGTCAAGCTGATCGGAAGCGGTCTTTACTTCAAGACCGAATTCTTTTACAAGGTCATTCAGGTTCATTGTCTGGTCCCTGTCAACTCGTATAGTAGAACCGCATGGTCAGGTGTGTTCCGCCGGGCACGGTTGATTTCAGGTCCATCTCGTCGGCGCATTTCTGGATATTAACCAGACCCATGCCCGCGCCAAAACCGAGTTCCCTCACCCAGTCGGACGCTGTGGAATATCCGGGCTTCATCGCGAGCTCGACATCGGGGATCCCCGGGCCGCTGTCGATCGCCTCGACGATGACCCCCCACTTCTCCACCTGAGCGTAGATCTCGCCGCCCTTGGTGTACGAGGCGAGATTGATCTCCGCCTCGTAGGTGGCGACCCCGATCCGCCTGAGGATCGGCGGACAGACTCCCAGTTTTTTGAGCGCGTGCTTGAGTTCGCTCGCCGCCTTGCCCGCATCCTTCAGGGTCTGGCCGGCAATATAGTACTTGAAGCTGAAACTGATCTCATCGGCAGTGACATCCTCAAAGAATTGCCGCATCGTGGGCCGCTGACGCGCTTCGTTTACCTTCGTCTCGGTCCGCGCGTATTCGATCTCAAGCTTCCTGAGCAGTCCTTCGACGATGTTCCCTTTGGTGATGATGCCGACCAGAAGCCCCTTTCGGTCCACAACCGGATACCGCGTATGACCGTACCGGGAAAACTTGGCAATACAGTGTACCAGGGGCTCGTCCATGTACAGGCAGTCCACATTGGTCGTCATCTTCGACCGGATGGGGGCGTTGAGCTCGTTGTCATTCAAGGCGTTGATCAGGTCTTCGATGCTGACCATGCCCACCAGCTTCCCGTGCTCGACCACCGGTGTGCCGGAAATCCGGTTGTCCCGCATGATGAGCCTGAGCTCCGACATGGTCTGTTCCGGCCGCACGGTAAACACCTTGGTGGCCATGACCTCGCCCACGGTGATCTCGTAGACCATCTCCTGGGTCTTGGTAACCCGGTCCTGGGACCCCTGCTCTTTACCCTGCTGTGTCATCGCCTATTGCCGCTCGGCCACTCCCCTGAGCCCGTTCATGTATAGAATGCCGCACGCCTCGAACATGGTCAGCTTGGTCGTGAAGAGCGGGATCTGTTTCTGTTTTGCCAGGGCCAGGGTCTCCGCCTCCGGCAGCTTTCTGCGCACCAGGCAGACTGCCTTGATATCGGCAATATCCGCGGTCCGTACCGCCTGGGGATTCGTGATCCCGGTGATCATGATGCCGTTCGCGTGAGCACGGCCGAGCACGTCGCTCATGAGGTCGGCGCTGAAACAGCTGTCCACCTCGATCTCATCGATCAGATCATCCCCGACAAGAACATCGGCCTGCAGAAGTTTAATGATTTCTCTCAGTTTCATCCGGGTGCCTCTCCCCTATCGGTCGCACTCGCCGAGCACAATATCGATCGTCCCGATACAGGCGACAACATCCGCCATCATATGGCCGGTCACCATCTTCGAAAGGGCGCTCAGGTTCACATACGAGGGGGCGCGGATCTTGATCCGATACGGTCTGCCGCTCCCGTCGCTTACAATATAGAAGCCAAGCTCGCCCTTCGGGCCTTCCGTGGCCACGTACACCTCGCCCTTGGGCATGGGGACCCATTTGCTCATCAGCACGAACTGATGGGCCAGCGTTTGCATGTCCTGCATGACCTTCATCTTATCGGGAATGGCGTAGCGCGGGTCATCGGTCACGACCGGTCCGGGCTGCATCATATCAAGGCATTGTTTGATAATGCGGTTGCTCTGGCGGAGTTCGCCGAGACGCACGACGTACCGGTCGTACACGTCGCCGTTCTTCCCCAGGGGGATATCAAAATCCACCTTATCGTAGGCAGCGTACGGCTCGACCTTGCGCAGATCATAGTTGACGCCCGATCCTCTCAGTGAGGCCCCGGTAAGCCCGTACTGTATCGCTTCTCCGGCGGTCATTACGCCGATGCCTTTGGTGCGTTTGAGCCAGATACGGTTTTCCCGGATCAGGGTATCGTACTCCTCGAGCCTCTTGGGGAAGAGCTCGGTGAACTCACGGCATTTATCAAGGAAGTCACGGGGGACGTCATTCCGCACCCCGCCGATGCGCGCATAGCTCACGGTCAGTCTCGCGCCGGTCGCCATTTCGAGGAGATCGAGGATAAGCTCCCGTTCTCTCGCCGCGTACAACAGGACCGTCATGGCGCCGATGTCCACCGCGCTGGTGCCGAGCCAGATGAGATGTGAACTGATGCGGGTAAGCTCCGCGGTAAGCGTCCGGAGGAACTGCGCCCGTTCGGGTACAACGATCTCAGCCAGTTTTTCGACCGCGGTCACATATCCGAGGTTGTTGCACATGCATGAGATGTAGTCCAGCCGGTCGGTCATCGGAATGACCTGGTGGTAGGTCTTGCTCTCCATCCACTTCTCGATCCCCCGATGGAGGTAACCGATCTGCGGATCGATGCTGACAATGGTCTCGCCCTGGAGGTCCAATACCAGACGGAGCACCCCGTGCGTGCTGGGGTGCTGCGGACCCATGTTGAGCGTTATTTCTTTTTGTACTCTTTCTTTTGTCTCGGCAGCGGACATAATATTCACCATGAAAACGGGGTCAGGGTACAGGGGCCAGGGTCCAGGCAAAACAACAATTAGTTCCTGAACCCTGTACCCAGAACCCTAAACCCTGCTGTTAATAACCTTTCAGCGGATATTCTTTCCTCAGCGGGTGCCCTTCCCAGTCCTCGGGCATAAGTATCCTGCGAAGATCAGGATGTCCATCGAACTTGATCCCCATGAGGTCGTAGGTCTCGCGCTCATGCCAGTTCGCCGTTTGCCAAACCGGGGTGACCGAGTCCACCCGCGGGTCTTCTTCCGGCACTCTTACCTTTAATCGTATGCGATGGCGGTGTACGATCGATATCATCGTATACACGACCTCGAACCGCGGACCGGTATCTCCCGGATACCGGGAATAATCGACTGCCGTGAGATCTGCAAGGTGGTCCATGTGTATCGCGGTCTCGTCGCGCAGGAAGAGGCAAATGTCCCTGATCATGTCCTTCTTGAGCGACACGCCCACCTGCCCTGCATGGGTTGTCGTGCCGAGCACCTGGCCCGCAAATTTTTCTTCTATGATTTTGGCGATCTGTAAGGGATCCATTCGTCCTCAGAACTCACAGGTATAAAATATACTGTTCACGATTGATGAGGCAAACTGATGCTGGGTGGATCGGTGCCGCTGGAACGATAAAACGGAGTATTGAATGTGTCGCGCTGGAGCTATTTTCGAATGTAGTGCTCTTTTCTGATCTTTTCCTGCAGCTTGATGATCCCGTTCATCAGTGCCTCGGGCCGCGGCGGGCAACCAGGGATGTACACATCCACCGGAATGATATTGTCCACACCCTGTACCACGCTGTAGGTATTGAAAATGCCGCCGGAAGCGGCGCAGCTTCCCATGGCGATGACATACCGCGGTTCGGGCATCTGATCGTATACGCGCCGTACGACCGGGGCCATCTTTTTTGTAAGCGTCCCGGCCACCAGGAGCAGGTCCGACTGTCGCGGCGACGGGCGCGGTACCGTGCCGAAGCGATCGAAATCATGCTGAGGCGCGGCATAATACTGGATCATCTCAATGGCGCAGCATGCGAGCCCGAATGACATGGGCCAGATGGAGCACGACCGGCAATAGTTCAAGAACCCGTCGATGGTCGTCGAGATATATCCTTCTTCAAATACATTCTGGATCATTCCCATTCGAGGGCCCCCTTTTTCCAGGCATAGAAATACCCGACGAGGAGGATGGCAATGAAGAACACCATTTCCACAAAACCGTACAGGCCGATGTGGTTATAGGCCACGGCCCAGGGATAGAGAAAGACGGCCTCGATGTCGAATATGAGGAACAGCATGGCGATGATGTAATAGCGAATCGAGAATTTCTGGTGGGCGTCCATGAAGGGGGTGATGCCGGACTCGTACGTCAGCAACTTTTCGGGATAAGGATTCCGGGGCCGGAGTATCCAGCCGACGACAAGCATCCCTATGCCGACGGCGGCGCCGAGCAGCAAAAAAACAACCACGGGTAGAAAGTGTTCCGGAAGATAGGTGCCGGGGCTCATACGCCTCTCCCTGCAGAAGATGAAAAATTATCATTAACAAGTGTTTTAAAAACGTGTGAATGATAAGCCAACGCCATAACTTTGTCAAGAAAAACATAAACAGGACAAACGTTGTTTGATATTAATTTTTCTTACTTATCTATAAGAAATAGCGCGAGCGGTTTTTTAAAATTAATACAATACGGAGGCCCTCCATAACTGTTTGTCATCCCCCGCTTGATTCATGCGGGGGCAGGCCCCGAATCTTGCCCTCGAATGTTTTAATCGGGGGGCCTCTATCGGGGATATGGTTTTTCGAACAGTGAGAATCAGATTCCCGCTCAAGCCTGCCCCAGCATGATTAAAGCCGGGGCGGGAATGACGGAATTGGGACATTTGCAAGAGGCTCTATGATATTTCGGCAACCATGCTTGTGTGAGTATCATTATTTTCCGTTGTTTCTTCGCGCGCGCTGAATAATTTTCCCTCGTCAAAATATGACCCGAGCAGTTGCTAAAGCTCTACAAAATAATTCGCCCATGCCCCGTCGATGATCTCTTTGGTCATGACCGGGGGGGTCTCCCGGTATCGGGCGATGTCGATTATCTGATCGATGATATCCCTCGGGTGGCAGGCATTCAACTTGACGCCTGTCTTTTCATAGTGTTCCTTCAGCAGGTAGTCAAGTACATCTTTCCTGAGTTCCAGCCCTTTATGTTCGGCCACCCTTTGGAATATCTGGCGATACTCTTCCACCGGCGGATGGTCGATCATGATCTTGTATCTGATCCTCCTCAGAAAGGCCTCATCCACCAGTTGCTTGGGCTCTATGTTGGTCGAAAATATGATGATCTCGTCGAACGGGACCTCAAACTTCTTGCCCGTATGCAGGGTGAGGAAATCCGTTCCTCTCTCCAGGGGAACGATCCATCGGTTCAGGAGGTCTATGGGCCTCACCATCTGCCGACCGAAGTCGTCAATGATAAAAATACCCCCATTTGCCTTCATCTGAAGAGGGGCCTCATAGAATTTGAACACCTCGTCAAAATCCAGGTCCAGCATCTTGAGGGTAAGTTCCCCTCCCACCATGATGATCGGCCGTTTGCACCGGACCCATCTGGCATCCCCATGGATCTCTTCCATGACCGGTTTGTGATTAACAGGATCAAAGACCTTTATCACCTGACGATCAACGATCACTGCATGGGGGATGCAGACATCACCGGGCAGCAGGGAGCCGATTGCCTCTGCTATTGCGGTCTTTCCGTTTCCCGGGGGACCGTATAAAAAAATGGATTTGCCCGAGTTCACCGCCGGGCCAAGCTGGTCAATGAGGGTACCGCTGATGACAAGGTGGGAAAATGCCTTTTGTATGACCCCTTCGTTCACGAGTACGCTTTTCACCGACTGATACTCCATCTGTTTGGTATAATCAGCAAGGATGACAGGGGCCGCGCCAATGTAATTGCAGAGAGCGAGCGCTTCCTGTGCCCTTTTTCTTCCCAGCTCGGTTATGGAGAATTGATACGTAGTGGCCTCGTAACCGGTCCCTCCCTTTACTTCGCACATCTTGTCCTTTCTCAGGGACTGGACCGTCTGGTCCATGATCAAGGTCGGCAGTTTGATCGCATCAACCAGGTCTTTCAGCGTAAAACTTCCCATGAAGTATATGTGCTTCATGGTCAGGTCGGATATGAATCCGGGATCAAGGCCTGTTTCCTCAAGATTTTTGGGTTCACGGGGGATATTCTTAAAAAAGGTGGCGAGCTTGTCCTCCTTTATCAAGCCGAGGGCAACGAGGCTCTCACCGAGTCTTCCTCCTTTGCTTTTTTGTCTGTCCAGCGCTTTTTCAAGCTGCTCCTCGGTAACAAGCCCTTCATCGATCATTCTCTTACCCAGTACATTTTCCATATCGCAATACCTCCTTCTCATTGTATAAAGAAAATTGTAGCTATTCAGTACGTCTGAATCTAAAAGAGTGTTACACAGGACACAACCCTTTTTATCCGCAGATTTCGCAGATGGACGCAGATTTATTAAAAAAAATCGGGTTCGATTTATTAATCGTCTCAAAATAGAAACAATACGATCAAACTGTCATTCCCGAAGGTGTAATCGGGAATCCGGTGTTAAAACCATATCCCCGATAGGAGCATCCGGGGATGACACAAAGTGTTATGTCAATCCTATTATGAGACCGTTAATAATCTGTGAAATCTGCGTAATCTGCGGACAATATTTTGACCTGAGTAGTTCCAAAGATTAAGACTTTCCTCGTTCCGGCCGGTAATGATAAAATCGTATTCTGAAAAGGTCCCGGAGCATCTGAAGGGAATCCCTGAAGATGCTGACCCTTGAGTCGGGGGAATTCACCCATATGACCGGCACCTCCCTGATCCCGAAATCCATCTTCCGTGCAAGATAAAGTGCCTCTACATCAAAGGCGAACCGCTCGATCCTTTGCAGGGAGAACACGCTCCTTGCCGCGTCCGCGGTGAACAGTTTGAAGCCGCACTGGGTATCACGGATCCCAAACACGGCAATTGCCTGAACGAGCTTATTGAAGGTCTTTCCCATGAGCTGCCGAAACCACTTCTGTCTTTTGAGAACCATCGATCCTGAAACAGACCGTGAACCGATGGCAATATCATTTCCCTCTTCCAGCTCTTTGAATAATTTCCCGAGCTCTGCAATGGGAGTGGAGAGATCGGCGTCCGACATCAGTACGAAGCGTCCCCGGGAAAAAAGGACCCCTTGTTTAACGGAATACCCCTTCCCCCTATTCATGCCATTCTGGAGAAGGACAATGGCGGGATGCTTCTCCGCGGCTTTTCTTACCACCATTGCCGTATCGTCGCTGCTGCCGTCATCCACCACGATGATCTCATGGGAATATCCGCATACCTTCATATAATCACGGATACTATCCAGTGTTTTACCGATACGCAGCGCTTCATTGTATGCGGGTATGACTATAGAAAGTTTGGTTTCCCTAAGGCCTTCGTCCGTCCCGGGCTTCATTCCATTCGGGCCCTCTCAGGATCGATGATCTGCTCGATAGCCATCAGCAGGGGCTCGATATGTCCTCGTTCCGGAGCGTAGGTCCCCTTGCCCAGCGCTGCGGTCCTGATATTCCCGTGCGTAATAAGCATGTCAGTTATCAGGATCACCGGGATTTGGGATGTGATCGTGCCCTGGCGTAAATCGGAGAGTATATGCCGCCAGGAATAAATCGGAGGGGTCGTGTCCAGGAATATGAGCGAAGGCTTTTCCCTGCGGCAGGCGTCCACGCCGGCAGATTCATCCGCAAGCAGAAACGGCTGGTTTTCCGCGCCAAACAGCAGCTGGATCGTCCTGCCCTCGAGACGGTCATGACATATGCCGATGAACGGCCCCTTACCCGACGGAGACACCTCCTCTACTGCTTTCAGGAGGTCAAAGCGGTCTATCGGCTTTGATAAAAAACCGTTCGCCGCCAGCTGCAGTCCCTGCTTGGGGTCTGCCAACAGGCAGGTTATCAGTATCGGGATGGTTGAGGTCTTCTCTTTTGTGTTCAGTTCCTTGAGAAAATTCACGTCAGTGTCCTGGTAGTTTATAATACCCGAGAGGACAAGGTCCACGTCCTCTTGCATCGCAATGGTGAGCCCCGACTTGTCGGGCTCCGCGCCGATCGTGCTGTACCCCAGTGCCTCAAGCCGTTCTCTCAGGAACTGGCGGACTGCTATGTCACGTTCAAGGACGAGAATGAGGCTGGTGTTTTTCCTGATCCTGGCCCTGCGTGCGCCGGCGGCCTGTCGTTCCGGTATCAGAGCCATCTCATCAAGGTCGATCGGCAGTCTGAACGTGAACGTGCTGCCCTTTCCGAGTTCGCTTTCCGCCCAGATGGTCCCGCCGTGGTACTCAATGATCTTCTTCGAAATGGTCAGGCCAAGCCCGGAGCCCTTCGGACGTCCCGCGATGTTGTCCGCAATCCGGTAAAACTCCTCAAAGATGACCTTCTGTTCTTCCGGGAAGATGCCTTCACCGGTATCCTTCACCGCCACCTGCAGGTATTCCCTGTCCTTTTTCGCGGTTACCGTAATACCGCCCTGAGCGGTGAACTTGATGGCATTATTCAAGAGGTTCACCATGACCAGGGGGAGTTGAAGATTGTCGCCCTTGACGAGGGGAAGCGGTTCGTCCGGCTGCACGAACTCAAGGGACAGTCCCTTCTCCCTGGCCAGCGGTTTCAGGGCCTTCATGCTGTCCGTTATCACCTTCACCATGTCTACTTTCACATGATTTTTTGTTACCGTTCCCGACTCAATTTTTGCCAGGTCCAATATGCCGTTTATCAATTGAGTAAGGCGCATGGACTCCTTGGTTATAATCTCCAGAAATTCCTTCTGGGTGGCCCTGTCAAGATCTTCGTAGGTGGAAAGTATCTCGGCGAATGATTTTATTGATGCAAGCGGGGTCCTGAATTCGTGGGTAAGATTCGAGAAGTTGGCGGTCTTTGTTTTGTCAAGTTTTTTAAGCTGCTCGTGTGCTTCGGTGAGCGCTTCAAGCGCGGACTGCAGGTTCTGTGTCCTGAGGTGCAGTGCGTTGTGAAATGCGTGAAAGGTGGACTCGGTCGCCTTTTGCAGCCCGTGCTCCTTCCGGATCTTCGCTGCAAGCAGCACCGCCGGCCATCCTAACGCGCAGATCAGGGCGAGGTTCATCAGGGCCGGCAGCAGGTATTCCTTGAAGGCCAGGTAGGTCAGCTTATGCCGGTCCAGCGCCGGGAGGAGCAGGATGGCCGATGCATAGGCCAGGAGAAACCATTTCACTTTGTTCTCCCCCATCCGTGAGACGATCAGGTACAGATAGGAAATACCAAGGTAGGCAACCGGACTGTCCGCGCCGCCCGTGAAATGGCAAAGCATCACCATGAATAAAAGATCACCGGTCAAGATGACGGCAGGGACGGCCGGCATACGGCCATATCTTCGGTTTAGAAATATGACGGCAAGGTTGAAGAGAAGCGCCAGGGCGAGAACAACATTAATGGGGACCAGGCTTTCCCGCTGGGGTATAAAGAAATTGCCGGTCAGAAATACCAGGGCCAGCAACAGGAGTCGAAGACCGGCCTCTTGCGAATACCATGCATTTTCACCTTCGGAAGGCATATCGGAAAGTGCCTCAAGGGGGATGTCGTTTTCCATATCTCTTCCCACGATTTTTTATGGAGACCGTTCGGTATTTTCCATGAAGTGTTCTTTCAACTTGCGTACTACGGCCGCCGGAGAAAACGGTTTGGTCAGGTATTCGTCCGCACCCTCCAGATAGCCCTTGTAGCGGTCCACATCCTGGCCCTTGCATGTCAGCATGATGATATAGGGTGAGCGCCCCCTGTATTGCTGGTCGTTCCTCAGGGCATGGCAAACTTCGAAACCGTCCTTTTTGGGCATCATGAGGTCAAGGAATACAACCTCGGGATTGAACTCCAGGAACTTCCTCAGGGCCTCCTCGCCGTCCGACGCGCATTCCACCTCATAGCCCTCCTTGCGGAGCACGAATGAAAGCGCAAGCACCATATAGGGTTCATCGTCAGCAAGGAGTATCTTTCTTTGCGTCATAGCTAAACCTCGCTTCCGTTCCGTACGGACGACTTTGTTCCGGCAATCAATTTGTAAACCTTCTCGTCCCTGAAGAGCTGTACCAGTTGCGAATCGAGTCTGCCTTCCGATGCCTCCATCTCCAGTATAAACAGGGCCTTTTCTGTGGATACTGACTTCTTGTATGGCCTGTCCAAGGCGGTCAGCGCATCAAAGGTGTCCGCTATCGCCATCATCCGCGCTTGAAGCGGTATCTCGTTCTGTTTAAGCCTCCTTGGATAGCCGCTCCCATCCATCCTCTCGTGGTGTGTGTATATTATCTCTGTGATATTGGGGAAATTAGCGGTCCAGGGTATCCTGGACAGGAAGTTGTGGCTGTGGGTTACGTGCAGCTCTATCTCGCGGCGCTCATCCGGGCTTAGTGAACCCGTAAGCACATGCAGGTAGTTGAATTCGAACGAGGTAAGGTACGGATGGAGTTCCCCGTCGGAACCATGATAGCACTTTTTCGCCGCCTCTGACAAACCGGCGAGTTCCGGCAGGTCCTTATTGAGCACCCGGGGATTGTTTGAGAACTCGATAAGTTTCTGGTACCTGTCCAGCTCTTCGAGATCAAGCGCCAGCGCCGAGTCAATTTCAGGGATGGCCTTGAGGTAGTTTCCCGTCCCTTCACGCAGGAGGACCGCGTGTTTTTTCTCGAGTACCTCCAACTTTTTCAGCAGCCTGATGTAGTCGAACCGGTACCTGACTTCTTCAATCCCGCCATACGGCAGCTTGGACGCCTTCAGGAGCACGAATTCCCTTACCCCCACCTTTCCGAAGTCATGCAGGAGGCCGGCGTACCGCAGTTCGAGCAGTTGTTCCCGCGAGAACGAGATGCCCTTGAAGGCAGGCAGGTCTGATTCCGAGACTTTTTTTGCCAGCTCGACGGTCAAGAGAGCCACTCGCTTCGAATGACCCGCCGTCGTCGGATCCCTGGACTCGACCGCCGTTATGGTCGCATCAATAAATCCCTCGAAAAGGCCCTTGATTTCGGAGTAGAGCTGGGCGTTCTTTATCGCGATGGCAGCCACGGACGTTATTGCGGATATCAGTTTCTCCTCGCGGGAGTTGAATTCATCGCCGTCCTTCTTGTCGGTCGCGGAAATCATCCCGATGACTTTACCCTCGGCCATAAGCGGCACCGCAAGAAGTCTCCTGATAGGAAATGGCCAGGGTTTGTGGTGTCTGGTTTCCGCCACTTCGCAGACAAGCACGGACCGGTGTTCGATATACGCCTGGCCGATCAGCCCCTCCTCAAGGCCAGGTGCAAAATCGGACGCCAGCTCCTCATGCGAACCGGACGCCAGTATGGTGCGGAACACACCTGCCTCGAAGTCCGCGAGTTGAAAAACTATATCCGTCGGGTCAAGCACACCTTTTACCTCGTACATCACGATGCGACAAATCTCCGCGATGTCCACCTTCGCGCCCAACCGCGCGGTTAATCCATAGATGAGCGCAAGCTCCTCGTAGACTTTGACCACCTCACCCGACAGGCTCTCCACCTCAATACCCGCCTCCGCAAGGACCTCAAGGTGGGACGCTGACAAGGAGAGGAGCGGCAGGGCGCGGTCACCAGCGCCGTCTTTACCGTTTACGCATGCCGCGAGATAACCGCGCGGTCGGTTCTTGTAATGAATCGGAGCCGCCATGAGATAGAATCCATCAGCGCTCATGCGTCCCACAGGCCGGTCTCGCATCACCTCACCGGCCCCGGCCCACGCAGCCGGCGGGATGAAATTCCCCTCATTCATATTCGGACCAGCCGCCAGGGACGACTCCAGTGCCGTGGCGCCCGAAAGGTCAAGGATCCTCAGCGGCATCTTTAAAAACATCGAGGTCGAATAAAGATACCTGGTCAGCCTGTCCCTGGGGATCAGGTCAAGGAGCTGTAAGTCTTCCACAGTCTTTTCCATATCATTTAATATACCATAATCGGACAATGATGATCTAAAATTACTCAGGTTCAAAGACTTCGGCGAGACTTCGACGAGCTCAGTCGTGTCGCTCAGTCGAGCCGTTCAAGGTTGGAAAGCCGTGAAATTTGGACACTATGACAAGTAAACATCACTGAACGAATTTAAAAAAATGATATTATGATGGAGTCAAAGCTCTTGTGGTTTTTTCAGCCTAAACCATGAACCTTGAACCGTCAACCTGACAACCGAAGTAGTTACTGTTTTTTTTCATCAACCGGCGCCAGTTTAACGTTCTTATACTTTTCTGTCAATCCCGCATTCACTGATCCGTTCCTTACAAATACATTCGCCACCTTGTCCGCGTACACAAGGCTCCACGTATCGGTTTCGAGAAGGAGGACCGACAGCGGGGAATTCGCGGTGATCAGCAGCCAATCGATGTCGAACCTGGCAAGGATGTCCTTCCATTCCGGCTTCACGTCCACGACATCGAAATAATTTTTCAGAAATTCATTATACATGTCGGCGCGTCCGTCCACGAATACGCCGTCTTTGGGGAACCCCTTGTAGATCAGGTATCCCCCGAAGTGATACGTGTTGAACAGCCTTCCCTGTATCCCGCTTCGTTCGGCAAATTCCACCGCCGCTACAGGCAGATTTTTCTTGTCGAATTCATGTGTTAAAAGAGGCGTACCCAGGACGCTTCCTCCGGTAATGGTTATTGCCGTCACCGAGAGTATTACGATGATCTGCAAAGCATGCCCTTTCAAGGATGCGCTGGTTTGTTGAAGCCGTTCTGAAAACACAGAGACGCCGCGGACCAGCCTGCTGCCTCCCGCTCGCCCATCCTTCATCAGCGCTTCCAGCCTTATTGCCATGAGGGGAATGACAATGATGGCAAAGATCGGGCCATAACGCACCGAATGGAGGGAAAGGTGGGTCCAGAGGATGACGAGGCCCGCCTCTATGAAACCGAACCGCAACAGGGAAAAACCGAGCACCGCGATCAGTGCGAGCAACACATATTCGTAAGGAAGGACCCCGTGGAAGTTGGGAGAAAGCCACTCGTTTATCCTTCCCACGTTCAACTCCTGCCCCATGATACGGAATGGAAACAGGAGGGCCTGATAGCCATGCGGGTTTACTAATGCGGCGGCGGTCGCCAGCAAGCCGACCTTGCCATAGTTGATGACCTGTTTCTTCTGGTCCGCCCGTGCCTTTTCATCCTTTGAAAAAAAGAATTCCGCCAGGCTTCCCAGCCAGTAGACCGCGACAAGGAGGAGGCCTGCCATGAAACCGCCGTGAAGATTGACCCAGATGATGGTTACGACAGGCAGCAGGTAGATGTATCGCCTTCCCCGCAGCCGGTACTCTTCCAAAGCCATATACCAGAAAAGCAGAATGGGCATTGACAAGATATGGGGCCTGGCAAGCCAGTGGACAGAGGTAGCGGCCATTGCGGCTATCGTCAGGATAAGCGCCAGGACCGTACTTACTCCCCGGGAAAGGAGAAAACCGTAGAAAATGGAATGAGTGAAAGCAATGGCCAGGGCCGCGAGAAGAACGATGCCGTTCAGACCCGCAACCTTGTGAATTATGGCGAATAGTAGTTCTGTAAGCCATTCATGCGCCATCCAGGGCATTTTTGCCGCAGTGTACGAATAGATACCCGTATCGGGGACCGTGCCGGTCTCCAGAATATATCTGCCTGCCCCTATGTGCCATCCGGTGTCCGCGTCGCCTAAAAGATCTTTCCCGCCCAAAATAAGGAACAGGAACACGACGATGAAAAGGGCATCCTGCAGGGAGGGAAGCAGCCAATGTGCCCAGGGAGGTGTGTTCTTCACGGGTGTCTTGAAACCGCCTACTTTGTCTCTTTCCATGACATCCCTTCCGGAGAATTATATTTGGTAATACTGTCCCCGTTCTCGATCTTGCCGGTAAACCATTCATCCTCATCCCAGTATACGCCTTCAGGCATGAGCAGGCGGCCGATCATCGTCCCTTCCTCCCCGATCAGCACGGGTCCGAACAGTCTTGTCTTTTGCTTTGACGGGATGGTCACGATGACAAGACATTTTGTTTTCTTCCCCCCGGATACCGATATGAGGTGCGCCCCCGCCTTTGCCCCATAGACCGCGAATATCCGTTCCCGGTAACCTTCACGAACCGACATTTTTTCCGCAACATCAATATTGGAAACAGCGCCGTTCTCCTGATCGAGACCCTCCCTGTTCTTTCTCGCCACGGTCGCCCTCAGCTCGCTGTCCGGATCATTCCAAATGAGGTGCACCAGGATATCGGGTGTTTTCTGGTTCTTTACCGTTACGTTCAGGATTCCGCTCCTGGCCGAGGCGCCGGTCGCATTGACCGCCTCGGCCTGCAAAGAATTTTCCCCATCCCTGAATAAGACCGTCTTCTCAAACCCTCCATCGTCCTTCGCAACAACCTCGATGGCCCCCTTGTTCAGGATCAGTCTCACCGTTTCAACGGTACTGTCCCCGACTTTCCCCTTTACCGTTATGACGGGGGATTCAACTTCTCCCGCTCCGGGCTCATCGATCGAAAGTGAAAAGCTGTTCTTTGCGGGTATTACCTCAACGATGATCTTATCAACGGCGGAATACCTGTTCCTGTCCCATACCGTGGCAATGATCGTATTTTTACCTTCTTTGAGCGCGCCTTCCCAGTTGAAGGCGTCGCGTTCAACGGGGACGGTCACGGAATCATCGTTCAGAGAAAGAATGACCCGCGTGATCCCGTTTCCTTTAACCTGCCCGGCGATCTTCTGGACCCTGTTTTTGATCTTCTTCGCCGCAGGGGTCGTGATCTTGACCGACGGCCTGCTGATGGGAATGCCTATCCGTATGGGGTCAGTTCCAGACTCCAGCCTTTTCAGCAGGGTCAGCGATATCGTCTTCTTTCTGACCAACGCCGCGGCCTTCGGCTCGACAACCTTACGCAACGTCTCCGCGGCTTTTCCCCTGGCCATTTCGGCGGTAATCGCCGGTTCCACAGGGGCAGGGGCGCTCTTTGCAGAGAGATCCCTATCCTTCGCCTGATCGACCCCTCCCTTTTCCTTCTCCTCTTTTTTAACATCAGGGGGATCGGCAATCACCGACAGTGGTAATGACTCTTCCGCTTTCACCTCGACAGTCTTTTCTGACAGAGGGATATTCTGCAACGCCTCTTTGTGGGTGGGCGATACAACGGGCTGTTCCTCGGCCTTTGCAGGCGCCTCATTGACAGGGGCAGCATCTCTTTCTTCAGGCAAAGCCGCCGCGGCCACAACTGGCGCGAAAGGCTGGGACTCCGGTTTTATTGGCTCTTGAACGTCTTGAACAGGAGAAGCAACAGGCTGTTCATAGGCCTTTGCGGGCGCCTCTTTGACAGGAGTTGCATGACTTTCTTCATGAACAGTCGGTGCGGCTGCAACAGGAGCAGGAGGCGCGACCTCTGGTTTTATTGGTTCTTTCACTTCTTGAAGAGCAGGAGTGGAAATTTTCTCGCCTGCATCCTCCCTCTCGATCTCTTCTTTCCGCAGGTCGCCTGAAGGCCGGACATGCGGCTTATCAACCGGCTTAACGATATCCGGTTTTGGTTTTAGGTTATCCATTACGGTGATGTCCGGTTCATCCGGTGCAATGATCGGCGGTTGGTCGGGTTCACGGACTTTTTTCTGAGCCGGTACGGGAAGCACTGCCTTGGTTTTTGTGGCCATCTCTCCGGAAGGGGGTGCATCAGAAGACACAACAGGTACGGGTACAGGTGAGACCGGCGCGCTATCCACCTGAGAAGCCTTCGTTACGTGAACAGGTTTTTGAACCGGGCTGACGGGTTTGGCTATTGCTGTGGGAGCCTTGCGCTTTAATAATGGCTGGTTATTAGGTCCAGCCTCTCTCTTCTTCTTTTTCTTCTCTCCTTTTTCCTGCGATACCTTCTTTACAACTGCCAGCCGCGATGGCCGCCCGCCTTTCCCTTGTCCTTTATCCACCCCATTCTTCAGGTTTACCATGATGATCCCGTTTTGTTGTTCTTTCAACCGATCGCTGACGTTAAAGTGTCCTAAAGGGTCAACCAGCAGGAGAACGGCATGCATCACGATTGAGAGCCCAAAGGAGAACACCAGGTCAGAGGATGAGGTGCATCTGGAGAATGTATTCGTATGAGATTTCATAATAATCCGGCTGCGGAAGAACGATAGTTCTAATTTTCAAAAGCGTTGGTCACCATGAAAGTAAAACCGATTTTAACGTTATTTGCTGATAAAAGAAAGTGGGAAAAGAATCAAGTATGAACTCACCTGCCCGGCCATGGTATCCTGTATCTCCTTCCTCCACCAGACCGTTGTCCAAGTATGTCCAAGTAAAATGCCAGCAAAGAAAAGAGATCGCAAACAAACGGTCCGCGATGGCTGGCAGGACGAGCCTTGACTTATTCCACATGATAGAAACGCCCTCACATTACCTAACAGCCCTCCATGCCCTTGTTGCACTGAACAGGGAGATGAAGAGAAGTAACAGCGCCGCAAAAAATCCTGAATAACTGCCTTCTATAACGTATCTATATAGCCACCAAAAGTCAAAGACATTCATCTCCGGTGCTGATCTGATTGTTTCAACGGTCAAGGTCACTTTTGACGGTTGCACGTGAGTGTATTCTTTTAAATTTAAGGTCATTTCTCGAATAAACTTGAACTGCGTCAGAATGGGTGAAAGATTCCAATCAAAGTAGGTTTCGAGGGGAGGGCCAACGATCGGTTGAACACCGTCTCCTGCAGCTACGGAAAATTTTACCTTTTCGTCAAGCTGTAAATAATGACGATATTTATTCGGACTTACTGATACCGACGCAAGCTGAACGATCAGGCTTACTGCAAAAACCGTATATACAAACACCCGCAATGATTTTTTAGCCCGCCAGTCAGCGGAATCGAACAGCTCCGCTATCGGGATAATGAGATATGGCGTTATCATAAACAGAAATCGGGGCCCCCACCCGGAGGCCCCATGCCAAAAAAGATATTTGGAGTACAAAAGGAGATACGATAGCATGAGAAGGATAAAGCATAAGGCAGTTACAGGATATTTTTTACTGAAGGACCTGATGGAAAAGAAAAAGAGAACGGTTATGGGCGAATAATAAAAAAAACCTTTCCCCGGACTTGCCAGAAAGCCTCGGATACCGGCAAGAAGAGACGTGCCGCTGAAATAATCAACCCCCAGACGTGCGGCCATTAAGGCATATCCTGACTCAAATAGGGAACCGAAGCGATAGTGGTTATACCAAAAAATCAGGACGATAAAGGGAATCAGGACGATGAAGAAGAGGAAAATGTCTTTCGCCGGCCGATTTAACGAGATTTTATAATTCACCTTTTTTATGTTGCGGAAAAAGAGCATGATAAATAACGTCGGCATAATAAGTATTGCAGTCGGACGCGTTATCAGGGAAAAGCCAAAAGAGAGGGCGGAAAGGAGGAGATGCGAGGTTTTTTGATGAGCAGTGTATCGGTGCATGGAATAAATGGAGAAAAGTATAAAGAATGTTTCTATTGTATGGTCACCGGAATCCTTTGAGTAATACCATGCCATAGTGCCAAGACCATAGATCATCGAGACAAGAACAGAGGCTCTCCTGGAATAGCCCAGAGAAATGGAAACGAGAAAAACCAGAACAGCAGTGGCTGCACCGAAGAAATGATTCATAACAGAAACTACATTTTCCGGAGGGAGCCCTGCTAATTTCCCGAAGAGAAATATCGGAATGAACAAAACAACCGAACCGATGCCAAACCAGGAGTACTCCCTGCCGTCGGCGCCGATCATGCCCGTACCAGAGGGGACATTGAGATCCATCCGCTCTATTATTGATCTTGCAACTTCTACTCTCATCTGGGCTACATCGGAAAAGGCGGCTCCCGAGGCGGTCAATAGATAGGTTGCAACAAAGAAGATAAAAAGATTGAAGCCAATAAATCTGACCGTTCTTTCATCGTCTTGTATATGCACAAACAATCAAGCCTCCATTATGATTTTATGAAATGATTTTCAATTGAACCGTTTTTCGCTTCCACGTAAACGAAATAACAACGGTTATGCGCAATGGTATTCTTCTTGAGCCATTTTATATATCGGGTTGATTTCTTCGCCACAGGGTGAAAGATATCTCTTCCTCTACCAAATTGAAATTTTTTAGCAGTTTTTCTTTATTCCTGTTCTCGAGCTCCCATCCCAGAAGATAGTGAATGGATGGATAGAGAGACCAATCTATGCTTGTCGGATTGTAGAATATTTGATATTGAGAAGGAAATGCTGGCAGACCCTTTTTGTAGTGCACGGGAAAATAAGAAAAAGCTGTTTCATAATTCCCTATATCTACACACCCTTTAAAAATTCCATAATACGAAGCCGCATGAAGCAAGACATCGACACGAAACTTTTCGGAAACCTCAGGCTTGAAGGTCATCACAAAAGCCCCTCTCGGCATCTGCGCATCCAATCCGCTGAGAAACTTTTTTACCTCGAGATTCTGGTTCCACAGGAGGGCTGAGTTGAATACAAAAAAAATAACAACAACGCTTACTATCACGACTTGGCCGAAACGCTTAAAGAACACCGTGTCGGGCATTTGCAGAAGGGGCACCATGATCAAGAGGATCACCCATGGGATACGCTGGTTCAAGTAGGCACCTGCCCCAATATAAGATGGTGCAAATAGATAGATTGCAATAAGGGCCGCCGCCAGATAGATGAGCGTTTTTTCCGACGTCGGGATATCCTCGGACCGCGACCACTTCGTCCGGATATCTTTTAATGATACAAGGCCAAACACAACGATCAGAAACATAAAAAGGGAAGCAGGGACCAGTTGCCAGGGCAATACATTTACCGTGGAAAAGAATGAAAGATCCACGATCAGCTCAAGAAGACGCGAAATGGAGAAGAGATACAACGAATCGGGGGAAAAGCCTCCTGTTCCCTGGCCCAGGTAGTAAAATAGATTCAGTAAAGACGGAAGTATTAAAACTGCCAACATGAATAGCTCACGGATTTTTCTTTTGTAACCAGCAGCTTCGGCCATGATGATGGTCACCAGGGACATGAGAAAGAAGATGAACGGGATCAGATGAAAATAAAAGAGTACAAACCCTGCAGCATTGAGACAAATAAATTTTACATATATCGATCTATTGCGAATCTCCCAACTCAGGGCGAATGCAAGGATGAAAAGGGGGACGGTTATTGCGTAACTGTAAAACCCCATCAATAAGGTGAAATTAAAGAGAACGGGAAAGACAAGATATGCAAGGGGAAGTACAGGCCTGTTGAAGGTACGCAGTAAAAGAGGGACACTCACCCCCATGAGAACCATATAGCAGGAGATGAATATCTTTTCCACAATCAATGGAGGAAAGACGGACAGGAGCGGATAAGCAATAAGATGAAATCCCATATTGGGCACGGCACGCAAGTGCACTGTAAAATAATCGCCCCACTCCCTTCCCCCGTTTAACAGATCCTTGAGAATGACAAGATTATAAATATGACTGGGGCCGTCCTGCGTCGGGATATAGGGCAATAACCAAACTACCCCGATGTGTGCAGTAAGGCAAACAATATATATAATAATATAAACGTTTGTCATAAAGTAATTTGGTCTTTTTTATCGGGCTGATGCACGGTCACGGACTATTTCCCCAAGGCAAGGGTAGGCTGGACGGAATCCATATGATACAGAAGCTTGCTCGTAAAGGGAACTCTTGTAATGATGGTCAACAGAAAGAGCAACGTGGGGAAAAACAGGTCATCATCAGGCGCTGCCGTATCTCGCATAATATTCACAATGGAACTTCAGATTATTTTTACCCTGTCTCCTATCTGGATTCGTGCCCTTTCAATGGTCCCTTCGGGCAACTCAAGGACGCCCTGCGCATGCCGGCATGAGACCACAGGACGGAAAGGGCGCAGACCCTTTACTGTTTTTTTTACGATTCCGTCCCTGTCCAGGAAAACCACGTCCAGGGGAAACCTCATCCAAAATGTATGGATGGCCCTGCATCGGGCCATCCACAGGCCTTCATTTTCCTCCAGGCTGTCCCGTCCAATAAGCCCCAGAAGCCTCGGGAGAAAACCAGCCGCCTCTTTCAAGTCAGAGGCTATGATGGTTTCCTTTGAAACATTGAGCGCCCTCACCACTTATCCCTTCTTGGCCGCCATTCTCAGAACAATAAGAGCAAGTTGAATATTAGCGGCTACAAGCAAAACGAGATTCAGCATTTCAAATGTCGTCATAATCTTCACCTCCTTCCAGTCATCAATAGTATGATCTATCAAAACGCCTTGAATATAGATATCACGGCGGGGCCGAGGATCACGATAAAGAGGGCGGGAAAGATGCATAAGACCAGAGGGAACACCAGCTTTATCGTTGTCTTTGCCGCCGCTTCCTCCGCAAGCTGCCTCCTTCTCGTGCGCAGGCCTTCGGAAAAAGCCTTGAGGGCCTGAGCCAGGCTTGTTCCGAACTTCTCCGACTGGATCATCATATCGGTAAATGACTTTATATCCTGCAATCCCGTCCTGGTGTAAAGGTTCCTGAAGGCATCGGTCCTCGGCAGGCCTACCCCGATCTCGCTGACTATCTGCTTTAACTCCAGGGCAAGGGGGGTCTTTGCAAGGACCTGCTCTTCGCTCACCTTCCTTATGGCCGAGTCGATCCCCATGCCGGCCTCCACGATGATCGCAAGAAGGTCCAGCACATCCGGCATGTTATGGAATATCTCCTCCTGCCTCGTTCGGGCCTTATAAGCAAGATAGCCGTCAACGATAAGGAAGCCCACAACGGCAAGAAGCACGGTCGCTACAACTCCCATATTAAAATCAAAAAATCTGAAACCAATTGACAGGAAGAGCAGGGGCAAGGCTGCGGTAAGGATCAGCTTAAGACCGTAACAAAACATCAAGCTCTGTTCCTGCCTGAAACCGGCATGAGTAAGGAGAGTGCGATAGCGGGACTTCTGCTTCTCCCTTGGAGAAGGTGAAATGTCGGCAATAAACTTGACGATATACTTCAATAACGACAATCCTTCTTTTTTCTTCGGAAGCGGCCGGGAAGTTTTCATCTGCTCCAAACGCTCGGCCACCACATCTTTTCTGCCCGGCATAAGAAGGGCAATGGACCATATGATCCCCACGATGCTGACAAATAACAGTAATAATATATAGACAGACATGCCGTCTCTCCCTCTTTTTGATAGGTTTTAACAGGTTCCAAGTTCACAGTTCAAGGCTGGAAAGCCGTGAAGATTTAATAATTTTAAAAAACATTTCTTAACCGTGAACCATGAACTGGTTCGATTCATGCTTACCATCATGAGCGAAAGTCGAATGACCTGAACCACAAACCATGAACCCTGAGTAGTCACCTATATCTTGATATTTACTATCTTTCGTATGAACAGAAAACCTATGGCCTGAAGGATCACCGCGGCAGCCAAAAGATAATGGCCCACCGTCTCCCGAAAAAGGAGGCTGATATAATCAGGATTCAGCATGTTCAGGAGAAACATCATTACGATCGGGAGGGCGGCCAGGATATATCCTGAGAAGCGTCCTTGCGCGGTATATACCCGCACCTGCCTCTTTAACTTCAACCTCTCCTTAATGATATCGGAAAGGTTTCTCAATATCTCCACCAGGTTCCCCCCTGTCACCCTCTGGATGTTTACCGCGGTTATGAAGAAGACCAGATCCATGCTGTCCATCCGGTAAGCCATCCTTCTCAGAGAGTCATAGTGACTGAGGCCTAAAGATTGTTCCTCGATGGCGGTGGTAAAGAGGGTGCCGACAGGGTCAGCCGACTCCTGCGCGGCGTATTGCTGGGCAGCGGTAAAAGAGTGCCCTGCATTGAGAGACCTGGCAATGGTATTCAGGGTTTCCGGGAACTGTTCCTCAAATTTGATGATCCTCTGCTTTTTGCGCCATTTTATGTACAGGTACGGCGCTGCGGCCAGAAAGAGACCCAGGCCGATGGTAAATAACACTCCCCTGTTGATAAGAATGCCTGTAAGCCAACCGGTCATGCCTATGGTAAGGGTAAGGAATAGCAATTGCCCCACTTTTATCTGCACGTTTGCCTGCTCGATAAGGACAGCAAGCTTCTCCATTACTGGAAATTTATACAGTATCCTGTTCACGGCGGGGATCTCGCTCAAAAGCTCTTCACGCAACAATCCCGGCATGCTCAAGCTCCCGGGATGACCGGTCTCCATATTCGCCAGCCTCGCTTTTATCGCGGACCTCGACGACTGCCTGAATCCGCCAATCATCAAGTAAAGGGAGATGATGCCTGTCGCGATTGCCATGAAAGTGAGAATTATGATCACAACTATGTTCATGGAAGCCTCATTATTAATTAAGGGTGCAGGGTTCCAAGTTCACGGTTCAAGGTTGGGAAAAAACTGTGAAGAATAGCCATTTCCCCTGAACTCTGAACAATAAACCGTGAACCTTGAACCGTGAACCCGACAACCTGTATTCGTGTGCTAGATCTCGAATGTCTTTGGCGAGAGATGGATCCCCGCCTTCGCCAGCCTGTCCGCGAACTTGGGCCAGATCCCGTTCGACTTGAATTCGCCCAGTACCTTCCCCTCTTCATTGACGCCGGATATATGGTAGTGGAATATCTCCTGCATGGAGATGACGTCCCCCTCCATGCCTACTATCTCTGAAACGCCGACTACCTTCCTGGCCCCATCGCTCAGCCTGGCAAGCTGTACCACGATGCCTATGGCCGAAGCGATCTGTTCCCGTATGGCCCTTTGCGGCAGGTCCATCCCGGCCATCAGCACCATGGTCTCCAGACGGGAGAGGGCGTCTCTCGGGCTGTTTGCGTGGACCGTGGAGATGGAACCGTCATGGCCTGTATTCATGGCCTGCAGCATGTCCAGCGCCTCTTCACCCCTGACCTCGCCCACGATGATCCTGTCGGGCCTCATCCTGAGGGAGTTTTTAACAAGATTTCTCTGCGTAACCTCTCCCCTTCCCTCTATATTGGGCGGCCTCGTCTCAAGCCTTACCACGTGGTCCTGCTTCAGATGCAATTCAGCCGAGTCTTCAATGGTTACGATCCTCTCCCTGCTCGGGATGCCTTCGGACAGGATATTCAGCATGGTGGTCTTGCCGCTCCCGGTGCCGCCCGATATAATCATGTTGATCCTGGCCTTCACAGCCCCGGTCAACACCTCGGCCGCCTGGGGACTCAGGGACCCGAAGGACAGGAGGTCGCTCATCGTCAGATATTCTTTGCCGAACCGTCGTATTGAAATGGAAGGGCCGTCCAGGGCAATCGGAGGGATAATGGCGTTGACCCGTGACCCGTCGGGCAGCCGCGCGTCAACGTAAGGAGACGCCTCATCGATCCTCCTGCCGACCTTGGATATGATCCGGTCTATGATCTGCATCAGGTGCGCGTCATTCCTGAACACGGTGTTCGTCTTCTCAAGCTTCCCGAACTTTTCTATATATACGCTGCCCGGTCCGTTCACGAGGATGTCGGTTATGTCCATATCGTGCAAGAGAGGTTCCAGCGGTCCGAGACCCAGGGTCTCATGGAGGATCTCCATAAGCAGGCGATCTCTGTCCGTCCCGCTCAAGGGAACGCCCTCCTCATTGATCAGGTCCTCGGTTATAAGTTTTATCTCCTCTTCAAGCCTGTCCCTGCCGATATCGTTCAAAGCGGAAAGGTCCAGCCTTTCCACCAGCTTTCTGTGGATCCTTGCCTTCAGCTCCTGGTACGGGTCCGTCTGAACAGGCCTTTTCAATATCAGAGTGGAGGAGCCATCTTCTTTTTTCGCGGCTTCTCTGGCTGTATCCTCCGACCTCTTAATCCCCATCAGGCGATCTTTTAGACTCATGTTCGCTCCTTCTGCCTTATCTACCCATAATGAAAAGATTTACCACAGAGCACACAGATAAAATTTGCCGATCTCGTAAAAAAATCATAATCTACCACGCCATGGCGTGGAGACACTGAAAAATGCATACTGAAAACAATAAGGACCTTCTCTGCGCCTCTGCGTCTCGGCGGTTAAATTCGACTTATTGCGGATCCATCAAAATTAAATTTAGTCTTTTTTAAAAAAGTTCTTGAACAATGACTTTTTTTCTTCTTTTCCTTCTTCAACCAACTGCGGATAAAACGACTTATTTATGCCCCTGACAATGTCCTCTATGCTTTTGGTTATATTGGACGCCGGGGCAAGGGTCACCAGCGGGATGCCCCGGTTTATGGAGGTAACCACGGTTTGGTATTCGTTCGGGATCAGCCATGAGATCGGATAATTTAACGCCTTCTCCGCATAATCCGCCTTGATGTCCTCGTTCGCCCCATTCCTGTTTATGATCAGCTTTACCTTGTCCTTTCCGTAACCCAGGTCGCGGAAAACCGAAAGGCTCTTCTGAATAGTACGGATGGCCGGGAGGGTCAGGACCCCCACCAGTATTATCATATCGGACATATCCATGACCGTCAGTGCCCGTTCATCAAAGGAATATCCGCCATCCACAACGATATACCCGCCCATCCCCTTAAGGAGGTTCAGCACCGCCTTTATCTTCGGCGCGGTGATCTCTTCAACCTCTGAAACATTCTTGGGCTCGGCGAGCATATACAGGCCTGATTCATGCCTGTACATGGCGCCTCTAACGTAATTGGCGTCGATCCTGTTCACGTTCCTTGCGACATCCGCTATGGTGTAGTTGGGTTGTATATTGAGGAAGGTCGAAACGTCGCCTCCCTGCAGGTCCAGATCGATGATCATCACCGGCCGGTCTTTCCGCAGCGCCATGCAGGCCGCCAGATTCACCGCCACAGTGGTTTTGCCGTACCCGTCCTTACTGCCCAATACGGAGATCGTCTTTCCTTCCACCGCCCCGGGTTCGGGGGCAGACCTGCTGACAAGGACCTGCCGGGTCACCTTCTCGATGGCCCTGGCAAGTTCGAGCTTGTTGACGGGTCTCGGCAGGTAATCATCCGCTCCCGCGCGCATGGTTTCGAGGATAAGGTCCGACTCTTTTTCATCGCACGTGATAAAAACTGAGGTGAGAGGATATTTTTTCTTTACGCTCTCTACAAATGCGAGGATATTGCCTTTATCGGACAGCTTCATCTCCACAATGACCAGAAGCGCAACAGTCGGCCTGCGATGGGAAAGCATCACGTCGCCTGATTTCAGATCCGATGCCCTCAGTACCTGATCGATATCCATGCCTTTCAGGTATCCTGCGATCACCTCCATGGATGTTGAGTCCCGGTCTATTATCAGCGCTGAGAGATGAGACATATTTTAATCTCCTTCGTTTACATTGGCCCGCCCGCTGCCGGTGGAGTCCGCCGGCACGAGGGCCTTTCATCAACAGCAAATGGTGAGCAAGCGCGCCGGTTGGGCGCACATGGGAACCATGCCCACTATTTCACCAGTCGGACCGCCGTGGATTCCAATTTGCTTCCTTCAGGTGTGCCGCACTCATAACAAGTAAAAACCGAATAACCCGGGTCTGCGTTTTCTGCTCCGACAATATAAAAATAGGCATCACTACCACTTTTTTCAACTTTGGTGAATATACCTACGGTCAGCTTTGTAATGGGATGATAGCCGCTTGGACTTCCGGGATCGGCACACTCGGAAAAGACCGGAATCAGGACCTTATACCCTATCACATCTACTCCATTGACCAGGTAAGTCATGCTGCCTGTTAAAACGATGTCGCTTACCGTATCGAATACCGAGGCAACTTCACCATTGTTTGTATCAATATGCTTTTCACAATACTGTTGTGCAGGCAAGTTCTTGTTCGTAACATCACCTTCCCCTTTCCAGTAATCGCTTATGTGCGAAGCGCCGTGTCCTGCCTCCCATCCTGTCCATGCGGTGCGCGGCAAGCCAGAGGGGCACGCGCCATTTGATATACAAAATTGTGTACCCGGCGGGGTACTCGTGAGCGGCGTCGTGGTTCCGCAGATGCTATCGCATAGGGCGATGGTCGGTTTCTTTAGGATCTGGACCGTGGCGATAGCTTCGGCGCTTATGTTTTGATTTGTGCTGTCGAATATCTTGCCAAAAAGCCTCGGGAAACCGGCAGTATCCTTATCTGTCTTTCGCGCCTTCACCCGTACAGCATTTACGGGTGTTCCTTCCGGGTCAAACATATTTGAAACCCAAGAACCAAGAGTAATATCATTGCTACTGGATAATGCATTGCTGTTATAATCAATAATTAACTGAACCGGGCTTCCAGATGCGCTGTTTAAATTGGCGTATTTGAGGGCCTCTGCCCTTGGAGCTATTGAAGTTGGAGTACTATATATATCCAGCTTGGCGGCCCCCGCCAATGCCGCCGCATCCGCCGCGCCCTGGAGCTGGTTTTTTGTGTGGTAGAAATAACCAATATCAATGGCCAGAGCGGCAAAGCCCAGCAGAACGATCAGGGAAAGGGCCACAAGGACCAGTATCTGACCTCTATTATTTTTTGGATTAACCATGTAACATCCCTCATTCACGAAGAAAAGAGAGCGAGAAACCACAAAAGCTGTTGCTGCGAATCAAATATTAGAAATCGTCTCAAAATAGAAACGTCATAATCAAAAATCTCCCCATCCCCTCTTTGCCAAAGAGGGGCATCCCTCCCTTTGGAAAAGGGAGGTTAGGAGGGATTTTATGATATATGGATGTACACACTATTATGAGACCGTTGATAATTACTCTTTTTTCACTTCTTCTTTTTCCCCTTCCTCTTACTTCTCTTCCTTAACAACATCTTCGCTCATATCCGGCAGTAAGGGAATCCAGCGCATCTTGTTCTCTTCGCCGGGTGTTATGGTCGTCATCGCCTTAAGATCCGGCTCCTCACCCTTGCCAAGGGGTTTTTTGAGGAATGGGGTGATGATCACGATAAGCTCAGTCTCACGGTTCTGAAAATTCTTGCTCCTGAAAAGAGCGCCGATGATCGGTATGTCACCGAGCAACGGGAACTTGGATATTGCCCTGCTGGCGTCACTTGATATTAATCCCGCAAGGACCAGGCTTTCACCCTCTTTCAGGTCCACCACGGTGCTGGTGGAACGTTTATTGATAATCGGGAACTGTCCCTGTGAAAGCACCGTCGGAGTTGAAGGATCTATGGTACTCACCTCCACGGGATCGATCTTCAGATTTATATATCCGTCCCTGAGGACTGTCGGTGCAAAATCCAACTTCACACCAACCTCCTCAAACCGAATATCGGATGTGCTTCCACCGGTGGCACCAACAGCCGACATAGAAAAAGGTATCTTCTGGCCGGCAATAAATTTCCCCTTTTCACCGCTCTTAACTACCAGATTTGGTTCTGCCAGGGTCTTGAAAAGCCCTTTCTTGTCCAGTGCCTTTATCATTACATTAATATTTGACGGGTATTGAACGAGGGCCGCTGTTACTTCAGAACCCAACGTAAGTCCCGGGCTGACAACATCACCTATAGCCGAACCAGAGGTTGCTCCCACCGTTCTCGGAGCCGCAAAATTTCCACCGGAGAAGCTGGCCCCGCCCCAGTCCTTGCCAAGAGCGCTGAAGTTTATGCCGAGATCTCTCAGGGCGGACCTGCCTACCTCGGCCACCTTCACCTGCAGCACAACCTGCTGGTGCTGGTGGGCGGCCACGTCCAGATTAAAGAAGGTATGCTGACCCGCGGCGTCCCATATAATGAGATTTGTACTGCCGGGATTTTTCCCGATGATCAACAACTGCCGGGGAGTTATTGTCTCGATATCCGCTATTTCCCTGTTGCTGATGGCCGCCTTTCTTATATCGGTCCCGACTGTCAGTATCTGGGACTGCCCTGTTTCCACGGCAACATTTATAGCCGGGGCTTCGGCCGAAGACTGACCGGACAAGAAGATGACAAGCGCCCCTGTCGAGAACACGGTTTTCAGCCACTTGACATAGTTGAATGTTTGCCTCGCCGCCATATCCACCCCCGTTATGTTCAAGACGTTTTCACGTTTCATTTTGACACCTCGCTTCTTCTCCAGAAGCCGTTCTCTTCAACAAGCCTTTCCTGGGTCCGCTGTGTCCCGTCCTTGCCGGATTTTATCAAGGTGATATTCACTTCTTCATTTTCCTGAACAGATACGGCTTTGGTCCCGCGGCCAGCCGCGGCAGGCCGACTGCTGCCGCTCAGCAGGTTGGCAGTCGAAGCGCCTCTTGTTGATGCAGGGGTATTGTCCTTTGCGCCGCGTAAAAGGAGTTGCAGGGTCCCGACATTACTTGCCAGGGCCAATCTTTCAGCCTCCTCCGGAGTAATGGAAACAGTGACGGTCGGGACCTGAATGGCCTTCCCTTCTTTTTCCTCCATCTTCTGCCCCACGGCCAGAACCCTCAGGTTTTGAAGAACGATCTTGCTGATTCGCTGTCCCTGGGGTGATGTGGTGGTAACGATAACATCAACCGTGCTATTGGGGAGGACGAAACCCGCCACTCCTGCCACGTCGTTCACCGCGACCGCCATGGCCCGGTGACCTTCCGGAATGATGTATGCCATGACGCCTGACCGGGAATCGCCGGAAGCAAGCTTTGCCTCCATCAGAGGTTCTCCCGTGAAGATATTGCTCACAACCGTCCTTCCGACCAGCAGACCCGGGTCCTGGAAGTACCCTGGCGGGACGTTAGCCCTGGGCCATAGGACTTTTTTTAATTGCCTCTGCTCAAGGGTTGAACCAAGGGGGATATTTTCAGACGCCGCCACAACCTCCATCAGATCTACCTTCGCACTTGCCACCTCCTGCTGCTTGGACTGAAGATAGCTCCAGATAGAAAAAGTAGCTATGCCGGCAAGCACAATAGCTACGATCAGTACCACTATTAACATTCTCCGTCGGTCCATAGTATCCCCCTTGATATAAGTTCTGTTGTATTGTCAATGAAGATTATTTCATTACTCCATACGGTACGTTGCTGTCCTCGTTAGCGTTATGTTTTTCAGCATCGGAAGCAAAACGGGGACCACAGGTATGAACGGTTCCGTGACCGTAACGGTCACCTGGTCTGGAATCGTAGTATCTATTATGACGCTAGCCAACGACAACGTCGGTATTACTGTCTGGGCTGCACTTAATGCTTTACTAGTATCCTTTGTCACGGCATAGCTCCTCGCCGCAATGTTGGCAGCCCCCTTAAGAAGGTCCGCCCTGTACCATGCCCTGCCGAATTCCATGATGCCGAAAACCAAAAGGAACAGCAGTATGGCTACAAGAGCAAATTCCACCGCGCTCTGGCCCTTTTCATTTTTCAATGTTGAGAGTAAGTCTTTCATAAATGGAAACCTCTCGGGTTCAAAGACTTCGGCGAGACTTCGACGAACTCAGTCGAGTCGTTCACGGTTCAAGGTTGTAACCGCTGAACCTTAAACCCTAAACCTTGAACTGGTTCGACTCACGCTCACCATCATGAGCGAAAGTCGAATGACCTAAACCCTAAACCAACATCATTGACACCGCTGCCCCTGCTGAAATTGCCAATGCATAGGGAATCTTTTCCTTCCTCGCATACTCAGAAATTTCCAGGGCCGATAAGCTCCGGGTATAGTAAGCGGTCCTGACAGACTCGCCTAATGTCCTCATATCAGCCCTCTTCAATACAAAAGCTATCCTGAAGATAGCCATGAGCCCGCCTATTATTGCCATTGCAAGGAATGTGATAAAGACGAACCACGGTCCTTTGATAGCGCCTATGGCCCCCAACAGTTTCACATCTCCCGCCCCCATCCCGCCTGCGGCATACGGGAGATAGAGCAGTGCCATCCCGATAAAAAGCCCCACTATTGAAACCGAAATTCCTATAAAACCGTTCTCCATGAAAGCCATGAATATCCCTGCCGCCATAGCTGGAAAAGTAATAATATTCGGGACCTTTTTAAATCTATAATCAAAGATGGCCGCAATAATTATTACAACTATCAATATCGCATTCGCGTTTATTTTCATTGTCCGGTCAGCACATTAAAGTTGTGCTATGGAGTGAACAAATAATACTCAATACTATGATGGTATGATTCAGCGTATGGCAGAATTCTTGATTATAATGTGTTGCCCCCACCTTTCGGTAGGGGCAACCAACTCCGAATAATATTTCTATTATGGTGCTGGTACTACTGAGTTGCAGTGAGTTGAGTATTAATTTCCGTATATTTAGTATTAACACTCCCACCCAATATCCTCAGGGCTGCTATTACAACAAGCGCTATTAAAGCGATAATCAACGCATACTCCACCAGTCCCTGTCCCTCCTCATTCTTCATAAATCCTTTTACCTTCTCCATTAATTTCTTCATTCTGTTTCACCTCCCTTCTTTTTATAAAATCGGCAACTTTGTTTGCTCATTTGGGCATTGCGTTTCCAAAATTTTTATATTTATTATCAACAGTCCCGCCGGAACTTCAGGCAGAATTACGACAACCGCCACTAAAGTGATAGCCAACACATACACACCAGGCACTGTCCCTCTTCGTTCCTCATGAATCCATTCACTTTATTCAGTTACAGTTAGCCTCTCTAAATTAAATGTATACAATAAGTTATTTTCTCGCTTTACGTTGTTTGCTGTTTTATTATAGCGTAAAATATGCCCAACGTGTTCTTAATACAACGAAAACATTAACTGTGTCTTGACAGGCAAAAATTGAGAAAAAGGGGCAACAACAGATCATATGTCGTCATATTTACATTTATTTTTTGCTTTGTCAAGTAAACTCTTGTTTCCTTCCTCCTTGTTTTTATTCCATTAATACAGTAGAATATCACTCGCCATTGAGGAGAACATGGACCCCTATTCCAGAGACCAGCTGCTGTCATTCTATAATTTTCACCTGAAAAAGTTCGGCGACAGGCCCGAGGCGCTCCGCTGGACGCCGCAAGGCCAGCTCAAGCGATACCGGACGCTCGCGGACATCGCACCCGCACGGGACCTGAACAACGCAACGGTGCTCGACTACGGGTGCGGGACCGGGGACTTTTACAAATTCCTGAAGCGTCGCGGCATCTCCGTACAGTATACCGGCGTGGACATCAACGAAAACTTCATCACCCTGGCGAAAAAAAAGTACCCCGAGTGCGAATTCCATGTCATGAACGCGGACGACGACCCGTTGGAAGGGTTCTATGACTATATCTTCATCTGCGGCGTGTTCAATCTGCAGGTCCCCGGTGTCGACGAAGACATGAAGAACGCCCTGGTCACGCTCTTTGGACATTGCAATAAGGGCCTGGCGCTGAACGCCCTCTCGTCGCATACGCCCGTCAAAGACCCCGAACTCCACTTCACCTCCCCCGAAGAGATGGTGAAGTTCTCCATCGAAAACCTGTCACCCTTCATCGCCCTCCGGCACGACCTGATACAGAACGACTTTACCCTCTATGTGTATACGTCATTAAATGAGATAGAGCTGTAAGGATTGTACAGGTTCAGGGTTCAGCAGTTACAACCTTGAACTGTAGTAACTGCTAAGGTTGGCCGCAAAAGAACGCAAAGAGAAACCTGAAATTCATGCAAATACAGTCTTTAGCGGCTTTATTTATTATCGTCTTTGTTTAACGCGTATTTCTTAATCTGAAATTTGTAGCTGCCGAAGTTGATTAAAAGTCCGTGCTCAATTCGGGCCGATTTGAGATAACCCAGCAATTGAGATATGTGTTCGTCCGCAAACGCACGACATGCCTTCAGTTCGACGATAAGACGGTCATCTATCAGTAAATCGGCGAAATAATCGCCTAACACCGTGCCATCCTCATCATAGACCGTGAGAGGATGTTGTTGCTTTACGTCGAGTCCGGTTTTTCTTAGCCGGTTTGCCAGCGCATTTTCATACAC